>LAHS01000165.1_pt1 | contig 201573 bp, 163 predicted proteins | sample 329651 | NCBI WGS metagenome assembly LAHS01 (sample SAMN03275699, study PRJNA271635) | activated sludge metagenome | isolation source: sample C-1 Sludge from hydrolytic chamber (first chamber) of Anaerobic...
ACTTTGGTTTATCCTTCTCTTAAAAATTGTGTATATGTATACAATTCTAAGCACGCATATTCCTACAAAAGAAACGATGGCGGGAGTCGTTGAATACCCGATTCCTCTTTCTGAAGAGGACACAACATCCACTATAGCCATCAAAAAGTGAGTAGAGATGGTAATTAAGATATTTAACTCTCCTGTCTGAATGGCTTCTTCATCAGATACTATGATTCCTAGTAGCTGCTTTCTAAATATTACATCTAAGGCCGAGAGGACTATATCTATAGCCAGACAGTAAATAATAGCCCACTTCAAGGACTTCTTGACGTTTTCTTTCTTTCCGGCCCCGTAGTTTGCGGATATGAAGGCTACACCGGCCTGAGCAAATGCATCCATTCCGTTATAGACGTATCCGTTTATTCTGCTGGCAGCTGAGTCTCCTGAAACTACCATAGTCCCGAAGGAATTGATATTAGACTGGATCAAGACATTGGCGATATCAAACATAGCGTTCTGGATTCCAGCCGGAAGACCGATTCTGATGATCTGAGCGGTCTCAGCCTTATAGAATCTGACGTTTTTAAATGAGAACTTAGCAAAGCCTTTGTTTCTTAGTAAGGCTATATATACAAGAAGGGCTGATATAGCCTCTGAAATAACAGTGGCTAAAGCCAGCCCTGCTACTCCCATCTTGATAGGAACGACAAATATGATATTGAGAATGACGTTTATGACTCCTCCTATAGTAAGGAAGATAAAAGGCCTGATGGTGTCTCCCATTCCTCTCATAGCGGAGGAACCGAAGTTATAAAGAAGCAGGAAAGGAATGCCGGCGAAATATATAGTCATATAAGAAGTGGACATATCGATGATATCGCTAGGAGTATCCATCCATGTAAGGAAGATCTTAGAGCAGAAGACTCCTATAATCGCTAAGAATATACCGCATGTTAATGAAAGGGCAGTTAAGGCTCCTATTACTCTATTGCCTTTTTCTGAATCTCTAGCCCCATAAGCGTTGCCCATAACCACATTAGCCCCGACATCAAAGCCTATAAAAAGATCTACCATCAGAGCGCTTACTGATCCAGTAGCTCCTATAGCCCCTACAGCCGACTGACCTACAAATTGCCCGCAGACTATGTAGTCAGCTAAGTTAAAAGAAAGCTGCAGCCAACCGGATATCATTAAAGGCAAGGCGAAAAGAAGTATCTTCTTAGCGATATTCCCGCTTGTCATGTCCATCTCTGTATTCTTCATCATCTTAGTGATATCTCTCCTATATCTTAACTAAGATACTATAAAGACTATTTATCATCTCGATGATAAAAAGAACACTAAAAGTGCCCTTACCGCTACAAAAAGCAATAAGGGCGAGAAAATTAGTAATGCTAAGGCTACTTAGGCTGCTTGCCGATGTAGGCTAAGATACCGCCATCGACATAAAGGATGTGGCCGTTAACAAAGTTAGAGGCCTCGGAAGCTAAGAAGACAGCAGGTCCCTGAAGATCTTCAGGTGTACCCCATCTTCCAGCAGGTGTCTTGGCTCTGATGAAAGCATCGAAAGGATGCATAGAGCCATCAGGCTGCTTCTCTCTTAAAGGAGCGGTCTGAGGAGTGGCGATGTAACCAGGTCCAATGCCGTTGCACTGAATGTTGTACTGTCCGTACTCTGAGCAGATGTTCTTAGTGAGCATCTTCAATCCGCCTTTACCAGCAGCGTAGGCCGAGACTGTTTCTCTTCCTAACTCTGACATCATAGAGCAGATGTTGATGATCTTTCCGTGTCCTTCTTTGATCATATAAGGTATGACAGCCTTAGATACGATGAAAGGAGCGACCAAATCGACATCGATAACAGCTCTGAAATCGGAAGCTGCCATTTCAGTCATCGGTACTCTTTTAATGATACCGGCGTTATTGACCAAGATATCGAGATGACCAAACTTAGCGATGATCTTCTTAACGAACTCAACTACCTGGTCTTCTTTAGTGACATCGCAGACGCCACCGTAAGCATCGATGCCTTTTTCCTTATAGGCTTGTATGCCTTTTTCTAGCTTTTCTTCAGAGAGATCGTTGAAGACGATCTTTGCGCCCATACTAGCATAAGCGTTAGCGATGCCAAAGCCGATGCCGTAGCTCGCGCCAGTGATCCAAGCTACTTTTCCTTCAAGACTGAAAGAATTCTTATCCATATATATAATCCTCCTGATACTTATATCTTATCATGGTTAAAAGAAGTTTGAAGGCTAATTATCTTTTTTATGCTTAGAACACATATATATATCTTTAGCTGGCGAATAAAGAAGAAGCGGCTAAAGCCGAAGGCAGCATTACCATTATTAAAGTCACTACCATGAAAAATAACCATATATCTACTTTGTCGTGTTTATCTAAGCAGATAAAATACTGGATTAAGTCGACTATTAAGAAGGCAAATAAGATATATCCTCCTAAAGAGAGGACATCAAGTAAGAACTCCATAGATAAAGCCACTAAGCCCAACATTATGATATTAGCCCCGTGGATAGAAAAAGCCCCAATTAACTGGACGCCCATAAAGCAGATGATTATAAAAGATATGCAGCAGACCAGAATCAAAAATGTATTGACATATCCTCCGAAGTACTTAAATGAGAAGCCTTCGTATCCTGTCATGTATATGACTTCGTTTCCGGCTTTAGTGATGTATTCAAACTTAAGCATGTTAAAAGCGAAAAAAAAGTAAACTGACAGCGATATTATTATCGTTGTTAGCTGACTGGTAAGCGAAACCATCATTCTTCTAGGCCTAGCTAAATAGGCCTTAGTAGGAGAAAGCAAAGCCATATGTGTCCCTCTCTGACTTGATTTCGATTATATCATAATCTTCTTATCACTTAAAAAAGGAAGCCTGTTAAAGCACCAGTAAATAGTATGATGCTAGGAATTAAGTATTCCTGTGGCTTCCTCATTTACAATGTATATCAGAAAAGACAAAAAGACAAAAAAGACGCTTATAGGATTTTCAAGCTATAAGCGTCTTAAGTGATCTTTATTAGTCTTTATTTACAGAAGCATCGAATATTGCGTCGATAGCTTCCTTAAGATGAAGATCGAACTGCTGATCTGACTGCTGGGCTCTTAAGTCCTGAAGTAGGGCTCTTGAGAAGGAGGCGATCATGGTCTTGTTCTTCTTTAAGATAGCGTCTGCTTCTTCTCTAGAGTAACCGCCAGATAAGGCGACGACTCTTACTACGTGCTTATCTGAAGATAAGTCGGAGTAGAAGTTAGGGATGGTAGGTAAAGAGAGCTTAAGCATGACTTTGCTAGTAGAATCAAGAAGAGCTAAGTTCTCCTTGATGTACTTCTTTAAGATAACCTCAGCTTCTTTTTTATCAGGTATAGTAATAGTCACCTCAGGTTCAATGATAGGAACTAAACCGTAAGATATGACTTTCTTAGCTAAGGCGAACTGCTGTTCGACAATAGCCTTTATTCCGCTTTCAGAAGCGGCGTTTATTACTGATCTTTCCTTTGTTCCGAATATGTGCTTGCTGACGGCTTTTGATAGAAGCTGATCGATTAGAGGAATAGGCTTCATCAATCTAACGCCATCTTTTTCTTCGTCTAGGCCCTTATCTATTTTTAAGAAGGGTACGACTTTCTTTTCCTGCCATAAGAAATCAGCGGAGTCTAGTCCTTCAATCTGAGAGTCCATGGTTCTTTCAAAAAGAATGGCTCCGAGAATCTTCTCTGATGTAAAGGTAGGGGAAGTGATGACTCTTGTTCTCATTTGATGAATCAAAGAGTACATCTGATCATCTGTAGAATAGCTTTCTTTAGGTATTCCATATCCTAAAAGAGCTTTAGGGGTAGAACCGCCTGATTGATCTAGCGCGGCTATAAAGCCCGGCTTAAGAGACATAATAGCTAATTGCTGTGAATTCATACTTGTCATCTCCTATGTAGATTATATACGACTTATTCCTATTTGGTAACTACCACTTATTTATGACCTTTTCTGCAAAGCCTATCATTTTATCTATTATCAGTTCTTTTCCTTCCTCATATATTATCTTTCCAGAGAAATAACCGAATACTTGGTTCTGGTTAGAAGAAATGACTATAGCAGTAGAATAAGCCATTCTATCGATAATAGGAGTAAAGACCAGATCTATCTTCCTGTCTTTAGATACTACTTTCCATTTAGACATGAAGTCATCCTTATTGTCTTTTTTAGGTATGAGGAACTCTACATCATCTAACTTATATCCCTTCTTATTAATAAAGACCATGTTCTCGCTGCTAGCAGAAGCATCACCAAAGCCGTAACCTAAATTAAAGCCTATATGAACTCCATTCTTATCAGTCCCTGATAAAGAAGACCAGTACCAGGTGTTCTTATAAGTCCATACGCCTCTTCCCCAGTCCAAGACTCCTTCTAAATCATCTACCTTAATTTCTTCTTCACCTAAGAATATGCTTCCCTTAGCGGTTAAGTTATTTATCTTCTGGTTGTAATAGAAGTGCTTCTTCTTATTAAAAGGAGTAATGATGACCATCGTGTCATCATTGTTCTCTTTAACTGTTAAGTCACAAAAGAAGTCCTTTCCGTCTTTGAAGTTCTTATATGAGCATATGAGTCTTCTTGATTTTCCGTCATTAAGAAACTTCATATCGGTGTTTCTTGATTTATGGCTGACATCTCCTTTAACAGAAGTTGAAGGGAACTTTATCTTGCCTAGAGAAAGAAAGCCCATAGAGGACTTAGTTGTTTCTCTTTTATGATCGAAATCTAAAAGAGTTACTGAGTCTAAGGACATATAGGAGTTATCGTCTATTGTTAGAGCTACTCCTAGATGTGTGTTTCCTAGATAGTAGTAGTCCCATTCTTTTATTCTCAGCTTATTGGCTTTTATCTTTTCTCTTGAGTAGTTTCTTACTAAAGAGAAAGCGTAGCCTTTCTCTATTAGTTCTCCTTTATCGTCTAAAAGCTCACCTGATGAGACTTGATGGTTCATGATGTGTTTTCTCCTATTTGATAAACTAAGTTAATTCAATGATACTACTTATATACTTGCGTTAGATGACAAATAGAATGTAACATCTCGAGATTTTCCCGGATGTTTCTTTCCTGAATCCTCTTTCTGTTGCGTCCTAGCTGGCAAAAGTTACGTTTATGAGCCCTTTGGGTCATAATCAAGGCACGACGAAAGTGGAGCCCTCCATAAGTTTGACTAACTCATTGGAACGCCCATGGACGATATCGTTTTGCCGCTTTATCTCCGCCGCTTTCCGTCTGATTGAAGTCTAGTCCGCCTTACTTCTTCTTTTTCTTATTGTAGAGGAGAAGCCCGGGCTTGAGATAGACGCTGCGGGCGTCTATCCTCTTGATGCCTCGCACATCAAGGACTGCCCTGCCGAATCTCCTCCTGAACAGGTCATATGGTGTCCTGTCTCCCTTGCCCATCCTTACCAGAGAATTGACATGAGAGAAGAGGAATTTATTTTGCCCTGATCAAGGAAGTCCATGCTCTCTCCCTTGTGAAGCACATATCGCACAAGCTCATGGTTGCGCTCGCCCTGAGCCTTGTCATTTGACTTATATGCATCTGCGAAGAAGGTCCTGGAGCCCGGGAATATATCCTCGGCCTCATAGAACCTCGTGAACTCAGTGCCGTTGTCGCAGAGCAAGGCGCCGAACATCCCTTCGCCTCCGGCGCCGCGGATCAGCTCTGCCACTTTCTTCAGCTGCTCGATTACTGAGCCTGCGCTGCCCTTGTCTATGAGCCTTCCGATCTGGAAGCCATAGGCCGGGAACTCTATGGTGAGTATAGCCTTCCTGTCGGACATCTTTCCTATCACTGAGTCAAACTGAGAGATGACGATTCCGCGGGAATCATGCGTGTATCTGTCGAAGTCACGCTTTGTCCTGCCGTCAAGCATTGATGCCTTCATGGCGCACCTGTTCCTGTCAGACTTCTTCTTCGCGTACTTATTCGAGAACCTCACGTACCTGACGAGTTCATGAGCCTTGGCGTCAAGCTCGCCACGGTAGATCAGCTTCCTAAGAGTCCTCTCGGAGCAGAGCTCCCTGACTGTCGATGAGGTAGCATAGATGTGATGGATGCTCTGTCCTCTCCTTATGAGTGGAGAGACATAGCCGCTTATGTATCTGATGGTAGCATAAGGAAGCTGAGAGTGTGATCTCGGAGCGCTGGAGAGATCATCGGCGTTGTCCTGCGCTTCCCGGTAGTCATAGTATTTCTTCTCCAGCCTGCAGAATCCCTTCTTTGCGCAGAGGTTGCACACGTAGGGAAACTTTCTCCTCGGGCCTTGAGCTCGCAGTAGAGGGTAGTCCTGCTGCAGCCGACCTTCATGGCGGTCGCAGTCGCACCGAGCGGACGCTCGATGCAGGCCTGAATCCTCAGCCTGTCGTATATATCAAGTCTCGTCTTGGGTTTAATGCCACTTTTCATAATGATTGTCCTTTCTTGAGTGGCGGAGATTATATGATTATATTTGAAAGGCGTCCGTTACATTCTATTTGTCATCTAACTTACTTATATACTTGTTGGACAAACCTCTAAAACAAATGGAAAAGATAGTGCTTTTAGAATAGAATATTAAAGTTATGAGAAGAGAATATAACACTTCATATAAAGATGTGACCTTAAAAGCCGATAACCTAGATGATAAGGGTAAAGGAATTGTCCGTTATGATTCTTCTACTCTTTTTGTCTCTGGTCTTTTAAAAGGCGAGGAAGGAATAGTAAGGATTGTTTATAAAGGGGACAAGATAGTAGATGCCTTCTTAATAAAGAGACTTACTTCTTCTGAGTTAAGAGTAGAGCCTAAGTGCCCTTATTATTTTAAGTGCGGTGGCTGTTCTTTAATGCACCTTAGATATGATGAGCAATTAAAATATAAACAAGAGAAAGTAAGAAATCTCCTCCATAAGTTTGGAAAGATAGATGTAGAGGTTAATCCTACTTTAGGCATGGATGATCCTTATAGATTCAGAAACAAGGTTCAGGTTCCTATAGGAAGACTAAAGGGAAAGACTGTCTTTGGATTCTATGAAGAGAATTCTCATTATATAGTTCCTATTAACGACTGCCTTATAGAGTCTAAAAGAGCTTCTGAGATTCTTAACTTCATAGTAAGACAGATGGATAAGTATCATATTGAGGCTTATCAGGAAGACGCTAGAAGAGGCTTAATAAGACACGTTCTTATTAAGGAAAGCCTTCACTATAAAGAAACCATGGTAGTTTTAGTTACTTCTAGAAACGAAATGTACGGAAAAGTTAACTTCGCTAAGGAAATAGCGGATAAATTCCCTGAAGTTACTACAGTAGTTCAAAACGTCAATACCAGAAGGACTAATGTAATACTAGGAGAAGAAGAGCATATTCTTTTAGGTAGCGGAAGAATCAAAGACTCTATATTCGGTCTTTCTTTCCTTATATCCGCTAAGTCCTTTTATCAGACTAACCCTATTCAGTTAGAAGTACTTTATAAAACAGCTTTAGAATCAGCTCACTTACAAAAAGACGATAGTGTTTTAGATGCTTATTCTGGAACAGGCACTATAGGTCTTTCCGCTAGCAAATACGTAAAGGATGTCACTTTAGTAGAAATAGTGTCATCTTCTGTAAAAGACGGTAAAGAGAACGCCAAGATCAACAATATAACTAACGCTGCATTCATAAGAGAGGACTGTACTACGTATCTAGTAAAGAACAAAGCCTCCTCTCACTTTAACGTAGTCTTTATGGATCCCCCTAGAGCGGGATCCACTAAAGAATTCCTTCAGGCTTTAATAGAAATCAAGCCTGACAGAATAGTGTATGTATCTTGTAATCCAGTAACCCTAGCTAGAGATTTATCATTATTAAAAGACTCTTATGATATTAATTCAGTAACTCCTGTAGATATGTTCCCTCATACCGCACACGTCGAGACTGTTGCTGCATTGGAACTCAAAGATTCCAGAAAATAGCCGTATTTAGGCACTTTTATAAGCATGAGTACTTCCTTAATGTAGGTCCTTTGGAGCGTCAAAAGTGCATTTCTGACACCATCGAGATTGTCGTCGTATTTGACCTCGTATGCGTTGCAACGTTGAAAAAAAGCCGATGAATAGGGAGCTTTTGCAAAAATCAAGAGCTTACGCTACACATATCAGTAACGACGGAGTTTTTAGCCCTCACCTGTAGACATGTTTCAAACAGGTAGAAAAAGACTATTTCAGAGTAAATGCCAATAAACCTAATAAAACTTATATCAAAATATTAAACATCTAACCAAATGCAACGACCGATGTTAATCTTACCTTTCTGGCTTGATACATCGCCATACGTTGTGTTTAGTTCAATAAGGATAGCTTTCAGCTCCACCAAATGGTCGACAGAGGAACACCTATTTAATCCTTGCATCAAACAGGTGCTTCTGGTCACAATTAGCAATCACTAAGTTTATGATGACAGACATTAAGCCAACCTATATGAGAGAGTTTAACAAACTCTTTCTTTTAGAAAATTACATTTAGGGAAAAGTAACACAACAGTGGTTTGGAAAGAAAATTATCATAAAATATTTAATGTAAATTTAGTTGTATTAAATTTGAATTATACAATAATTAATTGTATAATCAAATCAATCATAAATTAGTTATTTTAATTTAAACCTTTGGTTAAGAGAGGAGGAAATTAAAAAATGAAAAAGACATTTATTTCGTTACTTACGTTGAGCATAGCCTTTTCTTTAGCATCTTGTGGGTATAACACAAAGGATTGGCCAAGAGTTTCAATACCATATGCAGAAAACGACATATATCAAATAAATATAAATTATTCTAAAGAAAATAATACGAATAATTATGTTGTAAAAGATAAAGCAATTATCAGTGACATTTATTCGAATATTGCATTCCCATATAGAGAGAATTCTGAGAGTTATGATGAGATCAAAAATTATGTCATTAAATTAGATGTTAAATTTGTAAAAGCACAAACTAATGATGAATTTTTAATTACATTTTATAGCTTAGGAATATCAAAAGGATACGTCGACATTAATAAGGAAGAATTGCATTTTGTTCCAGGAGATATTGAAAGTTTTTATGAAAATATTGAAAATAAAATAAGCAAGGAGGAAAAATAAATGATTGCTACTTTATTATCAGTTTTAATGTGTTCCTGCATGGGATTGACGATGGCCAATGTATATGCAGACGAAGCAAGCTTGGAGACTAATGAAATTGCTGAATATTGTAATTCACAAGCTGTTGAAGAAGGAATTAATTCTCCGAGAGATGAAGTATATATCGTAAAAGATTTAAATAATAACCAGTTTTATATTCAAACAGGGGAAACAAATGGATTTATGGTATATGATCCAGTTGTAAATAATTTCATTGAAAAATCTGCTAGTTTTGAAAGCCCATATGACTTCTCAAAAAGCGGTGATTATTATTATTTTGGCCCAATGAATTATTATGAAAGAGTTGGTGATTTGTTTTATTCCTTAGTAAGTGAAAAAGAATATTTTGATTTGAATTATGCTAACCAATTACAAGAAATTTTTAATGGCCAGTTGCGTACTTTTAGAAATGCTCAATCGTACAATTCATATAAAGAATATATTGAAGAAGAAAACCAGATAAGCACTCTCTCTTCAGCAAATACTGAAGAATCGACTAACACAATGACTAAACAATATATAAATAATTATGAAATCATAAAAGATTCAAAGCATCCATCGAATTATGATGGTTCTTGTGGCTTTGTTGCTGGTTCGTTGATTCTGAATTATTGGGATAAAACAATGCATCGTGGCACTGTGTTAGATCAGTATTATGATTCTAATATGAATTTAAATGACACAGGAAGCATATATAGCCCTACCACAAATTTAAAAGATAGGCTCGTGGAATTAAATGGCGGAAATCCAGATTCTTGGGGATTAACTGTCCGTGATTCTTTGATTTCATATTGCTCTTCAGCAAATATCAGTGCGAATTCTTCTTATTATTTGGGAAAAATAGGCCTTGATTCAGAATTAGCAAATAATAGGCCTGTTATAATATTCGGCGCATTACCCAATGTTCAAGGAGATGGAAATTTGGTTTCACACGCAGTAACATGTTATGGCACTGAGAGTGATTGGTGGGGAGGCTATTATATAGTCAATTATGGCTGGGCATCCACCTACAATGAAGTCTCTCTTGGGTTTGGATTTGTCGGTTCAGTCACAACTTTTCAGTTGAATGAGTCTTCATATAGAACATCATACACTGTCACACCTTCTTCATATGGTTATTCTTCTGAATATTGTAAGACAAAAACAACAGATACGGTAAATATTAGCGGAAATACGTTTACCACTAATAGACTAAGATGTGGATATATTGAAAATGAGTATATTAATTTATCTGCAAGAAGAGCAGGATATGATACCTCCTATATTGAATATAATTTCACAAATCCTGTTGATAAAATAAACATCAATTTATCTTTTTGGAGCGATGATGAAAGATTTAATTCACCAAATATTGCATATGTTTCATTGGATTACCAAAGATTAGCGTCAACATCATGGATAAACAAATATGATTTATTAAAGGATGGAAATTTACCAACAGATAGAAAAAAACAGAAAACATTTACATTTGAATTCCCAGAGGGAACAAAATCGTTTAGAATTTATTCCCACTTTGACTATATGGCCGGGAAAACTGATAGAAATAAGGGCAGAATTTCCATAGGGAATATGACAATTTATACATTTAGATAGAATAAATTATTTTGGCTCTTAGCATTCTTATGTGGTCCAAGTAAGTGTAGTTCAATAATTCGCACACAAGTTTTGGGTGTAAATTAAGAGAATATATTTTTGATTTTTTCTTTTTATAATTAAAAAATAATCCACAAAAAATAAAAGTAATGTCTAGAAATGCGTTGGCAACAATATTTACGGGTTTGCTTGTATTTAATTATTATTAATTTGGTAGACAATAGCCAACCTAAAGTTTAGTTAACCCTTAGCTTATTAATCATAAAAGATACACATGGTTTGTTGTATATTTTATTTATACAAACAAGAATATTGAAGCATCTGTTTTAAATTTCAGTTTAATAACAAATTCCATTTTGTTATCACTTGTTCGTACATAAACTCATAAATCATTGATTTGAGCATACAATCGAAGCGAAAAATTGATGAATATTTTTTAAATTTAGTCAGATCTCAATTTTACCTTTTTTTAATTAATATGCTGAGTGTATTATTATTTCCTTTAAAAAGACTAAAAAAGTTAAGTTTTCGTCTTTTTCCAGCCTTTTAAATGAGGAGGGAAACTTGAACGTGCCAATTAATAAAAGAATGTGAGAGTAAAATGAGCAGCAATTTTTGCTTGCATCACTATAGTGGCTGAGCTTTTTAGGTGTATTTAAAAGTCATAATAGTTTAAAATAAAGATAATCACCTGTAGGAAGACCCTAGATCAAGTAGCGAAGCTTGACGCTTGCTGAACCCAAAAGAGTTCTTTAACTAAAATCACTGTGAGATTTAAAAGATATCTCACTTTTTTGATATCCTTAAAGGGCTTCCCAATATGACATAAACTAATTGAAAATGATGCATTCAATGGCTGATGAGCCACTCTCTTTATAGGCGGATTAAAGGAATCCGAAGATGCCAAATTTGGCTAAAAAAGGGAACAGGATAAGCGGGTGTTGCATTCTGCAGCACACCTTGTCTCTGAGCAAGCTCAACAGTGGGAAACCCACATGACGATTTAACGTTCACGGAGGGAACATATTTGAGCATCAAAGAGCAACATAACGCCAACATAAACGGCGAAGATCTTTACCGCTATTCCTTAATGGTGGCTTGTCTAGCAAACCTTAAAGGAGCTAAAGCCATAAGCGATGAAGAGTATGACGACATTAAATGTTGATTTTGTGGGCATTTGCTAACTAGAAGAGCCTGGCATAGTGGAGCAAACTATCACAAGGTTATTTGGCAATGTGTCGGTTATGCAAAACACGGGAAACACGTTTGCCCATATTGTAAAGAATACCTGAGACCGTTCTTCAAGAATGCTTTGTAGAGGCCTATAACAACGCTTTTGGCAACAATACAAAAGTCATTGAGGAATTAATCCAAAGAGCGGAAGCAACGCTTACAAACTCAACTACAAGAACTAATGCTAAACGACTCGATTCTCAAATATCTACCATTCAAAACAAGATAAACAAATCCACCGACCTTTTGCTTGAAGGATCTTTGACGCAAGAAAACTATGATGAAAAGAATAAAGCGTGGAAGAAAGAACTTGCTGACCTTCAAGGGAAAAGAGATGCAACAAAGATAGAATAGATGAATCTAGACGAAACTGAATCTAGATTAAATGAATTCAAAGATATTCTATCGAGAAATAGAGAGAAACCACTAAATGGATTCTCAGATGCTGTCTATTTAAGTGTGGTGGAAAAGGTTATAATCGGTAAGAAGGACGAGCAAGGCAAGGTTTCATATCACATTACTTTTGTCTTTAAAAAGCCCTTTGATAACGATATGGAAGTGCCAACTACGGAAGTTGTATCGGATAATGAGCCAATCAGCCCATTAGTAGACAACGCGACATTCTCCCAACACGCCCTTAACGACTACGCTACAAAGTCCAATTCACTCGCATGTTGAGACTGTGGTCAGCCTAAAACTGAGATAAACGTCCGATAGCAAAGGAATTTTAAGCAATTCTACCAAGTGACATGTCTGCAACCACCAATCAAGGTCTGTTGAAGCTACTTCTTTATTAATGGCTTCCCGTCCCTGTCTGCAATGACGGCACCCGGAATTGTCGAAAGGATGTCCTCAGTGACGTGGTCGATGAACTCAGGGTCGGAACCATCGATTTCAATACAGGAAATATGGTCCTTGTCCTTGAAATAGGAAATCTGATCACCGAGATTCTCCAGAGTTATTCCGTAGTCTTTGGGGGTTATCCCATCCTTCTCATATTCCTCAAGGTAAACATAGCCATGATTATCGACTGTTTCAAAACAGAAATAGCCATCTTCGATATCGCCAATTCCAACAGTGGGATAGGCTTTCTTTAAGGCAGCAACGATTTCATCCGCCTTGATTTCCCGTTCCGAATAGATTAAACGATCGTACATAACTATTTTCTCCCTTTCTTGTGATAGCAGTTGCTGAAAGTCTTGCCTTTCCGGCAATCGACATCCCGATAGGATTTCTTCTGACAGAACGGATGTCTTTTCTTCCATCCTAAATAGTCTACCAAACAATCGTCGCAACGGAAAAACTTAATGCCATCTTTTTGGATTTTTTCTTTTTCTCCTGTGGTAATTTGTGGAGCATAACCTATTGGTTCCTTGCGAGATATTCTTTTTAGATGGCATAGCTGAAGATGCAAATATCTTGTACCATCCGATTTCACTTCGATATTGCTCTTTTTCGTAGCGACATCAATGTCAGTGTCTTTTTTCCCGTCCCTTTTGTACAATTGGACGTTCACCCCCTCCACCATACCCGGATACTTCTTATCGATCTTCGTTGCCAACTCCCCGACGGCAGGATCCTTCGACACGAAGGTCCTGCCTCCCTTCTATGAAGCACGGCTCCATCATAAGGGAAGTAAACAATTCTTGGTACCCGTCAAATCAAAAAGCAAAATGGTGGTATACTATAAACAACAGAAAGCCATTTTTCATTGTTTTTACTAAAGAAAAAGTGGTAATTTATGGTAACAAGAGGCTATCGAAATGGTTGACAGCATCAAAAAAATAAAACTAAACCTGCCAAACAAAACCTACAACGAAATAAACGACGAATGCCTGAGGCTCAACTTCATGAGGAATGGAGGAGTTCCCAACCGGAGTGGGTACATCTCTGCCTTGGTTTCCTCTTTCTGGCCCTACCTTAGGGATGGGGAAGTCTCGCAGAAGGTTGACAGAATCTTCAAACCACGGGATGTCGCGGGGAATGCAGTCTACGTGGAGCCCACGAAGGAAGCCATCGACTCCTTCCAGTCCGTCTACTCTTTCTACAAGGACAAAGCCTACGGGGCTGCCATCCGCGAGCTGATGGAGAAGTTCTTCACCCTCCAGAGCGACGAGAGGGAGCGTATTATCTTCTCGAACATCTACGATGACATCGAAACCGCAATAAAAAAGAAAAAGGAACTGATTATCCGAACGTATGACCGCTACAAGGACAAGATGTTCCAGTACTACTTCGATCCTTTTCAGATTTGTCAGACCGGCGACAGGATCTTCAACTACGTCCTTGGGAAGATGTACAGTGATAACGACGGTAATCTCGTGACGATGAGGCTCAGCAAGATCGTCGGCGTCTCCTTTGCAAAGGACCAATTCTCCTTCACGAAGGAGGAAGTCGGAAGGTTCGAGGAGATGATCCGTGTAGGAGTTTGGTTTTCGGAGTACGGCACCTACGAGATGAAGGCTGAGTTCACCAAAGAGGGAATGATCAAGCTCCATTTAGCCTATAAAAGCAGGCCTCTCATTCTAAAGGAGGAAGGAAATGTCGTCAGCTTCCGGACGAATGACTTCGCTGCGATGATTTATTTCACCCAGTTCGGGGACATGATGACGATCCTGGAGCCAAAAGAATTGAGGGAGAGGATCCTGGACTTCCACAGGAAAGCAGTTGCTAAGGAGGGTGCTCTATAGATTCCACGCGTTTGCTTGTGTCAACTTCCTCGTGTCGACATATCACCAGCACCATCAACTCCATCGTATCTACGCATGTGGAGACAGTGGTCAGCCTCAAAATCAGATAATTCTCTAATGAAGTATTGGTTTTTGACAGTTCTACCATCTATTGCATTGATTCTCGCTTCCTAGATAGGTTGAGGCTTTGACCGACAAGATTAGACTGGAAGGCATCTAAAACCACCAGAAATTAGACTTTGAGAGAACTTTGAGTAGATTTTAAGTATACTTTGAAGTCGGTTTGAGGCGTTTTATTAGAAATCATCGGCAATAATTATCTGTGAAACAAAAATCGAGAAAATGTTTCACATAGGGTACAATTATAATTTTAACATGTATAAATGCACCCTATTTTATTATTGCGTTATGCGAATCATAATTCTATAATTGGGGTACATAAAAGATAATTTTTAAAGGAGATGCACCCTAATGGACAAACCCGAAGAGATCAGAGAACTGCTTAACGAAAAAGCATCGAACGAAGCCCGGCTCCGTCTCCTTCCCTATAACGGATCCCCGGAAATCAAGGAGATCGAGGGGAAACGCTATCTTTATGTTCGGAAACGTAAGCTTGATCGCAATACTTCCACCTACATCGGCTCTTATACCGACGAACTTTATCAGATGCTCGTCAGAAATAATGCCGAACGAAGATCGATCAACAAACAGCTTCGCTTGATTGATAAGAAGCTCGCGCAGTTGGGCTACAGCGAGACGGAGCTTTCTCCGCGGGTGAAACTCAACATCGATTTTGCCCGCGCGAACGTCAAATCCCTGATTTATGACCAGGCAATCTTGGAGGGCGTCACCACGACATTCGCTTTGACCGAGGGCATCATCGAGGGCGGAAAGGTCAGTGGGATGACAGTCCGTGACATCCAAAAAGTCATCAATCTGAAACATGCTTGGGAGTTCATCTTGGACGATGGCGTTCTCTCCGCGCCAAGCGATTATAACCTGCTTTCCTATATCGCCAAACTCGTGAACGAGGATTTCATTTACGACGGAGGGCGGATCCGCTCGGTGCCCGTTGCCATCGGGGGATTGACTTACGTTCCGCCGATTCCGATGGAGCTTGACGTCAAAGAGAAAATCCGTTCGATTATCGATTCAAATAAAGACGGCGTCAGCATCGCCATCGACCTTTGCTTATACTGCATGAAGACGCAGATTTTTAATGATGGAAATAAACGTGCCGCCGTCATCTTAGCCAACCATTATCTTATTGCTCACGGACTTGGGATCATGGCGGTTAAGGACAGTGACGTCCCGGAGTTCAAGAAAGACCTCGTTGCTTATTACGAAGGAAGAGACGAAGAGTCCGTTCGGACACTGCTTCGCGACAAAGCTTTGCGAACATTCTAAGAGAGAAAAGGCGATAGGGAGCGGATGAAAATGCAGTCGAACCCCATCGCCGTTTCCTTATCTTCTGAACATGGTAAGCGGCGTTTGAATGTGTAGGAGTCAAGCATGAGCGCCATTCCGAACAGCGGGAGAGGCCTGTTCTCCTTGCTCGGGCCCTTCCTCCTCTCATTGTCCTCGGCGTCTATCTCGAAATAGAAGTCCGTGCAGTCGAAGTATATCCTGCTCATGTCCCGCTTCTTCTAGAGGTTTCTCATGAGCACGCTTGGCTTAAAGATGATAAAGGAATCTTACACCATATGCCATGGGAGGACATAACAAAATGAACATTGAAAAATTAAAAGATCTTGTTAATGACAGTTTCGAAATCGAACTTACCTATCAAGGAAAGAAGTATTCTGTAACCTACTATAATGACAAAAGGAAAAACTATATTTCCTTCTGCGAATTCTATCAAGATACTTTAGATGTCCATGATGTAGAAACCTTATGGGGTTCCACCTATCATGGTATCAAGGTATCCAATATCTTTGAGTCTCTGGGAGACAACGATTATTCCCTTTTCTAGATTCTTTCCCATTTCCGGTCAACTTCCTAGTGTCAACCTCACCCCTATACCATTTACTTCAACGCTTCAACCCATGTTGAGACAGTAGCAAGCCTAAAACTACGATAAACGTCCGACAAAAAAGATTTTAAACAGTTCTACCGATTGATATGTCTACAATTAACAGTCGAGGTAGGTTGAGACCGGTTTTTTAGGTGTATAAGCCGAAAATAGCAAAATCTTGTGTCATAATGGAAAAAGGTGGAAAAAAGTTTAACCGGTTTTGATGAGACTCTTTTAGGTGGACCCCTATTAATACTAAGGAACTATCAACGGCCGTTTTGTATGCGGAATTTTTAAAAATTTGTCGAGCAATCTTAAACCCCTCTAAACCATCTTCCTGTTATTTATCCAAAGGGACGATAGAAAGTTCGGAAAGCTCATAAGTCACAACATCGATGGGGTAACCTGTCTGGTCCCAAACCTCCACCTCTCCTGCCTTGCCATCAGCGTAAACACTAACTAAAACGCCGATGGTTCCAACAGGATGTCCTTCTTTTTCAACTAACGTTCTAACACGATCATTCTCTTTTAATTGCATATCTATTTTCCTTTCACATAATTCGTTATCATTCTCGGAATCGTTTGTCCCTTATAAATTTGATAAACGGCGATGACAGGTTTGGTCTTCCCATTTGGTCCTCTTACCGGGATTTCAAAGCAATATTTAATCCCGTGTTCCGAAAACTTAATTTGATAGGGTTTTACCCTTCCCGAAGAAACGGCATTATGTATTTGGTCCCTTAAATCTTTGAAGTTGTTTTTATTATAACATAAGGCTTTCTGATAGGCCTCTGCTTTGCCGTTATTGTTTGGATTGTTTGGATTTAAAGAATAGTTGAGAAACTTTTCGCTCGGCGTTGTTGCCATTTTATGATTTGGCATTTTCAAAGGAATTTGAGATCCGCTTTGCATTTCAGCAAAAAGATAATCCGTAAGTGGCTTTGTTGATATATGAGACTTTCGAAAACTAGAATCGTTTTCTGATCCATAGCGTCCCGTTGATGAATCGTATTCTTCCATTGCGTTTCCCGCGCACCCGAGTTTATAAGGCATATAAATCCTCCTTGGATGGCCTTACTATAATCCCGGTTTCGTGATTTCCTTTTTAGTCTAATTTGCAGGGAAAATAATGCTTTTATGCAATCTTTATAAAAAGCTTTATGCAACAAAGCAAATTTCATCTAAAGGCATAACTCTTGTGATAAAATTTATTTAAAACAGGAAAAGTAAATTCATAAACTATGAATAATGAACATCAAGAGACTGGCAAAAGAATTGCGGATGGACGTAAAAGGAAAAATTTGAAGCAAAAATAGTTTGGAGAACTTGTAGGTGGGGCAACAGTTCAAATGGTAAGCGGATGGGAAAAAGGTCATGTTTTCCCATCAGCGAATTATCTGATAAAAATCGCAAAAGTACTTGACATATCTTTGGATTATCTTCTTCTAGGGAAGAATGACAATCAGAAAGAAATTCATGTTGATAGCTATAAAGACGCCATCGAATGTGTGCTTGCATTACATGACTCCGGCCTTTACAAGTTCCAAAGCATGCTTTTGGATAAGGATTACGAAGGAACGGATTTGCTTTCGTGGGATCAAACGATGCTAAAGTTCTATAAGGAATGGATAAAGCTGGAAGAAGCTCGTTCCGTTATTGATGAGAATGTCTTTAAGGAACAGCTAAACCGTTTAGCTAACAATTACGATACTAAAATTAAGTAAAGTTATAGTGCATCAACTTCCTCGCATCAACCTCACCCCAACACCATCAACACCATCGTCTCTAACCACGTAGAGACGGTGGTTTCGCTATCTCTAAAAGGTTCAAAATAATCAAAAGAAAACCAAACCATCGTTTTTTATGGTTTCCTTTTTGAAAATATGATAGCCGAAAAAATTTTTCGAGCCAATAGTGGCTCTGTGGTGTACTTAGGATCAGCTTTGCGTTAAGGTTGTCACTTAACAAACATTATGACTTATTCAGATCTAAGCAATACTGATGCTGGAAGCTATAAGGTAACAGTAAGCTTAAAAGATACTGATAACTATACATTCACAGGTAATAAGGATTCTGTTGAACTTAACTGGTCTATATCTAAGAAAGACATCAGCAGTTCTGTAATTACACTTACTAACTCTCTTACTTATAATGGATCAGAACAGACTCAGACTGCCACAGCTTCATTAACTGGCTTTGACATCACTTATGATGTCTCCAATAACAAAGCTACTGATGCAGGTACATATAGCCTTACCATTACTGGTACCGGCAATTATACAGGAACCGCAAGTAAAGAGTTTAATATCGCTAAGAAGAATATAAGCAGTGCAGTAATAACTCTTACCAATACTCTTACTTATACTGGCTCTGAGCAGACTCAACTGATAAGTGCAACTCTAGATGGTTCTTCATTTACTTATGACGTCTCTGATAATAAACAGACTAATGCAGGAACATATACTCTTACTATTACTGGTAACGGTAACTATACAGGTACTGCAAGTAAGGAATATACAGTAGGTAAGAAAGAAGTTAGTAAGCCTACTGTTTCTGGTTCTTATACTTATGATGGTACTGAAATGACTGTTAACTTAACTGGGTTTGATTCTAGCATTATGACTATTAGCGGTAATAAAGGCACTAATGCTAAAGACTATACAGCTGTTGTTACTCTTGATAGTAACCACACCTTTAGTAATAATAAGTCTTCTGTTGATCTTTCTTGGTCTATAGGAAAACAAGATATATCTAATGCTGATGTTACTTTGGATAATACTCTTGATTTCAATGGCTTAGAGCAGTCAGAGGAAGTTACTGTTACTTTAAACGGTAAATCAGTTAAGTATGTTGTTACTGGTAATACTGCTACTAATGTAGGTACTTATATTCTTACTATTACCGGTATTGATAACTACACTGGGACAATTACTATAGAGTACAAGGTAAATTGAGTGTATATGAATCCTGTAGAGTATATTCATTACATAATACTAGGAGAAGTGATACTTATGGCCTTGGCTTTTGGAATATGCTTCCTTGTTAAGGGGCTTAAGTCTAACCAGAAGCTCATACAGATGATAGTAACTAGTGCTCACTTAGTATTTACTCTTGTCATCAGTTTCTTCAATGCCTGCGGTCTATGCTGGACTTTATGGTCTATAGGACTAGCTATGGGTTTATTCTTTATCGGGTATCTTGTCTATAAAGAAAAGAATACAAAGAAGAATAACGGAAAGACAAAGGAAGAGGCAAATAATAAGAAGAAAGAGTAAATAGATTAAGTCTAGTTACTCTTTAAGTTCTTATTAATGAGTTCTTCTAATTTTTCAGTATTTTTAATAATAAGATATTCCCAGATATAGTGTGCTAAAAATCACTTCTTCCTCGGCCTTACCAAGTCGACCCCGGTAGAGGCACAGAGGCAAAGGATGTATTTCTTCCTTTTTCCAGGCTTCACCGCCCTCAGCCTCTGGCGCATGCATGCCCAGTTCAGATAATCCTGTATATGCGCCCTCCCAATCCCGACAGGCAGGACGAAGACGCGCTTGATGAGGGCGGAGAACTGATTCGCCCTCTGCATCAGCCTCAGGCAGCCCGGATCCTGCGATCCACCGGAAATCTCCGAAAGCCCCGACTCCCTGATGAAATCGCCGTGGCCGTGGTATTTGTCGTGGACAATGACGGATCTTGGGGATACATGCCCGGACAAGGCCTCGCATATCATCTCTGACGTAGGCTTGCTCGTGCCCATCATGGTGGCATATGTGTTCCCGTGCTCATCGATGGCGGCCTCGACAGACACCTTGTTCCTGCTTATTCCCTTAAGCTGATGCCCGCCTGGGCCGGAGACTCTGTCATTCTTCGAAACGCCGAAGTACATCTCGTCTATCCACACATGCCCGCTCAGCACAGCTTTTGAGACCAGCGCCCCTAAGCATCATCTTCAGGCGCCAAAGATGGCCGTGTTCTTGCTCAAGGATCCGTACTCATGCTCAGCTATCAGAGTCGCATCGGTCGTGAACTGCAAGACATACTCCTCCTACTTGTCCTCTCCCTTCCTGGTCTTTGCCAGCCTCGTGCCGGTCATGGCGTTGAAAGTCCTCCCGCATCCCTTGCACATGAGCCTCTGCCTTCCATTCGCAATCCCGTCCTTCTTGAAAAGCGCGCTGCCGCAGTAAGGGCAGCAGACGAACGGGACGAAGGAGACCTTCGTCCTTCCTCTGCGTCTCCCATGCATAAAAAAAGTCCTTTCCGGGGGATTCAGGAGACAGGCTCGGAAGGACTATTGCTACATAACTCTTCTGCCTGTCTCTTGAATCCCGGCTATGTAGCAAGGAAATCGTACCATCTATGGGCAATTATTGTAATCCAGCACACTATATCTGGGAATATCTTTTTGTAAAAAATAAGGTCAAATAATCTTTGTTTTTGCCTTTTTTGGATGAATTAGCGATTCCACAAAGTCCTTCTTGATTATCAGAACCATTTTTTGTCTTAATTAATTTCGATCCTTTTCCCTTTCCGATTCTAAAAAAAGGTGTTGGAAAAAAATTATTGCTAGATGAAATTAATCTAGAGGCACAAGATATTTCTACTGATTATGTCTCGCTATTTGATAGAGATAATTCATCGCATAGAAGCGCTAATAATCCTGATTTCAATTCACTAGACAATGCCAAAATCATAAATGGAGAATTAGGTGAAAATTATGTATACAATAATATGACACGGTTAATAAGTAGTTATGCTGAAGACGTTTATCATACAAGCAAGGATTACCCAACTTCTCCATATGATATAGAATATACTGAACATGGAATAAAAAAATATCTTGAAGTAAAGGCTTCATCTGGGTCTAAAGAGGTATTTAACATGTCATCCGCTGAAATAAAGTTCATGAAGAAATATAAGGATAATTACATTTTGATTTTTATATCAAATGTAAAAAGCAATTTCCCAACTGCAAAGAAATTCACTTGTGATAAGATTTTAAGGATGAGAAGAGAATTTCCAACAATTAGATTTTATGGTAATTAGTTTTTAATTAATTATAATTGCTAATTAATATATAAAGGTATAGATAAACAATTTTAACTTGTACTTAATCTTTTATTAAACACTAAAGAGCATATTTATATGTATCCAAATACAGTTCGTTTTTGATAATCCATCTATGCTCTCCTTAATTAGAGAGAATTTATTCTTAATAAGCACTTAAGTAAAGAAATAAGAACGCCTATATAATTAGAGGATTCATCTAAGATTGGCATCTTTTCTGCTTTCCTTTCGGTTAGAACGGCTTTATAAGAACAGTTAAGTTAAAAGCAAAAGGCTCGGTCTAAGCCGAGCCTATATTTAGACTTATTAACTACGCTATTTAAAAGATACTAAGCGTTTTCTTCTTTCTTATATATATTGCCGTCTATTCTTTCTTGAACAGACTTAACAAAACCGTCTTTAATCATATCTATCATATAATCCACAAGTTTAGGATCGAACTGAGTTCCTTTTCCTTTGTTGAGCTCAGATATGATCTTATCTTCAGAAAGCCTTTTTCTATAGATACGATCACTAGACATAGCATCGTAAGAATCCGCAATAGCGATGACTCTTCCTACTAGAGGAATATCTTCACCTTTTAATCCATATAGGATATCCTTTTCCATCGTAGCGTTCGTGATGGCATAAGGCCCCGTCTCTGATATTAGGTAAGGAAGAGAAGTCTTTTAGCATCTCTCCTCCTTTAACAGTGTGCATCTTTATCTGATTGAACTCATCATCGGTGAGCTTACCTTGTTTATTAAGAACAGAATCAGGAATAGAGACCTTGCCGCAGTCGTGCATCAAAGCCTCATAGTTAAGATCTTCTAGTTCTTTATCAGAAAGGCCCATTCTCCTACCTATCTCGCATGCGTAACATGCGACTCTTCTAGAGTGGCCTTGAGTATAAGGATCCTTAGCATCGATGAAATTGACGAAGGTCTGAATAGACTGAAGAATAATAGACTTATACTTCTTCTCCTGCTCTATATATCTTCTTGAATGCATATAAAGAGCTAATGAAAGAATCAAAGCAAATAAAGAAAGAACACCAACTGACATAAAAGCCCAGATAACAGGGAAATCAAACCCAGAATAAACAGTGTAGCCTTTTAAGGTAGCACTTATCATATGCTCGTAGTCATCACTAGAGTAAATGATAGCCCCGAAAGTACCACTAGCCCCCGATGAGACACTTAAAGTATTGTAGGCTTCCTTATCAGGAGTAAAAGTAAGTGTATTGCCATCGATTTGATAATCGCCGTTCCAATATCTGTCGATCACAAAAGAACTAGAGAGTTCTATACTGATAGTCCAGTTATGGAAAGTCTTATCTAAGTTATTAGTGAGTTTAAAATCGCACTGAGCCTCATAAGGATTATCAGGATGAGACTTTTTAGTATCGTCATTCATCCACTTCTTATCATCTAGGATATTTAAAGACAAAATAAGATCATCTCCTGAGCTCTGTTCCTCAGGAGTAAAAGAATAAGTGTATGTATTAAGAGTAGAAGACAGATTATGAGCATAGACAAAACATCCGACTCCTCCGCCTATACAAAGCAGAAAGAGAGAGCCGCAGATGACTGTTTCAACAAGTGTCTTCTTAAAAGAGCTATCCATATTTTCCTTATTTATTTGCAAATTATAGCATTACAAAAAGTCAAAAAGAAGAAAATAATTTTACGATTGAAGAAATCTATCCTTTTTAACAGATTAAAGATTGTGTGCTAGTCTTATATTTATAAATTAACTAGATAAGGAGAACTAAATAATATGAACAAATGCAAAGACAATATACATTCCTATGAAAAGATCGCTAATGATACCTACCTCATAGATGAAGGCGGGTTTGTTAATATGTATCTTCTTATAGGAGAAGACAAGGCTTTATTAATAGACTCTGGCCTTGGCTTAGGAAACATAAAAGAATCAATAAGAGAAATAACAGATAAAGAAGTAATACTGTCCTTAACTCATAACCACTGCGATCACTCTCACGGGAAAGGTTATTTTGATTCTTACTATCTTCCTAAAGATGATGACTGCTTATCATTAAGGCTTCTTTCTACTAGACTAGCCTGTCATCTAGTAACTAGAGGGCATAAAGTAAAATATCATTCTCTTCCTTATAGACATCCTAAAAAGATACTTCTAGAAGAAGGGCATGTATTTAATCTAGGTAATAGAGAAATAAAAGCAGAAGAATATCCTGGCCATACTAAAGGCTCAGTAGTATATCTTGATGAAAAAGAACACATCATGATCACAGGGGATGACGTAAACCCCTGTCTATTTCTTCGGCTTCCAGGAGGAGTATGTCTTTCTAAATGGCTAGTAAGCGCCAGAAAGATACTTCTTCTATCTAAAACATATAAGCCCTTTTATGGGCATATGGACGGAAAGCAAGATTACGAGCAAATAAAAAAGACCATTACGTTAGGAGAAGAAATGCTCCATAAAACTAAAAAAGGCTTTAAGAAGAGATTAGTAATCTATCCTTCCTTAAAGACCTTTCCTCACATCATAATAAATAAAGACAACATCAAATAAGAAACTACTTGAGGATATCCTCTTTCTTATTAACGATAGCTAAAGCAGCTTTGCAAGCCGGGCAATCACAATACTTAGCCCCAGACTCTTTTAAGCTTTTAGCGTGAGCCTTGAACTCTTCAGCTTTCTTTTCACCAAAAGCCTTCAAGCAATAATCAGAATTAGAGAAATCAACTAACCCCTCAATAGGAAGAATATCTTCCTCCAGCTCTTTTAAATAAGCTTTGGAGGCTTTCTTCTCATCTTTAGTGTTCTCTTTTTTAAGCCAGTACTCAGCCATGTCCTTAGCTTCCTTACAAGTTATAGGATTGTTGATGAGTTCTTTAGTCTTCATCTCTACAAACTCTCTTGTTTCTTTGTCCATACTAACCGACCTTCTTTCTTTATTTATTATATATCCGATTAAAAAGCATGTGCTCAATTCCGAATTCCTATGTAAGTTAGTTAAATACTATTTATATAGATATCTCATAACTTAAAAAAACGAAAAAATGTTGGTATTTATGTAAAACGGGAAACGCTATAATAAAACCAGATAGAAAAAAGGAGATACGTAATGAAATCATTATTGAAAAAGGATTGGTTTCTAGGTCTAATATCCACAGGTTTGTTAATTGTAACATTTTTCTTGGGATTAGCAGTCATCAACATTCAGCTCAATAAAGTCTTCTTCGGCACTTCTACTTTGAGCATACTAGAGCTAGCTAACTCAAGTGGAGAAACCTTATACGACCTAGCTATCTTCTCGTTAGTTATAGAGATAGCCTTCTATGTAGGAATAGTTCCTTTATGCCTAACTATCTACAGCCTATTTAGAAAATCCAGTTGGGCCTACTATCTAGGATGCATCTACTTTTTAGCCTTCCAGGTTCTCTTAATCATCTTCCAGGCTATTTATTCATATTTACCTATAGGTGCCATAGTCTTAATCATCTTAAATATCGTTCTAATACTACTTACTTTCTTTATCACTATTTTCAGACACATAATCATTCAAAAGAACAAAGAAGAACAGCAAAAGGATCCTAAAAAGCTAGAAGAGAAAGTTGAAGTGAGTCAGAAGACTCATAAGGTTTCTAACTGGACTTTAGTCTTAGATATAGTAAGCGTAGTGCTTCTGTTCTCAATAATGATCGTTCCTTTATACATAGTGACATCTAAAGACACCATCACTTATCACTTGTTAATTGAAGTCTTATTCTCAAAATCAACATCCTCTTCAGACTCTATATTCTTCATTGTCAACTTCATGCTGTTTTTAATCTCCTGCATATATTTAGTCTCATCTATTTCTAGCTTCTTCTCAGATAAGAAGAGATTCATGTCTAAATCCAAGGTATTGATCTCCTATAACTTATTTTCTTCCTTGGTCTTCTTCTTGATGGGTTTCTTCATCAATTTCTACTACCTATCTAAATCAGCCGACTCTTCAACTTTATCTTTCATACCTATGCTTCTAGCCGCTATCTGCACAATAGTCTTCTCGGTCTTTGAAGGCATCTTCAATAAAGAGAACCACATAGTAAAAGAAGATGATGATAATGACGACACTGAATCAAAGCCTTTAAGAGTAGAGCCTTTAATCTATGTCTTCTTAGTAACCGCCATCACAGTAGGTTCCTTATTCTTAACCTACATAAGAGTATCATTTGAATCCAGCTATTCAGTTCTTAACAGCACTGTGTCTTTTACTGGAATTGAACTACTTAAAAACTACATCACTCTAGGATCCGGCTACCAAGTTCTGGCTTTCTTTATCTTTGTCATGCTAGTTGTCTCGGGTCTTGGGTTACTTCTCACTATCTCCAGTTACTGCGCTAGATACCAGTACTACAAGAGAATCGCTAAAGTCACCACTTACTTGAATATGCTCTTCATATTCGTCTTTGGTGTCTCTGGCTTCTACTTTACTATCGCTCAAGAAATAAACACTGAGAACATAACTAGAATACTTGAGCTATACGGATACTCTTATTCCTCTAGTATCAAATACACCATAACTACAGATACCATCTACGCCTTAATTCCTGATGTAATCATTCTTCTAGTCATGATGGTAAGAAAGAGCCTTGAGTACAATAACGAACCTATCAAGACTGAAATCACTAATCCTGATGAGCTAGCTTCTTCTAATGGAGGAAGCAGTTCTTCATCTTCTTCTAATACAGTAGAAGGACAAGGCCAAGTTGCATCTACTTCATCTGCTATGGCTACAGAATCAATAAGCCAAGAGCCAGAACAAGAGCCTATAGAAGAGAAACAAAGAGACTTTGATCCTTGCCCGGCTTTTACAGAAATCGATGCTAAAACTGATGAATTTGCTTCTGATTTAGCTAATAGAAAGAAACTAGCAGTCTCCAATACTTCATTAAATGATCTTGTCAGCTTCATAGTTGAATACGCTAAAGACTCTAGACTCCATCTTTCTTATAGCAAGGAAGACATCGCTACATTCTTATCTGGCTTAGGAGCTTGCCGTTTAACTATTCTTCAGGGTATGTCAGGAACAGGCAAGACCTCACTTCCTAAGATCTTCTCAGAAGCCATAGACGGCAACTGCGACATCGTCGAAGTCGAATCTTCATGGAAAGACAAGAATGAGTTATTAGGCTACTACAATGAATTCTCATTAATGTACACACCTAAGAAATTCACTCAGGCTTTATATAAGGCCGCTCTTAACCCTGAGATTCCTACCTTTATAGTCCTAGATGAAATGAACCTCTCGAGAATCGAGTACTACTTCTCAGACTTCCTTTCGTTGATGGAAAACGAAGAAGGAAAACGTGAGATCAAGCTTCTCAACATCGAGATTGAAAGAGAAGAAAACGGGCAGAAGATTCCTTATAAGGCCCTTGAAGAAGGGCACACTATCAAGATTCCTTCTAACATCTGGTTTATAGGAACCGCCAACAGAGATGAATCTACTTTCGTCATCTCCGATAAGGTCTACGATAGAGCTCACACCATGAACTTCAATAAGCGTGCTCCTAAAGTCAGAGACTTCTCAGATCCTATCCCTCAGAGATATTACGACTACAAGACCATAGATAGTTTGTTTAGCAAGGCTAAAAAAGAAGGGACTTTCGATGCCGAAAACAATCAGATCATCAAGAAAGTCGAGACTCTCCTTGCTCCTTATAACATCTCGTTTGGCAACCGTATTCTCAACCAGATTGAGACCTTCGTCAACATCTATACCGCTTGCTTCCCTAAAGAAGATGTTCAAGACCAAGCTGTCGAGACCATCCTTCTTAGCAAGGTAGTAAGCAAACTAGAGGTAAAGACTGTGGATAATAAAGACGAGCTCGTCCAAGAATTCACATCTTTGAATCTGCTTAAGTGCGCCGACTTCATCTCTAAGTTAAACGAGGACTAGTCTTCAATGAAGTCTGAGAAAGAAATAGAGAAGATTGAAGAATACAACCATCTAGAATCAGTTCTAAGTGTCATGACGGGGTTTATTGAAAAGCACCCTAAGATGAACTACATAGAATTCGATTACTATACGGTGCATGATTTAACGTTGTTTTCTATCGAGCCAGACTTTGATTTCACTACTCTTAAATTCACTTCTCAGAAGATTACCGCTTCTTTAAAGGCGGTTAAAAGAATCTTCTCTAAGCCTATAGTCGTCTTAAACGATGAAGACGATGTTCTTCCTGTGGAGACTGTTAGAATCATCAATCAAGACACCATGCTTCATCTAGCCAGCCACTCAGAGAATGTCTCTAGCATCACTAAAGACGGAGTAAGGCCTAGAAAGCTCTTAACCAGAGTCTACGAAGATGATTACGGGATATATGAGAATCTGATATTCGGAAACTATATAGATGAAGTAATAAAGTACTCTAAAAAGAACATACGTTCTCTTAAAGACCTCATATACGCCAATGAAATAATGGAGTTCAACCTTCTTGAGAGGGTGAACCATCTGGATTATTTTCTGGCTTTAGGTAAGCTTCATACAGGATACATCAGAGATTTTGAGAAGTATTACAAGATATCTAAAGACCTCTACAATGAATTATCGGCCATCTTAAATACTATCCAGCCTCGTTTAAAAAGACCCGTATACGCTAAAAACAAGAATAGAAACAGACACCTCAAGTTAAAGAAAACCAATATCTTTCTGATGCAGAAAGATTATCACCAGATATATGTCGCATATAAATACATGGATAATCATAATCTCACTCAAAAAGAGATCGATGAGAACATAGACTACGACGCCTTATATAAGAACTACTTCTCATTTATGCAGATACTTATAGTGTTCGCCTTAGGTCATTTCAATTTTGAGATGGATCCTTCTATCAAGATGAACATGAAGACTATAGACGCTACCTTCAGCTTTAAGAAGTGGACAGTAAGAGTACTTAATATAGAGAACAAGGGGATACTTCTCAATATCTCTAAAGACAAGCATTATTCGATAATGCTTTGTCCTTCTATACTTATGGAAAACGAAAAAGTCGATACGAGCTTTGCTAAAAGATACGGAGTAGATGAATGCCTAGTCTGCAATCCTTTTGAAACCGATTATCTTAAAAGAGACACCATCTATATCAGCATGGAAAACATCGAGTCATTCAGAAGAATCCAGCAGATCATATTAAGAGGCATGGTTTATTCAGATAAGGAAAGATGCGACTGCCCGTTCTGCCACGGACAGCTTTCTTACAATATCAAAGGCAAATACTATGAATGCCAGACTTGCGGCACTCAAATAAAAGAGAAGATCTGCCCTACTACCAAAAAGAAGTTCTTCTATACAGATATAGCTAACCTCAAGAAGAGAGAAGTAAAATCATCTGATTTCAGCGAAGATGATCAGTGGCTCTTCAATAGAAAAGTAGAGGCTTTAATGTACTTCAGAAACATAACTAAGATCAACTCAAAAAGTGAGATAGTCTGCCCTAAGTGCTTAGAAGTACACGATAAGAGACAAAGCGGCATTTAAGAAGATTAAAAAACACTGGTCTATGAAGAACAACAGGACATAATCATTCATAAAGCAGTGTTTTATCAATTAGGCTTGAGGAACTACAAACGTAATAGCCTTTTCTAACATCTCGACTTCAATCTTCTTATCACGGAAGACTTCACCATCGATAGCGTAAGCTACAGGCTTATCAGATTCGATAGTGGCTTTCTTGCCGCGCTCGAAGATAACGATATCTTTAGTCTTAGGGCTAACTAAATGCTGACCAGAACGGAATATCTTCATAAATCCGGCAGCCTTAGTTCTCGAGACTTTCTTGATGAGAAGTACATCCATCAGACCGTCATCGATTTTAGCCTCAGGAGCACAATGATAACCGCCTCCATAACAGTAGCCGTTAGCAAATGCCGCTAACAACCCTACACCATCAAAGAGAGTTTTTCCATCTACAACTAGCTTTAGGTATTGGTTCATCTTGAAGAATAGGCAATGGACAGCAGCCATTTTATAAGCTCGAGGTCCATTCATCAAAGGGCGTCTTTTATACTTCAATTGAGCTTAGGTTACTTCGCCATCAAAGCCGTAGTTTGTGATGTTGATACAATATCGATCTCCTATTTTAAGCAAGTCGATCTTCGTAGGAGTACCGTTTATTTCCTTATCGAGGTTTCTGAATCTTGTATCATCGTGGAAGTTCTTGATAAAGTCATTTCCGCTTCCCGAAGCAAAGCATGCTATCTGAGCATTAGGATGTCCATAAGCACCGTTAACTACATCGTATAAAGTACCGTCTCCTCCGCAAGCGTAGAAGCGATAGGTTTCCTTATCATCATGAGAAGCCAGGTATTCTTTGACGAATACCTGAGCATCTCCTTTTGATTTAGTAATATATGTCTCGTAATCGATCTTACCGTCGTATGAATGAAGGTCTTCGATAAGCTTCTTACCGATATCCTCTCTTCCGGCCTTGGGGTTAATTACAAAGATATGTCTCATAACTTAATGTCTTTTAACGGCTGGTCTTTATCGATCTTCTGATCTTCCTTGAGATCAAGACCTAAGGTCCCTCCAGGATTCATGATTCCATTAGGGTCGAAATGCTTCTTCAAAGTAAGGAAAGTAGTATATTCTGTCTTACCTATATAGCCTTCAAGCCAAGGGGCGAAAGACTTACCTATACCGTGGTGGTGGCTCATAGCCGCACCGCTCTTTTGAATAGCATTTAAGATACCATCCTGATAATGCTTATATTCATCTAAGTCATTCATCTTAGCGATGAAGATGAAATAGAGGTTAGCACCTTGAGGATAAGCATGAGATAAATGAGTATTGACGATAGTATTAGGTCTAGATAAACAGAACTTTCTAACATCTTCATAGACTTGTTCCATATTAGACCAGTTGACAGAGCACTCGAGAGTATCAGTCATAATACCGAAGTCTTGCATGGAATCTCTAAGATAAGGGTCAGTGAAACGGCCTTTCTCCCAACCTTTAGTGACATAACCGGTTAAGGACATAGCGTGATATTTATGAGCGATCTTTCTTATGTTCTTAGCGACGTTCTTAGAATAGCCTTTCTCTCCATCGGTAAAGCCTAAGAAGAGACAGCATTCTCCTACTTTAATTCCTTTCATCTTCATGAGACTAGGAAGAGGAGTCTCATCAACTCCGTATAAAGTAAGCATGATAGAAGTCTCAGTAGGATCAGAAAGACGGAAAACACTAGAGAATCCACATTCTTTCTGCATCATCTCACGGCAAGCATCCTGAGCGGTCTTCCAGTCTTTAAACATGTAAGAGAAGCGTTTTCTGTTCTCAGGCATGAAGCGGAAGACTCTTAAGGTGACTTCAGTAAGAACACCAAATGTTCCTTCTGATCCCATCATTATCTGATTTAAAGATGGACCAGTGGCTTCACGAGGATAATGAGAAGTAACTATATTCCCTATAGGAGTAGCGTACTTCTGAGATAAGACGATATCTTCGATTTTTCCATAATAAGTAGAGTTCTGACCAGCACCTCTAGTAACGACCCAGCCACCGACAGATGAATACTCAAATGACTGAGGGAAATGTCCGCAGGTATATCTTCTCTTAGCGTTTAAAGTCTTAGGGGCATCATTTAATATCTTCTCTAAAGCCGGTCCTAAGATACCAGTCTGAAGAGTAATAGTCTGATCAACCTCATTGAAGCTGATGACTTTATTGTAACGGAGTCTCATATCCATAGAGATTCCGCCCTTCATGCACTCGACGCCTCTAGTGACAGAGCTTCCGCCACCGTAGACATAAATAGGTATCTTCTTTTCAGAGCAGTACTTAACAGTCTCTTCAATCTGCTCTCTGGTATCAGGGTAGACGACTACATCAGGAACATTCTCAATCTTCTTCTGTCTTAATCTTAAAAGGTCGTACATGGTCTTGCCATAAGCGACAGATAGACGGGAATAGTCATCAGTTTTGACAAACTCTTTCCCGTAGACAGTCTCTAAGAACTTGATATCTTCCTCTTTGATAATCTTAGGTGCTAAGTCGAACTTGACTGTATCGGTTCCTAAGTCAGCGTTGTACTGCTTGAAATCATCATCAGTCATCTTGAACTTAGTCTTGATCATCTTATAAAGTCTCTCTTTAGGGACTTTAACTAAGTCAGGGTCGCCCCACTTGAAGATGGAACGATAACTCTTAGGAGGTACTTTATCGTAGTACCATTTAGGCTCGAAATCTTTGTAAGGCTTGCTCATTTTGTTTCTCCTTTACTCATTTGAGTGGTAGTAATAATATCAACACCAGTACCTAATACGTTCTTGATGACGATTGAGTCGATAGGAAGATAGTCTTTAACGACTGCTTTATTTATCTCTTTTATGACATCAAACATCATTTTCTTAGGTATTTCCTTGCTGGTTCTCACAGATATAACCGGATACTCAGGAAGGGTAGTCCTTATAGAAGAGCAGACTGTCCTCATAGGACAAGTGAATTCCTCTTCTGCGTACTTAGCGCCTCTAGGGCACTTATTACCCGTGCACTTATGATTGACTTCATCATAAGTTAGAGAACATCCGTTAGGGCAGACGATACATGTGTATTGTTTCATTTTCCCATATCCTCCAATACGAATCTGACCTTGCCTTTCTTAGGAAGAGAAATAACCAATCTCTCCATTTCAGGCGGTCTTAAGGTCTGGTAGACTCTCTTAACCACAAGAGTGTCATCTAAGAACACCTTCAAGACCTTGTTATGGTAAATATCCTTCACTCTGAAATAGAAGGTCATATTAGAAGTATCTTTCTTGAAGTCGACCATCTCAGGAACGACATAAAGAAGACTCTTATCGATCTGAACTTCTTCTTTATCGTGCTCAGAGGAAGAAGAAAGAGCAGCGGCTTTACCGGCGATTTCACCAGATTCAGAGACATAATCCGCTAAATCATTGACGTGCATAGCGTTACCGCAGCTATAAATACCATCGATCATAGTCATAAACGACTGATCGACAACTGGTCCTTTAGTTGCTCTAGATAAAGGAACTCCTAAAGTCTTGGCAAGTTCATTTTCAGGTATCAAACCTACAGAGAGAATAAGAGAATCGCATTTAACGATCTTCTCAGTACCCTTAATAGGATTCATTCTTTCATCTACCTTAGATATCTCAACAGCCTCAAGTCTATCTTTTCCGAATACCTTAGTAACTGTATGGGAAAGATAAAGAGGAATGTTGAAGTCAGTAAGACACTGAGCGATATTCCTAGCGAGTCCGCTAGGAGTAGACTTAGCCTCATAAACACCTTCGACATGTCCGCCTTCTAAAGTAATACGCCTTGCCATAATAAGACCTATATCGCCAGATCCTAATATGACAGCTTCCTTAACAGGCATCATTTCCATGATGTTTATATAGTACTGAGCCTGACCAGCAGTCATAACTCCGCCAGGATTAGTACCGTGAATAGCCACTTGCTTAGAGGTTCTTTCTCTGCAGCCAGTCGCTAAAATCAGCTTCTTAGCAGAGAAATGAACAACTCCTTTAGGGCAGACAGCGTCTATATCGTAAATATCGCCTTTCTTCTCAATCTTAGTGACAAATGTCAGTAAAGACACATCGACCTTAGTTTCCTCTAGAGCCTTAATCTCTCTTGAAGCATATTCAGGACCGGCTAGTTTCTCTTTAAAGCGAGTAACACCAAAGCCATCGTGAATACATTGCTTTAAGATACCACCTAGTTTTCCTTCTCTTTCGATAAGGAGAGTCTTAGCGTTGTTATCATAAGCGGCTTTTGCGGCTGCTAATCCAGCAGGCCCGCCGCCGATAACCACTACATCATAAGCGTTCATTTACTCTCCCTCCTTTGTTTTTCTATAGAACAGCTTTCCTGTTCCTTTTTTAGATATATCCATCAGATCCTTATGTTCTTCTCTAGAAAGAATTGCTACGACATTAGGCTGACAGAACCCACCTTGGCATCTTCCCATACCGGCTCTAACTCTTCTTTTTATTCCATCTACAGTAGTAGGAGGAACAAGAGAATGGATAGCGTCTACTATCTCACCTTCAGATATCTCTTCACATCTGCAGATGATATGACCATAAGCAGGATTCTTCTTTATCAGATCGTTTCTTTCTTCGTCAGTTAGGAATCTAGTCTTTACGATTCCTTTGATTTTAGGATCCCAGTTATCTTTACTAGGAGCATCTAGCATCTCACAAGCCCATAAGGCACAGTCTTCACCTATCGCAGGAGCCGCTGTTAAACCAGGGGACTGAATACCAGCTGCGTGAATGACATTTCTAGTCCACTTTCCTTTTTGAACTACGAAGTCTTCTTCATAAGTCGCTGCTCTGATACCAGAGAAGTAAGTTATGATGTCTCTCTCATTAAGAGACTGGATAGTGTGCTTATGCTTATTGAAGATCTGATCTACATCTTCTTTTCTAGTAGTGAAGTCCTCTCTATAAGGAGTCTCGATAGCATTAGGGCCTACTAAGATATTCTTATCTATAGTAGGAATAAGCCCGCCGCCTTTAGAATGAGTTCTCTTTTCCTCTCCTAATTTAGGGTAGACAGTAATAGCAGTCTTAGATAAATAAGGAGTAACAGCTTTATCGAGAATAGAGTCAGTACCCTTACGAGGATGAATAGTGAAGAAACGATCGTGCATCATATCCGCAATGACATCAGAATAAGCACCAGCAGCATTGATGACAATCTGAGGGTAAATAGTACCTCTATTTGTCTTAACAGATACTACCTTCTTGTCCTTGACTTCCATGCTCTCAACAATAGTATTTAAGGATACTTCCATACCGTTTTTAACAGCAGATTCTCCTAAGGCTATAGTAAGCTCATAAGGAGAAGTGCAAGCACCGCCTGGGAAATAAGCACCAAACTTAATATCAGGAGCTAAGTTAGGCTCGATATGAAGAAGGTTCTTCCTAGAGAGAATCTTTACTCCCCCTGGAATATTGTTAACCTTAGCCTTATGTCTTAAATAAGGACCGACGAATAGTTTAAGAGGCAGAGAAGTAAACCCGACAGACTGCCCGTCTTCTCTATAAGGAACATCTAAGTCCTCACACATCTTGGCGTATTCTTTTCTGGATCTTACTAAGTACTTGAGCTTAAGAGAGTCTTTCTTTAAATCGATTCCTATATGGACGCATCCATCATTTCTTGAGGATGCTCCCATCGCTAAGTCTTCTTCCTTTTCAACAAGAAGACCGGTCAGCTTATATTTAGATAGGTTTCTAAGAATAGAGCAGCCTACTACTCCACCTCCGATAACCAAGACATCTACTTTCTTTCCATCTAGAGACTTATCCTCAAAGTCAGGTGACTTAATAGGAACATCCTTGAAGTTAAGAAGCTTGATGTCATTAATAACACCGTAAAACTTATGCTTCTTGGCGGCTAGCTTACCAGCTTGAAGAATCTCATCGTACTTATCAGTCTCACCGTTAAGGACGACACAGTCGTCTTTTAAGGAAGCCTTAAAAGAAGAGTTGATCTTAACTAGGTTTTTATTTAGCTTGTTTATTGCACTCATGTTTCTTTTCTCCTTTCTCAATCAATAAGCCTTTTAATCTTTCAATCATTTCCGAAGAAGAATTATACATGGCCTCTTGAACAGCTAAGCCATCGATAATAAGCATGAACGTATACGCCATGGCTTCAGGATCATCTTCATCCTTGAAAGCCACCTTAATTCCATCTATCAGTTTCTTTTCCCAGCTCTGCCAAAGTTCCACATAGCGATTCCTAAGAGACTCATTTCCTCTTACGCATTCATTGATGATGTAAATATGCATCTTCGATCTATTGAAGAGCTTTACACCTTTATAGAAGACGACATCGAGGAATCTATCAGGAGTGATAGAGTCATCCTTATGTCTATTGAGCCAATCGACATAATCTTTAGAAAGATCATTCATATGGGTCTCAATAATATCCAGAATCAAATCATCCTTAGTAGGGTAGTAATAATAAAGAGTACCCTTGGAGATATTCATCTTCTTAGCTAAATCAGCCAATGAAAAATCATTGGCCCCTTTAACTAAAATCAATTCTTCCGCAGACGACGTAAAGTCCTTTTTTGCAAAATCTCTTCCTGTTTTTGCCATGAGAGCCTCATTTCAGTCGGTCAACTGACCGATAACTTAATTATGTTATAGCATAATGTAAACGCTTACGCAACAACAAAAATCACTTTTTACAAACGGAGAATAGAAGCATAACAAACAAACTTTTATCGTCTATATCCTTTATACATAAATCTACTTTTCTTATTTCTCATTAAATGAATCCTTAAGTTTCAACATTGCTTAAAATCAGTTAGTCTTCTTTAAAGCCGGCTAGTTAGTCCGATATTTTCTCTTTCTATTCAAAAAGTCAGATAGTATAATCTTGCTTATACGGATGGAATAAAACATGAATAAACTTATCGCTCCAGAAGGTTATAAAACCTCTTTAGGTCTTTATCAGACACAGAAGGCCATTAAACTAATCAAGGATAATTTTCAGAAGGAATTTTCTTCTTCTCTGAACTTAAAAAGAGTAACTGCTCCTTTATTTGTAGATCCTTTATCCGGTATGAACGATAACCTGAACGGAATCGAAAGACCTGTAGACTTCACCATCAAAGACGAACACGATAGAAAAGCTGAAATAGTGCAGTCCTTAGCTAAGTGGAAACGTTACGCCTTAGGTAAATACGGCTTCCGTCTCCATCAAGGCTTATATACAGATATGAACGCTATAAGAAGAGATGAAGAACTAGATAACATCCACTCTATATATGTGGATCAGTGGGACTGGGAGAAAGTAATATCTAAAGAAGATAGGACTATCTCTTATTTAGAGAGCACAGTAAAAGAGATATATTCTTGTCTTCTTAAAGTAGAGAAGTACATCAACTCTGAATACGACTGTCTGAATAACAAGCTTCCAGATGAAATAACCTTTATTACATCTGAAGACTTAAGAAAGATGTATAAAGACAAGACTCCTAAAGAAAGAGAATATCTTTTCGCTAAAGAAAAGAAAGCAATATTCATCGAGAAGATCGGATGCAAGTTATCAGACGGCTCTATTCATGATAAAAGAGCCCCTGATTACGATGACTGGGAACTAAACGGAGATATCATCGTTTATTATCCTGTTCTTGATATAGCTCTCGAGCTTTCTTCTATGGGAATAAGAGTAGACTCTTCTTCCTTAAGAAAGCAGCTTAAAGAGCTAACCCTCGAAGAAAGAGAAAGTCTCCCTTTCCAGAAATCATTATTAGAAGATAAGCTTCCTTTAACTATAGGAGGAGGTATTGGTCAATCTAGACTTTGCATGTTCTTTTTAAATAAGGCCCACATAGGAGAAGTCCAGTGTTCCTTATGGCCTGAAGAGATGATAAGCGAACTGAAAAAGAAGGGAATCTCCCTTCTTTAACATAAAGAATTAAGGTTAAAGTACTCTTTAAGTCTTTTTACGTGTTTTAAAGATGAAAACAATATTTAAAAGGTTATAATCAGACTTATATGTCAGAAGAGAAAACCCTTAATACGTCGAATACCTTAGATATGACAAAAGGAAGCCCAACAAAGCTCATAATCACTTTTGCTATTCCTATTTTCCTATCTAATCTCTTCCAGCAGCTTTATAACTCAGTGGACTCTTTAATAGTCGGTAACTTCTTAGGCAAGGAAGCCTTAGCGGCTGTCTCATCTTCTGGTAACTTGATATTCCTCTTTATATCTTTCTTCACCGGGACTGCTATGGGAGCAGGAGTAGTAATCGCCAGATACTTCGGACAGAAGAACTATGAGACTATGTCTAAGGCTATTCATAATGCTATAGCCTTTGGTCTAGTAGCCTCAATTATCGTCACTGTTTTAGGCGTATCCTTATCACCTTATGCTTTGAAATGGATGGGAACAGATGAATCAGTTCTTCCTGATTCTATCTCTTATTTCAGAAACTACTTTTTAGGGGCTACGGGAGTCATCATGTACAACATCTTCTCAAGTATCCTTCAAGCCGTAGGTAACTCCAGAAGGCCTTTATATTATCTGATGTTCTCTTCTGTCTTAAATATACTTCTCGATCTTCTTTTTATAGCCGTCTTCCACATGGGAGTAGGATCAGCCGCAATAGCAACTATTATTTCTCAGTTTGCTTCGGCTATCTTATGTCTTATCTTCCTTATGAAGAAAGGAACAGTCTATCAAGTAGAGATCAAAAAGATAAGATTTGATAAGCAGATAATAAAGCAGATCTTATATTACGGAATACCTTCAGGAATCCAAAACTCAGTTATAGGACTAGCTAACGTAGTAGTTCAATCAAACATCAACTCATTTGGAGCAGATGCTATGGCGGGATGCGGAAGCTATTCAAAACTAGAAGGATTCGCTTTCCTTCCTATCACTTGCTTTACTATGGCAATCTCAACCTTCATAAGCCAGAACTTAGGAGCTAAGCTTTACGACAGAGCTAAAAAAGGATCCTTATTCGGCATACTTACTTCTGTGATATTAGCGGAAGTCATAGGTGGAATCATGTATATATTCGCCCCTAATTTAATAAGCATCTTCAACAAGGACGAAAGCGTCATAGCGTATGGAGTAAAGCAATGTAGAACAATATCCTTGTTCTACTGTTTGCTAGCTTATTCTCACTGCATCGCTGCTGTCTGCAGAGGAGCGGGAAAAGCCATTATTCCCATGCTTATTATGTTTACTATCTGGTGTGTTATAAGAGTAGCCTATATTTCAATCGCTATGAAATTAAATCACGATATTTCATTGATATTCTGGGCTTATCCGTTAACCTGGGGACTAAGCTCTATAGTTTATTTTATATATTACATGTTCTGCGACTGGATACACGGATTTGATAAGAAGAAAGCCAAGGCAGAAATAAAAGATGATAATAACTGATATCAGTTATTTTCCTTATTAGTTCCTATCTTTTTCTCTACATTAAGAAAGCACATAATCACTCCTATCAATAAAGCACATATTCCCGGTATCAAAGAGAACATGATATTAAAAGCATCCTTCATTTCAGCAGACTGAGGATTCTGAATAGTTAAAGAAGAATCCGGCTCTACATAATCATATTTAACTAGAGCCCTATTAAATAAGCCGACAGCTAGTCCATTAAAGATGGTCTTGATAGTAGAGTCAGCTCCTATAACAGCCCCATCACATCTCTGCCCGCTGCTGTTTTTTATGTCATCCATGACATCAGCTAAAAGAGAAGTAAGAGAATAACATATAGGAACTAATCCTATATTCCTGATAAAGGATCCTATAACCACAAAAGTAAAATCATTCACCATGAAATACTCCATAAAGTTACCTATCACCGCTAGAACAAGCCCTCCTATAATAGAGTTCTTCTTTCCGCATCTTTCAATAAGAGGCTTAACAAAGAAAGCCCCTATCCATAAAGGAAGACCGCCCAGTAAAGAAATCCAGGCGTAATACTTTCTATAATCCTCATAAGAACCTAAAGTCCATTCGCAGTAATAAATAACAGATATGTTCCTGATCTGAGTGCCGAAAGTATATAAAAGAGTAATAACAGCGATCATTACCCAGTACTTATTAGAGAACAGAGCTTTTAGCTGCTTACCTAAAGACATCGGCTCTTCTTTATTAATATCCTCATCATTTCTTTCGATAGTGAAGTAATACTCAAGAATAATACATATAAAGGAAACAACAGAGAAAACAGAGATGATAGAAAGCCAGTAAGCAGGATGAGTAGTTAAAAAAGGATAGATAAGAAGAGTAAAGACCCCTATGCAGAAAACACCATTGCCGAAATACTGACCTATAGAAGTAATAATAGAGAAAGTATTCCTCTCTTTTATTACCTTAGATGACAACGGAACAATAAGAGAGTGAGACATAGTATATATAGAAGACGCCAAGGAAAAATACATATTGTACATAAAGAAGATAAACACCGTGTTCCAGATAGGAGAAACATCAAGATTAACAAAAAGAAGAATAGAGGATATCAAGACCAAAGGAGCAGAAATAAGAAGCCAAGGCCTAGCCTTGCCCCTTTTAGACTTAGTCTTATCTATCATCCTTCCAAATATCATCGATATCAAAACAGTAAGAAACTTAGAGACGATAGGAAGCAGAACCAAAAACACACCACCCCAGTAATCCTTCAGCTTAAGAACATCGGTGTAGTAAATATTGACGTAAGTTACTAAGATAGCGTTCAAAGCCGCTGTACCGGCCGGAGAAAAGAAAAAGCCGATCACTTGTTCTTTTAAAGTAATGTGCTCCTTATTGGCCTTAGAGTCAAATAGCTTTCTATCTAAGCATGAGAATGTGTACTGCATAATGTAAATATATTAAACGAAAAAGAGAAATATAGAAATAACCAAATACAGACTTTTGGATATTTCATATGAACAGTTGACAAATCGTTCAACCATTAATATACTGATGTTGTTGTTGAGAGGGAACGATGGACACTAAAGACATTATTAAGCAGTTACCTAAAGAAGGAATCACCGACTCTGTCGCTGATCTTTTTAAGATTTTAGGTGATTCAACTAGAGCCAAGATACTCACAGTACTTGAGTTTTCTGAGCTAAATGTCACTGACATCTGCATCTGCGTAAATATGACTAAGTCCGCTGTCTCACATCAACTAAGAATCCTTCGTCAGTCTAAGCTTGTCAAAGCTAGAAAAAGCGGAAAAGAAGTTTTCTACTCTCTAGATGATGAGCATGTCTCACAGATCTTTAAATGCGCCACAGCTCACGTATGTGAGTAATGACATACATCAAAAGTCTGTTTATTTTTTATCCAGTAGTTGAATAGTTGTTCAATTTTTCAACATCATGAAAGGGGTATGTTATGAAAAAGTCATTTGAGTTAGAAGATCTCGACTGCGCTATGTGCGCTAACAAGATGGAAGAAGCCATCAAGAAAATACCTGGAGTGAATTCAGCCTCTGTCAGTTTCCTTCTGTTAAGACTGACCATCGATATCGATGATGATAAGTTTGATGATGTCATGAAAGAAGTAAGAAAGGTTTGTAAGAAAGTCGAACCTGACTGCACCATCTCTAAATAATTAAGAAAGGACACAGTTATGAAACTATCAAGAAAACAAAAAAAGAGACTATTGAGAATCATAATCTCCTTAGCCGCTTTCATCATACTGATATCTATAGATCTTACTATAGGACTAGACTCACCTTTTAAAGGAAATCCTTACGCTTGGCTCTTGCCTTTCTCTTTATATCTAGTCTTATATCTATATATAGGATATGACGTAATCATCAAAGCCTTTAAGAACATCATAAGAGGACACGCCTTAGATGAGAACTTCCTCATGGTCATAGCGACTGTCGGAGCTTTCTCCATTAAAGAGTTCTCCGAAGGCGTCGCTGTTCTCCTTTTCTATCAGGTAGGTGAGTTTTTCCAAGACTACGCAGTCGGCAAATCGAGAAAGTCCGTTTCTTCGTTGATGGACATAAGACCCGATTACGCCAATCTCAAAAAAGAAGACGGCTCTTATGAGCAAGTAGATCCTAATATTGTAAAAGTAGATGACATCATCTTAGTAAAGCCCGGAGAGAAGATACCTCTAGATGGAATAGTGCTTGAAGGAGATTCTTCTTTAGACACCAAAGCCTTAACAGGAGAATCCTTGCCTAGAGAAGTCTCTAAAGGCGATAGCGTAATATCAGGTACTATCAATATTAACGGAGTCCTCACTATAAAGGTCTTAAAAGCCTTCCACGACTCTACAGTATCTAAGATTCTCGATCTAGTCGAGAACGCTGCTTCTCAAAAGTCCAAATCAGAAAACTTCATCACTAAATTCGCTAGGATCTACACTCCCGCTGTTGTCATAAGCGCTGTCTTATTAATAGTAATAGGCGGATGGGTCAGCGGAGACTGGGTCACTTGGCTTTCAAGAGGCTTGAGCTTCTTAGTTATATCTTGCCCTTGTGCTTTAGTAATATCTGTCCCTCTTAGTTTCTTTGCTGGTATCGGAGGAGCATCTAAATACGGAGTACTTATTAAAGGCTCTACATATATAGAGCAGTTTAATAAAGCCGATATCTTCGTATTTGATAAAACTGGTACCTTAACTAAAGGAAACTTCGCTATCGCTAAGATAGAGCCGGAAGAAAAGAAAGATGAGATTCTTCATCTTGCCGCTATAGCAGAAAACAATTCTAATCATCCTATCGCTAACTCCATCAAGAAAGCCTACGGTAAGAAAGTAGATGAATCCTTTACTCTTACTGATGTCTCAGGAAAGGGAATCATCGCCAGTAAAGATAAAGACTCTATCTTATGCGGCAATGAGAAACTGATGAAGGATAACTCTATAGACTATGTTCCTTCTTCTGATGCCGGGACTATCGTCTATGTAGCAAAGAATAATAAGTATATAGGATATATAGTAATCGCAGATGAAATAAAAGACGGTGCCTTGCCTTTAATTAACTACTTAAATAAAGAGAAGTATCGCTCAGTAATGCTTACTGGCGATAATGACCGTATAGCATCCTCTGTAGCTAATAAGCTAGGCTTATCAGAATATAAGTCATCCTTACTGCCCCAGCAGAAAGTAGAGCAAGTCGATAAGCTTCTTTCTTCTAAAGGCGAAAAAGATATCCTATGCTTTGTGGGAGACGGAATAAATGACGCTCCGGTTCTTATGAAGTCTGATATAGGAATCGCTATGGGAGGAGTAGGATCAGATGCTGCAATAGAGGCTTCTGATATAGTACTGATGAGAGATGATCTTAAATCCATAATAATAGCCAAGAAAGTCTGCAAGAAGACTATGAGACTAGTATATGAGAACATCTCATTCGCTTTATTTGTTAAGCTTCTGGTCTTGATATTATCCGGTCTAGGATACGCCAATATGTGGATGGCAATCCTAGCCGATGTAGGTGTAGCAATCATATGCATTCTTAACGCTATGAGAGCTAACTGCAAGTACACTTCAGACTAAATATCCTTTAAAATATTCCACACGAGTATTATGTTATTGCCGCCGATATATAGGTTAGACTTAAAGGCTTAATAGCCTAAAAGCCTAAATATATCGGCTTTTTTGTTGATTTTTAATGAAAAACATTTAAAATTTGATGCTTCCTATATATTCCGTTTTCGTCCGTAAAGTTTCCCTTATTGCATTTTGATTATCTTCCCTTTATATTATTGGTGAGTAATTACTTACTCACTTTAAAAACATCATGTACACAAATTGCAAAAGCCAAATCATGGAAGCGGTGATTAAGATCGGTGGCGAAAAGGGTGTAAACAACATCTCTACTTTAAAAGTAGCGAAGTTAGCTAAATGCTCTGAAGCCAGTATCTTTAAATACTTTTCTTCCAAAAAAGAACTCCTAGCCTCCGCCTTCTTATTTATAGATAAGAAGATACAAGAAGACCTCACTCCTGAAATTATGAAAACCAGTGAGTTAAGTGACTTTATTAATAAAGCCTCAGATCTTTGGTCATTATACTTCTCGTGGATGATCAACCATCCTTCTTATACTAAGTACTACGCTCAGTACAGATTAGACTCCAGATTCGATCCGAAGTTATATGAAAAGGAAAGCGACGTCTATGTTCAGTTCGCTAAGACCATAGTAGAAACTAATGAGTACTATCATTTGTTCGCTAAGGTCAGCAGCAAAGTTTTCTGGACTCTGGCTCTTGATAACACACTTCTATTCGCTCTTAGAATCTGCGAAGGGAAGATAGAGAACAACGAAAAGAACATCGCTTCTGTTAAAACAATAATCATGTCAGGAATAATCTCTTTATTTAATGCAGATACTACTTCTGCAAGAAAGGTCGATTAAACATTATGTTCAAACGTTTATTTAAGAAAGTGCTTTTGACTTTAATCACATTAGTGTGCTTATTTGGAGTAACAACTACCTTATCCACTAACAATTACAGCCAAGAGCAGAACCAAACCAAGACCGGAGATGTAAAAAGAGCAACTGGCGATACAGCAGTAACCACCACAGAATTAGAAAAATTCGGAATCACGTTCAAAACAGTAACTTTCCTGTTTTCCAACACTATTTCTTCAGACGATATTAAGTTTTATTGCACCACAACGGCAAATATTTCTACTAAAGATGAAACTTATACTACATGTTATAGTCCTAATCAAGTTTCAGTAAAAACCGTTTACTACAAAAAAAAATACTGGTTTGTTGGTTACTATAACGGAAGATATACTGTCTATAACAGCGATCAAATATCAGTTAACAATGGTTGGGCAGTTTTTGACCACACAAATAGTTTATACTGCAAAAATATCCATTTCATGTATTTTCCAAACACAGCAGATCCGGCTTCATGCTTTGCGGTTAATTCTAGTGGGAAAGTATACTTCAAAGGTGGAACAGCTGTTGATCCAAGTTATTTTTCTTCCTCTGGAATGACTTTGACCGCTAGCAGTGGATCTACTTTCAGTATTGCTGATCATATTTCTGCATCAAATATTACAAAAACCTACTCTTCAGGTATGACTGTTAATCTTGCAGAAACACTTACAAGAGGAACTGCTGGATCTTATAAATATACCTCATATAGCACTGATATCTGCACAATATCTAATAGCAGCAACAGTACAGGAACTATACATAAGCCAGGAACCGCATTAATAAAAATAGAAAAGTCAGCATCTGGTTTTTATAACAGTTCATCTACCACTTATATTCTTACTATAAATAAGATGTCTGATTCTATTGCCTTCTCTAGTTCACAAATAAGTGCAACGTATGGTGACTTACCAATAACTTTGTCCTTATCTAGGACTGGAGCTGGGTCAGGCGGAATATCTTATACCTCAAGTAACAAAGAAGTTGGATCTATTAGTGGTTCTCAATTGACAATTAAAAATGTTGGTTCTTCTACAATAACAGCATCTAAAGATACAAGTACATACTATTCCGAATGTTCCACTACTACCACTTTAGTAGTTAGCAAGAAAACCATCGATGCTTCTAACTTTACATGCAGTGCAACAGATCTTACTTACGAAGATACTGTAGGTTCATCTACAATTTCTCCTTCTTCCTTTGATGTGACTCTTCCTAACGGAAATAAAGAGACAGTAACGGGAACTTGGTAGTGGGGTTCTAATGCAAGCATAGTACCTGACGCAAGTAGCTCCAATTCATATGAAGCTACTTTCACTCCTTCTAGCACTAATTACAATTCATTCACAAAGTCTTTTTCTATATATACATCTCGTAAAAAGTTAACTGCAAATACTCCTTTAACTGTCGCTTCTAAAACCGATACTTCTATAACCTTAACCCCTATTACCGGAGCAACTTATTATAAATCTAGAGACGGTGAAAGCTGGATGAGCAATGATTCAAACGTATTCACCGATCTTACTTCTAATACTACCTATTATTTCAGATATCAGATGGAAACCACTAACAGTAATTACACTTCTTCTGATTTTTCTTCCCAAATAAGCGCTAAGACTATGGCTACTACCGCTGAGACTCCAGCTCCTAGCGGAATCTATGTAGATTATTCCGCTAAGACTTTAGCAGGCTTAACTCCTGGTACTTACTACAACATCAACGGAACTAAGCTTTTAGCCACTACTGATGGAACTATAGATATTACTTCTTATCTAGACACTAAGGGTGAACTTCTCACCGCTGATTTAACCGTGACTTATTCTCAGACTGTTGATCATTACGAAAGTCTTCCTACTACTATATCTAAGATAGGGAAAATCACTAATACTGGAGCATTCACTATCGAAGACGATCCTGATAGTGACGGTAAGGTACTTGTAGATGGCGTCGATTCCACTTATGAATACTCCACCGATGGCGGATCTACTTACACAGCTTGCACTGACGGACCTTTAGCAGTCACCGCCGCATTAACAGGGACTGGTGTATCAATCCTTATTAGAAAAGCCGCTACTTCTACTTCTCCTGTTTCTGAATCTACATCAGTAAATATCCCCGGTGTTTCAATCACTCCGGATGGAACTGTTGATTATACAAACAGTAAGATAACCGGTCTTATAGCTGGAAAGACTTACATCATAAGATATGACGGAAACACTGAAGAAATAGTCGCTGATTCTTCTAACAGCATTACTCTTGATAGCAAATATTATGGAAAGACTATAGATTTAGTCTTAAAAGGCGCTTCAGAAACAATTAATAAAACCGATTACGTATTTACCAATTCTTTGCCTCAATCAATATTAGTTAATCAGTATGCTGTCTCCAATGAAATCACTGCTAGAACTGATACTTCCATTACAGTAAAAAGCATCACCAACGGAAGTTATTCCATCGATAACGGAGTAACTTGGTAGACTTCTAATGTCTTTACTGGTCTTACTAAGAACACTAGTTACACCATTAAAGTGAAAACTATAGGTGATTCTTCTGGTTTTGCCTCTAATCCTATAACTATTCAGACCAGCACCAAAAACACCTCGACAATGGAAGACGCTAAAGTCGATTATTCTAATACGACAATCACTAACCTAACCCCTAATACTTCATATAACATAAACGGAACCGTTTATGTTTCTGATGGTGATGGCGTTATAGCTACTACTCAAGATCAAAGCATAGATGCCTTATTTACTACAGATAAGGGAAACCTTTTAAATAACTTAACGATCTACAAGACAGAAACTGATGATTATATGGCTAGTGATTCAATCACTATTACTAAAAACAGCACCCAAGCTGCTGCTCCTGATCTTTCTGGCTTAACATTCTCATCTACACCTACTACTGGCGGAAAAGTATCAGTCTCTGGTTTCACTGTAGGCGATGAATACTCTACAGATGGATCTACTTGGACTAGTATTACTTCCACTACTTTAACTCTTGATCCTGATATGACTATATATGTAAGACATACTGGTGGAGTTAATACTCCTTCAGGCTTAAAAGCTGATTATTTAGTTGCTTCTATCCCTTCTACTCCTAGCGGAAGTATCGACTATACAAATAATCAGATCACTGGATTAACCCCTAATGCTACTTACTATATTAACTCAGTAGAAAAGACAGCTTCTTCGACTGGTACTATCGCTATTACTTCTTCTGATTATTCAGAAAACGGAACTATCACAGTAGTTAAGAAGCACACTTCAGATACTGAAACAGACAGTGTTCCTCAAGTAATCTCTGTCTCTATTTTAGAGGCGCCTTCAAATGTCGAAGCCACTTCTAGAACTAATTCTTCTATTACTGTTACTCAAGTCACTGGAGCAGAGTACTCCATTGATAACGGATTCACTTGGCAGACTTCTAATACATTCACCACCGATGGAAACGGTGATGCTCTTCAAGAGGGAACTCAGTATACGATCCTCACAAGAATGAAGAGGACTACTAGCGCCTATGAAAGTGATTCTGTCTCAGTAAGCGCCTATACAAGAAAGACACCTACTAAAGATACTGGTGTCACCGTTAACTACATAGACCAGACTCTAAACGGATTAACTCCTAATACTACATATATGATCAACGGAAGCGAATATACTTCTGACGCTGACGGAAAGATTGATATCTCTGACTTATTTGATGTTGAGACAGATACCTTAACTTCTGATATATCTTTCTACAAAGCTGAAACCACTGATTATATCGCTGGTAATGCTGCAAGTCCTGATCAGACTACTACTATAACTAAGATTACAAATGCTGCCGCTCCTTCAATAAGCGGCATCACTGCTGCTAGTGATCCGGATAATGGTAATGTTATCCTTTCTAACCTTTCTAGCACTGAAGAATACTCAATTAACGGAAGCGTTTATACTAAGGTGGTCGGAACTACATTAACTGTAGATCCTGATGCAGTAGTTACATTTAGAATTCCAGCTACTGAGACCGCTCCTTTCTCTAAATCAGTCGATTACACCGCTCCTTCAGTAGAGGCTACTTCTGAAGGTGTTGTCGATTATATCAACAGCAAAATCACTAACTTAGTACCTAATGCTACATATACTATCTTAGGAACTACTTATACTGCTGATGCCGATGGTAAGATCACTATTATAGTTTCACTACATGGTGAAGAATTAGTTGTTATCAAAAAGGGAAATGGGACTACTACCCTAGATAGTGCCAGTCAAAAGATTCAAACAAATTCAGTTTCTGCTCCTTCTACATTATCTGTAGTAAGCAAAACAGATACCTCAGTAACCTTAAACACCATAACTGGTGCTGAATACTCTATAGATGGCGGACAGACTTGGCAAGACTCCAATGTCTTTACTGGTCTAAGTGAAAACACCCAATATAGTTTTGTAGCTAGAATCAAGGCTACTACTACTTGCTTTGAGTCTATGAGCAGTGAGGCATTAAACGCTAGAACTAAGTCTAATCAAACTATAGATAGCAACATATCTGTGGATTATGTAGACCAGACTTTAACAGGTTTAACTCCTAATATCTCTTATAACATCAACTCCGGTTCATATACTTCTGATGAGACTGGAAAGATCGATATTTCGGATTTATTCACCGACGGAGTATTAACCGATGACTTAACTATCACTAAAGCCGCTACAGATGAACTTATGGAAAGCAACGCTGCTACTATCGCTAAGAAAGATAAAGGAACAGCCCCTTCTACATCTGGAATTTCATATGATGAAAATCCTACTGAAGATGGAAAGGTTGTTATTAACGGACTCACCAGTTCAATCGAGTATTCTCTTGATGGAACTACTTGGGTAAAGGGAACAAGAGAAAGCATAGATGTCGATGGGTCTTCTACTATCTACATCAGAACACCTGCTTCTATTACTGATCCTATCAGTGAAGTATCTACTTATGCTGTGCCTGAAGTAATACAAGCTCCTCAGTCTATCGTTCTTTCTTATACTGATGAGCAGCTTACTGGCTTAACCCCTAATACTGCTTATCTCATCAACGGAGTCACTTATACTTCTGATGAAAGAGGAAATATTAAGTTACCTTCAGCCTTATTTGGTGAGACTTTAAACATCCAGGTTAAATCCACTGCTGCTACTGAGATCAACTCTACAAAGACTGTAATTGATACTGTTAAGTCCACAACACCTGATGCTATTCAAGTAGTATCGAAGACTGATACTTCTGTCACTGTCACTCCTATCACCGGTGGAGAGTACTCCATTGATAACGGAGTTACTTGGCAGGATTCAAATACCTTCACTGGCCTTACTAAAGAGACTGATTATTCTGTCATCGCCAGAATCAAGGATACTACTACTTCCTTTAGAAGCGATGAGACCGATCCTTTAGCTGTCAAGACTAAAGGTGTTTATGTCACACCTTCTGATTTAACTATCGATTATACTAATCTGACTCTTACTGGGCTAACTCCTAATACCACTTATATGATCAACGGTCAGGAGTTCACTTCTGATGCTGACGGTGAAATAAACTTAGGAACTTTAGCTCCTGAGTTATTTACTGATGGAGCCTTAACTTCTGATTTATCTATTTATATAAAAGGCGATGCTAACTACATGCCTAGCGGATCTTACGATGTAGATAAGATAACTAAGAGCACAGCTCCTAGTTTAAGTGTAGCTATCAATCCTACTTCTGATGACAAAGTCACAGTAAACGGACTTGATACTAATATGGAATATTCCTTAGATAATGGAACTACCTGGACTAAATCCACCTCTACTTCCTTAGCCGTCAATCAGAATACTTCCTTATTAGTAAGAGACTACGCTACTTCTTCTAAGCCTTATGGTAAAGAAACAAAGATCACTACTCCTAGCATTACATCTACCCCTAATCCTATTATTTCCTATAAAGACGGAGAATTTACTTCTCTAGATCCTGATTCAACCTATATCATCGATGGAACTGAGTATGTTTCTGATGAGACTGGAAAGATCACTATCGATGATGACTTATACGGAAAGACTATATCTATAGTGAAGAAAGGCGATGGTACTTCTAGTATCAACTCCTTACCCAAGTCTATAGAGTTAAAGAAGACTACTGCCCCTAGTAATGTAACTGTCTCATCTGACCCTGATACAGACGGAAACGTCGTTATCAAGGGTACAGATACTACTATGGAATACTCTATAGATAATGGAAATACTTGGACTAAGTGCACTGGTACTTCTACCTCTATTTCTTCTGAGACTCCCGTTCTTATTAGAGTAGCCTCCACAGATGAAGATCCTCATTCTGATACTATCTCCATCACTTCTAGAAAGGTATTAACTACTCCTGATGTCGACTTTGATTATTCTACTAAGACTATCTCTAACTTGATTGCCAATACTGATTATGTGATTAACGGAGTCACTTATACTTCTGACGCCAATGGAAAGATCACTATGTCATCTTATGTAGAAGGCAAGCTCACTGTTGCTCAAAAGGGAGATGATACTACTACTATCAATTCCTTACCTTATACAGTAAATATCGATAAGAGCCACACTGAGTCTGATGCCTTATCATCTAAGTCTGATGTGGAGATCAATCTCACATCAGTCACCGGTGCTTCTTACTCAATAGATAACGGCAAGACTTATCAGCCGAGCAGCACCTTTACTAACTTAACAGAGAACACTCCTTATACGATTCTCATCAAGACCACTACAGAAAACGGTGAGTCTTATGAAGTAGTAAGCATCACTACTAAGACCTTATCTAAAGAAAATGAAGATATCATAGCTGATGCTGAGGCTCAGATAGATGAAATCGTAAATAACATTACTGATCCTTCTACCGCTGTTACTCAGATAGCAGAAGAAGCAAAGACAGAAATAACTCATATAGATCTATCCGGAAAGACTTCCTCTCAGGTTAAATCCGCAGTTAATAAAGCTGTCTCTTCTGCTCAAGACAGAATAGATTACCAGGTCTATAAAGAGAAGATTGAAAAGGAAATCAATGAACTCAATAGAGACTGCCAGGATAAAGACATTCAAGACACTATCAATACTTATCTAGCTACTCTTGATACTTATACATATGGAGAAGACGGACAAGGTGTTGCTGATATGGACGCTCTTTATCAGACAGTCAGCGATAAAGTAGATGTTATTATCGAGAAAGCTGAAGCAACTATCCAGCTCAAAGATTCCTATAACGAGATAATAAATAACAACGACTTATCCCCTGAAAAGAAATCAGAGATCACCGATGTCTTAAATGCCTACACCACAAAGATTCAATCCGTCACTTCTAAAGGCGAAGCTAATCAGTTCAAGAGCCAAGCCGTAGATGAAATGAACAAGATCGTTGAAAGAGTAGATGTCTGCTTCTATCATTACATCTCCTTAGCGTTCTTAGTTCTGTTCTTTATATTCGCCTGCTTATATACCTTCCTATTTAAGAACTACAAGCTAGACTTAGCATCCTTAATAGTCTCTGCTTGCTTCTTAATTGAATCTATCGTCATGTCGTTCTTTATAAGATGCAACTTCTGCTTAGTAGTCAATATCTTATCTTATGTAATCCTCATCTTATTCTTGGTCTACTGGATGTATCTAAATAAGTACTGGCCTCATAAGGACAAAGAAGAACTAGCGTATGTAAATTCTAAAGAGACTAAACAAGAAGAAACTTCAGCTCCTAAAGAAGAGAAAGTCGTTAAAGAAGATAAAGTAGAAGATAAGAAATCTGAAGACAAGACTGAAGAGAAGAAGTCTGAAGAAAAGAAAGAAGTTAAACCTAAGAGCAAGAAGAAGGCAGTTAAGAAGTCTGCTTCTACTAAAAAGAAGGTGACTTCTAAAAAGAAGACTGCTTCAAAGACTGCTGTTAATAAGCCTGTTAAAGATAAAGTTGCTCCTAAGAAGGCTAGTAAGCCTACTAAGAAAAAGACTGAGACTCCTAAGGCTAAAATAGCAGCTCCTATTAAGACTCCTATTGTTAATACTCCAGAAGAAGTTAAGCCTATTCATACATATAAGCCTCTTACTAAAGAAGAGACTCATAAGGCATTCATGAAGATGAAAGGCAAGAAGATGAAGAAACTAAGAAAGTCCCACAGAGTGAGATAGAAAGGATAATCCATGTCTGAAGATAATAAACATTATAGGGAAGACAATGTTGATCATTCTTTAAAAGAAGAGAATGAGAACATATCTGAGTCTTCTGATCCGAAAGAAAACAAAGACTACGATGAAACTAAAGATTATTCTGAGTATCCGATAGGGGATGAAACCACTAAAAAGAATATGAAGGAAACGAAAGTTCCTTCTAAGAAAATAAAGACAGTTTCATTGACTTCGACCCTAGCGGTATCGGCGGCTATTATTATTGCGGGTGTTCTTATCATCAATAATAATTTCCAAGTGAAGAATCCTTCTATCAATGTTAATTCTCTCTCCTTCACTAGGAATAAGCTAAATTACGATATAGACATCACTAATGATGATAATGTCTCTCTTACTATGTATCTGACTTCTAGTTCGTCTTCTCATTCTGTCGATGTTACTAAAGAAGGCAATTATACTTCTTACTTCGAGGATCTTGCTTATGACACTTCTTATCTATTAGAGATAAAAGGACCTGTCCATAATCAAGAGAAGACCTTCTACTCGAATACTATTAACTTAAGTAAGAAGACACTGACTACCTCTTTCTATTCGATAACTTGGAAATGCACCTGCTTAGTAGATAATAAAGCCAGGTACACCATAGACTTAGATGATGACTTCCACTACTGGTCTTCTTATAAGATTCATCTAGTTAACCAGTTGAACACTTCTTATATCTACGACTTCGATGTAGACGGAGAAGTTAATTCGAATCACGTTATAGATAACGTCTTAGATATGCACGGAGGGAATTATGATTTGACCCTCACTTGCGTAAGCACTAATCCTGCTGACTTAAAGGACAACAACTCAAGTACTACCATAACTCTCGCTAGTATCGTAGCGGGAATATAAAGAAAGGATATAAACTTATGGATAAGAAAAAGAACGCTCTATCAGAATTCTGGACTAAAAAGAGTAAGAAAGAAAAGACCAGCTTCATCGTCAAGACTTGCTTATGGGTGTTAGCTATCGCTTTCTTATTTATCGTCTTGTTTGGAAAGCAAATCTTCGGATCCTCATTTGATCTATTCGGTGAAGATAACGGATTCAAGGCTATAGGAGGCTGGTTTGTCAATAACTCTTATAACTTTATCAAGAGTTTAGTTATCATCATCGCTACTATCGCTGTTACTGAGATTCTTAAGCTCATCGTCAGAGCCTGCTCAATAAAAGGCAAGAAAGCGAAAACTGTCGCTTCCTTAATCAATTCCTTGCTTAAGTATTTAGCTATCATCTTATGCATCTTCTTCGTTTTAGGAACATGGGGTGTAGATACCGGGACCTTATTAGCCTCCTTAGGTATCATCAGCCTTATTATCGGCTTAGGATGCCAGTCTTTAATTAACGACATTGTCGCTGGTTTGTTCTTAGTCTTCGATAATGCCTATGAAGTCGGAGATATAGTCGTCATCGATGACTTTAGAGGAACAGTCACAGACTTAGGCCTCAAGACTACTAAGATTACCGATGCTGGCGGAAACATCAAAGTCATCAACAACTCTGAGATCAAGACTATCGTCAACCTCACCGATGACCTTTCTACCGCCATCACTACCTGCGATGTCGACTACGGTGAAGATTTACACCGTGTCGAAGCTGTCATCGCCAAGAACCTTCCTACTATCCAAAAAGACATTCCTGCTATCATAGAAGGACCTTATTACAAAGGTGTCGATGTCATGGCTGATTCTGGTATCACCTTGAAGTTTGTCGCTAAGTGCAAAGAGGACGATCGTTACCAGGTAGTAAGAGATCTCAATAGAGAAATCCTACTCATGTTCAACGCTAACAACGTCAACATTCCGTTCCCTCAGATTGTTGTCAACAAGCCTGGTGAATTCGCTACTGCAACTCAAAAAGAAGTCAATGCCTCTAATAAGTTCGTCGATGAACAAAAAGAACTATCTAAAGGCATCGAAAAAGAGAATAACGTCTAATTTCTATTCGTTAGTTCCCAGGCTTCTATTAAAGCCTGGTTTTTATTAAATGACTCGTATACAAAGAAAGAATATTTACATGATGAATAATAATAAAAACAGAGTTGATCTCAAATCGATAATAAATGCCGTCAGCAATGATTACGACATCATTATTTATCTTGAAACCAATTCTGATTATTCTCAGGTTATCTTTAAAAAAGAAGATGACTCCTCTATTCTTCAAACGGGTTCGATTAAAGATGTTATCAATAGCATAGTTAAAAATTACAGCGTTAGTTCCATAGAAGAACTCATGACCTTCTTAGGTAAAGAAGCTCTTCTTAAGATGAAGCCTAACGAAGTAAAAAAGAAAACTATCAACGTCCAGACACTCTCTGATCCTAAATACATGGAAGTGAAGATATTCTCTTTAGCCGAACATGATAAGAACATGGATTCATTCACTATATCCTTTAGAGATATCACTGATTCCATGGATACAGTAAATAAAGAAGAGCTTATTGAAATCAATAAAAACCTCCAGGAAGAGAAGACCATAGGTGAAATCTTCTCTACCTTTAAGGTTCCTGAAGATGTCCACCCGATCACTAATGCTGTAGTAACTAACTTAACTTCTTTCTATTCTCCAGATAGAGTTACTGTATATCTTAAAAACGAAGCGGGAAGCTATGATCCTATCGGAGCTTCTTATAGTCCAAGTTCAAAGATTATTCTTCCTTATAAGCCTTTTTCAGTCGCTTATGGACTAGTAGAGAAGATTATTAATGATAGGCCTTTGATAATTACGGATATAGCGTCTATCAGTAAAGAAGATAGTAAGTCTTATGATTACTTCAAGTCTCATAACGTCACTTCTTTAATACTAGCCCCTATCGCCAAAAAGAAAGGGAAACTAGACGGATTCATCGCTATAGATAATTTCTCCAATAAAGGCAGCGACAGCTTTACTAATGTATTAACAGCTATTGCCTCTAGATATAACTTCCTTTTAGAGAAGATAAGAATCTTCAATGAATTAAACTTCGATAAGCTCACTAATCTTCCTTCCTTAGGAAGAATGAATGTCATAATGGATGACTTCTTTACTGCTAAACCCAAAGAGAAATGCACTGTAATCAAATACGATATCTCTAACATAAGCATTTATAATGACCGCTTCGGATATAAGACAGGGAACGATGTCCTTAAGGCTGTAGCGAGTTTCTCATTGAACAATTTGAAAAATCTCATTTGCCTTACTAGAGTCCCTAATTCTAATAACTTCTTTGCTGTCTTGGATTCTTCTTTAGAGGACACTCTTAAGACCATTCAAGACTTTGTGGATGGAATCTCTTTAGGATACTCTAAGTACCATTTTGAGTTCGCCTTTGGTGTTTACTTCATCAAATCCTCAAAGGAGAGTTTCCCCTCTATCGACGCTAAGGTATCCTTAGCTCATTCTTTAGCTAAGGGCAATAAAGGCAACCACATAGAAGTCTTCAATGATGACATGGATAAAGAATACCAAAAAGAGCAATCAGTCATAGATGACTTTTCTGACGCTATACAGAACAATGAGTTTCAAGTATATATCCAGCCTAAATACGACATGTATAAGAATGCCTATATAGGTGGGGAAGCCTTAGTAAGATGGGTGAAGAACGGTAAGGTCATACCTCCTAATGATTTCATACCTATTCTAGAAGCCAAGGGTTTAATCCCTACTCTAGATAAATACGTTTTAACTTCTACCTTAAAGCTGATCAAGTCATGGATAGATGGTCAAAACCAAGTAACTCCTATCTCCGTCAATCTTTCTAGAGTTGATTTTTACGATGACAATCTTATCAATGATTTATTGGCAATCATCGATTCTTACGATGTGCCTCATAAATACATCGGGGTTGAGATTACCGAATCCGCTTATGTAGATATAGGACTTAAAGTCAACAACTTCGTCGATAAATGCAGAGCCAATAATATCGATGTCATCATGGATGATTTCGGAAGCGGTTATTCCTCGTTTAATAGTTTAAAGGATATAGATATATCAGTAATTAAACTAGATTACAACTTCTTAAAGAAAACAAAGGATGTTGTTAAGAAGAACAAGATTATAGACTCTATAATCACCTTATGCCGTGAACTTAATATACCTTTAATTGTAGAAGGCGTCGAAGAGGAAGAAGACGCTAGGTTCTTAAAAGAAACTGGTGTTAGATACGTCCAGGGCTACTTATTTGGAAGACCGATGCCGGCAGAGAAATTCATCAGCCTCAAAGCCATGGATTTTGACTATGATGAAATAACTCTGGGTGATGATATTACAGAGCTCATCTTTAATCCCGCTTCTGGTATGAATAAGTTCTTTTCCTCATCTCTTCTCGGCTGGGCAGTTTTAGAGTACAAGGAGCATAAGTTAATCTTCAAAAGTGGAAATAAATCTTTCCTTAATTCAATTTTCAGAGACGATCCTGATGCCTTCAGAGCCTCAGAGAATATGAATGACTTAATTGTCCCCGAAGATAAGAATATCGCTCTGGGCTACTTAAAAAGCATCCTTAATGAGAAGCCTATAGCTGAATCGATAAAGCTGAGATTTAATGTGGGCGGAAGAATCATCGAAATGGTGAATAAGCTTCTGCTTCTTCATAAGTCAGATTCTGTTTCTTATTTGCTTATTGAAAGCATCCCTCCTCTTTATAAGAGCACAGGATCAAAATCCAACAATGTTTTCAGCCTTAGTATGATTCACGTCTTAGGTGATGATAATCCTGCCTCTCTTGTTTTAATAAGCGAATCCTCCAAAAAGATTCTTTATTTCAACAATAAGTTCAAAGAAGAATTTCCTAACTCGAAGTTGAATTATCCTTGTTCTTCTATCAACTGTTTTAATCATATTTGTGAAACCTGTCCTTTTATAGGTAACAGCCCCGAGACTAAGCATTATTCAATAATAAAGAACAAAGTATATAGATTCTATTCAAATAAGATCAATGTCGAAGGTGATCCTTGTTACTTAGTTAAAGTGTCTGACCTAATAGAGGGAAAGGAAATACCTTTAAAGAAGCTCTCGAGATTCTATTCTTCAATCATCGGTTTTATCTCAGCGTATATAGAGATAAATCTCAAGACTGGTGAATACATTAAGCAGAGCTTCAACAAAGGATCTTTTGAGGAAGCTCCTTCTCAAGGCGACTATAAAAAGGTATATGAGAATATCAGAGAAAACAGAATAGATAAATCACTTAACAATGACTTCGATTATCTTTCTATTGAGTCATTAAGAAAAGACTTTAAGACCCAGCCTAAAAAGATCGTCATAGTAAAAGTAAAAGACGAATTCAGATTTCTAAAGTACTCTCTTTCTTTCATAAGCCAAGACAATGTAGATTATGCTTGTTATACGGTAGTTGATATTACAGACGCTAAATCAAAAGAATACGATTCTTTAACTAGACTGTATTCTAGAGAAGCCGGCAAGACTGCAATCAACTATTACTTATCTGATCATCCTACTTCTCATCCAATGCTTATGATGATAGATTTCAACTACTTCAAAAAGATCAATGATACCTTAGGTCATCCTATCGGGGATGAGGTATTAGTCCGCTTAAAGGATGTCTTGCAGACTCTTCCTGATAAGTTCACTTATTTCACTCGTCTAGGAGGAGATGAATTCATCTTCCTAGTTAAGGACGTCTCTTCTCAATATGAGATATCAGAATGCATAGCCTTAATAAGAGAGAAGATAAAGAGCATATCTAAATCCATAGGAATAGACATTCCTACTACAGCCTCTATAGGAACAGCCTTATATCCTAAAGACGGACTCACTTTCGAATCCTTATATGTCAAAGCAGATAAATCCATGTACGAAGATAAGAACATCCAAGAAAAGGGCTCTAAATAAGAGCCCTCTTGAATCTATCTAAGCCCTTAAAGACTGAGTTAATAGCAATCTGAGAAAGTTCATCTATAGAAGAACTCGCATTTCCTTTAAACCAGTCAGCGTATAAAGCTGAGATACCAGAAGCATAAAAATCCGCATAAGAATCAATTTCATCTTTAGGAACCACATACCTAGAAGTTAATATCAGCTTAATAGTAGATAAAATAACACCCTTGCAGAGATTCTGGAAGAAGAAATAATAGTTGCTGTTAGATATCTTCCTCAGCAAAGGAAGATTCGCCATAATCAAAGAATTAAGGTCAGAGAAGATCAAAGAAATATCATAAGCCTTATCGCTTTTAAGAAAAGCCGAAGCTCTTCCGTATATCTGAGTCTCCAATAGCTTCTCAAGATCCTTAACTACATCATCGATGCAATCGTAATGCAGATAGAAAGTCTTTCTTCCTATATTAGCTTTCTGAGCAATCTCGGTAATAGTGATTCTCTGATCGCCTTTTTCAGTCAGAAGGTCGACAAAAGCGTTCATGATGCTCATCTTAGTCTTAAGGATACGCCTATCTTCTTTAATTCTCTGTGCCATTTGTTCTCATTATACACTATTTTGTGTATTTATTAACATTTGTTTCATAATTGGCAATACGAAATAATTTGATTATCGACTAAAATACACAAGTGGGTAGTAATACTAATAAGGAGCAATTAAATATGGACAAATATATAATTTGCATGGATGCCTCAGGTGATATAGACCCGAAATTCATGGAAGAAAATAACGTAAAGTTCATACCTATGAACTACACCATTTCCAATGAATATAGAACATGCAAGGAAATGGAGCCTTACTCCATTTTGAAAAAGTTTTACGATGGACAGAGAAGCGGAGATTTAACTAAGACTACACAGATCACTCCTTTCCAATACGAAGAATTCTTCGAATCCTTCCTTAAAGAAGGTCTCTCTGTTATCTATATTTCCTTATCTAGCGGATTATCTAATACTTTCTCGTGTTCAGAACTAGCCTCTAAGAACCTCAAGGAAAAATATCCTTCTTTAGATGTCTATTGCATCGACTCTTTAGCCGCTACGGGTGGAATAGGAGTCTTAGTTCAGCAGTTAGTCTATAACCGCAAAGCAGGAATGAGCATAAAAGACAATTATGAGAAAGTCAAAGAGCTCACTCACCACATCAAGCATTGGTTCATGGTTGAAAATCTCATGTATCTAAAAAGAGGCGGAAGAATCAGCGGTGCTACCGCTATCGTCGGTTCGCTTTTAAACTTCAAGCCCATCCTTGAAATCGATAAAGAAGGAAAGCTGGAGACTATCGACAAGAAGAGAGGGAGAAAGCTCGGCCTTAAGTGCTTATTAGATACCTTTGAGGCTCATTATTCTAAAGAGCTTACTAAAGATGTCTACATCACTCACGCTGATGCTGAGGCCTCCGCAGCCTATCTTAAAGAAGAACTTCTTAAGATGCACCCTGATCTTAATATAACCATTACCTTATTAAGTCCTATCATCGGAGCCCACACCGGTCCTGATATGGCTACTATCTGCTATTTAGGAGACTAATCTTACAAAATAAATGCTCAGGACCTAAATATTGGCCTGAGCATTTTTTAGTATGTGTTTATTTATAAACTTACCCATGAAGGAAATAGTAGGCCCTCCGATGAAGAATAAGAGAATAGTGAACCACCCGATCTTATCATTAGGGCTTAAGAACAAGAAGTAGAAGAAGGAACCTACATCGTAGACTTCATCTAGGTGATAGCAAAGAGAAATGATGAAGGCTATCAAAGTGCAGCAGATATCACAAACTATTCTGGAGTACTTATATGTAATCCTTTTTCCTAAGAAGAGATTTAAAAAATCATAAGGAGCGATTCCACAATCAGACTGGACAAATAAAGCAACACCGAAGCATTCAGTTAAGAATCCGATGATTACGCATATGATTCTCGCCCATAAGGCTAAATCAACTGTCATATTCAAAGCCTTAAATATAAGCATGATTAAATCGACTACATATCCTACTCCTACTACATTTAATAACGTTCCTATATTAATCTTCTTTCTCATGAAGATAATCATAGGAATCAAGGCTATCAAGTTAAAAGCCGTGCATGAAATCATGAACTTATAATCTTGGAGCCAAGAGATATTTACAGATGACCAAAACAATGTATAGGAGTTGAGCATTGCGGAATACGGATCATTTCCGAACTTTGCTACATTGAGGAACGCTGTTCCTATTCCGATTAAGATGCATCCGATAATGCACCAAAAGAGTTTTCGTAAGTATTCTTTATTCATAGCGCTTACTTCATGTAAGCCCTAAGATTTTAACATGTTTAACACATAAAGCCAAATATTTATTATTTGAAGGGAGAAACAAAGCCTTTAGTGTTAGAATCAATTAAGAGGAAATATAAAAATGGACAGCATTTTTCATAGAGTAAGCATCAGACGCTACACATCTAAAAGAGTAGAAGATGAGAAAGTAACGTTGTTATTAAAAGCCGCTATGCAAGCCCCTAGCGCTAGGAATCAACAAGCCTGGGAGTTCTTTGTAGTAAGAGGAAAAGAGAACTTAGAGAAACTCTCTAAGTGCTCGCCTTATGCTTCCTCAGTTAAAGGAGCAGACGTAGCTATTATTCCTTGCTATAAGAAGGAATCTCCTGCTAGCCTCTATATTATCGATGATATGGGAGCCGCAACAGAAAACATCCTCCTAGAAGCTGATGAGTTAGGTCTTGGTGCTGTATGGATGGGAATAGCTCATGTCGCAGAAAGAATAAGCAACGTAAGAGAAGTAATTAACTTAGATTCTTCTCTTGTTCCTTTCGCTATCGTATCTATAGGATACCCGGCTGAAGAGAAGAAGCAGCAAGATAGATTCGATCTTAAAAAAGTTCATTACATAGGAGAATAAATAATGGAAAAGGAAATTGAGGCTTCACTTAAATTCTGGAATGAAGCATATAAGGACATAAAAGGACAGAAGTTTGAAAAGAAAGACCTTTATGTAATAGATGAAATGAAGCCTATCTTTGATAGGTTCACATTTGAGACGAAGATTGTTATAGATTTTGGATGCGGGGAAGGAGAGATGCTGATGTATCTTTTAAACTCCGGCACTATCGATAAAGCTTATGGAATAGAAAACGGAGAGAACATAGTAAAAGCCGCTAAATCCATGATGGATCTTAACGGATTCTCCTCAAAGTCTGAGATACTAGATGGTGGAATTAAAGCCTTAGATCAATTCAAAGACGGCTCTATAGACGGAATAGTTCTTTCTAACGTCTTAGATGTTGTCACTCCTGATGTAGCGGATAATATCGCTTCTTCTTTAACTAGAGTCTTAAAAAAGAACGGGCTTCTATTGTTCAAGGTAAACCCGGAGTTCACCAAAGAAGGATTTGAAAAGATGGGCTTTAACAACTTCAAAGATAATATGTACTCTAAAAACGGAGTCTTCAGAGCGAGAAACCTATCAAAAGCTGAATGGATGGAATACTTCTCTAAGGACTATGTTCTTCTTTCGTACGCTCTAATTCCTTATCAGGCTCCTAATTTCTTAGATAGATTGTTCTTATTCAAGAAGAAATAAACAGGGTTTATATAGAAATCTAATATCAGTCACAATTTGAATCTTTTTTGTGTGATTATTAACTAAAAGAGCGAAAACTATAACAAATAAACCTATCAATAATACAAATTTTCGAAAATTCGCACAAAAGTGCATGTTTTCCTCCTCTTTTTTAATCTTACTCAAAGTTAGTATGCTAAACTAAATACGAGAGAAGTTTAATTTTTATACGCATTTCCACTTTGTTTCTTTATAGAAGGGATTTCCCAATGAAGGGTATCATAGAAAAAGAATTAAAGCGCATTGATGATCCTACACCATTCAATCTTTTAGATGATTTGGTTATCATCACCGACGTTTCCAATTTCAAAGTTTTATTTTTGAATGATTACGGTAAGAAAATGATACATAATATCGACTATACCGATAAAACATGCTATCAGATCTTATCTAAGAATAAGGATGTCTGTCCTAACTGTTTGATTAAGAGAATGAACTCCTCGAGAATGTTCAGAGGGGTTAATTATAATAATGTCCTTAATAAGATGCTTCTTCTAGAAGATCGTTTTATCGTCTATAAGGGCATTACCGCTAGACTTGAAATCGCCAAGGATATTTCTCAAGACTACATGAAGAACAAGATTATCAATAAGTCCCTTCAAAGCGAAAGGCTTATTAATACTGTCTCTAATATGTTCATCAATTCCGATGGATTTGATGATTCTCTTAAAGAAGCCTTGATGACTGTCGGAACTTTCTTTTCTGCTGATAGAGCCTATGTCTACAGAATAGAAAACAATATGTTAAATATAGAGTGCGACTGGGCCTCTAAAGAAGAATTCTATCAAAATGAGCTTCTTTCTCTTCCTATTTCTTCAGTTACTTACTGGATGGATTCTTTATCTAACAAGAAATGCATCATCTATAACGATATTGAGAAGATAAAAGACCTAAGACCTAAGGAATATGCTTTATACAAGAGAATAGGAATCAAGAGTCTTGTTGCTGTCCCTATTTTTGTTAACTCTGAGATTATAGGATTTGTCGGTCTAGATAACCCTAAGATTGAAAAACTAGCGAATATTGCTAACATTCTCCAATCTATTTCTAATGTCATCGCTTTAGGCTTCTTATCAGAGCAAAGAAGAATAGCTATCGAATACGATGAAATAACTAATCTTCCTAACTTCGAGTTCTTTAAAAGAGATGTCATGGCTTACCTTCAGTCTCATCAGGATGAGAACTTCTATTTAGTTATGTTTGATATCAACAGATTCGAACTCATCAACAGCTATTACGGAATTAACTTTGGAAATGATGTCCTTCTTAAGATCAGCAAGTTCTTAACATCTAATGTCCATAGTATTATTTACGCTTCAAGAATCCGTTCTTCTGATACATTCTATGTTTTCGGAAGACTAGATAAAGATGAGCCTAATTATCTTACTAAGAGAATAAAAGCTCATCTATCTGCTGAAACTGATGTCTTCGGCTCCGCTAAGATCACTTTTGCCTTCGGCTATCTTTATCTTAAAGCCCCTAGAGTCAATGAAGACTTCTACACTTTAGTAGATAAGCTTTCCTTAGCCCATAACGAAGCTAAGAAACTAGGAGACAATACTATCTGTCAGTATTCAGATAAGCTAAGAGAAGAAGAAATGAGAGAGCAGGAGATAGTAAATATCTTCAAGGAAGCTATCGATAAAGAAGAATTTAAACTGTATATCCAACCTATTTATAACGTTGATACTCTGACTATAGCCTCAGGAGAAGTACTAGTAAGGTGGTTAAGACACGGAGTAACTATTCCACCAGGAGAATTCATACCGGTCTTGGAAAAGAACGGAATGATATCAGTTCTAGATAATTACATCTTCTGTCATACCTTAAAAATAATAAGATCCGAACTAGATAAGGGAAACGAAGTCGTTCCTCTTTCAGTAAATCTCTCTAGAGTCACTATCATCAACGAGGAGAAACTCGTCTCGAGCATCCTAAACTACGTCGATGAATATAAGATACCTAAAGGATTGATTGAAATAGAGATCACTGAATCCGCCTTTGTTGAAAGAGAAGCCTTCATCACTAAATTCATCGAAGCCATGAGAGAAAACGGAATACCTATCCTCATGGATGATTTCGGCTCAGGCTATTCATCTTTGAATTCATTTAAGGACTTAGATATCTCGATTCTTAAGCTCGACTATAAGTTCCTCGCTAAAGGCGGAAACGAATTCAAGAAAGCCAAGACCATCGAATCAGTTGTTAACCTTACTAGATCTTTAAATATTCCTATCATCGCAGAAGGAGTCGAGAAGCAAGAAGAAGCGGACTTTTTGAAGATGTTAGGCGTAAAAATCATCCAAGGTTACTTATACGCTAAACCTATGCCTTATGAAGACTTCCTCAAGCTAAGTAAAGACACTCCTAAGTTCAAGCAGATAGACTTCGAGTCTTCTATTTACAAAGACCTCATCAAAGTCGACTCACCTTTAAATACTTTCTTAAGCATCACCCTTACTACTGTAGGCATCTACAATTACGAAAACGGAGTCATGACTCTGATGTATAAGAACAAACATCTTTCTGATGTCTTAAAGAAGATTGGCGATGATGAGCATCACGTTAAGAACATCAAAGCCATGAATGATAACTTATCTAAGGAAGACGAAGATAAGATCAACAAGTACTTTGAAGAAGTAGCAAATAACACCGCCAAGGAAGAATACGTCGACTACTCTTATAAAGTCGGTAAGTATTTCTTCAAGATTCGCGCTAAAGCCACCCTTCTTTCTAAGACTGATACTCAAGCTGTGATTCTAGTCGAGACTATCAGAACAGATTAATCCATTAAAAAAAGCAGGAGACTCATCGATTTTCCTGCCTTTTATTATGACCTTATTTCTTCTTGACGTCTTCTTCTTTTTTAGCGTTCTCTTTTTTAAGTTTTCTATCTGCGAGGATCTGGAAGATGATGAAAAGAGCAGCGACAATAAATAGGATTATTGCCATAACTACGTAGTACTTAAATCCTTCGATAGTAGAATCCTTGTAAATTAAGAAAGCGACGAGCAGAAAGACGATACCGATAGCGATAAACAAAGCGGAGTAGAGATATCTTCTGATTCTTTTTCTTTTAGTGAGTTCACTAAGAGACATCATATCTTCATTTTTCATTGATATTTCCTCCTTATTTTGTAGTATCTATGGTTTCGACTTCATAAGGGATCTTATAAGGATTTCCATCCTTATCAGTTCCTCTGATAGTATCGGAATTCCAATCGTTAGTAAGTGAGATATACTCCTGATCGTCCTTTAGGGAAGTAGAGACGACAACACCAGACATATAATAATCAGGAACTCTGAACACTATCTTCTCAACAGCTGTTCCCATCAGTGAGCAGCCTTTAACAGTGGTAAGAGACTCTGGCATAACAAATGTAGTGTCTCCGTACGATTCACCGTTAATTGTAGAAGAAGTTAAGCTTTCACACAAAGCGAAGACAAACTGACCTAAGCTCTCAACTCCTTTATAGATGACTCTAGTATCAGAGCTTGATTTAACAGTGTGGAATCCGACTTTACTAAGCTTAGTGCAGTTATAGAAGCACTTGTTGCCTAAAGTAGTAATACTAGAAGGCAAATCCACTGACTTCAGTTTAATGCAGCCTTCAAAGGCTGAGTTATCGATAGTCTCAATAGTATCCGAGAAAGTAACTGAAGTTAAAGCCTTGTAGTTCTTATAAGCATTTTTAGAAACAGCGGTAGGGCCTTCAAGAATAGTTAAAGTAGTTAAGGTAGTCTTAATATTACCGCCAGTTCCGACTATCCCAGAAGGTGCATCACCAAAAGGAACAGCTAATTCAGTTAAGACATTATTATCATTTAAGATACTATCGCCTAACTCGCAGTTATCAGAAAGCTTGCAGCTAGTAAGCCTGCTGCATTCTCCAAAGGCGCTATCTCCGATAGATACAGCGTTAGGAAGATCTACACTAGTTAAATTCTCACATCCGTTAAAAGCCTTATCTCCGACATACTTAACAGAAGTAGGAATAGTAAGAGCGCCTGAGTAATCCTTATAGACCTCAGCGGAAACTCCGACTATGCCGAAAGTAAATCCGCCTATGGAAGCAGAAAAGTTAAAAGCCGTCTGGTTTCCCTTAAAGCCTAGAAGATTATAACCGATAATAACAGGTCCGCTAGGTTGGTTAGAATACCAAACAGAAGAAGATAAGCAGTTATTAGCGACAAATTCTACTGAAGCAGAATCAGTAATAGTGGCGAGGCTAGTCATTCCAGCGAAAGCATCTTTACCGATGATTTCAACACCTTTTAACGAAAGAGAAGTAACACCAGATAAACCTTTCAAGGCTTCATCACAAATATTAATACCAGTTAATGAAACTGACTTTATCTTAGATAAATCAGTCGAGCTTCCAAAGCAGCTAGAAGCAGACTTATCTCCTAAGAAAGTAAGAGAAGTGACATTAGCGTCATCTAATAAGCAATTAGAAGATAAGGAAGCTGTCTTGAAATCTACAGTAGTTAATTTAGTGCAGTCTTTAAAAGCAGAGTCTCCTATAGAAGTGCAAGTAGTAGGAACACTAATAGAAGTAAGCCCAGTGCCTTCAAAAGCATTAGCGCCTATCTTCTTAAGTTTGCTATTAGCACTAAAAGTAACAGAAGTTAAATTAGTCTGTCCTTTGAAGGCTCCATCAGCAATCTCCACTACATTATCAGGGACAGTGTAAGAAGAAGATGAAAGATCTCCAGAGACAGCGTATAAGACATTACCGAAAATAATAGCCTCTCCTTGATGAGAAGAAAGGTAAGTATTGTACCAAGGCACATCAGAAAAGCAATTAGTACCTATGTGCTCAAGGTTAGTAAGAGAAGTAAGATTGATAGAAGTCAAAGCAGTATCACCGGAAAATACATCATTTCCGATATACTTAATCTTATTTCCAAGTGAAATCTCAGTGACACTAGTAAGACTCTTGAAGCAATTGTCAGCGACATTAGTAATAGGATATCCGTCGCCGTAATCAGTCGCTATTTCAGTTCTTACTGAGTTCTCAACAGTAATCTTGTTATTTTCATAATAACCAGGTATAGCGACATTAGAAGTATATTTGAATTTAGTAAGGCTAACAGTATCATCGTAAGAGCCAGGATCATCACCAGTAATATTGGCGTTTATTCCATCCCCTCCATCGATGACTGTATAGTCAAACCTCTCGGAGAACTTAGTCGTATAGTTAGTATTTGTAGTAACGCTAGAGGAAGTTGTACCTCCACCGCATGATGCAAGTGCCAGCATGGGAAGGAGTGCTAACACCGCTAAATACTTTTTCTTTTTAGTCATTTTGCTGCCTCCTTTAAACTACATTATCTTAACGTCAGTATCTAATGTATAAACCTCGATAGGCTTTTCTTGATCAAAGCAGAATCTAACATCGTTAACATCCTTCTTATAAGAAGAAGTGATATCGATGAAATCTACATTATCTCCGATCTTGCACTTGAGATAGACTTTCTCATCGAAATTGATGACCTCTAAAGCTTCATGAGAAATGACTACTGTAGAAGGATCAGTGACAATCTTAGGTATGAATCTGATTCTATAATCTTCAGTAGTGACTTTTCTTCCTTCGATAGAATAGAATCTCTTTACGAAAGTCTCGGAGAGAAGGTACTTAGCATCTCCGATGACACCGTAATAATTGACCACAGTCTTATTAGAAGCATCCTTTTCTCTGACCTTGATGAAGTGTCCCTTAGCCTCGACTTCATGAACGACAGGCTTGATATCGACGCCTTCCTCAAAGGAAGCATCCTCAAAGGCGATAGAGAAGGAAACCATATCGTCCTTTTTAACTTCGACAGGAGACTGGCAGAAGATGAATTCATCTTGTCCTTCTACTTTCAAAGTGACCAGATATTTTCCTTCTTCGATCTTTTCGCATTTATAGCAAGGAAGATTGAATTCTTTTCCATCGTTGATGGAATTAATTCCTATCTTCATCATATGCTCGCCATCTAAGACCTTTTCAAAAGCGACAGGTCTTTTCACTGACTGACCTAGCATATTGATCTTATTAGAGCTGAACTCAGCCTTGACCTTAGAATAGGTAGGTACATAAGGCATGACGGCTTCTTCAGTCTTGTTATCGAAGACCTGAATGAGTTCGTTATTAAATTCAACATCGAGAATATCTCCGATGACATGAGTGTCATTAGGAGCGACTTTGACGATGATAGAGGACTTAGTGACTGTCTCATCTTCTTTGACTTGGTTAGCTAAATCGCAATAGAGAAGAGTTTCGTTTCCTAATCTCTCGATAGTAGAGATAGCAAGTTTGAAGGTCTTGCCCTTAGTTACTTTATCAGCAATCAAGACGTTATCAGGTCTTACACCTAATGTGACGTGAGTCTTGCCGTCTAAGTAAGAAGGATCGCACTTGATGAAATCCTTATAAGGAACATCTATAGACTGACCATCAGCTAAGCCGATGATGACTTTCTGTCCATCTTTAGTGATAGTAGCATCAAAGAAGTTCATCTGAGGAGTGCCGATAAAGCCGGCGACGAACTTATTGATAGGATGGTTATAAAGATTAGTAGGAGTATCGATCTGCTGAACTCTTCCTAATTTCATGACGACGATTCTAGTACCCATAGTCATAGCCTCGACCTGATCGTGAGTAACGTAAATAAAAGTAGTCTGAAGCTTCTTATGAAGCTTAGATATTTCAGTTCTCATCTGAGCTCTTAGCTTAGCATCGAGGTTAGAAAGAGGTTCATCTAGTAAGAAGACCTTAGGATTTCTAACAATAGCTCTTCCCAAAGCGACTCTCTGTCTTTGTCCGCCTGACATAGCCTTAGGTTTTCTCTGGAGGTATTCTTCAATGCCTAAGATTCTAGCGGCTTCAAGGACTCTCTTGTTGATCTCATCTTTAGGGAGGTGTCTGTTCTTAAGTGAAAAAGCGATATTCTCATATACGGTCATATGAGGATACAAAGCGTAGTTCTGGAAGACCATTGCGATATCTCTGTCCTTAGGTTGGACATCGTTTACTAGGTTGTTCCCGATGAACAAATCACCGGCAGTGATTTCCTCGAGTCCGGCGATCATTCTTAAGGTAGTGGATTTACCGCAGCCTGACGGACCGACGAAGACGATGAATTCCTTGTCCTTGATATTAATGTTGAAATCAGAGACAGCTTTCACCCCGTTAGGATAGACCTTGTAAATATGATTTAATGTAACATCAGCCATAAATTGTTCCTCCTTTATTTAATGACTGTAATAGACATACTAGGAAGCGTAACTTCACTGCCGGATATAGAAGCATAGTCACCATCTGTGGAGATGCAATTTCTTATATCTCCAGAAGCACAGACTTCACTTAGATTAACTGAAGTCCTTTCTGAACTATAATTAACAAGGAGATATATAGTAGAACTATTATAAGTCTTCTTGATATTCAGAACTGTCTTAGTATCGTCTCCTGTAAATACGACTTCTCCTTTTGATCTGCTGATCTCAGGATTAACATCCTTGACCTTAAAGACCTGGCGGAAGAAATTGAATAGAGAGCCTTTATCAGATATCTGCTCATCTAGCGGCTTAGAGTACTTATAGAAACTAGTAGATAAGCCTTTCTCTAATTCATCTGTAGTATAAGAATCATTCGTTCCCCAGATAAACGGAGAGCGACAATACATATCATCATCGCCTTTTTTAACTCCCATGAGCCCTATCTCATCTCCGTAATAGAGGAAGTAGTTGCCTTCAAAGGTATTCTGGAAAGCGTAGAAGAATTTAAGCTGCTGAGTTCTAGCCTCATCTTGGTAGTAGAACTGATTAGTCATTCTTCCTACATCGTGATTAGAATTGAAATAAGCATCTATATGATTACTATTAAGACTAGATTCATATCCGGAGAGATTGAAGTAGTCTTTTAAAGGCTCTCCAGAAGTGAACGACTTATTTCTCATCTTGTTAAGCATAGTTGAATAAGAAGAAGCGACACTAGCCTCATCAGTATCGAAGTTGAAATATGAATCGATATTGGTGTTCTTCATATATGAGTTGCAGCCCGCTAAGGACCAAGGACCCTCAGCTACGATATAAGCATCTGACTTAACTGACTTAACATATGTATTAACATGATTCAAATACTCGTAGTTCTTAATAACATTTATAGAAGCCTCTCCGTAATAGGATTGGACAGCGTCTAATCTAAATCCATCCACTCCCTTATCGAGCCAGAACTTCATATAACCTTCTTGTAAAGTTCTTACCCTCTCATTATCTAAGTTCCAATCAGGCATGGAATCAGAGAAACCCTCAAAATACCAACCGCCGACATTAGAGTTATAAAGTCTATTAGAGTAACCAGTAAATGAATATCCAATTTTGATAAATCTGAAATATCCTACTTCAGGAGTCGCAGCAATAGTCTCATCAGTAGGAGTTCCATCTGACTTACAAGAAGTCACTCCATCAAGAGCCCTCAAGGCCTTGATGAAAAGAGAATTTCTCAAGCTGCAATGATTGAGAACTAAGTCCATGATGACTTTGATTCCACGATCATGAGCACCACTAAGGAAATTATCGAAGTCCTCCATAGTGCCAAAATCCGAATCTATAGATTCATAATCGATAATGTCGTACTTATGATAAGAAATAGATGACTGAACAGGAGACAGGAATATACCGTCGATTCCTAAACTTCCTTCACCGTGAGGATCATCTTTCTTGCGAAGATAATCTAATTTATCGGTAATGCCTTTAAGATCACCTATTCCGTCATTGTTAGAATCCGCAAAGGAATTGACGAAAATATGGTAGAAATTACGATAATTATCATTAGAGATATATGAAGACATCTCATCCTTTTTCTCATAATCGGGAAGAGTGTAATCATAAACGCTAGAAGAAACAGAGGAATTATCAGAAACATCGCTAGATGAAGAAGAGCACGATGAAAGACTCGCTGCTATCAATAGACCGATAAGCAAAAGGCAAGACTTTCTTTTCATCGATTATTCTTCCTCCTTGATTACGATTCCAGCGTGAGGCTTAAGGATGAATCCATCTTCGTAATGATAGAAGTCTCCTACATTAGCCAATACTTTATAGTCTTCTGTTAAATGGAACTTCTGGTCGACATCAAGAAGATTCATCAAAACCTTGATGGAACCTCTCTTATACGCCATCTTTCCATTGATGAAGGAGAAGTCATCAGATCTGAGGTCTTTTTCATCAGAGCGAATCTTTATCATCTTCTTTATAAAGTTATATAAAGAAGAAGGATCTCTTTCTTGCTCCTCTAAAGTAGGATCGCTATTTAAAGTAGGTAAGAAAGTAGTCTTTCCAGTAGAGAATCCAGCATTAGGAGTAGAATCGAATCTCATGGGAAGCCTAGATCCGGTTCTATGATACCCGCCTTCAAAAGAAGGCATAGAAGTATCAGTGTGCATGCCTATTTCATCCCCGTAATAAATATAAGGGACGCCAGGCATAGTAAGAATAAACATATAAGCGAGCTTTAAGGAATCACCACTTAGATAGTTAGCGATTCTCCAAGTATCGTGGTTACCCGAGATGATAGAGAGCTGCTTATTGTACTTCTGAGCAGTTTTCACACGGGAATTGACATCGATAGTGAACTTATCAAATAGCTTCTGATCGAAGACATTGAGCAGAGGATGCTCAAAGCCAGAATCATTCTGCCTAAATAAGAAGTGAGAGAAATTAGTCCAGTGATCAAGAACGAAATCTGAATCGAAGCCAGCTTTTAATGACTGTTTAGGAACAGACCATTCAGAAGTCATGTAGAAAGTCTTGACTCCCTGATTAACTAAATCTTGTCTTATCTGCTGCCAGAGCCAGATAGTAGCGTCTTTCTCATCGTCGTTTTTAACTAAAGAATCCGCCATATCTACTCTAAAGCCATCCACACCGAACTCCAACCAGTATTTCATGATGGATTCAAGGTATTTTCTTCCTTGGGTGACATCTTTATAAGACTTCTGCCAAGAAGGATACTTAATCTTATTGAAGCCGTAATTCAAAGCCGGTTGATGAGCGAAGAAGTTCACCATGAAGCAGCCGTTTCTATCATACATGCCTGAGATGAGTCTATAACCAGGCTCAAGATTCCAGACATTGTCGTTCCAGATGAATAAATCAGAGGAATCGTTATGATAAGCTTTTCCAGATTCAATAAAGCGGTCGTTAGTATAAGACATATGACCAGGAATCAAATCAGTGAAGATTCTTATTCCTAGTTCATGAGCTTTAGTAATTAGTTCTTTATAGTCTTCATTAGTGCCGAATCTCTCCGCTACCTTAAAAGGATCACGGACATCATAGCCACCATCTTTAAAAGGCGAATCATAAACTGGGTTAAGCCAGATAGCGTTAAATCCAGTTTCCTTAATATAGTCGAGTTTAGAAATTATACCTTTAAGGTCACCAAAACCATCTCCAGAGGAGTCCTTAAAAGAGTTTGGGTAAATCTCATAGACGATGAGATCTTTAAAATCTGCAAGTTCCATTTTCCTTTATCCTTTAACAGAGCCGCCAGTAACACCAGAAACATAGTATTTTTGAGTGCAGAGGAAGAGAACCATAATAGGAATAGAAATGAGAACTGACCCAGCAAAGAAGGAAGTGAAGTTACTCGCATAACCTTCTCTTGAGGAAACCATGCTATATAGACCAAGAGCAACTGTGTAGTTCTCAACATGAGATCTTAAGACGACTGAGGAGAAGATGTAGTCTACCCAAGGACCCATGAACGAAGTGAGCATTGTATAAACAACAATAGGCTTACTGAGAGGTACGATGATTTTATAGAAGACCTTGAAGTTATTGGCTCCATCGATTCTAGCGGCTTCATCTAGAGACTTTGAAACTGTATCAAAGAATCCTTTAGCGATTAAGAAGCCTGAGCCAGAAGCGGCTGAATAAATCATGATAAGTGAAATCAAGGAGCCATCGATACCTATAGCCTTAAGAATGTTATAGACAGCGATCATAGACATAAAGCCAGGGAACATACCTAAGATTAAGTTGATGTTCATCATAGCTTTTCTGGATTTGAATCTGAGTCTAGACATAGTGTAAGCGACAGAAAGAACGAAGATTGTCGATATTAGCATAGTGAAGATAGCGACAATCAGAGTATTGAAGAACCACTTCAAGAAAGGATAAGTGGTAGTGTTAGAAATCAAAGTGACATAGTAAGTAAAAGAGAAGCCATCAGTAGGAACCAAAGTAGGAGAAGATCCAGGCTGGTTCTGAATTGAGGTGTAGAAAACACCGGCGATAGGAAGAACCCAGATGATAGATAAGATAGTGAGGAAAATGTAGCTTAAGGTATTTAAGACTGTATTCTTCTTCTTCATGGATACTGTCTTTTTCTTGCTCTCTTCACCTTGGGAGAAAACAGAATCATCAGCTTTGGAATAATCCAAGTAATGCTTGTTTTCCGCAGCAGCTTTATTTGCGTTTATCATTATGCGAAGTCCTCCTCGTTCTTATTAGCAGATGAGAATCTAAATGCGATCAATGAGAAGAAGGCGGAGACGACGAATACCATGATGCCGATAACAGAGGCGAAAGCGTAGTTAGTTTCATTGACTGTTAACTTATAAAGCCAAGTTACCAGTAAATCAGTCTTGCCAGCGCTCATATAATCATTTGTCGTTGGTGCGCCACCGGTTAAGAAGTAAATGACGTTGAAGTTATTGATGTTACCTACAAACTGAGTAATCAGATAAGGTCCAGTGACGAACAAGATATAAGGAAGAGTAATCTTGAAATAAGTAGTAGCAGGTTTAGCGCCATCGATCTGAGCTGATTCATAAAGATCAGCAGGAATGTTCATTAAAATACCAGATGTAATCAAGATGGTATAAGGAACACCAATCCAGATATCGATGAGAATAACTGCGACTCTAGCTGAAGTAGCATAATCAAGTACAGTGACGTGATCAGCAGACCCCATCCAACCGAAGGCCTTAAGTATCTGCTCGACAAGTCCGTTAGTGCTTAAGAACTTGTTCCAAGTCATAAGTGAAACAAACTGAGGAACAGCTATAGACATAACAAACATAGTTCTCCATAACTTCTTGACCTTGATGCCCTTCTTATTGATGAGCATAGCTAACAACATACCTAAGAAATAGTTGAGGAATGTTGCAAATACAGCCCATACTAATGTCCAACCGAGAATATGGACAAACGTATATGAGAAGTTAGAAGTAGAGGAAGTACCTCCGATACCAAACAAGTTAGCGAAGTTAGAAAGACCGATCCAAGTAAACATAGAAGAAGGATACTGGTGATTCAAGTTATCGTTAGTGAAAGCGACCATAATCATATCGATCAAAGGAATGATGGTGAATACCACGACGCCTAAGACAGGTAAGAACAGCAAGGTGAGATAGAACTTCTTATCTAGAAGTTCCTTTAAATCCTCAAAGGCAGTATTTAAATGCTGATGAGCTTCCTTCATCTCTTGGACATGAATAGAAGCCTTTACCATCTTGAAATAGTAAGTTAAGAAACCTATGCATATAAGAACCGCAATAAGACCGAATAGTAAGCATAATGATGAGTTATCACCGAAGAATGACACCCAATCACCTGGAGCTCCATCTCCTGTAGCATCGTAGAAGTTACAGAAGGAAACAGCCGCTGACTGTTCAGTAAATACATAGCTTTCATATCCTGAAGCGATAGTAGAACCATCTAAGGAACAATAATAATGAATAGACTTAGTACCTAGAGAAGCTAGCTTATATAGTGCCGTTCCTCCAGACATTACCATATAGAAGATAAACAGGAACTCAATAAGCATCAGACAGATGCCTTTTAGTACCTGTCCTCTAGCGATATGAGAAGAACCGATAAATACAAAAGAAAGCCTGGTCCAAACATCCCCATGCTTAAATGCATATCCGGTATCCTTCATCAAACTCCAGAACCTCTTGCCGAAATTTACAAAAAACAAACCTATCTTGACAAAGAAATTAATAAACCCTCTGCCAAAATTATGAAGTCCGCTTAGAAATTTATACTTAAGCTGCTCTTTACGAGGCAAGCTGATGTATTGAATATAAGTCAAGGTTGCTTCACCAGATGGACTGGTAGCTTCTTGGCTTACGGGAGTAGAAGTATTTTTAGCATCTTCTTTCGGCTTCTTTTCCAATGGTTCCTGCATATTGCCCTCCTGTTATAAAATTAATAAACAACAATAGCGCTGATGTGATTAGACACCAGCGCAATTGTTAATCAGATCTAATTGAGTAAGAGCGAATCTAAACTACTTTAAGATAGCAGCGTTTAAAGTGCTGAGGTAGCCTTTAAGTTCGTCATCAGTAGCATTAGGATTAGCCTTGATGGAGTTAGCAAAGGCAGTCTCTGCATCCCACCAATTGCTGAATTTAGCACTGGAGTTCTGAGTGAAGGTTCCATTGTTCATAACAGAGGAAACAGCGCCGCTGAATTTGTTAGTAAGAGCGAATTCCTCGGAATTGTTAAGAGTGTTAGAAGTAGGAACGGTGCTCTTGCCATTATCGATCCAACGGATCTTCTGGCCTTCAGCAGAAACCATATAGAGGGCGAATAACTGAGCCATCTTCTTATTCTTTGAAGAGTTAGAGACAACGATTGACTTATAGTCACCGACAGAAGGAGTAGCAGTGTCAGTGCCATTTAATGAGAAGTTAGGAAGGTGGACCATACCGATGTTATCAGCACCCCAAGCCTTCTTGATATCGGCATAGTTCCAAGAACCACCGACATAGGAACCGCAGGTTGCAATATCAACAGTTTTTGAGTCACCTAATTCGTAGTTGCCATTCTTATATAAGCCGGCGATGAACTTAGCAACGTTAAGAGCAGCAGTGTTGCCGAGATAAGTCTCAGTAGTAGAAGTTCCGTTGTTCTTTAAGATGCCTTCGCCATCAGCCATAAAGAAGGCCTGTCCATACCAACCATTGGAAATATCAAGATACATGGTCTTCTTAGAAGAGGAGTTCTTAGTATTGTAAGCAGCAATAGCGGTATCCATAGCTCCGAATGAAGCTACATCAGAAGTTCCGTAAACGGAAGTATCGTAATACATGAAGAATGTATTAAGGGAGAAAGGTAAGGCATATTGGTTACCATCGGAATCCTGTCCAGCTTCAAGAGCGGAATCAGAGATATCATTACCGATGTAGTTCTTAACCCATTTAGAAGGATAAGAAGCAATATACTCACCAGAGATAAGAGTATTGACAACATCGCCAGGGACGTGTGAAATATCAGGAACATTATCAGGGTCAGAAGTATACTTCTTACCAACATCACCTTCAGCCATAGCAGTAGCGTTGACAGTAACCTTATGATCAGGGTACTTCTTATTGAAGCCAGCAACCAAATCATCAACAGCAGCACTATCAGCATCAGAAATCCACATAGTCAAAGTAGTATTTGCGGGTAATGTAGATAACTCGCTGTTAATTTCAGCACTGAGTTTATCTCCTTCAGTAGTAGAAGTACCGCAACCGACAAGGCCGCCCAAGAGAACGGCAGACATAGCGACAGCAATCAGACTTTTCTTCATAATAGTTGTATTTCCTTTCCTTTATTATGAGATGAAAACTGGTGTGAGGTTTCCGGTCAAACATAAGGAGCTAAATACCTCGCACAATCATCAAGTATTATTTTATCGTCTCATTTGCATGTTTGCACCATCGTTTTGTAAGCGTTAACATTGTTTATACTGTATACAAAGGAAAAAATTATTGAAATAAATTTCGAAAATAGTCCTAAAGTTCGGCGGTTATGAGATATTTCTTCTTGTATACAACACCTATATTTTAGCACTAAAAACGCTTTAAAAATAAGGTAAAATATCGTCATGTATTATTAAATTATTCTCTAAACCTTTCTAATATTGCCAACTTTCGAGGCTACTTTTTGTAATCCCTTACACAAAAAATCCATTTTTTCATGTATGGTTTCTTTTATGTTCTATTTTAAAAAAGCATTAGTAGATGCAAGGAGATGATCAAAACCTTATAATTAACTAGGAAGGAAGACACTTCATAAAATGGCATTAGATAATCTGGCTTTAGATATCATCGCTGATGACCTTAACACCGAGATGAAAGGTGCCTTTTTAGATAAGCCTTTCGCTTTAGGCCAATACTATTTTGCTATCCCTTATCATTCTGGAAATAATAAAGAGAATTCCGGTAGAGGTACCTTCATTCTTTCTTTAGACCCTTCTAATCCCTTTCCCTGCTACTCTTTAGATAAGTTTCTGAAGGTCTCAGTCAATACGCCTTTTTTCAATTCACTTAAGCAGATAAGCGGAACTAGAGTAAAAGAAGTGAAGAAAGTAAGAGGAGAAAGAATCATATATCTAGAAACAGAGATCACCTCTGAGACTTTAGATACCATCAATACAGGTTACGATTTGATTCTGGAGTTCTTCCCTCAGAAGCCTAACGCCTATCTTCTTCCTCTTCCCTATAACAAGATAACTTCTTTATATAAAGAAGCCACAGATGTCCTAAAGGACAGATATATGGCTAGAGGCCTTTGTTATCTTCTCCCTCCTACTAGAGAGCCTTTAACTAAAGATGTTAAAAGCATTGAGGAAGCTAAGAAGTATCTTTCAAGATCGACTTTCAATTACTTTGAGAAGTATTCATCAGAGGTAGGATTTACTAAAGCACTAGATGATCTTCTCTCTTCTAAATCCTTATATATGATCGACAATTCAATAGAGCCTTTTTCCTTTAATAATAAAGACGCTAAGAAGATAGATACTAAAGACCTCTTCTCTCACTTTGTCACCAACCAGAAAGAACAGGCTAGAAAGATAGCCTTGTCTTCTACTCTGGAGGCTCTTAATAAAGTAAAGAACACCTCTATAAAGAAAAAGAAGAATCTCGAGCAGGATTTAAAAGCCGCTAAAGGCAAACTCTGCTTTAAAGATTACGGGCAAGAACTCTTCCTTCATCAGCTAGACTATGAGAAAGGTATTTCTTATATAGATGTAGATAATTACCATATTCCTCTCGACCCTGAAAAGGACATAATCACTAACGCTAACAACTACTTCAGAAAATATAAGAAGGCTAAGGCAGCTTATCAGACCTTAGGTCCATTAATCGAGAAAACTGAGGATGAGATCACATATATAGAGTCGAAGATACTAGAACTCTCTAAAGGAACCAACGAGGATATACTTCAGCTAAAGGCTGAGTTATCAGAGTCAGGCCTATTTAAAGAGAAGAACTCTCCTTTCAATAAGAAGAAACTAAATAAGGCTCATTCCTCTTCCCCTCACTATCTTAAAAGCGATAAGTATAAGATAGGCTTTGGCATGAATGCTTATCAGAATGAAGAGCTCACTTTCAAGATAGCCTCTAAAGACTCTATCTTCATGCATGTCTTTAATTACCCCGGATCTCATGTTGTTATTCTTTATGGAGATTCAAAAGAAACAAGACTCCTCGCTGGAGAGTTGGCCTTGTATCTTTCTAACTTAGAAGAAGGAGATGTCTCTATATCCCCTATTAATAAGGTAAAGAAGAATAAAGAACATAGAGGCTTAGTAAACCTTCTTGAATATAAGCTGATGACTATAAGAAACATAAGACCCGAATCGAAGAAACTATTTGAGGATGAACTGAAGATCAGTTAGCGTATTTGTTCTTATCGCTCACACTGATAGTTTTATTTCTTATGTAAAAAAGGCTCACCAAATCGATGGTGAGTCTTTATTTCTGAAATGAATACTTAGCATTTAATAGCTCGTCTGAACTTCTCCATCAATAGTAATAACGAAGTCCTCATATTCGTATGTTTGACCGATTCCGACTTCCTCCATAGTGGTGCTATTCTGCTCAAAATTGCATTCGGAAATACTTAAAGTTTAATTATTGCCACCTACACAGAAGCATCCGAGATAGCTGTAATCATTAAGAATAATAATTCTAGTTAGCCTCAATAGGCGTGTTTTCTTGTTTCTTAAGTATCTTAGGAACGATGATAATATAAACAACTGAGGTAACGATACCAGAAGCGATATCAGCTATGAGTTCAGCGTAAAATGCACTCTCGGCTTCTTTAGTAATCAATGGAATAATATAAATCAAAGGAAGCAGTAAAACTAACTTTCTATTTAAGGATAACCAGATGGAGTATTTAGCCTGCCCCATTCCGGTAAGACCATCTACAAAGACATACTGGAAAGCCAGAGGTATTATGCCGTACATATAAACTCTTATGTACTTTATGGAGGCTTGAATTACCTCTTGGTTATTTACAGACTGACTTGAAGACGATAAGCCTAAAAAAAGCTTAGCGAATGGCTCGGCTAGGAAAAAAGACAAGATAAAGCACGTGGTGCAGAATACTACCGCCATCAGAGTTATCTGCTTTTCGGCTTTTCTAATTAATTTAGAGTTCCTCGCTCCAAAGTTATAGCCTAATACCGGCTGAGTTCCTGAAGATATACCAAGAAGCGGACCTGTTACTAATGATTCAAAAGCCAGAACTATAGTAGCTGTCTCTATATACATATCTCCTTTATCTCCTCCAAATCTCTGAAGAGTGGAGTTAAGGCAGATAGATACTAAAGAGTCTGTGCAAGTGATGATAAAAGGAGAGAATCCTAGCTTTAGAATCTTCGTCATAATATGGATATCGTAATGCCCAAATGAGAGCTTTATAGTTTCCTTTTTTAAAAGGATGATAACTACAAACAATAAGGAACATAACTGACAGATGATAGTAGCCCAAGCCGCTCCTTCAAATCCCATATTGAAGACATACATCAATAAAGGATCGAGTACTATATTTAATAAGCATCCTATAGTGGTGGTAAGCATAGCCATCATAGAATCACCTTGAGCAGTGATGAACTGGTTAAGGCCTAATGACAGAATATTAAAGAAAGTCCCGAGAAGATAAATCATCAGATAGCTTCTAGCGTAAGGATAAGAAGCATCAGAAGCCCCGAAAGCATAAAGCATCGGCTTCATCAAAGAGTAGAAAACAATCATTATCAAAGCCGATAAGACAATAAGCATCAATAAGGCATTAGAGAGAATCTTCTTGGCCTTATCTTCTCTTTTCTCTCCTAGAGCCATAGAGAAAATAGGAGCCCCTCCTAAACCGACCAGAAAAGCAAAAGAAGATATAAAAGTAGTGATAGGAGCGCAGACTCCTATTCCAACAAGCGCTATAGATCCATTATTAGGAAGGTTACCGACATATATTCTATCGACGATATTGTATAAAACAGAAACTAGCTGTGCCACCATAGCAGGAATAGCCAGTCTTAGTATCGTATTAAATGTCTTTTCACTACCGAGATTCATCTTCTCCATGAATAAATTACCTAACGGATACTTAGTATACTATTTGCTTTCAAATATGGATTGAAAACGAACTAAATGTCCTATTCTTTCTTCTTTCCTTCTTCGATTAAGAAGTCTTCTCCTTTAATAGCCTCGACTGTAGATAGCCCGAAGAACTTCCTTTGCCTAAGGGCTTCAGATAACACTATCGCCACTGAGTTAGAAAGATTGAGGCTTCTTGCGTCTATGACCATAGGAATCCTGACCGTATGGTCTAGATTAGCTCTTAAGACATCATGGGGAATACCGGTCGATTCTCTTCCAAACATCAGATACAAGTCACCAGTCAAAGAAGAATAGTCCATCCTTGTATATACGTTCTTAGAGTATCTAGTGACATAGAAGACATTGTTGTTCCCATGTCTTTTATAGAATTCTTCCATCGTAGGAATAAACTCGATCTTAAAGCCGATCATATAATCCATCCCTGCTCTTTTTAATGATTTATCGGACATATCAAAAGACAAGGGACCGATGATGATTAAAGAAGCATCAAAAGCCATGCAGGTACGTATGATGTTACCTACATTAGCGGGCTTCTCCGGCTCGAAAAGAACTACGTAAACCATAAATATTATCTGTGTATAGGCTTAGTCTTTTCCTTAAGCACACTAAGAAGATGCCCTTCGACTCTCGAAGAGAGGTTATCATAAACTTCCTTGTGGTAATCATTAAGCCACTGTATTTCCTTATCAGTCATGATAGAAAGATCCAAAGGCTTAGTATCGATAGGAACCATAGTTATAGTCTCAAACTTATAGAAAGTACCTTGGTCAGTAACAAAAGCCGGAACACAGAGAAGATCATTCTCGATTCTTATTCCGTACTTGTCTTGCTTATAGACACCAGGCTCATCAGTAGTGATCATGCCAGGAACAATAGGAGCGGAATCATCTCTTTCAGGGACGATCTTATAACGGAAGCCGTTAGGTCCTTCATGAACATTAAGAATATAACCGACACCGTGTCCAGTACCGCACTTATAATCCATGCCTTCATCCCACATAAACTGTCTGGCCTTGATATCGAGAGTTACTCCACAAGATCCTTGGATGAAAACAGAGCTAGCCAAAGCGATAACTGACTTAAGAGTCAAAGTATAATCATGAATAAATTCCTTAGTGGGCTTTCCAATTAAGAAAGTACGAGTAGTATCAGTAGTCCCGCCGTAATACTGACCGCCTGAATCAACAAGAAGCTCAATATTATCAGAAGAGACAGTAGAGTGCACTTCTTTAGTAGGTCCATAGTGCATCATAGCGGCATTAGGCCCTACAGCGGCTATAGTCTCAAAAGAAAGGCCGAAGCATTTCTTGTTTTCATATCTGAAGCCTCTTAAAGCCTCAGAGTAATCGTACTCAGAAAGATTCTTATTAAGGTTAGTATCTATAAAGTCGATGAACTTAAGCATAGCGACTCCATCGATGATCTGAGTCTCCTTAGAGTTAAGTATCTCTTTAGGCCCTTTTACTGACTTCATCAGATAAGAAGGATTATGACCGATGACAGGCTTTCTTAATATATTGAAAAGCTTGGCGTTTACTCTATTAGGGTCGACCAAAGTCTTAACATCCTTGTTCTTCTCTAAGAAAGACTCGATCTCTTCATAAGGATGGACAGTTATGTTATTTAACCTTACGTTAGTTAGCTTCGATTCATCGATGAATAAATGATTTCCCTCTTTAGAAAGATAGAGATAAGAATAGAAGACAGGATTATCAGGTATATCGTTGCCTCTTATGTTAAGAATCCATGCTATATCATCAAGAGTAGTTACTAAGTTAGCCTTAGCACCGGCTTTTTCAGTCTTCTCAATAATCTCTTTGATCTTTTCATCTCTAGTTAAAGAGAACAAAGACTCATCTAGGCTGAATAGCTTATCTTCAGGCATGCTAGGTCTATTCTTAATAAGAGAAGAATAATCAGCGTTGACGACTTTCTTATTCTCGACAAGAACAGACTTATAGAAGTTTTCAGAGATCATCAAAGTGTTGACCCCTAAAGGATATAAGTCCTCTTCCTTGATGAATTCATTAAGAGGAAGAACTCCTTTCTCCCCTATCTTCATCAGTTCTATTCCGCTTCCCTTAAGCTCGTTAGCGGCCTGGATGAAGAAACGTCCATCTGTGAATAAGTAAGCCTTGTCCTTAGTGACTAAGACCTGACCGGCATCACCGGTAAAAGGACAGAAGAACAATCTCTCGGAAAAGAAATAATCCGCAGTGTATTCAGAGGTATGAGGGTCAGCAGTGACAATAAGATAAGCCTTCAAACCATCTTCTTTGAGTTTCTTCTGAAGCTCTTTAAGATTCTTTAATTCAAACATCTTGATAATCCTCCATTTAAAAGTTATTTTCAACTAACTAATTCTATCATCAATACGAGTAGAAGGTTATAAAAAGGCGACTAGATTTATATCTAACCGCCCTATATTTAATAGATTAATAGGCTCTAGCGAAATAGACGACGTATTTAGCCTTCTTACCGCAGATCGGGCAAGTGTCCATGAAGGGCTCCTGATCAAAAGGCATGCAGCGAGAAGTAGCGTTGAGTTTCTGCTTGATAGCTAATTCACAAGCATCATCTCCACACCACATCATCTTAGCGTAGCCTTTACCATGAGTAATGACATCGGTGAGCTCATCCCAGTTATGGACTTCAGTGATATGAGACATCAGATACTTAAGGGCTTTGTTGTACATGCCCTTAGTGATGACTTCCATCTCATCGACGATCTTCTGAACTAAGGAATCATCGTTGTTCCAGAACTGCTTAGCCCCATCGAATCTTCTAGTGACCATCACAGTACCCTTTTGGATATCTTTAGGTCCTATATCGATTCTAAGAGGTACGCCTTTCATCTCATACTGAGCGTATTTCCAACCAGGTGTCTTATCCGAATCATCGACTAAGACTCTGATTTCCTTATCTTCAAGCTTCTTCTTTAAAGTATTGATAGTCTCCATGATCTTAGGATCATCACTTGCTCTAATAGGAATAATGACAACCTGAATAGGAGCTACAAAAGGAGGTAAGACAAGTCCGTTATCATCGCCGTGTTCCATGATGATTGAACCGATTAGTCTAGTAGAGACACCCCAAGAAGTCTGATAAGGAGTCTTGAGCTTATTATCAGAATCGAGGAAGGTAATATCATAATGCTTAGCAAACCCCTGGCCAAAATAATGAGAGGTGCCAGACTGCAGAGCCTGTCCATCAGGCATAAGGGCCTCGACAGTATAAGTCTCTTCAGCACCAGCGAACTTCTCTCTATTGGTCTTTCTACCAGTGACAAAAGGCATAGCTAAGATGTTCTTTCCGAAATCATCGTAGATATGAAGCATTCTTAAAGTCTCTTCTCTGGCCTCAGCCTCAGTTCTATGAAGAGTGTGGCCTTCCTGCCATAAGAACTCCGAGCCTCTTAAGAAAGGACGAGTGGTCTTTTCCCATCTGACTACTGAGCACCACTGGTTGTACTTTAAAGGCAAATCACGATAAGAAGAAAGGATATCGTGGAAGTGGTCGCAGAACAGAGTCTCTGAAGTAGGTCTTATATATAAAGGCTCATCGAGATCTTTATTTCCGCCTTTAGTGACAATAGCGCACTCCGGGGCAAAACCAGCGATGTGATCCTGCTCTTTAGCGATTAATGACTGAGGTATCAAAAGAGGCATATAGACATTCTGATGTCCGGTCTTCTTGAATTCCTTATCAAGATACTTCTGCATATTTTCCCAGATAGCGTATCCGTATGGTCTATATACGATAAATCCCTTAACTTTAGAGTAGGACATGAGCTCCGCCTTAAGGCAGATCTCAGAATACCATTTGCCCATATCTACTTCTCTAGGGGTGATTGCATCATTCTTTTTCTGATCCATAATAAACTCTTCTTTCTATATATGTGCTAGAAAATTATAGCACGTAACATCTATACTGACTAATCCTCATCTTCATCATCATCGATAACATCTTCTATGACGATATCTGGATGATAAGTAGATGAAGAAGAACCTGCTAATTTATAAGAAATAAACGATGAATAGCCTAGCTTTTTAGCGACCTTTATATCAGTTACTGATTTAGGTCCTACTAAGATAAGAGGCTTCTTATATGGGGCTAAAATAGAGTAATCCGAGATGCACTGGCTTATCACTCTCTGGTCGGAGTGAATAGGCACATCCTCATCCACAGTGAGGATGAAAAGATCGAACAAGGAAAGAATGCTATTAGGAGAGTCGACGCTAGCGTCGCTAAATGACAAGGCGATGCTCGCTCCTAGTTCCTTAAGATCAGATAAAGACTTCTCGATAGAAGAATCCGCTTCGTAGAAATCATGCACTTCGCTTTTAGAGAACAAGATGATGATATTAGGAAGCACCTTCTCTAAAACGCTAGTCTTAACAGATAAGCACTTAATCATCTTGCCTATCTTAGAAACCGGCATTCTTACTATGTACTTCTCTTTTAAGTCAGGCCTAATAATATCCGAGAAAGATGAAAGGACATCCTGCATCAAAGGAGAGAACATATTGTACTTATCCGCCAAGATGACAAGATTAGAGAAAGTAGTTCCCTTAGATACACCATAAGGAAAAATATCAGTTAAATAATAAGAGCCGGAAAGCTCATCAGAGATAACCGGAGTGAAATAGATTCTATAAGTCTTGTTCTTAATAAGAGAAGAAACATCAGTAGGAGAAGAAGAATCAGTAAATGATCCTATATTATCTCCGTCTCCTTCAATCAAGAACTTAATAGCGTCAGTATCCCCAGCCTTATCCGCTAACTTCTTAGCGGTATTAAGCGAGTCATCAAAAGAACCAGTAGCTGAATCATAGTAACTAACACCTATAGAGACATCGTAAAGATTATTAAGTGATTTTATAGAGAAGTATCTTTGTATTTCACCTAAAATCAAATTGCAGAAGGATATGATATCAGTCCTATAAGTCAAAGAGAAATCAAAGATAGCGGCTTCCTTATCAGTAACTAGAGACAGGACTCTCTTCTTAGATAGATACTTCTGAATTCCGTTTAAAGGCTGATAGATAGAAGTAAGATATAAGCTTCTGGTCTTAGTGACATTAGCGTCCAAGGAAGCAAAGGGCAGAAGCTTAATATAGAAGCAGATGAACTTAACATCCTGATTGTTTCTTTTCATCTTCAAAGAAGGAGTGGCAAAAGCCTTTATATCATCTAGCTTCATCAAATAAGAATAATCCTTCTTCTTGTTCTTCTTAACCATGACATCAGGAAGAAGCGAGTTCTCTATATGAACCATTTTCTGTCTAGGGTTATATGAAGTAATACGGTAAATAGAAATGCAATCCTGCTTTCTATTGTTCCCTTTAGCCTTTACAGTAAGAAAAGAAGATACGCTTCCGTCTCCATTAACATAAGAATCAATCCAGTCTTTTATTTTCTCAGCATCGTTAGAGTCATGAATAACAGAAGAAAAGAAAGCATCGCTAGTAGTGACTCTCTGATCAGACATGTTTCTTCTATCGAAATATCTGACGGTAGAATCCTTCATGTTATAAATGATAATTCTGGTATCAGAATTATTGAAGTTTAAGGAAGCCCAGGCTTTCTTTTGCCTTCTGCAATATATGAAATGGAAAATGAAGAAATAAATGCCGACACATAAAATCAAAGAAATAAGGGAAAGACAGACGATATTAAAAATATTCCATTCGAAGTTGATAACAAAAGCCAATATTTCTTGATTCATATAAAACAATTATCCCGCGAACAAATATATTATACCAATACCGGGCCAAGAATATTAGAACTAAACTTGGTAAGAACCTTTTTTCTTATGCTATAATCTTAAAGGCATTGGAGCAGTACCCAAGAGGCTGAAGGGACTAGTTTCGAAAACTAGCAGAGGTGAAAGCCTGCGAGAGTTCAAATCTCTCCTGCTCCGCCATGATATTTATCACTAAACCTTGTACATAACTAGTACAGGGCTTTTTTAAAAGACAGATAGTTCAGTCTATTATTTTATAAAGCATGCTCAAAGCGTAATGAGGAAGGGTTATTAATCTAGGGCTGATTCCGTTTCTCTTGCTTGATATTCTTATTCCAGTTAAGTCTTTGTTTTCATGTAAACAGTAACTTAGAGATTTTGACTTTGTATTATCACTGCTTTTAATTTCTACTAAATACGGTTTCTTATTAGTCTCTAAAGCAAAATCAATCTTCAATCCATTTAATCGTGCGTAGAAATAAAGGTCTTTTTCTTTGAAAACACCTAGTTCACTAAGTAAGACTGCAGCAGCATTTTCATAGATGACGCCTTTATTCATATCTGTTGAATTGTTCAATATGATGCCAGGATCCATTCCTCCCATCATAGAAATAAGAATTCCAGTGTCAAACAAGTATAGTTTGAAATCCGAGCTCTTCTTATGAAGACTAAAAGGAGTTTGAATAGAGTCTAAATTATAAGAGGGCAAAACAATACCGGCATCGATGAGCCAAGAAAGAGATGACCTGTATTCGTTCCCACGAGCTCCTTTTTTAATTGCGCTATATACAAACTTGTTGTTTTCTCTAGCTAGACAAGAAGGAAGGCTTTTAAAGAGTTCTTGGCCACGAATTCTAACATCCTTAGGTGCGTATTTAGCGATGTCGCTAAAATAAGACTGATAAAGAGAATACTGATTCTGTTGTAATTCAGAGGAATAAACACCATTCTCTTTCATAATCTTTACGTTTTCTGGTAACCCGCCTACATAAATGAATTCTCTAAAACGCTGGAGCAGTTCCTTATGAACTTCTTGAAGAATGCCCTTCCCGTTTTTTAAATCCGAGCAAAGAGAATCGATGAATTTTTCTGTGTAGCCTTGAGCCCACAGAAATTCCTCGAAGTCTAAAGGATACATCCTGATGATATCTACATACCCAACTGGAAATAGATTTGCTGAGTTCTCTGAAGTTCCTAGTAATGACCCGCTAGCAATGACAGTTAGGTATTTTTGATATGACAAAAACTTTAAAGATGAGATAGCTTCAGGAGAAATCTGAATCTCATCGATAAAAAGAACAACTCTGTTCTCGTTAGAAAGAGAAAGATCTATCTTTCTGAAAGAAGAAAGCATAGAAATTCTATTTAAAACATCTTCTGCAGTTAAACTGCCCTTAAATACATTTTGATAATCAGGATTAGAAGTAAGATTGAGTTCAATAGAAGTTGTTTTGGGAAATCCATCGTATTTTGGAAAGCCTAAAAAGTAATCCCTTTTTAACGGATCAACAAAAAACGCCCTTAGGCGGTTAAGCCCTTAGGCGTTCATCTCTCTTATTTGTTCTTTTTAATCAAGCCACTAAGAACCCCATAAACCAGCCCAACAATTGCGACCACTATTATTAATAAATACATTTTATTATGCCTCAGAAAACACAACTTTCAGATTCACGCTTAGGTGCAAGAAGAATAAAATCAGAGATTAGCTTAGATATTTTTCGTTTCATAAAAGCTTCCCCTATTAGTATTATGCACTTATTCGGGGTGAATAATTGTAATTTATTACATCTTTTGGGGGCGAATAAATGTAAAAAGGGTCTGTATGTTGTCTTTTTTCTCTGATCTCTAGCTTATGTATTTACTTATCTTTTGATTCTTAACTAGCAATGAATAGATGAATACTCCTAATAAGGCACATAACGCACCTATAACTAGTCCACCGATAACATCGCTTCCGTAGTGAACTACGAAGTATATTCTTGTTATTCCGATGACGATAGGGATAAATAAGAATGACCAAGACCATTTCTTGTTGCAAGTATAAAATAAGGCGAATCCGAAAGCGCTAGCGGCAGTAGAATGTCCAGAAGGAAAGGAATATCCGCTTTCAGGTAAGGAGCCGGCATTTTTCCACCAAGTATAGAAAATACTGGTCTGATCGTAAAACGGTCTTTGTCGTGCCACAGCGTGCTTTAAGATTACATTTGTCATCAAGGTTCCTAAGCCTAGAGATATCAGACAGATGACTCCGACTCTTCTGGTTCTTTTAAAGAACAGAAGAACCACTGAAGTAATTAAGAAGACTAATCCATAATTACCTAAAGTCGTGATGAACTTAAATAACGGTGTGAAGAAAGAACCAGCGTTATTTACAAAGTTGCTGAATAATTGACCTAGCCAATTGTCAAAAGTATTAATCATTTTGGTTCTCCTTTCTCTTGTTTATTGCTCTATTAGCGAAAAACATAATTGATCCACCTGCTATAAAGGCTGCTATAGCAGTGACAGTCTCGATTATACCAATATTGTTAGTCTTATAATCAAACGTTAAGAATAAGAACTGATGAAGGTAAAAGCCCGCCTTCAATTAATCATGTAATCAAAAGCGGGTATGTTAATAAACTACAGATAAACTCACTAATTCTTCAGCCAGCTCTCGATAAGAGGTCTTGAGCTTTCTACTTCAGTTCCGTTTATAGAAAGACCGGGCTTAATAATAGCGTTAGGGCAGAGTCTTTTAATATCAGCCTCGCTTTTACCTAATCCGCTTCCTTCATTGGTGCAGAAAGGAAGGATTATCTTATTTGTAAAGTCGTGCTTAGTTAAGAATGTGAAGACTCCTCTAGGCATAGTCCCACACCAGCAGGGATAACCTAAGATAATGACATCATAATCGCTTATGTCCTTATCTTCTTTAAGCTCAGGATAAGCATCATTTTTGAGGTCTTCCACCGACTCGTTGACACAGTCTCTATATTTAGAAGAATATTCTTTAACTGTTCTTATCTCGAATAGATCAGAATCCACTATAGAAGCAACAATCTTAGAAGCCTTACTGGTATTCCATTCTTTTAGATTCACCATATGACCTTTAGAATAGTTCTCGCCTTTATGGGAGAAGAACGCTACTAGTACCTTCTTACCTTTAAATTCCATATATATAGGTACCTCCTGCTTTTTCAGTATATATATTAAAGTACGCTTTAAGTCAAATAGAACATATGTCTTAAATATAGGAAGGTAATAAGCTAGAATTAAAGGAACGCAAAAAAAGGAAGTAAACCATGAGAATCGAAAACAAGACATATTCAGAAGAGAGAGCCTTATATAATTTAAAAGACTCAGAAGTAATTAACTGCAAATTCGAAGGTGAAGAAGACGGAGAGTCTTGTTTAAAGGAAACTAGAAACGTCACTGTTAAAGATACCTTGTTCGGACTGAGGTATCCTTTCTGGCACGGTCATGATTTCAGTATCTCTAATTCCTTATTTCCTGATACCTCTAGAGCAAGTCTCTGGTACGACGAGAACGGAACTATATCTAAAGTCAAAGTAGATTCGATAAAGTTCTTAAGAGAGTGCAGAAACATAAAGATAGATTCCTCTACTTTCAACTCCGATGAGTTCGGATGGAAGTGTCACGATATCAGTGTTGAGAATTCTACTATCAACAGCCAGTACATCTTCTTAGACTCCACCAATATCAAGCTTAAGAAAGTTACTTTCAAAGGAAAGTATTCTTTCCAGTATATCGATAACATGGAAATAGATGATTCGGAGTTAGACACTAAGGATGCTTTCTGGCATTCAAATAATGTCACTGTAAGAAACTCTATTGTTAAAGGTGAGTATCTAGCCTGGTTCTCTACAAATCTCACTTTGATCAACTGCAAGATAATAGGAATCCAGCCTTTCTGCTACTGCAAGAACTTAAGACTCATCAACTGCACCATGGAAAATACCAACTTGGCTTTTGAATACTCTACAGTCGATGCTGATATTAAAGGAAATATAGACTCAGTTAAGAATCCTGAAGGCGGAAAGATAGTCGCTGATAGCATAGGTGAAATAATTACTGATCACGCTGTCTACTCTGATACTTGCAAAATAATAATTAGAGAGAAATAGAACTTTCTTATATTAATAAATATTGTGTGTTCATTAGAACACACTGGTTTTAGGGTATAATTAAATAAAAGAGGTAAGAATATGAAGCAAGAAGGAAACAATAAAGAGTATTCTACTAGCTCTTACTTAACACCTAAAATCAAAAAGTTCCTTTCTTTGAGCTCGGTCTTTAAGATTGTATCTTCCTTGATACTTATTTTTTCTATTGGGACCCTTCTTTACGGAGGGTGGATATTATTCTCTGCTAAGAAGTACACCTGGCTTATAGTAGGTGGAGTTCTTCTTATTCTTGGTATCATCCTTTCTTTCTTCCCTTCTAAGATGAAGAAGAAAGCACTGCGGTTCGCTATAGAAGACTTTATGAACTATGAAGATAAGTTCAAAAACAAAGAACTCATTCCTCTTCAAGACTCTTCCCGTTCCTTCGCCTTTATAAATGATAACAATGAACTTGAGATTCATCAGGATTGCGCCTTGGTTTATAACATTCCAATATTAGGTATTCAAAACGCTGCTGTAGATATGCAATTAATAAAGAAAAGAGACTACGTAGGTAAGTACCCTAACGAAGTCCCTATTCTTATTTCTATGCTAGACGGAACTAAATACATTATTAAGCTCACTAATCTTTTCTCTACAAACACTATGTACTCTTTAGAGTCAAATAAGAAAGACATCAAGAAGAAATACGTAGATAACACAAGCCTTGTAGCTGTTAAGCTCATAAATGCTATTTACAGCAAGAAAAAAGAACTTCATCCTGATGCTCAAACCATCATGGACAAGCTATCTTCACCCTTGAAGCATGTAGCGACTTCTGAAGTGCTTTTAACTAAAGAAGAAAAGAAGATTACTAAAGAAACTATTAAGTCAGAAAATAAAGGTAATTAATATCCTCTAGGTTTATAATGAACACTAGAAAAGGTTTTTTAAAATGGAACAACAAAACAAAGAAGAAACTAATAACAAAATCGCTAACGAATACCCTAATCCGGTGTTCTATAAAAAGGAACTGATATTTGAGGGTCTTATCATCTTAGTTCTTTCATTAGCTACAGCTCTTTTCTCGCTTCTTTATTCTTCCTCTCCTAACATAAAGGAAATAGCTAAGATCAAGATAGATATGAATCTTCTGCCTTATCTTATTATTTATGCTTTAGCAGATGGTGTCTTACTTACTCTACAAGGAATCTTCATTCCCTTTATCGGAAAGGAAAAGCCTATTCTCAATAAAGCCAGGATATGGATTCAGTACTCTATATTGTTCATCTTAGGTATCGCAGCCTATTTAGTTATCTCTATAGGACTTAGTTCCTTCTCTTGTCCTTTATTCGCCTCTACTTTATTAGCCTCCTTGATCTTCTCTATCTATCTGTACTTAATGATAAAACTGTACTTCTATGATTATGTTAAGGATAAGAGAATATTCTATGAGATTGTTCGTTTCGCTTTAGTAGGTGTCATCGCTGCCTTATTTGATCTTTCTATCTGCTACCTCTTCCAGTTTGTCATTCTTCCTCAGACCTGGGCAAGCATCTGGCTTACTATAGTCTCAGTCACTATGGGCTTTATTATCGGTGTCATAGTGAATTATGTCTGCTCTGTTTATATGGTCTTCAAAGCCACTACCAAGAACGATAAATCAAAGACACCCTTTGGAAGATTCTTATTTGTATTCTTAGCCTTCATAGGCCTTCTCATGGGATACGGACTTCAGTACTTCTTCTATGATTTCCTCCATGTCGGATATGTTCTGACATTCATCATCAGAACCTTAATCGTGCTGGTGTGGAACTACTTTTCCAGAAAATACTTCATATTCAAGTAAAATCATCTTGAAATTAGGCTTATTGTTATGTATTATATTTCTTGCAGCCCAAACCGCTACAAGAACTGCAGGCTTAGTTCAGTGGTAGAACGCAACCTTGCCAAGGTTGACACGCGGGTTCGATTCCCGTAGCTTGCTCCATCAAGAGATAACGCCCGTTAAGTCGGGCTTTTTTATTTAAAATAATCATTCAGATAAATAGTCTGATTTATGATCTAGGATAATTACGGAAATTTACTTATCACCACCTCTTCCTTTAGTGTCTTGATAAGCTAGAAATATCAAAAGGCCGAAAATAATTACCCATAATGCATACGTTTCAGGACTGTAATGTTCCAGAAGGAAAAATGAAGAAAATAGATTTTCCATATTAATTGCCCCTTTTTCATTGTGTATCCTTAAAAAAAGAAAATACAAGGGGGTTAGCGTTTCTGAAACTGATTTTTGTCATGTTTAGTCCATAAAAAAGTGGAAATCCGATTCGTAGGGTACTTGTTTTTTGGATTTTTTTGTAAACTGCCAAAAAAATAAAGCAAGAATGTTAATTCTTTCATACATAAAACCATGATCAGAGGGTACTTGTTTTTTCAAATAAATCGTGGAAGCCTAAAAGTTTAAACACATTTTTTCAGTCAAAAAAAAGAAGAGGAACGTCCATTTTCCTCTTCTCTTTTGTTTTTACTTAAGATCTTCAGCAGCTTTTCTTAACGTCGAGCAAGAATCCTTGAACTTCTTTAGTTCATCTTCTCTAAGATTCAATTCAACGATTTCCTGAACACCGTTTTCATTGATGACAGCAGGAACACCTATGAAGATATCAGACTCTCCATACTCTCCTCTAAGATAAGTAGTGACTGTAAGAACAGTATGTTGATCTGAAAGAATAGCTCTTACTATTCTGCATAAGCTCATGCCTATTCCATAGTAAGTAGCATGCTTAGCAGCGATGATCTTATAAGCAGCATTCCTGACATCGTTCTCTATGTTATCAAGAAGAACCTTCTGATCAGCTTTAGGGACAATATCAAGGATAGGCTTAGTTGAAAGCATAGCCTGAGACCAAGGTATAAACTCAGAGTCTCCGTGTTCACCCATGACGTAAGCATGAATATTAGAAGGATTTACATTGAACTTAGCTCCTAATAGATATCTGAGTCTAGCAGTATCAAGAGCAGTTCCTGATCCTATTACTCTGTTAGCGTTAAATCCAGTGTATTTATAAACTACCTGAGTAAGAATATCTACAGGGTTAGAAGCAACTACGAATATTCCATTGAATCCAGATTTAACAATAGGAATAACAATAGACTTCATAATGGCGTCATTGGTCTTTAGAAGATCAAGTCTAGTCTGTCCGGGAAGCTGAGGAGCACCAGCGCAGATAACGGCAATATCAGCGTCAGAGCAATCTTTATACTCGCCGGAGTAAATATTCATGTTAGTATCAGAAAACGCTAGCGAATGGTTTAAATCCATCGCTTCGCCTTCGGCTCTAACAGTATTCTTATCGATTAAAACCAGCTCATCAAATAAATGTTGATTTAAGGCAGCGTAGGCAAAAGACATACCTACCATACCAGTTCCAACCAATGCAACTTTTCTTTTAGTTTTCATAAAATATACATTCTCCTTACATTATTATTTTAATCTAAAAAAGTAAGAATGATTAAAAGAACGCACACTATATTAATTAGGCCAGTTCAGCCTGACCAGTGCAGAGCATGTAATAACGTCCCTTTTGAGACATAAGAACATCGTGATCTCCTCTTTCGATGATTTGACCATGTTCAAGGACGATAATAGCGTTAGAGTTTCTAACAGTAGAAAGACGATGGGCGATGACAAAGACCGTTCTCCCCATCATAAGTTTATCCATGCCTTCCTGAATGAGCTTTTCTGTATGAGTATCAATAGAAGAAGTAGCTTCATCAAGGACCAAAATAGGAGGATCAGAAATAGCAGCTCTTGCAATGGCGAGAAGTTGTCTCTGGCCTTGAGATAAGTTAGCACCGTCAGAAGATAGAACTGTATCGTATCCTTGAGGCAGTCTTCTGATGAAAGAGTCAGCGTTAGCAAGTAAGCTAGCCTTTACGACTTCTTCATGAGAAGCATCGAGTTTACCAAACTTGATATTCTCTTCTATAGTTCCGTTAAATAGATGAGTATCCTGCAAGACCATACCTAAAGATCTTCTAAGATCACCTTTACGGATATCCTTAACATCTATTCCATCGATAGTGATTAAGCCTTCATCTATATCGTAGAAACGATTAATGAGGTTAGTGATAGTAGTCTTCCCTGCTCCTGTAGATCCTACAAAGGCAATCTTCTGACCAGGCTTAGCGTATAAAGAGATATTCTTCAGAACCGGATGTCCTTTAGCATATGAGAATGTAACATCCTTAAATCTGACATCGCCTTCTAGAAGATGATAAATAGGTTTATTATCCGCTCCGATTTCCTTAAAGGCCCAAGATCCAGTTCTGATCTTAGATTCCTCTATCTGTCCTTCAGAGGAAATATTGCAGTTAACAATGCTTATTGTTCCTTCATCTTTCTCCGGCTTTTCATTAATAATAGCGAATACTCTTTCTCCTGAAGCCAAGGAATTAAGAATGACATTCATCTGACCTGTAAATCTATTTATAGGCATCGCAGTCTGTCTTACAAATACTAAGTATGAAGCGAGATTTCCTAACTGCATCTTGCCGTTCATAGCAAGTATTCCGCCTACGATAGATACGATAGCGTAATTAACATAAGATAAGGTCATGACCATAGGGACCATAGTATTTGAGTATGTCATAGCGCCTATAGAGGCTTCTTTTAATTCAGCGCTCTTCTTGTTAAAGACCTTTTCTGCTTCTTCTTCATAGTTGAAGACCTTTACTGTCTTCTCTCCTCTGATGATTTCTTCAGCGTAGCCGTCTAACTGACCTAAGGCTATCTGCTGCTTCTTATAAAACTTCTTGGACTTCTTTCCAGAGAAGATAATATAAGCGATCATAAGAATGTAGAAAGCCATAACTATAAACGAGAGTTTATAGTCGAGAACAAAGATAAAGACGAAGGTTCCTATGATCTCTACAAAGTATTGAATAATAGTTCCAAAGGCATTATTCAAAGCATCTGAAACAGACTCTATATCATTAGTGAAGATAGACATGATATTTCCGTATGAATGAGTATCAAAGAAACTCAAAGGAAGTTTCTCCATATTTGAGAGCATGTCTTTTCTCATCTGGTAGATGATGTTCTGAGAGATTCTGGCCATGATCTGCGTATAGCCCAAAGAAGCCAAGACACCACATAGATAAAGAAGACCTACTAAGACACAGATCTTAGCTAAATATGTAGGATCAGTAGAGGTATCTAATGAACTATTGATGACATCCTTTATCTCATAAGTTCCATAAAGGTTAGCTAAAGCAGAAATCATGACTAAAATAGCAACGATTACCAAAGCGAAAGTATACTTGCCAAAATATGAGAAGAGCTGTTTTAAGGTCTTCTTCATATCCTTAGGTCTAGCGAAAGATTGTGATCTAGCCATTTTCAATCACTCCTTTCAGTTGTGCATTACAAAGGTCCATGTAGATTTGGTTATGTTCTTTAAGAGTGGAATGAGTTCCAATCTCATCTATCTTGCCGTCTTTAAGAATAAGTATCTTATCAGCGTCCATGACAGAAAGGATTCTTTGCGAGATGACGATCTTAGTCATCCCCTTAATGGATTTAAGTCCATCTCTGATCTTTCTTTCAGTAGCGGTATCTACAGCGGAAGTAGTATCGTCCAGAATTAACACTTTAGGATGCTTTAATAAGGCTCTTGCTAAACAGATTCTCTGCTTTTGACCACCAGAGACATTGTTTCCGCCTTCTCCCATTTCCGTATCTAGTCCTTTATCTAATCTAGGTAGGAATTCATCTACGCAGGCTATATGAATAGCCTTATCTATTTCTTCTTTAGTGGCGTTAGGATTACCCCATTTAAGATTATCTAATAAGGTACCAGAGAATAAGACATTCTTCTGAAGCACCATTCCAATAGCTTCTCTTAAGTCGTATAAGTCGTAATCTTTAACATTGATTCCATCGATAAGAAGCTCACCTTCACTAACATCGTAAAGACGAGGTATTAGTTGAACTAAGGTAGACTTAGCAGATCCGGTCGGGCCTAAGATTCCTAAGGTAGAGCCCGCATCGATTTTAAGATTGATATTAGACAAGACATCATTTTCAGCATCTTTAGAGTATCTGAAGGATACGTTTTTAAACTCGACCTTTCCTTTAGATACTAAGACTCCTTCTTTTCCGTCTTTAATATCAGGGTTAGTCTCTAACACCTGATTAATACGATAAACAGATGCTAAGGACTTAGATATCAATAAGAAAGCATTTGATATCATCATCAGTGAATTAAAAGTCTGCATGACATAAGAAAGAAGACCGGTTAAAGATCCAGCCTGAATCTCAGAATTAATCATCATGTTTCCGCCGAACCACATAAATAGAACCGTGGCTAAATACATGACAAACTGGAAAGCCGGTTGATTGAGATTAGCGATTACGAATGTATTCTTAACTACAGTTGTATAGCCTTTATTAGACTCATCAAATCTCTTCTCTTCATAAGGCTCTCTTACAAAGGCCTTAACGGCTCTTATAGCGACTAAGTTCTCTTGGACCTTAGAGTTTAAATGATCGAGTCCTTTCTGCATCTTTATATATTTAGGAGCGATATTCCTAAGGATAAAAAACAAGATGATAGCTAGTGCTGGAGCAAGGCAGACAAATATCAAAGCCAGTTTCCAGTTGATAAGGAAAGAAAACAAGATTCCTAATATCAGCATGATAGGAGCTCTTACTATAGGTCTTAAGCCCGAGGCAAAAGTATTCTGCATAGTCATAGAGTCATTGATGACTCTTGTGATCAATGAGGAAGTATCAAAAGAATCGATATTAGAGAAAGAATAAGATTGAACCTTCTTGAACTGAGCCTCTCTGATATTGGCTCCAAAGTTAGAGGCTGCTTTAGCGGCGTAGCGAGAATAAAGAAGTCCGTTAACTAAAGACATCAAAGCACATACGGAAATAATTATTCCGCACATATATATATAATTCAGATTCTTCCCTCTTACTCCATTATCGATAAGCTTAGACATAATATAAGGAATTAGAAGTTCGAAGCCTGTTTCTATAATTACGGTGATTAAAGCAATCCAGACGTCTTTCTTATCTTTTTTAAGATAATAAAAGACATGCTTAAAAGAATCCATGCGACTAGAAAAGAAGTAGTGTTAACTACTCCATATCCTTTCCAGTCAGATTCTTATATGCTCTCATTAAATAATACTTGAAGTTATTCTTCTCATCTTCTGAGAATCCTTTAAGCATATCCTCCTCCAAAGAAGAAGTATACTTTTCCCAGTCAGCATAAGAATCTTGTCCCTTTTCAGTGATAGATAAGCAGCTAGCTCTCTTATCATTAGTGACATGCTCATCTTCAATAAGACCAGCCTTCAACATACGATTGATGATCAAAGAGGCAGTTGCTGCTTCGATATCACAATTAGAGGCGATGTCCTTTTGAAGAGATTTAGGATGGGTGATAAGATAACGCAAGACTTTAGGCTGTCCAGCAGATAAACCTACGACAGTCTTTTCTCTGTTAGTGGCATCCCAAACCTGGTGGGTGCGATAAAGCATAGTGTGAATCGGAATATCAGACATTATTTGTCCCTCCTTTTTGATAGATAACCAAATATGCGATAAATCATATCTGAACTACTTATAGTATAATACATGCTTAGCGTGCTAACAATCTTTATCGCATATTTTGGTTTCGAAGAACAAATCACTAATGAAACTAGTAATCTATATTTGTTTAAATATAATCGGCAACTAAGCCAGATAAGAAGGTTTTTCTATCGCTGTATATGTAGGAGTAGAAACAGCGGAAGAAAAATCAGGTGAGGTGGAATAAGTGGAAGTAACAGTGATCGTATAATCAGAAGTTCCAGTAACTTTAGTAACACCGCCAGCGACGATAGTGACAGTCTTACCAGAAGAATCAACAATAGTTCCAGCAGAATATAGATTGTCGATTGTGGAATCTCCATCTACTACCCATGTAGAACCTTTCTCTAGATAAATAGAGGAAGTCTTGCTTCCTGTATATGTAGTGCTCTTCTCACTAGACCCAGTCCACTTAGATCTGTCTTTAATATAAAGATCTAAGGTAGAAGCAGAATCGTATATGACTTTTCCGCTCATAGTCTGTTTAGAAGCGGTGAAATTGCAAGTAGGACCAGTTCCGCTTCCCCATCTAGAAGAGCCGGTGGCTCTTATTAGATACTCATAGCTGTCGTTTCCAGTATGCTTTAAAGTAACGTCGCTTAAAAGGAACTCAGATGAAGTATTAGTGGAGTGGAAGAATCCACCGTTTTTAGCATCCAAGCTTCCTCCGACCATATTGAAAACAGAAGTACCGACAGTAGAGTCTCCTGACATGGACTGATATAAGATAACAGCCCAAGTATTATCGTTTTCGCTGCTGTCTTTCATAGAGCCAGAAATATCGCAGTCATACAAGCTTATGGAATTCTTGCCTTCAATAGCGCAGGCTTCAGAGCCAGAAGCAGCTAAAGTCGCTCCGTTAACAGTGATATCAGCAGTAGAGTAAACAGCAGGAGAACCAGCACCAGTGGAGTTATAAGTTCCTCCATCGATGACCATAGTCCCACCGCCTCTATCTGATCTGATAGCAGCAGAATGCTCGCCGGCTGTATTAGCGGTCAGATTCCATCCATATAAAGTTCCTCCACCGCAGACATGTACTCCGCCTGCAGCATTAGAACTTGTAGTTATATTAGTAGAAGAAGCGTAACAAATTCCAGTATTATAAGCGCATAACCCCGCTCCGCCTTCTCCAGTAGAGTTAACAGTCCCGCCGTTAACATAACCAGTTCCGGAAGTTACAAGCAAAGATGCATTCTGTCCGTAGAAAGAAGAATTATCAGCGGAAGATGTATCTCCAGATTTAGTGATCGTAGGATTATTCAAGATGACTTTAGCGTTATTATCGATAAGAACTGCACTTTCATCAACAGAGGTCGATGAATAAGAAAGATTAGATTCCTCTGTATCGGTTGTAAACTCCTTAGCCCCTTTATAAGTGACGCTAGTAGAAGTAGTCCCTCCTCCGCCAGTTCCAGTCCCGTTCCCGCCATGACCAGTAGAAGAAGTACCAGTGTGACTAGTTGAGGAAGAAGTCGTAGAGGTTGAAGTAGAAGTTGAAGTAGAAACTGATGAAGATGAAGAAGTGACTTCACCTACAGCAGAAGAATCATTTGCAGAAGTTGTAGTTCCACAAGAAGCTAATGACATACCTAGTGCAAGAGATAGTAAGAACGCTGACTTGAATCTTTTCATAAATGAATACCTTTCTAAGACTTAAGATTAATAAGTCTTTTAGATGTCTTCATTTTTATTCTATAACTCGATTCTTAAATAAATCTTAAATTATAGGAAAATAAAATGCCGGCAGTTAAGCCGGCATAATTAGATATAAATCAACTAGTCAGAAGTCTTTTCTCCGCCAGCCAGTTTTGCTCTGACCTGCTTTTCGATATTATCTCTGATTTCAGGGTGATCAGTGAGATATTTCTCTACTGAAGGAACTCCTTGTCCGATCTTTTCATCTCCTATTGAGAACCAAGAACCAGACTTATGAATGAAGTCAAATCCGATAGCGGCGTTAATGATTTCGTCCATCATGGAGATACCATGTCCATAGTAGATTGCGGTGTTAACTGTCTTAAAAGGAGGAGCGACCTTATTTTTAACGACTTTGATCTTAACAGCGTTTCCGATGATATTATCTCCGTCTTTAATGACTTCGCCTCTTCTTATATCGATTCTGACAGAAGCGTAGAACTTAAGGGCTCTACCACCAGAAGTGACTTCAGGGTTTCCATACATGACACCCATCTTCTCTCTTAACTGGTTGATGAAGATGACAGTGCATAAAGACTTTGACATCTGACCAGCGATCTTTCTTAAGGCTTTAGACATAAGTCTAGCCTGAAGGCCGATGGAGTTATCAAGCATATTGCCTTCTAATTCGGCTTTAGGAACAAGGGCGGAGACAGAATCGACTACGATTAAGTCAAAGGCTCCTGACTCAGCGAGCTTATCGACGATTTCCAAAGCCTGTTCGCCATAGTCAGGCTGAGAAAGAATGAGGTTATCGATATCTACGCCTAAGGCTTTAGCATAAACAGGGTCGATAGCGTGCTCAGCATCGATGAAGGCTGCACGTCCTCCAGCTTTCTGAGTCTCCGCTATAGCCTCTAAAGCTAAAGTGGTCTTGCCTGAAGATTCAGGTCCGTATATTTCGATTATTCTTCCTTTAGGATATCCGCCTATACCTAGGGCGTTATCAAGTAGCAAGGAACCAGAAGGAATAACGCCTTCTTCGCATTTAGGCTGATCGCCTAGACGCATGATGGCGCCTTTTCCGTACATCTTCTCAATATCTTTTAATGTAGCCTCTAAGTTAGCGTCTGACTGATCTTTGTTTTTACTTGCCATAATTTGTTCCTCTCATTTGATTATAGACTTACAGATACTTCAATTTCGGAAAAAAGATTAATCTTCTAGTAAGGAAGTAAGCATTGCGACACCGAATTCTACACACTGCTTTCTTATTTCTTCTCTGTTTCCAGAGAAGATGTTTCTATATACAGTGATCTGATTATTTATATATATGCCTATATATACTAAGCCTACGGGTTTTCCTTCTAGGGCTGTAGGACCAGCGTTACCAGTGAATGATATAGCGACATCAGTAGCGAAGAATTCATGGGCGTTAGAGCACATTTCTTCAGCGGTCTGAGAAGAGACAGCGCCGTATTTATCTAAGGTGTCTTGTTTTACGCCTAGTCTCATCTTTATATCGTTGACATAAGTTACTAAGCTTCCCTTGAAGTACTTAGAAGCCCCAGGATGAGAAGTGATCTCAAATGAGAATCCTCCTCCTGTTAAAGACTCAGCTGAAGATAAAGTCCAACCTTTTTGTTCTAATATCTCACCTAGCTTATAGTCTTCGATCATTGTTATTCTCCTTCTTTGTCGCTTGTAGATTTATCTACGTTTACTATTAGCTTTCTTCCTCTGTAGATATATATTCCACCCGAGAGCAAAGATAATCCACAAGAGATAGAAATAAGAACAGTAGTGAAGATAGAAGCAGCCTCGACAGAGATGAAGTTGAACGGGAATCCATTTAAGAATATAAAGGGAATAACTACCATCTGAGAAACAGTCTTGATCTTACCGAATATATTAGCGGCTATTACTTCTCCTCTAGAGGCAGCGATGAATCTAAGCCCATCGACTGCTAAGTCTCTTATGATGAATAAGACGACTACTATAGCAGGAAGATAAAGTGACTTATAAACCGCTAAGACAATCAAAGCGGAATTAACTAAGGCTTTATCCGCTAAAGGATCCATGAACTTGCCAAAGTCAGAAATAAGATGCTGTTTTCTAGCGATATTCCCGTCTAAGGTATCAGTGATAGAAGCGAGGATGAATAAAACACAGCATATTAGATCGATGATATTAAATCCAACATAAGGAATCTCTATAGGAGTCCAGTTAAACCAGCTCTTATAAGGAATGCACATGAGGATGACAATTATCATCGACATGCAAAACCTAGCGATAGTTAGTCTGTTAGGAAGATTCATTTTTTTCATATAGTTGCTCCTTAAGATTTAATCAAAAACATCGATAAATATATTATATATTAAACGAAACAAACATTTTTCAAAATAAGTACCGATCCTGTAAGCCATGTTATGTCGAGGATGAAAATTTATCTAAGGTTTCCCTTACCTTCCTCAGTTCAGTTCCTTTGGAAGATTTCCCTTACCAATATTTAGGTTTCTCGCTTGTGGGGCTTTCCACGTTTCACTCTTAGGTTTCCCTAAGTTTCGTCACTGTGGAGCTTTAAGGATAATCGCCATGGCCGAAGCTTTAGGCTATATCCGCCGTCAGGTACTTCTACCTGCCCAAAGTTATTTATTTCCTTTGGCGCAATCACTGCCTTCATCACAGAAAGCGCGAGCATGGACTTTCCTCTAACCGCTAAAAGCGGCCAGCAATCATCCAGATCGGCTCTAATATTATATCAGATAGAATTCGGGTCGACGCCAAGTTTAAATAAAGCTTGCTCTAAAGCGGAGATTCTCTTTAAAAGATCGAGATTATTTAAAGAGGCTTTGTCATTATCAGAGATGTTCTTAAGCTTCTCTGTCATAACAGCTAAGCTAGCTTCTGACTGAGAGAGTCTCTTATTCAGAAGTCCGTTTAGATTAGTAAGCTCGTTGATCTTGCTCTCTGAATCATTGACGTATTTCTCCATGGTCTGATAATCAGAGATTACAGTGTCCAAGAAAGAATCTACCTGGAGAGCGTTGTATCCAGGTTTAGTACCTTCAAATTGCTTATGAAGGATCTTGTTAGAGTCTAATTTAAGTTCTAAAGGCATAATTAACCACCATCCTTTGTCATATATATTATAAGAAAATAATCGTAGAAATGCTTAATAAAGTCTATCTATTTAAAGTAGAGACTGTCTACTACATCTAAATACTCCAAACGAGGATTATATCCTTCTTTGATAAGATGTCCTTTTTCCTTAAGCCAAGCATAAGGAAAAGACTTTCTTCCGCAAGTTGAAATAAGCGGAAGAAATACTGAGCAGTCGAGAAGATAAGTCTCGTTATAGGCTTTCATCCTGATAATAAAGAACGCTATACCGCCTTGTTTTAAGACACTTGTTAGATGAGTTATCTGCTGAGGCCTAATATTAGCGAAAGCAAAAGAAGTCTTGTTTATAGTCTCCTTAGCTTCGAAGTCCATATATCTTCCTTTATATACGCCGTTATAATCTGTAGTGGACTTCTCAGAAAAGTAAGCTTCGGTGATCTTCCCGTCTTTCATCCTTACTACTCTTATAGGAGTAGGTCTTTTATAAATAAGGCAGCGACCAGAGGCATTATAGAAATCATTAGAGAGATTAATATCATCCTCTAATCCCATTCCTCTTTTAGCGAAGTTATCTAAAGCGACAGGTTTCTTCCTATCTTTCTTTTCATTATTTTCCTTAGGCTCATACACCTGCCCGTTTGGATATCTTATCATTCGAAATAAATATCGAGGACTCTATCTAGATCCTCTGGTTTAACAGTCTTTCCATTAAGAAGATCTACTACGATGTTCTTAATAGGAACAGGTATGATATTAGAATCTTTTAATAGTCTCTTATATGACTTCTTTATTATTTCCTTATCGGAAGTAAAGGCTTGATATATATGGTAAAGATCTAAAGAGTCTACTAAGGGATCATGAGGATTCCCAGAAGGCTCAATACTGAAGAACTCTCTCATATGAGTTAAAGATACAAGCTCGTTCTTTTTTCCTCTTATATATCTAGAGAAGAAAGTTCCGACATCTACATTATTTCTAAGTAAGTACTTAACAAAAGAATCTAAGAAAGGACTCTTATCATCCGCTAACCTAAAAGAACAAGAAAGCATATGGCAATCTTGATTGCCATAAGTCAGTACTCTTAAGTTATTGCTTCTTTTTCCGATGAATGAATTCAATTTCATCATAGCCTCAGAAAAAGAGATTCCTTCCTGCTCTAATATTTCCTCAGTGATACCAGTCATAGTAGTAATTACTATCCCTATATCAGTAGAGGCCTTAACAAAACATTTAAAGGTAGTAGGTTCTCCTATAGCCTTATAGTTTTTATCGCAGTCTACTAAAACGGCTCCTATAGCAATAGTCTCATGAGAAAACTGAGTTCCTTCTAAATCTAGGAACAACAGATGGTCACATTCGCCTAATACGGTTTTAAGAAGCTTCATCAGTATGTCAATTCACTCTCTTGTGTTCGCATTGATTATATAACAAGAAAGAGGAAAAACAAAAGGTGCTGCAGCACCTTTGTTCATAGATCCTAGAAAACGACGTGTATTCCACCAGGAAGGGTGTAATAAGAACAAAGTATTCTAGTTTGCATTACTCTTACAGATCTAAACTTATAGGCTTGCTTTATTAAGTCCGCTAGATGATTAGCGATCTCCACATTATCTACATAAGTAATGACACAATCACGGTTCTCTTCATCAGTTACGAAGTCTTTAATATCAGACACTATAGTAAGAAGGGCTTTCTTCATAGTCCTTTCCTTCTTATAGATCTTAATTTCTCCGTCTTTAGCAAGACATAAAGGCTTAATAGATAAGGACATAGCGACAAAGGCTACAATCTTATTCATTCTTCCAGCTCTTACTAAGTTACCGAAATCATTCAAGACGAATAAGAGATTAACATGCATCTTAAACTGCTCTATCTTTTCCTCTATCTGTTCAAATGGCATTCCTTGTCTCATGAACTCTAAGCACTTATCCACAAGAACCACTTCTCCACCGCAGACAGATAAAGAATCAACTACGTGGATCTTAGCGTTCTCTACACCAGTAGAGGCCAAGTAAGCAGCATTGAAGCATCCTGACATCTTAGAAGAAATAGTAATGCAGATGATTTCCTCTGCATCTTTATAAGCTTCTTCAAAATAAGCAGGAGAAGGACAAGAAGTTGAGCACTTGCCTTTATAGGAACTAAGGTCCTTAAGCATCTCCTCTACACTAGTATTATCAGTATCTTGATATTCATGCTCACCGATATTAACAGTAAGAGGAACTACAGAGAATCCTATATTTTCATCTTTTATATAGTCGTCTTTTAAATTCGCTGCGGAATCAACGACAATCTTATATTTGTATTTCATAAGTTATTAGCCTCATTTCAGACGGATTAAACCGCTAAAGAGATGTTAGCAGAAGAGTAAAGAAGATAAATCTAAAAATAGAGAAAGCAACTATATTGATTTAAATAGTTTACGAACGGCACTAAAAAGCGGTTCTACTTTAAGTAGAGCCGCTCTACTGCGTTTGACTTAGTCATTAATTAACATTATATTATTCGTGTATGAACAAAGTAATTGATATTAAACAAGTGGTTGCTTCTAACCTTATTAAATATAGAAAAGAAGCGAAAATGACGCAGTCGCAAGTAGCTGAAAAGCTCAACTACTCCGATAAGGCCATCTCTAAATGGGAGAGAGGTGAGTCTTTGCCTGACGTCTATGTCCTTAAACAGATAGCTGATATTTACGGGGTAGAGTTAGACGATATGCTCCACGAGACCACCGCGAAAGAAAAGATTCAGTCTTTCTACCGCAACAGAGCAGTCATCTCAATCTTATCTGTATTATTAGTCTGGTTAGTCGCTATGTTAGTCTTCGTTGTCTTAGAGATCGTCATTCCTAATGCCTTCCCTACTTATCTCTGCTTTATTTATGCTATTCCTGCTGCGTTTATCGTAGCCTTAGTATTCAATAACCTCTGGGGCGGAAGAATCTACAACATGATTATCGTCTCAGGTATCGACTGGGGTGTAGCCTTATCAGCAGTCATGACCTGTGAACAGATCGTTAAGACTGAAGTTGCAAAGCCTTGGTGGTATATCTACTTCATCGCTGCTATCTTCGAAGTCATGGTAATCCTCTGGTATCTCTTAAATATCGGTAAGAAAAAGCCTAAGGTCAATTCCTTCAATAAGGAAGAAGAGATCGAAGAGGAAAAAGAAGAAAAAGAAGAAGACGATAAAAAAGCCGATGAGGATGTTAAAGTAGAGCCCTCTACTCCTACAGAAGATACTAAAACAGATTCAAAATAAGAGATGCGTAAGCACCTCTTTTTTATATCAGTAGACTTCTCTACTTCTTGTTAATTAAGTATTCTTCTTTAGCAATATAGAAAACTAAGTTATCGTAATACTTACCTAGCGGCTCTACATATATATGTTCTTCTGTGAACCAGTAATGAAGTCCGCATTTTGCGATCACTCTGTCAGACCTTTTATTGAAATCATAATGACAGATGAAAATAACATCATACTTGTCTTTAGTGAACAAGTAATCGATGACTGCCTTAACAGCTTCTGTCATCAGTCCTTTGCCCCAGTAGTCTTTAGAGAGGACGTATCCTAACTCTATAGTTCTTTTATCCGGGAACTCTTTTAAGAACTTATCGGAAGTCAGCTTTCTAGTCTTATTAAGACCTAGAGACCCTATGACCTTATTTGAGCTCTTATCGACCAAAGCGTAATTATTACCATCGGATATGAAATTCTTAAGAACGCCTTCCGACTCTTCTTTTGAAGTATGGTGATTCCATCCAGCGCATTCTCCTACGCCCTCAACAGAAGCGTATTCATAAAAGTCATTTAAATCACTAAGAGCAAAATCTCTTAAGATAAGCCTAGATGTAATAATAGTATCCATTTTGTTCCCTCTTGATATGATGATTATAAATGATAAGGCAAAAAAGAAAAAGAGATGTTCTAGAACTGGAACATCTCTCTTATCGGGTCTACTAGAAGATCTACTTCTTCTTTAAGCTCATTATAATTAACAACTAAGGAATCAGAATCGTACTTATCCTCTAAAGCCTTGATCCTTCTTACTTCTTCTCCTCTTTTCTCAAAGGGGATATTCTTCAAGTTCTTCTTAGAGTCGACGATTTCCTTTTTTAAGCTTACTAATCTATCTTCTTTATTCACCAGGTCTTTAGCAATCATGTACTTCTTCACTATCTCTAAAGAAAAGAACTCATCGATGACTTTCTTAGCGTCTTTTTCTAAGTCGCTCATATCAGTTCTCCAATTAAGGAATAAGTATGGGACTCTATGATCTTAACTTTTCTAATCTGACCGATAAGGTCTTTAGTTCCCTTGACGTGAACAAGTCTATCGTGTCTAGTGTAACCTGATATCATCTCATCGTTCTTCTTAGATACAGAGTCGAAGAGAACTTCTTCTATCTTCCCTATTTCTTTTTCAGCGGATTCAGTAGCGGACTTATCGATGACTTTTAAAAGTCTATCGAATCTTTCTGACTTAACCTTAGGATCTGTCTTATCTTCCATAAGATAAGCCGGAGTCCCTTCTCTAGGAGAGAAGATAAAGGTGAAGGCATTATCAAACTTAACCTCTTCACAGAGCTTTAAAGTATCCTCAAAGTCTTCATCTGTCTCATTAGGGAAACCAACTATGATATCAGTAGTAAGGTAGACATCAGGAATATATCTTCTAAGCATATGGACTAAGTCCATATACTGCTTAGAGTCATAATGTCTATTCATCTTCTTTAAGATAGAGTCAGAACCAGACTGAAGAGGAAGATGAAGCTGAGGCATGATATTCTCATGCTCACTCATCACCTTAAAGACATCCTCCTTAAAATAAGCAGGATGAGAAGTCATAAAGCGGATACGAGGAATATCAGTCTTGGCTACAGCTTCTAATAGCTTAGCAAAAGTTACATTCTCATCTTTAAGGTCATAACCATACGCATTGACATTCTGACCTAAGAGAGTGACTTCCTTATATCCTTTATCTCTTAAACACTCTACTTCTTTAACTATTTCCTCTATCTGACGGCTTCTCTGACGTCCTCTAGTATAAGGGACTATGCAATAAGTACAGAAGTTATCGCATCCGTACATGATGTTCACATAAGCCTTGTTCTTATCAAAGCGATAAGAAGGAAGATTCTCAACTACTTCTCCTTGAGTTGAGCAGACATCAAATATTCTCTTTTTAGAGACTATGCATTCATTAAGAAGAGAAAACAAAGAATCTATATTATGAGTGCCGAAAACAAGATTAGCATAAGGGAAGTTATCCCTTATGTACTTCATAGGCTTCTCTTCTTGAGCCATGCATCCGCAGACTCCGATTATCTTGTCTTTATTCTCTAAAGCCGATTGCTTCAAAGCACCTAGTTCACCATATATCTTCTTTTCAGCATTCTCACGAATAGCGCATGTATTGAAAAGAACTAAGTCAGCCTTTAAAGAATCCTCAGTTCTTATCATCTTAAGCATCAGAAGGTAAGCGATGATTATTTCTGAATCTCTGACGTTAGCCTGGCAGCCAGAAGTAAAGACAGTGAAGGTTTTACCTTCCGCCCACTTTTTTAGTTCTTCAGGTATCTTCAAATCAGCCTTCCTTAATAAAGGCAAGGATGAAAAATCCCTTTTTCTGGCTTTAGCCAAATCAGGGAACGAAATAGTTTCAATCTTCTTATTCATATTCTTTAATTATCCTAATATAACTTGCTTAGGTGTCTTATCATCAGTAAACAGATGAATAGAGAAAATAGAGTTAGTCTTCCCTGTCTTTTCATCTATATTGATAACAGCTCCGTTAAGCTCTGCTCTTCCTGACTCAGGTACTTCAAACCTAGTAGGAACACCTAAAGAAGTATGTTTGATGACATTAACAGGATCGACTCCTAAGATGCCTTCATAGAATCCGCACATTCCAGCATCAGACATAAACCCAGTTCCTTTAGGAAGGATTCTGGCGTCATTAGTCTGAACGTGAGTATGAGTTCCGATAAGACAAGATATCCTTCCATCGAAGGCTCGAGCAAGAGACATCTTCTCTCCTGTCGCTTCAGCGTGGAAGTCGACAAATGTTATATTGCCCTTCTCTTCATTATTCAAGATGAAGTCCAAGTCCTCGAAGGGATTAGAATCAGCACCTTCGACAAAGACTCTGCCGATAAGATTAATAACTCTGACCTTTACTCCATTGACATTGAACATCATAGTTCCTTTTCCGGGGACAGAAGGCGAGAAATTATAAGGCCTCACCATATTCACATACTGGTCGTTTTTGGTCATGACCTCATCGACTTTAAAGTAGTGGTTACCCATAGTTATGCAATTGATGCCGTAACTTATGAGGTCTTTATAGTGACTTAATGAAAGACCCTTGCCGTGGGTGGCATTCTCTCCGTTAGCGATAACAAAGTCGATCCTGTACTTATCCTTAAGATAAGAAAGATTATCCTTAACAGCTAAACGGCCAGGTCTTCCTACAATATCCCCTAGAAACAGAATGTTCATTTTACTTAGCGATTTCTATAGCTCTAACTTCTCTGATAACCTGAACCTTAATCTGGCCAGGGTAAGTCATTTCGTTTTCAATCTTCTCTCTTATCTGTCTAGCCAGAACAAACGAATCATCGTCAGATACCTTATCAGGTACTACCATGACTCTGACCTCTCTTCCTGACTGCATAGCGTAGCAGTTAGAGACACCAGGGAAGGACTTGCAGACAGTCTCGAGCTGTTCGATTCTCTGGACGTAGTTCTCAAGAGTTTCAGATCTAGCGCCAGGTCTAGCAGCGGATAAAGTATCAGCAGCTTGAACGAGGTTAGAAATTACAAACTTAGAAGGAACATCGCCATGGTGAGATTCAATGGCGTTAATGACAACTTCATTCTCGCCGTATTTCTTGGCGAGTCTGCTTCCGACTTCAACGTGTGAGCCCTCTAATTCGAAATCAGCGGACTTGCCTATATCGTGAAGAAGACCGGCTCTCTTAGCAAGAGTCTGATCCATGCCTAACTCAGCAGCCATGACACCTGATAAGATAGCGACCTGAACTGAATGGTCCAAGGCGTTTTGTCCATAAGAGGTACGATACTTAAGTCTTCCGATATAAGGAAGAAGCTCTCTATTGACGTGGGTGATACCAAGTCTATTGACAGTATCTTCACCGATCTTTCTAACATTAGTATCCATATCGGCCTTAACCTTGTTATAAATCTCTTCGATTCTTCCAGGTTGAATTCTTCCATCTTTGATCAAGGCTTCCAAAGTCTGTCTAGCGATTTCTCTTCTGATAGGATCAAAAGAAGAAAGGGTGATGACCTCAGGAGTATCATCGATGATAATATCGACGCCTAACAAAGATTCTAAGGACTTAATATTTCTACCTTCTCTTCCGATGATTCTTCCCTTCATATCCTCAGAAGGAAGAACGACGGTGGAGATAGTCTGCTCAGTAGTGACGTCCTGAGAGTACTTAGAAATAGCTAAGGACAAGATGTCTCTGGCTTTATCTTCACATCTAGATTCGACATCGTCCATCCTGTTCTTTTCATAAACAGCGATTTCCTTTGTCATCTTTTCTTCAACTCTCTTCATAATCTCATCTTTAGCTTCAGCAGTTGACATCTGAGCGACAGACTGAAGTTCATTGATGATGGAGTCGAGCTTATTTTGAACATCGGCATCCTTCTTAGCTAAATCAGCAGTCTTCTGCTCATAAGTAGCCTTGGCCTGATCTAATGATGTCTCTTTGTTAATCAACATCTGATCACGTCTATCGATAGCGGCTTCTCTCTGATCGAGCTTTCTTTCAGAGTCGATGACGGTAGCCTTTCTTTCTTTGATGTCTTGTTCAGCAAGTTGCTTTAACTCTTCAACTTGAGACTTAGCATCAATCTTAGCGTTCATCTGAATCTTCTCAGATTTAATCTCAGCGTCGTGAATGATCTTATCGTAATTAGCTTGTGCCCTAGCCTTTTTAAAAGCAGGGATGAAGAAAATAAGAGCGGCGCCGATGAGCAAGCCTAAAACAGCGGCAAGTGAAATCCATAATGCAGTCATATTAATTTTCTCTTTTCTAGGCACTAAAATATAAAAGCGCAATGCCTACGCTATAAATCAGTTAAGTTATTATAAATAAAAATCGTCGCTAACAAATTAGTCGAATAATTATAAGATACCTCGCCACAAGGATATTAATTTAACGACATATATAAACAAGCGAGGAAATCTATAAGACAATCTTTACTACAATGACTTTATACCAGCACTATTTCCTAGTGCATAATCATTATAAGGTTTAAATCACATTTATACAATTGATAAAGTAAAAAACTGCACCAGTAAAATCAGTGTTATACGGCTTATACAGTTTAAATGTTTTGTCTAGAGCCTGAAATATAGGAATTATAGAAAAACACGATAGAAAAGCCATTTAATCTAATAAATGAATAACAATGCGTTTGAAAAAATAGTTTATGCCGCCAGCACGAATAATTACTAGCTTTATGGCGCTTTGATAATAGTCATTTATAATGTTGTTAATGAAATTAGTTAGTCTTCAAAGTATTTATTGCTTGAAGCATAATTAATCCATCATTAAACAAATGAAGAAAAATATTGAATTACTCAAGCCAATCGCCTTTATCTCCGCTTCTGCCCTAGCATTCTCTGTGGCAGCCTTTGCGTGGTTTGACTTCTCTGCCTATACCAATAAAGAAGTTGTAGTTTCTTCTGGTGATGTCGATATCTCTTCTTACAGCTTTGATTATTACGTCTACTCTACTGATGATGAAACATATAATAAGGCCATAGAGTCTAAATCTAATGGAACCTATTCTTATTCAATTAACGGAGAAACAGTCACTTCTTTAGAAAACTTTAATATGAACTTCTACGATCCTTATCTTAAGCTTATTCAAGGTGATGACGCTGACGGAAAGACTAATATGCTTATATTTCTAGACTTAAACGTAAAGGCGGATACGCCCTTTACGTTTAATATCTCCGCTCTTCCTACTAGCGATAACATCTATTCTGTCTTTACAAACTATGTGAATTCAGCTGATCAGGTCTATGCCTTATCAGATATAGTTTATTTCCAGGTCGCCAATTATTCTTCTTTGACCTTATCTGATACTTCTAGTGATGAAGCAGTCTTTACCGATGCTTCCACTTACTTTAAAGGACTCGATTCATCTTCTCATTATTCTTTCGACTCTATTTCTACTGCCTCTACCAAATTAACAGAGTCGTTGAATATGATAGATTCCACTTCTTCTGACTTCTCAGTAGTTAATTCTACATATTCAGAAAAATACGTAATCAATATCGAATATAAAGAAGCTGTTATTCAGAATCTAATAAATGCTAACAGTGAGGAATTTGTCATCAACGAACCTAAGTTCCAAAGGAACTTCTATTTTGACTTGAAAGCTGTGCAGAAAGTATGAAAAAGGGACTGATTAAGTTATTGACTGTAACTTTGATCTCTTCTTTAGCGGCTTTTTCCTTAAGCAGCGTCGTTTTCTCTTTGTTTTCTGATGCTCAAGGAGAATCTACAACCGGAATTAAGGATGACTTTGAAGGCTCTATAAAGACCAACCAGTATTTTGATAAGGTCCTTTCTCCTACAGGTACTGCTGGTTCCTCTACTAATCCTTATGTAATAACAAGACCGGCTCATCTTTATAATCTTTCTAGACTTGTTAAGCTAGGCTTAATAAGCAAGAACTCCTGTTTTGAAATAGGAAAGAAAATGACAGCGGATTCTACCATTTACCAAGTCTATGCTTCCGATGGATCTTATTCTTCCACTCTGGATATGTCTTCTTTTACAAAAGAGATTTATCCTATCGGATCAGAAATAACTCCTTTTTTAGGTCAGATTGCCGGTCATGATATTACCATCTCAAATCTCACTATCGACGGAAACGGACAAGATGATGTTGGAGTATTTGGGTATGTAGCCTCTAGTTCTAAGATATCTAATATTCGTTTCTCTAACTTAATCATTAAATCAGAAGGATATAAGACTTCTTCTTCTATTAATACCGCTGGTTTATATGCTGATACTCTTCCTACTTCTATAGACATCCCTGATTTCTATTATGGAGATACGGCTTTCTCTTCTATTTCAAAGAAGTCCATAAGCGATTCTTCATATTTAGTATTTAAGAATTCTTCTTCTAGTGGAGACACCATTAAGATAGGTGATATCACTTACTCTTATGAAATAGGACTAGATTCTCTTCTGCTTTCAGATTCTAATTCAAATAAGTATGTCAATACATCTTTGCTATCTACTCTTACTACTGGTAAATCCACTAATGTTCCTTTTTATGTTGTAGCTCACTATTTTGATAACTTAAATTATGTATCTCGTGTTATTAAGACCTACGATGTAGTGATCGCTAACGACTCTTCTAGTGGACTTATAATCAACAACGCTACTTTAAGAACTAAAATCCACGGTTTTAATATCGGATATGTCGCAGGCCACTGCGACGGATCTATTAGTAATGTGTATGTAGATGACTCTGCTTCTGATGGCTCAAAGATTGAAACCAATAATTCATCTTCTTCATATACAGCCGCTAAGCAGAACTCTTCTTATGGGCTTATAGGATTAGTCTCTACAAATGTCGCTAATAACTCTTCTTCTAACCTGGACGGAGAAGGAGGGAATGTTTACGATAAAGAACTTAAGCCTGATGTAAATATTCTTTCTGGTAGTGTGGCAACTGGTGCATCCAATACCAGCTTCTCTCCTTTTACACTTTGGGGTTCTATTAAGCCAGTTACTACAAGCACAGTGTCTTTCAATCCAGATTCAGCTACTAATTACACTAACTATTACAGCTCCACTGATAAAAAATTTACCTTCCCTACAAGTTATGCTAACTCAGATAATTCAACTTCTCTTGGATTTAGAGCATCAGAGTATTCTTATGATGCCACTTCTTCTCATAACTGTTACGAAATGCAAGATTTCACTAATAGAGCTGGTTCCAACGCTCCACAAAGATGCATTCAGTTCTCAACTACTGGGCCTGGTTTGATTTTGTGTATTTATTCTTCATCTAAAGACAAGGCTACTACTATTATGATGATGAAAAACGATTCCTCATATAAAGACCTGATCGATGATTCTGGTTTAACTTCAACCTCTACAACTCAACCAAATGGTTCTATAAATACTTCGACTCCAAATGTATTCGTTGGAAGAAACGTCTTCGGTGCTAACTCTATAGCAACATCAACCGGCGCAAACAATTATGAGTTCTGCTATTTTGAAATACCTAAAACAGACAAAGCCGCAAATTACTATTTCGGCGGTGGCTCTATAGGAAGCTCTGCTTATGTCCATGTAGCATACATGCGTTTTATATTCGCTTCTGATACAGGAAATGCGGGAGAATACTCAGAGATGTCAATCTCTGATGACACCATCAACAATGTAGAGTTCTCTCATACATATAATTCCACAACCTATAATTCCGGTATTAGATTCGCATTCAGAGAAGATTATGCTTCTAACCTTCTTGTCTATGTCTATTTCGATACAACTAAAACTCATTATGCCATCAGAATTAAGAACACTTCTTCTGATGAAGAAAGCATAACCGTAAATAGAGTGAATCCTAAAATGGATGGAATTACTTATCCTAATATAGATATCTATATCAATTCCTCTACATCTATATATAAGACACTTACAGCCTCTGGTGAATCCTCAGTTATCAAAATAACAAGCTCAACAACTTAGTAAGGAATATAAGCCATATATTTGCGCTTTCCATATTTATCATTTATACTTTCTTTGCTTAGATAACCTCAAAGCAGTTCTGCATCTGGGGATGTAAAGGTCTCGACAGGTAGGGAATGGTCCTTTTCGCAGCGGAGTAGCGACCTAATCGCTAAAGCACGATAAATGCCAAGAAAAATATTTATCACTTCAATGCGCCCGTTTTCGCGGCCGCTGCTTGCTAGTCTTATCTAGCGCAGCATAAGTTGAGGCTAGTCCTCACGCATGGTCTAAGTAAACCTCGCTAGTCTGTTCGGAATTACTTAGGCAAACCAAGAACGGATCGTCTGAAACTAAGCTGATATAGTTAAGATTAAATAATAGTCAGCAAACCGTTAACAAATCCGGCTATGACAAGTTAACCTTTATTAAGATAGCCTAAGCTGTAGTGAGAAAGATGGTGCCTTATTTGGACAGGAGTTCGACTCTCCTCATCTCCACCAAGAATGAAAGTAACGCCTAACAAGGCGTTTTTTCTTGCTTTTTTATATTATATATAATTTGTTATTAAAAAAGACTCAGCCTTCAAACTGAGCCTTATGATACATCTAATAATAGATTTAAAGCTTCTCTACTATTTCCAGAAGCTCCTCATCAGAAGAATAATAAAGCTTCTTGAAGTTAGCGTCTCCTGCTATCATAGCCGAGAGCTTCATATTTGTAGTTAAATCATATAAGACATAGACGGGTTTTCTATGAGCTTCAGAATAAGCGAGTTCATATCCGACGCCTAAAGAAGGAACTGAGCATTCCGCTACGACAAAATCAGCCTGATCCAATAAGGATTTATCTCTAAGATAAATGAATTCATCAGTCTTGCCGGATTCAAATCTCTCAAGATTATTAAATCCTATATGTTCAGTGAGGACTTGGTATTTCTTGTTAAGAGAATTGATGATTTCAGCGTACTTTCCTTCGTAGTCTCTTCCGCCTCTGATAGAGCCGCAAAAATAGACCTTTTTCTTAGCATCCATATTAATTATTCCCCTTTCTTATCATTTTCGAAGTAAGCTATATCACCTATAGGAGAACGACCTTTGTCTTTTCTTCTGAAAAAATGTCTTTTCTTATTGGGTTGATTTTGGTTAGGGTTATTATTTCCCTGTTCTTTTTTAACTAGCCTTGAAGGATCAAGAGGAGCGGCTTTGATCTCGTTTGATTGAGTAACTACCGGTTTATTAACGGCTACTTGGTTATTCTCTATATGGAAATTGTTGACGTTATTATGGTTATTATTATTGACGTTATTATGATTATTAGGCTGTGCTCCTTGGTTTTTAGGCTTTTCCTTAGAAGCATTCATCTTCTTATCTCTTTCTTTCTGCTTGAACTTAGACTCGTAGGCTTTCATGTTCATCAAAGCCTGAACGCATTGATCGTTTTCACCTCTTAACATCAGCTGTCTTTTCTTAACTACTTCAAAGAAGGTATCTGAATCCATCTGGCCTATGATGTTTACATCGGTCTTGAGGAACATATAGATATTGTTGCAGTAACAGAAAGAATCTTTCTCTAAGAAAGGATTCTTAGCCTTGAGGATAGGAATCTGTCTTTCATACTGCTTATTGTTTGAAGTGATAAGAAGGGCTAATAGGTTAGTTTCCCCGCTGATATCAGGATCAAGAGCCTGGTTATAGACACATACGAAAGGATGAGATAATACTTTCTTAGTAAAGGGATCGTAGTTTTTTGCTGTAAAGACAGCACCGGGGTAAATGGTGTTTATATACTTTTCCTTTTCCGTCATGCTTATTAGTTTCTCCCTCTATTTAAGATTATATGCTTTTCTTAAAGAACATCAAAATCTTTGAATATTCCGTATCCACCGTCTTTATTTCCACCTAGGCAGAAAAGACCTATATGTAGTCCTGTCCAATGCTCTTTTCTTAGATCAGCGGTAAATACCTTTTCATCTATACTGACACTTACTTTATTAGGGTAATCATATGTAAATGATATCTCTCCTTTATATTTAGCAGGAGTTAAATACATAGTATTAGTCTTATCTCCTAAGAAGGAAGCTACTACTTCAATTCCGTTGTTTTTCTTAATGATTCCTACATATAAATAATCTTCACCGAAGATACCTAAGCCTAAAATATCACCATCATTTAGATGAGAAGCATCATATGTGACTTTTCCCTTTTCATGATAAGAAGAAATCTTCTGACTATAAATAAAAGGGTAATTTGACAGAAGCTTTTCTTTCCATTTTTTAGACTGCATCTTCATCCCCTCAGATGAAAAGCTGATCCATTTAGATAAATCAACTTCACAAGGAGTCTGGAAAAGAAGACTAGGTGAAGTAAGAGACTGGCTATAAAATATTGATTTAGACTTATCTTCTTTAAGAATGATGCTATTAGACTCTACAGGATATCCTTTATCACCGCAGATCATGAATCCTTCTTTATCAAAGACAACAGGCTCTAGATAAGTGATTCTTCCAAGTTCTTCCTGATCTCTAAAATGCATAAACATATAGTGGTCATTATCGTCTATATCAATCAAGGCGCCTTGATGAGGACCGTTAATTCCATTGTTTCCTTCTTTAAGGATAACCTTAGTCTTAAAAGGTCCCTTGATAGAGTCACCCATCAAGCATACTTGATACCCGTGAGCTACTCCTCCAGCCGGAGCGAGGATAAAATACTTCCCGTGTATAAAATAAGCCTTAGGCCCTTCAATAGTAGGATTATCCTTAGTTCCATCGTAGATAATCTCATAATCAGAGACCGTCTTAGATAAAAGCTCATCAGTCTTCAATAAGCCCAGCTTAGAATTAAACCCTATTCTGGACTTAACAAAAGCAAAGACTACATACGCTTCATCATTTATCCATATAGGGCAAGGATCTTCAAACCCTTTTCCCTTTAATACGCATCTTAAAGGACTCCATTCACCATAAGGATCTTTGCTGCTGCTCACAAAAAGACCTTCATCAGGAAAAGGAACCATGACATAAAAAACACCTTTATGGTAGCGGATAGAAGGAGCCCAGGCTCCTTCCCCGCTCCTCACCTTATCAAATCCTTTAATCAGATGAGGGCAGACATAATTAATGATTTCCCAATGTACTAAATCTTTAGAATGAAGAAGAGGGACACCAGGAACATAATTAAAAGAAGAAGACACCATATAAAAGTCATCTCCGACTCTTATAGCATCAGGATCAGAATAATCAGCTTCCAAGATAGGATTCTTATAAGTGAACAATTTACTTAGCCCCGGTCGAACCGTATCCACCTTCTCTTTTAGAAGTGGATTCATCGTCATCTACAGTCAAATACTTAGTGAATATTCCTTGAGCGAATCTTTCGCCTTTTCCAACATGAGCAGTCTTTGAAGAAAAGTTAAAAAGATTGATCATAATATGTCCGTCATTAGTAGGATTAGAGAAGTAATCAGCGTCGATAACCGCCACTGAATTAGAAAGTCTTAATCCCCTTTTAACCGCTAAAGAGCTTCTAGGGAAAACAAGAAGAACTTCATCCTTCTCCATCTGAACCTTAAGTCCAGTAGGAATCATCACTTGTTCATTAGGCTTTATATCAACATCGATCAAAGATACCAAATCATAACCAGCCGACATAGATGTCGCTCTTTTAGGAAGCACGACCCCTTTGTCCTCATAGCCTTTACACACCATGAATCTTCTCATATTTGCCCCCTTTATTAACTTATATGATTATTCTATCAGTAAAAAAAGCACTAAAGAAGAAAAAATAAAAGAGGCGGGAGTTATCCCGCCCCTGAGAAGCAATTTATAGACAAGACTACTTAGAATCGCTAGACCCGTCAGCCTCAGAAGAAGAGGCATTCTGGTCCTTCTTCTTCCCTTTAACTGTAAGAGTAGCGTCCTTACGGTAGAAGAAGCGGTCGAACTTAGTGAAGAACGAATCTAGACCATTGAAGAACTTAGAATGAATAAGAACAAGACACCGACTATGATTCCAACTATAGCACCGATACTTAAACCGCCCTTAAGCTTCTACTTATTTGTTTATAAAGTAAATAAAACAATCAAAAATGTGCATCCCTATTACTAAGGATGCACATCGTTGCTTCATAAGATAATTTAGTCTTTGCTCTCGTCATCCCAACCTTGGCACATCCTCACAGCCTTATGCCATTTAGTCAGGTACTTCTCTCTTAGTTTAGGATCCATCTTAGGAGAGAAGGACTTATCTTTCTCTTCTAGTTCCTTGATCTCTTTAAGAGAGGTAAACTCTCCTACCGCTAAGCCTGCTAAATAAGCAGCACCTAAAGCAGTAGTTTCATTTATCTTCCCTCTTATAGCCTTAACATCAGCTATATCAGACTGGAACTGCATCAAGAAATCATTCTTGCTAGCTCCGCCATCGACTTTGATGGATTTAATCTTAAGTCCGGTATCTTTCTTCATAGCGTCTATGACATCAGATACCTGGTAAGCGATAGACTCCAAAGAGGCACGGATAATATGGGAACGAGTAGTTCCTCTAGTTATTCCAAACATAGTACCTCTAGCGTACATATCCCAATAAGGAGCGCCGAGTCCGGTGAAAGCCGGAACTATGTAGACTCCTCCGTTATCCTTAGCCTTGCAAGCGAAGTATTCTGAATCTGATGCATCTACTATAAATCTCAGTTGGTCTCTGACCCACTGGATTACAGCGCCTCCGACAAATACTGAGCCTTCTAAAGCATAGTCAGGTTTTCCTTTAGAGGAAGAAGAAGCGGCGATAGTAGTGACAAGGCCGTGCTTAGATGAGCAGAACTTATTCCCTATATTCATCAAAAGGAAGCAGCCAGTTCCGTATGTGGTCTTTACTTCGCCTTTTCTAAAGCAAGTCTGACCGAACAAAGCGGCTTGCTGGTCACCAGCAACACCAGCGATAGGAATCTCTGTATCGAAGATAGAGACAAATCCGAAGATAGATGAAGAAGGCTTAACTTCAGGAAGCATGCTTAACGGAATCTTGAAATAATCACATAGTTTCTTATCCCAAGTCAGCGTCTTGATATTAAAGAGCATAGTTCTTGAGGCATTAGTGTAATCAGTAGCGAATACTTTTCCACCTGTGAGCTTCCACATGAGCCAAGTATCGACAGTACCGAAAAGAAGTTCTCCTTTATCGGCCTTTTCTCTTGCTCCTTCTACGTTATCTAAGATCCACTTTATCTTAGTAGCAGAGAAATAAGCATCTAGGACCAAGCCAGTATTTTCTCTGATGTAGTCTTCAAGACCATCTTTTCTTACTTGCTCGACGATAGGAGCAGTTCTACGACACTGCCAGACAATAGCGTTATATACAGGTTTTCCAGTTAGCTTATCCCAGACGATAGTAGTTTCTCTCTGATTAGTTATGCCGATAGCCTTTATATGATAAGGCCTAATACCACACTGGGCTATAGCCTCTATCATTACTGAATACTGAGAAGCATATATCTCCATAGGATCGTGCTCAACCCAGCCGGGATGAGGGAATATCTGCTTGAACTCTTTTTGAACAACTTGGACAACTTCACCGTAATTATCAAAGACAACTGCTCTAGAAGAAGTAGTTCCTTGATCGAGAGCTATGATATATCTTTTCTTTTTATCGTGAACGTGTTCGGTCTCAACAGGCTCTACGGGTTTATCCATTTACTTCACCTCAACGTTCTTAGTAATAATTATGTCTGAAGAAGTACCAAGTACATTCTTAATAACAACATCGCCGATATGGACAGGTGCCTTAGCGTCGACTTTGTTAATCTCATCCATAACCTGGAAGATCATCTTCTTAGGAATAGGAGCAGAAGTCTTAACTGAGGCTCTTCTAAGAACTCCGCCTTCTACTTTAACAGTCGAAGTGACGGTTCTAGTAGGGTTAGTAATCTCAGAGATTCCGTACGCCTTACCACGAGGGCAAGTGTTTCCGGTAACTTCCTTAGTTTCAGTATCTACAGTGAGGTGACATCCACGAGGACAATTGATGCAAATCATTTCTTTCTTCATATTAGGCCTCCTTTACAGATAAGGCAATCTCGCTAGCATCAGCGAGTTGCTCTTTTGTTATTCTTACTGATTCCATCTCAGAAGGAACTACTCTTATCTTTCTAACAGATGAGAACTCCACGCCTTCTTTTGATAATGAAAGCTTGACGTTATTTTGAGGAACTCTGACTCTGAAGAAGACATCTACATAATCCTTAACCAGATCTTTTCTGATGTACTGAGGGCAGATATATCCAATGTTGTTAGAAGGAACCATCTCAACTAGAGCGGATTCTTTCTGACCTTCCTTTATATACTTAGCGGCGTTTCTACCAGCCTTTTCACCTTCGATAGAGACATTATCGACCAAGTCGTGAACTTGGAGGACATTTCCGCAAGCGAAGATTCCGTCTTTATCAGTCTCGAGGTTATCGTAAACTACCGGTCCTCTAGTTCTTCTATCTAGTTCGATACCGGCTTTATTTGATAATTCGTTTTCAGGAATAAGACCGACTGAAAGAAGAAGCGTATCGCAGTCGAAAGTGATTTCACTTCCCGGTATAGGCTTCTTATTCTCATCTACTTTAGAGATGACGACTTGCTTTACTCTTCTATTTCTATCATCGGAGATGATATCTGTAACAGTGTAAGAAAGATAAAGAGGAATATCGTAATCATTCAAGCACTGAACGATGTTTCTATTAAGACCGTTAGAATAAGGGCAAAGCTCAACATCAGCTAAGACCTTAGCGCCTTCTAAAGTCATTCTTCTAGCCATGATAAGACCGATATCTCCTGATCCTAAGATGACGACTCTCTTACCGACTAAGTATCCATCGATATTGCAGTATTTCTGAGCAGCACCAGCAGTATAAATACCTGCGCATCTATCGCCAGGTAAAGCGATAGCGCCTCTGCTTCTCTCTCTACAGCCCATAGCTAAGATAACAGCCTTGGCCTTGATGACCTCAAGTCCTTTCTTAGTTGAAATAACAGTTACTTCCTTCTTATCGTTAAGATCGATAGCCATAGTATCTGACATAACTTCAACAGAAGTTTCTTTAACTAGTGAAATATACCTAGAGGCATATTCAGGTCCGGTCAATTCTTCCTTGAAGCGATGAAGACCGAAGCCGTTATGAATACACTGATTGAGAATACCACCTAATACTTCATCTCTTTCGATGATGAGAATATCTTTAATACCTTCTTGGAAGGCACCATAGGCTGCGGCTAATCCAGCAGGACCGCCACCGATAATGACTAAATCTCTTACCATAGTTATTTGCCCTCCTTAGTTTCGCTTACACAAATAGTAGAGCCAGTGACATCTTGATAGACCTTATCAAAAGGCAGATGAAGTTCATCCATCAATATCTGGAAGACCTTAGGTCCGCAGAAGCCTCCCTGGCATCTTCCCATGCCGGCGTTAGTTCTTCTCTTGACTCCATCGATAGTAGTCGCAGGAATAGGAGAATGAATAGATGCTAAGATCTCAGCCTCTGTAACAGTCTCGCAGCGGCATATGACTCTTCCAAACAAAGGATCTTTCTTAATAGCCTCTTCCTTCTCTTTAACTGACATATTAGAGAAGAAGGTAGGTAATCTATAATATTTGAATCCTTCCTTTTCAGCAAGCTTAACTCCGTCTTTAGCAAGTATTCTCACAGCTTCCTTACCAAAAGCCGGTCCGCATGATAGACCAGGTGATTTAATACCAGCGAAATTGATGAAATGAGGTACTTCCTTAGATTCCTCGATGAGGAAATCATCTAAGCCTTTTAAGGTAGCTCTGACACCAGAGAAGTTTCTTATATTGGAACCGAATCCGATATTAGGAACACTCTGCAAAGCTGAAGATCTAACATAATCGATATTCTTCTGAACTGTTCCTGTATCGTCTTTAGAGGCGACCTCGAAATCAGCGTTAGGGCCGCAGATAAGATTCTTATGGACAGTAGGAGCGACCAAGACACCTTTTCCGTTTTTAGTAGGAGTCTGGAAGACTACAGTATGAACTAAATATCCCTGATCCTTATCAAGGAGGTAGTACTCTCCTTTGCAAGGAAGAATAGTGAATGATTTATCAGCCTTTTCTTTTAAGACCAACTTATAAATATCATCAGCGTGAGTACCAGCGCAGTTAATAACATAAGAAGCCTCGACATCACCTTTAGAGGTCTTTATTTCAAAGACATCTCCCTTCTTAGTGATATCGTCAACTCCAGAGTCACGCATAAACTCTACACCGTTAATAACAGCGGTCTCCGCTAAGGCTAAGCATAATTCCCAAGGGGAACAGATAGCAGCGGAAGGAGCGTATAATGCATAATTAATATCTTTGTTGATATTAGGCTCAATGAGATGGACTTCTCTTTGAGTCTTCAAAAGCTTAAGTCCTTTTACTCCGTTAGCCACGCCTCTATTAAAAAGCTCATTGATAACAGCGTGGTCTTCCTCAGTAGAGCCGATGACAAGAGAGCCTATCTGAGAATAGTGAAAATTGAGTTTAGGAGCTAACTCATGAATGAGCTGACTTCCCTCAATATTAAGTCTTGCCATCAAAGTACCAGGCTTAGGATCATATCCAGCATGGACGATTCCTGAGTTGGCCTTAGTGGTCTTCATGGCCACATCGTTTTCCTTTTCAATGACGACGACCTTTAAATTGTATTTTGAAAGCTCAAAAGCAATTGAAGAACCGGTAATACCGGCACCGATTATCGCTACATCATAGCGCATATAAATTCCTCCCTTTTCGATATACCTAATATTATATGGAAAAGCACCGCTCTATGAAAGCGTTTTCATACTTTTTTAAGCGTTTGTAAAGAAGTTTATCGTCTGTCTAACAAGAAAATCAAAATTGATAGACAAAAATGTAATAATCGGGATTATCTATGATGAAAAATCGACAGGTTTACTTAGTCTCTACACCAGTGAGGACGTATCCAGCATCGGTGATGGCTTTGGATAAATCATCATCTTTGATGCCGCTATTAGAAACAATAGTGGCCTTCCCTTTTTTCAGGTCGACCTTAACTGAAGAAACTCCGTTAAGTGACTTGAGGGCTTCACTTACGTGATTAGCACAATGTTCGCACATCATACCGTCGATAGAAAGCACCTGCTGAACTCCTTCGACCTTCTTAGATTTAAATAACATATCTGTATCCTCCTTCTTGTTAAAGAACCTTAACCTCAATGAATTCAAAACGACCGTGACTGAAGATAACGACATCGCTAAAGAGGCCAGCATCGGACTAAGCACAAAATTAAGAGCAGTCAGAGACCCCGCAGCGATAGGAATCATAATGACATTATAGAAGAAAGCCCAGAACAGATTCATGTGTATAGTTCTTACAGTCTTCTTAGAAAGCTCATAAGCGTAAGAAACATCGCTTATAGAAGATCTCATGATGATGACATCCGCTGAAGAGATAGCAATATCTGTTCCGCTTCCTACCGCTATTCCCACATCCGCCTGCATTAAGGAGGGAGCGTCATTGATCCCGTCTCCGACCATAACGACTACCTGACCTTTATTTTGAAGCTCTTTTATATACTTTTCCTTCTCAGAAGGAACTACTTCATACTTATAAGAATCTAAGCCAAGTTCATCAGCTATTCTCTTAGCGGCGAATCTGTTATCCCCTGTTAACATCATTGTCTTCTTCCCGTCGTGCTGAAGTTCTTTAATAGCGGAATAAGAATCATCCTTAAGAGAGTCGGAGATTCCTATTAAGCCTATGACCTTATCAGAAGTAAAGAAGAAAAGAACAGTCTCTCCATCAGAGGACATCTTTTCATAATCTGACTCTATAGAAGAAGAAATATTATTCCTAACCTCAATAAGAAGAGCTCTATTTCCTATGTAGTATTCTTTCTTATCGTTTATTCCGCTTACTCCCTTACCAGGATAAGACTTAAATGAAGAGCAGTCCTCTATCTCTACCTTATTATTAGAAGCATATTCAACTACAGCCTTAGATAAAGGATGCTCAGACATCTTCTCAATAGAGGAAGCAATCATCAAAGCCTCCACTTTATCAAACTTATCGTACAAGATGAAGTCTTTTACTTCCATCTTCCCTTTAGTTAAAGTCCCGGTCTTATCAAAGACAAAGACATCTCCTTTAGCTAGTCTTTCAAAAGCCTCACCAGATTTAAAAAGTATTCCTCTTTCTGCCCCTTTACCTGAACCAGCAGTAATAGCAATAGGAGTAGCAAGACCTAAGGCACAAGGACAAGAAACAACAAGAACTGATATAGCGTACTCAAGAGCCTTATCTACGTTATATGAAGAATAGAAAAGCCAGACAAGAAATACAATTATTGATATAGAGATAACAGCAGGAACAAAGACCAAAGATATCTTATCCGCTGTCTTAGAAAGAGGAGTCTTAGACATACTGGCCTCCTCTACTAACTTTGCGATATTAGAAACAGCAGTATCTTTACCTAGTTTCTCAATAGACATCCTAAAAGAGCCTTCTTTATTTATAGTGCCCGCTACTACCTTATTGCCTAGAGTCAGATACTTAGGAAGCTCTTCCCCTGTTATCATCGACTCATCAATATTCCCGTATCCGAAGATAATAGTTCCGTCAGCCGGAACTCTTTCTCCTGGCTTAACAACCGCTACATCTCCTATCTTAGCCTCTAAGATATCCTTCTCTTCTTCTTTATTGTTTTTATATAAGATAAAAGTAGAAGGAGTTAAAGAGGCTAGTTTAGAAATAGCCTCCTTAGTCTTATTAGTAGCCTTGTTCTCAAGATACTTACCTATAGACACAAACACCAAGATAGTAGAAGAAGACTCTATATATATCTGATTCATCATGGACATATAATCCGCATTGGATTTAGAAAGATATAAGACTATAGCCTTTATAAATATATAAAGCCCATAGATAAAGGAAACACTAGATCCTAAAGCGATAAGAGAATCCATATTAGGATGCAGATTAAATAAAGCCTTGAACCCCCTAGTAAAATAAGAGAAGTTGATAACGATAATAGGAACAGTAAGAACAAGCTCGATAAGAATAACAACAATAGTCCTTAAGCCTATATCCTCTATATAATCAGTAACAAAAGGCCAGGAGTATTCCATGGCTAGCATATGCCACATAGAAAACACCATTAAGACCGCTAAGATGATAATAGAAGCCCATAGCTTCCTTTTCCTAACCTTTAAAGCCACATCTCTTTTAAACTTCTCTTCCTTAGCTTTCTTCTCCTCGTAAATAGAAGCCTTATATCCGGCTTTGCTAACAGCATCCTCAATAGAAGAAGAATTCACTTTATTAGAGTCGTAATCCACAATCATCGAATTAGACACTAAAGACACCTCGACAGAACTCACTCCGTCTAATTTACTGACAGCTTTTTCGACATGGGCTACACATGAGGCACATGTCATTCCGTCTACATCGTATTTTTCTTTCATATCATTACGTCCTTTTTTAGTATACCCTTAAAGGAATAAATGATGAGAAAAGACGCATATAAATAGATAAAAACAACAAATCTGAAAAAAGTTTATATGAAAATACGCCCATATATAGGCGTTAATAAGAAAGTGATCAAAATATTAGCACTCTTTACTTGACAGTGCTAATTATTGATATATACTATAGTTAGCACTTGGGATATGAGAGTGCTAATAGGAGGAAAATATTTATGGAAAACAAAATTGAGAGAAGAGACGATTACGATGAGGATATGGAGTTAGCAGATCCTTTCTTTAAAGGATTCTTCGACTTCCCTTTCTACAATGAAAAGAGAGCTCATCAGATTATGAAGACAGATATAAAGGATAACGGCAATGGGTATGAACTCAAAGTCGAAGTACCTGGCTTCAATAAGAATCAGATCGCTTTGTCATTAGATAAAGGATACCTTACTATTTCCGCTAAAGAAGATAAGAACGAAGATGAAAAGAATAAGAACGGAAAGTTCTTAAGAAAAGAAAGATTCTACGGTTCTTATCAGAGAACCTTCTACGTCGGCGATGTCGAAGAGAAGAATATTAACGCTCAGTTAAATAACGGAGTACTTTCTATCTCCATTCCTAAAGAAGTACAAAAGGATAACTCTAGTAAGCTCATTGAGATTAAATAACACGATTCCTTTCTAGGCGAATAAGCTATAAGGCCTATTCGCCTTTTCTTATGTTTGTATTTCAATGTTATATAATTCTTATGTGTAAGGAGGATTTTAAATGTCTAAGGGTTTGATGCTGATGGCAGATGGAGTCGAGGAGACTGAGTCTATCGCTTTTCATGATATTTTGACTAGAGCAGGAATACAATTAGACGCTGTCTCTATAAAAGACTGCCATAGGATACATACTTCTATGGGTCTTACTATTAGAGTAGATAAGAACATCAAGGAAATCACTGATATAGATAGTTATGATTTCATCTTTGTTCCAGGCGGTAAAAAAGGCGTTGAGAACATAAAGAAGTCCAGAAAGGCTTTAGAGATAATAAAGTACTTCCACTCCACTGATAAGTTATTATGCGCTATATGTGCCGGACCTTCTGTTTACGGAATGTTAGGCTATCTAGACGGCAAGCACTATACTTGCTTCCCTGGCTTCCAAGTCGGTAAGGGCATATATGAAGATGTCGGATCAGTAGTAGATAATAAGCTTATTACCGGACACTCTATGTATTACACAATAGAGTTCGCAGAAAAGGTCGTTAAGTACTACCTAGGTGATGAAGGAATCAACAAGATAATTCCCGGAACCAGAGGAGTAATTAAGAAGTAGTCGTTATTTATCTATATTAGGCGCGGCTAAATAGGTCGCGTCTTTTTTGTCGTAATTAAAGGACAGTGGAAATCATTTTGCAGTTTTGTCTACCATAATGCAGAAAATACATAACTGATTATCAGACAGTCAAATTTATACTAAAAGCAGAATATGGTAAGCGCTTACCAAAGGAGGCATTCCCGTGAGAAAGAACATATTAACTGTATGCACAACATTGGCTTTTACTATCGGTGCTCTAGGAGGATGTACTGGAGGTACTTCAGATAAAATAGTAATCAAGGTTGGAATGTGGCCTCAGTCGCAGCTTACTAACGATGTGAATATGTTCACTGAGTGGAAGAACAGATTTGAAGCTGTTTATCCTCAATATGAGATAAAAGCTGATAACTATGAATATTCAGTAGATACAGTTCAGGCTAAAGCAGAATCTCATAAGCTACCTACTATCTTCCAGACTTGGTTTACTGAGCCTACGATGCTAGTCTCTAAAGGATATATAAAGGATATAACTCCTCAACTAACTTCCTTAGGCTGGTTAGATAAGATGGATCCGGATATGAGAAGCTCTCTCACTTTTAACAATAAGATATACGGAGTACCTAGAGACGGTTACGGACTTGGTCTTTTTATAAATACCAAGACCTTAGGAGAAGTCGGACTTCTTCCTGATAACGATGGTGATGGTACTTATGAGATATACGATAAAAACGGCAAGCCTTGTTATCCTACGACCTTTGATGAAATAAAATCATACTCTCAGACTATTGTAGATAACACCGCTGATACTAAAGGCATATTGATTCTCTCGGCTAATAAGAACGGCGGTTGGCAGTTCTCAAATATCGCATGGAACTTCGGAGCTGAGTTAGAAAAGAAAGACAACAACGGCAAATGGGTTGGGAATCTTGATGATCCCAAAGCGGTTGAAGCTCTAGAATGGATTAAGGAAATGAAATCCGATGGACTTCTTCTTAATTCTGTCACTGTAAATTATTCTGATTGGGCAAGTGATGTAGTATCTAAAGTCGGTATGGCTTTTGTGGGTTCTGATGTCATTAAGCTCGCAGTAACTACTGGCGGCATGGATAAAAAGGACATAGCCTTCGTACCGATGCCTAAAGGCCCTAATGGAGAACAGTATTCCTTATATGGAGGAACTCCTTTCGTCTTCTCTTCTGATGCCAGCGATGAACAAGTCGAGGGCGGTCTTCGCTTCCTTGAGTTTATAGGAAGATCTCCTGAGACTTCAGAAAACTCCATTAAAGCCATGGAAGAAGGATTCTCTGTATCTCAGACTAAAGGCGAACCTATAATCCAGACTATAAGGCCTTGGGTCAATGAAGATTATGTGACTGCTACTGCAGCCTTAGATGATAAATACATAAACGTAAATAGAGATAATTACAATGATTTCTTCAACAGCATCTCAACCATGAAGAAAAGCGAAGTCCCTTATTACGCACAAGAGATGTATAAGGCCCTCGATCTTGTTATTCAGTCAGTCTTAGAGAATCCTGATACGGCTAACTGCCAGAATCTTCTCTCGACCGCTAATTCCACCTTCAATAAAAACTACATGTCGAAAGTAACTGATTAATTATGGTTAACCTTTCAAACATAGAATCGTTAAAAGCCTCAGAGATCAACGATTCTTTAAAAGTCGCAAAAAAGAGAAAAGTCATAACTAAAAAAGACATCTCTGGCTGGTTATTGATGCTCCCTGGAATAGTATTGTTCTCTTTCTTCCTCTGGGGACCGATGATTATGAATGTCATCTTGTCCTTCTTCGATGGATATAAGCTGACTAATTTCCAAGGCTGGGGTAATTATTACACAATATTCCACGACCAGTTATTTATCGCGGCTTTAGAGAATACATTTAAGTATATCTTCTGGTCTCTTGTTATTGGTTTCTTGCTTCCTTTGATATTAGGAATACTCTTAAGCGAACTTATTAGATTCAAATCATTTTTCAGAATAGGCTTATACATACCTTGTGTAATATCTGGTGTGGCAGCAGCTTTCTTATTCGTATCTTTATATGACCCTGAGCCGTATTCAGTCTTAAATGTCATCCGTTCTTGGATGGGATTAGAGCCTTCATTATTTGTCAGCCAAGCTGACTTAGCTATTCCTCTAATCGTCATCGCCATGACTTGGAGAGGAGCGGGAGGCACAATCTTAATTTACTTATCCGCTATTCAAAACATAGATCCTTATCAGTATGAAGCCGTGAGGCTTGATGGAGGAGGGTTTATCAAAAGACTAAGATATGTTACTTTCGCCCATCTTAAACCTACTATTTCCACTTTGTTCATCATGCAGATAATATCTGTCTTCCAGGTATTCTACGAACCGATGATTATAGGAAACAGCAATATTCATTCTATTTCCCTCATGCTTCTTGCTTACGACTTCGCTTTCTCTGAAGGAAAACCTGAATTAGGAGCCGCTGTAAGTGTCATCCTTTCTTTGATTATTCTATTCTTCACCGCTATTTATTTCGGTGTCACAAAATACTTTGAAAAGAGGTCCAGAACATGAGAATGAGAGATAAAACAACCGGGCTTCTTAATTTCCAAGATTACAAGAAGCCTCGCTTCAGAATACTATATGCATTCTTCGTCTTTATCTTAGTAATCGCTCTTCTTACAGCCATCATACCTATAGCCTGGCTTGTTATAACTTCTTTTAAGAGCGTCACTGAAATCAACTCTACTGTCTATCATCTTTTCCCGGAAGTATTCGATATCTCAAAAGTGGTTAGAGTCTGGCAGAAAGTTAATTTCAGCAGATACTTCCTTAACTCCATCATCGTTGGTTTAGGAGCTGTAGTATCTGCTGTACTTTTCAACGGATTACTAGCTTACGTCGTGGCTATTGTTAAACCTAAAGGATATAAGATCATCAACGGTCTAATTATGACGTCTTATATGATTCCCGCTATTACTGGAATCATCCCTATTTTCAAATGGCTATCTGAACTTAATCTCACTGATAACTACCTTCCTCTGATGCTGATGTATGGAGCTAACGCCTTCTATTATGTGAACTTCAAGAATTACTTTTCTTCTATTCCTAATCCTTTATTTGAAGCCGCTAAGATAGATGGCTTATCAGACGGAAAGATCTTCTTTAAAGTAGTTCTTACCTTATCTAAGCCAATAGTAGGTGTTGTTTCCATCTTTGCCTTAACTGCATCCTGGTCAGACTTCTTACTTCCTTACTTATTACTAAACGATTCAGATATGTACACCGTAATGGTAGAGATATATAAGATCCAGGCTTCATTAGGAAACGGATTCACTTACGATGAGTTCTTAATGGTACTAGTAATTTCAATTATCCCTCAGATTATTATTTTCTTCATCTTCCAAAAGCAGATAACAAACTCCGCTTCACTAAGCGGAATCAAGGAGTAAATATATGAATAAGAAAGCTAATCTATTCATCAAGGCTGATCCTTATAAAATCATTGAAGAAGGATTTCATAAAGAAAGAAACCAAGTAGCGGAATCTATCTTTTCATTAGGTAACGAATACATGGGAATAAGAGGAGCTTTCGATGAAGGCTCTTCTAATCTAAAAACACTTAGAGGATCTTACTTCAACGGTATATATGAATACGCTAAGGAAGATACTCCTTCTGCTTATAAGGGGATCGTAAAACGCACTCATTTCATGATTAACTCAGTAGATTGGGTTAATACAGAAATCATCTTAGATGGCGAGAAAGTAGATTTAGGATCGAATGATTTCAGTGATTTTTCTAGAGAACTAGATCTCCTTTCAGGAGAATTAGTAAGAACCTTCGTCTTGAATCTTCACTCTAAGAGCAAAGTTAAGCTTATCTTTAAAAGACTAGTAGATATGTCTAACTGCCACAGAGGTTATCAGATTATAGAGATTCAATCATTAAGCCAAAAGAAAATCGATGTAGAAATACACCTAAATCTCAACTCTAATGTCCTCCACTGGGGAAAAGACTGCTATTATATGCCCGAGAAAGAAGAAGTTAAAAACGATTCTCTTCTTTTAACAGCAAGAACGCTTACTACTGAACAGCACGTTATTTCTTCTATGAAGATAAAGACTAATGTGGAATATTCTCCTGTAGATGAAAAGAAGCCTTTATTCGTCGGTAGAGTATATAAGTTCGTCCTCCCTCCTTCAAAGAAAGCTTTCTTTGAAAGATATGTCGTTAATATCGCTTTGAAAAAGCCGGTATCCGATATTTCTCAAAAAGAAGATGAAGCCTTAAGAGAACTTGATGAATCATACATAAACGGATACCAGAAAGCATACGAATCAAATGTCAGATTCTTCAAAGGAATCTTCGATAAAAGCGATATTCAAATCGATGGAGATTTAAGCGATCAACAAGGTATTCGCTTCTGTCTTTTCCAACTGACTCAAACATATCACGGATATTCTCCTTCAGATAACATAGGGGCTAAAGGCCTTACTGGAGAAGCTTATTCAGGACATGCTTTCTGGGATTCAGAGACTTACTGCCTTCCTTATTATCTGCTCACTAACATGGAAGCCGCTAAAGACCTTCTAATGTTTAGATATAACACTTTAGGAGAAGCAAAAAAGAGAGCTTTAGATTTAGACTGCCAAGGAGCTTGCTATCCTATAGCTACCTTAAACGGAAAAGAAGGATGCAATTTATGGCAGCATGCCTCTTTGCAGTTCCAGCCTTCTACAGGTGTTAGTTACGCTATTTTCCATTATTACAATTTAACTGATGACAGCCAGTTCATTAAAGAATACGGATTAGAAATGCTCATTGAGATTTCTCATTTCCTATTAGATAGAGGCCAATACGATTCTACTGGTAAGCATTTCGGTTTCTATGGAGTTATGGGGCCTGATGAATTCAAGGTCATGGTAAATAACAATACATATACTAACTTCATGGCAAAGAAAACTTTTGATTTTACATTAGAGATGTTTGATAAATTCGGCTCCGATTCTATACTTAAAAAGTGCAATATCAATAAAGACTTCTTCATCAAAATAAGAAAAGCATCAGAGTCTATGAAGATTCTGTACGACTCAAAGACCAAGTTATTTGAGCAGAACGACGGGTTCTTCTCTCTTCCTCATTTAGACATCAATTCTATCCCTCAGGAAGACTTCCCTTTGTATTCTCATTGGACTTACGACCGCATTTATCGTTACGACATGATCAAGCAGCCGGATGTCTTGATGTTTATTTTCTTGTATTCTTCATCATTCACTCTTGAGCAAAAAGAAGCTAATTATGATTACTACGAACCAAGATGCATTCATGAGTCTTCTTTATCTCCTTCTATCCATTCAATATTCGCTTGTGAATTAGGCAAGGAAAAAGAAGCACTTAACTTCTTCTCTTACGCTACAAGATTAGATCTTGATGATTACAACATGAATACTTCTGAAGGTCTCCACACTACTTCATTAGCGGCGGCTTTTATGAATATCGTATACGGCTTTGGCGGAGTGAGAACTGATGGTGATATTTTAGTCATCAATCCTTCTTTGCCTTCTAAATGGTCTTCTTATTCTTTCAAGATTTCCTATAAAGGAAGAAATATCAAAGTCGAATTAAATAAACATAAAACAACGGTATCCATAAAGGGCTCTCCTTTCATGGCTTCAATAAAAGGAAAGGTCGTCTTCTTAGCAGAAGACCAGCCTTATGAAATCTAACTTATGATTGAACTTATTCAAAAGGGCTATATACCAGAGCAAAGTAACGATATAGGCACGAGATTTGTCATCGGTAACAATCATCTAGGCTATAGAGGCACTTTAGAAGAAGATACTTCTTTAGATAATGTGTCTTTAAACGTGGTTGGATTTTATGACCAGTATGAGAATAAATGGAGAGAGTCTGTTAACATGCCTAATCCATTCTTCATACGTGTCTTTTCAGGTAATGAGCAGTTAAAGACTAAGAACGAATCTATCTCGCATACTGTAAAATTAGATCTTTCTAATGGTGTTTACTATAGAGAGACAATTTTTGATAAAGGGATTATTGAGTCTAAGAGGTTCGCTTCTTGTGTAGATACTAAGCTAATCTCAGAGTCTTTTATATATACCGCTAAGAAAGATGGCAATTACAGAATAAAAGCAGAATTTGATGAGAATATATACGATATAAATGGTCCTCACTTCAAAGAGAAGAACTTCTCTTATAAAGACGGGCTTTTTATCTTTAGAGGACAGACCAACGAAAACAAAACTGGGGTAGAGCTTCTTAAAATCACATCTGATTCTGAATGTTTAATAGATACAGACTCTAAAGGAATAGTAATAGAGAAAAAGCTTAAGAAAGGCGAGTCTATAAGCCTTTATATATACGCTTATGTCTTGTCTAGTTTCCTGGATGATAACTTAGATGATTATTCTTCTTTTATTAATGAGTATTCTAAAGGCTTTGATTATCTAGAGAATGAACATTCTTCTCTATTCAATAAGAAGTTCACTTCTTCAAGAATAATAATAAAAGGAGATGATGATCTTCAAGAGGCTTTGGATTATTCAGATTACATGCTTACTTCTTGCTCTTTCTCTTCTTATATTACTTCTATTCCCGCTAGAGGATTCTCAGGGCAGACATATAAAGGAGCGGCATTCTGGGATTCAGAAATATTCCTTCTTCCTTTCTATCTTTTACATGATCTTCAAGAAGCCAGAAGGCTTATTGTATATAGACTCCATAGCTTAAATAACGCTATGAAGAAATCTTATGAGTTTGGATATGAAGGAGCCTTCTATGCTTGGGAAAGCCAAGAAAACGGAAAAGAAGCTTGTTCCAAATACAATGTCACTGACCCTACTACTCATAAGCCTATAAGAACTTACTTTGTCGATAAGCAGATACATATATCTTCTGATATAGCCTACGCCCTTGATGAATATATAAAGATGAGCGGGGATTACTCTGTTCTTTTTGATGGCGGATTAGATGTTCTATCAGAGATCTCTCGTTTTTATTTCTCTTATAGCGTCTTAGAAAACGACGGCAAATATCATCTTAATGATGTAATAGGACCTGATGAATATCACGAGAGAGTAGATGATAATTCCTTCACTTCATATATGGCGTATAACTCCTTAGATGTTTTCATTTCGCTATTTGAAAAAGTAAAAGAGGCATTCCCTACTGAACTAACAAAGATACCTAATTACTTAGATATCGCTTTTGAATATGGAAAGACACGCAAGTTTATTAGGGCTCTTTATCTCCCTAAAGTTGATAAAAGCGGAATACTCGAACAGTTTAAAGGCTATTTATCCTTAGAAGACTGCACGGTAGAGGATGTGAGAAAAAGATTAACTTCCAGTAAGGAATACTGGGGCGGATCTAACGGCCCGGCTTCTAAGACTAGAGTCATTAAGCAAGCTGATGTCATCGCTCTTATGGTTCTTTTAAAAGACATGTTCTCTAAAAAGGAACTCAGTGATAATTATGATTTCTACTCTAAATACACAGAGCACGGAAGTTCATTATCGGCTTCGATGTATTCATTAGCGGCTTCTTTTCTAAATAAGAAAGAAGAAAGCTATTCATTCCTAAAGAAGTCCTCATCTGTAGATTTAAAAGGATCAGATAAGAACTTCGCAGGTGATATCTACATCGGAGGAACCCATATGGCTTCTCACGGAGGCAATTACTTATGTGTTATCTATGGTTTTGCCGGTCTTCAGTTTAAAGACTATAAGCCAATATTAAACCCTTGCCTTCCAGATGAGATAAGTGAGTTATCATTCAAATTCGAATATATGTCCAAGACTTATAAAGTTCAGATAAACAAAGATGGCGGAAAGTTAGAAGAAACAAAGGAGGACGATTTATGGTAAGAGGTATTATTTTCGATCTAGATGGTGTTCTTCTCTCTACTGATAAGCTTCATTACAAAGCTTGGAAAAAGATGGCTGATGAAGAAGGCATCTACTTTGACGAGGAAATAAATAACAAACTCAGAGGAGTCTCAAGAATGGCTTCTTTAGAGATCATTCTTCAGAAAGCCAACAAGACATACACTCAAGAAGAAAAAGAAGCTTTAGCCGCTAAGAAGAACGGATACTATGTGGAGCTTATTAAGACTCTTCATGAAGAAGACGTAGACCCTGAAGTGAGAAACACTTTAAGCGAGCTTAGAAAAGGCGGAGTAAAACTCGCTATCGGATCCTCTTCTAAAAACACCAAGGCTATTCTAAAGCAAGTTAATCTAGAGTCTTATTTTGACGCCATTTCAGATGGAGTAGGCTTAATAAATCCTAAGCCAGACCCTGAAGTATTCTTAAAAGCCGCTAAGATGATTGATCTCTCGCCTTATCAGTGCATGGTAGTTGAAGATGCAAAAAGCGGAATAGACGCCGCTAATAAAGGCGGGTTTACTTCTATCGGCTTCAACGGTGAAGCTGGTACTTATTTAAAAGCAGATGTCAGGATCAAATCCTTCAAGTCTCTTGTTGCTTTAGCGGAAAGAGGCTTGGTCTTTTATAAAGTAAATAAGGTATATCAAGGTAACGTCAAAGCCGTTAATGACTTCACCTTGGAAGTAGATGATAGAGACTTCTTAGTCTTAGTAGGACCTTCTGGATGTGGTAAGTCCACTACCTTAAGAATGCTCGCCGGACTAGAGGAAATATCATCTGGAGATATATACATAAACGGAAAAAGGATAAATGATGTAGAGCCTAAGGACAGAAATCTCTCCATGGTCTTCCAGAACTATGCTTTATATCCTCAGCTTACTGTATATAAGAATATCGCCTTCCCTTTAAAGAACAGAAAGATCAAAAGGAATTATCCTTATGAAAAAGAAAGCGGCAAGAACAAGTTTGTATTGTTCTTTAAGAATCAGATAACATTCTTAAAGTCCAAATACTATAATCATCATTATTCAAAGGCCGAAATAGATGAAAAGGTCAAAGAAATATCATCTGTTTTAGGCTTGAACGATTACTTGAAGAGATACCCTTCTGAATTATCCGGCGGTCAAAAACAGAGAGTAGCTTTAGGAAGAGCTTTAATAAGAAAACCTGATGTCTTCTTATTAGATGAGCCATTATCTAATCTCGACGCTAAAATGAGAGCTTCCATGAGAACAGAAATCATCAAGCTTCATAACAAAGTTAAGACTACGTTTGTCTACGTTACTCACGATCAAGTAGAGGCTATGACCATGGGGACTAAGATTGTCTGCATGGCAAATGGAGTGATTCAACAAGTAGGTACTCCTGATCAGTTATTTAACCATCCGGTAAATAAGTTCGTAGCGGGTTTTATCGGTACTCCTCAGATGAACTTATTGCCTTGTACATTAACTGCCTCTTCTAAAAATGAAGTAAAGGCAGAATTCAGCAAAGGTGAATTATCTATCTCTAATAAGAGATTCAAAGATGAAGTTAATTTAGTTAAGGAGAAAGATTCCTTTATAGGAATAAGACCTAAAGATTCATCTATTCTATCTTCAGAAGAAAAAGGATGCTTCAAGGGTACTTTGTCTTTAAAAGAGAAGCTCGGTGATGAAGTCTTATATTACTTAGGCTTAGAAGGACAAGAATCTGATTTTGTCATTTCTTCTGATAAGGATTTACCTATCGAAGTAGGAGAAGTAGTTAACTTTAAGATAGATTCTAATAAGGTTCATCTCTTCTCATCTCTTAATGAGGAAAGCCTGACAAAATGAGGAGATGGATTAAAGTGATTCTTTTAACCCCTCTTCTTTTCACCTCTGTGGTTTCTTGTGAGAATAAATCATCGGTAAGTGATAATTCGGTTCAAGACTCCTCTAGTGTTTCTTCTTATGAGAATAAAGACTCTTCTGATGATCAATTGCCTTCTGATTATTTTAAGAACTACTGCGGAAATGAAGAAGGAAAACTCAATTCAAAGGTAAGCATTATCGATTATGATAACTACAAAACCTTCGATAAATACGAAGCGTATGTAGACGGAACAAAAGCTGCTCTTTATTCTGTTAAGACTGATACTAGTCATTCCTTTAGCATCGATTCTAACCAAAGAGAAGATTCTTCTGTCCTTCAGATAAGAATGGAAGGAAAGGCAGATATAGCGATTAAACTCAGTTATTCATATAATTCAGTTCCTACTATAAGACCTATAAAGTCTTCTATCTCTTGTAAAGTAGACTCTAAATACAATCTTATTTCCTTCACGGTTTTCAATAAGGGTCAGTACACTATTGAATTCAATGACTCTAAGACACCGACTATGCATTTATTTGTGGATTCACTGACCACTGACTATTCGTCTTTGAAAGACGATGATGATGTAATCTTCTTCTCTAAGGGAATCCATAATTCCTCTAATGATTCCAGAATAAACTCTAATAACGAAATAAACGTACCTTCAAATAAGAAAGTAGTCGTGGATTACGGTGGAATCATCGAGGCTAAGTTCGTCTCATATAATCAATCAAATATCAGTCTTATAGGAGGAGGAATAATAGACCTTTCTTCTTTTAAGAGAGACTCTAATTCCAGGGCTATACCTGTCGACTTCTCTTATTGCACTAATGTAACTATCAGCGATCTTTCGTTTCTAGATCCAGCTGGTTGGTGCCTTAACCTTTATTTTGATAATCATGTATCTGTAGATAACGTAAAGATAATATCTTCGAGAGCTAACGGAGACGGGATATCAGTTCAGTCCTGCTCGAATGTAGAAGTGACCGATTCTTTTGTGAGAACTTACGATGATTCTCTTGTAGTTAAGAACTATCCAAAATACGGGAACTATTCCTTAGAAGGAAGTACTAAAAGCGTTCACTTCACTAATTGCCTTATTTGGAATGACTTAGCTCAAGGAATGGAAATAGGATATGAAGCCATAGGTAAAACCATGGATGATATTTCCTTTAAAGACATCACTGTACTTCACGCATACCATAAAGCTCCTATTTCAATTCATAACGGGAACAACGCTGATATTACAAACGTCAAGTTTGAGAACATCACCATAGAGGATGCATCTATGGGACAAGGAGATGGAAGTAATGCCTTGATAGGAATTGAATGCGAATATTCTCCTACTTGGTCTGATAACTGGAAGACTACATCTCTAGGCTCTATATCAAACGTTAAGATCAAAAACGTCCTGGTTAGAAGCGATAATAACAAGAATTTACCTATCGTGGTCAAAGGGTCTTATGACTCTAGAGATAAGACTTCTCATTACGTAAGCGGAATATATCTAACTGATATATCAATTAACGGCTCAGTATTAGACGGACTTAACAAAAACATAAGCACCAACAGTTACGTAAAAGGATTTTATGTCTCTTCTTCAGGAGATGAAATCACTGGAGCGAGTCTCAAAAACTGCTCTTCTTTAGACCAGGTTAATTCTATTTATTCAGATTACTGCGATTTTATTTGAAGTTAATTTTAAACAATGCAGAATTAGATACCTTTCTTGCAGTTTTAGTGGATAATGTAACCCCTTACTTAATAATATAATTCAATCAAACGGAGGAATTATGAATTCAATTAGCAAAAGACTTTTGACCTTAGGATTGAGCTTCTGTTTTGTATTAACAGGATGCGGAACTTCTTCTTCAGATGACTCTACACAAAGTTCAACATCTGTTAACAGCGGAGTAAATAATAACTATTACTCTCCTGATAACATCATAACCCCTCAAGAAGAAGTAACTAGTTCATCTTTAGTTACCTACCCTGGCCCTTCAATGCTGAAGACATCTTCGAAAATAGGACTTACAGTCGACGATCAAGATGTGTTTGTATATGAAACCAGAGTAAATCATAAAAGAAGCTTTACTTATGATTATTCAACAGATACTGCTCCGGTCGCCATTTTTGATTTTAGCGGTAAAGTACACGTAAAAATAAAGGTAAATGATGCAGAAGTCACTTCTGCAACAGTTAGTCCTTTGGCGTATGGAATATCTCCTAATATATCTGATAACTACATCGAATTCGATTTAACTAATCCTGCTGATTATACAGTTGAATATAATTCGGACTATAAAACCGCTATACATCTTTTCACTTCTCTTCCAGAAGAAAATCCTATTACAGAAGAGGAAGCAAAAAAGGACAGTTCCATCATATATTTCGGACCTGGAGTCTATAAAGTAGATTCTATTCCCGTTAAATCTAACTCAACTATTTATCTAGCTGGAGGAAGTTATGTCTACGGTCAGATTCTTACTGCTGATTTAGAGAACGTAACTATAAGAGGAAGAGGCATTATCGATGGAGAAATCTACGATAGAAAGATAGCTTCTCAAAAAGAGATTCCTATCGAGTTCACCAGAACAAATGGAATCACCATCTCTGGAATAACTATTTTAGATCCTGCTGGTTGGGCTTCTGCTTTCATCAACTGCTCTAATGTAAATATAGATGAATTAAGAATCGTATCCGCTAGAGCAAACGGAGATGGAATCTCCCTTCAGTCCTGCTCTAATGTCACTGTAAAGAATGGCTTTGTCCGTTCTTGGGATGACTCCTTAGTTGTTAAGAATGTCGATAGAGGCTCTACCTCTAATATAGAATTCAATGGAGTAACAGTCTGGACTGATTTAGCTCAGTCCATGGAAGTCGGATATGAAACTAACGGGCCTTCCATGAAGGATATCTATTTCAAGAATATTACAGTTGTCCATAATTTCCATAAGGCCTGTATGTCTATTCATAACTGCGATGATGCTTCAATCTCAAATATCCATTTTGAGAACATCACCTTAGAAGATGGACAGATGCTAGGAGACGTTAGAAATGATGGGGATAATGACTTCTTGATCGATATGACCATCGCCTATAACGCCGAATGGACAAAATCCGGCGGCAAGCGCGGAAAGATCAAAGACGTTTATTTCAAGAACATCAGAATTTATAACTTAGTCGATTCCATCGTTTCAAGAATGCAAGGAGAAGACTCAACTTCCAGCATTGATAACGTCACTATGTCTAATATCGTCATTCAAGGAAAGACGATAAAAGACAAAGCAGATTTAAAGCTGACCACAAACGATTATGTTACAGGTCTAACCTTCCAGTCATCTGAAGAAGTAGCTGGAGCAAAGCTGACCTTGAAATATAAGTGCAGCACCGATGGAAGCAATCCTTCTATCACTAATAACACAGGTGTTAAGCAAGACGGAATCTTAGTACCTGAAAGCTTCCAGAACAAAGATACAGTTTCTTATATAGGTGAAAAAGCCGACATAGGAGAAGCCACTATCTCAATCACTCATGGCACTGGATCTACAACTCAGGCTGATTACGATGACGGAACAGGTTCTTATGACACAAGTAGTAACCCCAGCAAGAATCTGATCGACGGGGATAGAACCACTATTACTACAACTAAAGAATACACAGGCGCTCAAGATGAGTTCATCGCAGTTACAGTAACATTTGAAAAGCTTACGACTGTCGGTGTCATCAGACTGCTTGGCGATTATGCTAATTCGATGTATTCACGCTATTCAATTTCTGTCTTTGGCAGGAAGATGAAGACTGACGGAACTCCTAATGAGAAGTTTGTCAGAATCTTATCTTCAAGTGATTATGAAATCACTCCATCCTTAGGCAACTACTCAGATATATCGTTTACTCCCACTGGTTACTTAGCCTTGCAACTTCGTTTCTTTAGAAGAGACGACCTTGGGTATACCAACAAATTGGAACTTGCTGATTTATCCTTCTACCCGCCTTCATTAACCTATAACAAACCTATTGTGGATTCTACTTCTCATTACGATGTCTACGATGTCTCAAAGATCAACGATGGTCAGACATCCGGTACTTCTTATTATGAATCCTCTTCTCTTCCTGCCTATGTAGTTATCGATATGCAAGACATATACACCCTTAAATACATAGTTATGTTCCTTCCTGGACTGATGTCTTGGTCAGCTAGAACAGAGAACATTCAGATTCTGTATTCAAACGATAACACATCATATTCTTCATCCACTGTCTTTAACACGTTAGTCGATAACAAAGACTATCTGTTTGATCCTTCTTCCGGAAACATGAACATCGTCGATGTTTCCTCTAAGAACATCAAAGCCAGATATATAAAGCTCGTTATCAACTCCAATTCGGCGGAGGGAAATTATGGAGGTCAGCTATCGGAAGTTTCTGTCTACGGTTTCTAATTTTGAATAAGGTAAGTTTCTTAAATAAAGGAGGAAAACTTAATGAAAAAGAAACTATTGTCGGTTTTAGTTATGACTGGACTTGCGTTGACTGCTGTCAGCTGCGGAAACAGCTCATCTGACATCGTTGATTCTGTCTCTTCTACCGCCTCTTCTACTGCTACTAGTTCTACCGTTTCTTCTACTGCCGCTCCTTCTAGCAGTTCTACTGCTTCTTCATCTTCTTCTGTCGCTTCTTCAGAAGCTGAAATCCCAGCAGATCCCACTTACTCTACTTCTCTTCCTGAGGGTAGTGAAGTAAGAGAGTTCAACGCTACTTTCGATAAGAAGGTAGATGACTTCTCTTCAAAGACTTCAGTCGGTACCGTCTCAGGAAATGCTGTTTATAATTCCTCTCCTTACCTTAAGGTCAGATTGAATTCCTCTAATGAAGTTTTCCCTTCTTCTGCGGATGCTTCTATCTATAAGCAAGGTGAAGGCACATATCCTATTAAGGATTACGATGGAATTGGATTCACTGTTAAGCTTCATGATTCTAAGAAGATCTCTAACAATCAATTAGTGTTAGCTCTTAGAGGTGATGATTCTTGCCAGGTTTATCAGATTCCTTTAAATACTGCTCTTAACCCTGATGCAGAGAACCTTTCTTCTCTCACTTCTGATTATCAGGATTTAATCGTTTCTCCTAAGCAGACTATATCTGATGAGAATACTGTCTATAAGAAGACTGATGGCTCTGATTCAACCATTAAAGTCCTTGATACTATCGTTGGATTCCATTTATTTGCCACTGGCAAAGTCGATGCTACTTTAGATATCGCTTCTGTATTCTTAGTGAAGAGCGGTGTTAAGACTGTCATCGATGATTTCGAACATAGCAAGCCTAATGATGGCGGAGCTAACTTATGGTGGAGAGACTCTACCGGCTATATAGTCTCTAGACAAGCTGAGATTAAGGATAACGGCTCTTATGCTGTTAATACTGAAGAAGTGGGAAAGAACCTAGTCTTAAATATCAAGGGCGATTCCTCTACTGCTAAAGTTACCTTTAAGGATGGCACCCATGAAGTTACTAAGGATTGGGCAGACCTTAAAGATTCTTCTAACAAAGCTATCCCTGCTACTTTAACTGAGACCTTTAAGCCTATTGTTATCAACCTTGCTAATTCAGGTATTGATTTCACTCCTACTTCTTATTCGATTTCATCTGATAAGGAAGTAATTATCAATCGTATATTCCTCTCTGATTTAGTCAATAAGAAAGCAGAAGAATATGCCGCTATTGATCAAAAAGATGCTAAAGTCTTCGATTCCTTCAATAGATCACAAACAGGATTTGATGGTGATTATGATGCATCTCATGCTTCACAGACTGTCATCGATGCTGGATTAGATTACGCTTTATCATATAACGCTAATACTTCTAATATGGTTTCTGCTGATGGAACTAGTTTGGTCTTTGATGCTTCTTCTCTTCCCGCTGATGGTTTTATTCAGTTAAAGGAAGGATCTGATGCTCATGCTAGAACTAATGAAAAGTACATGGTCTTCTCCATGAAGCTAACTGATGGCGCTAGTTTAGATAACTTCAGATTCGGTTATGGCGGGTCAGGAGTTGTATACGCAAATAACTGGTATTCAGCCTTTATGTCCAAGTCAGTCGATACTCCTTATTATTCTGATGCTGATGGATATAAGTGGTATGTCATCGATATTGCTGAAACTGGAATAAGCGAAGTCAGCAACATGATAGATATGTACTACTCTGGAACCGGTAAGTTATATATCGATGAAATATTCTTCACCGATGATTACACCAATCCTCTTGTCGTCGATAATGAAGATGTCAATGACGGACTTCATGATGCAGTAGTCTCTACTGCCGGTTATCACTATCAATACGGTGGAAACTTAGGAGCAACTGCTGATCCTGTCATCGCTCTTACCTTAAAAGGCGATGGAACTAGCGACTTAAGCTCTGTAAGATTAGAGCTCAATGGCGAAACTAAGTGGTTCAAGGATAACGCTATTATCGATACTAAAGGCGCACCTATAGATTCCACTACCGCCCTTCCTACTGATAACACTACTATTTATATAGATCTAGTTCAGTCAGGCTTCTCTCTTGAAGGTAACGGAAATCTTCATATTCATGTCGGAACCGATACTGCCAGTGGAGATATCACCTTTGCCAAGTTAGCAACTTACGCATATAATAAAACCACGTTCAACGTAGCCAGCAATAAGGCTGTTGATACTTCTGGTTATTCATATGTCGGATGGGTTGGAAATGCCGCTAGACTCAATTCTAATGGCGGAAAGTACTTAGAGCTTAACGTAAAAGGCGATGGAACTGCTACCCTAGCTTCCTTAAGACTCGCAGATGGAGTCGGAGAGTTCTGGGTCAAAGACGGAAAGCTCATCCTTAAAGATGGCTCAGCCTTAGACGCCGCACATGTAATTTCTGAAGATGGAGAGACTATTGTTATCGATCTAGTTAAATCCGGTTTGTCATTTGCAGGAGATATCCACGCGCATATCGGTGGGGACGGGTATACAGGAACAATCACCTTCACAAGTATTGATGTAGTTCTTGATAATCCTTCTTACTCTACTATCTTCTCCTCTAGATACTCAGACTAGCCATAATATTAAATAAGGTGAGGGGAAACAAAATTCCCCTTACCTCATTAATAATAAAAGGAGTTTATGTATAAGTTAGTAATCATAGACGATGAGTACCTTACTCGCCTGGGGCTTGAAAAAAGCGTACCTTGGTCAGAGCACGGGATTCAAGTAATCGGAACAGCAGATAACGGAAAGTCCGGTCTTGATTTAATAATGAAAACTCATCCTGATTTGGTTATCACTGATATAAGAATGCCTTTTATGAGCGGTGTCGATTTAGTTAAGAAGTTGTCAGAATTGGGTTTTGATGGTGAAATCATCGTTCTTACTGCGTATAAGGACTTCGATTACGCTGTCGAGACCTTTAATTCTGGCATTTTTTCATACATCCTTAAGCCTATAGAGAATAAAGAACTTCTGAGCACTATAGATAAGGCCGCTTTAAAATTAACAGAAAGACGCTCTACTATAGCTAAGAAGAAATCAGTTGAGATTTCCTTAAATAACGATAGATCTAATCTCATAACAGAATTATGCAGAGGAACTATCAGTTCAGCTGACTACAAAAAGAAAGAAAAGGATCTTGATTTCTCCATTCCAGAAAGCGGAACTCTTATCATCCTTTCTCCTGACTCTGATGGAGACTCTATTTCAAATAAGCTGAGCAAAGGAGTTTCTCTTTTATCATCGATTCTCGATAAAAAGACAAAGTGTCAATGCTTCTTAAGCTCTAACATATATGTATTCTTTACTGACTCTAAAAACAAGATGGTGTTTAAATGGCTCCTTGATTTTGTTAGCAAATCAGAAGAGATCGATGAAGGAACCTTCACATTGAGTTCCTCTTCCTATTCTTCCTTAGATGATGTCTCTTTTAATTTCATCAAGTGCATCAATCTCATCCATAAGAAACTTCTATTCGGCTTTACGACTATAGAGAATGAGAACGACGACTCTATCTCTTATCGTCACTATGTCTCTATCCAGGCTTTCTATAAGCTTCTCTCGGAGAATTACTCTAAGCCTCTTACCGTAGGCTACGTCAGTTCTCAGATGGGTGTTTCAGAGTCGTATTTAATGCATCTTCTAAAGGATTCTTTAGATAAGACCTTTAATGACCTGGTAACTGAATATAGAATTTCCCTTTCTAAGAAGCTTCTTAAAGAAGGCAAATTCAGAATTAATGAAATTGCAGATAAGGTTGGATACGCTGATGAGAAATACTTCTCCCGTGTATTTAAAAAACTAGTAGGTTGCAACCCATCTGAGTATCATTAAATTATGGGTAAAAAGAAGTTCGATAACCTATCTTTCAGAAGCAAGCATCTAATCATACTTTTTTCTTTGCTCACTGTTATTTTTTCATTAATGGTGTGCTCTATTTATACAATTAAGCATTACTACAATCAAAACATAGTAGTTAAAGACATCAACGCCAAGCATGAGCAGCTAGATAAGTCTCTAGATGCTTTAATCGATGACGCTAATGCCGCCTCTATCTCTATCTTCGATGAAGATAACTTCTATTCAGTTATTAACTCTGATGATAAAAACGCTTCCTTTAATAAGTTATATTCAGTTCAGCCTTTGTCTCCTAATATTTTCCATGGGATAAGCTTTTATCAAAACGAGAAAGAGATTTGCTTCGCTACCAGCGAAGACATTCAGTCTCTTCCGTATATGTCTCCTTCTATGTACCAGAAAGTAATTACCTCTACTTCTTCCCCTCTTGTTTACTGCTTATCTACTTTCAATGAAAACGGGGAGTACTTAATCTTAGGCAAAAAGATTCAGATAAGCGGTCAAGATCCAGGAGTCGCTTTTATTTACCTTAACGAAGACACTATCTATTCTTTAGTTAAGAACATCTTATCAACCGATAAGAACTATCTTATCGACTCTCAGAAGAATATCGTCTCTTCTTCTAATATCGAAGAATTAGGAGGAGTAATCCTCAACCCTGATAATCTAGGTCTTCTAGATGATAACGCCAACAAGACTCTCACTTATGAAGGCGAGAAATCACTAGTGTCAGTAAACACCCTTTCTTCTGTAGAAGACTCTTTTAAATTCTCCTGGCAGATAGTGTCCATCCAAGATTACGACTCTATCTATTACTGGATCAACGTTACCGAGATTCTCCTTTTCTCCATCGCCGGTCTTTTCTTCTTAATTGCTGTTATTTCAGTCATATTAATCTCTAAATCGGTCGCCAAGCCAATAAAAGAGCTCGCAGTGACTGTCGATGACTACGACCTGTTCAATTCCTCTAACAATAAAACGGAGTCGTATAAGCCTTCCCATAACGAAATCAGCCACCTTGAGGATTCTTATCATCAGATGATTCAAAGAATAGATTTCCTCATGCAGCAGAATATCAAAGACATGGATGAAAAGAGAATCTTAGAACTAGAATCTCTCCAGATGCAGATTAACCCTCACTTCCTTTATAACACCTTGGACGCTATAGCGTGGATGGCCAAAATCAACAATCAGCCGGAGATAGAAAACTTAGTTATCTCCCTAGCGAAGTTCTTCCGTCTTTCTCTTCACTCTGGTGAAAAGATAATCACAGTAAAAGACGAATTAGAATTAACCACTCACTTTATAGATATTCAGTTAGTTAGATTCCCCGATAGATTCTCTGTTGTCTACCAAGTAGATGAATCATTAAATAACTGCCTTACTTTAAAGCTCCTTATGCAGCCTATAGTGGAAAACTCCATTAAATATGCCTTCCAGTCTAAAAAAGGCACATTGACCATCAAGGTATCTAAAGAAGACGAAAACACAATCGTATATGAAATAAAGGACGATGGAGAAGGATTTGAAGTAAAGGATGATATTCTGTCCAAGAAAGAAAACAAAGCCCCTAATAGAAGCGGATACGGGTTATTTAACGTTCAGGAAAGAATAAAGCTCGAGTACGGAGCAAAATACGGAATAAGCATAAAATCCTCTGTGGGTCACGGAACAGATGTTAAGATCCGGATTCCTCTTTTGAGGAAGGAAGTTTCTTAATATCTTCTTCCATAGAGTCAGAAAGATCAGAGAGTCTTTTTACGTTCTTATCAGCAAACTTCTTCCCTACAAAATATACAAGCAGGAACAAAGCCACATCAGTCCCCAATACTGAAAATACAATGGTGTATATGATACCCATGAAATTGTTAGAAGGAACAATTACAAAGATGTCGAAGTACTTCAAAGCCGATTCGCTAGTAGAAGAAAGAACATTTTGCTTCATATAGTAATGACCAGAACTCTTAACAGGTGAGGTAGTATACGAAGATGAGGAGATGATTGAATCAAAAGATGTATCGTCTTTTTCTTTTAGAATAGAATCAGTAGTAAGGAAGATTGAGGCATTATCCATATAGGCGTTGCCTTTAAGGTTCAAATAATTATCGTAGAAAGTCTCAGTAGAGATATCGCCTTCTAGCAAACCGTAATAATTTCCGTTCCCGTCCATTACTTTTACAAATAAAGACAAAAGACCGAGATGGTTGTTATAAGGATAAGAATAATAGGACAGAGATATGTTATCTGTTCTTATGTATGCTAAAGAACTCATATCCTTATCATCGATAAACTCTTTAATTTTGGTATCGCTAATCAAATCTGAATATTCAGGTACTCCTGAGATAGAAGATGTCGAGACATAATTATCGTTGTAGTAATAAACACATCCTAAGAAAGAAGAATTGTAATACATCAAAGACTGAATCTTATTAGATAAATAAGACTCATCGTTATTTTTAGTAGCGGTTATAAACTCCTCTGATCTCTTAACTGCTGATATTTTTGAATTGAGTTGTGAATATCCGATTTCAAGTCTTGAGGATAACATAGTCATATCGTTTTTAAATGAAGTAGTAAAGCTGTTTAAATACAAAAAATAGGTAGTTATATCAGTAGCTACCGATATAAGCAAAATAAAAAGCATCGGTATGATGAAAATGCTGCTAGATAGGTGTTTCTTCAATTTATCGAAGTTTTTGTTTCTCATATATATATTATACATTTATTGAGGTTTCATCGTTGAAAAAGCAATCAAAAACACAGCATCAATCTGATGCTGTGCCATAAATGTGATTTTACGATTAATTATCTGCTGACTGCTCTCTAGCTAAGCGGTCATAATCGTCTATCTCTTCATTATCAGGGATGTAGACGTAAGGTACGTTTCTATATAGTTCGTTGTAGTCTAGACCGTATCCCATCAAGAACTTGTTCTCTTTAAGGACTAGTCCGCAGTAATCGATCTTTATATCGATCTTTCTTAAGGAAGTCTTATCGATCAAAGCACAGATGATGACTTCTTTCGGATGGAACTTGTTGATGAGATAGTTCTTCAAGTAATGCATTGAATAGCCGGTATCGACAACATCATCGACGACGATGACTGTCTTTCCAGTTATATCAAGAGAGATATCTTTCTTAAGATGGATGATACCAGTAGACTCAGTTCCCTCATAAGAAGAGATCTGAATGTAATCGGTAAGAATAGGAGACTTGATGCACTTTATGAGATCTAAGGTGAAATTAAGTCCGCCCTTCATAACGCCGATAATGACAGGAAGTTGATTAGACTTGTCTTTAGATAGTCTTTCGTCTAGTTTAGAGCCAATGTCCTTACAGACGTCTTGAATTTGTTGTTCAGAAAGTAAAACGGTTCTCATCAGGAATCCCCTTTCAGTTTATTAGATAAGTTAATTATACATAAGTATTAGGATACATAGCCAAAAGTTTTAAATTAAAGCGCTTACTATGTAAATAATAGTATGCGTTTACAGCTTTCTTCTCACCCTTAACAACTGAATATAATTCTAAAAGCAACCTTTTAAACTATACGGATAGTATTATATTTACATCCCATTTTTAATAATTTTCATTCTCTTCCACAAACTAAAAAATCTTAAATAAATAAGAAGAGATAAATAACTGCTCACGTTTTTGTTCTCTTCTTAGGCAAGTTAGTTCGAATTATAAAAAGACAATCTGAGCAACCTATCATATTGTTTTTACCTCCTATTTTTTACATGTTATTTACATGGATTTTCCCATCTTTTTACTTGCTATAATTAAGACACGTGAAGAGATAGATAATGGATAACAACAAGAAAAGAATCATTCTAGCGATCGACTTGAAAAGCTTCTACGCCTCTGTAGAATGCGTTTCTCGTGGGCTAGACCCATTTACTACTCCTCTAGTAGTCGCTGACCTCACAAGAGGCAAAGGAACCATAATTCTGGCTGTTACGCCTTATCTGAAGACTCTAGGTATTCCTTCTAGACTGAGGCTTTATGACCTTCCCAATATCCCGAATATGATATACGCCACCCCGAGGATGGAATACTACATAAAGAAAAGCGTAGAAGTCATCAATGTCTATTTAAACTATGTCGCCTATGAAGACATGCACATATATTCAGTAGATGAAGCCTTTTTAGATGTCACTAATTACCTCAAGGCCGCTAACTGCACCAAAGAAGAATACGCTAAGAGAATAATAAACGAAGTCTATAAGAAGACAGGGCTAACTGTCACAGCCGGAATAGGAAGCAATCTTTTCATGGCTAAAGCCGCTATGGATATAGAGGCTAAGCACAACAAAGACTTTTTAGCCTCCTGGGAAGAAAAAGACATTCCTTCTAAGCTCTGGAAAGTAACTCCCTTAACTAAGATGTGGGGCATAGGAGAAAGAATGGAGAAAAGACTTAATGCCTTAGGCATGTACCAAGTCGGAGATATAGCAGTCGCTGACAGATGGTATCTCAAGTCCCTTTTTGGTGTAGCCGGAGAGGAGATATGGGAGCACGCTAACGGCATAGATGAAGCCAGGATTCAAAATAAGTACATCCCTTCCTCTTCTTCTCTTTCTGTAGGGCAAGTCCTTTTTAAGGATTACTCTAAAGAGCAGGCTTTAACAATAATCAAAGAAAGCGGAGATGAACTTATAAATAGGCTTCTTAAGTCTCATAGGCTTGTAGGAGGCTTATGTCTTTATATCGGGTACTCTTCTAACGGAGGCGGTTTTGCTAAAGCCATGAAGCTAGAAAACCCTACTGATGACACTAGAGTAATTCAAGATGCTATTAAGACTATCTTTATGAAGAATTACGATAATGAGTCCTTTATTAGAAACGTCTGTGTCAATGGATTCGATCTAACTGATAATTCCTCTATCCAGCTTTCTTTATTCGATGAAGGAGGCAAGAAAGAAGAAGATAAGGAGAACTTCTACTCTGTAGTGGAGAAAATAAGGAAGATGTACGGGCTTAAGAGTCTTCTTTACGCCTCTTCGATGCTAGAAGAATCTAACGCTCTAAGAAGAGCGGATCAAATAGGAGGGCACAGGAAATAACATATGGATCGCGGTATGAAGAAATGGATGCCTTTCAAGTCCTTAGTTGAGTACGATGATTATTTAAATGAGTCTCTTATAAATAGAAACAAGGTTGAAAAACCTATTCTAAGTGAAGACCAGGAAGATGAGATAGATGAGAATCTTCATAAGCTAGTTTACGGAGACACAGTCGATTACTCTTATTTTGAAGATGGATTCATCTATAAAAAGAGAGGGACTTACGTCAAAGCCGACCTTAAGATTAAATGCGCTTATATAGATAATCTCGCCATAAGCTTTGATAATCTGTTATATTTAAGGCAAGATTAAATACGGGAGGAAAAACTTATGCGTAAGAAACTTACTGATCCTAAAATCAAGATTTTAATCGATGCTTCAACCGGTAAAGTTCCTCATATAGATGAGAACAAAGGTGAAGTAGACATCATTAAATGCGGTGATAAGTTCTCTCTAATCGTCGACGATCAATCATCTGACGAGCTTATATTCTTCAAAAAAGAAGACGCTAAAGAGGCCGCTGATAAACTAGCCGCCAGAAGTCAGTATAAAGTCGTCGATAAGACTGAAAAGTAAATGATGAGTGCACTCTGAAAAGTGCACTTTTTTAGACTTAAAAAGGCTGTTTTCACAGCCTTCTGTTGATAGTCTTTACTTGAGGATCTCTTTTTTCTTGTTATCGAACTCTTCTTGAGTGATAACACCCTTATCCAAGAGATCTTTATACTTCTTGATGATTTCGATTTTCTTGGCTTCTGAAACGCTATCAGAAGGAGAAGAATAGTCGTCGCGATTAACAGATGAATTGTTGTTCATTCTGTCGTCGTAAGCCTGATCGGCAATCTCTTTATTTTCCTTAGGAGAATACTGAGTATCGTTGATCATCTTGAAGAAGATTATTCCTTGGAATATTGAAGAAACGATAAACGAGAAGATATAGATGTTGTAGTAAGTAGGAGTTCCAGAATAAGGCAAGAAGAAAGAGACGATGCCGATGACATCGATAAATCCTCCCGCGATAATCGCCCCAACAGCGCCTATTTTCGAGATATTTAAAATATCGTTTCTCTCGACCTTATATAAAATGAAGATAAGATAAGTGACAATCCACAAGGCCATGAAGACATTGAAGAAGACTTCCCCGATAATAATAGAGACATAAACAAACCTCGTGGCAGCTTCACTTACAAAGTAAGTAGAAAGAGTGCTTCCTTTTCCAGCGACTGCATGAGTGGAGATAGAAAAAGAGAAGGCTGCTAATATCAATATGATTAAGCAGATGACGTTTCTTGTCTTATTATCTTTGAATGAAGAGAATTTAGTTATTAAAAGAAGAATCATTATAACGACAGGAGCGAAGAAATTAGAGAACGAGAAAGAATACACTCTATCAAAAGCCACCGATAGAAGCGAGATGGCAAGAGATAAAACGACAGCTATAATCCCGAAGATATATAGATGATCGTCTTTTTTGAAGCTGATGTTCATTTGCCTAATATCTCAGACTTCTTCTTATCGAACTCTTCTTGAGTGATGATTCCCTTATCAAGAAGATCCTTATAGTCATTAAGAGTCTTTATCTTCTGGTCTTCAGCGTCTAAAGAAGTGACAGATGAAAAGTTGCGATTAGAAGAGTAATTAGGATTATTTACTTGCCCGTCAGGATCAGTATCTGACCAGTTATAAATAATATAGCCGTCGCTGTCTTTAGCAGATCCTACTAAGATCATGATGAAATCCACTAAGACACCGATTCCAAATAATCCGAAGGTGAAGATATAGAGAATACCCATACCTATTTTTCCTTCGTAGAACTTATGAGCGCCAAAGCCACCTAAGAAGAAACAAAGAATGGCATCGACCGCTCTAGACTTAGTTGATTTTTTGGTGTAATTCATTAAAGCACCTCCATTTATGTCTATTCTACATTATGACAATCTAAATTATCAATTATTTAAGCAGCGCTATAACAGTGTCGATTCTCTTGTCAATTTCGTCTTTAGTGAGAATATGAAGGACAGAGTAAAGATTAGGTGACTGGCTAGAAGTAGTAAGGGCTATACGAAGAATAGCGGCTACATCACCGACATGTCCTTTATAGTGGTCCTTATCATTCTTATATATCTTGAATGAAGCGGCAAAGCCGTGCTTCTCACCTAAGGCCTTCAAGGAATTGAACCAATCGTCTTGGTTCAAAGAATAATCGGTAGTGGCTTTGATATCTTCTAACACCGAAGCGATATCCTCTTTAGAGATGAACTGGCTGAAAGGAAGTACGTTGTTTAGTTCCTTTAGCATCTTGAAGTATTCATCCTGGTAGAAGAAACGAATATGAGAGTAGATATCAGAATACTTCACATAGTCTTTTCTAGGCTTCTCCTGATTTCTTTCAATATTCATGATAGTCATAAACTTATCGTAATCGATGGAGATGAGGTCAGCTAGTTTCTTATCGTACTTATCAGCCCACTTCTTGGCCTCAGAAGAGATCTTCTCTTTTGAGTAGTAAGCTAAAGTATCCTTAGATATATTCTCAATCTTAGCGATATCGAATAAAGCGCCGTCTAATGACATCTTGGAAAATGAGAACTTGAATTCGCTTATATCAGCTCTAGGATTGGCGATAAGCCATTCCTCGAAGTTGGAGTTAGCGATAGTCATAAGATACTTGATCAAAGCCTCAGCAGGATAACCTTGCTCGATAAAATATGAGACAGCAGCCTCAGGGTCCTTTCTTTTAGAGAGCTTTCTCTTGTTTCCGTTATCTAGCTTCATGATGACAGGAAGATGAGCGTACTTAGGAGCCTTAAAGCCCATAGCGGCAAATAACTCAATATGGATAGGAAGAGAGGAAATCCACTCTTCTCCTCTAGTGACTAAGGTAGTTCTCATGAAGTGATCATCGCAGACATGAGCGAAGTGATAAGTAGGAAGGCCATCAGACTTCATGATGACGATATCCTGATCGTTCTCAGTGAGGTTTAAGTCTCCTCTGACTTCATCGTGGACTCTGATGTAATTAACATGGTTGCCCATAGACTTGAATCTAATGACGAACTTCTCGCCTTTAGTGATCTTTTCATAAGCTTCATCGATAGTGAGGTATCTGCACTTAGCGTATTCACCATAGTATCCAGGAATAACACGATTAGCTTCCTGAGTCATTCTTAAAAGATTGAGATCATCCTGAGTGCAGAAGCAAGGATAAGCTCTTCCCTTTTTCATGAGTTCTTTAATGCAGATTCTATATACGTCTTCTCTTTCAGACTGGATATAAGGACCGTAGTTTCCTTTTTCAGGCTTGTTATCTCCCATGTATCCTTCATTAGGAACAACACCAAAAGTATCCATCTGCTCAATGAGCTCATTGCCAGAGCCGGCTATTTCTCTTTTTTGATCGGTATCCTCTAGTCTCATGAAGAAAACACCCTTAGACTGACTAGCAGCCTTAGAGGAAATCATAGCGGTAAATAAAGAACCGGTATGAAGGAAACCAGTAGGAGAAGGAGCAAAGCGAGTAACTTCAGCTCCCTCAGGAAGATCTCTAGGAGGATATCTCTTTTCGAGATCCGCTACTGTAAGTTTAACATCAGGAAAAATAAGATCGGCTAATTCATCGATAGTATGCATAATAGGTTTCTCCTTTAATTTAAAACGTGATTATTGAATAGGCTTAGTATAGAAATTACCGTACACTTGACGGGAATTAGTAACATTGACAAAGCAGTTAGGATCTATCTTTCTGGCGAAAGATACAACTTGCTTAACTTCCGAAGCAGAGACGACCATATAAATAACTTTTCTGGCCTTTCCTGTATATCCGCCTATAGCGTCAATAACAGTGCAGCCATGAGGGAACGCCCTAAGAAGAATAGGGGCTAATTCAACCTTATCTGTATTGATTTGAAGTTCAGTCTTCTTGTTCTTGATGTTGATGATATCTAAGACCTTAGAAGAGGTGAAGAAATAAATACAAGTATATAAGGACATATTGACCTGAGAAAGATCATTTAGCTTAATAGCGTTAACTACGGTATAACCCAGAACGATAGTGGCGTTAATAGCTATTGAATACTTACCTACAGTCGTAGACTTCTTCTCTGCTATATAAAAAGACACGACATCCATTCCACCAGTTGAAGACCCGACAAAGAAAGCGAGTCCAGAAGAGACCCCAGTAGTAAGCCCTGCGAATATAGCTCTAGCGATATAGTCGTTATCGATATTGAAGATAGTAGTCCAAGAAGAAGGAATGAACTTAATAAGTAAAGAAGTAAAGGCGACATTTAGCGCAGTGAGAATAAAGAACTTCTTGCCTATCTTCTTAAAAGCCAAGAAGAAAAGCGGAACATTAACAACAAAGTAAAAGACAGATGCAATAGTTTCTTCTGAGCCAGTATATCCGCACATCTGGAATATTCTAAGAATGATCTGAGAAATACCAGAAGCACCTCCTGATATCAAAGAAGGAATATTATCGTGGCTTGGAGCGATAAAAGATCTATATCCGTAAGAGAAAGCAAAAGCAGAGACAAAAGTTAAAAATATCAACCATGTCCAAGTTAGAGTAACATCTAATTTCTCATGGTCGAGAAGATAGTCGTGAGCAGCGTTTATCTTCTTATGGAAGAACGTAGGCTTCTCTTTATGATAAAAAGGCTGAGAGCCGTAGTTAGACTTAGCTTGCTTAGAATTAGAATTCTTTCCAGTGTCTTTAGAATCAAGAGGAATATCAGCGCTTTTTTCTTTCTCGTTAATTGTATTTGGCATGTTTATCTCCATAAAAAAGGTTATTTACCTATTCATAGATATTATAGCATTATATAAGTCTCAATTTAGCCTAATAAGTGGCAAATAAAGCAAAAACCCGCCTTTTGTGGCGGGTATGTTGCAAACTCTACAAGGATTAGGCCAAATTAGTCAGCCTTAGCAGCTTTAACAGCAATGACTTTCTTGCCATTGTAGTAGCCGCACTTAGGGCAAACGTGATGAGGTCTGATCATAGCTCCGCAATTAGGGCAAGCAATCAACCCAGCGGGATGAAGCTTGAAATGAGTTCTTCTCTTAGCTTTGCGAGTCTTAGATGTTCTTCTTTGAGGTACTGCCATAATTAACTCCTTCTTGTATGTAAAACCAACTGCATACGCAAGAAGAATTATACAAAACAGATATTTTAAAGTCAACGCGAACTTACTATATAAGATGATAAAAAGTGAATATTTCTGTTAAAAAAGCCTCTTAGAACGATAAATATTGCTTAAAGGGGCCTGCATAACGAAAAATGAAGAATATTTACTTGTTCCATCTTAAAAAGTTTTAATAATCAGAGACTGAATAGTTCCTTATGAAAACTAGTGATTAAGGTAGTCAAAATAGTTGAAATAATCGGAAGATAAAGCCCTGTTGCTCTTCTTAATGAAATGATAACTTAATACAAGTCTGGAAGAAGATGATAAGACTTACATTGTTTTTACATAGCCGTAAATCTTTTAGTTGTAAGTAAAGACTTTTATTGTATAATATGAAAGACGTAACCTTTTTGGAATGTTGTTATATTAAAGGAGAGAAAGATAATGAGCGCTTACGAAATAGTTCTGTTCATCATATCAATTGTGCTGATTATCCTTGCCCTGCTCACCGGACCTAAGTCAAGAGGCGCATCTGGCGCTATTACCGGCGGCACTAACATGAACATCTTTGCCAAGACTAAGGAGAGAGGCGTCGATAAGATACTCTCTATCATTACTCTTATAGCAGGAATAATCTTCTTCGTATTCGCCATTCTATCTCGTTATCTATAGATAACAAGTTCGAAATTAAAAAGAGGGCGTTAGTTCCCTCTTTTATTTTGTAAAAGCAGTCTAATCAAATCTTTGACAACGATACCTACGTCTAAACTTTAAAGGAGTTATATTAACATGGAAAAAGAAAAACTAGTCGCCTGTCTTAAAGGCAATGGAAAAACGCTGACCGAGCTCAGCAAAACCTTCAACGAAGCAGAAGGTCAAATCGAAAAAGAATTACAGGAGTACCTGGATACAGGGGTGGTAGTCAACACAATTAAAGGCTACATGCTCACAACAGACTGCAATATATTTTTGGGCACAATCGTTTTGAGAAAGGATAACTTCGCTTACGTTATGCCTTACGGGGCCTCTAACGATAAGAAGAACGACATAAGGGTCGCTGGCAAATCACTTGATGGATACATTATCTCTGATAAGGTATACTTCCAAGTCGATAACTGGAATAACGGAACTATCGTCGGTTTATATAAGAGAATACCTACTCTCTCCGGCACTGTATATAAAGCACCTAACGGCTCATTTAGAATGCATGCTAAGCAAGTCGAGGGAACTGGTATATCTGTCATCGTCAAAGAAGATCTTTCTTCTCAGAATATCGTCGATGGCGATCTCATCAAGGCGAAGATTGTATCTTCCGCTAAAGATGCCATCACAGTATCATTTGATTCTCTTTTAGCTAAGGCTAATGATGTCGGAGCGGATATCTCCGCTATCATCGCTTCTAACGATGCACCTTTAACCTTCCCCTCTGATGTCTTAGTTCAGGCTCAGCTCATACCTCAGTCCATCAATGAAGATGACATCAAAGACAGAGAGGACTACAGAAACGAAACTATCGTCACTATCGATGGCGAAGACGCCTTGGATTTTGATGATGCTGTAAGCTGCGTCAAGATCAATAACGGATATCAGATCGGCGTTTATATCGCCGATGTCTCTTATTATGTAAGACCTAATACCCCTCTTGATGAAGAGGCTCAGAAGAGAGGAACCTCTATATATGTAGCTGATAGAGTCGTCCCTATGCTTCCTAAAGAGCTTTCAAACGGCATCTGCTCTTTGAATCCTCATGTCGATAGATTGGTCTTAGCTGTCATCATGGATATCGATGAAGCCGGTAATGTCTATCGTTCATCTATTAAGCCTGGTGTCATCAATTCACACGGACGTCTTACATATAAAGAAGTTAATGAGCTTTTCGAAGGCAAGAAGTGCGATGTTATCACTCCTGAGATCTCCGATTCTTTGATGCTGATGAAAGAAGTCACTTCAAAGATCAGACTCAGAAGAGAAAAGAACGGCGCTTTGGATTTAGACTCTACTGAAATAAAGTTCAACCTCGATGAAAAAGGCAACCCTATTGAGGTCATCAAGCGTGAGCAGGGCTTAGGCGAGAAGATGATCGAGGATTTAATGATTATCGCTAACGTCGAAGTCGCTAAGTTCTTATCTTCTAATCACATCCCTACTCTTTACAGAGTTCACGATAATCCTCCTTCTGAAAAGATGGACCTTTTCGTTCAGTTCTTAAAGAACATCCGTTTCAGCCAAGACTTCCCTAAGACTGTAACTTCAGCCTCCTTAGCTCATTGGTATTCTTCTATTACCGATGAGAAGGTTCGCTTTGCAGTCTCCGGATTCTTATTAAGATCATTAGCTAAAGCCAAGTACTCTCCTGATAACACAGGTCACTTCGGTCTAGCTGAAGAATTCTATCTGCATTTCACTTCGCCTATCAGAAGATATCCTGATCTCATAGTTCATAGAACTCTCCGTGATTATGTCTTCAATAAAGAAAGATTCGATGAGAAGAGACTTCATAACAAACTCGCTACTTTAGGGCTTCTCACTTCTGAATGTGAAAGAAAGGCTGATACCATCGAAAGAGATGTCGATGATCTAGAAGCCGCTAAGTATATGTCTAACCACATCGGTGAGAACTTCAAGGGTGTAGTTACTGGCATCACCGCTAAAGGTATGTATCTAGAATTAGATAATGGCATTGAAGCCTTTGTCGCTATAAGAGACATCGATCCTTCTCAAAAGTGGCTTTTCAATGAAAGACACATGGATATCCAAGGAACTATCAGAGACGAAAACGACCGTCTTCCTTTCTATAGATTAGGAAGTGAATTTGATGTAGTTATCGACTCTGTCACTATGGAAGATAGAACCATCCACGCTATAACTAAAGCCGCTTCTGATTTCAGAAAGACTTACGCCAGCTACATGGATGAAGAAGAAAAAGACAAGAATGAACTCTACGCTAAACCTGACTATAAGAGATTCAGTCAGATGAATAGACGTAGCAGATTCTCCGATGATGATAGAGGTTATGGACGTAGCAACTTCTCTAGAGATAGAGAAGATGGTCCTAGACATTCCTTCTCTGACTCTAGAAGAGATTCACGCTTTGGTGATGATAGAGGCGGCTCTAGAGGCGGATATGGTAGAGGTAGAGACGACGATAGAGGCGGCCGTTCTTATGGAAGAAGAGACTATGGATCTGATAGACCCTCTTATGGAGATAGAGACGGCGGATACGCTAATAAGGACAATAGCTTGTTCTCGCATCGTCAAAAGGATACTAGCGATAATCCCGCTAAGGCAGCTGATGCTACCGATACCGCTGAATTAACAAGATTCGTATCTAATACTGATTCTCAGGATGTTCAGGAAGCCAAAAGAAAGTTCTACTCTTCTAGACCTACCTACAGGAATTCATCTTCCGGCGGCAGATCAAATTATGGAAGAAGCAGTTCTTCTTATTCGCATTCATCTGATAGATATTCTCATTCATCTTCTAGAGGTGGTTACGGCTCAAGCCGTGGCGGATTCTCAAGAGGAAGAAGTGACAATAGAGGTGGAAGAGGCGGATTCTCTAGAGGTCGTTCATCTGGTAACAGAAGAGGCGGAGATAGATAAATATGGCAGATAAAGATAAGTCTGATAGGAAGCTCATCGCTACAAACCGCAAGGCTCACTTTGAGTACTTCCTTTCTGATTATCTTGAAGCCGGCATCTCTTTAAGCGGGACTGAAATAAAGTCTCTACGAGCCGGTAAGTGTTCCCTTTCTGATGCATATGTCATGTTCAGAGGGGACGAAGCCTTTATCGTGGGTATGGATATAGCCCAGTATTCTAAAGGCAATATCTTCAACCACGAGCCTAAAAGAGATCGTAAGCTCCTTCTTCATAAATCTGAGATAAGGAAGTTCGAGCAGAATGTCACTATCAAAGGCTATACAGTAATCCCTGTTGAGGTCTATTTGAAAAAAGGCAAAGCAAAAGTTGAAATTGCCCTCGCAAAAGGCAAGAATCTTTACGATAAAAGAGATACAATCAAAGACAGAGATATAAAAAGACATATCGATATGGAGATCAAAGAAAGGAACTCTTAATAATGAAGAGCGCCTCACTAACTCACAAACTCATCAAAAAGATGTCTTATTCAGCGATACTGATGGCGCTTAGCATAATCTTAACTAGATATGCTTCTGTCTACGTATTGAATTGGATAAGAATTGGATTCGGATCTATTCCTATTGTTATCGCATCTTTAATCTGCGGTCCTCTTTGGGGAGGACTTGTCGGAGCTGGAGCGGATGTCATAGGTTTTTTCATACAAGCTCCTGGTCCTTATTTTATCGGTTATACAGTAGACGCTGCCTTAGAAGGAATACTTCCTTACTGTGTTATGTATCTATTAAAAGGAAGGACTAAATGGCAATCAGTCACTGCTTTAGTCTTGGCCGGTCTTATGACTGCCCTAGCGACTTCCTTTGTCTTTATGTTCACTGTATATAAGAAAACAGAGATACCTTCCTGGTTAAGAATATGCATTCCTTTCTTCTTTCTTTTATATTTCATCGCTGTATTCGTTATATTTTTCGTCTTTGATAAAACCAAGGCTTTTAAAAGAGCGCCTCGAGAAGAAAGAAAAGTAAGCCTTCTAGATGTTTATATTCTATGCATGGTAAACGAATGCTTTATATCTATCGGATTATTAGGAATCTGGAACCAGATCCTTTATCAACTTAATTATGTTTATTCAGCCTTTACCCAGATGCTTATCTTCTCTATTAACGGACTGATAAGGACTATAGTCATTTACTTAGTGATCAACGCTTTATTGAAAGCTGATAATTCTATATGCCTTATTCCTCCTTCATTAAAAAAAGGCACTCCTGATAAAAGTGCCTATGTATCTTCTAATGATTCTGATTTAGGAATGAAGAAGGAACAAAGCGGCGATATAGGCGCCCAAGTCGATAAAGAAAACGACAAACTCAGCTAGTTCTAAATAAGAAGCTGTTCTTATCTTCTTTACTATGTCCATAGTAGGATAGAACTCCAAAACCGTAAGAATAAAAGGAACGACCGCTACTACTCCTATAAACACGTACTTATTAAAGCCGTATATATAGTAAATAGGAAAGCAGATAGCAAAAATAATAAGCTCCGCTAGTTCTAAACATCCAAGATATAAGTTGGCTTTGAAATTCTTGTTATAATTCATGGCTTAATGATAACACCATATATAAGGAAAAGACAAAAGAGGGAGAAAAAGTAATAAGAGTGCTGTTTTAGTCATATAAGAATAAGGATCATTTGTTCTTAAGCCACAAGAATAGCAACCTTGTTAATTTTTGTAATACAAGTCTCCAATTCCATTTTAGTTTTGGTTTATACTCTTATTAGTTGCTACAAAAGAGGTAAAAATATGTATCAGGAATTTCAAAAAGGCTGGATTGAAGTAATAACCGGACCTATGTTTGCCGGCAAATCAGAAGAACTGATAAGAAGAATAAGAACGCTTAAGTACGCTAACAAAAACATCGTTTGCTTTAAGCCCTCTATCGATGACAGATATTCAGAGACCGCCATCGCCTCACATGCTGGAGGCCGCTATAAGGCTTATCCTATTCAAAACGCTGCTGATATGGATAAGTATGTAACTGACGATGTAGATGTCGTCTGCATAGATGAAGTCCAGTTCTTTGGAAAAGAGATAATCCCTATTCTAGATAAATACGCCAGCAAAGGAATAAGAGTAATCGTAGCTGGACTAGATATGGATTTCAGAGGCGAACCCTTTGGAATTATGCCTACACTTCTCGCCAAAGCAGAATTTGTCACTAAATTAACAGCTTCCTGCAAAATATGCGGAGAAGCCGCTACTAGAACACAAAGAATCATCGATGGAAAACCGGCTTATTATGAAGACCCTATCATCCTTGTCGGAGCTAAGGAAAGCTATGAAGCCAGATGCAGAAAGCATCATGAAGTTCCTCATAAGCCTAAGAACTAAAGCCTTTATTAGATGTTAACAAGGTGAGAATAATTTCCCACCTTTTTCTTTTAAATAAAATACATATGAAAATAGTTTCATAAAAAGACTATACAAGATGTATATTTTGTATGATTTTTTGACATAAATTAATCCTATTTAATATGAAACCGCTTTCACAACTTTTTTGAAAACAAACACTTGCACTTTCGAAACTATGAAACTATTATCATTATTATAAATCTAGCGGTTACCTTGTTAGCTTAGCGAAAAAAATAACGGATTTACGTAGAGATGGAAAAGTAGTACTTTTACTTTTATCTTTTGTTAATCCCATATCTTATCTTTCACTCACGCATTGCATCGCAATCCTGATTTGCATTCAAAAAAAGGGGAAACGAAATGAGCGATTTAGAAATGAAGGAACAATCAGATGTCCTTCCGAGTGAAGTCTCACCTAGCGGTGAAGCTTGTTTGGCAAATCCAGACAATAAACCTCACAAAATCAAAATGAGAAGAAGTTTTAAGGTAAACAAGAAGTTTCTCAGTTACATCATCAAGAGAATACTTCTTTCGTTCCTTACTATTTTCTGTGTCATAACAATCACATTCTGGAGCATGCAGGCTGTCGGAAGTCCTTTCCAGACAGAAAAGAGCATACCTCAAGCCACAAAAGACGCCTTGTACAAGCTTTATGGACTTGATAAGCCTCTATTCGAACAGTACCTCATATATTTAAAGAACGCCATCACCTTCAACTTCGGTGATTCATTCAAATATAGAAACCAGTCGATCATGGGAATTATATGGGCTGGCTTCAAGGTCTCTGGCTCTATCGGTTTAATCGCTGGTGTCTTAGCTCTATTGGTCGGTATTCCTCTAGGATCTTTAGCTGCTACTCATCAGAACAAAGCCCTAGATAGAATCATCATGGTTATTACGACCGCTTCAGTAGCTATGCCTTCATTCGTTATTGCGACTATCTTGTCCTACTTCTTTATATCTAAATGGCCGATATTTACGGCTAACGCCCTGGATTCGTCATTTGTAGGATTGTTAAGGACGTATACATTACCTGTTCTCTGCTTATCTTTCTACCCTACTGCTTATATTACTAGACTCACTAGATCTTCAACTTTGGATGTCATGAATCAAGACTTCATCAGAACCGCCAAAGAAAAAGGTCTTACCAATAAGAAGATTCTCTTCAAGCACACATTAAGAAATTCTCTTACTCCTGTTATTACTTATGCCGGACCTGAGTTTGCCTATATCGTCACTGGCTCTCTAGTCGTTGAACAGATATTCTCAATTCCTGGCTTAGGAAGATCATTCATCAACTCAGTTACTTATTCAGATTACCCGATGATTATGGCTACTACCATCTTCTTAACAGACTTGATGGTCGTCATGATTCTGATCTCAGATATCTTATACAAGGTTGCCAACCCTCGTATTGACTTTGATTAAAGGAGAAACAACATGTACAGAAAAAAGAATCCACTTAGCTTACAGATAGATTTGTCTAAGTTCAATCCTGCTACTAACGATGAGAAATCATCGCAGAACAGAATGAGAAAATCATCGACGTTCTTCAAAGACGGCATGAAGAGACTATTCCACAATCCTATCGCTGTTATTTCATTGGTATTCATTGTCATTATGATACTAGCCGTCATCTTTATTCCTATCTTCTGGCCTTACAAATACGATCAGTCCTTAAGTGCTCAAAACGGCAACGACAGTTCATACATATTGCTTGGACCTGGCGAGTACGGAACTACTGAGCTTGAGAAAATAGCCGCGGGTGAGTTCGTCTTCCCTCATTTATTCGGAACAGACTCACAAGGTAGAGACTTCTTCATCCGTGTTATATACGGCGCTAGAGTTTCAATCCTAATCGGCTTATTCGCTTCCATTGTCGTTCTTATCATCGGTTCTATATATGGTGCTATCTCAGCCTACTACGGTGGTAAAGTCGATATGGTCATGATGAGAATCGTCGATATTATTTATTCTCTTCCTGATCTTCTTATCATCATCTTAATCTCACAGATTCTAAATTCAGTCCTAGGTAAGAGCGATCTGTTCACTTCAGGTTTCTTCTCTAAGCTAGGTACTAGTATGGTTTCTATCTTCATCGTCTTCGCTTTGCTTTACTGGGTTGGAATGGCCAGATTAGTCAGAGGCCAAATCTTATCCATCAAGAAAGAAGATTACGTCTTAGCTGCTAGAGCAGCGGGAGCTAAAGGCTCATGGATTATCTGGCATCACCTTCTCCCTAACTCTATGTCAGTCATCATCATAGCTACCGCATTGCAGATACCTTCAGCTATCTTCACTGAGTCGTTCCTTTCTTACTTAGGCTTAGGTGTTAATGCTCCTATGACTTCCTTAGGTCTTCTCTGCAGTGAAGGTCAAAACTACATAGGCCTTAACTCTTCACATCAGTACATCTTCTATATTCCTGCTATTACAGTCTTCTTGATAATTCTTTCATTCAACTTATTAGGCGATGGCTTACGTGATGCCTTCGATCCTAAGCTTCAGAAGTAGGAAGGAGAAATTAACAATATGGAAAACAAAGAAAAGTTAGCTCCCCACGTTCCGCTTCTAGTAGTTAAAGACCTCCATGTTTCCTTTAAGATCATGGCTGGTAAAGTCGAAGCTGTTAACGGTGTCTCTTTCTCAGTAGATAGAGGAAAGGTACTAGGTATAGTCGGTGAATCCGGTTCTGGTAAGTCCGTCTCTTCTTATTCGATACTTCAAATCATCGATAAGAACGGAACTATCGATTCAGGTTCTATCAAATTAGACGGTAAAGAATTACTAGGAATGCCTGAAAAGGAAATAAGGCAGATCAGAGGGAATAGAATCTCAATGATCTTCCAGGATCCTATGACAGCATTAAATCCTGTCTATACTGTCGGAAATCAGTTGATAGAAGCTATAAGAACTCATGAAGAAGTCTCTAAAGAAGAAGCCTATGAACGCTGTGTAGAAATGCTAGTTAAAGTCGGCTTTAATGAACCCGAGAAAAGAATGACTCAATATCCATTCGAATTCTCAGGCGGCATGCTTCAAAGAGTCGTTATCGCTATGGCACTTGTCTGCAAGCCAGACCTACTAATTGCAGATGAACCTACCACTGCCCTCGATGTTACTATTCAGGCTCAGATACTAGAGCTTCTAAAGGAACTTCAAAAGGAATTCGGTATGGCTATTATCATCATCACTCACGACTTAGGCGTCGTCGCCACTATCTGTGATGAGGTAGATGTTATGTACGCTGGAAGAATCGTAGAAAGAGGTACAGCAGATAATATCTTCTACGATCCTGAACACGAATACACAAAAGGCTTGATTAAATCAGTTCCTACTTTAGCTGATGATGCTCCCTTAATTCCTGTTAAAGGAAACCCTGTCGACCTTATGTGTCTTCCTAAAGGGTGTGCTTTCTCCCCTAGATGCGATAAATGCATGAAGATCTGTCTAGAACAGTACCCTTCGCAGATTCGTATCAATGAGAACCATTACGTCTCTTGCTGGAACGCTGTTAAGAAGCTCCAAGAAGAAGGAAAGATAGATGTTACTCTTCCTCCTGAAGCCCCATCTAAACCAGAAGACGTCATGAAAAATAGCAAAGTCCCACCAGTTAAGAAAGACGCTGCTAAAGAAAAGAAAGCCGTAAAAGAAGGAGGTGCTAAGTAATATGTTCAACAAGAAAAAAGCAGTCCCTTCTGAAGAAGTCAAATACGAAAAAGTACCTGATGATGTTATAGTTTCCGTTCAGCATCTGAAGATGTACTTCCCTATTAACATAGGGTTTATGAAGACTAAAGACCTCAAGGCTGTCGATGATGTCTCCTTCAATATTAAAAGAGGAGAGACCTTAGGACTAGTCGGTGAGTCAGGATGCGGAAAGACCACATGCGGACGTGCTATCCTTCACCTTTATACTCCGACCGGAGGAAAAGTATTCTTCGAAGGAAAAGAAGTCACTAAAGACAACATGGTTGAGTTCAGAAAGAAAACCAACATCGTCTTCCAGGATCCTTATTCTTCACTAGATCCGAGAATGACAGTCGAGGATATCATCGCCGAGCCATTAGATATCCATAAGGCTTATAAGAACAAAGACGAAAGAAGAAAGCTCGTCTTAGATCTTATGAAAGAAGTCGGATTGAACGCTGAGCAGGCCACCAGATATGCTCATGAATTCTCCGGAGGTCAAAGACAGAGAATCGGCATCGCTAGAGCGCTAGCTATGCATCCTGAATTCGTCGTATGCGATGAACCTGTCTCCGCCCTTGATGTTTCAATTCAGGCTCAGGTTCTTAATACTTTCAAAGAACTTCAAAAGAGCCTTAATCTTACTTATCTGTTTGTCGCTCATAACCTTCTGGTTGTAAAGCACATATCTGACCGTATTGCAGTTATGTACTTAGGTCATCTTGTCGAACTTGCCGATTCTAGCGAGATATTCTCATCCCCGCTACATCCTTACACTGTTTCACTTCTCTCGGCTATCCCTGTTCCTGATCCTAAAGTCGCTAGGGCTAACCAAAGAGTCATGCTTCAAGGAGATATTCCTTCGCCGTTAAATGCTCCTTCTGGCTGTCCGTTCAGGACGCGTTGCCCGTTCGCTAAAGAAATATGCGCAACTAAGCGTCCGCCTATTGTCGAGCCTAAGAAGAACCATTTCGTCGCCTGTCACTTTCCAGGGGTCGCAAGCAACGTTAATGATGCTAAGTCAAAGGGGGACTTAGTTAAATAACACCTTATTCTTCAAGAAGCAGGACATCTTGAAGAATATGGAGCCTCTGTTGTCTCTATCCTTATTGGATAACTAAAAGATGGCTATAAGCCACCAGTCGTCAAATCAATAATTTCATGAAAGGAAATTTAAAACTATGCAAATCAAAAAAGCTCCTAAGACGTTAGTTTCATTAGCAGCTGTAGTTATGATGCTTGGTTCTTGCGGTAGTACAACATCTGATGTACACGCAACTGAATCTATCGGTAAGAAGACTTGGTCTGAAACTTACGATGCATTAATAACTGAAGCACAAGGCGAATCAGATTCTACTAAGCGTTTCAACATTCTTCACACTGCTGAAGACAGATTGATGGATACCGGCGCCTGCTGCCCTATCTATTACTATACTGAGAAGACCTTAAGATCTAGCAAGATCTCTGGATTCTACGAAACCGCTTCTGGTTATAAGTTCTTCAAGCACGCCACTAAGTCTGGCTCTGACACAATCACTGCTTGTATCGCTTCTGAGCCTGACCATATCGATCCGGCTTTGTCTTCTTCTGTCGATGCTGCTTGCTACATCTGCAACGCATTTGAAGGTCTTATGACTTTCGATACCGATTCTGATGGTAATGTTAAGCTTGTTTACGGCAATGCTGTTTCTTACACCAAGAAGACTGTCGATGGTGTTCTCACTTATGATTTCACCATGAGAGATGGACTTAAATGGTCTGATGGCTCTGATTTAAATGCCAAGGACTATGTCTATGCTTGGAACCGTGCTGCCTCTGGCGCTACTGGTGCTGACTATGGCTATCTTTACGGCTATATCAAGAACTACGACGCTGTTGCCGCTGATACCACTGGAACTGAAAAGCTCGGTATTTCTTCTTCTGAAGATGGCAAGCACTTCATTGTCAAGATGGACCATGATTGCCCTTATTTCGAACAGTTATTAGCCTTCCCTACCTTCATGCCTGTTAAACAGTCTGTTGTTGAAGCACATGATGATTGGGCTACCAGCTATGATCATCCTGAATACTTCGTTTCTAACGGAGCTTTCAATCTCACTGGCAGAGTCAAGGATTCTAATCTTACTTTCACTAAGAACTCTTATTACTACAATGCTTCTAAGACTGGTATCACCACTCTTAAATGGGCATTAAGTGATAACTCTTCTACTAACCTCACCAACTTCGCTAAAGGCGACTACGATTATGTCGATGGTGTCCCTGTAGCTAAGATGGATAGTGTCAAGGCACAATACGGTGAATCTGGTACTGGTGAATTCCACATCACTTCACAGCTTGGTACTTACTATGTCGCTTTCAATATGAACTCCACTGTTTTCGATAAGGTCGCTAACACTGAGTCCAAGAGATCTTCTTTACGTAAAGGCTTAACTAGACTTATCGATCGTAACAACATCGTCAACAACGTCACTAAAGGCGGAGAAGTCGCTGCTAATACTATGGTCGATGCTGGTATCTCCGATGCTGATGGTGTTACCAAGTATGTAACTAAGGCAAATAACGGAAACGGATACTACTCTGTTGATTCTTCTAAGAAGTCAGAGACTGTTGCCGCAGGTGTCCAATACATCAAAGATGCTGGTTACAACTACGATGAGTCAACTGGCAAGTTCACTGATGTTCCTACCTTCACTTATCTGTACAACACTTCCGATTCTCATAAGGCCATCGCTGAAGCCATTCAGGCTGATTTAGCCAACTACGGCATCAACATGAACCTTAAGAATATGGATTGGAGCTCATTCTTAACCGCGAGAAAAGCTGGCGAATTCGATGTCGCAAGAGAAGGCTGGCTAGCTGATTATGATGATCCTTCTTCTTATCTTGAGATGTTCATTTCCTCTTCTGGCAACAACGATGCTCAGTTAGGAAAAGATTGGCATGCTTCTTACGACGGCTACGAAGCCATCTAATAAGCGCTGACCAATTAGATTTGTTCTTTATTCTCTAGCGGCTAAGCATGATATATTTCATGCTTAACTACCGTTAATTAATTTATCTTCACTTCGCGACAAGGCACGGATTGAAGTAACCGCTTAAGACTGCATCTGACGGCCTTAGGCGGGCCTGGATTATAAGCAGGCGCTTAGCAATAGGCGTCTGTTTTATATTGGTTAAAAAAGTTAAATGTCTAAATTATTGCATAAGAAAAGGCCGCCCTTACGAGCGGTCTTTTGATTTAGAAGTATGACTACTTGATATCGGAAGCGATGAAGGATGTAACTTCATCTTTCTTCTCTATTTCAGCCTTATCGTCTTCTTCTGACTGCTTATTTGTATTAGCAGGAGCGAATCCGCCTAAGGTAGGATTGAGATTAGCTTCTTCATCAGTGTCTAATTCCTGAGCCTTGCCTTCATCTTCTCCGGTATCTCCGTAGAAGCCGGTTCCAGCAGGAATAAGCTTACCGATCATGACGTTTTCCTTCAAGCCATGGAGATAATCGATTCTGCCTTTAACAGCAGCGTCGGTTAAGACACGAGTGGTTTCCTGGAAGGAAGCGGATGATAAGAATGACTTGGTATCCAAGGCAGCCTTGGTGATACCTAAGACTATAGGACGGCCGACAGCAGGACGCTTGCCCTTAAGCAAGACATCGTTATTGGCGGCAGTGAAATCAACGACATCGATTCTGGTACCAGGGAGCAAATCAGTATCGCCTGATTCGATGACTAGCATCTTTCTAAGCATCTGCTTAGCGATGACCTCGATATGCTTATCAGAGATGGAAATACCCTGTCCTCTATAAACCTTATCGACCTCTTCGAGCAAGTAGGACTCGACAGTGGAGACATTAGAAGCCATCAAGAGCTTCTTAGGATCAATAGCACCAGCAGTCAACTTCTGACCAGAGACGACCTTCTGACCAACAAGGACGATCACAGTAGAGTGAGCGTTAGTGGTATAAGTCTTAGTCTCAGGTACGAATTCCTTATCGTCTCCGGAAACATTGATAGAAGCGTTCTCGATAGTGATATCGTAGATCTTCTTATCTTTATCGTGTTCACGGATTTCCTTAACTACACCGTCGATCTCAGTGATGCAAGCCTCACCTTTAGGTGTTCTGGCTTCCAAGACTTCCTGAACTCTAGGTAAACCCTGAGTAATATCTTCCTCACCAGCAACACCGCCGGAGTGGAAGTTCTTCAGAGTAAGCTGAGTGCCAGGTTCACCGATGGACTGAGCAGCCATGATACCGACAGCATCGCCGATTTGAGCGAGTTCGCCAGTAGCGAGGTTACGTCCGTAGCAGTGAATACAGACACCGTCTTTAGTTTCGCATGTGAATAAGGTTCTGATTTCGACTTCTTTAATTCCAGCAGCGACGATCTTAGAAGCGTCATCTTCGTTGATGAGGGTGTTGCCCTTAACGATGACTTCGCCAGTCTTAGGATCGATGACATCATGAACGGAGAATCTTCCGATCAATCTGTCCTGGAGAGTAACGATTACCTGAGGATGCTGGCCTTTAAGATCATCATCCGGGTGAGGCTCTCTAGACATGATATCTTTAACGACGATACCATGGTCGCAGCCGCAATCTTCTTCTCTAACGATAACATCGTGAGAGACATCGATAAGTCTTCTAGTAAGATAGCCAGAGTCAGCGGTCTTCAAGGCAGTATCAGCACCGGTCTTTCTGGCGCCGTGTGTGGCGTTGAAGAACTCGGAGACTGAAAGTCCGTCTCTGAAGCATGACTTAATAGGAATTTCGATTGAAGAGCCATCAGGTTTAGCCATCAAGCCTTTCAAGCCGATTAACTGAACGAAGTTAGTGAGCTTACCTCTAGCGCCTGAAGCTGACATCATGAAGACAGGGTTTCTGACTTCAAGGGAGATCAACTTACCGACTTCCTTAGAGATAGTATCGGTGACTTCCTTCCAAGCATTGACGACTTTGTTGTATCTTTCGTGTTCATCGAGTTCGCCGTTATCAGCTTGCTCTCTCCACTTTTCGATCTTCTTTTCGGTCTCGTCGAACAAGGCCTTCTTGTTCTTTAAAGGAGACTCAACACCAGACTCGCAGGTATTAGCGGAAATATCGGAAAGGGCGACAGTGATACCGGAGATAGTTGAATAATCAAATCCAAGGTTCTTCATAGCATCGAGGATGTGAGAGGTCTTCTCAGCCTTATATCTGTAGAAGAGTTCACCGATAATATTGGTGATTTCTTTCTTAGTGATAGGCTGCTTAAGTTCTCTAGAAGCGATAAATGACTTGATATCAGTGCCATAAGGGACGAATCCATCAGGCAGATAATTCTCATCTAATTCATACTTCTGCTTTAAACCAGTGTGCTTGAAGCTAGTATCTTCAGGGCAGTTGATATAAGGGAAATCAGCAGGATAGATGGAGTTGAAGATGATCTTGCCAGGAGTGGTGATCAAGTAAGCTTCATTCATAGCCTTGTTGAAATATGATTTGCCGACAGAAGAAGCGCGGATAGCGATTCTGTTCTGGAGGTGGATCATACCGTTCTGATAAGCCATCATGACTTCATTGGGATTGACGAAGACTTTGCCTTCGCACTTAGAGAAGAGGTCGTACTTAACAGCTTCGACTTCATCGTTGAAGCCTCTGTAGTATCTGGCCTGCTGCTCCATGCCTTTGACGTCATTTTCCAAAGTGATGTAGTAGTTTCCTAATAGCATATCCTGAGTAGGAATGCAGATAGGCTTGCCATCCTTAGGACCGAGAATGTTGTGGTTAGCAATCATCAAATCGATAGCTTCATCCTGAGCCTTCTTAGAAAGAGGCACATGGACAGCCATCTGATCGCCATCGAAGTCGGCGTTGAATCCTGTGCAAACAAGAGGATGCAATCTGATGGCTCTGCCCTCGACTAATACAGGTCTGAAAGCCTGAATACCAAGTCTATGAAGAGTAGGAGCACGGTTGAGAAGTACAGGGTGAGTGGTGATGATCTGCTCGATAGCAGCCAAGACCTTCTCATCGTACTGGTCGATCATCTGATCAGCTTGTTTTCTAGTAGCAGCGGATTTATCAGCCATCAGCTTAGCGGCGATGAAAGGACGGAAGAGCTGAATAGCCATTTCACGAGGAATACCGCACTGATCCATCTCAAGAGAAGGACCAACAGCGATAACTGAACGTCCGGAATAATCGACACGTTTGCCGAGCAAATTCTGTCTGAATCTGCCTTGCTTACCTTTGAGCTGGCTTGATAAGGACTTTAAAGGTCTGTTGCCAGGTCCGACGACAGCTTTAGATCTTCTGCCGTTATCGATAAGAGCGTCGACTGCTTCCTGCAGCATACGTCTTTCGTTAATGGTGATGACCTGAGGAGCCCTCTGATCGATAAATCTCTTAAGTCTGTTGTTACGATTGATGACTCTTCTGTAAAGGTCGTTCAAATCGGAAGCAGCATAACGTCCGCCATCTAGAGGCAACATAGGTCTTAAATCAGGTGGCATGACAGGTAAGATAGTGAGGACCATCCAAGAAGGATCGTTGTGGGACTTTCTGAAAGCCTCGACGAGTTCAAGTCTCTTTAAGAGCTTGATTCTCTTCTGGTTCTTAGGTGAATTGGTAGTCTTAAGATCGTTCTGAATCTTGTTGAAATCAGATTCGAGATCGACTTCCTTAAGAAGTTTCTGGATAGCGCCAGCGCCCCAGTCGAATTCAGCACCGGTGTACTGCTGGACATATCTAGAAGTAGTAGTGAAATCTACAGGGATATCAGGATTCTTCAATCTGAGAAGAATATCCTTGCCGGTAGCGACATCTTTAGCGACGCCGGAATCGATAAGATCCTGAATGACTTCGATGAATTTCTCACGTGATTCTCTCTCGTTGAGGACCATTCCCTTTGATAAGGAAGTGGAAGTACCAGGATTCAAGACGACGTGGGAAGCATAATAAACGACTTCCTCGACCTGCTTAGGAGGAATATCTAATAAGACTGAAATACGTGAAGGAGTGCCCTTGAGGTACCAGATGTGAGTGCAAGGGGAATAAAGTCTGATGTGACCCATTCTCTCTCTTCTGACAGCTTTGGTAGTAACCTCAACACCGCACTTCTCGCAGATTTTTCCAGCGAAACGAGGCTTTCTGTATTTACCGCAGTAGCACTGATAATCTTTGGTAGGTCCAAAGATCTTTTCGCAGAATAACCCGCCAGGTTCAGGACGCTGAGTCCTGTAGTTGATAGTCTCGGCAGTAAGGACTTCGCCTTTAGACCATTCAAGGATCTTCTCGGGCGAGGCCAGCTTTACCTGAATTGCGCAAACTTTATTTAAATCAAACATGGTTCGCCTCCTTTAATCCGCATCAGGATCCGCTGAAACGTTAATCTCAGGTTCCTGCTGCTCTTCTTGTTCATCTTCGACAGGTTCTTCATCTTTGACTGCATCAGTAGGCTTTTCTTCTTCGCCCATCTGATAAATCTTTCTCTTGATAGACTTCTCAAGCTTGATAGAGTCAGAAGTGATAGAGGAAATATCAAGTTCCCTCATGCCACCCTGTTTATCATCCTTGGTGAAGAGTCTAACATCGATAGCCAACGACTGGAGTTCCTTAATCAAGACTCTGAATGACTCAGGCATATTAGGTTTAGGAATAGGCTTGTTCTTCAAGATAGCCTCGTAGCACTCGTTACGTCCGACCATATCATCTGACTTGATAGTCAGCATTTCCTGTAAGACGTGAGCGGCACCGTAAGCTTCAAGGGCCCAGACCTCCATTTCACCAAATCTCTGGCCGCCGTTCTGGGCTTTTCCGCCTAGAGGCTGCTGAGTGACAAGTGAATAAGGTCCAATAGCTCTCGCGTGGAGCTTATCATCGACCATGTGTACGAGCTTAATCATATACATGACACCGACATTGATACGAGAATCGAATCTCTCTCCGGTTTCACCAGAGTAAAGGATGGTCTTCCCATCAGGATCCATATCAGCGGCTTTCATCATATCGAAGATTTCTTCATTAGAGATGCCATCGAAGACAGGTGTAGAAACCTTAAGTCCGCCGAGTTTCTTGCAAGCCATGCCTAAATGGACCTCGAGAATCTGTCCGATATTCATACGTGAAGGGACACCTAGAGGGTTGAGCAATATATCGATAGGAGTACCATCGGGTAAGAACGGCATATCTTCCTCAGGGACGATTCTGGAAATAACACCTTTGTTACCGTGTCTTCCTGACATCTTATCACCCTCGGAGATCTTTCTCTTCTGAACGATATAGACTTTGATAGTCTCCAAAACATTAGGAGGTAATTCATCTCCGTTCTTTCTGGAGAAATACTTGACTTCGAGGACGATGCCCCCGCCGCCATGAGGTACCTTCAAAGAGGTATCTTTCTGATCTTTAGACTTAGAAAGGAAGATCGACTGTAAAAGCTTCTGCTCAGGGGTGAGTTCAGTATCGCCTTTAGGAGAGGTCTTTCCAACTAGGATATCGCCTTCCTTGACTTCAGAGCCAGGGATGATGACACCATGAGCATCAAGATGAGCCTTCATCTTGGTGGAGAGGTTAGGGATATCAGCGGTAAATTCTTCTTTGCCGTTCTTAGTCTTTCTTCTATCTACTGTATATTCGACGATGTGGAGAGTGGTGTAAACATCATCCTTCACGAGTCTTTCAGACATGATGACAGCATCCTCGTAGTTATAGCCGTGCCAAGTGGTGAAGGCGATAACGACGTTCTGTCCTAATGCGAGTTCACCGTGATCCATAGCAGGACCATCAGCGATAACATCGCCCTTAACAAAGCGCTGTCCAACACTGACTATAGCGGTCTGGTTGATACAAGTTCCCTGATTAGAACGCATGAACTTCTTAAGCCTGTAGGTATAAGGAGTCTGGCTTTCACCTTCCAGAACATCAACTCTCTTGGAATCGACATAAGTGACGACGCCATCTTCTCTTGCGCAAACAGCAGCGCCAGAGTCAGTAGCGATCTTATGCTCTAAGCCGGTGCCGACAAAAGGAGCATGCGGATGCAGTAAAGGCAAAGCCTGACGCTGCATGTTGCCGCCCATCTGAGCACGGGTAGAGTCATCGTTTTCAAGGAAAGGAATACAAGCAGAAGCGATAGAGACAATCTGCTTAGGTGAGACATCGATATAATCGACATCTTCAGATCTGGCCATGATGGTCTCGCCGTTCTGTCTGGCTAAGACTCTCTCTTCGAGAATCTCATGAGTTTTAGGATCGAGCTTGACGTTAGCCTGAGCGATAACGTGGTTCTTCTCTTCATCAGCAGAAAGATATTCTGAATCAGAAGTGACGACCTTGTTAACGACTTTTCTATAAGGAGTCTCGATAAAGCCGAAGTCATTGATCTTGGCGTAGCAAGCTAAGTTGCCGATAAGACCGATGTTCTGACCTTCAGGAGTCTCGATAGGGCAGATTCTTCCGTAGTGAGAATAGTGGACATCTCTGACTTCGAATGAGGCTCTATCTCTAGTTAAGCCGCCAGGGCCCAAAGCAGAGATACGTCTCTTGTTAGAGAGTTCGGATAGAGGGTTAGTCTGATCCATGAACTGGGAAAGCTGAGAGGAATTGAAGAATTCCCTTATGCATGAAGTGAGAGGCTTGATGTTGATCAAGTTCTCAGGCATGACGTTTTCCATATCCTTGGAGACAGACATCTTATCAGAAATGATTCTCTCCATTCTGGAAAGACCAGTTCTGAACTGATTCTGAATCAACTCACCGACAGATCTAATACGTCTGTTGCCGAGGTGATCGATATCATCGACGTTTCCGATACCGTCGATAATGTTAGTGAAATATGAGAAGCAGGCCACGATATCAGAAGGAGTGACGAACTGATCAGTGATGGTCATATCGTTACCGACGACTCTTTCAATCTTGGTCATATCTTCATCGGCATAAATGTCGACGATGTTGACTTTGTTATGTTCATCAAGAGCTACATTGATAGGGAACTCAACCTGATGAGCACCTTTCTCAAAGAACTGTTCGCCCTTGAGCTGATCGATGATTTCCTTAGTGACTAAAGTGCCTTTAGAGACGACGACTTCGCCATCGACAGAAATCAAATCCTCAGCGACCTTATGGTTGAGCAATCTATCGTAGATACCGAGCTTTTCATTAAGCTTATATCTTCCGGCAGGTCCTAAATCATAGTTTCTATGGACGAAGAAACGAGTCTTGATCTGTCTTGCGACATCTTTATCATCGATAGGTTCTCCAGGTCTTAACTTAGCGTATATTTCCTTTAAGGCCATGACGGAAATAGCGGTCTCAGGATCGCCACCTACATCAGTAGGCTCAGGGTACTTTTCCATGGTCTTTTTCATCATGGCGTTAGAAGTACCAAACAATCTATAGATATCAGCATCGTGGACGATACCTAAAGCTCTTATTAAGGTCAAAGCAGGAACTTTCTTCTGCTTATCGATTCTGACATAAAGCATTCCTTTAGTATCAGATAAGAACTCAAGCCAAGTACCACGGGCCGGTATGATATCAGCGCCGTAGGTCAAAGTAGCAGATGAAGTGACCTCTTCTTTATGCATATAAGCACCAGAAGATCTCACGATCTGAGACTCGACGACCTTTTCAACACCATTGATAATGAAAGTGCCTGAATCTGTCATCATAGGGAAATCACCCATGAAGATATCGCCCTCTTTGATAGAGCCGTCACCAGAATTGTTCTTCAATCTCAAGGTGACATGCAGAGGAGCGCAATAAGTCATGTTGGCAGACTTGCACTCGAAGTAATCATTCTTAGGCTGGCCAAACGATAAGGAGACATAGTCAAGTTCCATCGTGTTGTCAGTGTTGTGAATAGGGAAGAAATCCTTTAAGACTTCATCGATGCCATCGGTGATAAGCCAGTGGAAAGACTCAGTCTGGATTTCACAGAGATAAGGCAGAGGTAACTGCCCTGAAATCTTAGAGAAATCAGCTCTGTTATTGTAGGTGTATTTGATTTTCTCATTAGGGAAAATCTCTTCGAAAGTTTTCATATAGTATTTTCTCTCTTCCTACAAAGCCTCCGGAACCCGAAGGTTTCCCCTTCGCATAATCCCGGTGAAGTCGGCTTTACCCGCTCAACCCCCTTCAGCTTATAAAAAACAAGAATTATAAGCTTCGGTATGCTCTAAGCTGGCTTTTGTAATAGCTTATAGCACCCCGAATAAAACCACCTAAGGGGAGAAGAACTAAATCCCCTCCCCTTAAATGATAGATTCAATAGAAGCTTACTTGATTTCGATTTCAGCGCCGGCGTCAGTAAGATCCTTGCCATAGCCGTTGGCTTCAGCAGGAGAGATCTTCTCTTTGATAACTGAAGGAGCAGCATCGACAAGCTTCTTGGCATCCATTAAGCCGAGACCAGTGATGGTCTGAACAGCCTTGATGACCTTGACTTTGTTAGCACCGAAAGACTTAAGAGTAAGAGTGACTTCGCTAGGAGCAGCAGCGGCAGCTCCAGCAGCAGCGACAGGGGCAGCTGCAACAGCAGCGGCGGCAGTGACGCCGAACTCTTTCTCGATAGCAGAAACGAGGTCCATGACCTCAGCGATAGACATCTCTTTTAAAGAAGCGATGACATCAGCAGAATTTAACTTTGCCATAATGATTAATTTTTCCTCCGTTTAGTAAAGTTTTAGATTGGTAGTATCGAATTAGACATTCATGCTACTAGGCAGCGGGTTGCTGCTTATCAGCATAAGCCTTGAGAGCGCGAGCGAAGCTGCTGACAGGGCTTTGTAAACAAGAGCAAAGGATTGATAAGGCATCTTCTTTGGTCTTAATACCAGAGAGCCTTAAAACCTTCTCAGGTTCACAATAAACTCCGCCGACGACAGCGCCTTTGAGTTCCATTTCTGGATGTGCCAACGTAAATGCGTGGACAATAGAAATAGCACCAGTCTCACTTTCGCAAGTGATCAAAGCGTTAGGGCCTTCGAGAAGTCCGTCGAGAGACTTAAAGTTCTCGGCATCGAGAGCTCTCTTAACGAGAGTGTTCTTTGCGACTTCCATTTTGCCGCCATTCTTCTTCAAGTCTCTTCTCAAAGCAGTGATTGAAGCAACATCGAGATTGTGATAAGTCACGATGATTGCGCACTGAGCTTTGGAAAGTTCCTTGTTAAGTCTGTCGACAGTAGCCTTCTTGGCTTCTAAAATAGACTCGTTCATTCTGAATTGCACCTCCTATCTATATAGGCAACAATATCCATTTATCCTTTTTGAGGATAAGATTTGATTCTTTAATAAGAATGAGAATCTGATCTACCTCGGCAGTGTTATTAAGCTATATTAGCCGCTGCGGTCTATGGTATATTGATTGCTCCGAATAATTCAGATGCTGCCTTAAGCGATGACAGCGAGCTTGACGGCCGGGCCCATAGTGGTATGGACGACAGCGTTAGTAATAAAGACACCTTTAACAGAAGCAGGGCGAGACTTTGAAATAGCATCGACCATAGCTTGGATGTTAGCGGCTAACTTATCAGCATCGAAGGAAGCTCTGCCGATAGTGACGGAAAGGTTTCCATCCTTATCGATCTTGTAAGCTAACTTACCCTTCTTGATTTCCTCAACAGCTTTGCCGATATCCATAGAGACAGTTCCTGTCTTAGGGTTAGGCATCAAGCCTTTAGGTCCTAAAACACGACCCATACGGCCTAAGTGACCCATCATATCAGGAGTGGCGACGATAACATCGAAGTCGAACCAGTTTTCCTTCTGAATCTTCTCGAGAAGTTCAGGTCCGCCGACATAATCAGCACCAGCAGCCTTGGCCTCATCCTGCTTAGAAGAAGTGACAGCTAAGACTTTCTTAGTCTTGCCATTTCCGAAAGGAAGAGTGATGGTTCCTCTGATCTGTTGATCAGGCTGTTTAGTATCGACATTGAGTTTGAAGACGACATCGACTGTAGAGTCGAATTTGGTAGTAGAGGTCTTCTTGATTAATTCAGCAGCTTCCTTGACGGAATACTTCTTGCCCTTTTCAATAAGAGCAACGGCAGCTGCGTATTTCTTTGCTAACTTTTTCATTTCAGTCTTTCTCCTTAGTCGACGACCTTGACGCCCATGGATTTGCAGGTTCCTTCGACGCAGCGTATAGCAGCTTCGATGGTATCGCAAGTAAGATCAGGCATCTTGTACTCGGCGATCTTCTTAACATCTTCTTTAGAGATCTTGCCACCAGTGACACTCTTGTCTTTGGCGCCTTTTTCAATCTTGGCGTACTTCTTGATCAAGAAAGTGACAGGGCAGGTCTTCAAGACGATATCGAAAGACTTGTCATCGTAAATAGTCAGATCGCAAGGAACTAATTCGCCTTTACGATCAGAAGTCATAGCGTTGAACTTCATACAGAATTTTCCGCCGATTCCGTAAGGTCCAAGTTTTTGGCCTAATTTGGCCGGGCTGGCTTCACCACCCATAGCGACGATTTTCATCGCTCTAAGAATTTTAGCCACGTGATACCTCCTATTAATACAATATCCGTGCGTGGTAGTATTGGGTTTAGAGAGACCCTTCCACGACTCAGCGGTTACACACCCAAAAAAGGGCGCAAAAACCCTAAGCATGTTCTATAATAGCATCTTGAGACTAAGATATTCAAGGGTAAATATGCAAAATAACCAATACTTTGATACTCGCCCTAATTAAAGGGGGCCCATTAACTTAATAGGACCTAAAAAACCGCATAGCGATTAGGTTATGCGGTTAAGTAGACTTGATAAGAAGAACTAGGCAGCTACTTTAGAAAGGAAGATACCGTTTCCTTCGATAGTTCCGTTGTAATCGCAACGAGATAACTGAATCTTAATAGTATCTCCTAAAGCGATGGCAGAAGTAGTGGCGTCAGTTAACCAATCCTTAGGATTAGAGAGCACCATCTTATTTTTGGATGAATCATAGGTAAGTTTTCCAGCAGTAATGGTAGCACCATAGACTAAGAAAGCGTCTGAAGTGTTTTTATCTGTCTTGAGGTAGAAGTTACCATATTTAGTTCCATCTGTATTTTTTCCACTCCAAGCAGTTAACTTTCCAGTGACAGTGTATGAATAGCAAGTATGGGCATAATCATTAGACTGGAAGGTATCAGTATCAATTTCGCCGTTAGAAATAGCAACACCGTTTACAGCGACGATAACAATGGAGATTTCCTTAGTGCTCTTATAATCAGCTCTGATACCAGCGAAAGTGAGAGTATCACCAACCTTAATAGCCTTGGTGTCTTCATTAGTTAAGTAATTCTGAGGGTTGGCGAATTTATATTTCATTGTAGTAGTGCTGAAAGTCAAAGCAGATCTAGAAGCAGTAGCACCATAAACAACGACATTTTCAGTATCAGAAATCTTGAGATTCATATTTCCATATGCTGTTCCATCAGTTTTGGTACCAGACCAGCTAGCAACAACACCAGAAGAAACGTAAACCTTGGCACCAGCGGTGTCTTCTTCAGCCACGACTTTATCTATGGTTTCATAGACATAATCAGGCTCTTTAAGACTCTCTAGGATAGTGAGATCAACAGTATCAGATTTTCCGTTGATTGTAGCAGTAATAGTGGCAGTTCCAACCGCAACTGAGTGGATGTAAGAACCAATAACTGAAGCAACAGCAGTATCTGATGAAACGATGGTCAGATATCCTTGATTCAACATATCAGAAACATTGAATTCAGGAGTAGAAGTGAAGGTGAGCTGTCTATCAGCATCGCCGACACGATATGTGGCTTGTAAAGCCTCTTTGTTAGAAATCGATAAAGCAGTGACGGTAGAATGATCAAAAGAAGCAACAGAACTAACTACAGAACTCTCAGAACCACCACCACAGGAAGCAAGACTACCACAGACTAACAAACTAGCTGCAATTGTGAGAAATAACTTTCTTTTCATGTTAACCCCCTTTTCACAATTTCATCGCCAGAGGTTTTTATATAGTAACAAACCTCTAAGCTTTATATTAAGCGGTGAACCGCTAAATACCAGAATTACTGAACGAATGTACCATGACTGATATCTTTAAGGAGCTTCTCGTTTTGAGATTTCTTAGAGAGACCGATGTATACGAATAAGCCTCCGACTATCAACATTACCCCACCTACTACAAACAGAATCATCGAGACGTAGAACTCAGGGCAATTGATAACTAACTGATTCTGAAGACCAGGCTTATAGGATAGTCTTAAGAAGATAATAGCGAGTATCAATCCAATGACGCTGATACAGACATTTCCCATTCCGACTGCGAAGGAATTTCTTCCTCTTTGGATCTCAGCATGAGCGGCAGCGGATAAAGACTTCATATCAGTATCATCGTGCCCTTCGTGGATAAGATGTCCACATCTAGGGCAGATGTACTCGACTTTGGTGTTCTCATCGATGACTTCTTTGTTCTTCTCAAGAGAAGAGGCTTTCTTCTCTATCTTTCTTTCATCGATCTTTTTTCCACAGTGATAACAATACATTTCAATTCTCCTTATCCAACAAGAGCTAAATCGTAATAAGAGCTTAAGAGAATCTGGTAAGAGATCTTTCCAGAAGAGGTCTTATGGTAACCATAAACACCCTTGAGATTGAAAGTCTTTCCAGTAAAATCATCGATATCATCCCACACGACACTCTTATCAACCTCAGAATCAGGATAAGGGTGATAGCTCAAAGTGAAGTAGCAAGTGAAAGGCAAAGAAGAAGTAGCAGAGGCGCTGGATTTAAGATACAAAGTGATAGCACCAGAATCGCCTTTATAGCCGCCAGAGCAGTAGACGGTATCAGTTAATTCAACAGCGCAGAACAAAGCGTCGAAGGTTCCAGCCTTAAGATCTTCAGCGGCATACTGGAAAGTATGTAAGGCATGCTCTTCAGTATTATTAGCAGCGGTGATGATAACAGAAGCATCGTTGTCTTTAGTAGAAACAATCGGGAAGGAACCAGAAGTAATCTGGAAGCCGAACTCATCAGAATCTTCAGCGACACCGCAGACTTCGATATAAGTATTCTTAGTGGTGTACTTGCTAGGAATAGAAGCCATACCTACGTAAATATTGACGCCAGCGTATTCGCCGTCAGTAGATCTTGCGCCTTCATCAGAAGTGTAGAAATTAGTTATATAGATAATGTGGTTGGAGAAACCGGCTACAGTGCCTTGAACTCTGACGTTGGCATTATCGTAAGAATTGGTATAAGTAGAATCGGCGATAGTCTTCTCAATCTCTTTTTTAATATCGAGCAAGGAGACATCTTCATATCCGCCGTAATTGAATAAAGGATCTTTTTCACCAGAGAACATATTGAGCTTTAAAGCTTCAGCCTGAACTTGAGCATCGTAGAAAGTATCCTGATAGTTCTGAGGCATATCAGAGACATTCTTGACCCAAGAATAACCATCCTGAACAATCCAGAGGTTAAGTAAAACTAATGAATCATAAGAAGCATTCTTCTCAGTTAAATTGATCCAGACCAAACTGACGTATCTAGTTCCAGTAGAGTCAGGAGAAGGAGAAGTATAGGTTGTAGAAGGAGATGAGACGACGATAGTTCCGTTCTCATTAGCTTCCTTTAACTTAGCCTTAGTGAAATTAGAAGCAGCCTTGCCCCACTCCTGAACTTTACCAGTGGACTCAGGAGTATCAATACCCCAGAAACGAGCCTTGATAATATCAGAAGAAGTAGTGGTAACAACCGGATTGAAGTGAGCAGTATCTCCATCAATAGGAGACTGCAAAGTCACCTGTCCGACACCTTCAGTATAAAAATCATGGTCTTTATAATCCAAAGTTAACTTAACTGAACCGTTATTAACATAATCGACAGAAGATGTAGCAGTATCAGAAGAAGAATTACATCCGCTTAAGATGCTAGTTCCTAATAAGAAGATTGATATCAGACTCAAGACTTTCTTTAATTTCATTGTGTGTTACCTATCCTTAATTACATCGCAAGCTTAGATTGATTCTCAGCGCTGGCAAATGCTTGATCAACTGTACTAGAGCCTAAGAAAACAGAAGAGATGATACCACCTGCTTCTTCTCTGGCTTTAGCAGAGCCCTTGAAGAAAGGAGTGTTGAGATACTTTCCGTTAACATCATTGATGACGATGTCAGCGGTAGTGGCGTACTCTTCACCGTTTTGCAGATACTCTTTATATAAGTCAGTAGAGTAGCAAGAAGTTCTGACAGGAATATAACCGTTAGCGTCTTCAACACATAGCTTAGTATTAACATCAGTAGAAGTAAGGTACTTGATGAACTTCCATCCGTACTTAACCTTTAAGTCGCTAGTAGTAGTGCTGTCCTTAAGGTTTCTCAAAAGAGTGAGAGAAGGACCTTGGGAGACATATAGTTCTTTAGTTCCGCTTGTAGGAACCTTGCAAACTTTATAACTAAATGAACCAGCTTCAGGGAAGGAATAACCAACACCGCCTGAAGAGCCGATACAGAACATGGTCTTTTCAGTCTTGAAGGAAACAGAGCTATAAGTGTTTTTTGTTCCCTTAGTGGTGATGACTTTCTCATCGTGGAGGGTCTTCAATTTGCTGACCATAGCCTTAGATTCAGTATTGTTGAAATCGATAGATCCCTTTCCATCCTTAATAGAGATGAAAGGAATATCTTGCTGATACGAATGAGAGATGAACAAGTTAGAATCGGAATCGTAGCTTACAATATAATCGAGTTGGGATCCGATAGAAGATTTATTTTGGGCGATAAATTCACAGAATTTCATAAAATCATCCCATGAAATAGATGAAATCCAAGCTTCAGGATCTTTAATAGTTTTATCGTAGTCTTTGCATGCTCTAGTAAGCATATCAACGTTATAAATCATAACTTCGGAAGACTTCATGAAAGGCATGGTGTACATACCTTCTTTAGTGAAGTTTGTTCCTTCTTCATAGAACTCAGAGACGAAATCGCTGCTATCTCCGTCTCCAATATAAGATTCTTTGCCAAATCCAACAGTATCGTCAGTAGCTAATTCAGCCATGTTGACGACAACTTTATCTGACTCAGCTAAATAATCAGCGACGTGGTCAGGATAAGCGATAGCGACAGTAGGAGTATTTCCGCCTGAGAAGGATTTTGTGATCTTATTCTCAATATCAGTGTAAGCACCCTGATATGAAGCGGTAATCTTAATTTTCACTCCTTCGTTTTTATAAACGAGGTCTGCGAAGTCATCCGCAACTTCCTGATATGCACTCATAAGGCTTGAGCCGTTTGTGTGCCAGAAATTTATTTCAATGGTGTCAGAAGTGGAGTTTCCGCAGGAAAAAAGCCCGCCTAAAAGAACGAAGGTTCCTATTAACGACATAAACTTTTTTTTCATAATAATTCCTCTCTTTTCTTTTAGGTGGGACAAATGACTAATTAACTAGATTGAATCTTCCTTTAAACTACATTGAAAGTTTAGCGGTAGATTCAGCGGCGGTAAATTTAGCATCCATATCGCTCATGTTGCTAGTCTTGGTTAAGGCCCAAGTCATAAGACCGCTAACAGCAGTACGGCAAGCAGAAGAGCCCTTGAAGGCAGGTGAAACGAACATTTCATCGAGAATGTTTTGAGTATAAGTGGCAGACTTAGCCATTAATCTTTCAAGAGTCTTAGGATCCTTGCTAGTGACATCGTTAGTTTCGATGTAAGCAGCGTTAGTATAGTTGGACTTTCTAATTCCCATGTAGCCTGAATTTAAAGCCCAGTCGAGGGAGTTAGCAGAGTTAGTCATATACTTGTAGAAGAGCCATGAAGCTTCTTTTCTATTGGCATCGTTGTGATCAAGAACACAGAGTGAAGGTCCTTGGTTGATGACTTTAGGATCTTGTCCTTCAGCGTGAGGAATTCTAGCGACACCGACGTTCATAGGATTGGTATCGGCGAACTGATACTTAACACCACCGGTAGAACCGACGGAGAACAAAGTGTTCTGAGCAGTGAAGTAAGTGTTGGTGTAGTTATTTCCAGCAGAGCCCTTGGAAATGATGTATCCATTTTCAGCAGCAGTGTGGAAAGTATTCAAGACACTCTTCATACCAGAATTGACAAAGTCGACTTTGCCCTTACCAGTAGCAGAATCAATGGAAGTATATCCATAGCCATACTGCTCGGCTAGAGAAATGAAGAGGTTATCATCAGAATCATAAGCGAAGATAGAGTGATAAGCCTGATCAGTCTTTAAAATCTTGTGGGCATCATCTAGGCTGTCGTTATAAGTAACAATAGCGGGGCAGAGATGGTTGAAGAGCTCTTCCCAAGTTAGATTATCGAAGTAGTTCTGGTCGAGTTTCTTGCCACCATTGATTTCAGAATCAATGCTGGAGAGGTTCAAGCCGAGAAGGACATCTTCGTTATAGAACATCAACTCAGTAGATTTGCAATAAGGAAGTGAATAAGTACCAGAGACGGTATATTCCTGACCTTCTTGTAAGTAGTTAGCAATATAGTCGTTCTTTTCATCAGCAGTCCAGCCATAGTCTGAATTATCCATGTAGGAATCGAGCTTTACAGCCTTGCCATAGTCTAGATAATCAGCGACGTGATCAGGATAGCACTGGACCATATCAGGATAGTTATTTCCTGAGAAGCCCTTAATTACAGCATCATGAAGATCGTTGTAGCCCATGCCTGTCTGAATAACATTGTTAACAGTGACATTAGGTTCAAGTTTCATAAATCCATCGACATAAGCCTGGAGCTGAGCCTGATTGTTCTGGCCGGTGATTGACCAAAGAGTGATTTCAGTTTTCTCAGTGATCTTAGGTGTGTAGTCAGCGTAGTCTGAATCAAAATCTACAGTAGAAGAAGAAGACCCAGAATTACATCCGCAAAGAGAAACAGAAAGCAACGGAAGAATCAACAACGAAATTAGTGACTTCTTTTTCATGTTTAGTATTCCCTCCTTACATGAACATGCTTATATATGCTTAATTATCGTTAAGATAAATTAAACCAAACGTAGTAGAAAACTCACGTAAACTAATCGTCTATCCTTTAATACCAGCTCTTCCAACGCCCTTCATAATATACTTTCTGAAGACGATGAATAGCAAGAATAGAGGAACAGTAACTAAGACAGTAGCAGCCATCTGATAACCATACTGGGTTCTACCAGTATCAGAATCAGTGAAGGCGGATCCTCTTAAGCCGTTTGATATCAGTCTATAAGAAGGATCAGTAGTGACTAGGTTAGGCCAGACATAGGAGTTCCAAGTGCCCATGAACTTAAGAATGGCAATAGAGATAAGAGTAGGAGCAGCAAGAGGAACCATGACCTTCCATAAGAATTCCCAATCAGACTTTCCATCGACCTTAGCGGCTAAGTAAAGCTCGTTAGGAATCTGCTTGAAGTTCTGTCTGAGAAGATAGATGTAGAAGACTGAAACGATAAACGGAACGATCATGGCTAAGTAAGCCTTGAACAGAGTCTGATTATCGATCCATCCGAATGAGGCGACCGTGACGTAGTTTGAAATAACCATCATTTCGCCTGGAATCATCATAGTCATCAAGAAAACCATGAAGACAGCATCTCTACCCTTGAACTGCAGTCTAGAGAAAGCGAAGGCTGCAAGAATAGTAGTAATTAAAGTACCTAAAGTAGAGAAGAAAGCTACAACTATAGTGTTCCATAAAAATGTTCCGAAATCAAAGGATTGGAACACATAAACATAGTTAGTCCACATGACGATATTCGGGAAGAAAGTCTGAGTATCGGCAGTGATTTCATCATTCATCTTCAAAGAGGTGATAAGCATCCAGTAGAACGGGAAGATAACAAGCAAAGCCAAGAAGCAAATAATGATGTAAGTAATGACGGTAGAAGTAACTCTCCCGACCTTCTCACGCTTTTGAATGCTCTCGACGGTCCTCCCAGCATCAGAAATAGAAAGGACGATGTGATTGCCTAAATTCTCTTTTGAGAAATCGACGTAGGTTTTCTCGTTTTTTTGTAAAACTTGTTCCATGTTTTCTCCTTTCTACAGTTTAATAATAAACTCTCTTCTTAGAAACAAACAGCTGCAAGAATGTAAAGATTAAGATGATGACGAAGAGGAAGACAGCGGCTGCAGCGGCAAAGGAAGTATGGCCTGAGATGTTTCCGTAGATGTAATAGACGATAGTGTACATGTTGTAGCTTCCATTAGAAGTACCAGGGCCATTGAATAAGCCGACAACTGCGGTATATTCCTTAAAGGCTCCGATGAAGGAAGTGACGATGATGTACAAAATCTGAGGTGACATAAGAGGAACGGTGATCTTCCAGAGAATCTTAGATCTAGAAGCAGCGTCGACCTTAGCGGCCTGATAGTACTGCTTATCGATGCCTTGTAAGCCTGATAAGAAAATCAAGATCTTGAAAGGCAAGGATGACCAGATGATGTATAAGCAAAGAGGAATCATAGCGACCCATCTATCAGCTCCGTAAATCCAAACCATAGGATTGTCTTTACTCATCCAGCCGAATAGCTCAGCTATGTAGTTAACAACACCGTTAGTGTCAAACAAGACAGCGAAGACCATACCTACAGCGATAGTGTTAGTGACATAAGGCAAGAAGAAGACAGTCTGCAAGAATTTCTGGAACCACTTGATAGAGTTTAGTCCGACAGAAATAAGCAAGGCTATCAAAGTAGAAAGAGGAACAGTGACGAAGACGATAATGAAAGTATTCGGTATAGCGTACTGAGTGAAGTATGTTTCAGTAGCACCGTTATATTGAGTAAGTCCCAATATGACACCGAAGTTATTAAAGGTGAATCCATCGCTAGTTCCGTAGGTGTAATTGTAATTATCCAAAAAGGAAATGGCGATAGTATTGATTAAAGGATAAAGAAGGAAGATGACGACTAAAATCAAGGCAGGAGCTAGATAAAGCCAGCCCTTCCAGTTGTTCTTAGAGGCTACATCTTCGATTCCGGTTACCTTATAAGCCTTCTTATCAGCTTTAGTGACTTTGTTATAAGCGGAAGAAACAAAATTCCTTCCGACTAAGCGGATAACCACATCGTCTTTCTTATCGAAACCTTCTTCATAATTAGGCCTATCGAGGAAGAAATCGTTAGGTGCCGTCAGTGAAGATGTTTTCTGTTGCTGAGCAGTGTTGTTCATGTTCATTCCCTTAGTCGATGAAGATTCTTTCTTCGTTCTTCTTAGAGAAGATATAGAACTTCTTAGGCTTCAAGGCTAACTTGATATCACCCTTATAAAGCTCATCTTCATTTTGGATGATGACCTTGAAAGTAGGCTTCAATGACTCCTGGTTCTTTGCAACTATGTACAAATCTCTTCCGAGAACCTGAATCATATCAACAGAAGCTGTGAATCCGTTATCTTCCATAGACTTAGTAACTATCATTCCCTCAGGTCTGATAGCGATGAATAAATCCTGATCTTCGACTTTAGTCTTGGTCTGGTAGACCATATCTTTACCGATATAGATCTTTCCGCCTTCGATTCTGCCGTTGAAGACATTGATAGGAGGAGTTCCTAAGAACTGAGCGACGAATAAGTTAGAAGGTGAATTATAAACAGTCTGAGGAGCATCGATCTGCTGCTCTTCGCCTAATTTCATAACGACAATCTCATCAGAAATGGACATAGCCTCTTCCTGATCGTGAGTGACGAAAATTGTAGTGATTCCAGTATCTCTCTGGATTCTTCTGATTTCCTCTCTGGTCTGAAGTCTAAGTCTAGCATCGAGGTTAGATAAAGGCTCATCGAGAAGGAGAACCTTAGGTTTCTTGACCAAGGCTCTAGCGATAGCGACTCTCTGCTGCTGACCGCCTGAAAGCTGAGAAGGCTTTCTTTCAAGATATTCTTCGACCTGAACCAATCTAGCGGTTTCATGGACGATATCGTATCTCTCTTCTTTAGTGAGCTTTCTATGATCGATAGCGATCTTAGTCTCAGTATCGACATCTTCAAGCTTCAAGGAAGAAGTTAAGTCATTTATGGCGATTTCATTATTGGCCTTAGTGACATTATGAAGTTCTAAGTATACCTTAGTGACCTTCTTATCGTAGAAGACCTTGAGATCAGAGAAGGATATCTTCATCTGCTTAAGGACTTTCTTAACCGACTTAGCAAAAGACTTGCAGGCGATGTTATTGATGACGATGTTAGTAGAAGTGAACTTAACAGCCTCACCTAGTTCTTTAACCATCTCTTCGGTCTTATTAGCAGGAATATGAACAATTCTAGCCATGAGTTCATGGCCGGTTCTGGTCTTCATGATAACAACAGACTCAGCATGTCCGAACTGATTGGCCTTAGCCTTGATGGCGTTAATTGAATCATCGATCATATTAGCCTGGAAATTATCATCGAACTTTCCAGAGAAAGTGGCGTCGACATATTCATCATCAGGGACGTAAGTGATAGTGCCTCTGAAGATAGTATCAAACAGAGCCTCAGAAGTCTGATTCTTGCTGACTTCGACTTTAGCGTCAGGAAGAATTCTATTGAAGTTGTCCTTAAAGAGCTTATCAGCAGCCTCAGAAGTGTTATGAAGAACGATAGTGGCCTCTAAGACGTTATCAGTAACTGTATTTTCTACAGTGATGGCCTTCTTGTTTAAGCCAGCTCTCTTAGCAAGAGAGATGCAGGATTCAACAATTCCATCGACGTGGTCTTCAGGCTTCATGTCGTACTTAACTTTATAAGTGAAATCGAAGAAAGTAACACGAGGAACCTCAACCTTAAGGTTAGTTAAAGGGAACTCGATGTTCTTATAAATAGTCATATGAGGATACAAAGCATAGTTCTGGAAGACTAAACCGATACCTCTTTTTTCAGGTGAGAGGTTAGTGACTTCCTGATCTCCGAACCATACTTCACCAGAAGTAGGCTTCAAAAGACCGGCGATCATATAAAGGGTAGTGGATTTTCCGCAACCGGAAGGTCCTAATAATCCGACTAGTTTCCCATCAGGTACTACAAAGTCGAGGTCTTTAACAGCGATTGTATCTCTGATGTGCTTTTTAGCATCACCAGGGAAGATCTTAGTCAGGTTCTTAATCTTGATTTCCATACTTTATTTCCTCCAATTATTACTTGTTTCCAGTTCCGTCATCGTCGACAGTATCATTGATCTTCAACTCATCAGTTCTTCTCTTCTCGGTAGTGTCCTTAATATACTTAACAAGCTGCTTAATGTAGTAGCCGATAAAGAGTATCAAGATGATTGAGAAGGCGCAGATATAAGCATCTAACGGATTAAATACGATGAATGAATTGTTCATTCCAGTCGCTCTTGTAAGAATAAATATGAAGTCTAGTATCAGAGATCCTATAGCCGCTCCAGCTTTAACACTAGATACAATAAACGGCTTAGTCTCAACACGGTTGAACTCATCGTTCTTATACTTGTTTCTCTTATAGAAGAAGTAGCCAGTATCGCATCCAGCGAACACTAAGAGGAAACAGACAGACACTAAGATGAGGATAGTGTTGATATTAGTAATGTGAATGTTCTCAGATGAATTGGCGAAGTTGAATCCGCCGAACCTTAAATTCAAGATTGTTCCAACTTGCTGCTTAGAAGAGGCAGTGTTGATGATATCAATGCTTACCGTGACACCCTCTAAGAAGAAAGACTCAACTTTGCTAGGATCGATGCCCTTAATGACAAATCTCATATGGCCAGAAGACTTAATTGAGAGAATAGAAGTTCCCCTTATTGCTTCTCTATACTCAGTCCCGTCTTTAAAGACGACGTGATAATAGCCGTTAGTGAGAGAAGTGAATCTAAATCTAATAGATTCCGTTCCATTATTTAGCTTGGATTTATGAGAAGCATAGGCAGTGGAGTTAAGAGTCTTATAGTTCTCGATAGCGGAAGACTCGTATGAGCAGTCGAAGGAAGAATAACCTCCAAAGTACTTAATTCCGTTCATCTGTCCGGTAAAGACATTGTCCATTGAATAGTTCTTCTGAGCCACGACCGAGAAAGTAGGATTATCTAAGTAGTAAGGTTTTGCAAAGTCAGGTTCATAATCGTATCCAACTTTATTAGCCTTATATATATTAATGACCTTTAAAGATGAACTCACGACCTCTTCGCCTTTAGATATGAACAAGTCTGCGTAATTAGTGAACTCAGTCTTAACTGCGATATCAGATCCGACTGAATCATATATTTCATTTGAGACCAGTTGGTACATCTCACTCTCTCGTGCTTCCGTCTTCCCAGAAGCAAGGGTGACATCATAACAAAAAGTGAGAGGTTTATAATTATCCCCCTCACCGTAATAACCTAATATATATGAATTGTCGCCAGTGTTAGAAATAGTAAAAGAATATGACTGGCAAATGTCAGACTTTGTAGCCTTAGTAATTGAAAAAGAAACAGTATCATCTTCAGCTAATAAATCAGTGCCGTTATAATCGCTAAAAGTAGTCTTCTCTTTAACTTGGTTTTTAATGGAAGGAGAAGTGGCATTCACAGAAGAATTGCCAACACTAATCCCAAGGCCAAGAACAACCGCCAAACTCATTGTAAACGCTACCAATCTCTTAAAGGAAAATTTTACCATCGTGTTTCTCCATTTACTAAGTGAATAAGAAGTCGACCGTCTAACATTACTAGTATACCAAATCGAAGCAAGTTAATACAATGCTTGAATGTACGCACCTAGTATCATTTCAAGTCCTCCATCTTGAAATCGACCGGGTCTTTATTTTTCTTAATATTTTCCAGATTTATTTCATTCTTGGAATAATAAATTTTGGCGTTATCTGTGCTGACCTCTTGTATACCAAGCATGTAGTCAGGAAAGTCTTGTTTATTTTTAGAAAAAGCCATCAGTGAAAAAGAAATTATTAACGGGATACCCAGCGTAAAGCAAGATAAAAACACAATACCCAAGATTAAAATAGCCGACTCTGCAGTGAACTTGCCAAAGGAAACATTTAGAAGATTAGAATCCACTCTTCCTATCTTGTATACCAACTTACCAATTGTCTTCCTTCCTCTTTTGAAGAACAAAGGAGGTATGTAGAAAGCTAATATAGCGCCGATAAGAACCGAGACAGGAATCTCCACAAAGAAGAGAATCTTTGACATATATATGTTAGATTCAGTAAAAACAGGCAAATCAGAAGTAAGAAAACCTATAGCAGTATCTTGAATATAGGTGGCGTATATATTCGAATTATATAAAGCATCTGTAGCAGCACAAGAAGGATTCTGAACTATGTTTCCGCTTTGATCGGTGATGAAATAATTCTCTCCGCTATAGATAGAATCAAGCCTAAAGGAGTTGTAACTCTCCTTAATGGTAGTTAGTTGCTCCTGAGTTACGTTCTCGCTCATATAATCGATAAATGAATCCATAGCCGTAGCGTAAGCTGTCTTCAAGTCAGAAGCGGATTTAGAGGTATCGTAGTTTGTATAAAGAGTCACTATATCGACGATCTTAGAATCGTATTCAGCGTAAAGATGAGAGTTAAGCCTGGTCTCATTTATATTCTGCTGAGAAGATTTATATCTCTCAGTAGAGGAAAAAATAGATTTTACTCCCATGAATACGAGGATTGCTAAAAGAATGAAAATCAAAGCGTCCACTAAGTCGGCAAATATCCTTCTATGGAAATAAGGTCTGACGTAATCGATCTTTATAGTGTCTTCTTTAATGTTTTCGTTAGTAGCAGTTTCCATATCCCCTCACTTTATATATCTTATCCAAGGAATCAGTATCTATCATAACAGTCTTAGTAAGATAATCCGTAAGCGTCTTGTTGAAATGAGAGCACAGCAAGAATATCAAGGACACTATAAGATAAACAGAAGATATAAATGAGACTAAGTATAGCTTAGGCAAGTTGAACAAATAAGTGAAAGACACGTACGCCATAGGAACAAACAGAATAAAAGGAAGATTGAGCACCAACTGATAAACACATTGAATCGCTCTTTCGCCCTTACGTATGATACCTAGATTATCCTGACCTACTCTTTCGACTTTCATTATCATCATTCCGAAAGTCTGTCCCTTCTTTGAAATAAGAGGAACCATCAGATATAAGATGAGCAAGGTGATACCAAAAGCGATATAGCTAGATGCCACGACAGCGTCATCAGCCTTATCATTTAAAGCATTAGCTTCTTCATCTAAGACTCTATATTGATAAATAGGGCTCTCCTCTGTTAAAGAATCCCCGGAGATAATGTCATCGATCATAACCTTATAAAAAGGAAGGAAGAAAGTAGAAGTGAAGTTAGAGTAATAGACCTTCCCTGTAGAAGAAAGCTCGTCTTTAGAATTCAAGACCGGAGCAAAAGAAGTCTTGAACTCATCTTTAAGAACATACTTTCCGTTAGATACCTCAAAGAACCCTTTGATATCCATGTTCTTATATATAGTATTTAAGTCTTCAAGGCTCTTACCAAGATCAGTAACATAATACGTATAAAAGACATTCTCCTCATACGTATCGTTTATACACGAATTAACAAATCGCTTCTCTGTATATTCAATATCGGAAGTAAAGTCATAAGTATCTGAAGAAGCATTCTCCGTATATAAAAGAGAATTATCGTGCAAGACATCTAACTGAGCATCTTCTTTTGAGGAGATGGTCTGTTTAATGCCAGAGTAATTGCAAGCGACTTTATATATAGGAAAGACCGCAAAAGAGAAGATAAAGACCGCCGTGATAAAAGCGATGAAGAAGTCAGCTAAGAATACCAGTATTCTTCTTCCTTTGCCTATCGGGGCTATATCTAAATAGTGGTCCTCATTTTTTGGGCCTTCTTCTTGAAAAGGATTTACTTCTTCCTTCTCATCCGCTATTTTATTCTCTTCCACTCTTTATAGCTCCATCAGCCATCTGCCGATATCGGAATAGTCATCTATCCAGATGGTAATAAGGTCAAAGGTGAAGAAATATGTAGTTATGTCTCTATAGACAGCTTCTGAGTATCCTTCTTCTTTCTTGACGAAGATAAAGTTGAATTTCATGTAGTTAGAAGCCAGTTCAAGAAGTCTCTTCATATCAGGATCAGTAAGAGAGATGCCGATAAACAAACAAGCGTTGAACTTAAAGTCGTGAAGCTGCTTAGCGATATTCCAAGAATAAGGATTGTTATAAAGATAATAATAATCAGTCTCGTTGAAGATCAAAGAATCAGTGAACTTAGACTGATTGTATCTGTCGTAAGGAAGAAGCCCGTGCACATGATAGATATCGCAGACAGCGTCTTTAGTAACAAAGGAATTATCATCGTAGATAGTGCAGTACTTCATATCTCTCTTCTTCATGAGATACTCAAGATTAGTATCGTAGTTATAAGTAATGACAGAAGTACCAGGATTCTTCTGAATGAAATCCACGCATTCATATAAAGTAGAGTCAGGATCATTAAATGACTTAGCTTCCTTGAATTCATAAAGCTCGTGGCATAAGGACTTATATATATCAAACCCGCTGGTCTTTAAAACCATAGAAGAAGTAAATAATTCCTTGCCGACATAATGCTTAATCTCTTCTAAGGACTTATCATCGCCCTTATAGAAATCAAAGTTCAAGGCATTGATCAATCCGTTCCAGTTCTTAGCGCCGTAGTCTTCATTAATACCGGCGCCCATAACTAAGTCAGTATGAAGCTTATTAGTATAAAGCTTCAAAAGCCATAATATAAAAGATGAAGCAGAAGAATTGACGCCAATCGAGCACTTAGAATTATTAAGATGATAAAGAAGCTCGTCAGTAACAGCTGACTTCTTAGTTCTTGTTGAGAAATCTATTTTCTTTCCTTCGATGTATCCCATAGCCTTGAAATCCACACCGTCGAAATAAACATTCAAGGACGCTCCGGGTTCAAAGAATTCTTTTCCGTATATAGAATCAGTCTTAATGATATTGACGTTGCCCATCACATCAAGATTCATCAAGTTAACACCGAACATAGACTTAAACATGTAGATTACATATTTATGTATATGCTCCTTCTTAGACTTGACAATAACCTTGAAATCACATGAGGGATCAAAATGAAAGCCGAAAGAGCGGAGAGTAACACAGTCGTAACTAACATCATTAATGTAATAAAGGAACAATAAGACCAGAAGACACTTCTTTTTAAAGATGTACTCTTCTCTCTCTTCTTTATCCATAAATTCCTCTGTCTTTCTAAATAAGCCCTTACTCATTACTAAGTATTCTAAAGAACATATACCCCATTGTCAAAAGGAATGAAGTTAAAACCCCTAAAACCCTTTAGTCATTGACAAAAAGCCTCTTATAAACCATAATAACTAAGCATATTTAATGCATTTAAATATCTAGTCTTTGGAGCAATACCCAAGTGGTTAAGGGGCGTCCCTGCTAAGGACGTAGACAGGTAACTGTGCGAGAGTTCGATCCTCTCTTGCTCCGCCATTCTCAAAACTTAAGTCACAGGTGTTAAAGCCTGTGATTTTTTTAATGAATAAATTAAGAAAATTAAGGTGGATATTCAAAATATTTATTCGGCAGTTTTTTAATTTATTGCCGAAAAAATACAAAATGGAAAACTAAATTTAAACAAATAAAGTAATTATAGATATACAAATTTTCTTGAATTATTACTCTAACAATCAAAAAAGCAACAATAAAGCCTTCTTATGCATAATATCGAGTAATCTTTTGCCAACTATTTATAAAAAGATACTAGAATATATAAGAAAGGAGTTGATGATATGAAAATCGATTTAGGCAATAGTATTTATTTTTTAGGAGTTAACAATCCTAGCGAAAAAGTATTTGAAGGTGAAATACCTCTCACTAAGGGAATGTCTTATAATTCTTCGACGACGATAAGACTTGCTTATTAGATACTGTAGATAAATCAGTAGTTGAGCCTTTTATGAATAATCTTTTAGAAGTCTTGAACGGAAGAAAGCTAGACTATCTAGTAATCCACCATCTCGAGCCTGATCATACATGCGGAATAATCAAAGTTATTGAGAAATTCCCTGATGTAAAGGTATATATAAGCTCTATGGGGAACCTCATGTTCCAGAACTTCTATCAGGAAAAGCTTCCTAATGTCACTATCATCAAAGAAGGCGATGAACTTAACTTAGGTCATCACGTCCTTCATTTCATCTCCGCCCCGATGGTTCACTGGCCTGAAGTCATGATGTCTTATGATTCACTTGCTAAGTGCTTGTTTTCCGCGGATGCCTTCGGTTCTTTTTACCAGAACAATGTTCTTTTCGCTGATGAAGTAAAAGATAAAGACGACTTATTAAACGAAGCCAGAAGATACTACACAAACATCGTCGGCAAATACGGACCTCAGGTTACAGATCTACTAAATAAAGTTAAGAAATACGACATTCAAAAACTCTATTCACTCCACGGACCTATCTATAGAAAAGACCTAGATAAAATCATCTCTAAGTACATATTATGGTCATCCTATAAAGAAGAGAAGCAGGGCGTTTTAGTTGCATACTCTACAATTTACGGTCATACTGAAGCTGCAGCTAAGAAGTTCTTCGGTATGCTAAAAGACGCCTCAGTCCCTTGTTCAATTATAGATTTGAACACCACGGACACAAGCTACGCCATTGCAGAATCCTTCGTCTATAACAACATCGTTTTGTTCGCTCCGACCTTCAATATGGGAGTCTTCCCTAAAACAGAACTATTCCTTCTGTTCATGAAAGCCAGAATGATCAAGAACAAGACCTTCTACATTGTAGAGAACGGATCCTGGGCACCTAACGCGAAGAATGTAATTCTCAGCTACTTAAAGACGATGCCGGGAAATGTCATTTCTCCTAAGAGTGTCACTATCAAGTCCTCTCTTACTAGTAAGAACATCACCGAGCTAGAAGGAATCTTGGAGGATTTCAAAATGAAAGAAGAAAAGAAGCCTGAAGAAAAAAAGAAGCTCAAGAAGTGGAGATGCACCTTATGCGGATACATCTATGAGGGTGAAGAACTCCCTAAGGACTTCACTTGCCCTGTCTGTGGAGCTTCCGCTGATTTGTTTGAAGAAGTAAAAGAAGAAGAGTAAGTCTATAAGCCTTGGATCATAGTGTCTAAGGCTTTTTTAATGGATTTATGCACCAAAAAATCCCCCGCCGAAGCGAGGGATTGATACTTTCAGAAAGTCGAGTATTACTTGTCGATCTTGGTGACAGTGCCAGCGCCGACAGTGTGGCCACCCTCACGGATGGAGAACTTGGTGCCGTTCTCAATGGCGACAGGGTGGATTAATTCGACGGTGAGGTCGAGGTTGTCTCCAGGCATGACCATCTTGATGTCAGCAGGTAAATCGATAGTACCAGTGATATCGGTAGTTCTGAAGTAGAACTGAGGACGATAGTTGTTGACGAAGCCGGTATGTCTGCCGCCTTCATCTTTGTTAAGGATGTAAACCTTAGCATCGAACTTGGTATGAGGAGTGACGGAGCCAGGAGCAGCAAGGACCTGACCACGAACTACATCATCACGATCGACGCCTCTGAGTAAGATACCGACATTGTCGCCGGCTTCTGCGAAATCAAGGGTCTTTCTGAACATTTCAAGACCAGTGACAACAGCAGACTTGGTAGGCTTGATACCGACGATTTCGAGAGTGTCGCCCATGTGGCAAACGCCTCTTTCAACTCTTCCGGTAACAACAGTACCACGACCAGTGATAGTAAGGACATCTTCGACAGCGAGTAAGAAAGGCTTCTTATCATCTCTGACAGGATCAGGGACATAAGAATCGATGGTATCCATAAGCTTAAGGACAGCAGCCTCAGCTTCAGGATCGCCTTCAAGAGCTTTCTTAGCGGAACCTCTAATGATAGGGGTGGTATCGCCAGGATAGCCGTACTTGTTGAGAAGATCACGAACATCCATCTCGACGAGATCGATTAATTCAGGATCATCAACAGCATCGCACTTGTTGAGGAAAACGACGATGTAAGGGACTCCGACCTGACGAGCAAGTAAGACGTGCTCTCTGGTCTGAGGCATAACACCATCAGTTGCAGCAACAACGAGGATGGCAGCATCCATCTGAGCAGCACCGGTAATCATGTTCTTGACGTAGTCAGCATGTCCAGGGCAGTCAATATGGGCGTAGTGTCTCTTTGCAGTAGTATACTCAACGTGAGCAGTATTGATTGTAATACCTCTGGCTTTTTCCTCAGGGGCAGCATCAATCTGATCATAATTCATCGCTGTAGCTTCGCCTTTTTTGGCTAAGACGTGAGTGATGGCCGCAGTTAAAGTTGTCTTACCATGGTCAACGTGACCGATGGTACCAATGTTCATGTGGACTTTGCTTCTATCGAACTTCTGTTTTGCCATGTGAAATTCCTCCAATAAATTTCTAGATTAAATATAGCATAACCATTGTAGTATTTCAATAAGACCAGAGTGTTGAATAAACCCTATTTAATAGGTTTATTCAGCTCTTTTCTTAATGATATCAGCAGCGACAGCACGAGGGACTTCCTGATAATGATCGAAAGTCATTGTGTAGATGCCTCTGCCTTGGGTCATAGAACGTAAATCTGAGATGTAGCCGAACATATTGGCTAAAGGCAGATAAGCGGTAATGACCTGAGCGTTTCCGTGAGATTCCATACCTTCGGTCTGGCCACGTCTAGAAGAAATATCTCCTAAGACAGTTCCTAAGTAATCGTTAGGTGTAGTTATCTCAGCTTTGACGATAGGCTCGAGAATGACAGGGTCGCACTTGTTGGCAGCAGCCTTGAAAGCGAGACCGGCAGCAATCTTATAAGCGGCTTCAGATGAATCGACATCATGATAAGAGCCGTCAAATAAGGTAGCTTTGATATCGATGGCAGGGTAGCCAGCGACAAGACCTCTAGTAAGGGCATCCTTTAAGCCTTCATCAGTAGGCTTAATGAATTCCTTAGGAACAGAACCGCCGGTGATAGCATCGACGAATTCATATCCTTTGCCAGGGTTAGGTTCAAATCTAATCCAGACATCACCGTACTGACCGTGACCGCCGGACTGTTTAATGTAACGTCCTTCGACTTCACCCATCTTCTTGATGGTTTCACGATAAGCAACCTGAGGAGCACCGACTTTGACGTTGACGCCGAAGTCTTCCTTAAGTCTAGTGACATTGACATCGAGCTGAAGTTCACCGACACCAGCGATGATGGATTGACCAGTTTCATGGTTGGTGTAGAAGTGGAATGTAGGATCCTCGTCGCAGAGCTTCATCAGAGATGTTGCCATCTTTTCCTGATCAGCCTTGGACATAGGTTCGATAGCTTCAGAGATAACAGGATCAGAGAACTGGATGGACTCGAGCTTAACAGGACGAGACTCATCGCAGAGGGTATCACCAGTAGCGGTGACCTTTAAGCCGACAACAGCGCCGATTTCACCAGCGTTGAGGCAATCGACATCTTCTCTCTTATTAGCGTGAAGGAGAACCAAACGAGATATTCTCTCGTTAGTTGACTTGTTAGCGTTAAGAACATAAGAACCAGTGTGCATAATGCCAGAATAAATTCTGACGAATGTTAACTTGCCTACGAAAGGATCAGTAGAGATCTTGAAGGCAAGAGCGGACAAAGGTTCATCATCAGTAGAGTTGCAGACGACATCTTCGCCTTTAGAGTTGTGACCGACAGCAGCCGGGACATCAAGAGGTGAAGGTAATAAAGCGATGATTCCATCAAGGAGCAATCTGATGCCCTTATCCTTATAAGCAGAACCGCAGAAGACAGGGAATAATTCACCTGAGATAGTGGCCTTTCTAAGGACCTTCATGATTTCTTCAACGGTAGGTTCTTCTCCGTTGAGGACTTTCATCATCATATCGTCATCATAGTTAGAGATCTTTTCGAGCATTTCCTGACGGAGTGCCTTGATCTTATCCATGTATTCAGCAGGGATGGCGATCTCAGAAGGGGGATCGGTCTTAACAGGCTTGTCATAAAGATAAGCCTTCATGTTAATGATATCGATGATTCCTTTGAAATCAGGTCCTAAGCCTATAGGATATTCAACTACGACATACTCAGCTCCGAGCTTCTGCTTAATAGACTTAGCAGACATATCGAAGTTAGCGCCGATAGCATCGAGCTTATTGCAGAAAACAATACGAGGAATCTTATACTTAGAAGCCTGTCTCCAGACAGTCTCAGTCTGAGGTTCGACGCCGTTTTTGCCATCGAGAACGGTGACAGCGCCATCGAGAACTCTTAATGATCTCTCGACCTCAGCAGTGAAGTCGACGTGTCCCGGAGTATCGATAACGTTGATTCTATGGCCCTTCCAGAAGCAAGTAGTAGCGGCAGACTGAATAGTGATGCCTCTATCTTGTTCCTGTTTCATAAAGTCCATGGTGGTATTTCCATCATCGACGTTTCCAATCTTATAGTTCTCTCCAGTGAAGAAAAGAATCTGTTCGGTTGTAGTAGTCTTACCAGCATCGATGTGGGCCATGATGCCGATATTTCTGACTTTGTCTAAGGGGTATTTACGATCCATAAATTGTAGTTATACTCCTTTCTTTAGAATCTATAGTGGGCATAAGCCTTATTAGCTTCTGCCATCTTATGAGTATCTTCTCTCTTCTTAACAGCGCCACCGGTGCCATTAGCAGCATCGAGGATTTCAGCAGCGAGCTTATCTTCCATAGTCTTTTCAGACTTACGAAGTCTAGCATAAGAGACCAACCATCTAAGACCCAAAGTAACTTTTCTTTCGGCAGAGACTTCGACAGGTACCTGATAGTTAGAGGCACCGACACGTCTAGCCTTAAGTTCGAGTTCAGGCATAATGTTGCCTAAAGCGACTTCGAATACATCCATAGCGGGTTTTCCAGTCTTCTTTTCGACCTTTTGGAAAGCTCCGTAAAGAATCTTCTGCGCAGTTCCTTTCTTGCCATCGAGCATGATCTTATCGATCAAGCGAGTGACAAGCTTTGAGTTATAGACAGGATCAGGCAGAACATCACGTTTTTCAACGCTTCCATGTTTACGCGGCATAATTCAATTACCTTTACCTTTCTATTACTTCTTAGCAAACTCGCCGTTCTTCTTAGTTCCGTAAAGAGAACGACCTTGCTTACGATTCTCGACGCCGAAGCATTCGAGACCGCCTCTAATAATGTGATATCTGACGCCAGGGAGATCCTTCACACGGCCGCCTCTAATTAAGACGACTTTGTGTTCCTGAAGGTTGTGACCCTCACCACCGATATAAGCGGTGACTTCGTACCCGTTAGTCAATCTGACACGGGCGTACTTACGTAAAGCGGAGTTAGGCTTTTTAGGAGTCATAGTTCCGACACGAGTGCAGACGCCTCTCTTTTGAGGAGCGAATTGAATGTGTTCTCTCTTATTGAGGGAATCCCATCTCTTACCAAGTGCAGGAGCTTTGGATTTTTCTTCTGCGCTGACTCTGCCGTTACGTACCAACTGGTTGATAGTAGGCATAAAATTAACTTTCCCCTTTCTCTGGAAATAATTACTATTTACACGTACCCGGGCGTATCTAAGTCCTGTCATATAAATAGCCCGGACGTTAAATCCGTGCAATAAAAAGTCTATCCTAACTGGGAATAAATGTCAACTATATTTTAACCAGCCTTGAGATAGCACCTTATATATAAGAAGGATACCCGATGGCAAGCATCAAAAATAAAGCTAGGCGTTTAAAGAAAAGAAGGCAATAAACACTAGAATGCACAAATTAATGATTTTAATTTGATTATTCATATATTATATATATAATAAATGTATAGAAGGAAAATTGATTTTAAAAAAATCATCCTTTCTACTAACTCTTGCTTTCTTTAATATAAGGAGAAACCATGAAAAGTAAATATCTAACCTTGTCTTTAGTTGTTCTATTAACACAATTATTCGGATGTTCAAATACGAGTGTTAAGGAACCCTATGATGGGCAGATATTTAAAGCCGTCAATTACAAGTATTACCTAGCGGAAGAAGTATATTTGCTCGATAACAAGTTGGAAGACAATATTCTGGCTTTTCCTCTTATAGTTTCTAAGCCTCTAACTATAGATGATATTTCCGGTGTTTATTTAACCACATATGAACCAAACGATGTTAGTTCTATTGTTAATAGTGTAGTTAGTTCTTATTCTCTTGAGGAATGCGATGCTAACGAAACAGATTCTATATACAAATACATGCTTAATATTCATTTTTCAGAAGAATTTAAGGGAAATGTTCTATTTAGATACTGCTACTGCACAATAGGAAACTTCACTTATAAATTCGATATTTATGTCACTACTTTTATAACTAAAGATTGCGATAGCTACTTCAAAAAATACAATTTTACATTTGAGTCTCGTGCATTAGTTAAAAACCCGTATTATCAAAAGACCGTATTGCCGGAAGACTTTAAGAACTTGAGTTATTTTAAGTACGTAGCTGCTTATAGAGTAAATGTCCCTTTTGATTACGCACTAACAAATGACTGCCAGATTGGTAAAATTTTATCTGTCGCTAATCTCAGTTACCCTTTGTCAGTTTACCGGCCTCTCCTAATGCAAATAACATCTCTTGAAGGGCTTGGTTCTCCTTTTGTGTTAAGTCCTAAAAATTTCTCTGTTAATTTAGACGCTAATGTAGATTACTACGTTTATCTTTACCATAACTCAATTGATAACGTCTTGTTTTACAACGAGCAATATCCTTTTGCTCTTTCAGAAAGATCAAGTACTTATAGACAGATGTCCTTCCCGCCTTGCTACTACTCTTCTCCTACTATGAGTCAGCCGTTCTTAAGTGAGGCCGTAAAGTGTGAACTGAAGGATCTTAAAAACATCAGGCTCTGGTAAGCTTAGATAAACAATAATATTAAGTCTCAGAAAGAAAAGAAGCCTCCGTGATGGAAGCTTCTTTTTTCATACTGATAATGGTCGGAGTAATGAGGATCGAACTCATGACCTCTTGGTCCCGAACCAAGCGCACTACCAACTGTGCTATACCCCGAAACGCTTATAAATAAGCATGATTATTCTATAGGTTCGAGAACTAAAAATCAATTTGAACTAGGCTCAAATCCCAAACATGAAGGAGACTAAAGGCAATGGGCTTGTAA
>LAHS01000362.1_pt1 | contig 194567 bp, 179 predicted proteins | sample 329651 | NCBI WGS metagenome assembly LAHS01 (sample SAMN03275699, study PRJNA271635) | activated sludge metagenome | isolation source: sample C-1 Sludge from hydrolytic chamber (first chamber) of Anaerobic...
CAACACACTACCGTCAACAGCGCATTGTCAGAAAAATGCACGCCCTGACATTTTTCTGAAACATTCCAAGGAATTCCGCCGTTTTTGGCATGAAAAAATACGGTGTCAAAACGGATGTCCCGGCACCCAAAAACAAAGGGCGGCCCGAGGCCGCCCTTTGCACATTCACTTCCTGGGTTTTGCCTCTGGAAAGGACGGCTCCCAGCCCCCACCCAGTGCATTGTATAGCTGCACCAGATTGCCTGACAGCGTGGCCGTGCTTTCGGCCTCCTGTGTCTGCGATTGCAGAAGGCGTCTCTGGGCATCAAGCACCTGCAGATAGTTCTGCAACCCATGGCGGTACTGATCCTGCGCCAGAGCCAGCGCGCGGCTGTCGGACTGCACCTGCGCAGTGATGGCCTGATTGCGCCGCTGCTCCGCCTGCCAGGCCACCAGAGCGTTATCCACCTCGCGCCAGGCGTTCAGGACGGTTTTGCGGTAGTTCAGCGCCTCGGCCCGTTGCGAGGCCTTTTTCATTTCAAGCTGACCGCTCAGGCGCCCCCCCTGGAAAATGGGCAAACTAATGGACGGCCCGACATTCCATGCCCGTGCGTTCCAGAACCCCAGATCGCGGAAGGAGAGGGACTGGAAACCGAATCCGGCGTCGATCGTAACCTTGGGATAGAAATCCGCGACGGCCTGCCCTACTTCCGCCGTTGCCCCATGGAGCCGGGCCTCGGCCTCGCGGATATCCGGGCGACGGCGCGCCAGTTCAGATGGCACCCCGACAGGCGCTGCCGGCGGCACCAGAGGAATGGCCGCATGACGCCCCAGCTCGGCGTCCAGGGTGCCGGGCGGTGCGCCCATCAGCAGGTTGATGGCATTGATCTGCATGGCAATGCGCTGGTCATACTGTGGCAGCAGGGCGTTGGTGCGCTGGAGTTCAGCCTGCGCGCTGTCCACATCCAGTTCACTCACCAGCCCGCTACGGTAACGCGACTCACTCAGGCTCGTAAGCGCGGCGGCCAGATCGCGACTGGCGCGGGTAATGCGTGCCTGCTCCTGCAACTGACGCAGGGTAATGTAATCAGACGCCAGTTCAGCCTGCCGCGCCACCAGAATACCCCGGCGCTCTTCCTGCGAGGCCGTCATGTAAGCCTTGGCGGCCTCATACTGCCGCCGCACGCGCCCCCACAGATCAACCTCCCAGCTTGACTGAAGGCCATCCTGCCACTCGTTCAGCAACGGTACCGAAGCGCTTGAGGCCGCGGCTTCGATCTGATCGCTCAATCCCCCGGCCTGACGGCCTACGCGCTTGAGCACCCACTGCATTTCCTTGGTGCTGTACTGCACCCTCTTATAGGAGCCGGTAGCCGCAAGATCGGGAAAGCGTTCCGCCCCCGCCAGCAGAAGCTGGCCCCGGCTGACCGCAAGCTGCTCGGACGCCTGCTGCACGTCAAGGTTCTGGCTGGCCAGCCTTTCCTCGAGCGCGGTCAGTTCCGGATCGTGAAAGATGCTCCACCACGCAGCGGGCGGTTCTTCCGTAGTCGGCACGCTCAGCAGGCGTGAGCGCTCCTGCGTGGCCGCCTGACGCCACTGCTCGGGTGTCCAGCTTTCGGGCTTCTTGAAGTCAGGCCCCACCGCGCACCCTGCCAGCAGCACGGCCAGCACCAGTGTGGATGTCGTCTGTGCTTGCCTTTTCGCCACCTGCGTTTTTGCCACTTGCCTGACCCTTCTCGAACCCACGCGCCGGGAAAATTATGCGCCGACGTTTAAATTTGCTAGAATGCTTCTATTCTGACCGACCTGTTCGGTCATTGCGTACCCTATCGTCTTTCCTTCGCTCGTCAATCATCTCAGCCGTCAGAGCCACCCGCCTATGTCCTGCTCCGATTTCCCTTCCGATCCTGCCTCTGCCCCCACAGGAGTATCCGCCCTGTCATCCAACAGTGTGGGAACGCAATGCTGTGCGGGAGAATCGGAAGCCAAAAAGCAGCAGATTCTGGCCGGTGCTAATCTCGTTTTCGCCGAACACGGCTACGAAGGCGCAAGCATGTCGGCCATTGCGCGCAAGGCTGGCGTTTCAAAGGGCACGCTTTACAATTACTTCGCCAGCAAGTCGGATCTGTTCACCGCCTATGTGGAACAGCGCTGCCGGGAAAAGCTGCCGCCCATTCTCGCCTCGATCCAGCAGGGGCGCACCCCGCGCGAGACGCTGACCCTGATGGCAGGCGGCATCATCCAGCTTATTACACAACCTGAAAGTCTGGTGTTGTACCGCATTATCGTGTCCGAAGCGCCGCATTTCCCGCAACTGGCCATTTCATTCTGGCAGCATGGGCCCAACCCGGCGCTGTCCACGCTCTCGAACTGGCTGGCCGAGCAGACACAGCGCGGCACCATGCGCGCGGAAGACCCCCATCTGGCGGCGGAACAGTTCTTTTCGCTCTGCCAGACCCGCATCGCGCACCGCAAACGCTTCAATATGCCGCTGGAAAACGAGGAAGAAGACAAGCGCAAGGTTATTCAGTCGGCCGTGGATGTCTTTATGGCAGCCTATGGCCTGCCGGACGCCCAGAGCAGCACACCGGCCTGAAAACGACAAAACCCGCACGCTGATCGCGTGCGGGCTCCGTCATGGCCTTGCTCACAAGAGCAGGCCATCTGAAACAGCGTTTACTTTTTCAGCGCATCGACAAGCTGGGGCACAACCTCAAACAGGTCGCCCACAATGCCGTAATCCGCCACCTGGAAAATCGGGGCGTCGGGGTCTTTGTTGACCGCCACGATGACACGGCTGTCCTTCATACCGGCAAGATGCTGGATGGCCCCGGAAATGCCGAACGCCATGTACAGATCTGGCGCGACAATCTTGCCGGTCTGCCCCACCTGACACTCGTTGGGCACAAAGCCGGAATCAACCGCCGCGCGAGACGCGCCAAGGGCCGCGCCCAGCACATCGGCCAGCGGGTCAAGCGTATGGAACTTTTCCTCGCTCTGCATCCCGCGACCACCCGAAACCACCACCCGGGCGGATTCCAGTTCAGGCCGGTCGGACGTGCTGAGCTGCACACCCTCAAAGCGGGAGACCTCGGGGCTATCCACAGCCGAGAGGGTTTCGATGGTGGCGCTGCCGCCTTCCGCCGCGGCTGCGTCAAACGCGGCCGAGCGGATCGTGAGCAGCTTCTTCGCATCGGAAGAGCGCACGGTGGCCAGCGCGTTACCCGCATAGATGGGGCGCACGAACGTATCAGCAGATTCGATGCTGATCACGTCGGGAATGGGCTGCACATCCAGCAGGGCCGCCGCACGGGGCAGCACGTTCTTGCCGAACGCACCCGCCGCCGCCACGATATGGTCATAGCCGCCAGCCAGCGAAGCAACGAGCGCTGCAAGCGGCTCCGCCAGATCGTGGGCATAGCGGGCATCCGCCGCGTGCAGAACCTTGCCAACCCCGGCGATGGACGCCGCGGCCTGCGCCACGGAGGCATCGCCCGTGACCAGCACATGCACATCGCCCAGCTTGGTTGCCGCAGCCACGGCGGACAGAGCTGCCTTCCTGATCTGGCCGCCTTCGTGGTCGAGAAGAACAAGAGCGGTCATGGTCAGATCACCTTCGCTTCGTTACGCAGTTTTTCCACCAGTTCCGCCACGGAATCGAGCTTGATGCCCGCCTTGCGCTCGGCCGGTTCCGCAACGCTGACAACAGTCAGGCGCGGGGTCATATCCACGCCCAGATCGGCTGCCTGCACGGTTTCAAGCGGCTTTTTCTTGGCCTTCATGATATTGGGCAGCGAGGCGTAGCGCGGCTCATTGAGGCGCAGGTCGGCCGTAATGATCGCGGGCAGGGCGAGGGAGACTTCTTCCGTGCCGCCGTCCACCTCACGGCTGACGCGCGCACGGCCGTCAACCAGTTCGACCTTGCTGGCAAAAGTGCCCTGACCCCAGCCAAGGAAACCGGCCAGCATCTGGCCCGTGGCGTTCATGTCATCGTCAATGGCCTGCTTGCCGAGGATAACCAGAGACGGTTCTTCCTTTTCGACCAGCTTTTTCAGGACCTTGGCCACCGCCAGCGGCTCGGGGCTTTCGTCGGACAGAACCAGAATGGCGCGATCCGCCCCCATGGCCATGGCCGTACGCAGGGTATCCTGCGCCTGCTGCACGCCCACCGACACCACGACCACTTCGGACGCAGCGCCTTTTTCGCGCAGGCGCACGGCCTCTTCCACCGCGATTTCATCGAACGGATTCATGGACATCTTGACACCAGCGGTTTCAACACCGCTGCCGTCGGCCTTTACGCGCGGCTTGATGTTGTAATCAACAACCCGCTTCACAGGTACGAGTATCTTCATGACTTCTTTCGCTTGCTGACGCAGGAGAGTTCGGACGATCCCTTACAGTATTTTGTCCGAAATTCACATACCGGCCGGATAATTTGGCCCGCCACCCCCTTCGGGCGTGGTCCAGTCTATATTCTGCGTGGGGTCTTTAATGTCGCATGTCTTGCAGTGCACGCAGTTCTGCGCGTTGATCTGCAAACGCGGCGCGGTGTCTTCGTCCGCCACCTCGTACACGCCCGCCGGACAATACCGCGCTTCGGGAGCGTGGAACACATCCCAGTTCACCGTTTTCCACAGGGAAGGATTGCGCAGACGCAGATGCACCGGCTGATCTTCCTCATGGTTGGTGGCGGACAGGAACACCGACGACAGGCGGTCGAAGGTCAGCGTGCCATCGGGCTTGGGATAGGCAGGCTTTTCGCACACGCTGGCGGGTTTGAGGGTTTCGTTATCCTTGTGCTGGAAATGCAGCGTCCACGGGGCGCGACCACGCAGCAGCATGGCATCCAGCGCCGCGTAAACCGCGCCGCCCCGCGCGCCAAAGCGGGCAAAAGCCGGACGAATGTTGCGCGCGGCACGCAGTTCCTGCCACAGCCAGGAACGACGCACCTTATCGGTAAACGCCGCAGGCTCGGGCCGGTCGGCCTTGAGCGCCTCAGCCACGGCTTCCGCCGCCAGCATACCGGACTTCATGGCCGTATGCGTGCCCTTGATCTTGGGCACGTTGAGGAACCCGGCGGAATCACCAATGAGCGCACCACCAGGGAAGGTCAGGCGGGGCAGGGACTGCAACCCGCCTTCGGACAGCGCGCGCGCGCCATAGGCAATACGCCGCCCGCCTTCGAGATGCTTGCGGAACGCCGGGTGGAGCTTCACGCGCTGCATTTCATCAAAGGGCGAGAGCCACGGATTGGTGTAGTCCAGTCCGATGACAAAGCCGTAAGAGACCAGATTTTCACCAAAATGGTACAGCCACGCGCCGCCATAGGTATTGTTATCCAGCGGCCAGCCAAAGCTGTGCTGCACCAGACCGGGGCGATGCTTTTCAGCCGGGATTTCCCACACTTCCTTGATACCCAGCCCGTAGGTCTGGGGATCGACGCCACGGCGCAGGTCGTAATGGGCCATGACTTTCTTGGTCAGCGAACCCCGGCACCCTTCCCCGAACAGGGTATAACGGGCGCGCAGTTCCATGCCGGGCTGATAATTGGGGCCGGGCTCACCATCGCGGCCCACGCCCATATCGCCTGTCACCACACCCACGACGCGGTTATCTTCAATCAGCACATCGGCCCCAGCAAAACCGGGATAGATTTCAACCCCGAGTTCCTCAGCCTGTGCGGCCAGCCAGCGGCATACTTCGCCCAGACTCACCACGTAGTTCCCGTGGTTGGCCATATGCGGCATGACACGATCGAGCATGGGCACGCGCACGCTGCTGGTGCGTGTCAGGTACAGCATGTCCTCAGCCGTTACAGGCGTATTGAGCGGTGCGCCGCGTTCACGCCAGTCGGGCAGGAGTTCGGTCAGGGAGCGCGGCTCAATCACCGCACCGGAGACAATATGCGCCCCGATCTCGCTTCCCTTTTCAATCAGGCAGACGCTGGTATCGGGGGAAAGCTGGCGCAGGCGGATGGCAGCGGCCAGTCCGGCGGGGCCACCGCCTACAATGACAACGTCAAACTCCATCGACTCACGCACAGGCTCGCTCATCCCCTCTTTACCCCCGTTGTTCTTGCAACGGCCTCCCTAAACCCGATTTGTCAGAAAATTGCAAAAAAAGACGCAGCCCCGGTGCCTGAAAACACCTTCCACACATGCCGGGACCAAACTCTATGGCTAATGCCGCGTACCCGCCCGAGGGCCAAAGGCCAGCTCGTGCACCGCACGCCATGTGTCATCCACGAAATTGACAATGAGCGTGCGCCGCACCCCGTTGATGGGACGGCGCACAAAGCCATGCCATGTATCATCCGCCGGAATGAACAGCACGGCGGAGTTGAATGTTCCCGGCGCGCGCGCAACGGACTCGCCCTGCGGGGTCATCAGATCCGTGCCCCAGTCAGCCGCGTCTGCCCCGCGTGAGAGCGAGACCAGCAGCGTCAGCTTCTTGGCCCCGATGTCGGTATGGGGAGCCAGCCAGAATCCGTCCGTATCCAGACACAGTTCCAGCCGCAGGGCCGCCGTATCGAGCGCAATGCCGCAGGACTGCTCAAAGGCGTGGCGCATGGCTTCACTGTCAAACGCGTGAGCCAGACTATCCAGCCGGGGATCACGCGCGCGGGTTTCGGCATTGACAAACACACGATGCGCATTGCGGGTCTCGCGGCGGCCTTCCACATCCCCGGCAATAGCCTGCGCGCCGGGGTCCCACTCCTCCAGCGCCGCACACGCGCTGGCGGGCAGCACGTCATTCAGCAGCCAGTGGGCATAGGGGGCGCGGGCCGCAGGCGTACGGGCAAGAAGCGCAGGCAGGGCAAACCCGGCATCCGACGAACCAGCACTGTGAGACAGGGAAGCTCCGTGGCTCATACTGTCCTAATCCTTGCATTATGGGACACAGGCCCAGCCCCCATACACTCCGCCCAGACCGGACGGATATGGGAAAACCGGCAAAAAACTGCCCAGCCCTGAAATCAGCCAACCGGGCGAACAGATATAGACGTTCATTCCATGCGCTAAAATACCGACAGGATCAAGGCACCCACGCCCCGGATTCCCGCCAGTCCGCGCCGACACACATCCCACCCGCAAGACAGCCTCCTGCGCGACAAGGGTCAGAGGCCTAAAGCGCGCCCGAAAACCGGGGCCGGGCCTTTTCCCCCGCCTGCGCGACAAGAACCGCGTGATGGGTGTCGAACACGGCGGCAATATTGCGCAGGAATGGACGGCCACGCTCGGTTACGCGGATATTCGCCCCCTCCAACTGGATCAGCCCGTCATGCACGAAGGGCCGCAGTGCGGCCAGTTCCTCTGCAAAACCATCCTCGCCCCCCTCATGAGCAAGGGCGGCAATCGGCCCGCCATCGAGGCAGACGCCCATATCGCACATGATGCGCTCGATAATCGCACCGCGCGCGCGATCCTGCGCCGAACGCGCCACCCCTCGCACCACCGGCAGGGCGGAAGATGCCGCCATGGCCCGGGCATAGGCAGCCGTGTTGACCTCGTTCTGCGCGAAGCCTTCCGGCAGCATGGAAATGGCAGAAGCACCGATTCCCAGCAGCACTGCACAAGCATCGGTCGTGTAGCCCTGAAAATTACGGTGCATCGTGCCATCGGTCGCCGCGCGGGCCAACGGGTCATGCGGCAGAGCGTAATGGTCCAGCCCGATCGGCACGTATCCTGCCTCTACCAGCACGGCATCCATCCGCGCGCGCTGGGCCAGACGCTCTGTCGAATCCGGCAGGGACTCGGCGGGGATCAGGCTCTGTCGCTTCTGCTTCCATGGAATATGGGCGTAACCGAACACGGCCAGCCTGTCGGGCCGCAGGGCCGCAATCTGCCGCGCGGTTTCGGCGATGCTCTGCACGCTCTGATACGGCAGGCCGTAAATCAGGTCGATATTAACGCCAGCGATACCCGCCGCACGCGCCTGCTGCACGCAGTCGCGCGTCTGTTCAAAGGGCTGGATGCGCCCGCAGGCTTCCTGCACGCGAGGGTCAATATCCTGCACGCCAAGACTGACGCGATTGAAGCCCAGCTCTGCCAGTAGGTCCAGCCGCCCCGGCGGCAGATGCCGCGGGTCAAGCTCCATCGACAATTCGGCCTGCGGCTCAAGGCTGAACCACAGACGCACCGCCCGTATGAGCGCTCGCAGAGCCTCGGGCGGCAGGGTCGTAGGGGTGCCGCCGCCAAACTGCACATGGCCAACCCGCCGCTGCGCGCCCAGAGCCTGCACATAACGGTGCAGTTCCTCGCGCAGCAGGTCAGCATAGGCTACCCGCCCGCTCTCATGGCGCATGACAGAGGTATTGCACCCGCAGAAGCGGCACAGCTCGTCACAGAACGGCACATGGAAATAAAGAGAAACAGGTTCGCTCACGGGCAGGGCCGCAAGCCATTGCTCCACCTGTGGGGAGCCGACCGCCTCCGTAAAACTGGCGGCGGTCGGGTAGCTGGTATAGCGTGGCAGGTTGCCACCATAACGGGCAACCAGGTCAGCCTGAGGCTGCTCAACCACGCTCATGCCAGTCTCAGAAGCGGTAAGCGATACCGGCGGACACCACGGTGGGGTCCAGCGAGTTCTGCGCCCGGATATGACCGCCAGGATACAGACCGTTCACCTGGCCGCCCTTTTCGTAGGCGTGCATGCTCACGAACATCTGCTTGACGTCAGCATTGAAGAACCAGTTGCCAACGAGCTGGTAGTCGAAACCGGCGTTGACGGTCGGGCCAGCCGTGAAGGCGGAGTTCAGCGAGCTGCCGTTTGCGCCCTGCATGTTGTAGAACCACATCAGGGTCGCACCGACGCCCACATAGGGGTTGAAGCGCTTGTGCGGACGGAAGTGCCAGGCGAAGGTCAGCGTGGGGGGCAGAACCCAGGCGCTGCCGACGTCGAGCCTGTTACCAGCCGCACCGCCCGAAGCACTGACTTCATGACGGGTGCTGGTAGCGATCAGGTCAACCGAGATGTTGTCGGTGATGAAGTATTCGAACGCCAGTTCCGGCATCGCCTGATTGGTGGTGGACAGGTGCGCGCCGGTGTTGATCGTGCCAAGGCCAGGACCGCTCAGCCACACCGTGCTCTGACGGTCCTGCGGCAGAACGCCGGTGCCGGACAGACGCAGCATCATGTCGCCCTTGCCCAGACCGATCTTGGTGTTGGCGCAGGTTTCGAAAATGCCGCAATGGCCTTTGGCCGCAGGGGCGTCGGGCACGCGGTCAACCACCGGCGCATTCACATAGGCGGCGTTGGAGGTGGCTGTCTGGGCGCGGGCGGCACCCGTCATGGTGGCAACACCAGCAACCATGACCGTAAGGAAAGAGCGGAACTTGACCATACCTGTTGTCTCTTTACTGCAACTGGAAAACTCACCTCGGGAAAGACCATGCCGCGCCGTCCATGACCTTGATCTAGATCAACTTCCTGAGCAGTGCGCCTGCAATGCACGCTTGCTGTGACTTTTTCACCACAAATACCGCAGGGGGGCGGCACAGGTGGATAATAGGAAGGACGCTTTCACTTCCCCGTGTTTTGCAAACACGCGCGATTCTGGCGCCATCCCCTGAAACAGACGCAACCCAGACCCACCTGCAATGCTCCTATGTCCTGTTATTGATTTATATCAAAACACTCCGCATAGTGAGACGCAGTTTCAGCGCCCTATCCGGGGCAGCAAGGGTATTCATGGCCCCCGCCGCACTGGTACGGACCACCCGGCTGATTTTTCTGGATTTCGAACATGCCCCAGACCCCTCCCTCTCCGTCCCAGCACACGGCAGGCCGCCAGATGCGTCACGAAAGGACAGAGGGAGACCTGCAGCACTGCCTTCTGTGTGACCGGAACAGCGGCGGACTATGCAACAGAATAGGCCGTGACGGACTTGAGGCGCTGGCCAGTTCATCGCGCCGGCTGGTGCTGCCACCCGGCTCCACCATGGTGGAGGAAGGGCAGGCTGCGGAGTCGTTCTTCAACATTACACGCGGCACGGTCAAACTGTTCAAATCCCTGCCGGACGGCCGACGGCAGATTACAGGCTTTGCCGATCCGGGGCAGTTTCTGGGCCTAAGCCGAGCAGGCCTGTACGCCTTCGGGGCGGAAACGGTTGATACCGTGCATGTCTGCCGGTTCCAGCGCCCCCAGTTTGAAGCCCTGCTGAACGACCTGCCCCACCTCAAGCGCAACCTGCTGACCGCCATAACGGACAGGCTGGCCGAGGCGCAGGAACAGATGCTGCTGCTAGGCCGCAAAACCGCCCGCGAGAAAGTGGCCTCTTTCCTGCTGGGCCGCACCCAGACAGAACAGCACCCATCAGACGATACCACGCCCGACCCGGCTCCGGTTGCCTCGGTGCCCATGACACGGGTGGATATAGCCGACTACCTTGGGCTGACGATCGAAACCGTCAGCCGCACCATCAGCGCGCTCCGTCGTGAAAAGCTTATAACCAGCACGGAAAATCACTGTATCCGTATCCTCCTGCCTGACGCGCTGCGCCAGATCGCCACGGGGCAGACAGCGGGCTGACCTCGTGCGTGCCTGCCAGTGACCGGCTGGCAATAAAAAACCGGCCCCGCTTACAGGCAGAGGGCCGGTTTTTTATTGCCTGTTTTCCCGCCGTCGGCCGGGCTGTGACACCCGGCCCCATCAGGAAAATAGCGGCGCGTCAGTTCGCGTCATCATCCCCGTCGGAGTCGCCGTCGCCCGATGCGGAAGCAGCCGCCCCCTGATCCGGGGAAACCGCCACAAACAAGGACTGTCCTTCACGCATGATCCGCAGCAGCACCGGCTTTTTAGCCGCTAGCGCCGAATGCACCGCCACGACGACCGCCTTGGGCGTATCGACATTGACGCCACCAACAGCCTGGATGACATCCCCCGGACGCACACCGGCCTGATCCGCCGCCGAGCCGGGCTCGACATCGCTCACCACCACGCCGTGCACATCGGCCCCAAGGCCAAGCTGCTGACGGGTCTGCTGCGTAAGCGGCACGAGCGAGACCCCCAGATGCTGCCCGGCGGATGTCGGCGCGCCCGACGCGGAGGATGCCGGGGTCGCGCCCGACAGGTTACCAACCGTTACCTTGGTGGTTTCCGCCTTGCCTGCGCGGATATAGCCAATCGTTACCTGCGTGCCCGGCGCAATGTCAGCCACTCGCACCGCAAGATCGTGCGGACTGCCGACTTTCTGGCCGTTCAGTTCCGTCACGACATCTTCCGTCTTCAGGCCCGCCTTTTCTGCCGGACTGTCCGGCGCGACACTGGCCACCAGCGCACCGGCAGGCGGCGCACCCGGCTGCGTGGGCGCGGGCAGGTTGAGCGCGCTGGCCATGACCGGCGAAATGGTCTGGGCGTTCACCCCCAGATAGCCACGCACCACATGACCGGACTTGCGGAGTTGATCCACGACCGAGCGCACCGTATCGGACGGAATGGCAAAGCCGATCCCGATGGAGCCGCCCCCTGAAGGAGACAGGATAGCGGTATTGACCCCCACCACCTTACCATCCTGCGTGAACAGCGGCCCACCGGAATTGCCACGGTTGATGGGAGCATCGACCTGAATAAAGTTGTCGTACGGGCCTTCGTTAATGTCGCGCCCGCGGGCCGAGACAATGCCCGCCGTCACCGTGCCGCCCAGCCCATAGGGATTGCCCACAGCAATCACCCATTCACCCGGCTGCACGTCATCAGAACGGCCCAGTTCGATAAAGGGCAGCTTCTGGCTGGATGTCACCTTGAGCAGGGCCAGATCGGTCTTGCTGTCACGGCCCACCACGCGCGCGGGCAGGGTCGTGCCATCATCCAGCGTAACGGTAACCTTGGTGGCCCCTTTGACCACGTGGTTGTTGGTCACCACGTAGCCATCAGACGAAATCAGGAAGCCCGAACCACGCGCCTCAACCGGCTGACGCGACTGCTGGGGCATCATCTGGAAAGGGAAGGGGAACGGAAAGGGTGAACCGCCCATGTCACCGCCGCCCTCGCTCTCCGCGACGGAGGCCTTGATCATGGCGGTAATGGACACCACCGCCGGTTTGACCTGCTTGACCAGACCGACAAAATCAGGAATGCGCTGTTCCGTTCCGGTGGGTTTGATCATCCCGACCGTGGCAGCCTCAGGGGCCGTATCCGCCCGCGCGCTGTGCACGCCCAGCGGCGACACCACGCCACCCACAAAAAAAGCACACCCGGCCAGCAACGCCGGAACCCGGTTCCGCACGCGGCCACGCTGTTCGTCATTCATTACAGATTTTCCAGACATCACGACCTTGACTGTTCCTTGTTCCATACCGGCCCATCGCACGGCGCAAACCCCTGCCGCCCTGGCACCACGAGCCTGCCCGCACCGAAGCGACGCGCCACCTTACGCCTGAACCGTTTACAGGGTTGCCCCGCAAGGGAAAAAACCTCGGCTGACAACGTCCGTAGTGGCGCAGGCAGCAGCCGCATACGCACCTGCTGCCTTCCTTTGTATAATGATCCCGACTTTCCGCCTTTTTCATGGCGCAATCTGGCGTGGCCTTCTGTTACGGCGCAGAGACGCCATCCGGCGCACCGGCGCGCAGCGGTGCGAAAAATGCCCGTAGCAGATCCGCCGCCTCACGCTCGCACACACCGCCCACCACCTCGGGCCGATGCAGCGCGCCCGGACTGTAGGGCAGGCGCGGCCCGTGTTCCAGCCCGCCCCCCTTGGGATCGTACGCGCCAAACACCACCCGCCCCACACGAAAATGCGCTAGTGCTGCGGCACACATGGGGCAGGGCTCCAGCGACACCACCAGCGTACAGTCCGCCAGCCGCCGCCCGCCGCGCAGACGCACAGCCTCGCGCATGACCAGCATTTCCGCATGGGCCGAAGGGTCGTGCCATTCCTCCACCCGGTTACCGCCGCGCGCCAGCACCGCCCCCGAAGCGTCGAGCAGCACGGCCCCTACCGGCACCTCGCCCCGCTGGGCAGCCTGCCGGGCCTCGTCCAGCGCCAGAGCCATTTCCCCCCCGGCGATCCTGCTCATGCCGCTTTCACCCTTCATGACCGTCAGGCCCCTTTCTGCTCATCTCCCCCGGTATAGGAGAATAGCGCTCACGAAATATTTCAGCCTCTGGCGCCAACACAGCGGCGCGCCTCACGGAAAAACCATTCCGAATCGGCCAGAAGGCACGATTTCCCTTGCAATATGGCTCTCCGTTCTGCCATCGTTCTAAAGAACAAACCCTGTCTGGTTCTGTAACATAACACAGCATGACAGGGGGACTGGTAGCCATGATGGGGAACAGGATTATGAATAGCCTTTCTCTCATTCTTGCGGCGGCGGCTCTGGGAATCGGTGTCGCCATAGCGGATCGGGTTTCTGAAGCGCCCGTCAATACCGCACAGCCTGCGGTTCATATGATGCCGGTAAGCCTGCCTTCCGTACTGACGCGCTGATCCATTACCCATTGCGATAGCGCATAGGCAAAGCCGCCGTGCTGTGGCACCTGAAAGCCCATGGGGCGCTCAACAGGCCCTGTGAGCAGAAACAGGTAAAACACAGCCATGATAGCAGACCGTCCGGTTATCGGTATCACGCTTGACCTTGAAGACGGCGGCGCAGATCAGTACTCACGCTTTGCATGGTGCGCCATGCGGGAAAACTACCTGTCGGCTGTCAGCACGGCGGGGGGCCTGCCCATAGCGCTCCCGCTGTTTCCACAGCTTGCGCGCGAGTACATGGCGAAAGTGGATGGGCTGCTGATTACCGGCGGCGCTTTTGACATAGACCCCGCCCTGTACGGTGAACAGACCCGACACCCGAGTGTGACCCTGCGCCCCCGGCGCACGCGGGCGGAAAGCGCTTTCCTGACCGAGGCCATGGCCCGCGGGCTGCCGGTGCTGGGCATATGCGGGGGTATGCAGCTTATGGCCGTAGCCCTTGGCGGCACGCTTATCCAGCATCTTCCCGATGCCCTCCCCGATGCCCTGCCGCACGAACAGCCCAACCCACGTGATGAGGCCAGCCATGCTGTGGATATCGTGCCCGGCACGCTGCTGGCGTGCATCGCACAGGACCGGGGCCGGGCCGCAGTCAACTCGACCCACCATCAGGCCGTGCGCGATGCCGGACGCGGCCGCGTGAACGCCATGGCCGAAGATGGCGTGATCGAAGGGGTGGAAGACCCCTCGCAGGAATTCTTCCTTGGGGTGCAATGGCATCCGGAATTTGGCATAGACCCCGTGGACAACGCCCTGTTCAGGGCCTTTATCAGAGCAGCAGGAGAACACGGGTGACGCAGGAACCGCGCGCAGAGCGCATTGCAAAGTGGCTGGCACGGTCTGGTGTAGCCAGCCGGCGTGACGCCGAGCGCATGATCGGGGAAGGCCGTATCCGCCTGAATGGACAGCCGGTGACTCACCCGGCCACCTTCGTAAGCGACAACGATATCGTGCAGGTGGATGGCGAGCCGGTGGCTCCGCCCCAGCGCACCCGCCTGTGGCGCTACCACAAGCCCGACGGGCTGGTGACAACCCACCGCGACCCCGAAGGCCGCCGCACGGTTTTCTCCGCCATGCCGGAAGACATGCCCCGCGTGATCAGCGTGGGCCGTCTTGACCTGAACAGTGAGGGGCTGCTGCTTCTGACCAATGATGGCGCACTGGCACGCAGGCTTGAGCTGCCCTCCAACGGCTGGCTGCGGCGCTACCGTGTGCGCGTGTTCGGCGTGGTGGACGAGGCACGGCTGGCGGCGCTGGCCCATGGCAGCGTGTTCGACGGCGTGCGCTACGGCCCCATTACGGCCGTGCTGGATTCGCGCAAGGGCGACAACGCGTGGCTGACTGTCTCGCTGCGTGAAGGTAAAAACCGCGAAATCCGCAAGGTCATGTCCGGGCTGAACCTGCATGTCAGCCGCCTGATCCGCACCAGCTACGGCCCCTTCCAGCTCGGGGTTCTGCCCCGTGGCGCGCTGGAGGAAGTCTCGCCGCGCGTGCTGCGCGACCAGTTGCCCAAAGCGGAAGAAAGCCCGGCCAAGCCCCGCACCCGCGCAGGCGGCCAGAGCGACCGCGCCCCTTCAAGCGACTGAACCATGCGGATTATCGCCGGGAGCCGCCGGGGCAGGATGCTGCACGCTCCTGCTGGCTCCACCACACGCCCCACCGCCGACCGCGTGCGACAGGCACTGTTCGACATGCTGCTGCACGCGCCGTGGGGCGGCCCGGCGCTGCTGGAGGGCGCGCATGTGCTGGACGCCTTCGCAGGCACGGGAGCGCTGGGGCTGGAAGCCCTCTCACGCGGGGCGGAACACGTCACGTTTTTCGAGACTGACCGCGCGGCACTGGCCGCCCTGCGCGCCAATATTCACGCCTGCGAATGGGAAACCCGCACAACGGTTATCCCGCGCGATGTCACCGCCCCGCGCACGGGTGATCAGGCCCGGGGGCCTGCACGGCTGGTTTTCCTCGACCCGCCTTACCGGCTTGGCCTGCCCGCCACCGCCCTGCTGGCCCTGCATAACCGGGGCTGGCTTGCGCCAGACGCCATTATAGTGGCCGAAACCGCGCGGGACGAACCCCTGCCTTTTGCCCCCTCGGACGAGACACAGGACACCGAACCAGCGTCACAGGCCTTAGTCCGGCAGAAAGCAGCCTTACGCGCCCTGTCGCCTGAGGCCTTGGCAGAACGGCAACACGGCGCCGCACGGCTTTCAATCTGGCGTCTGTAAGCGGATATCGGGCGAAAATTCGTCCCTTCCGCTGGTGAGTGTGGCCGGGCTGCGCTAAAGAGCACAAAATAGAAACCTCTCGGCCGCATATCAAAAAGCAGGAGTCCGTCATGGCAGGCAGCGTGAACAAGGTTATTCTTGTGGGCAATCTGGGCAAGGACCCGGAAGTACGCAACAGCCAGAGCGGCGCGAAGATTGTCTCCTTTCCGCTCGCGACCAGCGACACCTGGAACGACCGCGCCTCAGGCGAGCGGCGTGAGCGCACGGAATGGCACCGGATCGTTATTTTCAACGAACGACTGGCCGATGTGGCCGAACGCTTCCTGCGCAAGGGCCGCAAGGTCTATCTGGAAGGATCGCTCCAGACCCGCAAATGGACGGATCAGGGCGGGCAGGAACGCTTTACCACCGAAGTCATCATCGACCGTTTCCGTGGTGAACTGACGCTGCTCGACAGCCGTCAGGATGGCGAAGGCGGCGGTGGCAGCTATGGTGGAGGCAGCAGCAGCTACGGCGGTAGCAGCGGTGGTTCCAGCAGCTATGGCGGCTACAACAACGGCGGCTCGGGCAATGATTACGGCTCCGGCTCTGCCGCGCCCTCACGCCTGCCCGCACCCCAGCGCGGCGGCAATGCCCCCGGCGGGTGGGATGCCTCGGGCAGCAGCGATCTGGATGACGAAATTCCCTTCTGATACCAGCCCGGCACAAGCCTGAACCCTGTCTGAACAGGAGCCGGACAAACGCGGGTGCACCACACCCGCTGCCGGCCCCGTGCCTGTCTGCACGCACACCGTGGCAGGCGGGCCATGACACCGCACGTAAAGCAGGCAAGTATTTCAGCCCGGTTACATTTTAAAGACGTCTAATTCCTATACATTATATTCATATTTAAAAATTCCGTTTTACGTGATCACATAAATTTCTTGGCTGATGAACCTGTTGCCGTTATAAGCCGCGTCATTCTTTTCAGGGCAGGCCTCCTGTCATTGCAAAGGCTGACAACTGACATGATTACTCTACCGCCTGATTATCGTCCGTCCGAAGGTGAGGAGTTCATGAACCCTCTCCAGACGGAATACTTCCGGCAGAAACTGCTCAAGTGGCGCGCAGATCTGCTGAAAGAAGCCGGGGACACCCTGGCCAGCCTGTCAGAAGGGGGTATTCATGAAGCGGATATCACCGACCGTGCCAGCGTGGAAACCGACCGCGCACTGGAGCTGCGCACCCGCGACCGCGCGCGCAAGCTGATTGGCAAAATCAATCTGGCGCTCCAGCGCATCGAAAACGGCAGCTACGGCTATTGCGAGGAAACGGGTGAGCCCATCGGCCTGAAACGGCTTGAGGCACGGCCTATCGCCACCCTGTCTATCGAAGCGCAGGAACAGCATGAGCGGATGGAAAAAACCCACCGCGACGACTGACTTCCACCGCCACCGGCACGCGTTGGAACCAACCCTGCCGGTGGTGTGATTAATTTTTTCGTTTTTTGACCGCCTCAGTCTTGCGGTGCGCCGCGCGAGCCGCTAGAAACCCCCGCAGGCAACGCTGCTGTAGCTCAGTGGTAGAGCACTCCCTTGGTAAGGGAGAGGTCGACAGTTCAATCCTGTCCAGCAGCACCAGCCTTCCTTATTTTTCCCCTGACAATCCGCACCTGCACCGCGCCTTTGGCATGGTCTGCTACGTTTCTTTGCGCATGTGGCCCTGCCCGTCGCAGGTAGAGGCCTTCCCCCGGCACGAAGGGCCAGCAGGGCATAAAAGAACCCGGCCTGCACAGCCGGGTTTTTTGCAGATGCGACAGAAGCCACAAGCCATCAGGCCTCGGGCTTGACCAGCACATGATGCTTGCGCCCGGCGGAGAGCCTGATAGCGCCATCCACCAGATCCTCGGTTCCGATCAGGCGGTTTTCATCCGCGATCACGACGGTATTCAACCGCGCACCACCGCCGCGCACCAACCGCCGGGCCTCACCATTGCTTTTGACAAGCCCGGCCTCCGTCAGCAGCCGGAATGCGGGAATACCTTCCGCCAGAGCTGCGGCAGGCACAGTATGCACCGGCAGGTCGGCCGCAACCGTGCGCCCTTCCTCAAAGGTCTGGCGCGCGGCCTCAGCAGCAGCCAGAGCGGCTTCCCGCCCGTGGCACAGGGCCGTGGCCTCGGTGGCCAGCACTTTCTTGGCCTCGTTGATCTCGGCACCACCAAGCGCCGCCAGCCTGTCGCATTCTTCCAGTGGCAGTTCAGTGAACAGACGCAGGAAGCGCCCCACGTCGGCATCTTCCGTATTGCGCCAGAACTGCCAGTAATCGAACACCGAAAGCCGGGCAGCGGACAGCCATACCGCTCCTGCCGCCGTCTTGCCCATTTTCGTACCTGATGCCGTCGCCAGCAGCGGTGTTGTCAGGCCCATGACGGTTTTCTGCTCGGTGCGGCGCACCAGCTCCACGCCCGAGACGATGTTGCCCCACTGGTCAGACCCGCCAAGCTGGAGCCGCGCATCGTACAGCCGGTTGAGTTCGCGGAAATCATAAGACTGTAGAATGGAGTAATTGAACTCCAGAAAGGTCAGCCCCTGCTCACGCTCAAGCCTGCTTCTGACGGAATCAAAAGAAAGCATACGGCTGATGGAAAAATGCACGCCCACGTCACGTAGCAGGTCGATATAGGAAAGCCTGTCCAGCCAGTCGGCATTGTTGACCAGACGCGCGTCATTCGGCCCCGGCTCGCCGTTTTCTCCAAAACTCAAAAACTGGCGAAGGCAGTTTTCGATCCCCGTCATGTTGGCGCGGATGACGTCCTCCGTCATCAGACGGCGCGCTTCCTCACGGAAGGACGGATCGCCGATACGGGCGGTGCCGCCACCGATCAACGCAATGGGGCGATGGCCGTGGCGCTGGAGCAGCCGCAGCATCATGATCTGGATCAGCCCGCCGACATGCAGGCTGTCCGCTGTGGGGTCGAAGCCGATATACGCCGTAACGGACTGCTGCTCCATCAACGCATCGAGCGCCTGCGCGTCCGTGCACTGAAAAATGAAGCCGCGCGCCGCTGCCTCCCGCATGAAAGCGCTGCGAAATCCGTTTGCGTCCATTATCCTGTTTTCCTCTCATCCGCCCAAAGCCACGCCCGTGCAGGTCTGGCCCCGTCCGGCTCACGCTCTAGCATGGCGGCCAGACAAGCGGAACCGGGGCGGTGGCGTGCTTACGCCGTGCCGCCTACCGTCAGCCCGGTCATTTTAAGGGTAGGCTGGCCTACGCCCACCGGCACGCCCTGACCGGCCTTGCCACAGGTGCCAATACCGGGATCAAGCTCCAGATTGCCACCTATCATGGAAATCTGGCTCATGGCCTCGGCCCCGCTGCCGATCAGGGTGGCACCCTTCACCGGCGCGCCCACCTTGCCGTCCTCGATCAGATAGGCTTCCGATGCCGCGAACACGAACTTGCCCGAGGTGATATCCACCTGCCCGCCGCCAAAATGCACCGCATACAGGCCGCGCTTGACGGAGCGGATCATCTCCTCCGTGGTGGCGGAGCCCGGCTGCATGATGGTGTTGGTCATGCGGGGCAGGGGCATGTGCGCATAGGACTCGCGGCGGCCATTGCCCGTGGGGGCCATGCCCATCAGGCGGGCGTTCAGCCTGTCCTGCAGGTAGCCGCGCAGAATCCCGTCTTCTATCAGCACCGTGCGGCCGGTGGGCGTGCCTTCATCGTCTATCGTCAGGCTGCCACGGCGGTCGGGCAGGGTGCCATCGTCAATCACCGTCACGCCGGGGGAGGCCACGCGCGTGCCCATGCGGCCCGAAAATACCGACGTGCCCTTGCGATTGAAATCGCCTTCAAGCCCGTGGCCCACCGCTTCATGCAGCAGAATACCGGGCCAGCCGGCCCCCAGCACCACCTCCATCTGCCCGGCGGGGGCGGGGCGCGCTTCCAGCGCCACAAGCGCCTGACGCAACGCTTCCTCCACGGCCCCCTGCCACGCTTCGGGCTCCAGCAGGCGGTTGATGGCATAGCGCCCGCCCAGACCGTGGCCACCGCTTTCGCGCCGCCCGTCCTGCTCAACCACAACAGACACATTCAGCCGCACCAATGGCCGCAGATCCGCCACCCGCGCACCGTCAGGCCGGATGATCTGCACCGCCTGCCACTCGCCCGACAGCGAGGCCATGACCTGCACCACCCGGCTGTCGCGCCCACGGGCATAGGCGTCAATCTCGCTCAAAAGGCCGGAGCGGGTGGTAAAATCCGTGTCGCCCAGCGGATTGGCGTCCGTGTAAAGCCGCTGGTTGGTAGGGCGCGGCGGCTGCGCCAGGGTGCCTGAACGCCCTGCCCGGACAGCGCCCACCGCATTGGCCGCGCGTGTTACGGCATCACGGCTGAGTTCATCAGCATGGGCAAAGCCCGTTTCCTCACCCAGCACGGCGCGCAGCCCAAAGCCCGAGCTGGTGTTGAACGAGGCGGAACGGATCACCCCATCATCCAGCGCAATGGATTCGCTCTCGCGGTATTCGAGAAACAGTTCGCCATCGTCCATACCCGCAAGGGCCTTACGGGTCAGGGTTTCGGCCTCATCACGGCCCAGCGTGGCGCCGGGACGCTCAAAGAACAGCGTGTCCGTGACCGCCAGCGCCCCCGGCGAGCCTGACAGACCACCTGACTGAGTGAACGATGTTGTCATGACCAAAAACCTTCCCTGACAGGGGCAGAAAGACAGTAGTGCGGCCTGCGTTCAGACGCCGGGCAGTTCGTTCACGGTTACAACCCGCCAGCCCGCCTCAAGCCGTTCCAGAATGGTGACAGACAGATTCTGCACCGAAAAATGCAGCGCCGTTTCGGCATGTATGCGCAGTGCATGGGCCAGCGCACAGCGGATAACGCCACCATGGGCGATGGCTACCACATCCTGCCGGGCGTATTGCGCGGCCAGCCTGTCCAGCAGGTGGCCCACCCGCGCGCAGACATCGGCAACGCTTTCTCCCTCCGGCGGTCGGTCGGTCGCTCCCACCGGCCAGAAAGGGTGCGGCGGCAGGCTCAGATGATCTGGCAGCCGCTCATAAGCCAGCCCCTGCCAGCGCCCGAGGTTCTGCTCGATCAGCTCTGGCTCCACCTTCAGGGGGGGCAGGGTGCCATCGGCCAGCGTATAGCCTGCATCAAAAATCGCCTGCGCGGTGCGCTGCGTGCGGGACAGCGGGCTGACCAGCCAGTGCGCCTGCTCAGGCAGGCGGGCCGCCAGCGCGCGATACATAGGCTGTTGTGCCACCAGACTGTCCGGGCAGAGCGGCACGTCCATACTACCGTACATGCACAGCCGGGCGTTTTCTTCCACCAATGCGTGGCGGATCAGCCAGAACCGCGTAATGCCTGCCTCAAGCTTGGGGCCGTCGAGAAAATGTTCCTGCGTGTCCTGCACGCCTGCAAGGGTCTCGCTGCCGAGGGTAGGATCGCTCATGGGCCTGTTGTGCGGCCCCCGCCGCTCAAGCGCAAGAGCGGAAATACGCTCGCGGCACACGGAACGGGATCACGCGCGGCTATGCTTTCCCAGTGATCGAGCACGAATACGAGCTTGCGCAGCACCTGCACGACAGCCTGTATATGAACGGCGGTTTCAGTGGCGGCATCGGCTTCCTCCGCCGTAACGTGCCGCGCGCTCGCCGCGATCCGCAATGCTCCTGCAATCCCCCCCTGCGCCTGTTCGCAGGGCAGGGCGACCGGCTGGCCGACATGGCACGGCACCGCTACCAGCGCGCGCAGGGCGATGGCGCCCGGACCATCAGGCACATAGGCGGAAAGATCAGCCTGCAACCAGCGATGCAGTCTGCGGCTACGATCCATATCCAGCACGGCGGGCCGCACATGATCGGCCTCCCGTGCAGAGGGTGCCAGCACCAGAAAGGTCAGGATACTTTCTTCCCATGTCCAATGCTCCCTTTGCGCGGATGCAAGCAGCCGCACCATGGGGCAGGCAGTCAGAACCTCGGCCACGCCTGAAAGAAACAGATCAAGCCTGTGCTGCCGCTCCTGCACGGGGGTGGCGGTAAAGGCCGCCATTTCGGCACAGGCCCCCCGCCAGCGCAGGAACAGCCCGGCGTTGAAGCCTTCGGGCAGGCAGGCAGCAACAGGCGCGGCGGGCCATTCCGCCCGCCATGCGTAATCGCCCAGGCCGGTGGGCAACGCCGCGGGCAGGCCTTCGGCCATGTCGTCTGCGCGCGCTGCAGCTGCCTCCGCCACACGAGCGCCCTCGTTCTCGCCCGACAGCCGCTGCCGCCAGTGCTGGGGCAGCAGCAACGCGCCACAGAACGGTGGCCCGGCATAGAATTTCGACCCCGTGACCATGACCGCCCAGCCCCGGCGCAGGAAGGCCCCGGCCTCTTCCGGCAGAAAGCGGGCCTGGCACCCGTCAACCAGCACATCAATCTGCCCCGGAAAACGCTGGCACAGCGCCTCGACCCCCGCGGCGTCAGGCATGACAAGCCCGGTCTTGGATACATCGAGAACATACAGCAGAACCCGCCGCCCCAGACGGATGGCCTGTTCGATCTGGGCCGTGCAGTCCGCCAGCACGTCGCGCGACTGACGCGGCGTGCCATCCGCCTCGCGTACGGCCACGGGGACACACGCTGTCTGGGCGGAGAAACCCTCCACCACAGCATCTTTTTCCACCGTCATGCCATGCGCCGAGCGAATGGCGAAATGACGCCCGCAGGCGGCCTGCGGCACGCCAGAGCCGGTTTCCTCTGCGCCCGGCAGCACGATGGTCACGGGGCTGCCACGCAACGCGCACATCGCCGTAGCGGCCATGGCGCAGTCCGTGCCTGAAGCCGCCAGAATGACGTGATCGGGACTGTCCGCACCAAAAAAATCGGCCAGAAATGCCTTAACTTCCAGTGTCGCGGCTGAAACGGTCGCGGCCATGGCCTCTTTATCCGGCCAGTCGTGCGCAAGGGCGCGCACCAGCGCGAGCCGTGCCGCGCGGGCAGAGGCAAAACCGCGTGCAGACGGATCAGACGCGGTGGAGGACGCAAACGCCAGCACCTCCGGCCGGGGCAAACTGCCCACGCCATAGCGGTTCAGGCCGTTTCCAGCCTGACCGTCCAGCCGCTCGTCCCCTCCTGATGCCAGAATACGAGCGGTAGAGGGCAATAGATCCCACACGGCACAGGCCCATGGGTGCAGGGTCTCGGCACCTTCAAGCGCATTGACCCCACGGCTGGCGGGCACCTGCTCCAACACAGGCGCCAGCGCCATCAGGCAGGCATCCAACGCGCCGGGGGGCGGCACGGATACCTCCGCCAGACAGGCCAGCGGGCCGGTAGGCAACACCGCTGCCCTGTGCGCCACGGCCAGTCCTGGCGGCGTAGTACAGGCAACGGCACGGGCCGCCGCAATCAGATAACGGGCTGCAATGGCGGGCGACACCACCGCGCCTGCGAACAGGGCTTCCAGTTCCTGCAGGAGCAGGGCATGAAAGGAAGGAAACGACGCGTGACAGGCGCTCTCCACCCCGCCAACATCAGAGACATTACTCCCTGCATTGTCCGGCATGGTGACGTCCTGACCTGATCTGACTGGCAAGTTCAGCGCTTGGCTCTCCGGTTCGCGTTTATGGACAGTTCCGGCTACCTTGCCACAAGAAAGCCGTACACGGGTGCTGCAAAAACGCATACCTCCAGAAACCACACACCCCGGTTTTTTCCTCCATACCATCTTCCGCCCCGGCTGTTAGCCCATATGCGACGTTTATCTGTCACACTGTCTCCAGCGGGGCACGGATGGCGGTTCACATTGAACCGGCATGACTGCTAAGAAGTTCAGGACAGTTGAGACTTTTCAGACGGGTATGTCTTGCCCGTCTCCAGACCAGGAAGCCGTATCATTGGCGCGCACAAGCCCACCTGCACAGGACCGTTCATTTTCGCCGCCCCGCAAGAACACGCTGCATCGCCGTCTGGAAGAGGCAGGCGGTCTGTTGCTGTGCGGGCTGGCCTGTGTACTGCTGGTGGCGCTGGCCAGCTACAACCCGGCTGACCCGTCCTTTAATACCGCGACCGGGCAGCCGCCCACCAACCTGCTGGGTCTGACCGGCTCGTTCGTGGCCGATGGGCTGTTACAGGGGCTGGGGCTGGGCGGGTTACTCCCCGCCTGCCTACTGCTGATCTGGGGCTGGCGGCTGATGGCGCACCATGTGCGCGGGCTGGAGCCGTGGTCACTGGTCGGGCTGCGGGCGGCGGCGGTTCTGGGCCTGCTCCCTGTAGCGGCGGCGCTACTGGCGGCCATTCCGCTCCTGTTTACGGCGCTGCCCACTCCGCACTGGCCGTCCGAAGCGGGTCTGGGTGGCGGCATTGGTCGTTCCATCGCGCTCGCGGCGGTTTCCGCTGGCATGGCGGCCATTGGCCCGGCAGGCGGCATGGTGGTCTGGCTTATGGGTGGGCTGCTGGCCTGCATGTTGCTGGCGCTGGGCACGGGCCTGCGCCGCGAGGAATGGCTGACTCTGTGGCGCGCTGGCAGCCTGCCCCTCCGTCTGGGCCGCCTTGCGGTCCGTGCGGCAAGGCGGACCACGGCCCGTCAAAGCCCGCCCGCACAGCAAGGGCCCGCCGCTCCCCGGCCTGCCCCGTACGCACAGGCCGCCAACGCACAAGCCCCGCGCACGACGCCCACCGGCAGCGCCTTTACCGCAACCCGCGCGCCCGCCTACGCGGAGGAACTGGACGACCCGAACGACCCCTACGCCATTCCGCGCGCCCAGCGGCCGGATTACAGCGCACCGCCCCCCCCGCATGAAAGCGGTACCGCCCTTGTCCTGCACCAGCATACCCAGGCAGCAGCGCCCGCGGTACACTCTCCGACCGCCGACCTCACGCCCTACAGGCCTGTGCGCGAAACGGAGCATGATGGGGCGGAGACAGAGCTTTCACCCGTTCCCGCACGTCCCCCCGCCAGCGCTGGGGCACAGGCCGAGCCTTCGCGCAATGGCCTGCTGGGGCGGCTGTTCGCCGCAGGCCGCCGCGACACCGCCGACGCCCCCGCAGCAGCCGGGCAGGCTGGGCGCGCGGGAGCCGAACGCCGCCGCGCAGGCTGGGAGCAGCCGCCGCTGTCGCTGCTACGCCCCGCACCGGCCCATGCTGCCCGCCTCGGCCCCTCGCCAGAGGCCCTGAACGCCACGGCCCTGCTGCTGGAGCAGACGCTGGCCGATTACGGCGTGCAGGGAAAAATTTCCGGCATGAGCGCCGGGCCGGTTGTCACGCTGTACGAGTTCGAACCCGCACCGGGCATCCGCTCGGCGCGCGTTATCGGGCTGGCGGATGACGTCGCACGGTCGCTGTCTGTGCTGAGCGTGCGCATCGCCACCGTGCCGGGCCGCAATGTCATGGGCATTGAAGTGCCCAACCAGACGCGTGAAACCGTGTATCTGTCCGAGTTGCTCGACCAGCCTTCGTGGCAGCAGGAGGCCGGGCAACTGCCGCTTGCTCTGGGCAAGGACATCGCGGGCGAGCCGGTGCTGAGCGATCTGGCGCGTATGCCGCACCTGCTGGTGGCGGGCACCACGGGTTCGGGCAAGTCCGTGGGCGTGAACGCCATGATCCTGTCGCTGCTGTTCCGCTTCTCGCCCGATGAATGCCGCCTGATCATGATCGACCCCAAGGTACTGGAGCTTTCGATCTATGACGGGATTCCGCACCTGCTGACGCCGGTGGTGACAGACCCACCGGACGCGGTGAAAGCCCTCAAATGGGTGGTGCGCGAAATGGACCGCCGTTACCGCACCATGGCGCATCTGCAGGTGCGCAACATTGCGGGCTACAACGCCCGCGCGGCCGAAGCTCTGGCCGATGGCGAGGTGGTGGTGCGCCGCGTGCAGACCGGATTCGACCCCGAAACCGGCACGCCCGTCTTTGAGGAGCAGTCGGTCTCGCTCAACCCCATGCCGTATATCGTGGTCATTATCGACGAAATGGCCGACCTGATGATGACGGCGGGCAAGGAAATCGACGCCTGCGTGCAGCGGCTGGCGCAGAAGGCCCGTGCGGCGGGTATTCACGTCATCATGGCCACGCAGCGCCCCTCGGTGGATGTGATCACCGGCACCATCAAGGCCAACTTCCCCACCCGCATCTCGTTTCAGGTTATCAGCAAGTTCGACAGCCGCACCATTCTGGGTGAACAGGGGGCCGAACAGCTTCTGGGGCAGGGCGACATGCTGTTCATGCAGGGCGGCGGCCGCATTACCCGCGTGCATGGGCCTTTTGTGGCCGACCATGAAGTGGAGCAGGTTGTCAGCTTCCTGAAAGAGCAGGGCGAACCTGTCTATGATGAGGACGTGCTGTCCGAACCGGCGGATGAAGCCCCAGCCGGAAGCAGCAGCAGCCGAGGCAACAGCGAAAACGGTGAGGCGGACCTGTATACCGAGGCCGTGTCCATCGTCACACAGGAAGGCAAGGCCTCGACCTCCTTCATCCAGCGCCATCTCTCTATTGGCTACAACCGTGCCGCCAAGCTGATTGAACAGATGGAAAAAGAAGGCGTGATCAGCCGCGCCGATCATGTGGGCCGCCGCAAGGTGCTGGTTGGCCCCAACCGCGAGGACTGAACATGCCCCCCACCGAACGCAGACCGACCAGACCACACGCCAGACCAACCGGGAAACCGCACGCCAGACCGCGCGCCGGTAACCCGGACAAGGCTCGGGACAGAACACAGGATGGCCCGCAGGGTACACAGCGGGACACGCGACAAGGCGCTCGCCGTCCGGCCCGGCCCCATGGCGCACCACGGAACGCAACCGAACGCCCTGCGGCCTCTCCGGGCCGGGCTGGGTTCAACCCCACGGACCGGGGCACGACAGACCACCCCGCAGCGCGACCGGGAACGCGGGCCGCCGCCCGGCCCAACACGCGCTCTGGCGCGCAGCCCGGCGCGCGGCACAATGCCCCGGCAGGCCGCGCGCCACAGGCCAAGGCTCCCGGCGCACGCGGCCCCCGGAACGGCGGCAACACCCGCCCCCGCTCGGGAGGTGCCGCGCCCCATGGCCGCCATGACAGGCTGGACCGGGCGGCCGCAGCGCATGTGGCCCCCGATACGCTGACGCCCCCCGCACCGCCGCGGCCCGTGCCGACCGAGCCTCTGCCCGTGTTGTATCAGGACCGCCATGTGGTGATCGTGAACAAACCGGCGGGCCTGCCCGTTCATGCCGGGCCGCGCGGCGGGCTCTGTGTGGAAGACTGGTTTCCCCAGCTTTCGCGCCGGGCAGATGGCCCCTGGCTGGTTCACCGGCTGGATGCCGATACCGCAGGCTGCCTTGCCATCGCCCTGCGCAAACAGCCGCTTGTGGCCATGCAACAGGCCTTTGCCAACCACACGGCGCGCAAGACCTATTGGGCCATTGTCCGCAATGGCCCCAAGGAGGAGACAGGCCGGATAGACCTGCCGCTGGTACGCGAGAACACGCCCACCGGCTGGCATATGCGCCCAGACCCCAAATCCGCTGGTGGAGGCAAAAACGCAGCCACCACGCTGTGGCGGGTTCTGGGCCGGGGCAAGGATCTGTGCTGGCTGGAACTGACACTGCTGAGCGGGCGCACCCATCAGGCGCGTGTGCACTGCGCCGCCATGGGCTGGCCGATCGTGGGGGATTCCCTCTACGGCACGGCCGACGCGCGGGGCCTGCATCTGCTGGCGCAAGGCCTGTCCCTGCCGCTGGAGCCTGCCATTACGGTCACGGCCCCGCCGCCGCCCCCTATGCAGGCAGCCCTGCGGGCCTGCGGCTGGGAGCCTTCCGAACAACCCTAAACCAAGGCCGAAGCCGCCGCCCGCGCGCCGCGCCGCACGTCAGGGCGAGGCGTCGAGCGCGCGGGCGAGAATACTGGTCGTCAGCAACTGCGGCAGCACGACTTCGGCCCCGCGCACGGGCGCGTAAACATAAAGCGGCACGCCATCGCGTTCATGCGCCCGCAGAAAAGCGGTAATACCAGGGTCATGCCGAGTCCAGTCACCGCGCAGCACATGCACGCCCCGGCGGGCAAAGAGCGCACGCGCGGCCGGCGTATCCAGCACCAGCCGTTCATTAACAAGGCAGGTCATGCACCAGGCGGCCGTCATATCGACAAAAACCGGCTCGCCCTGTGCACGCAGGGCCGCAAAACGCGCCGGTGTAAACGCCTCGACCCCCTCGGGCAGCGCCATGCCCTCCGAGCGGGCAGGCGGCAGGGCGCGCAGGGTTGGCAGCAGCGCCATGGCGGCAAGAAAGCCAAGCAGCGCCAGCCCACGCAACGCGCCCTGCGCACGGGAGTAACCCGCACGCGCCTGCTCTGCCTGCGCCACGCCGTACATCCAGGCCGCAAAGCCCAGAAAAACCAGCCCGGCCCCGACCGGCAGCACGGTCTGGCCGCCCCCTTCCATCACGATCACCCATAAAAACCACACACAGGTGCCCAGCAGCGGAAAAGCCAGCGACTGCCGCAGGTAGACCATCCACCCACCGGGGCGAGGAAGCCAGCCTGCCACGCCGGGGGCCAGCATCAGCAGCACCAGCGGGGCCGCAAGCCCCACCCCCATGAAGGCAAACACCACAAGCCCGGTCGCTGGTGGCCCGGCCAAGGCACCCGCCACCGCAACCCCCATGAACGGCGCGGTGCAGGGCGTGGCCACCAGCACAGCCAGCACGCCAGTCAGCACGTCATGCCAGCGCAGCCGCACGCGGCGGGAAGCCGCTCCTTCAGCCATTTCCTGACGCGGCCCGCGCAGCGCGAAAGGCATGAAAGCGAACACCCCCAGCAGGTTGAGCGCCATGACAAACAGCAGCCATGTAACAAAGGTGACAAACAGCGGAGACTGGAACTGAAAGCCCCACCCCGCCGCCTTGCCCCCGGCGCGCAGGGCCATCATTCCCCCGCCCAGCGTCATGAACGTGGCCATGACGCCCAGCGCGTACCCCGCGCCGCCCCAGAGCTGGGCCTGCCGCCCCGCACGCCCCAGCCGCGCGACTGAAAGCGCCTTCATGGCCAGAACCGGAAAGACACAGGGCATGAGGTTGAGCACCAGCCCGCCCAACAGCCCGAACAGCGCAAGCCGCAGGATGTCTCCCATACCATGGCCACCCGCCTGCCCGGCATGGGATGGCGCAGCCGCTCGCGCGGGTTCGGCCCCGGCCAAAGCACCGGCCCCCCCGATCGGGCCCGCCACACTCCGCACCGTCTGGAACACCGCCTGTTCGGCCCCCGCAGGGCTTTGCAGCACCACCACACCGGACAGTCCATGACCGGGCGTGAAATCGGGCAGCAGTTTCAGATGCAGCAGTACCGCCCCCTCCTGCACGCGCTCGTTCTGCGGGGCGGCCTCATCAATCAGGCCCGGCTGGTCAGGCATGAACCATGCCGCCCGCACCGTGGCAGGGGAAAGCCCGGCACCGCTCAGCCGCATCTCCCCATTGGGGCTGATAACGGCCTGATAGGGCGATACCCCCGGTGTGGCGCGCGCGGCGGCGGCAAACAGCCCCGCCTGGGGTGAGGCTACAGGCTCGCTCCCCTCCGCAGCCCGCGGCAGGGACAGCGACAGCTCGGCCTCCTCCGGCACGCACACCACGGCACAGACAAGCCAGCTTGCATGTGCCTGTACAACAACCGTATCCCCCCCCGCACCGTTACCCGGCCGCGGCTTGAGCGGCAGGGCAAGCGGCAGCACCACATCGCCCATATAGGCGTAGGACATGAGCGAGGCCGCCCTGATACGGATGGGCGTGGGCCAGAGGATCGTATCCGTCTGCCCCGACAGCGCGCCCTGCGCCTCGACCCGCACGGTCACAGGCTCTCCCGCATCGCCCGGATTGCGCCAGTAGGTGTGCCAGCCCGGTTGCAGCCGCAGCCGCAGCGCCACGGGCAGGACTGTTCCCGCCTGCACCGAATCGGCGGCGGTTATCAGGGTTGCCACCGTGTGCGGCGTGATCACCGCCGGGCTTTCCGCCGCCCTGACAGAGCCAGACATTACGCCTGCCGCCAGAACGGACAGCAGAAGCTGCAAAGCTACAAAAGCACGGCAACGTCGGAGCAGAAGCACGAATAGCATGAATGGATTCCGTAACGCGAAAATCAGGCGAAGCGGCCAACGCCATAAATGCGGATTAGCATATCCGGTTCAATTCCAGGCATCCCACTTTTCCATTCCCTGCGGGATTCCGTGTTCAGGCAACGGGTTTTCTTCAGGCGCTGAACAGGCCTTTTCCCGGCCAGGCCCGCACGACTTCGGCGTGCAGTTCGGCGCGGATGGCGCGCATGGTGCAGCAATCGAGCTGGGCCGCACGCTGCTGGCCCGCCTGCCCCAGTCGCGCGCGCAAGCCTGCATCCGCCATCAGGCTTTCAAGAACTGTAATCAATTCAGGCAGGGAGTCCGGGTCGGCGTAAAGAGCGGCCTGCCCCGCCAGTTCGGGCAGATTGCCATTCGGCGAGACCAGCAGGGCCGCGCCACACCCCATGGCCTCCAGCGCCACCATGCCAAACGGCTCCCCCCAGCGGCTGGGAACAACCACAATGGCCGCCCGGCTCATGGTCTCCAGCACACTCTCGTGGCGGCAATACCCCGCCAGTGCGACACCTGCCGCCTGTGCCTGCGGGCGCAGGGCGCGCAGAAAGGGGGTTTCACGCGTTTGTTCGCCAAAATCGTCCGCACCGAGAATTTGCGCCCGCCAGTCCGGGTGGCGGGGCAGCAGGTCCGCACAGGCCGCCACGAACGCATCCGCTCCCTTGTCGGCCACCACACGCCCGACAAACAGCAGCAGCTTTTCACGGTCTCTGGCAGGGCGGGCAGGGGGCAGGGCCGCAAGGTCAAGGCTATTGGGCAGAACAGACACGCAGCCCCGCACGCCCTGACTGAGAAAACGCTGCCTGACCCACTCCGATACCGCCACCACCGCCACGGCGCGCGCCAGATGCTGGCGCTCGGCTGGCCGTCGCGCCCGGCGCATACCGCAAGGATCATTATGCAAAATCAGCACGATTGGCAGAGAGGGAAAGCGGCGGTGCAGGTAGAGCGCCAGATCGGGGCGATTATGCACCTCCACCAGATCAGGATGACCCTCACGGACAAGCTGGGCCACGCCTTTCCTGTAGCGCACACGGCCGCCACGCCAGGAAAAGACCTGCGGCACCGGCTTGAACGTCACATCCGTAAAAGGCGCTGTATGGGGAGGCGTGCCCACCACCACCTCACCGCGCAGGGCCAGACGCCGCACCAGAAGCCCTATGGCCCCGCACTCGTCCGGCGCAAACCGCTCATGCGAGGAGAGAACTGTCATAACCCGCAGGGCCTGCGCGCACATCGCCGGTTCCAGGGCGACTGTCACCGGCTCCGGCCTTTCACGCATTACTGTGCCCTGCACAATCCCGAACCCGTCAGGCCAGAGATTCGTACATTTCAAGCTGCCAGTCCTGCGGTTCCTGTGCGACATCGTCCGCCCACTGGCGCATCAGCGGGTGCGCCTGCACCGCACGCATATAGGCGCGGGAGACATCGGACAGCCCCGGCACGGCATAGGAGGCAAAGCGGCTGACCACCGGCGCAAAGGCGGCATCGGCATTACAGAAAGTCGCCCCGAACAGATACGGCCCCTCTGCTCCGTAACGGTCGCGCGTCTCGGTCCAGATGGCATCAATCCGCGCGATGTCGCGCCGGGTGTCCTCATCCAGACCGGCGGCCAGCGGCCGGTTCACCCGGCCCAGATTCATGGGCAGGGCCGACCGCACGGCCCGGAAGCCCGCGTGCATTTCCGCTGAAATGGAACGGGCATGAGCCCGGGCGGCACGATCATGCGGCCACAGGGCCGGGGCCAGCTCGGCGCAGTATTCGGCAATGGAGAGCGAGTCCCACACCGCAATGCCCTGATGCTCAAGATAAGGCGCGCAGCCATTGGGCGAGAGCGTCTTGAGGGCCACCGTCTTGCCGCCGCCAGCCAGCCGCAGGGCCTGTATTTCCACATCCAGCCCGGCCAGCCGCACGGAAAGCCACCCGCGCAGCGACCATGAGGAATAGCGCCGTGTGCCGATTACCAGACGTCCATCAGCCATGTGTCTTTTCTCCTCCAGCCTGTGCCGGGCTCTGATCGTCCTGCGGCTCCGCACGGCGGATGAAACCACCGCCCAGAATACGGCTGCCCTGATAGAACACACAGGCCTGCCCCGGTGCGGGCATGGCGGGTTCTTCCAGCAGCACGCGTGCGCCATCGGGCGTTGGCACCACATGGGCGGGGCGGGGTATTTCACGCGCGCGCATCTGCACACGGCAGGCCAGCCCCTCTGGCGGGGCATCCACCAGCCAGTTGACATCCCGCACCGACAGCGCCTGTACGCCGGCCTGCGCGCGCGGCCCGATAATCACCCGCCTGCGCGCCGGTTCCACGCCCACCACCATCTGGCGTTCGCCTTCCAGCCGGGCGGCGTTACCCAGCCGCTTGCTCTGGCCCACGGTAAACCGCATGACCCCTTCATGCTGGCCCACTACACGGCCCTGCCGGTCCACGATCTCGCCCGGCCCGGCCATTTCGGGGTGCATACGTTCGACCAGATCGACGTAGGAGCCGTCGTTCACGAAGCACAGGTCCTGACTGTCGGGCTTGCCCGCCACCACCAGACCAAAGCGCTCCGCCTCGCGCCGGACGGCGGCTTTGTCGGGCATATCGCCCAGCGGAAAGCGCAGAAACTCCAGCTGTTCGCGCGTGGTGGCGAACAGGAACCAGCTCTGGTCACGCTCGGCATCGACCGGACGGTGCAGTTCAACGCCCTCCGGCCCTTCGATACGGCGCACATAATGGCCCGTGGCCATGGCCTGCGCGCCAATCTCACGCGCAAGGCCGAGCAGGTCCGTAAACTTGACGCCCTGATTACACGCTACACAGGGCACAGGGGTTTCGCCCTGCGCATACGCATCGGCAAAACGTTCGATCACGCTGCTGGTAAAGCGCTGCTCGGCATCAATAACGTAATGGGGGAAGCCCAGCCTGTCGGCCACGGCCCGCGCATCGCGGATGTCCTGCCCGGCGCAGCACGCACCTTTCTTGGCAGGTGCGCGCGAGTCGTACAGTTGCAGGGTCGCGCCCACGACCTCGTGCCCTTCTTCCAGCAGGCGGGCGGCCACCACGGAACTGTCCACCCCCCCGGACATGGCTACAAGAACGCGCATGGACGCTTTCTACCCCCCTCTTTTTTCTTCAGCCCTTGCGGGGCAGACGTACCACCAGACCATCCAGCGCGTCGGTCATGACGATCTGGCAGCCAAGGCGGGATGTTTTTTCCAGACCGAAGGCGAGATCGAGCATGTCTTCCTCATCATCGGTAGGCGCGGACAGCTTTTCGGCCCAGGCAGGGTCAACCACAACGTGACAGGTCGCACAGGCCAGCGAGCCCTCGCAGGCGCCTTCAATGTCGATATCGTGCTTGTGGGCGATTTCCAGCACCGACAGGCCCACCGGCGCATCGACCGTGTGTTCCGTCCCGTCCTGTTCAACAAACGTCATCTGGGGCATTGGTATCCGTCCTGCCAGTAAGAATTTTACAGACCGTGACAGCACTCAGGGCGCACTGGCCCCGGCTTTCATAGTCGCGCCGCCGTCCCGAACCCGGACAGCCACGCGCGCGAGGCTGTCAGCCGCGCGCAGCGCTTCGGCGGCTGAGGTAAAACGTCCGGGGGAGAGACGCAAGCTCCTTGCAGCCTCATCACGGCTCAGGCCCATGGCTTCCAGCACGTAAGAAGGGGCCAGCTCTGCCGAGGAACAGGCCGAGCCAAGCGAGGCCTCCAGGCAGTCCACCTCACTACCGGGCTGTTTTTCCTCACCTTTTGCGGCGGGGTCTGGCATGGCGGCCAGCACGTCCATGGCGCGGAGGCCTTCGGGCAGGCGCAGGCTGAAAATGCCCGGCAGGCGCTCGGCCGCGGCGGCGTTGATGACACAACCCGGCAGAACAGCTTCCAGCCGGGTCATGAACACCGTCTGAAGTTCGGCCAGATGCTCTGCATCCCGCGCCTGTTCCGCCGCCGCGATACGGCAGGCCACGCCAAATCCGGCCAGCAGAAAGCCCGGCAGCGTGCCCGAGCGCGCGCCGCGTTCCTGCCCGCCGCCGGAAAACAGGGGCTCCACCCGCACGCGGGGCCGGTGGCGCAGGAACAGCGCGCCCACACCCTTGGGGCCGTACAGTTTGTGCGCGGAAATAGACGCCAGAGCCAGATTGAGCCGCCGCACATCCAGCGCAACCTTCCCCGCCGCCTGCGCCAGATCGGAATGCAGCAAGGCCCCCGCCGCCTCCACCACTGGCCCGAGCGTGGACAGATCCTGCAACACACCGGTTTCGTTATTGGCCACAGCAATGGACACCAGCGCCGTTGGCACCTCGAGCGCGCGGGCCAGAACGTCCGGGTCAAGCTGGCCCAACGGCCCCACGGGCAGGATAACCGGCTCAAATCCCTCGCGCGCCAGATCCAGCACGCTTTGCAGCACGCATTTATGTTCGGTCGCCACGGTTATGACCCGCCGCCGTTCCGAACCACGCGCCGCCAGATGCCGCACGGCCCCCTTGATAGCCAGGTTATTGGCCTCGGTCGCGCCGGAGGTGAACACGATCTCACGCGGCTCCGCACCGATCAGGGCGGCGACCTCGGCGCGGGCCTGCTCCACCCTGTCCGCCGCAGCCCGGCCACTGGCATGGGCCGTGCTGTGCGGGTTGGCGTTCTCGGCCTCCAGCGCATGGGCCAGAACGGCACGCACGCGCGGGTCGCACGGGGTGGTGGCGGCGTGGTCGAAATACAGCGTGCTCATGCCATCCCTCCGGCTACCGGAACAGCGTTGGCATGCCCTGCGGCCAGCCGCGCATAGGCCGCCGCAAACCGTTCAACATCGTCCTGCCTGACATTCCACGGCAGGGATACGCGGATGGCCTGCCCCGCCAGGTCCTTCAGTCCCATAGCTTCAAGCACGTGCGAGAACGCCACCTTGCCCGAGGAACAGGCAGACCCCGCCGAAACGCAGAACCCTTCGAGATCAAGCCGCATGAGCTGCCCCTGCGCCCGCAGGCCCGGCAACGCCAGACAGCTCGTATTGGCCAGCCGGGGAGCCCCCGCGCCGCACACGACAGCCCCAGCCTGACACGCTGCCTTCTCAAACCTGTCGCGCAGGGAGGCATGGTCGGCCGGTGCATCCAGCGCCTCTTCCAGAGCGCGGGCCATGCCTGCAATGGCGGGCAGAGCCTGCGTGCCGCCGCGCCGCCCCTGCTCCTGACCACCGCCAACGAACAGCGGCGCCAGAGCGCGCGGCGCAGGCCCGGCAAGAAGCAGCGCGCCCGCTCCCTTGGGGCCGCCCAGCTTGTGGCCCGAGCAGGCGAGGCTACCAAAACCCTGCGCGTGCAGCGCCACATCGATACGCCCCACCGCCTGCACGGCATCCCCGTGCAGATGCGCCCCATACCGCGCGCACAGCCGCGCCACCTCGGCCATGGGGTGCAGCACCCCGGTTTCATTATTGGCCAGCATCAGACACACGAGGGCGGGCAGGGCGTGGGGGCGGGCTAGTGTTTCTTCCAGCAGGTCAAGCCGCACCTGGCCTGTGGAATCGACCTCAAGCCATTCAACCAGCGCGCCTTCGGGCACGCCTTTGCGCACCGCATCATGCTCGGTACGCCCCACCAGAATACGCCGCCCCGGCGCGAAGCCGTGCAGAGCCTGCACGTTTGCCTCTGTCCCGCCCGAGGTAAAGACACAGTTCAGCGGATCGGCATCAAGCCTGCGGGCAACAACCGCGCGCGCTTCCTCCAGCAGAGCACGCGCCCTGCGCCCCTGCGCATGAACCGAGGACGGATTGCCCACGAGGGACGCCGCCTCCAGCATGGCGGTCGCGGCGGAAGGCCGCAAAGGTTCGGTGGCGTTGGCGTCTAGATAGACGGCGTTAACCGCACCGTCATCGGGTGATGGGAGCATGGAATGCTTTCCGGAATATTCTGCCTCAGACGCAAGACAGGTATTATCACGATTTATGTGGAAATACGAACCAGACAGCCGCTATAGAAGCCAGATGGTCAGCACCACGGGGCATCGCCTGTCCAACAGGTCAGCAACCCAGCCAGGCACCATGCCATACGCAACATGGCACGGGTGGATTATGCCTGCCCCGCGCGCAAGGTCAATGCCAGGAAGCGTACAAGATGCGCTCTGGTTGTATTAAAGACCCGCGCTGAACAGATCTGCCCGCGGGCCATGGCCCGCATGTTCGAGCACGGAGCGTGGCATCGCTCCCCGCGCGGACAGTTATCAAACCTGGACACGTCATGCCCCTGGGCGTGTTCCCATGATCAAGCGGAACCTACATGCCAGAGGTTATGTTTGCCGGCCCGGACGGGCGTCTTGAAGGGCGCTACCATCACTCCAACGAGCCCAACGCCCCGCTTGCCCTCGTGCTGCACCCACACCCGCTGCACGGCGGCACCATGAACAACCGCATTACCTACGCGCTCTACCGGTCGTTCGAGAAAATGGGTTTCTCGGTCATGCGGTACAACTCGCGTGGAGTCGGGCGTTCACAAGGCCGATTTGACGGGGGCATTGGCGAAATTTCAGACGCCGCTGCGGCTCTGGACTGGATGCAGATGGTCAACCCCAACGCCAGCGGACTGTGGATCGCGGGGTACTCCTTCGGTGCGTTCGTGGGGATGCAGCTTCTGATGCGCAGGCCCGAAATCACCGGCTGGATCAGCATCGCACCGCCCGCCGCCCATTACGATTTCGGCTTTCTGGCCCCCTGTCCATGCGGCGGGCTGATGATTGCCGGCGGCAAGGACGAACTCGCCCCCGAGCCCGCCATCCACAAACTGGTAGACAAGCTGAACACCCAGAAGGGCGTTGAGGTGGATTACCGCGTCTTCCCCGAGGCGGATCATATTTTCGCCAAGCAGGTGGACAAGATCACCAACGCCATGGAAGACCACGTTACCCGTGCCATGAGCGCGCTGAACATGCCGCTGGCCGCCGACTAGGCTGGCCCCTGGCCAATTTCCTCACCCGGCTTTCCGCCGGGTGACGTTGGCGGCGCGTGGCCGCCGTTACGCTACGCGCCGGGCCTCGCATGCCTTCAGACATTACGATGCCGAACCGGGCAGGCCGCTCGGTTACTCTCTACGCACACGCCTACACCAGAACGCGCATCAGCCTGATGGCGAGCGCCGCCATAGCGTTTCTGGCCGCCGGTATAGCCCGCGCCGACACCCCCGCGACACTCGACACGCTGGAAAAAGCCCACTTTCAGGCTGAATGGGCAGACAGCCCCGTGACCGCCACGCAGCTTGGCATCCACACGACAGACAGCCTGCTGGACAATACCAGCCTTGCGGCCATCACCGCACGCACCGACCGGCTGCACGCTGAGCGCACGGCGCTGGCCGCGCTCGACGTATCCGCCCTACCGCCAGACAGGCAGGATGACCGCAATATCCTGCTGGGTGAAATAGACCTCAGCCTGATCGAAAACGAGCAGGTTCAGCCCTTCCTCCACAACCCGGATTTTTACGTCAATCTGGCCACGGACGGGCTTTACAGCCTCGTGAACAGGAACTTCGCACCACTGGCCGACCGCCTGCGCGCCGTCATCGCGCGCGAACGCCAGATTCCCGGTATGCTGGCCACCGGCGAGGCGCAGTTGACGCAGGTGCCCGATATCTTCATCGAAATCACGCAGGAAGATCTGACCGGAGCATTGAGCCTGGTGGAGCAGGTCATTCCCGCCGCCTTTGAGTCCATCCCCGACCGCAAAGCACGGGCCGAGTTACGCGCCAGCACGAAAAGCGCTCTGGCGGCCCTGAACGCCTACCAGCATTACCTTGCGACGCTGAAGCCCGATGGCACCTTTGCGCTGGGGGCTGATACGCTCAGCGCCATGCTGGCCACTGAAGGCGTAACCCTGCCGCTCGATCAGGTGATAGCCGCCGGACGCGACCAGCTCCGCCATGATCAGGCGGCACTTGATGACGCGGCACGAGCGGTCAATCCCCTGCACCCGGAACGGGCACTGGACAACCTGCGCCGCGACCATACCCTTCCTGACGGGCTGATCCCGCTTGTCCAGAACCAGCTCGTCGATGCGCAGCGTTTTGTCGTGGCGCACAAACTGGTGACACTGCCCGCCATGACCCTGCCCGTGGTCACCAGCACGCCGGCTTTCGAGCGTTCGCTGATTACCGCCGCCACGGACTGGCCCGGCCCGTTCGAGCGTGTGGCGACCACATCCTATTATTACATCACCCCCATAACGCTGGGCGGCACGGCCGAGAGCATTGAAGAGGCTATGGGCAACGCCAATACGCCCACCATGCTCGACACCACCATCCATGAGGCCATGCCGGGGCATTACGTGCAGGGACTTTACCTGCGGGCCAATCCGCAATGGTCGCTCACCCGCAAAAGTGCTCAGTCCTACGCCACAACAGAAGGCTGGGCGCATTATGTCGAGCAGATGATGGTGGAGCAGGGCTTTCATGGCGCGACACCGCGCCTGCATCTGGCCCAGCTACAGGAAGCCCTGCTGCGTGACTGCCGCTTTCTGGTGGCCTTTGGCCTGCACGCACAGAACATGAGCGTGCAGGACGCCACCGCGCTGATGCAGCACGAATGCTACCAGAGCCCCGCCGCCGCCTACAAGGAAGCCCGCCGGGGCACGATGGACCCCGGCTATTATTCCTATCTTCTGGGCAAGCTCATGATCCTGCGCCTGCGCGCGGACATGCAGAAAAGTGCCGGAAAGGATTTTTCGCTCCGGGCTTTCCACGATGGCCTGCTCAGCCGTGGGCTGGTGCCCATGCGCTTTATCCGCCGGGAAATGACCGGCCATGACGGCCCGGCCCTGTAGCCAAACTAAAAAAAATCCTCGGCACGAAACAGCGCCGGGGAAACTCCCGGTTCCTGTCCGTGCATGAAAAAAGGCGCCGCGAAAACCGCGACGCCTTTTTTACAATCAAGCCAGACTGGCCTGCCCCCGCCGGAACCGGAGTAACCCCCGGCCCCGACCGGGCCAGAATCAGCCTTCGCCTTCGGTGTTACGACGACGGATAGCCGCGCCGAGGATATCACCGAGAGAAGCGCCGCTGTCAGCGGAGCCGTACTCGTTGATAGCCTGCTTGTCTTCTTCCATCTCGCGGCCCTTGATGGTCAAGGCCACCTTGCGGGCGGCGCGGTCAACGGACACCACCTTGGCATCCACGCGCTCACCAACCGCGAAGCGCTCGGGGCGCTGCTCGGCCTTGTCGCGGGCCAGTTCGGCACGGCGGATGAAGCCGCTCAGAACGTCGTCCACCTTCACTTCGATCCCGTTGGACTGCACGGCCGTCACGATGCAGGTGACGATGGCGCCCTTCTGGATGGTGGCGAGGGCATCGGCTGCCGGGTCTTCCTGAAGCTGCTTGATACCGAGAGAGATACGCTCTTTCTCGACATCCACGTCCAGAACCTTGGCCTTCACGACCTGGCCCTTTTCGTAGTGCTTCATGGCGTCTTCGCCAGCTTCGTCCCAGGACAGGTCGGACATGTGAACCATGCCGTCGATGTCCGCGGACAGGCCGATGAACAGGCCGAATTCCGTGATGTTGCGGATTTCGCCTTCCACGGTCGAACCGACCTTGTACTCTTCGGCGAACTGCTCCCACGGGTTGCGCTGAACCTGCTTGAGACCCAGAGAGATGCGGCGCTTGGCGCTGTCCACATCCAGAACCATCACGTCCACTTCCTGAGAGGTCGCGACGATCTTGCCCGGATGGACGTTCTTCTTCGTCCAGGACATTTCGGACACGTGCACCAGACCTTCGACACCCGGCTCCAGCTCGACGAACGCGCCGTAGTCGGTGATGTTGGTCACGCGGCCCGTGAAGCGCGCACCCGGCGGGTACTTCAGCGCCACGTTTTCCCACGGATCAGCTTCAAGCTGCTTCATGCCCAGCGAGATACGCTGCGTGTCGGAGTTGAAGCGGATCACCTGCACGCGCACGGGCTGGCCGATCTGCAGAGCTTCGGACGGGTGGTTGATGCGCTTCCAGGCAATGTCGGTCACATGCAGCAGGCCATCGACGCCACCCAGATCCACGAACGCGCCGTAGTCGGTGATGTTCTTGACCACGCCATCGAGGATCATGCCTTCGGTCAGGCCCTGGATCAGCTCGCTGCGCTGTTCGGCGCGGGTTTCTTCCAGCACGGCGCGACGCGACACGACGATGTTGCCACGCGCACGATCCATTTTCAGGATCTGGAAAGGCTGGGGAACACCCATCAGCGGGCCGACATCGCGCACGGGGCGGATATCAACCTGGCTGCCGGGCAGGAACGCCATGGCGCCGCCCAGATCCACCGTAAAGCCACCCTTGACGCGGCCATAGATGGTGCCGTTCACGCGCTGGTTGGCCTCGAACGCCTTTTCCAGGCTGGTCCAGGCTTCCTCGCGGCGGGCCTTCTCGCGGGACAGAACGATGCTGCCGTCACGGTCTTCATACCGTTCGACATACAGTTCCACCACGTCGCCGGGCTGGATTTCGGGCTTGACGCCGGGGGGGGCGAATTCGCGCAGGGCCACGCGGCCTTCGCTCTTCAGGCCGACATCAACGATCGCGTAGTCATCCGTCAGACGGACGATACGGCCACGGACGACGGACCCGTCGAAGCCGGTGTCGCGGCCCAGGGTTTCGTCAAGAAGGGATGCAAAATCTTCGCCGCGGAAATGATCCGTGGCATCAAGGGTGGCTGAAGCCATGTGTAACCGTTAATCCTGCACCGAACCGGCACCCAATACTGGGCCGGGCGGGCTGTTCCTGCGCCCCGCGTCACGCGGCACGTCTTGCCTGGCCAACCGGCAGGAGCCTTCCCCCGCCGCTGTAATGCAGGCCTTATCCATGCCGGCCACACACGCGGCCGACCCTGACTGCCCGCGTTATCCGGGCAAACCATGATTGCACAGAGACCACGCAAACAGAATTTGTCAACCCAAACAAACAGGGATGAGACATTCATTTGCTCCCGCCCCCGCCAGCGCGATGAAAGCGCGTGTGTTGCGCAGGAAAAATCGCCAGGGCCGTACACTGCACGGGCCGGTAACCTCACCGCCATACCAGCGGGGCCTTAGCGCCCCGGCTGGTGCCGCAAACGCCTCAGACTGCCGCAGTCCCGGCGAGTCGCGCGCGGGCCAGCCGCAGGGCCTCGGCCAGAACGGAGGCCGCATCCAGCGTATCGGTTTCGATCACGCAGGCATCGGAGGCAATGCACAGGGGAGCCGTTTCACGCCCGGCATCCGCCGCGTCACGCGCGCGCAGGGCCTCTTCCATCTCATGCAGCTTCTGCGCGGCCTCCGGGGCCGTGGTGTCGCCCCCCATCTGCAGGAAGCGCCGCAGCGCCCGCGTGGCGGGGGAGGCGGTAATGAACAGCTTGAGATCGGCATCCGGGAAAATCACCGTGCCGATGTCGCGCCCGTCCAGCACGGCACCGCTCTCGCGCGCAAAACGGCGCTGGGTTTCGACCAGAGCGGCGCGCACCAGCGGCTGCGCCGCAACCTTGCTGGCTGCCTCCGCCACTTCCGTGGCGCGCAGGTCAGGCCGACGCAGGGCATCGGGGCTGAGAGTCTGGGCAATGTCCTGCGCGGGGTCAGCCGGGTCGCGCCCGGCATCAAGCGCCAGACGACCCACCGCGCGGTAGAGCAGTCCGGTATCAAGGTAGGGCAGCCCCAAAGCCTCGGCCAGACGCCGCGCCAGTGTTCCCTTGCCCGCCGCCGCCGGGCCGTCCACCGCGATAACGGGGCCGCCGCGCGCCATGCCGGTGTCCTGCGCGCCGCTCATTGTGCGAACCCCGCGCCAAGCTGGTTCATCAGCGCCAGATATCCGGGAAAGCTGGTATCAATAAATGCGGTGTCGTCTATCCGCACGGGCTGCTCGGCCACCAGCCCCATGACAGAGGCGCTCATGGCCAGCCGGTGGTCCATATGGGTTGTAACCAGCCCACCGCCGGGTATGGCGCCCCAGGTGCCGTACACCACAAGGTCATCCCCCTCGATCTCGGCACGCACGCCGTTTTCACGCAGCATGGCGACGGTGGCGGACAGGCGGTCGCTCTCCTTCACCCGCAGTTCTTCCAGCCCGCAAAAACGCGAAACCCCTTGGGCGTGCGCGGCTGCGACGGCGAGCACGGGATATTCATCAATCATCGACGGAGCACGGGCGGCTGGCACCTCCACCCCGTGCAAGGTGGAAGCCCGGACACGCAGATCGCCCACGGGCTCGCCACCGGCAGAGGCTTTCTCAAACACATCGACCAGCGCGCCCATTTCCATCAGGGTGGTGAAAAGCCCTGTCCGCAGGGGGTTGAGCCCCACATCCGTCAGGGTAATGGCCGACCCCGGCACCAGCAGGGCCGCCACCAGCGGAAACGCGGCGGAGGACGGGTCAGCCGGAACGAACAGCCCCCCATCCGGGGCCACCAGATCGGGGCGACCTTCCAGCAGGATCCTCCGCCCGCCTTCGGGGGTGGCTTCGACCTCGACCGTCGCGCCGAAATAGCGCAGCATGTTTTCAGTATGGTCGCGCGTAGGCACCGGCTCTTCCACTAGCGTTGTCCCGGCAGCGTTCAGTCCCGCCAGCAGCACAGCGGATTTGACCTGTGCCGAGGCCACCGGCAGGCGATAACTAAGAGCAGGCGGGTTGGTCTGCCCCCGTATGGCCAGCGGCAACCGCCCGCCCTCACGGGCAATGAAGGTTGCTCCGGTAGCGGCCAGCGGGTCTGTCACGCGCTTCATGGGGCGGCGGCGCAGGCTGGCATCGCCCGTCATGACGGAGGCTATGCCGTGGCTGGCCAGAATACCCGAGAGCAGCCGCGCGGCGGTGCCGGAATTGCCCATGTCCAGCACATCATCAGGCTCGCTCAACCGCCCGACACCCGGCCCGGACACAACCCAGACCTCGCCCTGCTGCTCAACCTGTGCGCCCAGCGCGCGCATGGCGGCGGCGGTGCGCAGTACGTCCTCGCCTTCAAGCAGATGATAGATCGTCGTCTCCCCACGCGCGAGGGCCGCGAACATGAGCGCGCGGTGGCTGATGGACTTGTCACCCGGCACGCGGATGACACCGCTCAGCGGGGCAGCGGGACGGCCCACGGTCAGCGGACGGGAAGCGGAAGCAGGAGCATGTGTCATACCCTGTTCATTCCGGCGCACACGCGCGCAAGTCAATCCGCCAGAAGGCGCGGCAGCATAAAAAAACCACCCTTCGGCCCCACCAACGCCGACACCACAGCCACGGAAAAAATGCACACTGCCCCACCTTCGGGTTTGACAGGAGAGCGAACACAATGGCATTTGGCCTCGCTCTAGCGTCCGGTCGATTCTCACCGGCTGCGCCCCTGGCGGCAGCCCGACGGACTTGGCCGTATTTCCGGGGGTGCGCGCCCCCTTCCTTGTTTGATCAGACCTCAACCTTCTGATCAGGATCGACAGGTAGCAAGATGTCCCAGCCCGATCTCGGCACCAAACGCGTCTGCGTCTCCTGCGGTGCCCGCTTTTACGATCTGAGCCGCGTTCCCGCAGTTTGCCCCAAATGCGGTACTGAACAGCCCGCCCTGGTTCCCCGCCTGCGCCGCAGCATGGACAGCCCGTCTGCCATCCCGGCCAGTGTCGCCCCCGTCAAGCAGGATGACGAGGATATCGATCTCGATACCGATACCGGCGAAGACGATGATGACGTGATGGAAGATTCGACCGATCTGGACGATGACGACGACGACATCAGCTCCGATATCGATGTCAGCTCCGATTCCGAAGACCACGAATCCTGAGCCACACCGCCCGTGCCTGATGTCGCGCCCGGACGGCCTGCCATAGGCCAGGTGTGAACAAAAAGAGCGTTATCGAGCCTGACCATGGTGCATGGTCAGGCTTTTTTATGTCTGTTTTTCAGGACGCCCCATGCCAGACACCGATCGGCATTCCGCCGGGTCGAGCCAAGGCGATCGTTAAGACAATCGTTAATAAGACGCGCCGTGTGTTCATGGGACGGGTTATTCAGCGAAAGAATTGCCAGGATTTTGAACATCAACCCCAGAGCAACGGGATTTTCGAAATCTCCTGACACCCCTCGGCACAGCGAGAGCGGCGCGCACCAGATTCTACAGCTTGGTATTGAGCCATTCCGTTGACCAATGGAGGGCGAAATAGTAAATTATGATACGTTACGTAAACAGAAATTTGTCCTCTTCACGGAACCGCGCCCCAAAAAAGCTCTGGTTTGAGGCGAAGCTTATAAAGCCAGGGCAGGTATTAGCGAGAGCAGGATTTTCAGAACTTATGACCGACCGGCGTTCGACGATTGCCTATCTCGTCATGGCCCATGCAATAAACGACCAACTGAAACTCCTAATCGACAGTCTTCTTTCCGATCCCAGGGCCCGTCTGTATATCCATATCGATGCAAAAGTCACGGACATCGGTCGGCTCCCCGCAGATGCGGATCAGGTAAAGGTTCTGGCGGATCGAACAATCGTAAACTGGGGCGGCTTTTCTGTGGTCGAGGCCACCCTTGCACTTCTGAATGTTGCTTTGCTGGACAAGGAAAATGAGCGATTCGTTCTTCTGAGCGGGTCGTGCTTTCCGCTGCGTGACCCCGTGACGGTCGGGGATGCAATTCTTGCGCAGGACAAGCCTTCCTTCGCAGTGTGGGGCAGGATCGACCCTTCTCTGGCAGAGAACGAAAATCTGGGACGCTACGTAGTCACTAAATATCACCCGTTTGATATTCAAAAAATAAATCCGAAAAACAATGGCGTGAATGCTTTTTTATGGAACATATTCAAGATCATAAATAATAAAGCACCATATGAACGCAAAATTGAAATAGATGATCTGTGGAAAGGATCACAATTCTTCTTAATCCAGCGCGATATTGCTATATCCTTCGTCAAGCCCTGCAAGAAACTGGTTCACGCGCTTCGCTTTGCGATGGCCCCGGATGAGATATTTTTCACCACGCTTTACGTTCGTTGGGCCAAGCAGCGCAATATCCCTGTTTCATTAACTGACCCAAAAACAGAAAATCAGAATATTCATTATATAAGAAAGAGAAATTCTCGTAGCCGCCCTCTGTTGCATCGTCTTTTCGTTCCGATTGACCTTCGGATTCTCGATCGGAAGGATATCGACGCAGCAGTTGAGAGTGGCGCTCTGTTTGCCCGCAAATGCTCTTTTGAGGTCTCACAGAAGATCAAGTCATTTTGGAACGACAAGGCAGCATAATCGACCGCGATGTGCGGCTCGGCACCAGAAGCTTTTTTGCTCTCCTCGCCAAAACAGGAAAGATCCGGAAAAGCTGATATCAGTGACAGCGGTGTCGTCTATCCGCACGGGCCGCTCGGCCACCAGCCCCATGACAGAAGCGCTCATGGCCTGACGGTGGTCCATATAGGCTGTGACCCGTCCGCCGCCGGGGATTACGCCCCTCCCGTGCCGCACGCCACAAGATCATCCTCTTCAATCTCGGTGCCCACGCCTGACGCCGTGTCCCGACGGCCTGCGATAAGGCAGGAGTGAACAAAAAGGCATTACTGCAGGCCTGACCATGCACAATGGTCAGTTTTTTGTGCCTGCATCATTCTGTTTTTTCCTCTGGCTAGCCGCGCGCAACTTTTGATAAGAGAAACTTGGCGTTCGGATTGCCAGATACGGCTCTAAACCTTTTCAATAAAATCATAATTTACCATGTGTTCAGCATAAAAATAGAGTGGTGAAATCGTTATATAATCCGTACAGAGACCAACAAAACTTAATGGAATTATAACAATGCACACTCTGAAAAAAATTCATAACCATGAAATTATAGAAACATTTAATTCTATTTACACTCTTCTATGCAAACCAAACGAAAAATATCAGTCAAAATTTTTTGATAAAGTGATATTTGAAGAAACAAAAAAACTATTAGGATACAGCCTTCCTTCAAAAATAAAAATTATTAACGAATTAAATGTTTTGCTGTCGCATTCTGATGACGACATCCGCCACGCAACCGCAGTGTTTCGCCACATCAATGAGCCAGAATATAGGAAAAAATATTCTGAATCAGGGCATTTTAAAAATCTTCGGCAATTCTGGGTTTTTATTTCGAATATTTTCGCGAATGACCCACAGACAAAAGAACTTATCCATTGGGAAAACCCCGGTGTTGACCAACCCGCTCTAACGCCACCAACATCGGGAAGTGACAAGTCTATGGTCACAAAGAATGCTCACAATGAAATAATATTTACTTTTATACCAAAAAATTTTTCCAGATCCGATATAATTAATATGTTTCCTAACCTGGAAAATCTTGGGAGCGGTGAGTTTGGTGAGGATGCCGATATGTATGGAGATACACTGGCAGAGGTCATTGAAAATGCTCCACGATGGCATAGCATAATATTCAATCAACAAACCATTCGAGAGTTAAAGACTTTTCTGTCCTACACTGACGAAGAAATAGACCGCGCATCTTCCTTGGCCTTAATTCCGAGGTCTCCGACAGAAGAAGTTGAGGAGCCGCCCAACTGGGGACGCTTTCCAACTGTGCGTGCGTTCTGGACTGCTGTGCTGAAAAGTTTTGAAAATGATGCAGTAGTGCGAAAAGAGGATAATACAGAACCCTCCGCTGCCAATGGTATCGACAACGCTCAACTCGAGCGTAAAGCTGCACGGCCTGTTCCTGCCGTCAAAAAATTACGCTCTGGTATGATCTATTATCTTGATAGTGACCCTCTCTCCTGACGACACCTGCTCCGACACTTCCCTCTGGCATCACGGCGAGGTATCAGGCCAGAGTAACCATCGGGCTTGAGCACGTTTTCGGGTTTTCATTCTCCCGGCTCTGTGGGAGCCTGCCGCCATGTCCGATCCTGCTTCCCCTTTGCCGCCCGGTATTGCCCTTGCCCTGCTTTCCGCCGTGCTGTTTGGCGCGAGTACGCCTCTGGCCAAGGTGCTGCTGGGGGCAACAAGCCCGCTCATGCTGGCAGGGCTGCTTTATCTGGGGGCAGGCGCAGGGCTTTTGGCCCTACGCATCGGAGCGCGGTACATCCCATGGCTGCGCCCGTTCAGCGGGCAGGAAGCGCCCCTGCGCCGGGCCGACCTTGGCTGGCTGGCGCTGGCTATCATCACCGGCGGGATGGCGGGGCCTGCGCTGCTAATGCTGGGGCTGGCGCATACGGATGCCGCCTCGGCCTCGCTGCTGCTCAATCTGGAAGGGTTGGCAACCATGGTCATCGCCTGGGGTGTTTTTCATGAAAACACCGACAGGCGTGTTCTGCTGGGAGCGTTCGCCATTCTGGCCGGGGCCTGCGTGCTGTCATGGTCGGGCTCGGGCATAACCGCCAGCCGGGGAGCCCTGCTGATTGCAGGGGCCTGCCTGTGCTGGGGGATAGATAACAACGCCACGGCCCGTCTTTCAGGCGCGGACCCGACCCAGATCACCCTGATAAAAGGGCTGGTGGCAGGCACGGTCAACCTTGCTCTGGCGCTGGCCACGGGGGCCAGCTTTCCCGCGCCTTCCTTAATCTGCGCCGCCACCCTGACCGGGTTCGCCGGGTATGGAGCCAGCCTTGTGCTGTTCATTCTGGGCCTGCGCGCACTCGGAGCGGCGCGGGCGGGAGCCTATTTCTCGCTCGCCCCCTTTGTTGGCGCGTGCCTCGCCATTCCGCTGCTGCATGAGGCCCCCACCCTCCGGCTAGCGCTCGCGGGGGGGCTCATGGGGCTGGGCCTATGGCTACACCTGACGGAGCGGCACGACCACGACCATACGCACGACGCCATGGAGCATGAGCACCGGCACACGCATGATGCCCACCACCAGCACAGCCATGCCCCCAGCGACCCAACGGACGAGCCCCACACCCACGCGCACCAGCATGTCGCGCTAACCCACCGCCACGCTCATTACCCGGACCTCCACCACCGACACACGCACTGAAGCGTATAGGCAGCGATCAGACGGCACGACGTGGCCGGGCGGAACCCGCAGAGCCAGCCGCCCCGGTTACAGGGTGCACGGCCGCCGTTCGATTTCCACGCCCACGCTCTCGATTTCCTCGAACACGTCCAGCTTCTCGATCCGCACCCGCACAACGCGCACGCGCGTATCAGACAGCACGCCCGCCGCAATCCGTTCGGCCAGAGTTTCCACCAGCCGCACATGCCCCTCCGCCACAATGCGATGGATCAGCACCACCACCTGTTCGTAAGACACGGTGCGGCTGAGATCGTCCGCGCCGATTTCAAGGTCGGTCCGGTCATCCACCCCGAACCAGACCGACACGCGGATGCGCTGCGTTACCCCCTGCTCATGCGGGAACACGCCGATATTGGCGTCCAGCAGCATGTTGTTGATGAACAGGCAGCGCAGGGGCGGGCTCTCCACCCAGGGAGCGAAAATGGACATGGTTGTTCTATTCTTCCAGAGCGTCGCCGACGGCCACCGCCGGAGACCATTGCAGGTGCTGCCCCCCATCGAGTGCAAGCATCTGCCCCGTAACGGAGGACAGCGCCAGCAATGCACGGGCGGCGCCCGCCACTTCCCGCGCGGAGGTACCATGCCCCAGCGGCACGGAGGCGCACTGGCGGGCAAACTGTTCCACAGTCTGGCGCGTGCTGGGCAAAGCCGGGCCAGGCCCGATGGCATTCACCCGGATACGGCGCGGGGCCAGAGCAAGCGCCATGCTGCGGGTCAGTGTCCATAACGCGCTTTTGGACACCGTATAGCTGACGAAATGAGGCGTAAGTGACCACACACGCTCGTCCAGCATGTTCAGCACCATACCCTCCGCCCCCGTGGGCAGGGCCTTGGCAAAAGCCTGCATCAGCACAAAAGGCGCGCGCAGATTGGGCTTCATATGCTGCATCCAGCTTTCGAGCGTGGCGTCATCCCACTCGTCCCGCTCGAAGGTGGAGGCGTTGTTGACCAGCACGCCCAGCGGCCCACCCAGTGCGAGCATGGCCTGTTCAACCAGAGGCGCGGTTTCTTCCTCCCGCGCGAGGTCGGCATGGAGCAGCACGGCCCGGCGCCCGAGAGCTTCCACCTCGGCCTGTGTCTCACGCGCACGCACGGCATTGCCCCGGTAATGAATGGCCACGTCAAACCCGGTCTCGGCCAGCATCAGCACCAGCGCGCGGCCCAGACGCGCAGCCCCGCCGGTTACAAGGGCGCGGCGTGGCATGGCGTCGGATACCGCAAACAGATCCATCGTCATGGTGGTGTTCTCCATTGCTTGGGGGGTCAGGCCGGGCGGCGTGCGCCAAGGGCCGCGGCCAGCGTGCCATCATCCAGCACGTCCAGCGCGCCGCCCATAGGCACGCCCTGGGCCACACGGCTGACCGTTACCGTGCCCTGCGGCGCGGTGTACGGCGCCAGACGATCCATCAGCCAGTGCAGGGTTGTGGCCCCTTCCACCGTGGCGCCCAGTGCGAGAATGACCTCGCGCACCTGCCCCGCCTCCAGCCGCGCAAAGAGCGGAGCGATATTGAGGTCTTCCGGCCCTGTGCCAGCCAGGGGAGAAAGCGTGCCACCCAGCACCTGATACACGCCCCGGTGCACCCCGGCACGCTCCAGCGCCCACAGGTCGCCCACGGTTTCCACCACGCAGACCAAAGCGTGATCGCGCAGTGGGTCAGCGCAGATATGGCACGGGTCCACCGTATCCAGATTCCCGCAGGACGAGCAGGTACGGATGGCCTCGCCCGCGCGCTCCATGGCACGGGCAAGCGGCACAAGACGGGATTGCGGCTCACGCAGCAGGTAAAGGGCAACCCGCCGCGCAGAGCGGGGGCCAAACCCCGGCAACCGGCCCAGAAGCCGAATAAGCTGCTCTATCTCCTGCCCACCCATCCGGGTACCCTCTCGCGGGGCCAGACTTAGAACGGCAGCTTCAGGCCCGCAGGCAGGTTAAGCCCGCCGGTGACTTTCTGCATTTCCTCGGCGGCGCGCTCATCCAGCTTGCGGCGGGCATCCGCGCAGGCCGCCACGATGAGATCCTGCAGCATTTCCATTTCAGCCGGGTCCGCCAGAGAAGGGTCGATCTTGATCGAGCGCATGTCGCCCTTGCCGCTCAGCACGACGGTAACCATCCCGGCCCCGGCGGCCCCTTCGATGCTGATACCTTCCAGCGTGGATTGCATGGCTTCCATTTTGGCCTGCATCTGCGTGGCCTGTTTCATCAGCGAGGCAAGGTTTTTCATTGATCGTTTCCTCTGTTTTTAAAAACCGGCAGGCCCGGTGCACGGGCCGTTCGGGTCAGTCCGGGGAAAGACCCGGATCATAGGGCCGTTCATCCTCGTCCAGCAGTTCCGCGTCAAGCGGCGCGAACACGAGGGAAGGATCGTCCGCCGCCAGAGCGGGGAGCAGTTCTTCTGGAGGCAGACCGTAATCATCCAGCCCGTGTTCGGAAACCTCGCCCAGTTCCGCATCGGGAAAAACCTCGAGTATGGCCTGCACCAGCGGGTGGGAGGCCGCCTCCTTGCGACGGAACTGGATAACCTCAGCCCCCTGCTCGCCCAGACTGGGCTCCCCCGGCGCATCCGACAGTTCCACCCGCCATTCGATACCGGTCACACGCTCAAGCACCAGCCGCAGGCGGCGGGGCACATCCGGCGGGGCCCCCGTATCCAGCCGCAGGACAATATGCCCACGGGCGAACGAGACCAGATGCGCCGCATGGCGCAGATGCCCGTGCAGCACCGCCTCGCGCGCATCGCGCACAAGAGCCACACTCTCGCGCCATGTGCGCGGGATGGCGGGCGGGGCGGGCACGTCTTCCGCCACGGGGTGCGCCACAGGCGGTTCGGCCTCGGCTGGCAGGGGGCTGGCCTCCACCGCCATGGCGCTACCACCGACCATGCGCAGACGGGGCCTGTCCCCCTCCATACCCGGCATGGCCGCGGACATGGACGGCACGTCAGCCACCGCGCTGGCCGTTATTCCGCCTGCCGCGCTGCCACCGGCAAACTGGCTGGACGGAGCCGCTCCGCCTGAAACGAAACCACCAGCACCGCCCGAAGCCGGGCCGCCCGCCACAGGCCCGGCCAGCCCTACCGGGCCAGCACCAGACCGCCCGGACTGATCCGGCCGGGGCTCAGCCCCGTCCCGCGCGGCGGAAAGATGCCGCACCAGCTCCTCGGGAGAGGGCAGGTCGGCCACATAGCACAGGCGGATCAGCACCATATCCGCCGCCACCCGCCGGTCTGGCGCGGTGTCGAGTTCCTGCATCCCCTTAAGCAGCATCTGCCAGGCCCGCATCAGCACCGGCACGCTGAACGTGCCTGCCATCTGCTGGCCGCGCACCCGCTCGGCCTCGGGCATATCCGCCGCGTGTTCCAGCGAAGGCACCGCCCGCAGACGTGAGAGCGTGTGCACCAGTTCGAGCATATCGCCCAGAACAAGCCCCGCATCAGCCCCACGGGCATGGGCGGCGTCCATCAGCGACAGGGCTACATCCGGCTGGCCACGCAGGGCGGCATCAAGCAGGTCGAACACGACCTGCCTGTCCGCCAGCCCCAGCATATCGGCCACGACCTCGGCCCCGATCACGGCATCGGAACCAGCGCCGCCGCCCTGGGCAATGGCCTGATCAAGCAGGGAAAGGCCATCACGCACCGAGCCATCGGCCGCACGGGCGATCAGGGCCAGCGCATCATCCGAAAGGCGCACCTGCTCCTTTTCGGCAATCCGCTCGAACAGGCCGGCCAGAGCCGACTGGGGCACGCGCCGCAGGTCGAAACGCTGGCAGCGCGACAATACCGTAACCGGCACCTTGCGCAGTTCGGTGGTGGCGAAAATGAACGTAACCTGTGCCGGAGGTTCTTCCAGCGTCTTGAGCAGCGCGTTGAAGGCATTGCGCGAGAGCATATGCACTTCGTCGATGATGAAGACCTTCATCCGCCCCTGCATGGGGCGGAAGCGCGTGGCCTCGATAATCTCACGCACGTCGTCCACCCCGGTGCGGGAGGCGGCGTCCATTTCCAGCACATCGGGGTGGCGGTCTGCCAGAATGGCCGCGCAGTTGGGGCACACGCCACACGGGTCAGCCGTGGGCCCGCCCTGACCATCCGGCCCGGTGCAGTTGAGTGCGCGCGCGATAATCCGCGCCGTTGTGGTTTTGCCCACCCCGCGCACGCCTGTCAGCATGAAGGCATGAGCCACCCGCCCCAGCGCAAAGGCATTGCGCAGGGTGCGCACCATGGCCTCCTGGCCAATCAGGTCGTCAAAGGTGGTGGGGCGGTATTTGCGGGCCAGCACGCGGTACGGAGCGGGCGCGCCAGATACGGCAGGCGCTGGCGTCTCGGCCACGGGAGCCTGCGGAGGGGAGGGGGCATCACCGAACAGACCGGGGCCTTCCGGTTCAGGGCTGGGTAGCCCTTCATCGCCCGTGTGCCAGGCGTCTGTATCTTCGCTCATGACCTGCCCGAAGAAAGAGAATTACACCTGCCGGTCAGGCTGGCCGCATCGCCATCAATGGCGGGAAACAGGGTGGAAAGCCGGACACTGACCCGGATGAAACTCGTCATGGCTGCTTCCTTCCGGACCTGACCGGGTTGGCAAGGTATCCGTCCACCGCCGACTTTCCAATGCCCGGTCTAGCATCAAAGCACCCGCCATGCCAAGGGCGTGCCTGCCGGGTGCGCTTGTTTCTTTACGCATGGCGCGATCACGGGCTAAAAAACGCGACACACCATACCACACAGGTTTTGGAGAATGTCCCCCGTGTCTGGTTCGCATACCGCGCCTGTCGCTCCACCTGCCCTCCACCTGCCCGCCAGCCGCGCCCGCAAAATCGCCCGTCTGGCGCCGGTGCTGATGGTGGCTCTGGCTGGTTTTCTCTCTCTCCCTCCGGCCGCGCGGGCCGAAGAAGACGGCGTGGCGCCACGCGATACGGAAGCCAATATCCTGCTGCACAAGGAACTGGCGGTACTGCATTTCAAGCCCGAAGCCTCGAGCAATGCCTGTATCGATGCCCTCAAGGAACTGCACACCACGCAGGATGTGCTCAAGAAGGAACAGGACGACAACCGCACCCGCGACCTGACCGTGGCCGAAGACGTACTGGACTCGGATGTGGAGACTGCCTCCGAACGCTGCGCGCCCGATGCGCGCGCCCTGTGCACGGCCCCCAACCCCAGCCCCGCGCTGGTGCGTGCGTGCGAAGCCATAGACAGCCTGCCCGAGAACGACTGACCACACAGCCATGAACAGCCCGGCGGCCCCTCCTCCCGACCGCTCCGCCTGCCCGGCTGGTACGTTCGGGTGGGGGCCGCTGGCGTGCATGGCCGGGCTGTTTTTTATCATCGGGTTTGCAACATGGCTCAACGGGCCGCTGATCCCGCTTGTGCAGGTTGCGTTTTCTCTTGATGATGTCAGCGCTTTTCTTGTGCCGCTGGTTTTCTACATCGCCTATGTCGTCTTTGCCCTGCCTGCGGGCCATCTGGCCGCGCAAACCGGGCCAAAACGCACCCTGCCGCGCGCACTGGGCGGTATGGCGCTGGGCATGGCCATAACGGCGGGCGGGCTGCACGCGGGACTGTACCCACTGGCCCTGACTGGCCTGCTGACACTGGGGGGCGGACTGGCGTTTCTGCAGGTGGCGGTCAACCCGTATGTCACGCTGCTTGGGCCACATGCCCGCGCGGCCCAGCGTATTGCCATCATGGGTGTGTGCAACAAGCTGGGGGGCATTGTCGCCCCGCTCGTGCTGGCCGGGCTGGCCATGCGGAACATGAACGGACTGACGGCCAGCCTGACCCACACACCCGATGCGCCTGCTCGTGCGGCCCTGCGCGCGCAGGCGCTCGACGCTCTGGCGGGGCCGTATCTGGGCATGGCGGTTTTGCTGGCCGCCGCGGCATTCGGCATCGCCCGTGCGCACCTGCCCGACCTGAGGCGTGCTCCCTCATCAGCTCCGTCGCATGAAGGTGCATCTGCCACCGGCCAGCCTCACACCACGCTGACACGCCCATGGCCGTTGCATCCTCGTGCCCTGCTGGGGGCGGGGGCGATGTTCCTGTATGTCGGGGTTGAAGTTCTGGCGGGAGACGCCATCGGCACCTATGCACGCGCAAGCGGACTTCCCCTGAACCAGTCAGGATTTTTCACAGCACTCACTCTGAGTTGTATGCTCGCGGGGTATCTGTGCGGGCTGGCACTCATTCCCCGCCGCATCTCGCAGGAGCACTACCTGCTGCTGTGCTGCCTTGCCGGAGCCGGGCTGGCGCTTCTGGCCTGCGCGACACATGGCTATGCCTCGGTTCTGTGCCTTGGGCTGTTCGGCTTTGCAAACGCCATGATTTTTCCCTCTCTTTTTCCTATCGTACTTCGCGGAAACGCCGCTGACAGCGCGCGCATATCGGCGCTGCTGGTCATGGCCTATAGCGGGGGCGGTATCATGCCGCAGGTTTTTATCCGCCTTGCGGCACATGTCGGCTTTCATCCGGCTCTCGCACTGGTCAGCCTGCCGTCTTATCTGATGATTGCTGTGTATGGCTGGTATTTTTCACGCCCTCACCCTCTCGCCCTTATGGAACAGGCCCCCTCATGACAGACCTTTCCGGCCAGCTTGTCCTGCCTGACCGTATTCTGCCCGGCCGCGTGAGCTTTACCGACCATCTGGCGGACATAACGCCCTGCACGCAGGCCCCTGAGCGGTACATCCTGCCCGGCTTTATTGACGGGCACATTCACGGTGGCGATGGCGCGGACACGATGGATGGCGTGGCCGCCATTGGCACGCTGGCGCGTTTTCATGCCCGCCATGGCACCACCACCCTGCTGCCCACCACCATTACCCGCCCTTGGCCCGAGGTGCTGTCCGCCCTGAGGGCCATTGCCGAAGTCACGGGACGGGTCATTGAAAACGGTCCTTTTATTGCAGGCGCCCATCTGGAAGGGCCGTTTGTCAGCCCGCACCGTCTGGGTGCGCAGCCACCCCATACGCTCGAACCCACCGCCGAGCGGGTAGCCGAGGCGCTGGCCCCCGGCTGCGTGCGGGTGGTAACACTGGCCCCGGAACTGCCCCACGCGGCAGAGGCCATGGCTAGCTTTGCCCGCGCCGGTGTGCGGGTAAGCCTTGGCCACACAACCGCCAGTTACGAACAGGCCAGCAACGCGCTGTGTCTGATCTGTGCTGCGGGCGGCACAGCGGGAGGCACGCATCTGTTTAACGCCATGCCGGGCATAGAAAGCCGCCGCCCCGGCCCGGTAGCCGCCCTGATGTGCAGCGATGCCTATGCCGAAATGATTTTTGACACCCACCACGTCCACCCCGGCACCTACCGGCTGGCGCAAAAGGTTATGCCTGATCGGCTGGTTTTCGTAACCGATGCCATGCGCGCGGCTGGCCTGCCCGATGGGCCAAGCCAGCTTGGGGGACAGGCTGTAATGGTGCGCGACGGCACGGCCCGCCTGCCCGATGGTGCGCTGGCAGGGAGCGTGCTGACACTGGACGCCGCCCTGCGCAACGCGGTGCAGGCGGGCACCGGGCTGGTTGAAGCCACGGCCCTGCTGACCGCCAACCCTGCGCGTTATCTGGGCCTGGACGACCGGGGCGCATTGCAACCCGGCCTGCGGGCGGATCTGGTCGTGCTCTCGGCCGACCTACACGTCGAGCAGGTATGGGTTGGCGGGCAGCGCATTGCCTAGACGGCACCCTTCAGAACGTCGCCTTACTAGCGGGCCGGTTTGACGCGCTCGAAAACCAGCATCCCCGCCAGCATAGCGGCGGTGAACACACAGCCCTGCCACACACCCGCCCCGACCGAAGCCACCGCCGGGCCGGGGCAGAACCCCGCCATGCCCCAGCCCAGACCAAACAGGCAACTGCCTACCACCAGCGGCGCATCAATCTGGCGGGCCGTGGGCAGGGCGAATGTCTCATCCAACACAGGGCGCTTGAGGCAGCGCGCCAGCCTGACCCCCGCGAAGGCCACGCACACAGCGCCCCCCAGAACAAACATGAGCGAGGGATTCCACACGCCCGCCAGATCCAGAAACGCCAGAACCCGCGCGGGATCGAGCATCCCCCCCAGAATGAGGCCAAAGCTGAACACCAGCCCGCAGACAAACGCCGCGATAGAACGTAAAATCGTCATGCCGTTATCTCCACCCCGCCAGATGGAACACGCTTGCGCACAGCACGCCGGTTCCCAGAAAACAGCACACCGCCACCATGGAGCGGGGTGAAAGCCGCGCAAGCCCCATGACGCCATGCCCGCTGGTGCAGCCGCTGCCCATGCGGGTGCCGAACCCAACCAGAAGCCCCGCCACCACCAGCACCGGCCACGAAGCCTGAACATGCACGGCAGGCCATGCCCCCGTGATCAGACGCCAGAGGCCCGGCCCCGCCATCAGGCCGGCGAGAAAAGCGGCCCCTGGCAGGAAGGGCCGCCCCGCGAGCACGCGCCCCAGAATACCGCTAATGCCCGCAATACGGCCATCGAACAGCAGATACGCGGCACAGGCCAGACCGATCAGCATACCCCCCGCGAGGTTGGGCCAATACTGGGTAATGATGGACAGGGAACTCATGACGTAGCCTCCGGCGCGCAGAAAATCCCATGCAGGGCCATGATAAGCTGCCCTGTTTTATCATCTGACAGATGGTAGACCATGCTCTGCCCATCCCTGCGGCACGAGACGATGCGCGCCGTCCGCAGCAATGCCAGATGCCGCGAGAGAGCAGGCTGATGGATATCCAGCGCCTGTTCCAGCTCGCCCACCGAGCGCGCCTGCTCCGCCAAAGCACAGGCAATGACCAAACGCGCGGGGTGGGAAAGGGTTTTCAGCAGATCGGCAACCGGCCGGGCGCGGTCGTGCAGGGAAGACGTGTCTGACATGGGCCTGCATTCTCGAATTATCGATAATTCGAGAATATCCACCCCACGTCCCCCGGTCAACACGACCAGAGAAAAACCCGCTTAGGGCTGCCTAATCCGGCAGGTGCAGGACGGTCTCAACCCCCTGTGCCGTACCCAGCACAGCGGCTTTTTCCTTTGGACTGAGCACGCGCAGGGCATTGGTGAGGGTTCCGGCTTCACCCAGCTTCACCAGACCCACGAGCTGATCGGGGTTGATGGCCTCTCCTGCCTTGCGGGGAGGCGGCAGCATGGCCAGATGCGCGCGGGCAAGCCTGGCATCGGCGCGCAAAGCTTTCAGGCTATCGCCCGGCAGGGACGGAACAGTTTTGGCCTGTGCCTCTATGCTGCTTTCCGCTGCCGCCAGCAGGTTCAGCACAGGCGGGGGGGCGGTTTCCTCAGGCACGAGCAGCAGCCCGGCCCGGCGGAAATCCAGCCCCACAGCACGGCTGCTGGTTAGCGCCACAAGGGGAATTGAAAACACCAGCCCAAGCAGCACGGGCGTCATCCAGAAGAACAGCGAGGGCGAAACCACCCATGCCCCGGTTCCCAACGCCAGACCAAACAGGGTAAAGCGCCCGTACTGCCGCACGATATCCATGAGCGGAATGCCGCCATCGTCACGGCGCTGGGTGTTCCAGCCTGAATCATGCCCGCTCAGGATCGACAGGACACCGCTGGTCTGGATCAGCATGGCAATGGGCGCTACCAGCCCGCCGATAAGCGTTTCCGTCAGAACCGAAAGAGCGGCCCGCACAGCGCCACCACAGCCCCGCCGCGCGGCGGGGTCCAGCAGCAGCGCGATATAGGCGAGCATCTTGGGGGCGAGCAGCACCAGCATGGTGCCGATAAACACGTATTTGGCCTGCACAGGGTCAACATGCGGCCAGTGCGGATACAGCGTTTTGGTATCGCCAAAATATTCAGGCCGCTGAAAATGCGCCTGCAGGGAGATCAGAATACCCGTAAGCAGGAACACCAGCCACAGGGGCGATGTCACATACGCGCCGATACCCACAACCATGTGCATCCGGCTGATCCAGTGCAGCCCGCGCGTGGGCAGCACCTTCACGTGCTGGAGGTTCCCCTGGCACCAGCGCCGGTCACGAATGGCCACATCGGTCAACGTGGGCGGGCTTTCCTCGTACGATCCGTCAAGGGCGGGAATCATGTGAATAGCCCAGCCGCCACGGCGCATCAGGGCGGCCTCAACAAAGTCATGGCTGAGAATATGCCCACCGAACGGCGGCTTGCCCGGCACATGCGGCAGCCCCGCCTGACTGGCAAAGGCGCGGGTGCGGATAATCGCGTTATGGCCCCAGTAATTGCCTTCAGACCCGTGCCACCAGGCAATGCCGTAGGCAATGACAGGCCCGTAAACCCGCCCCGCGAACTGCTGCATCCGCGCAAAAAGCGTGGTGCCCCCCACAATGACGGGCAGGGTCTGGATCAGCCCCACGCCGGGGTTGCGCTCCATGGCGGCGGCCATGCGCACCAGCGTCTCGCCCGACATGACGGAGTCCGCATCCAGCGTCACCATATGGTCGTACGCGCCACCGAAGCGGCGCACCCACTCGCCCACATTGCCAGCCTTGCGCTCGATATTGGCATGGCGGCGACGGTAGAAAATATGCTGATCCCCGCCCGTGCTGGCGCGCAGGGCCAGAAAGGCGGCCTCCTCCTGCACCCAGACATCCGGGTTGGTCGTATCCGAAAGAATAAACAGGTCGAAGGCCGCAAGCTCGCCGGTCTGTTCAAGACTGGTGTAGATCGCCTTCAGCCCCGCCATAACGCGCTCGGGCGGCTCGTTATAGGTGGGCAGCAACAACGCGGTGCGCCGCTCGAGCCGGGGCAGGGGGCCGGAACGCCTGATGCCCAGCCCCAGCCCGCCGCGCAGCACCAGCGAGCAGAACCCCGCGACAGAGGACGTAAACGCCAGGGCGATCCACATGAACAGCGCCACGAACAGCACCTGCATGATCACGCCCAGCGTGGAAATGCCGCCCGCGTCGTCCATAACCTTGTGGATGCGCCATGCGCCGTACGCCGTCATCAGCACGGCTGAGCCAATAACCGCCAGCCGCCGCAGGACAATACTATGCGGCGAGGTCGCGGGCCTGCGCCCGCGCCCCTCACGGTCCGGCAGGGCATGTAAGTCCTGCACCGGCATGGCCAGGGGCGCTTCAGGCGGCAGGGCGTGGAACGGTGTCTCCTGCGCCGTGGTTCCGCTCATGGCGTCCATCGGTAAAGCCACTGCTCGGAAATCGGGCCGGCATCGGTCTCCAGCACGCAGGACAGGTCCGCCACCTTGGCATCGCCTGGTGCAAAAGCAAACGTCACGCGGATGCCGTTGATCTCGGGGTTTGGCTCCACCACCACATTGCGCACGGTTCCGGCCGATGTCTTGGGCACGGCGTGGAAATGCGTATCCTTGGGCAGATGGTCAAACGGCGCTCCGGCAAAATCCAGCGCGAAAAAGCGTGCATCCGGGTCGTCCGTCACGCCGCCCACGCGGGTTGCCCCCACGCGCGCCATCGGCGTGGGGAAGGGCACGTCCCATCCCCAGTACATACGATAGGTGTAGTTGTATTCCTTGCCCGCGCGCAGCGGCTCCTTGGGGCGCCAGAACGAAACGATATTGTCGTTGACTTCATTAGGGGTGGGAATTTCCACCAGATCAACCCAGCCGGCTCCCCAGTCGCCAATGGGCTCCACCCAGAGCGAAGGCCGCTTTTCGTAATGCAGGGCCAGATCCTCGAAATCATGGAACGCACGGCGGCGCTGCATCAGCCCGAAACCACGTGGCGCGACATCCGAGAAAGTGGAAACCTGGAGATCAAGCGGGTTACGCAGAGGGCGGAACAGTTGCTGGTCCGCGCCAGTCCACATTTGCAGGGCTTCGCTGTCATGGGCGGCGGGGCGCCAGTCATCCACATGATTGCGGTCGTTGGCGTCAAAATAGAACATGCCCGTCTGCGGTGCGATCCCGCCCAGAGCGATGGTCGTACGGGGAAACAGCGTGCTCTGCACGTCAAAAACCGTGGAATCGCCCGGACGGATGGTAAAGCGGAACGCCCCCGCCAGAGAGGGGCTGTCAAGCAGCGCATGAATAACCACCGACTGCACGCCCGGCTGCGGTTTTTCCAGCCAGAACGCCCGGAACAGGGCAAATTCCTCGCCCTTGGGGTCGCCCGTGCCATCCGCGAAACCGCGGGCTGACAGACCGTAAATCTGCCCCTTGGCCACCGCACGGAAATAGGACGCACCCAGAAAGACGCAGAATTCCTCCATCACCCCCGTGGTGTTGATGGCATTGCGCAGGCGCAGCCCCGCAAACCCCAGGGAATCCGCAACACGCAGCGCGGGATCGGCATAGGTGAACAGGTCGGGAGAATAGGGCACCAGCGCGGACTGGCCGTCCTTGACCTCGTAAATCTCGATCCGGGGACGGTAGAGAAAACCGCGCGGGAAGAATTCCACGTCGAAAGCCAGCCCGTCGTTACCCCACAGGGCACGGTCGGAACGGTAGGCTATGCCGCGAAACTGGTCGAAATTCAGGTTGTTCAGCACCTTGGGCAGGGTCTGATCCGGCGCGCGATAGGGCGAGGCCGCCAGCCTGCGCGCGATCTGCACCACCGTACTATCATCGAACGTGCCCGTCGCGCCGCCCAGATCTTCCGCCTGGGCGCGTCCGATACTCCCCCCGACAGCCGAAGCAAGGACAAGACCAGCCCCCCCCCGCATAAGATCACGCCGCTGAACCTCTGAAGACACGTTTTTCTCCCGCACTGAGCCCGCCCGTTCCGGTCGGGTTATTTATCATGACTTAATACTATGTCAGCCTTATAGGGTTTTTTCTTGGCAGCTTCTAAGAACTATCAGGACAGAACGGGAGCGAGGTATTCTTCCAGCCGCCGCAGACTGTCCGCAGCGCCCTCTATGGCCTGCTGCTCCGCCTGCCGATACAGGGCTAGAACCTCGCGTCCACTTTCCGTCAGCCGCGCTCCGCCGCCGCCGCCAGGGCGGGCCGCCACCACGGGCTCGATAAAAAGACGGTTGACGCTGTCGACCAGCAGCCACGTCCGCCGATAGGACATGCCCATGGCCCGCCCTGCTGCTGAAATGGAGCCGGTCTGCTCGATCTGTTCCAGAAGACGTATCTTGCCATGTCCGATGGCTGGCGCATCGTCCACATCAACCCGTAATGTCAGCCTCAGTCGTCGTGTCATGCCGCCCGCTTCTTACTGCCGCCTGCCCGGTCAGGGCATGTCCCGCGCCACCTTCAACCGTAACGGAAACCCTGTATGACCGCTTTTTGTGCAAATACCATCTGGCGCGGCATGACGCCAGACGATCTTGAGACCGTAACGACGCTGGCCGGAGTCATTCATACCGACTACCCGGAAGATGCCGCCATTTTCGCCGAACGGCTACGTCTGGCCCCGGAAGGCTGCCTTGTACTTGAACATGAGGGAACACTTGGCGGCTATCTGATCAGCCACCCATGGCGGGGGCTTGTCTGCCCGCCGCTGAACACGCTGCTACGCACCCTGCCCCAGCCTGCCGACCGGTGGTACCTGCATGATATCGCGCTGGCCCCGGCCATGCGGGGCGGCGGCCATGCCCGCGCTGCCATCGACCACGCGCGCCGCCTTGCCCGCGACAACGGGCTGCGCTGGCTGACCCTGACCTCCACCGGCCCGGCCCGTGCGTTCTGGCTGGCGCAGAGCTTTGTGGAAGAACAACCCTCGGCTGAGGAACAGGCGGTGCTCGCCTCCTACGATCCGCAGGCGCGCCTGCTCTCCTGCCCGATCCCGCCAGATGGCGGGCTCTGAACAGGGCCGTACTCCCGGCCCATTACCGGCCCTTAAAGCAGGGCCGGTGCCGAACGGTGCTTACAGGTCGTCTTCCTGCGCATCTGCATCCGGGGCGACCATCATGGCTTCCGCCACGACGCCTGCGTGTTCACGCACCTTCTTTTCAATATCGGCAGCCATTTCGGGGTGGTCGCGCAGGAACTGCTTGGCGTTTTCACGCCCCTGCCCGATACGCTGGCTGTCGTAGGAGAACCACGCCCCCGATTTTTCCACGACGCCTGCCTTCACGCCAAGGTCGATCAGTTCCCCAACCTTGCTGATCCCTTCGCCATACATGATGTCGAATTCAACCTGCCGGAAGGGCGGGGCCATCTTGTTCTTGACGACTTTCACGCGCGTCTGGTTGCCCGTGACCTCATCCTTGTCCTTGATCGACCCGATCCGGCGGATATCCATGCGCACGGAGGAATAGAACTTCAGCGCATTGCCGCCTGTCGTTGTTTCGGGGTTCCCGAACATCACCCCGATCTTGAGGCGGATCTGGTTGAGGAAGATCATCAGCGTATTGGAACGCGCCACCGTACCGGTGAGCTTGCGCAGCGCCTGGCTCATCAGGCGGGCGTGCAGGCCCACATGGCTGTCGCCCATGTCGCCCTCAAGCTCGGCACGAGGCACAAGAGCCGCCACGCTGTCCACCACCAGCACATCAATCGCCCCCGAACGCACCAGCGTATCGGCAATTTCAAGCGCCTGTTCGCCCGCGTCGGGCTGGCTGATCAGCAGGTTATCGATATCCACGCCCAGCTTGCGGGCATAGCCGGGGTCCAGCGCGTGTTCGGCGTCGATAAAGGCGCAGGTGCCGCCTTTTTTCTGGGCTTCGGCAATGGCGTGCAGGGCCAGTGTGGTCTTGCCCGAGCTTTCCGGCCCGTAGATTTCCACCACGCGCCCGCGCGGCAGGCCGCCAATACCCAGCGCAATATCCAGCCCCAGAGACCCGGTCGAGATCACATCGGCCTGTTCCTTCGGGCGCTGGCCCAGTCGCATGATGGACCCCTTGCCGAACGCCCGTTCGATCTGCCCCAGAGCGCCTTCAAGAGCCTTTGCCTTGTCCATACCTGTCATCCTCCGCCGTGATCGCACCGAACCTTCGGCCGCACGCACTCCCGCACGCGCATCACATTAAGAATTTGATCTCCTTTTGTTCTTTTAGAACAAAAGGAAACATTTGCAAGAAAGAAAGCCAACTCCGCCGCGAAAGCGGCGCACGCCCCCTGATCCGTAAGCCTGAAGCCTGCAAACGGGGGCGACGCATCGTCAAACCGTCAGGTTAATGGGCAGGGCGGGACGGCACCGCAAGGCCTGAACCACGCGGGTCTGTCCAGCCGAAGCACCCACCCGCACCTGGCAGACCCGCCGGACAGGACACAAAATTGGCCCGGCCCACACCATCCACCACCCGCGGAGCAACCCCCGCCACTGCGGAACGCAGCGCAATCGCCGCCGTATCCGCCGCGACATTCTGCCCTGACGCCGCGGCAACAGCCCGGAACTGGCCCCCCACATGCGCAATGCCAACCGGCAGCAGCGGCAGGGGCCTGCGCGCGGGCGAGGCACCCAGCACGATGCCCGTTGAGCCCGCCACCCGGCCGGTGCCGAACAGGTTATCCATAGTCAGGGCGCAGCCAACGGACAGACCCTGCCGGTCTGTCACCACAAAGGTGGTGGACGCGGGCAGGGGCGGCAAAGAACCACCGGCAGGCAGCGCACCGGAATTGAGGAGCGCCTGCGCATCCGCAACGCTCACGGCAGACCCCGCGCCACCAGCCCGAGCCCGCCAGGCTGCTACCACCTGATCAGCACGGGAGCCCTGCCCGCCAGCCAGATAGGCCGCCGCCATACCCAGCCCGCCATCGGCAGGAGGCGGCAGGGTGCTGATATCCACCCCATCGACCCGGATCGTCAGCGGCTTGAGCGCCGTGGCAAGGCCCGCACGCAGGTCAGCCGTCGTCAGCCCTGCTCCGGCCGCCTGCGCGCCTTCAATAAACGTCTGGCCCAGCGCGCCATTATACAGGTCGCCCACGCCGGCACTCCGCAGGCGCTCCAGAGCGCCTGCCAGCCGCGTTTGCACCAGTATGTCATTCATACCCAGCACATCGCCCGAGCCGTTGCCGAAAATGGCGCGCGCTTTTTCATCCGCCAGCAGGGCGGAACGTACTATCTTGAGGTCAGACGCCAATACGCCGCTGACTGCCACCCCCTTCTCCGCCATATCCCGCGCAGGGATGATCAGGTCGGCAAAATCTACACTGCCGTACCGCATCTGCATCAGGAAAAGCCCACGCGCGAGCATAGGCACGGAAGCCGGACGATCCGTCAGGCCCGCCGGTTCACCTGCCATGACCCTGCGGCCTTTGACAAAAACCGGCCGGGGCGCGGCACTCGCCGCCACACCACCCGCTTTGGGCAGAAACACGAAAGCCTGCCCCTGTGCCTCGCCCGGCTTCCAGGCCAGACATGCACCGCCGCCACCCAGAGCCGCGCGCGAAGGCAGCGTGACCGCCAGCGCCATACCCAGCGCCGCCGCCGCATCCGCCGCGTTACCGCCCTGCGCCAGCACATCGCGCGCGACCAGCACCGCGCGCGGATCATCCGCTGCAACAGAACCGCTGAAGCCGGTCACTTTCGCCTGTGTCAGGTATGGATCAGCGCTGCAGGCCGTCAGGGAGCCTGTCATGGCCAGCGCCAGCGCCGTCCCGCGCAGACGGCCCGGCAGGCGGGAACGGATCTGGACGAAACGGTTAGTCTTAAATCGGGCAGCCACGCCTTGATATCTCCGTTGATAGGCCCACCCGGCGGGCGGACGTCTCTTTTCCATCTTCTTTTCGATTAACCTGCTTTCTTGCGGGCAGCAACAGACATGCGCGCGGGCAAGCCACGCTCCCCCTTGCGAGAGCCCTCGCTCGTGCCATACCATCCCATTTTACGGAGCATCCAACCTCATGCGCGCACTCGCCTCGTTTTTTCGCAAGCCCCGCACGGGCATGGCCTCTTTCCACGCGGGACTGGCCGTGCTGGTGTCCCTGTCCGCCGCCGTGACCCTGCCCTCCGGCGCACAGGCCGCTTCGGCCTCCACCGCAGCGGGCAGCTTTACCCCGGCCCAGCGGGCGGAAATCGTTTCCATCGTGCGCGAGGCGCTGAAATCCGACCCGAGCATTCTGGCCGATGCCGTAGCCTCCCTACAAGCTCATGCGGCAGAGCAGAAAGCAACCTCGGCCCTGGATGTCGTGCGCCACAACCCCACCCTGTTCGGCAAAAGCAGCACGGATGTCGTGGTCGGCAACCCGCACGGCACGCTTGAGATCGTGGAGTTCTATGACCCGCGCTGCCCGTACTGCCGCAAGGTGCTGGAAGACCTGAACACCCTGAGCGCCTCGGAACCTGACCTGCGGCTGGTGGAAAAGGTTATTCCCATTCTCGGCGCCAACAGCACGCTGGATGCGCAGGCCATCATGGCGGCAGGCAAGCAGAACGCCTATCTGGCTTTCCAGAAAGCCCTCATGTCTGATAGCGGCGCACCGGGCATGGAGCGTATCCGCCGCATTGCGGCCAGCACCGGCCTGGATACCGCGAAACTGGAACATGACATGACCAGCAGCGAAACCACCACAGCCCTCGCGCGCAATCTGGCGCTGGCCCGCTCGATCGGACTGGACGGCACACCCACCTTCATCATTGGCACGCGCGAGATCATTCCCGGCGCGGTCTCGCTGGATGAACTCAAGGCCGCCGTGTCCCGTCTGAAAATGGCCCCCCACCCGTAAGGCGACCTCATAGGGCGTGAGCATCCAGCCGGAACACGCCTCTCCAAAACGCCACCGCCCTGATACCCGCTATCGCGGACTATCAGGGCGGGGTCAGAAGATGAACGGGCCTGGTGTTCAAGAAGTCTCTTCAGACTCCTCCCCAGAGCACCTCTGTTCTCAGGCGGCCTGTCCGGCGGCCTCCAGAGCGGGAATAACCCCTTCCTCGCGCAGGAGGATACCCAGCGCGCGCACCATGTCGTCCATCATCTCATCCGTATGGAACGGGCCGGGGGTCAGGCGCAGACGCTCGGTTCCCTCGGGCACGGTCGGATAGTTGATGGGGGTGGCATAATGGCCGAACTCATTCAGCAAACGGCGGCTGATCCGCTTGCAGCGCTCCGCATCGCCCACCGGAATGGGCACGATGTGGCTGGGTGTCATGGTAAACGGCACCCCAGCCGCACGCAGCTTGTGACGGAACATGTCCACCCGTTCGAACAGGGCCTCGCGCCGCCAGTTCTCGGCGCGCACCTTGCGCACGCTCGCCAATGCGGCCCCCACCACACAGGGCGGCAGAGAGGTGGTAAAGATAAAGCCCGAGGCGGTGGAGCGCAGGAAATCCACGATGGTAGCGGAGGCGGTAATATACCCGCCATGGACGCCAAAGCCCTTGGCCAGCGTGCCTTCGATGATATCGACCTCATCCGCCACGCCATCACGCTGGGAAACCCCGCCGCCTTCCGCGCCGTACAGGCCCACGGCGTGCACTTCATCCAGATAGGTCAGTGCCCCGTAGCGGCGCGCCAGCGCGCAGATTCCGGCAATATCCGCAATATCGCCGTCCATGGAATACACGCTCTCGAACGCGATCAGCTTGGGGGCATCGGCCGGGGCCGCCGCCAGCTTGGCTTCCAGGTCCGCCAGATCATTATGTGCGAAAATGACCGTCTGCGAGCCGCGCGCGCCCTTGATGCCCGCAATCATGGAGGCATGGTTGAGCTGGTCGGAAAAGCAGATCCAGCCGGGCATGGAGGTCAGGATCGTCTGCAGACTGGCCTGATTGGACACGTAGCCCGAAATGAACAACAGCCCCGCTTCCTTGCCGTGCAGGGCAGCGAGTTCGGCTTCAAGCTGGTTATGCAGCGGGCTGGTACCCGCGATGTTGCGCGTGCCCCCCGTTCCGGCGCCATGCATACGCACGGCTTCTATGGCGGCTTCCTGCACTTCAGGCACGACCCCCATGCCCAGATAGTCGTTGGTTGACCACACGACTACATCGCGCGTGCCGGAAATATCCTGGCGCTCTTCCTCATAGACGGGGAAATGCTCCGCCTGACGGGAAAGTGGCGTAAACGTCCGGTACCGGCCTGCGTGCCGGATCCGGTCAAGTGCCTCGTCGCAATGGTTATAAAAGGGGTGCCGGGCGTTCTTGATCGCTCCCACGCTAGATCTCTCCTTGCTCCCTGTCAGAAATGGCTGGGGCCGGGTGCTCGCCCCTTTGCCATCTGCCCGTGCTGGCGCCGACCGCTCGGTGTCGGTTTATCGCACATACACCCGCACGGTAGGCTTCGTCACGGTCGAATCCGGCATGGCCGTCATCTCGACCTGTGTCTGCGGCACGCCGGCATCCATCAGGGCCTGCATGACGGCACGCCCATCGCCCGAAGCCAGCGTAATCAATGCGGTCGGTACGGCCCCTTCCGCGCTACGCCCCTCGACATCCGCCGGGGGGACCACGGGCGAGCCGGGGGGCACCAGACAGCGCACCGTAAAGAGGGCTGTCGGCTTCCGCGCCAGAGCGCGACGCGCCATGTCCTGCACCTGTGGCTTCCAGTCCGCCTCAGGCGTACCCGCCACCATCGCTATCAGCGGAGGCGGGGGCGGAGGCGCTGGACGAGCCGGCGGCACATACGGCTTAGGCGGCACGCCTGCCTGCGGGTTGAAGGTTTTCTGATCCACCAGCTTGCAGCCTGTCAGGGCCAGCAACGTGAAAGACAGGGCCAAGGCTGTGGGTGCCCCCTGACGACCAGCCCGAAAAAAATCCTGAATGGAAACCGGCGGCATAGTCGAAGAATGCTCCCTGCTGGTTGCGCGCAGACTCTGCTGCGGCCTGCCTTACCGGGCCTGTCCGGCACGGCGACTCGCTTCTGTTCGCCTCTTTCTTTCGCGCCTGCCCGCGTCCCGCGCAAGCCCCCACCGCCTTTTCCGCTCTGGCCAAACACATCCCACCCCGCTTAAAATGGGGATCTAAAGCAGGCCGCCGGATACGGTTGCCCTGCCCTCGCCCTCGTCTGGAACCCGATGGCCCCGCACACAGCTTCCATCCCCCTTCTCTCGCAGGCTACCGCACAGGCGGCGCTCTCAGCGCAGGATGCGCTCGTCCTTCGGCTCGCCACGGCGGCCCGCGCTTTGCTGGACGGCCCTGCGGCAGAAGAAGCCACCCAGAATGACAGTACAGCTGAACTGCACCAGCTCTGCCTTATCGTAACAGCCCTGTGGTGCCGGGTTCTGCGCTATGATCCCGCCACGCCCAACTGGCCAGACCGGGATCGGTTCGTCGTGCCCTCGCAGGCCATGCGGCCGCTCCTGCGCGCCATGCTGCACCTGAGCACCCCCGAACCGGATGCGACCACCCCCCTTGACTTCGGCCTGCACCCGGCGGTGGAAATCGCCCCCGGCCCGGCCGGACAAGGCATGGCTTCAGCGGCGGGCATGGCGCTGGCTGAAGAAATTCTGGCCGCGCGGCACGGCCGCTCGCTCGTCAACCACCGGACATGGGTGCTGGCGCGCGATAGCGACCTGCTGACTGGCGTGGCTCTTGAAGCCGCCCAGCTTGCCGGGCGGTTCGGGCTGAACAGGCTGGCGGTGCTGGTCTGCCCCGCCCCCCACACCGACCCGGCTGATTTTTCAGACTCACTGGCGCGTTTCGGCGCATCGGGCTGGAGCGTGCGGCGGGTCAATGCGCGCAGCCTGCCCGCCATCATGGCAGCACTGGCCGCCACCCTGCGGTCGCGCAAGCCTACCCTGCTCGCGTGTCTCTCCGATGGCCCGGACCCGTACCCGCCCATGCCCGCCGAGGAAGAACAGACCGGCCCGTGGAGCCCCACCGCCCGGCGCGGCGCATCGGCCCGGCGCTCGTGGCTACGGCGACTGACCCGCCACAGGGCACGCACCCAGTTCGAACGCGAACAGGCCGGTCTTGCTCCCCCGCTGCTGTCCGAGGACTGGCCGCGCCTGTGGCGGCATGACCTGCGGGGCAATTCCTCACAAAGTGTGGCCCTGGCAGGTTTACGCGCCTTGCAGACCCTGCGGCCGGAACTGGCGGTGCTGGCGGCCAACTCCGGCACATCAGGCGCCGTGCACGATATTCCCGATCCGCACTGGTCCTGCGGCCTGCAGGAACACGGCATGGCGGGTATGCTGGGAGGCATGGCGCTGCATGGGGGTATGCTGGCCTGCGGCGTCGCGGGCATGATCACCATCGACCGTATGCGCCCCGCCCTGCGCATGACCGCCCTCATGCGGCGCAAAGTGCTGTATCTCCTGACCAACGATGGTCTGGCCCTGAGCGACGGTGGAGGCGGCTGGCAGCCCGTGGAGCAACTGGCCAGCCTGCGCGCCATGCCGCATCTGGCGGTATTCCGCCCCGCCTGCGCACAGGAAACATTCGCCTGCTGGCAGGCGGCGCTGCTCTGGCCCGAAGGCCCCGCCCTGCTGGTGCTGTGCCCCCACGAAATGCCTGACCCCGGCCAGAGCACGGCCAGCTCTGAAACCGGGGCCTCGGGCTTCGGCTCCGCCACACATGGCGGCTACGTACTTCACGGCGCACGAAACAGGCAGGTGACACTGATTGCCTCCGGCCCGGAAGTGGCCGTGGCTGTAAGCGCCGCGCGGCTGCTGGCCGAGCAGGGGGTGCGTGCCGCGGTCGTCTCTATCTGCTGCTGGGAGGTGTTTGCCCGCCAGACGGAAGCCTACCGCGCCACCGTGCTGGGCGACACCCAGCCCGACACCCCTTCCGCGCTGCGGGTTGGCATAGAAGCCGCCAGCAGCTTCGGCTGGGAGAGGTGGCTTGGAGCTAATGGAATTTTCATCGGGATGGATGATTTTGGCATATCCGCCCCGGCCAACGCGGTGTATGAACGCTTCGGTATAACAGCCAAAGCAGTCTGCGGCAGGGTTATGGAACGCCTTGGCGTAGTCGCCACGGAGCAAGGGTCAGCCCACGAGGCAGATCTGCCCTAGAAGAAGATTATAAAAAAAACTACGGAGACACCACCCCATGGCAGTCAAAATCGCAATCAATGGCTTTGGCCGGATCGGCCGTCTTGTCCTGCGCGGCATTATCGAAAGCGGGCGGACCGATGTGGTGCCCGTGGCAATCAACGACCTCGGCAGCGTTGAGGACAACGCCCACCTGCTCAGCTACGACAGCGTGCATGGCCGCCTGCCCGCCGATGTAAAGGTTGTGGACGGCAAGCTCGTCATTTCCGCCAATGGCCGCACATGGGACCCCATTACCGTTTCCGCCGAGCGCGACCCCTCCAAGGTGCCGTTCGCGGGGATTGACGTTGCCATGGAGTGCACCGGCCTGTTCACCTCACGCGCAAAGGCCGCCCAGCTTCTGGCCGCCGGGGCACGCAAGGTGATCGTATCCGCCCCGGCAACGGATGTGGATGCAACCATTGTCTATGGCGTGAACGAGTCCGTTCTGACCGCCGACATGGAAGTGATCTCCAACGCTTCGTGCACCACCAACTGCCTTGCCCCCGTGGCCAAGGTCCTGGAAGACGCCTTCGGGATCGAACGCGGCTACATGGTCACGATCCATTCCTACACCGGCGACCAGCGCACGGTGGATACGCTGCACGGTGATCTGCGCCGCGCACGCGCCGCCGGGCTGAACATGATCCCGACCTCCACCGGAGCGGCCCGCGCTGTGGGTCTGGTTCTGCCGCAGCTCAAGGGCAAGCTGGACGGCACCGCCATCCGCGTCCCCACGGCCAATGTCTCCGTCGTTTCGCTCGACTTCGTGCCCAAGACCGCTCCGGCCAGCGTTGAGGCCGTGAACGCCGCCATCAAGGCGGTGGTGGACTCCGGCAGCATGAAGAACGCGCTGGCCTACTGCGATGCGCCGCTGGTCAGCTCCGACTTCAACCACGCCATTGCCTCCTCCACCTTCGACGCCACCCAGACCGCACTGGTCGATGGTGGCAAGCTGGTGCGCGTGTGCTCCTGGTATGACAATGAATGGGGCTTCTCCAACCGCATGTCCGATACGGCAGCGCTGTTCGGTTCGCTCTGATGGCAGGCGCTCTTCCCTTCGCCACGCTGGATACGCTTGCCCCGAAGGGCAAGCGCATTCTCGTGCGCGTTGACCTGAACGTACCGATGAAGGACGGTCAGGTTAGCGACCAGACCCGCATTGAGCGGATCGTGCCGACAATCCGCGAACTGGCGGAAAAGGGCGGGCGGGTGATCCTGCTCAGCCATTTCGACCGGCCCAAGGGCAAGGTCGTGCCCGACATGTCGCTCAAGCCCATCGCCACGGCGCTGGCCACGGCGCTTGGCCGCCCTGTCAGCTTCGCACATGACTGCATTGGCGATGAAGCCGAAGCCGCTACGCGCACCCTGCGTGATGGCGAGGTGCTGCTACTGGAAAACACCCGTTTCCAGCCCGGCGAGGAAAAGAACGACCCCGACCTGGCCGCGGCTCTCGCCCGGCTGGGCGATGTGTACGTGAACGACGCATTCTCCGCCGCGCACCGTGCCCATGCCTCCACCGCTGGCGTGGCAGAGCACCTGCCCTCGTTCGGCGGCCGCCTGATGGAAGCCGAACTGGCAGCCCTGTATGCCGCCCTTGAAAACCCCGAACGCCCGGTGGGCGCCATTGTGGGCGGGGCCAAGATTTCCACCAAGCTGGAACTGCTGGAAAACATGCTGGCCAAGGTGAACATGCTCGCCATTGGCGGGGCCATGGCCAACACCTTCCTTGCAGCCCAGGGCGTGAATGTCGGCAAATCCCTCAAGGAAGAGGAAATGCTCGACACCGCACGCAAGATCATAGCCGAGGCCAAAGCCCGCGGCTGCGATCTGGTTCTGCCGGTGGATGTGGTCGTGACCGAAGAGTTCATGGCCGGCGCTCCCACCCGCACCGTTCCGGTTTCGGAAATTCCCGATGGCTGGATGGCGCTGGATGTCGGCCCGCAGAGCGTGCAGATGCTCAACGCCAAGCTGGCAGGGCTGAAGACACTGGTCTGGAACGGCCCGCTGGGTGTGTTTGAACTGCCCCCCTTCGACGAAGGCACAAACGCCGTCGCGCAGGAAGCCGCTCGGCTGACAAAGGCAGGCGCACTCAAAACTGTTGCAGGCGGTGGCGATACCGTAGCTGCCCTGCGCCATGCTGGCGTGCTGCATGACATGACCTATGTCTCCACCGCCGGTGGCGCTTTCCTTGAATGGCTGGAAGGCAAGATCCTGCCCGGCCTGACTGCCATCAGCACCACGCTGGAAAAGACCCTGCCGGTCTGACGCCAGCCCGCGCCACTCCCCCCTGACCATCCGGCCCATGCCGGGCGGTCAGGCGGGAACGCGATAGCCGCGGCAACCGGCATGTCCTCGGACACCGCATCTCCCAGAATCAATGTAGAAAAACGGGTATTTGGAAAACCGTTTCTTTCTGCATGATCTTTCCACATTGAGAAAATACCCTGGAATAGCTCAAACGCCAGAGCGGAACACAACCAGCTATTCGCGTCCATACCCAACAGGCTCAATAGACAGAGGCAAGCACGACACCGTCACGACTCGTCCATAACGGAAACATCGCTATCTGCTTTATGCTTTTTACGCCGTGAAGGCATTCGTCCGAACAGTTGCGCCACCAGCACGCCCCCCATGACAACGGCTCCCCCCAGCAATGTAGGCAGGCTTGGCACCTCGCCCAGCATAAAATACGCCATAACCAGAACCGTAGGGGCGTCCAGATACAGAAACCCAGCCGACCGCGCGACCCCCATGCGCCCCACCACATGGGCCCAGGCCGCGTACCCGACAACGGATGGAAAAATCGCAAGCACCAGCATAAGAATCCACGGCGTCATGCCATGGCCTTGCGCCTCCCTTATCGCGCCCGGCAGCCAGGGTAGAAGCGCCACCGCCCCGCACATCAGAATCCACGCGGTTGTGGGCAGCGGGCCGTAACGCCCGATCAGCGGCTTTTGCAGCACGTAATACAGGGCCGTACACAGGGCGGCAGCCAGAATACAGCTTGCCCCCGAACCAAAGGAGAAACCGCCCGGCTGCCCGCCACCAATAATGGCCACACCCAGAAAGCTCAGCCCGGACCCCACCCAGCCCGCAAGGGGCAGTTTCTCGCGCATGAACACCACGGCTATGATAGCCGTCAGCAAGGGAGAAATATTGAGAAGCAGACTGGCCGCCCCGGCCGTAACACTCTGCTCGCCCATGTTGAACAGGATCGTATAGAGCGCAATGCCCACGCCGCCGCACAACGCGAAACGCGGCAGGTCAGCCAGACGGGGCAGGGCAGGGCGCGTGCAGGCCGCCCATGTCATGATCAGCGTTGCCGCCAGCGCGTAACGCAGCGCGGAAAGCCCGGCAGGCGAGAAATACAACAGCGCCATACGGATAACCGGATAACCGCATGACCAGGAAAGCAGCGTTACGCACAGAGCAACCAGCGGCAGAGGCTCATGCCTTGCGGTATGGACAGAAACAGTGCGGTGATCGTGCCCCATGCCCACGCCCTTTCGGCCCTATGACCAACCCGGTAACGTAAAAAACTGCCCCTTATTCGCGCCCCAGCACCTGATCGTTCAGGAACGAAGACAGCGCGCTGGCCGTAAAATCCTGCTTCAGCCGCGCTTCATCATATTCCGTTTCCACCCATGTCAGGAATGGCAGACGCCCTTCCGCCTCGGCCTGATAACGCAGGAAAAACGCATCGAGTATGCCGGTGCGCGAACGCCTGAAATGCCCGTATCGCCAGGAAAGCTGCGCCAATGCCTGCTGCGCCGTACCGCCTTCGAACAACACCACCAGACCAGACGCCAGCCCCGCCCTGTCCGCGCCGGACTTGCAGTGCATCAGCATGGGAAATGCCAAAGACTGATAGAGACTGGCAAAGCGCAGGATACGATCGCGGTGCGGCGCGCCACGGCTTTCAAACGCCATATCCACATGGGCCAGCCCCAGCCGCCGCGCCGCATCGCGCGAGAGCGCATCCGACCCGCAACGACGATGCCCCCGCAGGTTCACCAGCGTACGCAGCCCTAAAAGCCGGGCCGCCCGGCGCAGGCGCGCAGGCGTAGGGTGATTGCAACGATAGACTTTACCCGGCACCACCTCGTGAAAATTCGTCCATGCCAGACGGAACACGGCGTGATCGACAAAGAGGCTGTCGCTCCAGGCCCGCGCTCTCCCAGACCATGACGAAAGAGTACCATCAAACACGAAAAGCCCCGCCCCTGCTTACGGCCCCAAAGCCAGCCTCCAAACCCCAAGATGTTCCATTTCCGGCACCGTGCGTCAATCGTTCCCATGGGAACTTTGGGCCTGCGCTCAATCTCACGCCCCCTAAAAATTGGCCGGAAAGGCAGGTAAGCCGATAACTACGCAAGCGTAATCCCCGGAGCGCCCTTGCGACACTGCACGCGGCTTCTGATACAAAAAAGAGAACAGTGGACGTGACGTAGCTATCAAGCGTGGTCGCGTATGACCATTGGCGGGCGGTTGTACGACAAGCCTGTTTTGCTATCTGCCATCCTAGAAAAGCGGCACAACGAAAATGGAAAGTACCCACATCCATCACAATCGCCCGATGGATAATGGAAAGCGGCTCCGCAAAACGTATGCCCTCCCATTCCAATAACCCATTTGGAATAAAAGCTGTCCGTGGAAAGCAGTTTGTCATGACGCCGTTCCGGGTTTTTGCCTCCATGGACGACGCATTCGATCCCGTTGAACCGATAGACGCTTTTTAGCCTGAAAGATGGAATATCGGGAGCTGTCCTCTCAGAATAACTTTCGCACACGTTTGAACATATTCCTCAAAAAAGACTTTATCGTAACAGTATTCCGTTGTTGGACGCTGAGGGTTTCTTCTCTATCCGTGTACCTGAAATTACGAAAAACAAGGGAAACCAGATTGTTGTCCTGATCTACATTCACGCTCAGATCATCTGCTAAAGAAAAGGTCTGATATGTGTCACGTTTCTCCCCGATGTCGATATGGATAACGTGCTTGTCCCTGTCAATTTTGGCGGAAATATTCTCATGAAAATACAAATCTTCTGAGCTTGAATCTATATTTTTCATTCCGAGCAGTGCTGGGGGATAATTATCAGGACCCCCTTCATATTTGAACTCCTCCTGCTTTGTGTGCCCAAAATATAAACTGAAAGAGCGCACTATATTCCCACAACCAAGATAAAACCGAAGCGGAAAGACATCTATTACAGGAAAATTTTCCTTAAATCCAACTTGATAGTCTATGTATTTCTGTATAGGCGTTCTTTTATCAAAGGAAGAAAGTGGATAAGCCATCTCAACATAAAGTTCGTAACGTGAGCAGGCAACGCTCAAATGTGGCAACACATCACAAGGCAGGATAGAAAATTTTACCATATTACAAGCCTATTTTTGGTAACATATTATAATTTATCATTCTTTTTCCGCACGTTCTCTTCAGAAGGATCATGTTATAGGTCATCATCAACAGCTCGTACGAATATTTGCATTTCGTCTGACAGCTTGCGGTGGTTGACCGAACGCTCGCAGGAATGCGCGCCGCATCCTTTCCGGGTCGTGAAAGCCAGTCATGGCGGCAATGGCCTCAATGGGAAGACTTGACTGCTCGACCCGTTCCCGTGCGGCCTCCAGCCGCAATCGCTCAACGGCTTTGGCTGGACTCATACCTACAGAAGACCGAAACGCCCGCGAGAAGTTTCGGGGGCTCATACCAACCCGCGCCGCAAGAGTTTCGACACTCAGACGTTGGGTCAGGTGAGAGCGGACCCACCCCAGAAGCGTGCCAAAGCGTTCCTCACCTCCTCCCATTTCCAGAAGGGCGGAGAACTGCGATTGCCCGCCGGGGCGATGGTAGAAAACCACCATCTGCTGCGCGGTGCGCCGTGCGGTTTGTTCGCCAAGGTCTTGGGTTATCAGCGCCAGACTCATATCAATACCCGCACTGATGCCGGCAGATGTCCAGACAGCGCCATCGTGGACATAAATGGCATCTGCTTCGACTTTTACTTTTGGAAACAGCAGTTTTAAAAACTCAGCCTGCTGCCAGTGCGTGGTAACGCGGCAACCGTCAAGCAGGCCCGCCGCCGCCAGCAAAAAAGCACCGGAACACACACTACAAATCCGCCGTGTATTCCTGCTCTGTTTCAGAATACAGTCGAGCAACTCGGGGGATTTCATGGCTCTTTTATGCCCTTCACCCCCAACAACAATGAACGTATCAAAAAAATCATTGCTGGAGCAGGCAACAGTATCAAGCGCCATACCAGACGAAGATCGCACCAGACCACCATGAAGCGAAAGAGGCGTTACATGATAAGCGCCGCCCTTCAGCGTATCGGCAATCTCGAAGGCCGCTGTCACGCCCGCGACATCAAGCAACTGGAAATCAGGATAAAGTAAAATGCCAACCTGTCTGGTCATGGCTCAAAATGAGGGATCATTGTCCTTTCGTCAAATATCCGCATAGTCATACTGGCAGGCATCGGATCACGCCGTGACCCGCTCCCACAACAGAGCCGGAACTTCCCATGCCTCGCCCTCCTTTTCCTCCCTTCACCGCTGAAACGGCTGTGCAGAAAGTTCGCCTCGCTGAAAACGCATGGAACAGTCAGAGTCCTGAAAAAGTGGCGCAGGCCTATACGCCCGATAGCAGATGGCGCAATCGCTCGGAGTTCGTCAAAGGCCGCGAGGAAATTATTGCCTTCCTCACCCGCAAATGGCAGCGGGAGCGGGAATACCGGCTGATCAAGGAGCTCTGGGCTTTTCGGGACAACCGTATTGCTGTGCGTTTTGCCTATGAGTGGCAGGACACCGGCGGCCAATGGTTCCGATCGCATGGAAACGAAAACTGGGAATTCGATGCGGACGGGTTGATGCGCTCCCGGATGGCATCAATCAATGACCAGCCTATTTCCGTCACGGAGCGCCTCTTCCACTGGACAACAGAACGACGGCCAGACGATCACCCCGGCCTGTCCATGCTGGGCTTGTGATCGTTCAGGAAACAGCCGCAGCCAGGACGCGTGACATAAAAAAAGGCCCGACGCGAGAACGTTTCGCGTCGGGCCTTTTTGTACCATCCACCGCACGAGGCAGGCAGAGCGGGTCTGGCTTACAGCTTGCGTTCGAGCTGCAGTTCCTTGATCCGCCCGATCGCCTTGGCCGGGTTCAGACCCTTGGGGCAAGTCTGGGTGCAGTTCATAATCGTGCGGCAGGCATAGAGCTTGAAGGTGTCTTCAAGCGCATCCAGCCGGTTGCCGGTGTGTTCGTCGCGGCTGTCAGCAATCCAGCGGTAAGCTGCAAGCAGCACGGCCGGGCCGAGATACTTGTCGCCGTTCCACCAGTAGGACGGGCAGGAGGTGGTGCAGCAGAAGCACAGGATGCACTCCCACATACCATCCAGCTTCGCACGTTCCTCAATGCTCTGGCGGCGCTCGCCATCCGGCGGCGGGGCGCTGTCAGCCTGCATCCAGGGCTGGACAGAACGGAGCTGCGCATAGGCACCGTCCAGATTGGACACCAGATCCTTGACGATGGGCATGTGCGGCAGCGGGTAAATCCGCACATCGCCCTTGATGTCCTTGATCGGCTTGAGACAGGCCAGCGTGTTTTCGCCATCAATGTTCATGGCGCACGAGCCGCAGATCCCCTCGCGGCAGGAACGCCGGAAGGTCAGTGTGGGGTCCACCTCGTTCTTGATATGGATAATGGCGTCGAGCACCATCGGCCCGAATGTATCCAGATCAAGTTCATAGGTGTCGATCACCGGATTTTTGCCGTCATCCGGCGACCAGCGATAAATCTTGAATGACTTGACGTTTTTCGCGCCCGCCGGAGCGGGAAAGGTCTTGCCTGTCCCGACAGTGCTGTTGCGCGGCAGTCTGAGTTCGACCATGTTCGCCTCCCTTTGCCCTGCGGATCAGTAAACGCGCTTTTTGGGCGGGAAAACCTCGACCTCATCGGTCAGGGTATTCATGTGCACCGGACGGTATGAGAGTTTCACGCCGCCTTTTTCGTCCAGCCAGGACACGGAATGCTTGAGCCATTCCTTGTCGTCACGATCAGGGAAATCGTCACGGGCATGGGCGCCACGGCTTTCGTGCCGCGCCAGGCCGCTTTCTAGCGTGGCGGTGGCGTTGGCCAGCAGGTTTTCGAATTCCAGCGCTTCCATCAGATCCGAGTTCCAGATCAGGGAAGAGTCGGAAACCGACATATCGCCAAGGCCGCCCCAGATTTCGTGAATCTTGTCCACGCCTTCCTGCAGGCTTTCCTGCGTGCGGAACACGGCAGCATGTGTCTGCATATCACGCTGCAGGCGCTCACGCATGGCCGAAACGCGCGTGCCGCCCTTGGCGTAACGCAGCTTGTCCAGACGGTCGAGCGCGAACTCGCCAGCACCGGCAGGCAGCGGACGGGTAAAGTCGCTCGGCTTGACCACTTCGGCGGCCCGGCGGGCAGCCGCACGGCCAAACACGATCAGATCGAGCAGCGAGTTGGTGCCAAGGCGGTTCGCGCCATGCACGGACACGCAGGCGGCCTCGCCCACAGCCATCAGGCCCGGCACCACGGCATCGGGGTTGTCGGCGGTGGGGCGGATAACCTCGCCGTGAATGTTGGTCGGAATACCGCCCATGTTGTAATGCACGGTCGGCAGCACGGGCACGGGTTCCTTGGTCACGTCCACACCGGCGAAGATGCGCGACGTTTCCAGAATGCCCGGCAGGCGCTCATGCAGCAGGTCGGAGCCGAGATGCTCCAGATGCATCATGATATGGTCCTTTTTGGGACCACAGCCACGGCCTTCCTTGATTTCGATCGTCATCGCGCGGGACACGACATCGCGCGAGGCCAGATCCTTGGCGGTGGGGGCATAGCGTTCCATGAAACGCTCACCCTCGGAGTTGGTCAGGTAACCGCCTTCGCCACGGCAACCTTCCGTCAGCAGGCAGCCTGCCGGGTAAATACCGGTGGGGTGGAACTGCACGAACTCCATGTCCTGCGTGGGCAGGCCCGCGCGCATTACCATGCCGTTGCCATCGCCCGTACAGGTATGGGCCGAGGTGCAGGACTGGTAGGCACGACCGTAACCGCCCGTGGCCAGCACAACCATTTTCGCGTTGAAGCGATGGATCGTGCCGTCGTCCTGACACCAGGCCATGACGCCACGGCACGCGCCTTCGTCATCCATGATCAGGTCAATGCCGAAATATTCGACAAAGAATTCCACGTTGTGCTTGAGGCACTGCTGGTACAGCGTATGCAGGATAGCATGGCCCGTACGGTCGGCGGCGGCGCAGGCGCGCGGCACCGGAGCCTTGCCGTATTCGCTCATGTGGCCACCGAATGGACGCTGGTAGATGCGGCCATCTTCGGTGCGTGAGAACGGCACGCCGAAATGTTCGAGTTCCTGCACGGCAGGCACGGCCTCACGGCACATGAACTCGATGGCGTCCTGGTCACCCAGCCAGTCAGACCCCTTTACGGTGTCGTACATGTGCCAGCGCCAGTTGTCCTCGGCCATGTTGCCCAAAGAGGCGCCGATACCACCCTGTGCGGCCACAGTATGGCTGCGTGTGGGGAAAACCTTGGTGACGCAGGCAGTTTTCAGGCCTGCGGCCCCCATGCCCAGTGTCGCGCGCAGGCCGGAACCGCCTGCCCCAACGACCACGACATCGTAGGCGTGATCAACAATCCGGTAAGCTCCCCTGGAAGGAGAGGAATTGGCATTCATCGTGACGGCGCTCCCATGTGCGTTAGGCCTGTCAGTCCGTTCAGGTTCATGCCGCACCGGGCCCTGGGGCCGGGCGGCGTAGGATTCAGTGCAGTGGCAGGGGTACGGCTATTTGCCGGAACTGCCGCCAGCCACCAGCTTGATGACGGCGAACACGCCCAGCAGCCCCAGCAGGGAGGTGACGATCTTGACCGCAAGACGGGTCGGCAGATGCGCCTTGCCGTGCACGTAGTCATCCACGATCACCTGCAGGCCGACCTGCGCGTGATAGAATGTCGTGATGATCACCGCCGCCAGCATGGTGGCGTTGCAGGGTTTTGCGCCCCACCGGGCCACTTCGGCGTGATCAGCCCCGCCAAGACGGAACATCTGCACCACAAACCACGTTGAAAGCGGCAGGAGCGACGCGGCGGAGGCACGTTCCGCCCACCAGTGCGCCGTGCCGGACTGACCGGCCCCTAGCCCGCGCGCGCGGCCAAGCTGCGAGCGCATGACTTCGATATGAGGAGTGGATGTGTTCATGTCAGGACGCCTTCCCGGCTTTGGCGCGGGCACGCCGGCGGCGGCCAGCCACGCACAGCAGGGCAATCCCGAGCACTGCGCTCACGCCTGCCGTCACCTTGACGGCAACAGGGCCGTCCTTGTTCACTTCTTCCTTGTCGAAACGGTAGCCCGCATCCCAGATCAGATGGCGGATACCGCCAACCGTATGGTACACGACCGAACCCAGCCAGCCGAGCAGCACGAGCTGCCCCAGCGGGTTGCCCGTGACCTTACGCGCCGTGGCGAAGGCCTTCGGCCCCTTGGCCGCGGCCCCGAGCCAGAACACGCCCAGAGCGGCCCCGCCCGTGGCGATCACGCCGGTAATCCGGTTCGATATGGAAAGAACCATGGAAAGCCGGTAACGATAGACTTGCAGATGTGGCGACATCGGTCGCTCGATCAGCGTCCCGTCGCTTCGGCTTCCTACATAGAGGGCCTTGCGGATATCCTGCATTGGTGCCTGTACCCCGTCTCTATCCCGCCGCTGGATCTAAGCCCAGCGGGCTTGCATCGTTTTGTCCTACGCCCCGCATGTTGGAGCGGTCAATTCAACCACTCAACACGAGACCGAGAGGCGCGGGATTCTCACTCAGCCGTGTGATCCGCGCTGCCTGTCAGCTCGTTATGCACCTGTAAAGCCCATCTGTCGCGCACCCACGCAGCCCACGGCCACGCGTAATCCGCAACACAACGGCTTCAGACATGCACGGGCAGCAGATCGAGAGCGATCATGGTTTCGGCAATCTGCACCGCGTTCAGGGCAGCGCCCTTGCGCAGGTTGTCGGACACGCACCAGAACGCCAGACCATTGGGCACGGTGGGGTCAACACGCAGGCGCGAAACATAGCTCGCATCTTCGCCTACACACTCGATCGGGGTGACGTATCCGCCATCCTCGCGCTGGTCGAGCACCACCACGCCTTCCGCTGCGCGCAGGGCTTCGTAAGCACGGGCCAGATCAACCGGCTCGGCAAACTCGGCCACGATGGACTCGGAATGACCGATAAACACCGGCACGCGCACGCAGGTGGCGATCACTTCCACATCCGGGTCGAGGATTTTCTTGGTCTCGACGCGCATCTTCCATTCTTCCTTGGTCGCGCCGTCATCCATAAAACGGTCGATCTGGGGAATGCAGTTGAAGGCGATCTGCTTCTGGAACTGTTCCACCTTGGGCGGATCGTTCACGAACGTGCCACGTGCCTGGGCAAACAGTTCGTCCATGCCGTCCTTACCCGCGCCGGACACCGCCTGATAGGTGGACACGACAACGCGCTTGAGCGTGAACAGGTCATGCAGCGGCTTGAGCGCCACCACCATCTGAATGGTGGAGCAGTTGGGATTGGCGATAATGTTGCGCTTGAGGGACTTGAGCGCGTTGGGGTTCACTTCCGGCACCACCAGCGGCACATCGGGGTCCATACGGAAGTGCGAGGTGTTGTCGATCACCACGCAGCCAGCCTTGGCGGCAATCGGCGCATACTTGGCCGAAACCGCGCCGCCGGGCGAAAACAGCCCGATATCCCAGCCTTTGAAGTCGAAGGTTTCGAGGTTCTGCACCTTAAGCGTGCGGTTACCGAACGACACCTCGCGCCCGGCTGAACGCGGGGAGGCCAGCGCCACAATATCATCGACCGGAAATTCCCGCTCAGCCAGCGTCTTGAGAATTTCCCGCCCCACGGCACCCGTTGCGCCTACAACAGCGACCCGATAACCCATGATTCACCTTTTAACGTCTGTAACGACCGACCCCTGCGCCAGCCTCTTGCGGGCATGATTTTAGACCATTCCCCGCAGGAATGGAATTGGGGGGACTAAAAGGGAGGGCCAGCGGGAAGACTGGCCGCGTTCAGCCCTGCGGCGCGATCTGGGCAAAGGCCCAGTCCAGCCAGGGCAGCAGAGCGCGCACATCGGCCGCCTCCACTGTAGCGCCGCCCCAGATCCGCAGCCCCATGGGCGCATCGCGGTAGCTGGCGAGGTCAAAGCCCACGCCCTCGGCTTCCAGCAAAGCGAGCATGGCCTTGAGGGCCTTGCCCTGCCCGGCGGCATCAAGGGCCGTAAACCACGGTGCCACAATCCGCAGACAGATGGCGGTGGAGGAGCGCTCAGCCGGGTTTTTGGCCAGAAACTCAACCCACTCGGTCTTTTCCACCCACTCCGTCACCACCGCGAGGCTGGCCTCGCTACGGACTTTCAGAGCACCAAGCCCGCCAATGGACTCCGCCCAGATCAGGCCATCGAGCGCATCTTCCACGCACAGCATGGACGGGGTGTTGATGGTGTCCCCCCGGAAAATACCTTCGATCAGCGCGCCTTTGGAGGTCATGCGGAAAATCTTGGGCAGGGCGCGCGGGGCCTTGTAGCTTTCAAGCCGCGCCACCGCACGGGGGGAAAGGGCGATCATGCCGTGGGCGGCCTCTCCGCCCAGCGCTTTCTGCCAGGACCATGTCACCACATCCAGCCGGTCCCATGGCAGGTCCATGGCAAAGGCCGCCGAGGTGGCATCACAGATCACAAGTCCGTCATGACTGGCGGGAATGGCCGCGCCATCGGGCAGGCGCACGCCGGAAGTGGTGCCGTTCCATGCCAGCACCACGTCGTGCGTCCAGTCCACCTGGGCCAGATCGGGCAGGCTTCCGTATTCGGCGGTGAGCACGCGGGTATTTTCCAGCGCGAGCTGCGTCGTGATGTCCTGCGCCCACAGGGCTGAAAAGCTCTCGAACGCCAGTACGTCCACCGGGCGTTCCCCCAGCAGCGACCACAGCGCCATTTCCATGGCCCCCGTATCGGAAGCGGGAACGATACCCACGTGCCAGTCCTGCGGAACACCCAGCACCCTGCGCGAACGCACGATAACGTCATTCAGCCGGGCACGCCCTTCAGGCGAGCGGTGCGAGCGCCCCACCAGCGCACCAGACAGCGCGGCCACGCTCCAGCCGGGACGCTTGGCACATGGGCCGGACGAAAAACACGGATTGAGCGGCCGGACGGATGGACGGGACAGCACGGAAGGAGAAAGCGCGTTCATGAGCCTGGCCGAATTTCAAGCAGGAAAAATCTGGTACGAGAGAGGGGATTCGAACCCCTATGCCTTTCGGCGGTCGATTTTGAGTCGACTACGTCTACCGTTCCGTCACTCTCGCGGGGTAAAGCGGTTCCTGTCCTACCAGCAAAACCGCCTGTGGAAAAGAGCGCACCGGGCACAAGCCGGATGTTCGCCTTTTTTCCGACATAACAGCACGCAATGCTAGCAATCGTACGAGGGGTTTCGGCCCGCCGTGAACGACATATATGACGCGAAGGCGATATTCATGACCATGTCAAAAATGTTTCTGGCGCTTCCGCTGATGACGGGGCTGGTCGTGGCCGGGGTTCCGGCTCTGGCCCATGCCGAAGACAGCGCGTCAGCCACCGCCAAACAGGACAGTGCCGCCGCAACCGCCGACATGTCCGGCCCGATGCACGGCCCCATGCACGACATGATGCACGGCCCCCATGATGGCCCGCGCCACGGCCCTATGTATTGTGGCCCCGGCAGCCCGTTCATGCATCTTGATGGCGTAACACTGAGCGCCGACCAGAAAAAGAAGCTCCACGCCATCATGGAGGCGAACCGCCCGGCCGACCCCAAGGCCGCCATGGAGCAGACCTACAACCTGCGCAAGCAGATCCATACCCTGCTGACCACGCCCGGCCCGGTTGACAAGGTGCACCTGCAGGAACTGGAGCAGCAGCTTGCCTCGCTGGAAAATCAGCGCGTGCTCAAGCACCTGCAGATTGATGTGCAGATTCACGATCTGCTGACCCCCGAGCAGCTCAAGGAACTGGCGGCCCGCCCGGACATGCCGCCTCCGCCCCCTCCGCCGCCGCCCGGCAAGGATGCACCCAAGCCCAAATAACCGCTGCCCGACAGCGGCTGTAACGGCAGGGCGGCCATGGCATATGGCCGCCCTTTTTCTTTTGCCTGATGTTGTTACCCGGCCTGCTGACCGGTTTTGTGGAAGCCGCCTCCCGCACAGAACAGTGGACAAAGCGCACACCCAGGAGAAAGATGTGCCGCTTTCCGCCCCAGACATTGTTGTTCATTCATGCGCGCACACGTACCTGCTCTGCCGACCCTGACGTTTCCGCTGATCGTTCTGCTTGGTCTGGTCACGGCCATCGGCCCTCTGGCGACGGACATGTACCTGCCAGCCTTTCCGCAGCTTGATCATGATCTGGCCCACGGTCCGGGCGCGGCACAGATGACACTGGCGGCGTGGTTTCTGGGGCTGGCCATCGGCCAGTTCTCGCAAGGCCCACTTTCAGACAGGTTCGGGCGTAAAGGGCCACTGATCGTCGGCTTGGGCATTTTCGGGCTGGCCAGCGCGGGTTGCGCGCTCGCCCATGACTATGGGCTGTTCTGCTTTTTCCGCTTTCTGGGGGCGCTTGGCGGGTCAGCCTGCGCTGTGATTCCGCGCGCCTCGGTGCGGGATGTGGCCACAGGCCGCAAGGGCGCGCATATCATGGCCCAGCTTACGCTGGTGTTTGGCGTCATGCCTATACTGGCGCCAACGCTTGGCAGCCTTGTCATGCAATTCGGCTCATGGCGAAACATCTTCTGGTTGGCAGCGGTTTATGCGGCGCTCGCCATTGTGGGCACGCAGATCATGCTGCCCGACACGCTGGCGCCCGAGCGGCGTATCCGGCTTGCTGCGTCGGATATCCTCAGCCGCTACCGCACCATTCTGGCCGAGCCGGTCTTTCTGTCCAATGCGCTGATCACCAGCTTTTCCAGCTTTGTCATGTTCGCCTATCTAGGCGGTGCGCCGGTTCTGTTCGAGCAGGTGCTGGGATTTTCTCCCTCCGGGTTTGGCATATTTTTTGGGGTTAACGCCTCGTTCTTCATTCTGGGCACACAGATCAATGGCAGGCTGATCCACCATTTTCCCATGCCCGCCATTCTGGAAGCGGCCATTCTGTGGTCCTGCGTTCTCAGCGTGGTATTTGTGGTGCTGGCAGTCATGGGCGTGGCGGGGCCGCACCATCCGCTGCTGACCTGTGCGCTGATCACCAGTACTACGGCGGCTCTGGGCTTTATCGGCCCCAACGGCACGGTGCTGTCCTTTTCGCGGCATGGGCAGCACGCAGGCAGCGCCTCGGCCCTGCTGGGCACCCTGCAATTCGCGCTGGGCGCGCTCAGCAGCGTACTGGTGGGACTCATGCCCCAGCACGGCGCACTGCCCACCGCCATCGGGATGGCCACCGGCGCGCTGTGCATGGCAGGCAGCAATATCCTGCGCCGTCAGGCAACGGATGCAAATGAACACGCCGAGCAGGAAGCCTGATCCCGCCCGGCTCCCTCAGTCGTCTGAATCAGACGTATCTGATCCTGAAGTCTTCCGCGCCGTGCCCTTGAAAGACGTGGGGTCGGTCGTGCTCTGCGCATTGGGGGGCTTGCCGTAAATGGCCTGTGTCTGCGGGATGACGGTATGGCCGTCCTTCAGCCGCATTGGCCCGGCCGTGCCGCCTGAGTCCGGATTGACGACCTCGTAGCGCTCCTCGGGCTTAGGCGGCGGCGGCTTGACCCGTGGGTGCCCGGAGGCCGCAGCCAGACGGTCGCGCTCCTGTTCGAGCTTTTCCTGCCGTTCCACATCGCGCTGGGCGGCACGGGCTTCGGCCTCGGCCGCCTCGGGGAGAAAACGGCCCGGCCGCTCATAGGGCAGGTCGATGTTATCGCCCTCGATAGGCTTGTGACATCCCGCCAGCAACGGCCCCAGCACCAGCAGGCCGCTCAGGGCCGTGTGCGCGAACCTGCCGCCACCAACCCTGCGGCACTGTCTGTCCAGAACCATACGTGTCGTCCGCGCCGAAAGGGAAAACCAGAAACCGGAAGCTCAGCCTTCGATCCGGCGCGCCTCATCAGGCAGCATCACGGGAATGCCGTCACGGATGGGAAAAGCCAGCCCAGCCTTTTCGCTGATCAGTTCGCCCGTCGCGGCGTTATAGGTCAGCGGCCCCTTGGTGACAGGACACACCAGCACGGACAGCAGGCGCGGATCAATGGGCGCGGTTGCGGTTGCGTTATCGGACATGGACAGCTTTCCCCACATATTTCTTGCCAGCACGGGCCTGTTGATGGTGGTGCGCCGCCGCCTTCAGGATGGCGGCCCGTCGTGTTCCGGCCCATCCATGTCCAGCAGTGTCTGCAGCACCCGCACACGCTCGGTCAGGCTTGCCGCATCAAGCAATGCCTGTTTTTCCGCCGGAGGGAAAGGACAGATCATGGGGAGCGTGACCAGCAACATGCTGTCATCCATCTGTTCTATCAACGACCAGCGGGCATCCAGCCCCTTGCGCTGGAAATACCGGCGCATGGACTCAAGCAGGTGGGCACGGTCAAAAGGCTCGGAGGGAATTTCGTTCAGATCCCCCGCGAAGGTGGAGGCATCAATCCGCCCGACGCGATAGCCCCGGTGCGGCGTGGTCTCCCTCAGGAGCCGAAAGCGCGTAACCCCCGACAGGGTAATGGCGTAGGTGCCGTCGGCCCGCTCGGTAAAGGAGGAAATCCGCCCCAGCGTGCCCACGCCATACAGGGGCGGAACAGCGTTGTCCTCGTCATCTTCCTCCCGCCAGCGAGGCTGGATCAACCCCAGCAGGCGATTGGCAGCCAGCGCATCTTCCACCAGAGCCACATAGCGCGGCTCGAACACATTCAGCGGCAGCCGCCCTCGTGGAAAGAGCAGCACCCCCGAAAGCGGAAACAGCCCCACCTCCGGCGGCATATCCGCCAGCGTCATGTCCTGCACGCGCGGGACGCGCCGGGGAATATCATCTTCCGCGAAAGGAGAGACGCGCGTGCCCATGGCTTTATGAAAACAGCAGCGACGAAAGACGACGGCGGGCCGTCAGGGTATTGGGGTCATCATTGCCCCATGCCTCGAAAAACCGTAGGAGCTGCTGGCGGGCGGCGCCATCCTTCCAGCCCCGGTCAGCCCGGATGACGTGCAGCAGTTCGCCCGCGGCTTCCTCCCTCCGGCCTGCGGCGTTCAGGGCCGTCGCCAGTTCACAGCGGGCCTCGAAATCCTCCGGGTTGGCGGCAAGCCGCGCCTGAATACCTTCCATGGCTTCAGCCGCCTGCCGTCCCTCGCGCTTGAGCTCGAGGGCCGCGCGCGCACCCGCCACTTCCGGGGCGTTGGTAATTTTTTCAGGCACGTCGGCCAGAGCAGCAGCGGCGGATTCCTCATCGTCCAGTGCCAGCATGGCGCGCACCAGCCCACCCCAGGCGCGGGGGTTTTCCTCTTCCTCGCCAATCACGGAGGAATAAAGCTCCGCCGCCACGTCCGGTCGTCCGGTTTCCAGCGCGGTATCGGCTTCGTGCAGGCGTTCGGTGGCGGGCAGGGTGCCACCGCCACTGGCCTTGAGCACGGTTTCGATAAATTTCTTTACGCCGCTTTCGGGCAACGCGCCCTGAAACACATCAAGGATCTGGCCTTTCCAGAACGCCGCCACCAGCGGAATGGACTGGAGCGGCAACCCGACCTGCGCAAGCTGCGCCGCCAGCGCGCGGTTGGCCTCGATATCGACCTTGACCAGCCGCACCTTGCCCTTGGCCGCGCGCACGACCTTTTCCAGCACGGGGGCAAGCTGCTTGCACGGCCCACACCAGTCCGCCCAGAAATCCACCAGAACCGGAACCGAACGGCTGGCCTCGATCACGTCGTTGATAAAGGTTTCCTGCGTGCCGTCCTTAATCAGATCCGCCTGTGCGCCTGCCGCATCCGGCTGGCCGATCAGTTGTTCCATCGGTTCTGTTCCCTGCTCTGGCCACGGTGCGCCGTGGCGTGTCTGTGCTTGCTGTCCTAGATGGGCAATCTTGCCCGACAGGGCAAGGGCTCAGAAGGTCGCTTTGGCAAGGATTGCACGCAACATCATTCTGGCCCCATACTAGGACAAAACAGGAACAGCGGCAGGGCGTTCAATGGCACAGTCAGCAAAACGGCGCAAAACCGGGACCACCCCGGAACAGGACACCCCCAAGCAGGACACTCCGGCGCAAACTGCCCAGAGCGGGCAGGAGAGCGCAGCCCCGTTGCCCTCCGCCCCCGGTGCACAGGCACAGATGACCCCGCCGCAAAGCTGGGGGCCGCAGGCCATCCGCGTGCGGGGCGCGCGCGTGCACAACCTCAAGAATATCGACATCGACATCCCGCGTGATCGGCTGACGGTCATGACCGGGCTTTCAGGCTCGGGCAAATCCTCTCTGGCGTTCGACACCATCTATGCCGAAGGCCAGCGCCGCTACGTGGAAAGCCTGTCCGCCTACGCCCGCCAGTTTCTGGAACTCATGGGCAAGCCCGATGTCGATTCCATCGAGGGGCTTTCTCCCGCCATTTCCATCGAGCAGAAAACCACCTCCAAAAACCCGCGCTCGACGGTTGGCACAGTCACCGAAGTTTATGACTACATGCGTCTGCTCTGGGCGCGGGCCGGCGTGCCGTATTCCCCCGCCACGGGCCTGCCCATTGAGGCACAGACCATCAGCCAGATGGTGGATCGGGTTCAGGCGCTGCCTGAAGGCCTGCGCCTGATGCTGCTGGCCCCCGTTATCCGCGACCGCAAGGGCGAATACCGCAAGGAACTTCTGGAACTCCAGCGCAAGGGCTTTACCCGCGTGCGGGTGGACGGCACGCTGTACGATATTGGTGAAGTCCCCAGCCTGAACCGCAAGCTGCGCCACACTGTGGAAGTGGTGGTGGATCGGCTGGTCATAAAGGACGGTATCCAGACCCGTCTGGCCGACAGTCTTGAAACAGCGCTCGGCCTGTCCGATGGCATTGTCTATGCCGAGGAAGTGCGCCGCGACGGCAATGAGGAAGAAGCCGAAAAGCTGGTGTTTTCCTCGCGCTTTTCCTGCCCGGTCAGCGGTTTCACGCTGGAGGAGATCGAACCGCGCCTGTTCTCCTTCAACGCGCCGCAGGGGGCCTGCCCCGCCTGCGACGGCCTGGGGTCTGAAACCTTTTTCAACCCGATGCTGGTGGTGCCCGATACGCGGCTTTCGCTCCGCAAGGGGGCCATCGCCCCGTGGAAGGATGCCAAATCTCCCCTGCTGGAACAGACGCTGGAAAGTCTGGCCGCACATTTTGACATCGACATGGACACCCCCTGGCAGGATCTGCCCGAGGCCGCGCGCACCGGCATTCTGGATGGGGTGGATGAAAGTGTCGTGTTCACCTACCGCGAGGGCCGCAAGGCCTACGCCGTGACCAAACCATTCGAAGGCGTGCTGAAAAGCCTTGAAAAGCGCCTGCGCACCACTGACAGCATGTGGGTGCGCGAGGAGCTCTCGCGCTATCAGTCGGAAAAACCCTGCCATGCGTGCAACGGCGCGCGGCTCAAGCCCGAAGCGCTGTCGGTACGCGTGGCCAACGCCACCATCGCACAGGCATCGGATCTGCCTATTGGCGAGGCGCTGGACTGGTTCGGCAGCGTGCTGCCCACCCTTACCCCCCAGCGCGCGGATATTGCGCAGCGCATCCTGCGCGAAATCACGGAACGGCTGAAATTCCTTGATAATGTCGGGCTGGATTACCTGACCCTCTCACGCGGGTCGGCCACGCTGTCGGGCGGGGAAAGCCAGCGTATCCGGCTGGCCAGCCAGATCGGCTCGGGCCTGACAGGCGTGCTGTATGTGCTGGACGAACCCTCGATCGGGCTGCACCAGCGCGATAACGAGCGGCTTCTGGGCACGTTGCAGCGGCTGAAGTCCCTGGGCAACACACTGATCGTGGTGGAACATGACGAAGACGCCATCCGCAGTGCTGACTGGCTGGTGGACATGGGGCCGGGTGCGGGTCTCAACGGCGGGCAGGTGATTGCCGCGGGCACGCCTGAACAGGTCGCCCGCGTGCCCGAAAGCCTGACCGGGGCCTATCTGTCGGGCCGACGGCGCATTGATGTGCCCGCCACGCGCCGCAAGGTGGACAAGAAGCGCCAGATCATCCTTGAAGGCGCGAGCGGCCATAACCTGCGCGACGTGACCGCCAGCTTTCCCCTTGGCACCTTTACCTGCGTAACTGGGGTTTCTGGCTCGGGCAAATCCACTCTGGTGCTGGACACGCTGTACCGCGCCCTTTCGCGCCAGCTCATGGGCACGGCCACAACCCCCGAACCGTACCAGCGTATCCGAGGAGTGGAACTGCTCGACAAGATCATCGACATCGACCAGTCCCCCATCGGGCGCACGCCGCGTTCCAACCCCGCCACCTATACCGACCTGTTCACGCCTATCCGTGACTGGTTTGCTGAACTGCCTGAAAGCAAGGCGCGCGGGTATAAGGCCGGGCGCTTCTCCTTCAACGTCAAGGGCGGGCGTTGCGAGGCCTGTCAGGGAGATGGGCTGCTCAAGATTGAAATGCACTTCCTGCCCGACGTGTACGTAACCTGCGATACCTGCAAGGGCGCGCGCTACAACCGCGAAACACTGGAAATCCGCTTTCGAGGCAAGAGCATTGCCGATGTTCTGGCCATGAGCGTGGATGAAGCCTATCCGTTCTTTTCTGCACAGACGCGTATCCGTGACCGGCTGGCCATCCTGCAGAAAGTGGGGCTGGGCTACCTGACGCTGGGCCAGCAGGCCACCACCCTGTCGGGCGGGGAAGCACAGCGCGTCAAACTGTCCAAGGAACTGGCACGGCGAGCCACGGGCCGTACGCTGTATATTCTCGACGAACCGACAACCGGCCTGCATACCGAAGACGTACGCAAGCTGCTTGAGGTGCTGCACGCGCTGGTGGATCAGGGCAATACGGTGGTGGTGATCGAGCATAACCTTGAAGTGATCAAGACCGCCGACTGGATTATTGATGTCGGGCCGGAAGGGGGCAGCGGCGGGGGACGCATTCTGGTCGAAGGCACACCTGAGACCGTTGCCGCCTGTGCCCAGAGCCACACCGGCCGCTTTCTCGCCCCCATGCTTGCCCCTGCATCCCAGACGGCGGAGGGCTGACTTCATGCCTGCCGCCCTCTGTCCGCCCCGCGTGCCCCTGACGCGCCCCCTCCGAAACAAACCTCCCCGCGCGTTATGGGGGGCCGTGTTCGCGCTCATGGCCGGACTTGCCACCTCCGCCCCCGCCCATGCCGCCGGCGCGGACTGTGGTCAGTTGCCCGCCTCTGTGCAGTTCGAACAACGAACCTGGACCGAAATCCACGACGGGCTGGCCTGTGGTGTCACCACGGTCATCATCCCCGTAGGAGGGACGGAGCAGAGCGGACCTTATATTGCCGTAGGGAAACATAACGTGCGCGTGCAGGCGCAGGCTGAGCTCATTGCCCGCACCGTGGGCCAGACGCTGGTTGCCCCGGTCATGGCCTATGTGCCCGAAGGCGGCACAAAGCCGCGCACCAGCCATATGCGGTTTGCAGGCACGCTCAGCATCCCGCCGGATGTGTTTGAAAAACTCGTGCTTGCCGCCGCTGAAAGCCTGCGCGTGCAGGGCTTTACCCTTGTCGTGCTGCTGGGTGATCATGGCGGCTACCAGACACAGCTCCAACAGGCGGCCGATACGCTCAACACTGCATGGCGGGGGACGGGGGCCAAAGCGCTGTACGTCCGGGCCTATTACGATGTCCTGCCCCACCAGTATGCCGACTGGCTAAAAAAGACAGGCCATACGGGCGAGGTCGGGCTTCATGCTGAACTGTCAGATACGTCGCTGATGCTGGCGGTTGACCCCGGCATGGTGCGCCAGAAGGCGCTGCGCGCCGGGCCACCCCCATCGGCCGCACAGGGCATTTACGGCGGCGATCCGCGCGGGGCATCGGCGGCTCTGGGTCAGCCGGGACTGGACATGCAGGTTCAGGCCGCAACAAAGGCCATAGAGGCCGCGCGGGACAGCCATAAACCGTAAAGGGAATTTAAGGTCCGCTGAATGGACGCTCACCGCGCCGCCATGCTAGACACAGCAACGGTTTTTCGGGGCAAGGGCCCCGTAAGGGACAGCCTCGCAAGGCGCGTACAAAAGGCATAACGTCATGGGTGTAAAACGGTATCTGGCATCGGCGGCGGCCCTGACAGGGCTTATCACCGCAAACGTCGCACTGGGCGGGCAGGCGGCCCACGCTCAGGAATGGAACTGGCAGAGCGATCTTTCCCGCCCTGTCAGCAACGCCCCCGCCGCACCGCAAGCCGCCCCTGCGGCAACGGCACCCGCTACACAGGCCGCCACTGCTGCAGCGCAGCAGACAGGCAACGCGACCACCGCAGTCAAAACGCAGGCAACCGCCGCCACAGTCGTACCCGCCGCTCCAGCAGCGGCCCCGACGGCAAAAGCGGCAAAGACGGATGATGTCCCGCTCGCGCCCCTGCCGGCACAGGCCTTAACCCACAGCGACCCGACGCAGACCATTCCGGGTATGCCGCCCGTCATCGACCCGCACAACTTGTACAGCGAGACCACCTCCAGCCATATCGCGCCGGAAGTGGCGCAGGATCTCGCCCGTGTTTACGTGCCCAATCTGCGCTCGAACGATGTTTACGTCATCGACCCGGCCACCAATAAAGTGGTGGACCGCTTCAAGGTCGGGCGCGGGCCGCAGCATGTCGTGCCATCATGGGACCTGCGTACGCTATGGGTTACCAACAATGCCGAAGGCAGCACCAACGGCAGCCTGACTCCCATCGACCCGCGTACCGGCAAACCCGGCGCGGCGGTCACAGTGGATGACCCCTACAACATGTATTTCACCCCCGATGGCCGCTCCGCCATCGTTGTGGCCGAAGCCCGCCGCAGGCTCGATTTCCGCGACCCGCACAGCATGGTGTTGCAGGGCTCGGTGGAAGCGCCGCACTGCGCGGGGATCAACCACGCGGCCTTTTCAGTTGATGGGCGCTATGCGATCTTCACCTGCGAATTTGGCGGCTATGTCACCAAGATCGACACGGTCAACCGCAAGGTGCTGGGCTATCTCAAGCTGACCTCGGGAGGGATGCCGCAGGATATTCTGGTCTCGCCCGATGGCCACACGTTCTACATCGCCGACATGATGGCGGACGGTGTGTTCCTGGTCGATGGTGATACGTTCCGCCAGATCGGGTTCATCCATACCGGCGTGGGCACGCACGGGCTGTACCCCTCGCGCGATGGCACGCAGATGTATGTAGCCAACCGTGGTTCGCACCTGATCCATGGCCGCCCGCACAGCAAGGCCGGAGGCGTGTCCGTCATTGATTTTGCCACCAACAAGGTTGTGGCCAACTGGCCCATTCCCGGCGGCGGCAGCCCGGATATGGGCAATGTCAGCGCGGACGGCAAAAGCCTGTGGCTGTCTGGCCGGTTTGACGATGTGGTGTACCGCTTCGACACCCAGACCGGCGCCGTCGTCAAGATCCCTGTCGGGGCGGAACCGCATGGCCTGACCGTGTGGCCACAGCCGGGCCGCTACTGCATTGGCCATACCGGCATCCTGCGCTGAGCAGAGCCCGCCCTTACCAGCCATACCGGCGGGTAAGGGCGGCATTTTCTTTACAGGACTTGTCTTGTCCTCATTCCAGTGCCACCTGAATAGGCCTGTAAGACAACAACACGGCACACGCCCCACTGATCGGAACCGGCACGTATGTTCATAGAAACCGAAGGCACTCCCAACCCCGCCACACTCAAGTTCCTTCCCGGACGCGCTGTCATGGGAGACGCGGGGACGGTTGATTTCATTGATGCCGATACCGTAGCCGGACGCTCCCCTCTGGCGGATGCCCTGTTCGCGATCCCGGGCGTGGCGCGGGTCTTCCTGGGCAATGACTTTGTTTCCGTCACCAAGGCAGAGAGCACGGAATGGGAAGACCTGCGCGCGCAGGTTCTCTCCACGCTGATGGATCATTTTGTGGCGGGGCTGCCCATCGTAGCCGATGGCGCGGGCATTACCGAAGACGCCATCGCCCCCGAGGATGTTGAAATTGTCACCCAGATCAAGGAACTGCTGGATACGCGGGTGCGCCCAGCCGTTGCTGGCGACGGGGGTGACATCGTTTTCCGTGGCTACCGCAACGGTGTGGTGCGCCTGACCATGCAGGGCGCCTGCTCGGGCTGCCCCTCCTCTCGCGCGACACTCAAGCACGGTGTGGAAAACATGCTGCGCCACTACGTTCCGGAAGTGGTTTCTGTCGAGCAGGTGGACTGAGCGACCATGGCGGACGAGCGCGACGTGCAGCAGACAGACGGGCAGGGTGCCGCCCCGGCCCATGAGGCCACACCGGACAATACGGAACCGGGCGGCGTCGCGCCGGAACACGCCGCGCCCGGCCTCTCCCTGCCGGACGGCGCGCTGGACCAGTCCGCCCTCGACCAGCTTTTTACAACCGCACGCACCCCGCGCCGCTGGAGCACCCGCCCGGTGGCGGACGATGTGCTGCGCCAGCTCTACGCCCTTGCAAGCCTTGGCCCGACCTCAGGCAACTGCTCGCCCGCGCGGATGGTTTTCCTGAAAGGGACGGACGCACGCGAACGCCTGCGCCCCGCCCTTTCGGCAGGCAATGTGAATCGCGTCATGGGGGCTCCGGTCATTGCGATCGTCGGGCACGACCCGCTGTTTTTCGAGCAGTTGCCTTTTCTGTGCCCCGGTGAAGACCTGCGCTCGTGGTTTGCGGCGGATGTCGGCCTGTCGGAAGAAACCGCCTTTCGTAACGGCACGTTGCAGGGGGCTTACGTCATCATGGCGGCAAGGGCGCTGGGGCTGGATGTCCTGCCCATTTCAGGCTTTGACCAGTCCATGGTGGAAGATGCCTTTCTGGCGGAAACAGGCTGGCGGGCCAATTTCCTGCTCTGCCTCGGCCATGGCGATCTGACCGGCCTGCCCCCTCGCGCGCCGCGTCTGGATTTCGCGCAGGCCTGTCGCGTGGTGGACTGAAACATGGTCAGCCGTTTTCTCGTACTCGACGCCAGCCCGGCCGGCGACGCCGCCAGAGGTCTGGCCGCCTGCCTTGAGCAGCACGATCGCGCGCTGAACCTTGTCAGCCAGTGCGAGGAAGCCGGAAAGCAGGCGGCGGAGGGCATCAACCTACTGGCGGCCCGCGCGCTTGATCAGGCCGGATGGCAGGATTCCGCCACCACCGCACCGGACTGTGTTGCCGTCGTGATCGGGCCGGGATCGTTTACCGGGCTGCGCGCCTCATGCGCCGTGGCGGCAGGCTACGCCCTGGGTGTCGGAGCCGAACTGGTGGGCGTGAGCCGCGCCGAGGCGCTGGCCCCGGCGCTGGATGCCGAACTGGCCCGCCATGAGGGGCTGGCTGGCTGGCTGCTTGTCACCTCCGCCCGCCGGGGCCGGGTTTTTGTGGAGGATAATCAGGGCGGGTTACGCGCCATCAGCGTGGCAGACTGGCAGCCCCCGCCGGGCCGCTGGCTCGTGGCCGGAGACGCCGCCGAAGCCCTGACATTCGATGAGCCCGTGCGCAGTGCCGCCGGCGCGCCAGACCCTGAGCAGATTGCCCGCGCAGCCCTCCGACGCCTTGCGGGCGAATTGCCGCCGCGTCAGGCCCTGCCCCTTTACGTGGATCCGCCGGAAGCCAAACTCCCCGCTGACGGATTGCGGGCCGCCCCCGTCTGACCATGCAGGTAACGCTCCAGACCGTGGGTGTGGCCCACGCTGCCGTGCTGGCCTGCCTTCATGCCGCCTGTTTTCCCCCACCGGAGCAGTGGGACGAAGCCGCTATGGCGAGCCTTCTGGCCTCTCCCGGCGCGACAGCCCTGCTCGCCTGCCAGCAGGATGAGCCGGTCGGCTTCATTCTTTTTCGCTGTATCGCGGATGAGGCAGAAGTTCTGACGCTCTGCGTCCTGCCCGCCAGCCGCCGCCATGGTGTCGCACGCTGTCTTGTCGAACAGGCGCAACAGGAAGCCGCGCGGGCAGGGGCCGAACGTCTTTTTCTGGAAGTTTCCACGCATAATCAGCCTGCCAGCCGCCTGTATGAACAGGCAGGCTTTACCCGGCAGGGCCTGCGCCGCCGCTACTATGCCGATGGCAGCGACGCGCTGGTGCTGGCCAGCACCCTCCCCAATACCCCGCGCGCCTGATCAACGACCACGCAGCCGCCCATTTAATCCAAACGGGCAGGGCCAACTGACGCCTCCTTACAGAGCGCGCGCGCCGATATCCTTACGCCAGTGCGCGCCATCCCATGAAATGGCGCCTACAGCCGCATAGGCCCGCTCACGCGCCTGCCGCACCGTATCGGCCAGAGCGGTAACAGCCAGCACGCGCCCGCCTGAAACCACCAGCTCTCCCGCCATGTTGCGCATGGTGCCAGCCTGATAGACCTGCACGCCTTCCATGGCGGCTGCATTTTCCAGCCCATGGATAACCGCGCCCTTTTCCGGTGCCATCGGATAGCCCCGCGCCGCCATGACCACGCAGACAGACGCCTGACTGGAAAACGACACCGACACGCCATCCAGCTTGTCATCCGCCAGAGCGGAAAGGGCAGGCAGCAGATCAGACTGCAAGCGGGGCAGCAGGGCTTCGGCCTCGGGATCACCAAAACGGACGTTATACTCGATCAGGCTCGGGCCATGGTCCGTCAGCATCAGCCCGGCGAAAATCACGCCCCTGAAGGGCGTACCACGCCGCACCATTTCCCGCAGCATGGGCCGCACGACCAGATCGAGCGCGGCTTCCTGTTCGAGAGGACCAAAGCCTTTGGGGGGAGACACCGCGCCCATACCGCCGGTATTCGGCCCGGTATCACCATCGCCCACGCGCTTGTGGTCCTGCGCCGCCCCGATCAGATAGGCGGTCTCGCCCGCGCAGAAAGCGAATAGCGAGACTTCTTCTCCCACGAGGCAGTCTTCAATCACGACGCGCGACCCGGCGGCCCCCAGCGAACCACCCGTCATCATGTCGGTAATGGCAGCCTCGGCTTCTTCCACGGTTGTCGCCACAACAACGCCCTTGCCCGCGGCAAGGCCATCAGCTTTGACCACGATCGGCGCACCGCGCTCACGTACATAGGCGATGGCGTTTTCCGCCCGGTCAAAAGACTCCCACTGCGCGGTGGGAATTCCCGCCGCATCGCAGATTTCCTTGGTAAATTCCTTGCTGCCCTCAAGCTGGGCAGCGGCCTGTGTCGGGCCAGCGCAGGGCAGGCCCACGCTGGCGCAGGCATCGGCCAGACCTTCGACCAGCGGCGCTTCCGGGCCGGGCACAACCAGATCAACCTGCTGTTCCAGCGCGAACGAGACGAGAGCGCGAATGTCCTGCGCGCCGATCGCCACGTTGACACCGAGCGCTTCCGTGCCAGGATTGCCCGGCGCGATAAACAGCGTGGACAGATGCGGTGAACGCGCCAAGGTCTGGGCCAGGGCATGTTCCCGGCCCCCGGAGCCAACCAGTAATACGCGCATTCTTTCTCTCCCGCTGTGTCGTTGCTCTTTCAGGGCGTGCGTCTGTAGCATAGGTTAAAGCCATGCACGAAAATTTTGAACCGTCCCGCTCTTTCTCCGGCCAGGCTCCGTCTGACAACGGGCCGGGAAACGCCGCCTCGGGCGGTAATGTGCCGGAATACACTGTTTCTGAAATATCGGGCGCTATCCGCCGCACACTGGAAGGCACCTTCGGACGTGTGCGTGTGCGCGGGGAAATAACCGAGTTCAAACGCTATCCTTCGGGCCATCTGTATTTTTCGCTCAAGGATGAACAGGGCAAGATTTCCGGCGTGGTCTGGCGTGGCTCCGTCTCCCGGCTGGGGCTGGAGCCCGAAAACGGGCTGGAAATTATCGCGACTGGCAAGATTTCCGCCTATGGCGAACGCTCAAGCTACCAGCTTGTTGTCGAACGGATGGAATATGCGGGCGAAGGGGCTCTATTGGCCCGGATTGAGCGCCTGCGCCTCAAGCTCGGGCAGGAAGGCCTGTTCGACACCGCCCGCAAAAAAGCCCTGCCCCTGCTGCCCCGCGTGATCGGAGTTGTGACATCGGCACAGGGGGCGGTCCTGCATGATATCCGCACGACTGTGCTGCGGCGCTTTGCCCGCCCTATTCTGGTCTGGCCCGTGCCAGTGCAGGGGGAAGGGGCTGCGAACAGGATCGCCGCTGCCATATACGGGTTTGACCAGCTTGTGCCCGACGGGGCCATACCCCGGCCCGACGTACTGATTGTCGCGCGCGGCGGCGGTTCGCTGGAAGACCTGATGGCCTTCAACGACGAAAGCGTCGTGCGGGCAGCGGCGGCCTGCTCCATTCCGCTGATTTCCGCCGTAGGGCACGAAACCGATACGACACTGATCGACTTTGCCGCAGACCGCCGCGCCCCCACCCCCACGGCGGCGGCGGAAATGGCAGTACCCGTCCGCACCGAACTGCTGGCGGATCTGGGCCACCGCAACGCCCGCGCGCTAGGCGCGCTGGCCCGTCTGCTCCAGACCGCCCGGCTGAGGCTGGACCGCGCTGGCAGCGCCCTGCCTGATCTGCCTGGCCTGCTCCAGACTGCGCGCCTGCGCCTGGATGAACGCGCGCACCGTCTGGAAAGCGCCCTGCCAGCCCTGACCCAACGCAGGCGCGCGGAACTGGTACGGGTGGAGCGCCGTATGCCCGCGCTTGAAACACTGCTGGCTGCGCGCACGACCCGCCTCATGGCTCAGCAGGCTGCGTTACAGGCCGCTTTTGCCAGCACGCTGCAACGCCGTGTGGCCCGTCTGGCAGGCCAACGCCTGTCCACCGCCCCGCTTGCCGCCCTGCTGCGCGAAAAACGACTGGCCCTTTCCGGCATGGCAGGACGACTGGACTCAGTCTCTCCCATGGCGGTTCTGGCACGCGGTTATGCGCTGGTCAGCCGTGATGGCCGCCCGGTAACAGGGGCCGCCGAACTGAAAAGCGGCCAGCATGTCACCCTGACCTTTGCCGATGGTACGCAGGATGCCACCATTGGCCGTACGGCCCCGGCACAGGGTGTACTGGATTTTTGAACGAAATAGGCCATCACGCGCAGGCGCGCATTGAACCCGGCCTGTACACGGGTCTATGCTGCCAAGGACTGGGCGTTGACACCACGAACCGGAAGCCGAACCATGTCTCTTTTCTCATCAGGCAACTCCACCATGCAGACACGTATCCGGCACCGGTTACTCCCGGGCGTAGTGAGCGGCACGCTGGTACTTGCCCTGAGCGGCTGTACGCAGCAACCGCAGGCCAGTCGTATCGTACCGCAGACATTTGGCCCGCCCGCTCAGGCGGCCCAGACCATGGCACCTGTCAGTTCGTCCGACACCGGCAAATCGGCCAAACAGAACGACCCAGCCGCCCCGCGTGACACCCCCCTGTGCGGCACAGCAGCGCGTGAAGCCATGGCCATGGCCGTGCAGAACTACCCCCAGCCCCTGACATCGGGTAACAGTTGCACCCAGAACACCTGCTATAATACCCAAACAGGCACCTATATCGCGGCGGATGGCACACAGCGCGTCTGCCGCTAAAACGCTTTAAAAATCTGCTTTCTCATCCTGTTTGACAGATGAAAGGATTTTTCCTGTTTTCATGGAAAAATCCTTTCTCTTTCCGGGAAAGAGACTGTCATGGTTTTTCGTGAATATCTTTTTTATGCCATGTGTTTTCACGTAAACGCATTTCTGTTCGGATCATTCCTGTAGGAAAAAAGAACAGAAAAAACTGTTTTTCCTTATTGAAAACCAAAGCCTTTCAAAAAAACTCTCTGCCCCTCCGCCCTGCTCAAAAACCTGCCAGCCCGATAGGCAGGCCAGCACCGCCCGTAGGGCAGAGCGTGCAACCGCCGGGGTAATCGCTGTCTGTTTCATGGGGAAAAAAGGGCATAAAAAAACCCCTGGCCAAACCGGCAGGGGTTTCAATATTGGTGGAGCCAATCGGAATCGAACCGACGACCTCCTGAATGCCATTCAGGCGCTCTCCCAACTGAGCTATGGCCCCACACTCTATGCCGCCCGGCATATTGGTCTCTTTGGGGGAAACCACCGTGCGTGGTGGAGCTATTACCGCCTTCCGAACAGGCTGACAAGCCATTATTTTTAGGGCAACAGCACTTTCATATCCCGCAGGGCGGCAAACAGCGGCAACAGCGGCAATCCCTGTATGGTAAAGCTGTCTCCGCGCACCTGTTCAAACAGATGCAGACCCGGCCCTTCCAGCCGGTAAGCTCCCACACAGGACAGGCAGGCCGCACCTTCCAGAGCCAGATACTGCGCAAGGAACGAATCAGAAAACGCGCGCATACTTAGATACGCCTGCTCGACATGCTGCCAGACAACCTGCCCACCCCGGCTCAGTACGACTGCCGTGTGCAGGGTATGAGTACGGCCGCGCAGGGCTTCAAGCTGGCAGGCCGCCTGTTCCAGCGTCAGTGGCTTGTCGTACCAGCGCCCTTCACACGACAGCATCTGATCAGAGCCAATCACCAGTGTACGGGTATCCGCATTGATCGCCAGCGCCTTGGCCGTGGCCAGTTCCAGCGCCGTATCATCGACGCCGCGGCCCAGCGCCTGCGCACGCTCACGGATAGCCTGTTCGTCCACCTCCGGTCTGACACTCTCAAAAGCCAGACCGGCATTTTCCAGCAGCCTTTTCCGGGCGGCAGAACCACTTGCCAGCAGAAGTGGCGTGCCCCTGTCCTGTAATGGAGTCGGCTTTAGTACTAAAGCAGTCATGGAATCGAGTCTCTTTCAGGTACTGGCGTGTCGGAGGGCTGTGAGTACTTTCCTGAGTACCGGGGTACATGTGGACTGTACGGGAAACAGAACAGGGCCGTACCGAGTACCGGGCACAACCCTGCAATATCATGAACGGGTGAGTTGTACACAGGCTCGGTTTGAATAATTCGGGATAACCTTCGAAAACCCTTGTTTTGCAAGACCCTACAAACTGTACACACTGTGGGAAAAACGGGGTACGTTTTTGGAATACCGGGTACCCCGTCATCCACAGTACCCTTAAACCATATCAAACTCTTTTCTTTCTTTTTTATAGGGAATGGGGCGTGGACAGGGCGAACAAAGACGTGCAGGACTTCAGACCATGACAACGCAAGCTTCCATTCCCTCCGCCAAACGTCTGCTGAGAACCCTCAATGGTGAGGCACTCTGGCCGCCGCCGATGTGGCTGATGCGCCAGGCTGGCCGGTTTCTGCCGGAATTCCGGGCCATGCGGGAAAAAGCCGACTTTCTGACCCGTTGCATGACGCCGGATATCGCAACGGAACTGACCCTCCAGCCGATCCGCCGGTTCGGGATGGACGGCGCCATACTGTTTTCCGATATCCTGATTTTGCCCTGGGCTATGGGGCAGTCCCTGCGGTTTGTTGCGGGAACCGGCCCGGTGCTGGGTGCGATCCGCTCGGAGCAGGATCTGCTTGCCCTTGACCCGGCACGCATAGCCGAGGCGACGGCCCCGGTGCTCGAAACCCTGACACGCCTGCGGGCCATTCTGGACGGGCCGGACGCCGTTGGAGTGGCAAAACCGGGCGGCACGACACTGCTGGGGTTCACCGGCTCGCCCTTTACGGTGGCGTGCTACATGGTCGAAGGCAAAGGTTCGCGCGAATTCGCCATCACCCGCGAGATGGCTTTCAGGGAACCCGCCCTGTTTGACAGGCTGATTGCGCTGTTGACGGAAACCACCGCCGACTATCTGTGCGCGCAGGTTGAGGCCGGGGCCGAAGCCGTCATGCTGTTTGATTCCTGGTCCGGCCTTTTGCCCCCTTCCGAGTTTCGGCGTCATGTCATTGCGCCTACACGGCAGATTGTGCAGGCCGTCAAGGCGCGGCACCCACATGTGCGGATTGTCGGCTTTCCGCGTCTGGCGGGGGTGATGATCGCGGAATACGCGCGTGAGACCGGGGTGGATGTGGTCGCACTTGATACCGGGGCCGACATGCGCACCGTAAGCACGCTTCTGCCGGAAACGCTGGGCGTGCAGGGCAATCTTGACCCCGTGGCTGTTCTGGCCGGTGGCGAGGCCATGCGGCGTGAGGCGCTGGCTATCCGTGAAGCCGGGCGGGGACGAGCGCATGTGTTCAACCTCGGCCATGGCGTGCTGCCGGAAACGCCTGTCGAACATGTGGAAGATCTCGTGCGGACTGTAAGGGAAACGCCATAATGGTGCAGGATGCCGGGACACGCTCCGTCGCGCTGGTCATCTTTGATTGCGACGGCGTTCTGGTGGACAGCGAGGCCGCGACCTGCGGCCTGTGCGCGCAGGCCGCGCGGGACGCAGGCATGGTCGTGTCTGATGAAGACAGTATCGAGACCTTTTCCGGCATGGCGCTGCCCCTGATCCGCACCATGATCGAGCGGGAAACCGGCTCTACGCTTGCCCCGGACTGGACAGCCATGATGCAGGCCCGTTTTGTTGCCGCCATGGAAAAAGGCGCCCGCCCTGTACCGGGTGTTTACACCATGCTGGACACGGTGCGGGCCATGGGGCTGCCCATGCGGGTGGGCACCAATTCCTCCATGGAGGAAATGACGGTCAAGTTCGCGGCCACGAATCTTGGCCCCTATTTTGGAGACCGGATTCATTCCGCCGTCGATGTGGGGGCTCCCAAACCCCGGCCGGATATCTACCTGACCGCTGCCCGGCACGAGGGGGTTCCCCCCCATGCCTGTGTGGTGCTGGAAGACAGTCTGCCCGGCGCACAGGCCGCGCTGGCCGCGGGCATGACCTGCGTGATGCTGGTGGAAGCCGGAAAAAACCCGCCAGATCTGTCCGGCGTGCTGCGGATTGAGCATCTGTCGGAGTTTCCCGCCGTTCTTGAACGGCTGAGTGGACAAGGATGACGGTCTGATGGTGATTGACGCTCTTCTGCCCTGGATGCGCTGGCTGCTGGCGTTTCATATCATGTCCGTCATGGCCTGGATGGCCGGGCTGTTTTATCTGCCGCGGCTGTTTGTCTATCACTGTCAGGTCGTGCCGGGCACAGCCGAAAGTGAGCGTTTCAAGCTGATGGAGCGCCGCCTGCTTCGGGCCATTACCACCCCGGCCATGCTGTCGAGTTTCCTGTTTGGCGGACTTCTGGTGCTGACACCGGGAGCGGTGGACTGGCACGGCGGGTGGTGGCACCTCAAACTGCTCTGTGTGGTGCTGATGGCGGGTTTTCATGGCCTATGTGCCCGCTGGCGGCGTGATTTTGCCCATGATGCCAATACGCGGTCCGAGAAATTCTACCGTTTCGCCAATGAAGTGCCGACCCTGCTCATGATCGTGATTGTCATCATGGTGGTAGTGCGGCCATTCTGACTGGCCGGGTGGTTTTTCTCCGTTTTGTTAAGCGTGGCTTGAGCCATGCCTGATCTGCCTTATGAGGGAGAAAGTTCGAGAATGTCCTCTATCGCACGCACGATTGCCGTTTTCTGTGGTTCCCGGCTGGGAAACGATCCGATTTACCAGAATGTAGCCGAGCAGGCGGGCGCAGTACTCGCCCGTGAAGGGATCAGACTGGTTTATGGCGGTGGCGCCAACGGGTTGATGGGGGTTGTTGCGGATTCCGTCATCCGTGCCGGTGGCGAGGTGACCGGGGTTATTCCCGAATTCCTGACCGTGCGTGAAAAAATGCACGAATGTGTGTCGGAACTGATCGTTACGACCTCCATGCACGAACGCAAGCAGATCATGTTTGCCAGGGCGGAAGCGTTCTGGATTCTGCCCGGCGGTTTCGGCACATTTGACGAGATGATGGAAATCCTGACATGGCGGCAGCTTGAGCGGCACGACAAGCCCATTATTCTGGTGAATACCGCCAACTGGGGCGAGGCGGTTGTGGCCATGCTGGAAACGGCCGTGCGTCAGGGCTTTGCCTCGGAACAGGCGCGCGCGCTTTTGCAGGTCGTACCGGATGTTGAAACCGCGCTGGCGTGCTCGGTCTGGCAGGAGCGCAGTGCCCCCGTGCCGGTTGATACGCTGTAAGGCTGTAAATCTGCTCTTGCCTGACGGGCCTGAGCACTGTATAGCCAGCACACCGCATCGGAGTGTAGCTCAGCCTGGTAGAGCACTGTGTTCGGGACGCAGGGGCCGGAGGTTCGAATCCTCTCACTCCGACCAGGTATTTTCCCGCCTGTTGGCAGGTGGCCCGTAAGGGGCCAGCCTTCCTGCTTAAATCCATTCTACCCCTTGCCACAGGGCATAGGGTGGCACCCCTTCGGGGCTTGGTGTCAGGTGGATGTAATAGCCATCCAGTTTTTCAAGCAAAAGACACTGATCAACCTCGCGCACAGCATCTACGTGCTGGTGTTCGTGTCGGTTCAGCAGGCTCTGGCGTGCCTTGTTCTTGGCTTCGGCTGATGTTGCGGCAACAAAAAAACCGAACTCATGCTCTTCGGCCAGTATGCCCGGCCGGTATCCTCCCATATTGACGAAATAGAGACGCAGGTCAGTTTCAGGCCTGTCCGTGCTCAGGCTGACCCTGTAACCGTCTGCCCATTCGATCAGGCCATAGGCATCAATATGCAGGGAATCCCGTGCTCCAAACCAGTGCCGTGCCAGTGTCGGGTAGGTCTCTTCGGGGTTGGCGCCGATGGCGAACTGTATGTCGTGCAGTTCCAGATTGGCACCGGGAGCGCTGCCGCCAAGGTAGAAAGCATAAAGGTTCAAGGTCATGGGCGGCCCTTCCTGTCTCTGTCGTCGTGGGGCCTGTCGCACAGGCTTTTACACAAGTGTTTGGCGACTGGAGCGGCGCGTCAATCTCTGAGGTGGCTTTGTGGTAAAAACCCACGAAAAAACCCGGCCAGAGAAACTGGCCGGGTTTGGTCTGCTGGTGCCCTGTTCTGTCTGGCAGGGGCGAGGCTCAGGCCTGTTCGGTGGCGGTGCTATGCTGACCAACCAGCATGGCTTCCCAACGGTGCATGTCGGCTTTGCGATCCGTGCAGATACCATGGTTGATATCTTCAAGACGCAGGGCGGCATAGGAACCAAGCGCTATGCTGGACAGGAACGCTATCAGCGCCGTCATGCCCGGAATGGACAGCACATAATCGCTCCAGACGCCGGATTCAGGCAGGGACTGCCACAGATACAGCGAAAGCCGCGTGCTGTCGGAAAAATCCTGATGGCGGACGTTCAGACCCGAATGAAAAACGGAGAACTTCAGCCCACACGCGATGAAAACGAATGTCGAGCATATGGCAAGGCTTAACGCTACGAGCCATAAGGAGATGAAGGTTGCTTTTTTCAGTACCATGGGTCCGGCCTCCTAATTATGCGGTGTTAGGGGGCAAAAGCAGCGTTGTTTTTTTATTGTTTGCCGCTTTTCCGTTTTTATTTGTGTATAGCAGGTATGCTTTATTTGCAAGATAAATCAGCCTGTGGAAGCCGGAGTCGCCATAGGAAAACCTCGGTTTCATGGAAGTTTCATTCATAAATGCCTATGTGTAATGAGACACAAAGAACAGCGGCTACTCCGGCTCTGGTGGGTTACGTGTCTGGGCATTACGGGATCAGGAAAAAGGTGGTGCGCTCATGAAACGGGCTGAACTGGCAAAACGCGCGATGATTGCCCTGTTGGGCGTGGGCCTGTGCGCTGCGGTGCCCGGAACAGGGCAGGCACATCCGGGTGGCCCCGGTGGTGGTGGCCCCGGTGGCGGAGGTGGTCCCGGCGGGGGGCCTGGTGGCGGTTTTGGAGGCCATGGAGGCCCCGGTGGCTGGGGCGGTGGTCCCGGCGGTGGTGGTCCGGGAGGCGGCCCTGGCGGAGGCTGGGGTGGCGGCGGTGGCTGGCACCATCACTTTAACGGCGGTTGGGGCGGTGGTTACCCTCCCATGGGTTGGTGGGCGCCTGATTACTATGGTGGCTGGAACTACCCGGCTTATGGCTGGGGATACGGTGGCTGGAACGACCCGTGGATCAGCCCCGGCTGGGCTGGCTGGGGATGGGGCTGGTCTGCTCCGTTCATGTTCGGGGCTGCTCTGGGCACGTCGGTTGGTAATATTGTCGTGGTTAGAGGCAACGGTCAGTCCATCGGGAGCGGGGCCGTTGGTGGTGCCTACTATAATGAAGACGGACAGTATGTCACATCGCAGCCAGTGCAGGCCGGAGGCATGACCTCCTATCCGGTTTATGCCGTGCCGGGCGGCTCGCAGAGCATGACACAGGTGAATGGACAGGCGCCCTTTCCCTCACCCGTTTACACGGCCACGCCCGGTGCGACACAGGGAGACCCGACAGTCGTGCACTGTGCGAATGGGCGGTTCTTCAATGTCATGACCCAGAGTTGCGACAGCCCGTAAGGAGTAATCCGGCCCGGCCGCTCGAAAAGGCCGGGCTGGATACGGGTCAGTTCTTGCCCGGAAAATCAGCGCCTTCAAGCGTGAGAAGCCAGGCTTTATCGTCCACCCCGCCATCGCCTGAATAGCCACCCAGCCCCTGAAGGGAAACGACGCGGTGGCAGGGAATGAGAATGGGGATAGGGTTACGCCCTACCGCCTGTCCGATGGATTGCGGGCTGCCGCCAAGCTGTGCGGCCAGCGCCCCATAAGTTACAGTCTGTCCTACGGGGATGGCGCATAACGCTGCCCACACCTTTTTCTGATAGGCGGTACCGAATGGCGCCATGGCGAGGGGGAATGCGCCTTGGGCCGCAGGGTCGTCGAACCATGTATCCAGCCAGGAACAGGCCTGACTCAGCAAGGGAGTTTCGGTCTGATCGCGTCCCCAGCCCCAGTCCAGAGAAATAATGGCGCCGTCTTCTTCCGAGAGGGTCAGTGGGCCGAGGGGGGAGTGTAAGGAAAGCTGGGGCATGGTTAGAGAAAAACCTTCCGGGTAAAGCAGGGCAGGGCCGCGCACAGTGTGATGAGGCCGCAAAGTACCGCAGGCGGCAGGATCGTGCCACGCCAGCGGGCTTATAGGCATCTTATCATTTTTTTGAATCTACGACTGGAGCAGAAACTGCATTAGAAGCGGTGTTGCATAATGACAGACAGCAGCAAAGGGGAGGCCACGTTGGGCTACCAGGGGGAAGAGACTATTTTTGCTCTGGCCAGCGGTGTGGAGCGTGCCGCCATTGCCGTGATGCGTGTCAGCGGCAAGGGCAGTGCCGCCTTGCTGGAACAGCTATGCGGGCGCCTGCCGCCCCCGCGCCATGCCAGCCTGAGGCGGCTCTGGCGTGATGCACAGACCCGCGAAACCGAGTTGGATCATGCGGTGGTGTTGTGGTTCCCCGGCCCGGCCAGTTACACGGGAGAGGACGGGTTTGAACTGCACCTCCATGCCGGGCCGGCGATTATCCGGGCGGTGTCGGATGTGCTGGTGGATCAGGGCGCGCGGCCTGCGGAGCCGGGGGAGTTTACCCGCCGCGCGGTGGTAAACGGCCGTATGGACCTGCTTGAGGCGGAAGGCGTTGCCGATCTGGTTGCGGCGGAAACAGAAGGTCAGCGCAGGCAGGCTCTGGCGCAGACCGATGGTGCGTTAAGCCGCATGTACAAAGGATGGGCCGACCAGCTCAAGCAAAGCCTTGCCTGGCAGGAAGCCCTGATCGATTTTGCGGATGAGGAACTCCCCCCCGAAGTTGAACAGGCTCTGCTGTCGCGCATGGCCTCCCTGCTGGCGGAGATGGAGCAGCATATAGCCGAAGGCCAGCAGGGCGAGCGGATCAGGGGCGGGATGATCTTTGCCATTGCTGGCCCGCCCAATGCAGGTAAGTCGAGCCTGCTGAACTGGCTGGCCGGACGTGATGCGGCCATTGTCTCGCCGGTCGCGGGGACAACGCGCGATGCGCTTGAAATCGTCACCACCCTTGCGGGGATACGGGTCACGTTTATTGATACGGCGGGCCTGCGTGAGACAGAAGATGCCATCGAGGCGGAAGGGGTTCGGCGGGCATTGTTTCACGTGAAACAGGCCGATTGTGTTATTCAGATGTTTGCAGCGGATGCACCGCCGCAGACTGTGTTTCCCGGCGCTGTTCTGGTAGGAAACAAAACCGATTGCGGGCGTGTGCCGGAATCGGTCGAAGATGTGCCGGTTGTGGCCATAAGCCTCAGAACTGGAGATGGCCTGCAAGCCCTGCGGGCCGTGCTGGAACACCGGGCCGAAATGCTCACGGCGTCTTCCTCCGGTATGCCTTTGCTGACACGCGCCCGCCATGCGGCCGGTGTCAGGGAAGCCTGTGAGCATCTACAGGCCGCCATGCAGCAGGACTGGCCCGAAATGCGCGCCGAGGAACTGCGGCTGGCCATGCGGGCTTTGGGACGACTGACAGGCGAAGTCGGGGTGGAAGATCTGCTGGATGCGATATTCGGGCAGTTCTGCATAGGAAAATAGAGGGCTGAGCACACAGCCCGGAAGAGGGAAAAGGTCAGGATCATGCAGGCGGGTTATGATGTCATTGTGGTGGGCGGCGGCCATGCGGGGTGCGAGGCCGCTGCCGCTGCCGCGCGGTGTGGCGCGCGCACCGCATTGCTGACCCATCGCCGGGCCACGCTGGGGGCCATGTCCTGCAACCCGGCCATAGGAGGAATTGGCAAGGGACATCTGGTGCGTGAAATTGACGCGCTGGATGGGTTGATGGGCAAGGCGGCTGACCGCGCGGGGATCCACTTCAAGCTGCTCAACCGCTCCAAGGGGCCAGCCGTCCAGGGGCCGCGCGCGCAGGCGGATCGTTTTCTATACCGCACGGCTATTCAGGATATGCTGGCTGAGCAGGCCGGGCTGGAGATTGTGGAAGGGGCTGCGGCGGACCTCCTGTGCGATGCGCAAGAGCGCGTGTGCGGCGTGGTGACGGAAGATGGCAGGCAGTTGCAGGCCGGCGCGGTGGTGCTGACAACCGGCACCTTTCTTGGTGGCGTGATCCATGTTGGCCACGAAAGCCGCCCGGCTGGCCGTATTGGCGAGGCCCCATCCATCCTGCTTGCCCAGCGGCTGAAAAATCTGGGCCTGCGTATGGGGCGGCTGAAGACCGGCACGCCCGCGCGGATCAGGCGCGAAAGCATCGACTGGGAGAGCCTCGCGCGTGACCCCGGCGATGCCGTGCCCGAACCGTTCAGCCGTATGACGCGGGCCATTACCACCCCTCAGCTTGTCTGCGGCATTACGGCCACCACGGAAGAAACACACCGGATTATCCGTGAGCACTTGCATCTGTCCGCCGTGTATGGCGGCGGCATTTCCGGCCGGGGGCCGCGCTATTGCCCTTCGATCGAAGACAAGGTGGTGCGGTTCGCGGAGAAAACCAGCCATCAGATTTTTCTCGAACCCGAAGCCCTGCCTGAGCATGAAGGGGGAGACCTCGTTTACCCCAACGGTATCTCAACCAGCCTGCCCGCAGATGTGCAGGAAATGATGATCCGTTCTATCCCCGGCCTGGAGCGTGCGGTGATTGCCCAGCACGGTTACGCGGTGGAATATGATTACGTCGATCCGCGCGAACTGACCGCCACACTGGAACTGCGTGCGGTGCCCAACCTGTTCCTTGCCGGGCAGATCAACGGCACCACCGGGTATGAGGAGGCGGGGGCACAGGGGCTTGTTGCCGGGGTGAATGCGGCCCGACGCGCTGGCGGGCAGGAGCCTGTCAGCCTTGATCGGGGTAAGGCGTATATTGGCGTGATGATTGATGACCTGACCACGCAGGGCGTCAGTGAGCCGTACCGCATGTTTACCTCGCGGGCCGAATACAGACTGACCCTGCGGGCCGATAACGCCGATATGCGGTTGACGGGGCTAGGTGCGGAGTGGGGCTGTGTTGGGGCTGCGCGGCAGGCGGTGTTTGCCCAGGATGTGGCGACCATAGACAGTGCAACCCGGCAGGCGGAAGAGCAGGGCTGGCAGCCGCAGGAACTGGCCAGAATGGGTATGAAAATCGCTCAGGATGGACGGCGGCGCAGCCTGTTGGAAATTCTGGGTTACGGCACGGATGAGGCGCTGATCAGCAGCATCGCCCCGTGGTTCATGGATGTGCCGTCGCGCGCGCGGCAGTATATTGTCACGCAGGCCCGTTATAGCGGCTATCTGGTGCGTCAGCAGCGCGAAATCCGTCAGCTTGAGGTGGAAACCGAAATCCGCTTTCCCGCGGATATGGACTTCGCAGCAGTTGGCGGCCTGAGTGCTGAAATGCGCGAGCGGCTTGAAGCAGCCCGGCCGGACAGTTTTTCAGCCGCCCAGCGGATCAAGGGTGTAACGCCCTCCGCACTCATGGCGGTTCTGGCCTATCTGCGGAAGGAGAAAATCCATGCTCGCGCGGTATGAGAACCTGCCTGTTTCACGTGAAACAGGAGAGCGGCTCGCCTGCTATGCGGAGCTTCTGCAAAAATGGAACCCACGGATCAATCTTGTCTCGCCCAGAGATATGGAGAACCTGTGGGAGCGGCATATTCTGGATAGTCTGCAACTGCTTCCTTTGTTAAAAGGGCACAAGTGGTTTACCGATATGGGGTCAGGCGGGGGGTTCCCCGGTGTCGTGCTGGGTATCGCGGCAGATATTCCCGGCGTGCTGATCGAGGCTGACCAGAGAAAGGCAGCGTTTCTGCGTGAGGCCGCCAGGGTGAGCGGTGCCCAGCTTGAGGTTGTGGCGTCCCGGCTGGAGCAAGCACAGGTGCCTCCTGCCCCCGTGGTGACAGCCCGAGCACTGGCGCCACTCAGTCGGCTGCTTGAATGGGCCTTTCCTTTGCTGGAGGCCGGAGGACGCTGCCTGTTCCTGAAAGGGCAGCAGGCCGCACAGGAAATCAGGGAGGCGGAACAGGACTGGCGGATGGATATCCGAACCTATCCGAGCCAAACCGCGTCCGATGGCGTGATTCTGGAAGTGAGTAATTTCAATCGTGTCAGATAAAAAAACACAGACCTGTCGTATTCTTGCCGTTGCCAACCAGAAGGGTGGGGTGGGTAAAACAACCACCTCTATCAATCTGGCGGCGGCTCTGGCCGCGGGAGGCGCGCGGGTTGTTCTGGTTGACCTTGACCCGCAGGGCAATGCCTCGACAGGGGTGAGCGTTGCGTATGATGCCCGCAAGGGCGGTACATACGGGCTGCTCATGCTCGAAAAAACCGCGCACGACCTGTTGCAGCCCACCGAGGTCGCAAACCTGTCCGTTATTGCGTCCGATACGGAACTGGTCGGGGCGGAAATCGAACTGGTCGATGCGCCCGACCGCGAAACCCGTCTGCGGAACGCCCTTGCACCGCTTCAGGCCGAGGCGGATTATATCATCATAGACTGCCCGCCCAGCTTGGGGCTGCTGACGCTGAATGCGCTGGTGGCGGCTGATGGCGTGCTTGCGCCGTTGCAGTGTGAGTTCTTTGCTCTTGAAGGGCTGGGCCATCTGGTGCGCACCATCGGCAGCGTGCGGAAAAAACTCAATCCGGCTTTGAAAATGGCTGGTATTGTGCTGACCATGTATGACCGGCGCAATAACCTGTCCGAACTGGTGGCCGCCGATGCCCGCAGCTTTTTCAAGGATGACGTGCTGCAAACCGTCATTCCCAGAAATATCCGTATTTCCGAGGCGCAGAGCTATGGCCAGCCTGTGACTGTCTATGACAGCCGGGCCAGCGGTGCCGCAGCCTATCAGGCACTGGCGGCTGAAATCATTGAGAGGACAGCATGAGCGGAACCGTAAAAAAAACAGCCGCCCGCCCCAGGCTAGGCCGTGGACTTGCTGCGCTTCTGGGTGATGCAGCCGTGGCACAGTCCGTCGCAACGTCAGCCGTCCAGGCGGTCGGTAAGGCTGCTTCGGAGCCTGGGGCGCAGCCTGTCGAGACAGCGCGGGTGATGGGGGTTAGCGCTCTTCCGGTGGAAGCGCTGGTGCCGGGGCCTTTCCAGCCGCGCCAGGATATGCACCCCGAAGCGCTGGAAGAACTGGCCCAGTCCATTCGTGAACGTGGGATTTTGCAGCCCATTCTCGTCAGGCCGGACCCGGCTCAGCCGGGGCAGTATCAGATTATTGCCGGTGAACGCCGTTGGCGGGCCGCACAGCTTGCGCAGTGCCACGATGTGCCCGTGCATGTGCGAGACCTTGATGAAGCAGACGCCATGGCGGCGGCGCTTGTGGAAAATCTGCAACGCGCGGATCTGAACCCGGTCGAAGAAGCCGAGGGGCTGAACCGCCTGCAGGAGGAATACAACCTCACGCAGGAAGACCTGGCCAAGGCCATCGGTAAATCCCGCCCCCATGTTGCCAACATGCTGCGCCTTCTGCGCCTGCCCGAAGCCGTGCGGACAGAACTGAAAACCGGAGCGCTGTCAGCGGGTCATGCCAGGGCGCTGTTGTCGCATCCTAACCCCATCGCCGCCGCGGCAGAGGTTATCAGCCGTGGCCTATCGGTCCGGCAGACGGAAGCGCTTGTGCAGAAAGCCCTAAGCCAGCCCGGTGGCACGGCGGTGGTACCGGTGGACAAGGTGGCTAAAGATTCCGAAATTAAGGCGCTGGAGCGTGATCTGGGGAGTCGGCTTGGATTGCGGGTGGCCGTGAAATTCAACGGACATCAGAGCGGTTCGCTCGAAATCCACTACAAAAATCTCGACCAGCTCGATGTTGTGCTGGCTTTGTTAAAATCTTGATTTTTATGGCTTGTGCAAGGGCGGAAGAGGTGTTAGAAAGCGCCTACTTCAGCCCGAACAGGCTGTAAGGGCGCATAGCTCAGTTGGTAGAGCAGCTGACTCTTAATCAGCGGGTCCAAGGTTCGAGTCCTTGTGCGCCCACCAATCTTTTCCTTAGGTTTTGGTGGTTTTAAGGTTTCAGGCTGGCAGGGTGTCCAGCCTTCCGGAGTCAATCCGGAGTCATTTGAAACCGTCTTTTCTAGGTCGGCATGGGGCAGGGTTCTTTCCTGCCAGCGATTCTGTCACCCGAAAAATATGACGGTCTTTCCCCCCCCCCCGACTCTCTGTGTGTCTTTTTGCTTCAATTTCGCGGATGCAAAAATTTGGTTATGGCGCGGTCCCGGTTCTCATGCCTGTGAGAGATTGAACACCCCTATCCCTATGGGTGTCTCCGCTGTTTGAAAAACTTGATTGTTTTCAAGTGGCAGAAAAAAATCCGCGCGTGAGCCTGATGCGGTTGCGGTGCCCAAGGGCATCCCGACTTTCCGATAGCCCCCGGCCTACGAGCCTAGGTTAAGATATGCGTTTTACGCATGATCTTGGCCGCGTCACACCTTCCCGTTCTTACCACCCCTACCCAAAAAAAGGTGTATCAGGTGTAACAGGTGTATCACTCTGGATAAGTGACTGATTTACTTTGATAAAAGTGATACACCTTTTTTGTTCTGGCTGTTACACCTGCCGAAAATAGGTGTATCACTTTGAAAGCATAAATGGCTGTTTTCTGCCATTTATAGGGATGTTGCCGCTCTAAACGGCTGGTTTTCCCTGTTTTTTGACCCTTAAAATGCACATTTTTCGTTATGCTTTTGGTGCATGGCTCGGCCTGTTTTAGCCCTGAAATGCTCAAAAATCGGAAAAGAAACCCGCGCGCTGCCCGCGCACACCACGCACGTCATGCCTGCAGCTCACGCAGGCTCAGCCGCATCCTTGCAGCGATAAACAGAGGCCCGGCTTATACCAAGGCGGCTGGCAATCTCGGTGGCGCTCATACCCTGCTCCATAAGTGCCTGCACTTCGGTAGCCTGATTGCGGGCCGTGGGCTTGCGCCCTTTATAACGTCCGTCTGCCTTGGCCTTGGCTATGCCTTCCATCTGGCGTTCCCGGCGGAGGTTTGTTTCAAACTCGGCAAACACGCCCAGCATATCCAGAAAGGCTTTGCCTGCTGCTGTGCTGGTGTCCACGGGCTGTTCTGTGCAGCGCAAGGCCGCACCCTTTGTCTTGAGTTCCATCATGATGGTTTGAAGGTCAGCAATGGAGCGGGCCAGCCGGTCTATGCGTGTGACGACGAGCACATCGCCCCGCTGGAGGAAGGCAAGCAGGGTTTGCAGTTCTTTCCTGCCGCTGGTGCTCGACCCTGAAACTTTCTCGGACCGAATGACCGTGCACCCGGCTACGGCAAGGGTCTGCTCCTGAATGGTCAGGTCTTGGTCAGTCGTGCTGACTCGCGCATATCCGTAAATGGTCATTCCGCGTCTCGTTTGTCTCAATAGGGTTTAGACTTTCTCTTTTATGTGTCTCAAAAATAAAAAGCAACTCATTTGAGACGCAGAAAACCGCCAAAGCACTGTCTCACAAATTTGTCTCTATGGGGTATGCCCCAAAGAGACAGCGCGAGTCATGCTGCTGGCGCATACCGAGGGCAAGAACTGGATAGGTGAGGGCCTGACCAGCCCATATCTTTCTGTTGAAGGTTTGTGCGCTGTTAGCGTATATGTGCTGTATGACTGCAAGCCGAGAGTTTGAGTGGGATGATGCCAAGAGCGACCTGTGCTTGCAGGAACGAGGCTTTAGCTTCCCTGATGTTATCCGCATTTTTGCAGGCGATGTGTTCGAGCGGCAGGATAACAGGAAAGACTACGGTGAAATTCGTATTCGGGCCGCCGGTTTGATAGAGGGCGTGCCGTTCATGGTGGTTTATACTCTACGGGCCGGTGTCACGCGCATCATCTCTGCCAGAAAGATGCACGCAAAGGAGTGGAAGAAATGGCAAGAATGACCCTTGGCCAGATCATGTCCCGGCCATCTACGATTGACTGGGATAAGGTCAACGCGACAACTGAGGCAGATATTGCCCGCCATGCTGCACAGGACGGCACGGAAAGCCAGACAGGGCTTTCCATGTCCTATCCGGCCCCGGCAACTGTCCGCCGCTCTTTGGGGCTGACCCAGAAAGCCATAGCAGAACTGGCGGGGGTGCCACTGGCTACGTGGCGGAACTGGGAGCAGGGCCGCGTCTCTCTTGACCCGGCGGTTAGAACGCTTCTCAAGGTTCTCCTGAAGGAACCTGAAGCTGTTAGGCGTGCTGTCGCGGCCTGATTTCGCTGGAGGGAAAAACAGGTAAGCTCCCTCCCTCCGGCTATTACAGGTCACTCATTGCCGGTGGAGAGTGCCAGAATGTTTCCTGCCACCACATAGAGCCGGATATTGCCAGCTTGCCCCGGTGGGCGGACAGATTGCGAGAACTTGCCCTCTTTATCCGGTATCAGCACACCACGCTCGGCCAGCGCCTTGGTTGCGTCCCGCAGGTTCAGGCCCGCCAGAGCCTCACGTATCCCCGAGGACGTGAGCATATAACCCCAGCCCCATTGCCCCTCTTGCGTTTTGGCCCAGCGCCGCCAGCCTGCTTGGTTCTGTGTGCGGTATCTCTCTGGCGGTGGTTTGCCTTCATCCCATGATTGCGGGAGTTCTTCCGCTGTTCTGTCCACCCAATCCTGAAAGCGGGATGCACCATTGCGGGCAATGAAGTCGCGGAGCTGCTGCACGGCCTGTTCATCCTCCCTCCGGCCAGAAGTGCCACGCGCCCGGAGCCAGTCTCCAAAACACAGGCCAACCAGCACGTCTGCTGTATCTGCATCCCAGCCGGTTAGGCCGAAGGAGGTCGCCAGTTCACCGCCTACGGCAATCATGGCAAAGCGCCGGGCAACAGAGCGCACCTGTCCTGAGGCACGAGGCCAGTTTTGCAGGTATCCGGCGGCTATGGCCTCCAGACGGTCAAGCAGGCGTTCCCGTAACGGGCGTATGCCTTCCTCCGCCATAAGGGCGGTCAGGCGCTCCAGAAAGGCCCGAAAGGGTGCGCCGTAAAACTGCCCGCAGGCATTGCCCAGATGGTCCGCAAACTCCCCAGCGTTATCCAGATGGTGCGTGTTCTCAAACAGGCCCATACCGGCCCCGGCATCGGCTGGCACGTCAGCGTAGCGCACCTCCATGCCAGCTTTGGTGGCCCGGCCAGCCTCGCGGTTCACATCATCCAGTGTTTTTTCGCCCGTGGACAGGAACAGCACCCGCCAGCGAGCAACTGCCCGAGCAGAGCCTGTGCGGCTGGCACGGACTTTGCCTTGTCCGTTGGCAAGCATGTAGGCCACATCGCCAATTTCTTTCGGGTCAAGCTGGCCTATTTCGTCCAGCGGTAGCAGGGCATCACAGCTTGCCAGCGCAACACTTTCCAGCCCGCTGGAGGTAGCGCGCCAAGACCGGGCATAGCCTTTGGCACCGGCATCTGCCGTGCCACCGCACACGCTGGAGGCAACCAACAGTGCTGTGGATTTACCGGCCCGGCTGGCACCAAAGAGTGACACACCGCCACCATCCAGACCCAGCAGGCCAAGCAATGGTGCCGCGAACGCAGCCGATACAGCCAAGACAAGGCGACTGTTGCCCCGGCACAGCAAACCTATGTGCTGCTGCCATTCTTCCACCGTGCCAGATACGTCAAACAGATCCGTTTCCGGTTCGGCTGTTTGCAGCACAACGCGTTCGTCCATGTTGCCGTAGGTGCCGGTTGGCAGCACATACGCCCGGCCAGACGGCAGTGTATGCCAGCCAATGCGCCCGACCGACTGCGCCCGTTCTGGTGTGGAAATGCTGCTTAACCAGTCCGCAAAGGCGGCCTTAGCTGCCGGGCTGGATGAAAGCGTAAGCCCTCCGTCTGCAAGCTGGCTCCGCAATTCGCCACAATCGCCACTGAACAGGCTACGCGGAAACGCCTGTTCATGCTTTTGCCCGTCCCGGTCAATCCAGCTCAGCAGGATGCCCCAGCCTTTGCCATCTGGCCCGCGTGTTTCGGCTAGGGCTTCAATAGGGCCGGACAGTTTCATATCATTTTTGGTGCTGTCGGCTGCTTTTCGGAACAGGCCAAAGTTATCAACGAAAAAGCGGCCGTCCTCTGTTTCTGTCCGTCTAGCGGAGGGCTTGCGCTCGGTGCTTTTATTCTTGCCGTTTTTCAGTTTGATAACTTTGGCACCCGACAAAGCTGCCCGCACACCTTCACGGCCTGTTCCGGCCTGTGCTTGGTTCGTTTCGGAGGACATCGTTCCAGTCTCCATGTTCGATTTCTGGCACGGCGAGCCGAACCGTGCGGTCCTGCTGTGCAAATTGGTGAAGGGCAGCTTTCAGCGCCTTACGCGCTGCCGGGTTTCCGGCGTCGTTATCAGCTGCCACAATAATTTCAGTGATGGTGTCAGGCAGTTTGACGGCAGCCATGTTGCTTAGGCTGACAGAGGCCAGAACACGGTATTCCGGACAGGCAATGGCACAGGACAGGGCTGTTTCTATGCCCTCCGCCAGAATGGTCACATCCCCATCCGGAGCCATGCCAAGGGCTGCACCAGAGGCACCACGCCATAGGCGGATGCACCCGCCTGCAAAACTGCCCAGCACCTTTTTGGCATTTGCCAGATCAGCCTTGCTCCATGCGCCGGAGGGTGCCTGTGCCAGCCATGTGCGGTGCACCGCGACCATTTTACCCGTTGGCCCACAGATAGCGGCCAGCATGGCAGGTAAAGGGCGTTGCACCTCTGCACACCACACGCCGCTATGGAAGCGTAACGCGCCCGGCGCACGGCCAAGCAAGCGCAGGTCTATACCACGGCCAGTCAGATAGGCTTCAACTGGAGTGCCAGCAATGCCGGGTGCTGCGTCCTGCCACAGCCGCCGCGCCTTGGCTCGGCGCTGTTGTGCTTCCCTGTCCAGTTCGGGACTATTCAGTTTTTCTTGAACCGGAGGGCGCTGAACGGGGGCATGTGGCGCGTTGTTCGCCAGCCCCAGCCATGTGCTGGCCCATGCCATTGCGTCTTTGCGGTTATGGCTGAACAGGCAGGCGGCCACAAGGTCGAGAGCATCGCCACGCTCCCCACTGGAGAAGTCACACCACAGCCCCCGCCGTGCGCCTGTCAGACGCACGGCAAGGCTTTGTCCCGGCTCTCCAGCTAAAGACCCCACGCGCCATTCCGCACCGTCCTTTTTGCCATGTGGCAGCAGTTCAGGTGCAAGGTGAGCAATGTGGTCTGCCAGAAGCCGGGCCAGTTCGGAGGCGCTAGGCCGCCGCATGATGCACCACGGACATGTAGTCTCTCAGGCATGGCATCGGGCCAACAGCGCCGCCACGTTGCCATGCAAGCATATCTATCTCAAAGCGAGAGCCTGCCTCTTCCTTGGCGCGGGTGTATTCAGGAAGTTCCTCAATCGAGAAGGCATGGCCTTCGGCCTGTCCGGCAAGAATTGCACGTGTTGCTTTATCCCGAGCCGCCGCGTCCTTGACGATGTTTTCCCAACCAATAGCAGTCAGCCATTTTCGGGCCTCAATGGCGCGGGCATCGTTTTCGAGACCCATCCAGAACCAGCGGAGAGCGGGAGCCAGTGGAATGAAGCGTTCTTTTGCTCCCTCCGTATGGCTGCCCTCACACAGTTCCTCGTAGCTCTGGTTGGCTACGGTTATTTTGCTCAGGTGCAACCACGCGTGCATGAGGCCATGAATGACGCCTTCCGAAGGTGGAGGCGAGAAGACACGGCTATTCTCAGTTACAAGATAGGCCGTATCAGGGTGCACGAGCGTATTGCGCTGGTGCCAGTCGATTTTCCAGAAAAAATAAAGAAGGTTGACCAGCATACCCGGCTTGCCTTCAGGCGTATTGCCTGTCCACAGCATGACAGGGGCCTGTTCAAAAGCCTCGTTCTGAAAGTCATCATCCAGATCATAGGCGTCAGTCATGCCACACCTCCAAAGCGTGTGGTGGCGTCTGCTGTGGAGCTAACAGAGCGGTTGGCGACCCATTCGCGGAGGGCTTGAACGGAATAGCCAATCCGGCGCTTTGTGAGCTGCACGAAAACCGGGCCTGAGCCGTCCAGCCGTTTACTCTGCAAGGTGCGTGGAGCAAGGCCAACCATTGCGGCGGCTTTAGCCTCTGAAACTACCAGCGGCGCTAAGGCTTCCTTGTGGTGGTGTGCAGGAAAGTGAGCAACGGTGCCCATCTGTCTTGCCTTGTCATTCTGAATTGGTGCCATTGTCGGCATTACGAAAAACTCCCCGTTTCACAGGCACCTTGCGGCATGTGTGAGCCGCTTGGTGTGTGAAGGGATGATTACTGGAGTGGGTGCTTTCAGGTCTTTTCCGTAATGTTCAGACTGAACAGTTCTGACAAAACGGAACAGTAAAGATGCCTGTTATGGAGAGGAAGGATACATTCCTTTGTGAATCCGCATGAGACGCTTGACTTTACTGGTGGCTGTGCCGCCTCCTTTTGCTCTGTCCACGACCTGCCATGCTGCTTGGTGTGAATTGGTGGCAGTGCCAGCGACAATCAGCGATTGCATTTTCTCAACCAAGCCGAGGTCATGGGTTTTATATCCCCGCGTTCTAGCGGGAAGACGAGCGACTTGAGCGGCTAGTTCTGATTTATCTGCGTCATTTAATGGTGGGACCGGGGTGTTGATCTTGACCCCTCGCCATTCGTTTGTGCTAGTGAGGATTTCGGAGCGGGCAAGGCTTACGTTGCGTTCATCCCATAGAGCGCGGCTCACTGGTTCATCTGTTTCCAAATAAACAGCTTTCAAATCACCATTTTTCATGAGTGAGCAAAAATATTTCCTGAATGATCGAATGTCATCAATGAGAGGACGGGCCTGCTGCCTTGTGGCATTCTGATAATAGCGTAGCCCAACAAGGTGCATTAACCTAGGCACTAGCTCTTGGTCACCGTAGGCCACCATGGCACACCAGATAGGTAGGCCTTCAAGGCAGGTTATCCGCACATCAAGGAAGCTTACGCCTTCTACGGTGACTTTGTTTTTATGAAACGATATTTCGCATTCAAGGGAAAAATACTGGCAAGGTATTATTTTCCATTTTTCATCCGTAATTTTTTCTTTTCCGTAAGCTGTTATCCGCCCACTTTTTAGAAGAGATTTTATGTCTTGATAGATTGCATAACGGTATTGTTCAAACTCTTGCAAGGGTGCAGGCACTAAATCTGTAGGCCCTAAGAATCCCCTTACTTTGTCTGGAAAATAAAAGGCGCGTTCCGGAATATAGCCTGAAAATATACAGTCATACATTGCTCGGCTCATGCCATTAAAATTGTCTTCTATCCAATCATCAAGAAGCGCAAAGGCATGGTAACAATCAGAAAGCCTGATACCGTTTTTAAGCCGGTCTTCCGTTGAAGGAAGGGTATACATTTCCCACACAACCGCCCCACGCCGGTTATCCCCATGACTATAGGAAGGGAGCGCGGCGGGCCTGTCATGGGGGGCAGGCGTTCGGCGGCCAAACCTAGCCGCGCTTGACCCCACGATGGGGAACAAAACGGGAATTTGCAATAGGGAACCAGCGGAGGTCTGCTGCATGGCTATCATGCTGCCGCCCCCAGCAGGTCGCGGCAGAGCGACCACATGAGATACTCAGAGTTGCCGGGGCTTAGGGTGCCGTCACTGTTGAGAGCCATTGCCGTAAGGGCCAGTCGGGCTTTGGCCTGCCAGCCTGCTAATGTGCGGGCATGGAGACTCCCGGCCTCATCCCATTTATCGGACAGGGCATCAGCTAGCTCGAGTTCCTGCGCCGTGATGTGGTCAGGTATGTCAATCACATCGCCCCATGTGTCGCATAGTTGGCAAAAGGCTGCATCGGCTTCCAGCCCTGCCCGCACCACCCGTAGCAATTCCGCATCATCTGGCACGGTAGGAGCGGCCAGAGCGGGGGCAGCACTCCCGGCAAGGGCGAGAACCCCGGCTAGCGCTGTGCGGCGGGATAAGCCGGTTTGTGTAGGGTATGGCTTGCTCATTCTGCCACCTCCGGGCTGGGGAGCAGGCAGGCCATGTAAAGTTTGGCGGGTTTGTGCTGCGGCTGTGTGTGGTGTGCCTGTTGGCCGGAGGGGGCTTGCAGGCGTTCTGGGTGCATGAAACAGACCAGAACGATCATGCACAAGCCAGCAGCTGTGAGGGCGGCTAGAGCATCGCCATGCAGGCGAGTAGGGATAAGCACTGCCAAGCATTTGCCGGGCATGGTATAGGCGTGGTTAGCCATTACCGTCTCCTGATACGAGCGGTTGTGGTCAGGCTGGTTTGGGAACTCTCACCTTCCCATTCCGGCCGCAATCAGTGATTGCGCTATAATCGCAACATAGTTAACATTGTTTTGCAAGAGAAAATCGCAACAAGGTTAATGTTTTGCTGCCAGTTCAATGTAAGATGGCCCGCGTGGCTGTTGGATGGGGTGTTAGGGAACTGGCTGAAAAGTCGGGTGTTTCTACCAACACCATTGCCCGCCTTGAACGAGGCGAAGAACTAAAAGTCAGCACAATAGAAGCTATCCGCTCCGCACTAGAAACCGCAGGGGTCGAGTTCATCCCAGAAAACGGCGGAGGGGCTGGGGTTAGGGTAAATAAAAATTTTGAAACTGCACAGAATACATAGTAGGATTTATTACAATGGCAAGACCAAGAGTATTTGTTAGTTCCACGTATTATGATTTAAAATTTCTACGATCTTCTTTGGAAGTTTTTATAGAATCATTGGGATTTGAGCCGGTTTTATTTGAAAAAGGAGATGTGGCATTTTCGCCAATTAGAGCTTTAGATCAATCCTGCTACAAAGAAGCACAGAATTGCGATCTGTTTGTTTTAATTATCGGCGGGAGATATGGCTCTCCGACTAGTAGCGAGGGAGAAGTAAGAGATACAAAAGTAGATCCGTATGTAAGTATAACTAAAAAAGAATTTGAAACAGCAAATAAAAAAGGTGTTCCATGTTTTGTTTTGATAGAAGCGGGGGTTTATTCAGAGTTTCAAACGTATAAGAAAAATAAAAATAAAGAAATAAACTTTGCTCACGTTGACTCAAAAAATGTTTACATATTTATTGATGAAATACTGTCATTAAAAATAAATAATCCTGTTTTTTCTTTCAATCACACACAGGAAATATATGATTGGCTACGAGAGCAGTGGTGTGGAATATTTAAAGATTTATTACAAAACTCCACAAGCGACTCAAAAATAAAAGATCTTCAAACTGAAATAAAAAATTTGAATCAAGTAACAAATTCTCTAAAAGAGTATCTTGAAGTGATAATTGGAAAGGTAGATTCCAGTAATGCTAAAAAAATAATAAGAGAAGAGAATCAAAAAATATCAAAAGAAAAAATGATAAATAAATTATTGGAGAATGAGTATTTCAATTTTATTTCAATAAGTCTTGGTGGTGGCTTAAATAATGCAGAAGGTCATATAGAGAATACAATAGAAAATGTTAAGGATATTGATACAAAAGAAAAGTTTTTTTCTTTTTGCGCGCAGCACCACAGTGATATTTCTGAAAGTGAAATTAATGCTGGATTTTTAGAGTTTCTAAAGCCCATGAATGAATGTCGTAAGATATTAGATCTTCCAATTGTTGAAAATAATTGAGAATTTATTATAATGTATTCGAAGTAATGCCGATATAATATCATAGGATGTTTTTTCTTAATCCTCAGATATTGAGTTTGTGAGTTCACGTATACGACGAACAAATTTTCTCTTATCCTAATGTTATCACTTCACTAATTGTTCGTGAGTCCGTTTCTTATACAGGAAGCAACGCCCAGCACATGCCCGGCCCACGCATCCAGCGCCGCTGACCGCTCCGTCAGGAACTCATGGCGCTGGTAAACGGCGGCAACACCTTTAATGGTGCCCTCCGTATGGTTCAGCACCCTATCGGCTACATGGGGGCCAATGCCTAACCGGGCCATGACAGTCACACCCGTGCGGCGGAGGTCATGCAATCGCCATCCCACCGTAGCTTGCAGGGTGGAGGGGATTTTTTCCCGCTTTTTTTGCCCACTGGTGGCCTGCTCGGCCCGTTCGTGCATAATCAGGGCTTCCAGACGTGCCACGGCAGCGGAAAAGCCGGAAATGGGCGTTCTGCCCGTGTTGGTAAACACCAAGGGCGATATGGCCCCGGTTTTTGGGTCGGTCTGCCGGTGCAGCCCTGCCAGCACATGCCGGGCGGGTTCGGACAGGTGGACAATATGGGCTTTGCCGTTCTTCGCCCGCTCCGCCGGAATGGTCCAGGTTGAAAGGTCGGGGGCTATCTCGCTCCATTGCATCCCCGCTACTTCATTCCTGCGCTGGAGGGTCAGCACCAGCAGGCGAAAGAACGGGCCAAACGGGTAAGGCAGCAGGCCGGACGCCCGCCAGAACTCCCCCAGTTCCGCATCAGACAACACCCTGTCGCGGGAGACTTCGCGCCCTTCCACTATGGCAGCAGAGAACGGGTTGTCTGGCACAAGCTCGCGCTTGACCGCCCAGCCATACATGGCGCGGCCATAGGCATGGAGTCGGCGGGCCGTGGTCGGGTGGTCCTCGGCAATTTCATCCAACCGGGCCTGCACCTCTGCTTGTGTAATGGCGTGGGCTGCTCGGCCAAGCAGGTGGGGCAGGGCGTAGCGTATGCGCTGTGGGGCATCGCGCCGGTAGCTGGCAGCCCGGTCACGCAATGCCCCGGCAAGCCAGCGGTCTATCAGCACATCCAGCGTCAGGGCATTGGCGGCAGCTTGTGCGGCCTGCTCGGCCACCTGAGCCTGATACTCCTGCACCTGTGCCTTTTTATCGCCAGCAGGGTCTCCGCCCGCCAGAACGCGGCCCCGTGCGGCCTCGGCCAGCTTGCGGGCCTGTGCCAGTGTTAAGGCTCCATACTGCCCCAGCACCAGCCGTTTGGGTTTACCGGCAAAGCGGTAGTTGAACAGGAATGTCTTGGTGCCGGTGGCGTTTACCCGCACGGCAAAGCCTTTCACCTCGCTATCGGTAAACATCACGTCCCGCTTATCTGGCGGGCAGGTGAGGGCGTCTATTCCCGATTTTGTCAGCTTCATGCGGCCCCTCCGGGGCATCTGTCACACCTGCTACACCTCACGGACTGGAGAGGTGTAGCAGTCTGATGGATAAAAAACCCAATAAAATCAATATAATATATATGAGTGTTACACCTGATACACCTATTACACCGCATTTGGTGTAACCCGGCCCGAATTTTTGGCACCTGTCCCCTCCTGCACCCGCTGATGCCGTTTTCCGGAGTCAATCCGGAGTCATTTGAAAAGGTAATCCGTGCGGCTCGCTGCGTCACGTTGCATGATCGCTTTTTTAAGACCCGCAAAAGACTGCCATTTTTTCGTCTCTTTGCGGCTCCTTGCGTCTTAACTGTATCTAGGGTTCTGTGTCTCTTAATCAGCGGGTCCAAGGTTCGAGTCCTTGTGCGCCCACCAATATTTTCCAAAGATTCAGGTGGTTTCCAGATCAAAGGCAGGACAGAGTGTCCAGCCTTCCGGAGTCAATCCGGTTTCATGTGAAACAATCGTTCCAAGCTGCACTCTGCATGGGCAGGGGTTTTCCCTTCCTGGGTTTGTCTCGGCTGAACCCTGACAGCTTTCTCTCTCTCATTATTTCTATGTCGTTTGCTGCAATGTCGCGGCTGCGAAGGCGCGTGCGCGGCGTGATGACGTCGTATCCGCAGGCGGGGCGGTTGCTCTGCATAGTCAGATACAGGCTTGCTAAATGCGCCTGACAGCCCTGCATAAATAGTCATCATATAATAAGTTTTAATAATCGAACCTTGAATACAGGTGCGGAGTAAATAAATACTGTTACAGTTCTGTTAAACGAGGGCGGTCTGATGAAAAAGACATACTATGCTTGTGCTCTGGTGGTCGGCCTTGCAGCGGCTCATGCAGTTGCTCATGCCGATACATGGGATGCGGGGATTTCCCAGCATGTCAAAGTCGCGCATCCAGCCACACCGGATACGACAAAAGGTGGGGTATGGGACGCTGGTATTTCCCGGCAGGTTAAGGTCATGCACCCCGATACGCCGGACACGACGCGTGGCGGTGTCTGGGATGCCGGGATCTCCCAACACGTGAAGGTCAAATACCCTGACATGCCGCAGTAAGCGCCGTGGAACTGGTGGTGTCGGGCGGGCAGCGGTTTGCCTTCGCCACCGGTTCAGCGCAACTGCGCCAATGTCGCAGACTGCATGACGTGGTGCGCGAATCCCGATTTCATTCGGAGACGAACGGGGCAGACAAACGGAGGCGCTGGCATGGCACCGGCTGTTCATACAGTCTGTTGGCTTTGCGGTGCTTGTCCTGCCTGACCATGTGAAACAATGGACAGGGCAGGGGAGAGTGACGGCACTATCACCCTGACGGTAGGCGGTTTGCCCCGTATAGACGGGGGCCGTAGTCTTTTTTCCAAGTTTATCATTCTGGCGGGTAATGCGGTTCGCGCATTGCCCGTCGTCCTGCGGCGTGTTTGGGTTGGTGAAGGAGCATCTGTCTGTGCATCCTTCCACCAGCCGTTTGTATGTGGTGCAGCGCGTGCGTGTGGGCCATGATTGGTTCCGAACCGTATGGGAGAATGACCAGATGATGTACATCGCCATGAACCGCTTCAGGGTTGCGCCCGACAAACAGGAGGCCTTCAAGGCCCGGTGGCTTGACCGCGAGGTTCTGCTGCGCACGGTGCCGGGCTTTGTTTCCTTCCAGTTCCTCAAGGGGCCGGAGCGCGAAGACCATGTGCTGTATGCCTCGCATACGGTCTGGGCGTCGGAAGAAGCGTTTATCAACTGGACAAAGTCGGAGCAGTTCCGTCAGGCACATGCCACCGCCGGGGACGGGGTGAAGCTGACCATCGGCGGGCCGGTGTTTGAAGGTTTTACGGTGTTGCAGAACGTCGAGGCCTGAACCCGTAGAAGCGGGATGCGGCGGGCAGGCGCTTACCCACGGTCTGCCCTCTTTACCTTCAGGCGTGTCTGGCGGACACTCCGTCCAGAATCTGGGGAGTAAAAACAGACATGCGTCAGGCAATGATTATGCTGGCGGCCCTGTGCAGCGCGGCACCCGCATGGGCCGAGGATCTGCCCTATACGGCGGATATGGCCCAGAGGCCGAATTTTTCCAAAGCGTATCACACCATGACCGAACTGCCCGAATGGGTCAGCAAGGCGGCGGCGGTTTCCACGCCCATGGGCAATATCATGTTCAATGGCAAGGCCTATCTGGTCGGGCATCTGTGCAAGCCGCATGACTGTGCCGATAACCAGCTTGAAGTTATTTTTTCACGTGACGGCGCGCAGGCCTGGGGTCTGCTGTCGCAACGGGTGGAAGGCAGACTGTACCAGATGCCGCTCGGCACGCCGGACAGCGTTCTGCTGGCGGCTATGCACGCGGCCTACCGTGCCAACAACCAAGGGATCACGCCCTAGGCACTGGTGCAGGCTGGTTCCATGGCTGGAAGCACCTCCCGGCACCTCCCATATGGGCAGACATGACACGCAAACCCGTACCCGCGCGGCAAGGGGATCTGTTCGCGTCGGTTCCTCCTGGCACTCCGCCCGTAGCCCGGACTGCATCGCCTGCCATACCGGCTGATTTATGGGACAGGCTGGCCCGCTCCGCTTTTCGCAGCCGGTTTCATCTGGGCCCGCAGGAACGCGCCTATCTGGATGAAAAAGGAGAAAGCGCGGTACTACTGCACGGGCAGGATTTTATTGCAAAACGCCTTGCTCCAGCCTACCCCGCGCGGGACGGGCGGCAGACACCGTGGAAGGGGCATCCGGTTTTTGTCGCGCAACACGCGACGGCAACATGCTGCCGGAGCTGTCTGCAAAAATGGCATGGCCTGCCCAAAGGTATCGGACTGGACGCGGCGCAGCAGGCCTACGTGCTGGCGGTGATCGCGGCATGGATCAAACGTGACAGCCAGCACGCTGTTGCTCCCAGCCTGCAGGAGGCCGGGGAGGTGTCAGGGCGTTGAGGGTTCGCGGTCCATCAGCAGGGCCGTGACAGCCTTTTTAAAGGGCGTGAAACGCTCGGCCAGTCGCAGACCAGCCTCGCGGATCTGGCGGAAGGGCGGCCCATCGTGCGTGTAGAGCGAGGCAATCCCGTTTGTGCCAGCAAACAGGGGAGCCGTGGCCATGCGATGCTGGCGCTCGAACTGGCGCAGCCCCTGCGCGCTGCCCGCATCGCCGGTGCGGGCAACTGCCGCGGCTACGGCGTCCACGAGCGTTTTCTGCCCTTTCAGACCCAGGTTGAAGCCGTGGGCGGTAATAGGGTGCATCCCCACCGCGGCATCGCCCACAAGAGCCAGCCTGCGGGCCGTGAACCGGTGTGCATAAACGCCTTTCAGCGGGTAGACATGCCGTGTGCTGACAAGCCGCATGGCCCCCAGCCGTCGGCCGACACGCTCGGTCACTTCGGCGTTGAAAGCCTCACGCGGGAGGGTTTGCATCCGCTGGATTTCGGCGGGCTCCAGTGTCAGCACCAGAGATGAGGCCCGCCCGTTGACCGGCAGCAGCGCGATGGTCTGGCCTTCGTCGAACCATTGCAGGGCAACATTGTGGTGCGCGGAATCGTGCGCCATGCGGCAGACAAGCATGGAGCGCCCGAAATCGTGGATAACGGCTCCAATCCCCGCCCGCCTGCGGGTGGGAGAGAAACGGCCATCGGCACCAACGACAAGGCGGGCGTTAATCCGGCTGTTGCCAAAATGGATCGCCGCGTAGTCCTGCCCCTGCCGGATCGTATCCACCTCGGTATTCGCCAGCAGCGTCAGCCCCGGCTGGCGGCTGGCTGCGGCAAACAGGGCGCGGCGGATCAGGCTGTTGGAAACCAGCCAGCCCAGTGCCTCGACGCCTTCGCCCTGCGTGTCAAACCGCAGAGGGTGGCGGAAGCTCCCGGTTTCCACCCTGGCTTCCTTGAGCGGGCAGACAACGGCCGAGGGAATGAAGTCCCAGGCACCGGCCTGCTTGAGCAGGCGGACGGATTCATGCGTAAGGGCGATTTCACGCCCGTCAAAACCCGGCTCTTCCCACAGGTTTTTGGGGCCGCGTTCCAGAACGGTGGTGCGCAGCCCGGCCTTGGCCATCATCAGGGCCGTGGCCAGCCCGACAGGGCCGCCGCCGACCACGACAACATCGGCCGTGCTGGAAGCCGGGGCATTTTTCTGACTGTCTGTCATTGTGCGTTGTTCCTGTCCTGCGCGAACACGGCGGGCGAGCCATCCCACATCGCCATAAACCCGGCAGGGTCCGGGCGCGATGGGGCGGGCAGCGGCGCATCCGGCGTGCCGACAAAAAGGAAACCCGCCAGCCTGTGGGGGGCTTCAAACCCGAATTCCGCTGCCAGAACCGGGTCCTCTGTTATGGGGCCGGAAACCCAGATGCCGCCAAAGCCTTCGGCATACAGGGCGTTGAGGATATTCATGGCTCCCGCCCCCACGCTCATTTCCTGCTCCCAGAGCGGGATTTTATGCTCCGGTCGCAGGTGCATACCCAACACGATGGTCATGGGCATGGTGGCCATACGCTGGCGGCGTTTGTCGAGATTGAACTGCGGGGTTTGGGGGGCCACCCGCTGGGTGCTGGCCACGACCTTTTCCGCCAGAATGGAGCGGGTCGCCCCCTGCACGATCACATAGCGCCAGGGCTGGAGCCGCCCATGGTCCGGGGCGCGCAGGGCTGTGGCCAGAATCTGCTCAAGCTGCGCGCCAGCGGGAGCCGGGTCTTTCAGCCGGTCGGTGGAAGCGCGGGAGAGAAGAACATCCATAGGCGAGGTCATGGCATGGATTCCTGTTCAGCGTCTGGGCGGGGTCGTTTCAGTAACAGTCAGGCGGTGCCGGAGTCTGTTACGCGCCGCCCGTGCCGAGTGGCCAGCAGGGTTTAGAGCGGGAACGCAGGCAGGGCTTTGCCCCCCAGCAGGTGCAGATGGAAATGGGGCACTTCCTGACCGCTGTCGGTCCCGGCATTGGTAATCAGGCGGTAGCCGTTTTCTTCCAACCCCAGCGTGCGGGCAATCTCGCCAGCGGCCTGCATCACCCCTGCGATTTCTTCTGCGGGGGCTTTGCTGAAATCCATGAATGAAACATACGGGTTGCGCGGAATGATCAGCACATGCACCGGGGCCTTGGGGGCGATGTCGTAAAACGCCAGCACCCATTCGTTTTCAAAAACGGTCTTGCACGGAATTTCGCCGCGCAGGATACGCGCGAAGATATTCTGAGGATCGTAAGGGCCTTTGCCGGTTACAGGCGTGCTCATGCGTTTTCCTTTTCTGACTGGGGCGGGCGTGGCCGTGAGGCTTTCTCGGCAATGCCGCTCGTGCCTTCGCGCCGGCGCAGTTCGGCCCACACCTCTTCAGGCGTAATGCCCGCATCCACCCACAGGACGATCAGATGGTAAAGGACATCGGCGCTTTCGCCAACAAGGTGGTCGTTACGGCCTGCCACGGCTTCGATCAGGCATTCAACCGCTTCTTCACCGAATTTCTGCGCGATTTTGTAGGTTCCGCGCGAGAGCAGGCGCGCTGAATGGCTAAGCGAAGGGTCACCGCCCTTGCGGCTTTGTACAACCGAGTACAGCCGCTCCAGCACGGCGCTGTCCGCCTCGCGGGTCAGGTCGGTTGCAACGGCGCTGCTCTTGCGTTTGGCGGGCTTCGTGGGTTTGGTGGCTTTGCCACGCTTGCCCTGATTGCCGGCCGGGCTTGCCGCAGAAGTGTCGGTTTTCTTGATCATGTCACGAAAAGTCCTGAAAGGGAGCAGGAGAAGGGCGCACGGGCAGCCCGGCCCGCGCCAGTGCCGCCTTGACCTCGGCAATGGTGAACTGCCCGAAATGGAATACGCTGGCGGCCAGCAGCCCGGTCGCGCCTGCGGCGGCGCCTTCAACAAAATGTTCGAGCGCGCCCACCCCGCCCGAGGCGACAATAGGGAGCCGCACGGCGCGGGTGGCGGCGCGCAGCAGCGCAAGGTCAAAGCCTGAGCGTGTGCCATCACGGTCCATGGAGGTCAGCAGGATTTCCCCCGCACCCCGCTCCGCCACTTCCTGACACCAGGCAATGGCGTCGCGTCCGGTCGCGGTGCGTCCGCCATGGGTGAATACCTCCCATCTGTCGGGAGCGGTCTGGCGGGCATCCACGGCCACGACCACGCACTGGCTGCCGAATTTGCGCGCCGCTTCGTTGATAAGCTCCGGGCGGCTGACGGCAGCCGAGTTCATGGCGCATTTGTCGGCCCCGGCCAGCAGCAGGCGGCGCATGTCATCCGTGGTGCGCACCCCGCCCCCTACGGTCAGGGGCAGGAAAATGCGCGAAGCGGTACGGCTGACCACGTCCAGAATGGTATCGCGGTTTTCATGGCTGGCGGTAATGTCGAGAAAAGTCAGCTCGTCCGCGCCGGCGGCGTCGTACACGGCGGCCTGTTCCACAGGGTCGCCCGCATCGCGCAGCGAGACGAAATTGACCCCCTTGACCACACGCCCGTCCTTGACGTCCAGACAGGGGATAACGCGCAGCTTCAACATGCGCCAAGCACCCGCAGAGCTTCGGCGGGGTCTACCCGCCCGTCGTACAGGGCGCGGCCGATAATCACGCCTTCAATGCCCGGCGCGTCCCGCGCGGCATCGCGCAGGGCGACCAGATGCTCCAGCGCGCCCACGCCGCCACTGGCGATGACAGGCACGCTGACAGCCCGCGCGAGATCAGCCGTCTGCTCGATATCCAGCCCTTCAAGCATCCCGTCGCGGCTGATTTCGGTAAAGATGATGGCCGCAACCCCCGCATCCTGCATCCGCAGGGCAAGGTCGGTGGCCTGCATGTCCGAGACTTCAGCCCAGCCTTCGGTTGCAACCAGTCCCGCGCGTGCGTCAATGCCCGCCACCACCTGACCGGGGAATGTCCGGCAGGCTTCGCGCACAAGGGCAGGGTTCTTGACGGCGACAGACCCCAGAATAACCCTTGAAACCCCGGCTTCCAGCCAGCGGGCAATAGCCGCCATGTCGCGCAGGCCGCCGCCGAGCTGAACCGGCACATCCGTGGCGGCAATGATTGCACGCACCGCTTCCGCATTGACCGAGGCCCCGGCGAACGCGCCGTTCAGATCCACCACGTGCAGGCGGGTAAAGCCCGCATCATGCCAGGCGCGGGCCTGTGCGCCGGGGTTGTCGGAATAGACCGTGGCATCGTCCATTTCGCCCCGGCGCAGGCGGACACACGCGCCGTCCTTAAGGTCGATGGCCGGGTAAAGCGTGAGAGGACGGGGGGAGGAGGCAGGGGGGAGCATGATTCAGTCCTGCATGGAGCTGGAGGCGGAGGAAGAAAGCTGGTCCACCCGGAAAGGCGGCGTGTCGTCCAGCGGCTTGGTGAAAAACAGGCCCCGCAGGATGTCGTCTCCCACGCGGGCATAAAACGGGTGGCTGCCCCAGAGTATGAAGCCCGCCTGCTGCAACAGGGCGATGGCGCTGGTGCGGGTTTCAGGCACATCGGCGTTCATGACGCGAAAGCCCATGTTGCGCGCAGCACTTTCCACTTCCTGCAACAGGGTGGCCCCCAGCAGGGCGCGGTGGGCATAGGGCGCCACGAACAGATGCGCGAGCGTTACGCACATGGCCTGCATTTCATTGTTGCGCGGAGAGCGGACAAGCTGCGCCCCCCCCATAATGACACCATCCTGACGGACAGCGAACAGCATACGTTCAGGCACCATGAGCAGGCCGCGGAAATAGCGTTCCAGCACCTGACGGCCCTGCGGTTGCAGCCAGTCGAAGCCGTCACCATCCAGAATGGCGGCATCCACGACTTCGCACAGGGCCTGCAGGTCGTCCTCATCCAGGTTCAGAATACGCTGAACGCGAAGTTTTTCAGCCATCAGAGGCGCTCTTCTGGTTCCCAGGCCAGAAAGTTGGCCAGGATTTTCAGGCCGACGGTCTGGCTTTTTTCCACATGGAACTGCGTGCCCGCCGCATTGCCCCGGCAGACAATGGCCGGTACCGCGCCGCCATACTCCGTTGTGGCCAGCAGGGTATCACTATCCGTGTTCCGCAGGGCATAGGAATGAACAAAATAGCCGTGCGGCGCGGGGCCAAGGCCGCGCACCAGCGGGTGTTCGGGCTGGGTGAGCGCCAGCTCATTCCATCCCATCTGAGGCAGGCGCAGGTCGGGCACGTCCATAGGGGCGATTTCCCCGCGGATCCAGCCGAACCCTTCGGTCACGCCATGTTCCAGCCCCCGCTCAGCCATGAGCTGCATCCCCACACAGATACCCAGGAACGGCGTGCCCGCCTCAACAGCGCCAGCAATGGCGTCCTTCAGGCCGGGGGTGGCATCCAGCCCCTGCGCGCAGGCAGCGAAAGCGCCCTGTCCGGGCAGGATGATACGGTCAGCCCGGCGGACTTCGGAGGGTACGTTGGTTACGACCACGGCCGCCGCCAGCCCCGCGAGTTCCGAGGCTCGAACGGCTGCCCGCGCGGCGGAGGCAAGGTTACCCCCTTCATAGTCGATAACAGCAATGGAAAGCGGCTGGGTCATGGAACCCTCCTGCTGGTCTGGTCCTCCCTGGCCGGGGCGGGCCGGGTCAGGGTGGTGCTCTGCCGCACCGGGTTACAGAACCCCTTTGGTGGAAGGGATCGCGCTCAGGGCGCGTGGGTCGGGCTCGCAGGCCATGCGCAGGGCGCGGGCGAGCGCCTTGAATGCAGCCTCGGCAATATGGTGGCAGTTGCGGCCTGCTTTCTGGTTCAGATGCAGGGTCAGCATGGCGGACATGGCGAAGGCGCGGAAAAACTCCTCCACCAGTTCCGTGTCCAGCGTGCCAAGACGGTCGCGGTCGAAGCGCGCGTCAAATGTCAGGAAAGGTCTGCCGGACAGATCCACTACAGCTTCGCATAGGGCTTCATCCAGCGGTACCACCGCGTGGCCAAACCGGCGTACGCCGCGTTTTTCGCCCAGCGCCTGCCGCAGGGCCTGCCCCAGTGCAATGCCGGTATCTTCCACCGTGTGGTGGCCGTCGATATGCAGGTCGCCCTGCACGCGCACATCCAGATCAAACAGCGCATGTTTGGCCAGGGCTGTCAGCATGTGGTCGAAAAAGCCGATGCCGGTTTCAATCCGGGCCGTTCCCGAACCATCGAGGTTCAGGGTAATGGCAATATCGGTTTCGCTTGTGACGCGATGGAGCGTGGCTTGGCGTGATGTGGTCATGATGAGCCGCTTATAGCCCAAGAGGCCGGGCAGCGCTATCGGCCTTGCGGGGCTGGTTGCTTCGGGCCGTGCCGCACATGTGGCAGGGCCGGTGGGTCAGGCTTCGGGCACGCCCTGTCCAAGGTCTTCAAGCCAGAGCCGTGCATTGCCATCCGAGGGGGCGCGCCAGTCTCCGCGAGGGGAGAGGCCACCGCCCGCCATCACTTTTGGGCCATTGGGCATGGCCGAGCGTTTGAACTGGCTGGTGGCGAAAAAACGCCGCAGGAAAACGCCCAGCCAGTGGCGGATGACAGGCAGCGCGTAGGCCGTGCGGGCATCGGGGTCAAAACCGGGGGGCCATTCGCCAGTTTGTGTGTTGGCCCACGCGTGCTCGGCCAGAAAGGCGATGCGCGTAGGGGTAAAGCCGTGCCGCAGGACATGATAGAGCGTAAAGTCATGCAGCGCATAAGGGCCGATGATTTCTTCGGTCTTCTGGCTTTCCCCTTCGGTCGCGGGAACCAGTTCGGGCGAGATTTCCGTGTTCAGCACCGTTTCGAGCACGGTGCGGACAGAAGGTGCGAACTGTCCTGAGGCAATGCACCAGCGGATCAGATGCTGGATGAGCGTTTTGGGCAGCCCGGCATTGACACCGTAATGCGCCATCTGGTCGCCCACGCCGTAGGTGCACCAGCCCAGCGCCAGTTCCGACAGGTCGCCCGTGCCGATCACCAGCCCGCCGTGCTGGTTGGCGAGGCGGAACAGGAAATCCGTCCGCAAGCCCGCCTGCACGTTTTCGAAGGTGATGTCATGCACAGGCTCGCCCTGCGCGAAGGGGTGGCCGATTTCGCCCAGCATGAGCGTGGCCGCCGGGCGGATATCCAGCGTTTGTGCATGGATACCCAGTTCACGCATCAGCGCCAGGGCGCTGTCCAGCGTTTTGTCGGTCGTGCCAAAACCGGGCATGGTGTAGCCGCGCACGGTTTCACGCGGCCAGCCGAGGGCATCGGCCGCGCGCACGGCCACCAGCAGCGCGTGCGTCGAGTCCAGCCCGCCCGATATGCCAATGACCATGCTGCGCGCGCCGCTGGTCTTCAGCCGTTGCACAAGGGCCGAAACCTGAATGGAAAAGGCTTCCGAGCAGTCCTGCTCCAGCCGTGCGGGATCAGACGGCACAAAGGGAAAGCGCGCCAGTGGCCGCCGCAGGCCCAGATTGTCCATAGGCGGGGCAAGCGTGAAGCGGATGCGCCGCCAGGGCTTTTCGGACTCCTGCATACGCGCGCAGGCGCTGAACGAGGTCATGCGCTGGCGTTCCTGCCGTAGCAGCGTGAGGTCCGTATCCGCCAGCACCATGCGCGCGCCGGAGGGAAAGCGCTCACTCTGGGCCAGCAGCGTGCCATTTTCAAAAATGGCGGTCTGGCCATCCCATGCCAGATCGGTGGTGGATTCGCCTTCTCCGGCCGCCGCGTACAGATAGGCCGCGATACAGCGCGCCGATTGTGAGCGGCACAGCATGGCGCGGGTTTCGGCCTTGCCCACGGTAATGTCGCTGGCCGAGAGGTTGGCGATGACCGTAGCCCCCGCCAGAGCCTGCGCGGTGGAAGGGGGGGCGGGTACCCACAGGTCTTCGCACAGTTCCAGCCCGAGGCAGAACCCCGGCAGGTCGGCGGCTTCGAACAGCAGATCGACCCCAAAGGGGATGGGCCCGCCGGGCAGGGGCAGGGTTTCCTGAGAGACGCCCGCCCCCGGTGTAAAATGTCGGCTTTCGTAAAACTCGCGGTAATTGGGCAGGAAGCTCTTGGGCACCGCCCCCAGAATACGCCCGCGATGGATGACGATACCGCAGTTGTAAAGCGTATGGCGCAGGCGCAGGGGCGCGCCAACCACCACAACCGGCAGCAGGTCGCGCGTGTTGGCCGCCAGTTTTTCCAGCGTGGTTTCCACGGCGTTCAGCAGGGCCTCCTGCTGGATCAGGTCTTCTATCGAATAGCCCGTCAGCCCCAGTTCGGGAAAAACGCACAGGCTGGCCCCTTCACGCGCGCAGTCCTTTGCCACAGCAAGAATCCGCTCGGCATTGGTGGCGGGGTCGGCCAGGCTGACAGGCACGGTGCAGGCCGCAATCCGGGCGAATCCCTGATGATAGAGCGAACGGAATGCGGATGAAGCCACGATCTTACCCTTCCTGCTGCCGGAATGGCTGCTCCTGTTTAGCAGGGGAAGAAACACCACGCCAACCTGCTGATGGGAACCCTCAGGGGCGGGAAGAAAGGGGAAGACGATAAAAAAGAAAGATTTTTCAATTTTCCCTCTTGCGCACATCTGACATCAGCCGTAAAAGGCAGCCATCCAATGCGGGCGTAGCTCAGGGGTAGAGCACAACCTTGCCAAGGTTGGGGTCGTGGGTTCGAATCCCATCGCCCGCTCCAGATTTACTTGTGAAGTCTGGAGCGGTTCAGGATGAAGAAAAAGTTTTTCCATCCGTGTGCATTGCGAATTCTTCTCTACGAAAAATCAGTTTAAAATGACAGGCATTCTTTACGAACTGTCCGCTTGAGGCCTGCGCTTTTCAAGCTGTGACACCCGCCCGTTTGTCGGGGGTGTTGTTCTGCGTTCATGGACAGAACAATGGTTATCGCAAACAGACATGGTGTGCGACTGCGTCCTGAGCCGTCAGCCGTCAGCCGCCCGGTGTCCGGGCTCAGAGTGCCGACGTTTGATTCTCAGCCCTGTCGACCAGAATCGGGATATGCGGCCGATTTTTATCCGTGAACGGGTTGGGCAGATTGCGGGCCTAGAGATGCAGGATGATGAAAATGCCTGATAATGAGACGGCGGATATCATCCTGTTCTGAAAAAACATGGTTGTGCAGGGCATGAACGCTTTCATGCACGGCGTAAAAGCGCTTCTGGCGTGGTGTGCCTGAAGAAATGACGGTGCCGACAAAAATGCCGTTTATTTCAAGAATGATTGAGTCACGCATGGTCTTCTGTCCTGGGACGGGAAAAATCAGCTCCCGGCCAGATGCAGCGTTCAGCCGGGGAAAGGGAAAGCCTGATGGGTCTGTGCGGCGGCACATCGTGGCGTGCATGACATTCGTGTTGTGGTCATGGGAACTTTCCTGACGGCGTGGTGTTAACGCGCTCGATGGTTGTGGCACGCTTTCTGCGTGCCAGTCGAACGAATCTTTGTAGTGATTTATTTTATTAGTCAACAAAAAATAGTGGCATTAATAAAATACAAATCTTCCACCCATAAATGTGGCTTCGGTCTGTTTCAAGAAGGGGATCTTGTCTGCTGGAGGAGATTATTACGAAGAAAAAACAGGCAATAGAGATGCGGTTTTTGCAATAATTAAGGAGAACAGAACGAGTAATTAATTTATTTTTTACGGACGCACATCTCGTCTGCCTACGCCGCTCAAGGCTGAGACGGAGTTCAGAAAACGGCGATTTTCACAACCATTATGTCGTGGGCGCGTGTGAATACTGAGGAATGACACTGCCCTTTCTGCTGTTCCTGTCGGAAAGAATCGAAACCGGGCGCATTTTTGGGTTGGTTTTTAATCCAAACATGACTACAAGCCCATAAAGTATCGGCGTCATGGCCAGGTAATTATTTTCTCTAAAATTCTGTCTGAAAAATAGGGAGCCAGAAACTCGATGAGCAAAGCCTTTATTGCGGCGGTGATCCAGGATTCGATCAACTGCACCGGCGTTGCCGCTAATCAGGCCGCCAATGATCTGATTGACGCGATCGTGCAGGAACTTAAGCGTGAAGGCGGTTTTACCCTGCCTTCCTTTGGCACGTTCACAGTTCGCAAGACGAAGGCCCGTAAGGCGTTGAATCCTCGTACGGGTGAGCCGGTCAAGGTCAAGGCAGGCAAGACGGTGCGTTTCAAGGCCAGCCCGAACCTGAAAAAGGCAGTCTGACGCCTCCGTCATTCTAGCTGTTCAGGCAGAGCATATAAAAAAACCGCGCTGGTTTCTCAATCAGCGCGGTTTTTTCGTGTCCTGACATCAGAGTGACGATACGTGCCGCCGTGTCAGGCGGTTCAGCTATCGGGGGTAATATCTTCCAGCCGATCGAGTTTGCGCAATTCCGGGAAGAGGAACATCCAGCTTGCTGCGACCAGCAAGGTGCCGATCCCACCCAGCACGACAGCGCCTACAGGGCCGGTGAGGGACGCCAGCATCCCGCTTTCGAACTCACCAAGCTGGTTGGATGAACCGATGAACAGCATGTTCACAGCGGAAACCCGGCCACGCATTTCATCCGGGGTGCCAAGCTGCACCAGGGCGCCGCGCACCATCACGCTCACAACATCAGCGCCCCCCAGTATTGCCAGCATGATAACCGACAGCCACGCTGAGCGTGACAGGCCGAAAAAAATGGTCGCAAGGCCGAAAATCCCGACGGCCCCGAACATCCACAGCCCCGCGTGGCGGCCCAGCGGGCGACGGGCCAGAACGGCGGCCACCATCAGCGCCCCTACGGCTGGTGCGGCCCGCAAGAGGCCGAGGGCGATCGGCCCTGCATGAAGGATATCGGTTGCAAAGACCGGAAGCATGGCAGTGGCGCCGCCCAGCAGCACCGCGAACAGGTCCAGAGAAATCGCGCCGAGCATGGCGGGTTTGCGCCGCAGGAAGGCAATGCCGCCAAAAACGCTCGCCAGCGTTGCGGGCTGGCGGGCCTTGGCGGGCTTTTTGATGGATAACGAGGCGGTGGCTAATGCCGCCATGCCGAAACCGATTGCACACAGGCTGTAACACAGGGCGGCACCAGCGCCGTACAGGAGTCCCCCCAGCGATGGCCCGGCAATGCTGGCCACCTGAAACAGCGAAGCCGAAAGGGCCGTTGCGCGGGGAAACATGGCGGGTGACACCAGAGAGGGCAGGAATGTCTGCTGGGCAGGCATTTCAAAAGCCTTGCAGGCCCCAAAAAGAGCCACAAGTGCGTACAACATACCCGGTGTCAGGCTGTGGGTGAAAGCCGCGTAGGCCGTGGCGGCGGTCGCCAGCATTTCCAGCACCTGACAGAGTAGGACGATTTTCTGGCGGTTATGCTGGTCGGCGGTGTGGCCGGCTGGCAGAATCAGCGCGAACATGGGCAGAAACTGCGCCAGCCCGACAAAGCCGAGTGCCGCGGTGCTGTGGGTGAGCGCGTAAATCTGCCAGCCTACAGCCACGGCCAATACCTGCGCTGCAAAGGCGGAAAGTGCGCGCCCGCCCAGAACGGCAGGCAGGCCCGGTTGACTGAAAAGGGAAGGGGAAGGCGGTTCGGACATAGGGGGCCGTAATAAGAGAGGGAGATCGAGCGGACAACCGGCGCAGGTGGTGCTGGGGGGAGGTTCTGCCATGCGCGGCATCGGTTTGTGCGAAGGAAGGCACTTTGGCACTCATCGCGACCAAAAGAAAAGTCACGGGCCAGAGATAAGAGACATCTGTGCGTAAAGGTTGGCTTACGGCGCAGCCGGAAGCGACCTATGACGGGCCGCCACAGGCAGGATTTCTGGAAAATGAGAAAATGGCTGGGGCGGGAGGATTCGAACCTCCGCATGGCGGAATCAAAATCCGCTGCCTTACCGCTTGGCTACGCCCCAATATGGCGGATCAGGATAATCCGCCCGCCCGGCCGCTTCCTTTTAGGCTGAACTGACGGCTTTCGTAAAGACCGACAAGGCCAGATTTCGATACCCTGGCGTGTGGTTTCGCTGGATCAGCCCTGATCTGCCAAGCCGTTATCGGGCAGGTCGGGCAGGCCCGTCTCTTCATCCTGTCCGGTGGTGCTGCTGGTAAACAACCCCCAGCGGCCCGCCTTGTCCAGCGCCTGATCCAGTGCGGCCATGGTGCTGCCCATATCGAGGCTGTCGTCTTTTTCCCATGTACGAAAGGTCGCGGTCCAGATGGCGGTCAGGGCCGAGGCTCGGGCTATGCCTGTCAGCCCTGAGGCGCTGATTCCTGCCGCGTCCGCGATCCGGCGCATACTTTGCAGCGTGGCGGCACCGACGGCTAGAACCATCGGAGGGTCAAAAGGCATGGCTTTGAGCAGGGCGCGTACACCTGTCCTGTGTGCCTGGAACATGTCGAGCCTGCGCATCAGCAGATCGAACAGCCGCTCACGCGCGGAGCCATACCCGGCATCGTCCGCAAGAGCGGCATGATCCGCCATTCGGCCGAGTGCCAGAGCAATGCCGGTCTTGCAGGAAAAGCGTCTGCGCGCCTCGGTTTCGGACAGGTCTGCCGCGCGGGCGGCATCCTGCACGCTAAAATGCCCCCAGCCTTTTTCAGCCGCCAGAGACAGGGCGGAGGTTACAAGAGCGGCGTCGAAGGGGTCGGTTGTCATGGCGGGGCTTTCTGGGTGGAGATGTCCGTCAAGGGACAGCGATCACGGGTGGGGCGGTCAACCCGCCAGTTCGCCGGCGCGGCGTACGGCCGCCGCCACGGCCTGCGATGTGCTGGCGGGCCAGGCATCGGAGGCCATCAGCACGCCCAGCGCTTCTGCCGTGGTGCCACCGGGGCTGGTGACATTACGGCGTAGCTCCGCGGCGTCGGTTGGCAGGCTGTGTAGCATCTGTCCGGCTCCGTACAGGGTGGCGCGGGCCAGTGTGCGGGCGGTGGCCTGCGGCAGCCCCTGCTCCACCCCGGCTTTTTCAAGCAGTTCGGCCAGCAGGAAGACGTAAGCCGGGCCGCTGCCGGAGATGCCGGTTACGGCGTCGATCTGCTGTTCTGTATCCACCCATACGGTTTGCCCTACGGCGCGCATCAGGCTGTCGCAGTGCTGCTTTTGTTCCGGGGTGGCATCAGGCGGGGCGTACAGGCCCGTCATGCCCGCACCCAGTGTGCTGGGGGTGTTGGGCATGGCGCGGATGAAAACCGGGGCAGTGTCTGTCGCGGCCTGGCTGTAAACACGGCTCAGGCTGGCGATGCTACGCCCGGCCATGACAGAGAGCAGCGTGGCGCGGGCAAAGCGCCGGGCCAGTGTTTCCAGAACGGCATCGGCTTTCTGGGGCTTGACCGCCAGAACGATAACATCGGGCTGGAAGCTGGCTGGCAGGTCATCGAGCGAGGGCACAAGAACATGCGGCGCGGGCAGGGTGTCGCGGTGGCGGTCGATCACGGCGGAGGGCGGGAGCCCGCAGGCCAGCCAGCCATCAAGCATGGCCCCGCCCATCTTGCCGCACCCGACCAGAAGAATGGAAGGCAGTCGAGTGGATGTGCTCATCAGAAAATCCTGTTCATGTACGGCGCGCCTGCTTTCAGGCTTCGCCCTGACAGTCCAGCATGGCCATACCCAGCGCCTCGGAAACGGAGAGTTTTTCCGTCAGGAAAAAGCGGAACGCAGGGTAAAAGCGCTCGCACTCGTTCAGGGCGATGTCGATCATGTCTTCAAAGATATCGGCCACGGCCTGCGTGTTGCGCAGCAGCAGCGCATGGCGGAACAGCAGCACGCCGTCCTCCGTATCCACGCTGAAATGGCCGATCCACATCTGCTCGTTGGCAAGGCCGATCAGCTCATACAGGGCCGCGCGGCGGGCTGTTCCGACGCGCAGGTCGAAGGCACAGGTGAACAGGATCGTGCCCAGTTCAGCCGACCATGAAAAGAACAGGCCGTAGTCGCACCAGCGGGCCGGGGCTTCGGCGGCCATTTCGGTGGGGGTGCAGCGGTCGAAGGTCCAGCCCAGCCCCCCGATAACCTGTTCCATCAGGTCAAGCGGGTTGGCGGATACTGGCGTGGAATCGCTCGTCAGGGCTGGCATGGTGGCGGTTCTCCGTGCCTGCATGAGATATGAACGGATTGACACACTGGCAAAAGGGCTTGAGAGGCCCCGTTCAGCCCTTGTGCGCCGATGCGTGTTCGAGCTTGAGGACGCGCTCTTCAAGGGCGTGGAGACGGCGTTCCGCCTCTTCCTGCCCAATGCGGGCCTGGGCGGCCAGCTCACGCATGACTTCGAATTCTTCCCGGCGGACGACCTGCAGGGTGTTGAGCACTTCATCCACGCGGTTGCGGACAATGGCGTTAATTTCCTCGCGTGCGCCCGTCAGGGCGGAAACGGCACCACCTGCCACACCGGCAAGGTCGTCAAGGAAGCGAGGTCTGTCAGCCATGGCCGGTTCTCCATTCAATCCGGGATACGCAAGCCCTTCACGCGCTGCGCATCTCCTCTTCTGCCTATGAACCTATAAAGGATAAAGGCTGGCGCGCCCAGATGTTCCGATCCAACTTTATGCCCATCCCTGCGCAAGGGGTGTGTGACGGCAGGGAACGCCTGCGCAGGGGCCCATTTCGGTGCGGCTTTCCATTGACCGGGGGAGACAGCGTTCCCATTATCTAAAGCAATGGATAAAAAGGTAAAGACAATGCCCGGCGGGGGTTCCGTCCGTGGGCAAGAAATGGAGAAACCGGTTGCATGAGCGGACGTGATCCCTACGAGGTTCTTGGTGTTGCAAGGACAGCCAGCCAGGATGACATCCGCAAGGCATACCGCAAGCTGGCCAAGAAATATCACCCGGACCTCAACCCGGATGACAAAAAGGCGGAAGAGCAGTTCAAGGCGGTCAATCAGGCGAATGACCTGCTGTCCGATACGGAAAAGCGTGCGCGGTTCGACCGGGGCGAAATCGACGCCTCCGGGCAGGAACGCGCTCCCCACGGGTTTGGCGGCGGTGGCTTTCACGGCGGCGGCGCGGGTGGTGGGTTCAATGAGGAAAACCTCAACGACCTGTTTGGCAGCATGTTCGGCGGGTTTGGCGGCACGCGGGGCCGACGAGGCGGGCCGCGCCAGGGGGCGGATTCGTCCTACGCGCTCAAGGTCAGCTTTCAGGATGCGGTCAACGGCACCACATCACGCGTTTCCCTGCCCGATGGCAGCACGCTGGATGTGAAAATTCCGCCGGGGATAGAGGATGGCCAGGTGCTGCGCCTGCGCGGTAAGGGCAATCCCGGTATACAGGGTGGCCCGGATGGCGATGCGCTGATTACCGTGACCGTGCTGCCAGACTCCACCTACACGCGCGACGGTGTGGACCTGCGCGAAACCCTGCCGGTTGATCTCAAAACCGCCGTTCTGGGCGGCCCCATCATGGTGCCTACGCCTACTGGCACGGTCAGGATGAACGTGCCCGCCGGTTCCGATAGCGGTACGGTGCTGCGCCTGCGTGGCAAAGGTGTGCAGGCGCATGGCAAGCGCGAGGCCGGTAATCTGTACGTCACGCTTCAGGTCAAGATCGGCAAGGCTGATGCCGCGCTGGAAGCCTTCCTGCGGGATTGGACTCCGCAGGCCTGAACTCTGAACAGCCCCGACCGGCCATGATCAGAATGAGGGTCATGGCCGCGGCGGCGGTGTGTCCTGTGATTAAGGCTCAGGGGTTCTGCGTGCGGGTCTCATCGCGGTAAAGCGGCAACTCCATTTTGTGGCCATCCGTGCTGTTGATGACCAGCAGCGAGGTATTTTCCGATTGCAGCGTGAAGGTCAGCGTCAGCGGCGGGCTGGAGGCTGTCCAGGTTGCGCCGTCAACGCGCGTGAGGCTGAAATGCTCCTGCTTGACCACCCGGCTGTACATGGGAGGGAGCGTGAGCAGCAGGCGGGCGGCAGGCCCCGTGGCCTTGTTTGCCACGACCTCAATGGCGTCAGCGGCGGCCATCATCGCCCATGTGCCGCAGAAAAGGGCGGTCGGGTAGGCGCTTTTGTGCTCCGGCGCGGTGGCTTTGGCCGTCTGCGCTACCGGGGCAGGCTTGGCGTCCGGCTGTGCGGTGGTGGCGTTCGCGGCCAGAGCCGGCGTGATGCTCAAGAGTGCTGCTGCGGAAAAACTGAAAAAACGGGTCATGCCAGCTCCATGAAGTGCAAGGCCGTTCCACACTGCGGCAAACCGCTTCGGGGCCGGCTGTTCTGTGTGCCGTATTCAGGGGCCGCGCGTCCAGTGCTTGACGGCAACCGGTCGCGGGCCGGATAAAGACACGAATGCAGCCGCGCGTCTGAGTGAGGCGGGCTGCAAAGCCCCATTACAGGGGCGGGATCACACCGGAACAGCGCTACGGCAGGGCCATGACGGGCAGGCGGAAGGGAGCAGACCATGAGTGAAACGGTCACGCAGGCAGGCACGCGCCAGCCGTCGGAACAACTCGGCCTGCGCGAAGGCGCGCAGATGGTGGGGGCCATGCTGTTCGTGCTGGGCGTTCTGGCACTGGGCCTGCACGCCATTTCCTACGCGGGTTACTGAAAACCCGCGTGGAGTCTGCGGCAGTTTTTATTCGTGCCGCAGGGTTACAACCAGTACATCGCGCCATCCCGGACGGGTGGGGTCGTCCCGTTCGACCGGCGTCACGCCGTGGTAGACGCGGTTATCGTTCACGAATGCAGTATCCAGCGGCTCGGTCAGGGTAAAACTGCCGACCAGCCGACGGTTGAGATCGTGGATCGAAGTTTCCCCGCACGCTACGTTTTCGCGGCGGATCATGATCACGCACACCCAGTCAACGCCGTCGCGGTGCAGTCCTTCCGGCGTGGGGCGGCCAGGCATGTCTGGCTGCGCCTCAATGCGGAACTGATGCGTTTCCGCGTGCCATGAGGCAGGCCTGCGCTCGGGCGGGGTCAGGTCGGTGGCGACACGGCAGACCAACCTTAGAATGGCCTCCAGCGCGGGGTTGGCGGCGGTTTCAGGCAGGAATGGTTCGAACCAGCGCTCGATCCCGCCATTGAGGGTATTGTAGTCGCGGCTCTGGTAATGGGGCTGGTGCGGCTTGCGGCTGATCATCTCGCCGCTGAGCGAGAATGTGGCATAGCGCCGCCGCCGGTAGCGCCCGCCGTCGGCCATGTAGAGGTCCACGCCCAGATCGTCCCAGCTCGCGGCGAAACGGTCCCACTGTGCCAGATTGGGCAGTAGGGAGTGCATGGCGTTGGCCCGCACGAACACGAAACCATCGCGCGCCAGCGGGTTTTCCAGAAGGGTTTCAAGGGTGGGCCGCGTCTCTTCCGGCAGGGAAGGGGGCGGGACGATGGTGGACATGAGGGCATTTCCTGCAATCTGCGCCGCATGAAGGGCGGCGCGGCCAGTTTGCCCCAAACTGGCCGCGCCGAACAGACATAGTGCGATGGGTTAGCCCGGCGGTGTTGTCGGTTCTGGCATGGTGTCCGCTCAGGCGGCGGGTGGACGGGGCCTGTCGGGCATGGCGTCCAGCGCCAGATGCATGGGAATACCCGGCGGCGAGGTCGTGTAGGCGGTAGGAACGTAGAATTTGATGTCAGCCTGCGTCATCCGCAGGGCGATCCGGCGGTAGAACTCACGCTGCACCTTCCACTTCATCATCGGTGCGGTCTTGATGATGCCAATCAGCACGGCTCCATCCTGATCGGATTTGTCCACGCCCAGATCGTTGTAATCGGACAGGATCACCGACGAGAATTCCTCCTCCTTGCGCATTTCCGCAATGGTGTCCTTCATGATCTGCGCGACTTTGACCGAGTCCTCGCTCAGATCAAGCGTCTGCCGCACAATGATCTGGTTGAAGTCACGCGCCGTATTGGCGATCGACGTCACGGATGAAAAAGGAATGATGTGCAGGTCGCCATCAAAGGCGCGTACGCGCAGGGTGCGGATGGACAACTGCTCGACCCACCCGGCTATGCCTCCCGTCGTTACCCAGTCTCCGACCTGTATGGCGTCCTCGGCCAGCATGAAAAAGCCGGTGATGACGTCCTTGACCAGACTTTGTGAACCAAAGGACAGGCCCACACCCAGAATACCCGCCCCCGTCAGCAGCGGCGCGACATTGATCCCGATCTGCGACAGCGTGGTCACTGTCACGAACACGATAATCAGTGTCAGGAGGAACGTGCGGATAATTGGCAGAATAGTCCGCAGCCGCGCAGCCCGTCCTGCCTGAGATGAGGATGCGTAGCGTGTGATCTGCTTGTTCAGCAGGCCGTTGACAATCTCCCACGCGACGGCGGCGACAGTCATGCCCACAATAAGGCAAAGAGCCGCCCCCAGCAGGCGCGTGCCGATGGGTGATGAACTGAAGAAGCGGAGCGCGGGAATGCCCCAGCTCTGGGCCAGGGCGATGAGGGTGATCAGAATAAGGAATGTCGTCGTGATCCGGCGCACGAAGGGATAATAGAAATCAGCCCGCTGTTGCAGGTCTGGGTACTGGGCCTGTAGCTCGGGGCTGACACGAAACAGCCTGTCCTGAAGGCCATAGACCAGCAGCGCCAGCACGCGCGACAGCACCAGAAAGAGCAGGCTGAGCAGCGTGCCGCGCAGAATCCATTGGTAGCCGCCCTTGAGATGCGCCGCCCAGACAAACCACAGCGCCATGTCCAGGAACATGACCGGCACCCACCATAGCCGTGCCAGAGAACTGGCAAAGGCCCATAGCGCATTTTTGCGTCGCCATTCCTTGGAGGGCTGGAGAGCCGAGCCGACAATGGAGCGAATACGCCAGATAAACGCCGCAATGATCAGATGCTGGATCAGCACCACGGCGCGCAGCATGGCATCGACGCCACGCGGCTCCATGTCGAGTTCACCGCCCAGCGTGGAGAGGCAGATCACCAGCGAAGGAGCCGCCACCAGAACATTCCACCAGCGGGTGAGCACGCGCGCCGTGGTGTCAGAGGCCGGAACGAGCCGAATAACCGGGGAGCGCGGGGCCAGCGCGGTTTCCACAATCAGATACAGCCCGCGCGCGATGGCGTAGGCGTCGATCAGAGTCAGCGTGACGGTGCTGGCCCGATCGGTGGTCGTCAGGAACTCGGCTCCCAGATACCCCAGCAGCAGGCACACGCCCACGGGCACCAGCTTGATCAAAAAATGAAGCCCGTTATAGGGCACACGCACGAGGTACCGCAGCACTTCGTTGCCGCGCCGCTGGTCAGTCTCGCGCGCCTGAACGGAGTCCTGCTCGGTCTCGTCGTGGGTTTCGGAGGCGCTTTCCTGTATGCTGGCGGCGGCCTGCGCCATGGCCTGCCGGGCCTCACGGGCCTCGGCATGGCGTGTGACGGAAAGGAGCGGCCGCCTCAGGAGGATGCTGGCGCCCCGTTCGGCCAGCAGGGCAGCGGCCAGAATGAGAAAGGCCCGTGTGAAGGAATCCGTGAGCGTCTGGCGTAGGTCGGGCGTATGGATCACATGGCGCATCCACACCCCAACAACGCCCAGATCCTTGAACAGGCTGGTAAAGTTGTGGATGTAGGCGTGCGCCTTGTCACCCAGCACGCCGAGTTCGGAATGGACATCCGTGTCCAGCACGGCCTGAGCAGAGGGGGCACTGGCTTTTTGCGCGGTAGCGGGGGCCGCAGGCAGCCCTTTGGCCATGAGTGAGAGAGTCCGGGTGAACTCCGCGCGTTTCTGCGGGTCGTTCAGAACGGAGAGAAGCTGCTGAGCGTCCTGCTGGCTGAGCCCGCCTGCGGCTGGTGCGTTGGCGGTTGTATCGGCGGCACGCGCGCCGGGGTTCAGGCTCAGCAGGCCGAGGCAGAGCCCCGCCAGTATCATAAGCGTTCTGAACAGGCGGGATGGCGTGTGTTTCTGTCCTTCATGGCCGGAGGGGCGGACGTGGGACGGGGTGGCCGTAGCACGCGTGAGAAAACGGGTCTGGTCCAGGCTGGCTGTTACCATGGGTGCCATTCCTTTTTCTGATGAAGGAGCAGGAAAAAAGCAGGCCCCGCCCTGGTCGGGCGGGGCCGTGCTGGCGTGCGTTCAGCCCTAGGGGGTGAAGGATACGGTGCGCGGCTCATCGTGGCGGACAACAAGTGTGCCCGCGATCAGGTCATGCAGGCCCTGTTTACGGCGGGTGAAGGCCACCATCAGCACGCCGATATACAGGAACGGGAACGAGATGAAGGCCTTGATGGCAAACCGCACTGTCGCGCGCAGCAGCGAAATGCGTTCACCCGAGAGGGTGACAACTCTCAGGCGACACAGCCGTTTGCCGGGTGTGGCCTCCATGCGCGAGGATTCGAACAGGATGAAATACAGCGCAGGCAGCAGCGCCAGCAGCACGCTGCCGGAAGTCTGCCAGTTGCCGGTCTGGATATGTGGCACCAGCACGGACACACCATGCAGCAGGTGGTCGTAAGGCTGCGCGCTGTCCGTCAGGGCTGCGATATCCACCACGTTGGTGGACTGGCCGTCCAGCGGCAGCTCCTGCCAGCGGACGGAAACTTCAGGCCCTACGAACAGCCCTGCCACGCCTTCGGCTACGGAAAGCAGCACGGTATCAATCAGAAACGCCCAGACGCGCCACCAGAACCCGGCATAAATCCAGACCGGGGCCTGAGGGCTGAACCATGCGCCGTTATCCGGGGCGGATGAAGCGGCAGGGGCTGCGCCCCAGCCGGGGGGCGGCGTAAATGTGGACATTGAAGCCTGCTCCGGGTTTCAGCTCCGGTAGGAGCCATTGATGTCGATATAGCCGTGGGTCAGGTCGCAGCTCCAGGCGCGGGCGCGGCCTTCGCCCAGACCCAGATCAACGGCGATGGAGATTTCCTGTCCCTTCATGTGCGCAACCACCGGGGTTTCGTCGTAGCCATCGCGCACCGTGCCATTCTGGGCGATGCATACCCCGCCGATGGAAACGCTCAGCGTATCACGGTCGGCGGGTTCACCGCATTTGCCAACAGCCATGACAATACGGCCCCAGTTGGCATCTTCTCCCGCGATCGCAGTCTTCACCAGGGGCGAGTTGCCGATAGCCATGGCCACGCGCCAGGCGGATTCGTCCGAAACCGCGCCGGTTACGTCAATGGTCATGAGCTTGGTCGCCCCTTCTCCATCGCGGATCACCATCAGGGCCAGTTCTTCCAGCAGGCTGTCCAGCGCCTGACGGAAGTCCGCCAGTTCCGGGGCATCGGCCGAGGCGCTGGCGGGTGGGGGGTTGCCCGCGGCACCCGTGGCGAACAGCAGCACCATGTCGGAGGTGGAGGTGTCGGAATCAACCGTGATGCAGTTGAACGTCCGTTTGGCGCCAGCCGACAGCATGGACTGAAGAAGTGGCGCGGGCAGGACGGCGTCCGTTGCCACAAAGGACAGCATGGTGGCCATGTCGGGCGCGATCATGCCGCTGCCTTTGGCCATGCCCTGAATGGTCACTTTAACTCCGCCCAGCATGGCTGTGCGCCGCGCGGCCTTGGGGAAGGTGTCGGTTGTCATGATCCCGCGGGCGGCGGCTTCCCATCCGGTTTCGCTCAGCGCGTCATACAGCGCGGGCAGGGCGGTGGTAATGCGTTCGGCAGGCAGGATTTCGCCAATAACGCCGGTTGAGGCCAGATAGACCTCATCCGCCGTGCAGCGGGTAAGAGCCGCCGTGGCCTGCGCTGTCTGTTCGCAGGTTTCACGTCCGGCGCGGCCTGTGAACACGTTGGCATTGCCCGCGTTCACGACCAGCGCGCGTGCCCGGCCAGCAGGCAGAATCGCGCGGCACCAGTCCACCGGAGCACCGGGGCATTTGGAGCGCGTGAAAACCCCTGCCACCGTGGTGCCGGGGTCAAATTCCGCCAGCACAAGGTCCGTACGGCCCTTGTAGCGGATTCCTGCGGCAATGGCTCCCAGACGGACCCCGCGAACCGGGCCCAGTGCAGGCAGGGGGAGAGCAAGCGGAGAAACGGGAAGAGGCTGCGCCATGAGGCGGAATCCTTGGACGGTAAGGACTAGTGGGTAGAATGGAAGACGGGCGGGTATCATACCCGCCCGTATCGTACGCAGCCACCCCGTGGCGGCATGGGCCGCTACAGGGAGGTATATGCGTGACTTATTTCTTGGCAGGCGCCTCGGCCCCGGTTGCGGCGGCCGGGGTTTCGGGCAGCTGCTTGCCGGTGGTGGGGTCGAATCGCACGATTTTCACATGCGACGCGGCCTTGTCCACGGCTTCACGCACGTATTTCTGGATCAGGGCCTGACGGATCTTGTCACGCACGGAGTCCAGAGACGGCACGGGGTCTGTGCGGGTGTCCAGCACCTGAATGACGTGATAGCCATACTGGCTCTTGACCGGCGTGGTGCTGATATCGCCCTTTTTCATGGCGAAGGCGGCATCGGCGAAGGCGGGGATCATGTCGCCCTTCTTGAACCAGCCCAGATCGCCACCGTTCTGCTGGGCGCTGCCCTTGTCGGTGGAAAGCTCGGCGGCCAGCTTGCCGAAGTCGGCGCCGGCTTTCAGCTTCTTGATGACATCCAGCGCCTCGGCTTCGGTCTTGAGCAGGATGTGACGGGCGTGCACTTCCTTTTCCGGAGCCTTGTTGGCGTAATTTTCTTCATAATACTTCGTCAGTTCCGCATCGGTCAGGTGCGGCATGACCGACTGCGACAGCCAGGCGTTCTGCAGCGCCGTATCGGCGGCAGAGGTCATCAGCTTCTGGGTTTCGGGCTTCTTGTCCAGCCCGTCCTTGTGCGCCGCGATCAGGATCGCCTTCTGGTCGATCAACTGGTTGACCAGCATGGGGATGATGACGTTGGGCGGGAGCTGGCGCATCTGCGGCGGGATGCTGCCTGCGGCTTCCTGCACGTCCGCCAGGGTGATTTTTTCACCGTTCACGGTTGCCACGACAGAGGCCGGGTCGGTCGGCTTTTCCTTGTCGGGAGCAGGAGCCGCCGCGGGAGGAGAAGCGGGGTCGGCCGCATGGGAGGGATAAGCCAGCAGGGATGTGCCAAGCAGGGCGGCTGTCGCCAGCCCGGACGCGTAGGACGTGAACCGCATGAAATCAGAACCTTGCGCAGGTAAAAACTGTCTACTCTGTATGAAGGAGCCTAACCGGCCCGGCAAGTACTGTTTCTTGTGGCTGCATTCTGTCGCCAGCCGCGTGCGGAGCCAGAGACAGGGCGGCGTGGGGGACATAAAGGCGGGGGTTGGTTGACCGCAGACCGGCCCGGTCCTATTTTGCGGAGCAAGCCACGCCCCACGACAGGCCTGCGCGCGCTGGTGCCATCGCCTGTCCGGCAGGCGTCATGGATGTGTCATTCGTAAGGCGGCTCAGTTCCGGAAAGGTGTTCATGTTTTCTCGCGTCATCCGCGCCCTGTTTGGTACTGCCAATGAGCGGAAACTCAAGGTTTTCCAGCGCCGCGTACAGGAAATCAACGCGCTTGAACCGCAGATCCAGGCTCTGGATGATGCAGCCCTTGCCGCAAAAACCCAGGAATTCCGTGCCCGTCTGGGCAATGGCGCCACGCTGGACGACCTTCTTCCCGAGGCTTTTGCCGTTACGCGTGAAGCGGCGCGGCGCGTGCTGGGGATGCGGCATTTCGATGTCCAGCTTATCGGCGGCATGGTGCTGCATTCAGGCCGGATTGCGGAAATGCGCACCGGCGAGGGCAAAACCCTTGTGGCAACGCTGTCCGTCTATCTCAGCGCGCTGTCGGGCAAGGGCGTGCATGTCGTTACGGTCAACGACTATCTGGCCGCGCGCGATGCTGCCGAAATGGGGCGGCTGTATGAATTTCTGGGCCTGACCACGGGCGTGATTGTGCCCAATATGCCTGACGAAGCCCGCAGGCAGGCCTATGCCGCTGATATTACCTACGGCACCAACAACGAATTCGGCTTCGACTACCTGCGTGACAACATGAAGTACCATCTGAACGAAATGGTTCAGAGGCCCTTCCATCACGCGATTGTGGACGAGGTGGACTCGATCCTCATTGATGAAGCGCGCACGCCGCTGATCATCTCTGGCCCGGCGGAAGATAGCTCCGACCTGTACCGCGTGGTGGACGCGGTGGTGAGCGAACTGGTGCGCGACGAAACGGCCTACGAGAAGGACGAGAAGTTCCGTACCGTCATTCTGACCGACACTGGGTCGGAACAGGTGGAAGACCTGCTCCGCGCCGCCGGCGTTCTGGGCGAAGGCGGGCTGTATGACCTGCATCACGTGGCCGTGGTGCACCATGTGCAGCAGTCACTGCGCGCCCATACGCTGTTTGCGCGGGATGTGGATTACATCGTGCGCGGCGGCAAGGTGGTGATCATCGACGAGTTTACCGGCCGCATGATGGAAGGCCGCCGGTATTCCGATGGTCTGCATCAGGCGCTCGAAGCCAAGGAACATGTCGAGGTCCAGCAGGAAAACCAGACGCTGGCCTCTATCACCTTCCAGAACTTCTTCCGGCTTTATCCGCGCCTGTCGGGCATGACCGGCACCGCCATGACGGAAGCCGACGAATTTGCCGAGATCTACAATCTCGATGTGGTGGCCATCCCCACCAACCGGCCTGTGTCCCGTAAGGACGAGGATGATGAAATCTACCTGACCGAAGCCGAAAAATTCGGCGCGGTGGTGGCGCTCATCCGTGCGGTGCATGAACGCGGGCAGCCCATTCTTGTCGGCACCACGTCCATCGAGAAAAGCGAGGCCCTGTCGGACCTGCTCAAGCGCGAGAACGTGCCGCATAACGTGCTCAATGCGCGTTTCCACGAGATGGAAGCCAGGATTGTCGCGCAGGCCGGCGCGCCGGGCGCCATTACCATTGCTACCAACATGGCCGGGCGCGGCACGGACATCAAACTGGGCGGCAACGTGGAAATGCTGATCGCCCAGGAACTGGGCGATGCGCCCGAAGGCCCCGAACGTGAGGCCGCCGAGCAGGCCATTCGCGCCCGTGTGGCGCGTGATCACGAAATCGTGCGGGCGGCGGGCGGATTGTACGTCATTGGCACCGAGCGGCACGAAAGCCGCCGGATCGACAACCAGTTGCGCGGCCGTGCCGGACGACAGGGCGATCCGGGCAATTCGCGCTTCTTCATTTCGCTTCAGGATGACCTGATGCGGATTTTCGGCTCCGACCGCATGAGCGGCATGTTCCAGAAAATGGGCATGAAGGAGGGTGAGGCCATTGTTCATCCTTGGCTGAGCAAGGCGCTGGAGCGTGCGCAGAAAAAGGTCGAAGCCCGTAACTTCGACATGCGCAAGAACACGCTCAAATACGACGACGTGATGAATGACCAGCGCAAGGAAGTGTATACCCAGCGCCGCGAGTTCATGGCGACGGAGGATGTCTCCACCATTGTGGCGGATGCTCAGGATGATGTCGTCGATACGCTGGTGGCCCAGCACATTCCCGAAAAAGCTTTTGCCGAACAGTGGAATGTCGAAGGACTGGCTGAGGACGTAAAGCGTATTTTCGCGCTTGACCTGCCGCTGGCGGACTGGTCGCGCGAGGATGGCATGGATGCCGAAGGCATGGCCTTGCGGATCAGCCAGGCGGTTACGCAGGCGCAGGCGGCGCGGGCGGCCAATATCGGCCCTGACCTGATGCGCTTTATTGAAAAACAGGTTCTCCTGACAACCTATGACGCGGTATGGAAGGAGCATCTGCACGCGCTGGATCAGCTCCGGCAGGGCATTGGCCTGCGCGCGTACGGGCAGAAAGATCCGCTGAACGAATACAAGCATGAGGCTTTCACGCTGTTCGCGTTCATGCTGGAGGAAATGCGCCAGCGTGTAGTGTCTCTTATGGCGCGGGTGGAAGTTACGCCCCCGCCGATGGCGATTGATCCGTTCGCGGATACCGCCGCCATCCATGCGGACCCCGAGGTGCCGGGCTTTGCGGCCAATACGGCCGCGGACCTGACGCCGGGAGCCGCTCCGGCCATGGCAACGCCCATAGGGGGCAGCGCCATTATGCCGGATGACCCCTCAAGCTGGGGGGAAACGCCCCGTAATGCGCCGTGTCCGTGCGGCTCGGGGCGGAAATACAAGCATTGCCATGGCCGCGTGCCCTGATAAGGGGCGTGTGGCGGCACGGCAGTATATAGACAGGGTTAAGGAATATGGCTGGTCATTCCCAGTTCAAGAACATCATGCACCGCAAGGGTGCGCAGGATGCCAAGCGCGCCAAGCAGTTTGGCAAGATCATCCGCGAACTGACGGTGTCCACGCGCGCCGGCCTGCCGGACCCGGGTTCTAATCCCCGGCTGCGCGCGGCTATTGCCGCCGCCCGCGAAGTGAACATGCCCAAGGATACGATCGAGCGCGCGATCAAGAAGGCCAGCGGTGCCGCAGGCGGCGATGATTACGTGGAAATCCGTTACGAAGGCTACGGCCCGGCGGGTGTAGCCGTGATTGTGGAAGCCCTGACCGACAACCGTAACCGCACCGCCTCGGATGTGCGCGCCGCCTTTTCCAAATACGGCGGGTCGCTGGGTGAGGCCAATTCCGTCTCCTTCATGTTCCGCCGTCTGGGTGTGATTGTCTATCCGGCGGCCACCGCTTCGGAAGATGACATGCTGGAAGCTGCGATTGAAGCCGGGGCCGAAAATGTGGTGAGCACCGCCGCAGGGCACGAGATCACCTGCGAGGTGGAATCGTTCTTTGCTGTGCGTGACGCGCTTGAAACCCGCTTTGGTGAGCCCGAAAGTGCCAAGCTGGACTGGCGTCCCGAAAATACCGTGACACTGGACGAGGAAAAGGCGCGCAGCGTGTTCAAGCTGCTTGATGTTCTGGAAGATCACGATGACGTCCAGAACGTGTACGCCAATTTCGATCTGCCGGATGATCTGGCGGAAAAACTGTCGTCCTGATCCGTGGCGCGTTTACTCGGCATTGATCCCGGCCTGCGCTTTACCGGCTGGGGCGTGATCGATGTCGAGGGCAACAGGCTGCGCCACGTCGCCAACGGCGTGATCGCCACCAATAGTGCCCAGAGCGTGCCTGAGCGCCTGCGCGTGCTGCACGAAAGCCTTTTCGCCCTGATCGACAGGCTGAGCCCTGACGAAGCAGCGGTGGAGGAAACCTACGTGAACCGCAACGGTGCCGCCACCCTCAAGCTGGGCTATGCGCGCGGCGTGGCTCTGCTGGCTCCGGCGCTGGCGGGGCTGGTGGTGGCGGAATACGGGGCGCTGGCGGTCAAGAAGGCGGTGGTGGGCACCGGCTCGGCCGACAAGACACAGGTGGAAATGATGGTGCGCCGCCTTTTGCCGGGGGTGGAAGTCATCCGGGCCGATGCGTCCGATGCGCTGGCGGTGGCTATCTGCCACGCCCACCATCGCGCCAGCGCGCGGCATATCGCGGCTGGGGTAAGAATGGCATGATAGCGTTTCTGTGCGGACTGGTGATCCAGGTTGAAACCGGAAGCTGCGTGGTGGACGTGAATGGCGTGGGCTACCTGCTGGCCGCTTCCACGCGCACGCTGGCGGCGCTGCCCAGCCCCCCCGAAAAAGCCCGTATTCTGGTTGAAACCGTGGTGCGTGAGGATGCCATCCTGCTCTACGGTTTTGCCGAGAGCGCTGAACGGGCATGGTTCCGGCTGCTGACAGCGGTGCAGGGGGTGGGGGCCAAGGTGGCGCTGGGCATCCTGTCTACCCTCTCGCCCGGCGAACTGGTGGCGGTGCTGAGCGCCTCGGACAAGGCCAGCCTGACACGGGCTCCCGGTGTGGGCGGGCGTCTGGCGGAACGGATTATTACCGAATTGCGTGACAAGGCGGGTCGTATGCCCGGCGCCGGGTCCGAGATTGTCCTGCCTGCGAGCGCAACGCCAGAAGGCGGGGTCGAGGCGGATGCCCTGCTGGCGCTGGCGGGGCTTGGCTTCCGCCGGGTGGAGGCCCTGCCTGTTCTGCGGCGCGTGCTGGAGGCCCATGGGCCCGGCGCGACACTTGACGCGGTGCTGCGCGACAGCCTGAGGGATCTGGCCCGATGACGGCGGATTTCATGTCTGAGCGGGCGGTGAACCCCGACCGGCTTGAGGAAGACCCCGCCGATGGCGCACTGCGCCCGCAAACGCTTGCCGATTTTACCGGCCAGCAGGCCAGCCGCGAAAACCTGTCCATTTTTATTGCCGCCGCCCGCCAGCGGGGCGAGGCGCTGGATCATGTGCTGCTGCACGGCCCGCCGGGTCTGGGCAAGACCACCTTGGCCCAGATTGTCTCGCGTGAGCTTGGGGTGGGGTTCCGGGCGACATCGGGGCCGGTTATCCAGCGCGCGGGCGATCTGGCCGCCATTCTGACCAACCTGCAACCGCGCGATGTGCTGTTCATAGACGAAATCCACCGTCTCCAGCCCGCCATCGAGGAAATTCTCTACCCCGCGATGGAGGATTTCCAGCTTGACCTGATTATTGGCGAAGGCCCGGCCGCACGCTCCGTGCGCATAGACCTGCCGCCGTTTACGCTGGTGGCGGCCACCACCCGCGCGGGCCTGCTGGCTACCCCGCTGCGCGACCGCTTTGGAATTCCGCTGCGGCTGGTTTTTTACACGCCTGACGAACTGGTGCGGATTGTCGCGCGCGGGGCGGACAAGCTGGGCTTTGCCCTGTCTGCCGATGGTGCGATGGAAATTGCCCGCCGCGCGCGGGGCACGCCCCGTATTGCCGGGCGGTTGCTGCGCCGGGTGCGGGACTTTGCCTCCATGACCGTGCCGTCCGGTGAGGCTGTGCGGGCCGAGGTGGTGGACGTCGCCCTGCAACGGCTGGAGGTGGACGCGCTGGGGCTGGACGGCATGGACCGGCGCTACCTGCGCCGCATCGCGGAATACCATAATGGTGGCCCGGTCGGGGTCGAAACCCTGGCCGCCGCCCTGGCTGAAGCGCGCGATACGCTGGAAGACGTAATCGAGCCTTATCTCATACAGGAAGGGCTGGTTCTGCGAACCAGCCGCGGGCGTGTTCTGGGCGAGCGGGGTTGGCGTCATCTGGGCCTCGTGCCCCCGCCCGATGAGAGTGCGCGCGCGGGGCAGGGTGTCCAGTCCGCCCAGTCCGACTGGCTGAACGATGAGGCCGCACGGGATTCCTCCGCGCCGGATGCGGGAGAGCGGGAATGAGCGAACACACCATAGAGTTCCGCGTTTATTATGAGGATACCGACGCGGGGGGCATCGTCTACCATGCGCGCTACCTTGCTTTTGCCGAGCGCGCGCGCACCGAGGCCATCCGCGCGATGGGTATGCCGGTTTCTGAACTTTTGCGTGACTATGGTCTGGTTTTTGTGGTGCGTGAGGCGCGGCTAACCTACCGCACACCCCTGCGGCTGGACGACATCCTGTGTGTCACGACCCGGCTTTTACGGCTGGGGGCAGCCAGTTGCGTGCTGGGTCAGACCGTCACACGCGAGGGGGTTGTTTCGGCGGAAATAGAGGTGGGCCTGGCCTGTGTACGGGCAAGTGATGGCTATCCTGCCCGATTTCCGCCCAACTGGCGTGATCTTCTGCAAAAACTTGCGGTCAAGGACTGAAAAGCGCCTCTTCTGCTTTGCAGAGGAACACAGTAATACAGGCGGCAGTGTCGGGCAGCGTCGATTTTTCCCGAGTCGGCGGCTGTCGTGTCCGGTTGGGGTGCTAAAGGCAGGAGGCATTATTGGATCGTGCGGTTGATACGGCGAATCTCGGCGCAAGCGCGGCGGGAGATCTGTCGGTATGGGCGTTGTTCATCAATGCCTCGCTTGTGGTCAAGCTGGTGATGCTGGGCCTTATCGGGTGCAGCATTGTGGTGTGGGCCATTATTTTCGCCAAGACGTTGACGATGCGGCGCATCAACCGCGAGGCATCGGGCTTTGAGGATCGCTTCTGGTCCGGCGGTAGCCTGGACGACCTGTACGAAACGGATGGTGCCAAGCCCACAAACCCCATGACGGCGGTTTTTGGCGCGGCCATGGGGGAATGGCGGCGTTCGGCCCGTATCCCCGGTGTGGATCTGGTGCGTGGCGGGGTGAAGGAGCGTGTTGACCGCGCCATCGGCATTACCATTACCCGCGAGATGGATCGCCTGCGCCGCTGGGTGATCTTTCTGGCCACGGTGGCGCCTGTCGCGCCCTTCGTGGGGCTGTTCGGCACGGTCTGGGGGATCATGCACTCCTTCAGCTCCATCGCGGCGGAGCACAACACCAACCTGAGCGTTGTCGCCCCCGGTATTTCGGAAGCCCTGTTCGCCACGGCCATCGGCCTGCTGACGGCTATTCCCGCGTATGTGGCTTACAACATCATCAGTAACAGCCTGGACCTGTTCGAGGACCGGCTGGATGGTTTTGGGGCCGAGTTCGCCGCTATCCTGTCGCGCCAGTCTGAAGAAAGAGCGTAAGCCATGGGTATGCCGTCATCAGGAGGGAAAGGCCGCCGCAGGCGTCCGATGGCCGAAATCAACGTGACGCCCATGGTGGACGTCATGCTGGTGCTGCTGATCATTTTCATGGTCACATCCCCCATGATGACCAGCGGCGTGAATGTTGATCTGCCCAAGACGGACGCCAAACCGGTCAATTCCGATACCAAGCCCATTACCGTTTCCATCAAGGCGGATGGCGGGCTGTATCTGGGGGATGATCCGGTCACGTCGGAACAGCTCGTCGAGCAGCTCAAGGCCGCCTCCAACAACGATCCCACGCACCGTATTTTTGTGCGCGGCGATGCCCATATCGATTATGGGCGTGTCATGCAGGTCATGGGGCAGATTACGTCAGGAGGGTTCACGCATGTGGCTCTGCTGGCGCAGCAGCCCGCAGGCGCAAGCCACTAGACCTGTTTCAGGGGCACAGAGGTTAAGGGAATGCCCATGGCACGGCCACGGCGGTTTGATCAGGTTCTGCTCCGTCGCTCGCTTTATACATCGGGCGCGCTGCATGTGGCGTTGATTGTGGCCATGCTGGTCACGCTGCCGCACACCCCGCCACCGGAAGAGCCGCAGCCCGCACCGGTCGAAATGGACTTTGAGCCGTCTGATAACAGCGGTGGTCCTTCGGCCAAGGCCGACGCGCCTTCAACGGAGCCCAAGCCCCCCGCGCCTCAGGCGCAGGAGGCGCCACCCACACCTACGCCGCCCAAGGATGTTCCTAACGAGGAACCGCCGCCTCCGCCTCCACCGCCCCCGCCGGTGCCGCCTCCGCCTGAGCCCCAGGTGGAAAAGCTGCCTGACGAGCCCGTCCCGCCCAAGGCGGAGGAACCCTCGCCCGAGGCTATCAAAACGCCGCCCGCGCCCCCTACGCCGGTCAAGCCGTCGCCGATGGTGGCGCCGCCTTCGCCGATTACCCAGCAGGCCGATCAGGTGCCGGATATGGTGGTGCCTTCGCACATCACGCAGCCGAACAAGGTCAAGAAATCCGTGCCGGACACGCATTCGCTGCTGGCCACGCTTGATGCCTTCCGCGCGGATCAGAAGCAGACTCACCCGCCCAAGGCCCGTGCCAACCCGCTGGCGGGCGGGGCGCCGGGTGGCGGTGGTTCGCCTGTCGGTAATATTGTCGGCAGCCTGAGCGTTGGTCAGCAGAAGGCTATCGGCGCGCAGGTGCGTCGTTGCTACACTGAGGACACGGCGGCGAAGGATTATGCGAGCTTTGTCGCGCATCTGGTGGTGACGGTCGATGGCACGGGAGAGGCGCGTATCGTGCAGTTCTCGCCTGAAACTCAGGCGCGTATGGACTCCGATTCATCGTATCGCGCGCTGGCCGAACGGGCTCGGGCCGCCGTGCTGAATCCGACCTGCTCCAAACTGCCCATTCCGAAGGAACTGCTCGGGCAGCCCCAGCAGTTGAAATTTGTGTTCAGGCCTTGAAAATCAGGCCAGAGGGAGGACAAAACATGCTGAAAAGTACCCGGCCTCTTATTTCCGATCAGGAAGCCGACCTGCTTGCCGGTAGCCTGCGCCGTCGTACACTGCTGGGCAGCAGCCTGGCTGCTGGCGGAATCCTGGCCATGCCGCTTGAAGGCACAGCCCGCGCCGCAACGACGGGTGCCGAGGCGGAAATTACGGTCGATCAGGCGCGTACCGCACCCATTCCCATTATCGTGCCAGACCTCGGTGCCGGGCTTGGGCAGCAGATTGCCGAGGTTCTGTCCAACGACCTGAACACGACGGGGCTCTTCCGGGTCATTCCCGGTGGCGCCAATACGGGCACGCCCGATTTTGCCGCAGCCAAGGCCATGGGCGCACACGCGCAGGTGACCGGCAGCGTGACGGGCAGCGGTTCATCCGTTCGGGTTGAAATCCGCCTGTGGGACGTCCTGGCCCACCAGCAGATTCAGGGCACGGCCTACACGACCTCGGCGGCCAACTGGCGGCGCATCGCCCATATCGTGGGCGACGTGATCTATGAGCGTATGCTGGGCGAAAAGGGCTATTTCGATACCCGTATTGCCTTCATTTCACGCAATGGCCCGCGTGGGCGCCAGACCACACGGCTTGCGGTCATGGATCAGGACGGCGCGAACTGCCGTATGCTGACGGCCGGTCACTGGCTCACCCTGACGCCGCGCTTCAGCCCCACGCGCGATGAACTTGCGTTCATGTCCTACGCCAACAACCGGCCGCGTGTGTATCTGTTCAACCTCGCTACGGGGCGGCAGCGGATTCTGGGCGACTTCCAGGGCATTTCCTTCGCGCCGCACTTCTCGCCGGACGGGCATACCGTTGTTCTGTCGGTTACGCGCAATGGCGGGTCTGACCTGTACACGGTTGACCTGTCTTCTGGCGCGCGGCGGCAGATCACGGCTTCGGGCGCGATTGACACCAGCCCCAGCTTCAGCCCCGACGGCTCGCAGATCGTGTTCAACTCCGACCGCGGGGGTTCGCCGCAGCTTTACATCATGCCTGCCAATGGCGGGGATGCGCGTCGGATTTCCTACGGTCAGGGTTCGTACGGCACGCCGGTCTGGTCGCCGCGTGGTGATCTGATCGCCTTCACCCGGATCGCCAACAACACCTTCTCGCTGGGCGTTATGGCGCCGGACGGCACGGGTGAGCGGATCATGACCGAAGGCTTTACCGTGGAAAACCCGAGCTTCTGCCCCAACGGCCGTGTGCTGGTGTATTGCCGCCAGACGCGCGCAGGCGCAGGCGGTAGCGGGTTCAACTCCGGCATCGGCATGGTGGACATCACCGGCTTCAACGACCGCGTAGTGCCCACGCCCGAACAGGCGTCGGACCCCACCTGGTCACCGCTGAACGGCTGAGCCCGAATATTTTTTTACCTTGGAGTCTCCACGCCCCGTGCGTGAGAGACGACAGGGTGGAAAAAGGGCGGCACGCGGCTGTACAAAACTTCGTGAGTTCAAGGGGATGAACACGGCGGGTTGCGCAGGACTGTGTCGTTTCGGTATCAGTATTGTCATCCCAGTCATGACAAATTCAAATGGAACTTGACCCCGTCGATAAGCTATGGCTTAGGGCGAGTTGGTCTCCAAAATTCGTCGGCTCTTTGAAGGGATTCGGAGAGGAGCTGAAGGGATACGCGGAGATACAAGGTTATTAATTCTTTTTTCTCCGAATAGCTCTTTTTCGGGGCTAATTCTCAGGATCCGACACATGAGACTGAAAGTTGTTGCCGCGCTCGGTATGGTTGCTCTTCTGTCAGCCTGCGCGCATGAAAAGGCGAACACTGGTGCCTCCACGGGTGCGAGCATGCCGGCTGGCCCCGTTCCGGGCAGCGAAGCTGATCTCGTTGCCAATGTTGGTGACCGCGTGTTCTTCGACTTCAACAAGAGCGGCCTGAAGGACGACGCCAAGGTGACCCTGCAGAAGCAGGCTGACTGGATGGCGAAGTACCAGCAGGTGAACGTTGAAGTCGCCGGTAACTGCGATGATCGCGGCACCGAAGAATACAACATCGCCCTGGGTCAGCGTCGCGCCAACGCCGCGCGCGACTTCCTGGTGTCCAAGGGGGTTACCTCCGCGCGCATCTCCACCATTTCCTACGGCAAGGACCGTCCCACGGCTCTTGGTGACAACGAGGAAGCCTGGGCGCAGAACCGTAACGCCATTACCTCCGTTAAGTAAGACTTTCAGGATTCCTGAATTTCTGATCTGATCGGCTGACAGGCCGGGCCTTTAGGGGTCCGGCCTGTTTTGTTTTTTACGTACTTGATTTTGCCGGGCATAATGGTGAAATCCTTGCCCGACAGGACAGCAAGCGAGAGGTTCTCATGAAGGCCAGGGTCATGACAGGGCAGGGTGCGCGGCAGGGGCTGGCGGCCTTTGGTGTGGCGGCATTGCTGGCCACGACAGCGCCCGCGGGCTGGGCGCAGGATGTTTCCAGCCGCGAAGGCATTGCCTTGCAGAATCAGATTCTGGCGCTCAGGCAGGAAGTCGAACAGGCTCAGTCCTCGCGCGGGGGAGACGGCTCGGCTCCAGCGCCGGCCTCCGGCGGCGGCTCGAGTGGAGACCTGGTCTCTCAGCTTCTGGAGCGTGTCAGCCTGCTGGAACAGCAGCAGCGCGACATGCGCGGCGAAATCGATCAACTGACCAATGACCTTCAGCAGAAGACTGCGGCGCTTGCCAAGCAGATTGCTGATAACCAGTTTGCTGCCCAGAACGGTGCGGGCGGGGCTGCTGCCGGAGCGGCCGCTCCGGCCAGCGCAGCGGCGAGTACCGCACCCGCCGAGAGTGCGCCCACCACGCCCGATGAGCTGCTCAAGGCGGGCAAGGCGGCGCTGGTCAAGAAAGATTACGACACGGCGCATGATGATGCGCAGGCCGCTCTGCACAACGCCAAGGGCGCTTTCAAGGTGGATGCGCAGTTCCTGCTCGCACAGTCGCTTGCAGGGCAGAAGCAGTACCGGCAGTCAGCTCTGGCCTATTACGAAGCCTATAGCCTTTCGCCCAAGAGCACCCGCGCTCCTGATGCCCTGCTGGGCGTTACCGCCACGCTGCTGGCGCTGGGTGACAAGAAGGCCGCCTGTCAGGCTTTGAGCAAGCTGCACGCCGAGTTCCCCGACCCGGCCAAGCGCGTCAGCAACGCGGCGGATATTTACGCCCAGCGCGGCGGGTGCGGCTGATGCGTCTCCTGCCGTGTCGGTCAGGGGGATAAGAGGATTTCCGTCCTGTTTGCGGGGCGGCCCGTTTTTTCCGGGCAGCATGTCTGCCCTCAGTGGTTTGCCGCACACATGGCCCGGCTGGGGCCGTTCGTGGAGGACGCTCCCGACCAGCCTCCGCTGGCGCTGGCGGTTTCCGGCGGGGGCGACAGCCTGTGTCTGGCGTGGCTTGCGTCGCGGTGGCGGTGCAATCTTCTGGCTTTTGTGGTTGACCACGGCTTGCGGGCGGAATCGGCCGCCGAGGCGGCGCTTACCATCGAGCGCCTCCGGGCCATGGGCGTGCCCGCGCAGCTTCTGACACTCAAAGACCTCAAGTACGGGCCGGCCATTGCGCAGCGGGCGCGCGCCGCGCGTTATGCGGCCCTGCGCGCCGCCTGCCGTGCCCGGGGGTGCCTTGATCTGCTCCTGGGCCATCAGGCGGATGATCAGGCCGAAACCGCCTGTATGAGACAGGCAGCAGGCAGCGGGCCGGATGGGCTGGCGGGCATGGGCTGGATCAGCCTGCTGCCAGACCTGCGGCTGGTGCGGCCGCTGCTTGGGGTTTCACGGCTGGCACTGCGTAACACCCTGCAGGCCGCCGGGCTTGAATGGGTGGATGATCCGTCGAATGAGGACAGGCGGGCTGAACGGGTGCGCGTGAGGCACCAGCTTGCCGATGAGGCCCTGCGGGAAAAATTCTGGTGTCTGGCCATGGAGGCGGGGGCGGCCCGCATGGCGCGGGATGTCCGGCGGGCGGAGGCGGCGGCCCGCTCGGTGGTTGTGCTGCCTCAGGGCTGGGCCGGGTTGGGCGCACATCTGCCCGACCCCGCGCTGCTGTCGGCGCTGATCCGGTGTGTAAGCGGGCATGTGTACCCGCCTGCTCCTGCCGCTGTGGAGCGGTTGTACGCGGTTGCGCGGGAGGGCGAGCAGTCTGGTGCGTCTGGCGCCGGGGCCACGCTGGCTGGCGTGCGGCTGGTGCGCTGGCGTGCGACATGGTGGCTCATACGTGAGGCGGCGGCCCTCGCGCCGGCCGTACCCGCCGTGGACGGCGCGGTGTGGGACGGGCGCTTTACCCTGCGACTTCCGGCCGCAGTCAGCGAGACGCCGGGTGTCGCGGGCGACGCTGCAGGGGCCGGGGGGCTGTCTGTGGCGGCGGCGGGATTGGGGCTGCCTCGGGCCGCGCGACAGGGCTGGCCTGCGGCGTTCTGCGCGACATTGCCCGCCTTGTGGAGGCGCGGCGTACGGGTGGCGGTCCCCGCGCTGGGCTGGGTTGCGCCATGCGGAGCCACGTCGCATGGCGGCTCGCTGCACCCGGTCCCATCGAACGCATTCGCACGGAGCCGGGCCGAACCGGGCAAGTCGCAGGGGGCGGGTGCGGAGCCGGATGCGCAGGAAGAGGCCGGGGACGGGCTGGCCTTGAGTGGTGCACGCTTCTTTTTTACCCCGCCCGCTCCCCTAAGCGGAGGCGGCCTCTATGGCTGTGTGTTCAGGGACGGAAGCCATAATATTTGCCCATGGCCCTAGGAATGGCGGCGTTCGTACCCATTTACACAGAGGAGAGGTTGCTTTTTCTGAGCATGGGCGGGCAAGATGCGGCACAGGGCGCGCTCTCGCTCTAGAACTATGGATACTCGGGCACGATGAATAATTTAGGCCGCAATCTGGCGCTGTGGGTCAGCATCATTCTGGTGCTTCTCCTGCTTGTGAACATGTTCCAGCCCGGAAGTGCTCAGCACACCGCGCAGCAGCTCGCCTATTCCGACTTTGTCGCGGATGTGGATGCGGGGCATGTGCGCTCGGTGGTTATGCAGAATCACAATATTTCTGGCACGCTCAAGGATGGCACGGCGTTTGAAAGCTATGCGCCGGATGATCCGTCCCTTGTCTCGCATCTGGTGAGCAAGGGAGTTGAGGTCTCGGCCAAGCCGCTCGATCAGGATGGCAGCCCGCTGCTGCGCTATTTCCTGAACGCGCTCCCCATCCTGCTGCTGGTGGCCGCATGGCTGTTCATGATGCGTCAGATGCAGGGCGCGGGCGGCCGCGCCATGGGCTTTGGCAAGTCACGCGCCAGAATGCTGACCGAGAAGCATGGCCGCGTGACGTTTGATGACGTGGCCGGTATTGATGAGCCCAAGGCCGAGCTTCAGGAAATCGTGGATTTTCTGAAAGACCCGCAGAAATTCACCCGCCTTGGCGGCAAGATTCCGAAAGGTGTGCTGCTTGTCGGCCCGCCCGGAACCGGCAAGACACTGCTGGCCCGCGCCATCGCGGGGGAAGCCAATGTGCCGTTCTTCACCATTTCCGGCTCCGATTTTGTCGAGATGTTTGTGGGTGTTGGTGCCTCGCGTGTGCGTGACATGTTCGAGCAGGGCAAGAAAGCCGCTCCCTGCATTATCTTCATCGACGAAATCGACGCTGTGGGCCGCCATCGTGGTGCGGGCATGGGCGGCGGTAATGATGAGCGCGAGCAGACCCTCAACCAGATGCTGGTGGAGATGGACGGTTTTGAAAGCAATGAGGGCGTGATCCTGATTGCCGCCACCAACCGCCCGGACGTGCTGGACCCCGCGCTGCTGCGTCCCGGCCGGTTTGACCGGCAGGTGGTGGTGCCCAACCCTGACGTTTCGGGGCGCGAGAAAATCCTGCGCGTGCATATGCGCAAGGTGCCGCTGGCGGCCGATGTCGATCCGCGCATTATCGCCCGTGGCACGCCCGGCTTCTCTGGCGCTGATCTGGCCAATCTGGTGAACGAGGCGGCTCTGGCCGCAGCCCGTCTGGGCCGACGCACCGTGTCCATGCGTGAGTTTGAAAACGCCAAGGACAAGGTGCTGATGGGTGTCGAGCGCCGCTCGCTGGTCATGAGCGATGAGGAAAAGAAGCGCACCGCCTATCACGAGGCCGGGCACGCCGTCACCGCCGTGCTGGTGCCCGAGAGCGAGCCCATCCATAAGGCCACGATTATTCCGCGTGGTCGCGCGCTGGGTATGGTCATGCGTCTGCCCGAGGATGACCGCCTGTCCATGAGCCGCAACAACGCCATCGCCCATCTGGTGGTGGCCATGGGTGGCCGCGTGGCGGAGGAAGTCGTTTACGGTAAGGACAACATCTGCAACGGCGCGATGGGCGATATCAAGATGGCCACCCGCGTTGCCCGCAGCATGGTGACTGAATGGGGCATGAGCGAAAAGCTCGGCATGATCGCCTATGTGGACGACGATCAGGGCGGCGGCTTTTTTGGCGCCCAGAACCGTAACTTCTCCGAGGAAACGGCGCGCGAGATCGACGAGGAAATCCGTCGCCTGATTGAAGATGCTTACGAGCAGGCCCGTAACTATCTGCATGGACATGTGGACGAGTTGCATCGTCTGGCTAACGCCCTGCTGGAGTATGAAACCCTGTCGGGCGAGGAAATCCGCCAGATCATGCGTGGTCAGCCTATCGAGCGCGCAGAGGAAGATGAAAAAGGCCCGATCAACCGTCGCGCTTCGGTGCCGCAGGTTTCGGCGGGCGAAGAAAGGCCTGCGCCTTCTGTTGCGGACGAAGGCTCCCAGACCGTGCCTCAGCCCGGCTAGGGTAGCCGGAAGGTATTAGTCTGGTCTGAGTGACTATGTTATCGGCCCGGTCAGGGTGCTCCATTACGGAGGCGCTGACCGGGCTTTCTGTTTGTGGCGTGAGGAAACGGAGTGACGGGAATGGGCCGGTGGCATCGGTTGGCGGAACCTATGGGCCTGCTGTACGGCGATGCCGCAGTGGCTGCCGTAAGGCAGGGTATGGCGTTGTGGCTAATGGGGGGCGCGGTTGCGTTTTCATTCGTCAGGCTGATCGAAGGCGCGCAGGTTTCCGCGCCGCTGCCGGTTGGGGATGTTCCGGCGGACTGGCAGAGCGTGCTTGGGCGGCTTGTCGCCCCGGTGCCCGATGCGGGCCTGCCTGCGGGCGCTCAGGTCATGGGTATTCTCAATGCCACGCCGGATAGTTTTAGCGACGGCGGGCAGCATGACACGCGTGAGGCCGCCGTGCGGGCGGGCCTGGCCATGGCAGAGGCTGGGTGCCGGGTGCTTGATATCGGGGGCGAAAGCACGCGTCCCGGTTCGGTAGTGATTACGCCCGCACAGGAATGGGAGCGTGTAGGGCCGGTTATAAAGGGGTTGCGGCAGGAAGTTCCGCAGGTCGCACTGTCGGTTGATACGCGCAACAGTCTGGTAATGGAACGCGCGCTGGAGGCAGGCGCGGCTGTCATCAACGACGTCACGGCGCTACAGCACGACGCACGTGCTCTGCCTCTGCTGGCCGAGCATGATTGCGGCATTGTGCTCATGCACATGCGCGGCACGCCACAGACCATGGAGCAGTATGCCGTGTACTCCGACGTGGCGTGCGAGGTCGTGCGGGAACTGGGCGCACGGGTGGAGGCCGCGGAGGCTGCGGGTATCGCGCGAAAGCGGCTGATGGTGGACCCCGGCTTTGGTTTCGCCAAAACGGCGGCGCAGAATGTCGAACTGCTGCGGCGCTGCCTGCTGCTGGCCAATCTGGGGTGCCGCGTGGTGTTCGCTCTGTCGCGCAAGCGCATGATTGGCGACATGACGGGCGAGGCCACCCCTGCCGCGCGGGATGCAGGCACACAGGCGGCGTCGCTTCAGGCCATGCCGCTGGGCCAGCCCGTGTTACGTGTGCATGACGTGCCGGGCATGGTGCAGGCACTGAGGGTATGGCAGGCTCTTTATGCGGCCAAAGCGTGATTTCTTTGTCATGACACGGTTTCACTGGGGGCTAAACCGTTTTAGGAAAAGAAGAGAACAGGGCGGAACGCGGTTTGCGCGGATACAGGCGGGTCTGCCCGGCAATCTGGGGTTGGAACAGGCGGCATGAGGCATTTTTTCGGAACGGACGGTATTCGGGGTAAGGCCAATCAGTTTCCCATGACGGTGGAAATCGCCCAGAAGCTGGGGCAGGCGGCCGGGCTGCACTTCCGGCGTGGCGAACATCGGCACAGTGTGCTGTTGGGCAAGGACACGCGGCTTTCCGGTTACATGATCGAGAGCGCACTGGTTTCCGGTTTTCTGTCTGTGGGTATGGATGTCACGCTCGTCGGGCCGTTGCCCACGCCGGCCATCGCCATGCTGACCCGTTCGCTCCGGGCCGATCTGGGCGTCATGATTTCGGCCTCGCACAATCCGTTCTGCGACAATGGTATCAAGCTGTTCGGGCCGGACGGCTTCAAACTGTCGGATCAGGATGAAGCCGAGATAGAATCCCTGATGGAAACCGACCTGCATGACCGGCTGGCCCCGCCCGAGCAGATTGGCCGCGCCTCGCGGCTGAATGATGCGGCAGGCCGTTATGTGGAAAGTGCCAAGGCGTCCTTTCCGCGTGGGCTGCGGCTGGATGGCATGAAAATCGTCATCGACTGCGCCAATGGCTCGGCCTACCGCGTGGCGCCCACCGCCTTGTGGGAACTGGGGGCCGAGGTGGTGCGCGTTGGCTGCGCGCCAGATGGGGTGAATATCAATGCCGGGTGTGGTTCCACCCAGCCCAAGGCCCTGTGTGAGGCGGTGGTACATCATGGCGCGCATCTGGGCATCGCACTGGATGGCGATGCGGACCGGGTGCTGATTGCCGATGAAACCGGACACCTGATTGATGGCGACCAGATTCTCGCACTTATCGCCCAGTCCTGGGCGCGCGAGGGGCGGCTGGTGGGCGGGGCGGTGGTGGCCACCGTTATGTCCAATCTGGGGCTTGAGCGTTTTCTGGAAAGCCTGAACGTCGGGCTGGAACGGACTGCCGTGGGAGACCGCTACGTGGTCGAGCGTATGCGTGAGCGCGGGGCCAATGTGGGGGGCGAACAGTCGGGCCATATGGTGCTGACGGATTTTGCCACCACGGGGGATGGGCTGATCGCGGCGCTCCAGGTTCTGGCCGTTCTGGTGGAGCAGGGGCGACCGGCCAGCGAGGTTTGCCGCCTGTTCGAGCCATGGCCGCAGATGCTGCGTAACGTGCGGTATTCTGGTGAATGCCCGCTGGAAGCCCCGAGCGTGTGCGAGCGCCAGAAGGAAGTCGAGCGGCTGCTGGCCGGGCGTGGGCGGCTGGTGCTGCGCCGCAGTGGTACGGAGCCGCTGGTTCGCGTCATGGTTGAAGCGGAAGACAGCGCGCTGGTGGAGCAGGCTGTCAGTCAGATGTGCGAAAGTCTGGAACGGGTGACGCTCCCTGCCTGAAACCGGCCCGACTTCGTAGCCCCTGCGCCGCTGCTGATAAGAAACTGATGGAAAGTCCCGCCATGTCCTCCACCGACCCTGCCAGTCCTGCCGCTGAGCCTGCGTCCACGCAGGCGCACGGTGGCCTGCCGCGCGCCCGTGTGCTGTCCATTGCCGGGAGCGATTCAGGCGGCGGTGCCGGGATTCAGGCCGACATCAAGGCCGTAACGGCGCTGGGCGGTTACGCCATGACGGCCCTGACCGCCCTGACTGCCCAGAACACGCTTGGGGTGCAGGGCATCCTGCCCGTGCCGCCCGCCTTTGTGCGCGAGCAGATACGCAGTGTGCGCGACGATATCGGGATAGACGCCATCAAGACCGGTATGTTGGGCGCGGCGGCGGAAATTCAGGCAGTGGCGGATGAGATCGCGACCATTAAACACCAGACCCCCGGTCTGCCTGTGGTGGTGGACCCGGTCATGGTGGCCAAGGGCGGAGCCGTGCTGTTGCAGGCCGATGCGCTGGAGAGTCTCGTGCGCGAATTGCTGCCGCTCGCAACGGTCATCACCCCCAACCTGCCCGAGGCCATGCAGCTTGTCGGGCGGGAACTGGATACTGTCGCGGATATGAAGGCGGCCGCTCGCACCCTGCGCGATCGTACCGGGGCTGCCGTGCTGCTCAAGGGCGGGCACATGCAGGGGGAAACCATTGTTGATATCCTGCTGGACGACAGCGGGCTGACGGAATTTCCCGGTCTGCGCCTGCCGGGGCGGCATACGCACGGTACGGGCTGCACGCTGGCTAGCGCGCTCGCCACGCGACTGGGGCAGGGGTTCTCGCTGATCGAGGCAACAGATCAGGCGCGGCGTTATGTTCAGGCCGCCATTGCCCATGCTCCCGGCTTCGGGCAGGGAGCAGGGCCTTTATGGCACGCCCATGGCTGGCATGGCGGGCTGAGCTGAACACAGCGCACCTGCCCGCAAAGGTACGGCCCACAGGCGTTATTCACCCACCATCCGCAGGGCCTGACCGGCATGAGGCTGTGTGTGCGCAATGGTGCTGAGCGGCACCAGAGCCCGCATAGGCGTTGCCACACTCCGCTCCTGCGGTTCGTACAGGACATAGCCTTTGCCCCACACGGTGGAGATCAGGTTCCTGATACCCATGCGTTCAAGCTTTTTACGAAGCTTGCAAACAAATACATCAATGATCTTGATGTCAGGCTCATCCCGTCCGCCATAGAGATGGTTGAGGAATGTTTCCTTTGTCTGGGCAATGCCCTTGCGCAGAACCAGCAGTTCCAGAACGGCAAATTCCTTGCCGGTCAGGTGCAGGTTCTGGTCCCTTACAGTTACGGACTGGCTGTTGAGATCAAGGCTCAGATCCCCCACCTGAATGACCGGATGCGCAAAGCCGTTCGAGCGGCGCATGATCGCCTGAATACGTGCGGCAAGCTCGGCCATATCGGGCGGATGGCGCATGAAGTCATCAGCACCCAGCGCAAAAGCCCGGAGCTTGGTTTCCGCCGTATCAATGCAGGAGAGCATGATAACCGGCGTTGTGATCTTCAGTGAGCGCAGCGTGCTCAGGATGGCGAAACCGTCCAGCCCCGGTGGACGTTGGCTGATGATGGCCAGCCCGTAATCGTAGTTGCGGAGTAGTTCCAAGGCATTCTGCCCGGACCGAGCAAGGTCGCAGGTCAGACCGACTTTCTTAAGTGTTGAGAGAATGGTGCGGCTGGAGGCGAAATGATCCTCTACGAACAAAATGCGCATGGTTGCACCTCATAGGAAAGCGGCAATGATTTCTTTGCACGCTATAGTTGCAATGGTCGGAAAAGTTATAGCGCTAGGCGTCCTTTTTGGTAGTAAAATCCCATAATGTATATCCCTGTGGTTGTGGCTTGTTCAAGTATATACAATCCACAGTCGTTGCATTTTTCCGCCTTGAAGCGGTTTTGTTTCTGATATCGCATAAATGGTGACGCGCGGTTCGCGCGTGGGTTGCGTCAAAAATGTTTTTTTGTGGCAAAGTTGTGTTGCGTGTCTTTTTTGTCGCTTTGCGGTCGGATGCACGGCCATTGACCCGGCTGGAGGAATAGCCTTGTAAAGAAAGCAGGGCGTGGCGTTTCAGTTTTGATGAAACGGGCAGGGAGCAGGCCAGTTGTCCGGGGCGGCGGGTGAATACATGATTATTCTGGAAACGGAAGAGACAACGCAGGCACTGGCCTCCTTTCTGGCGCGGCAGGCGGGGGCGGGAGATGCCATTTTGCTGTCCGGCCCGCTGGGAGCTGGCAAGAGTGTGCTGGCCAGAGCGTTCCTGCGGGCGTTCTGTCAGGCGCCTGACATGGAAGTTCCAAGCCCCACCTATACTCTGGTGCAGCCTTATGCCGCGCCCGCCTGCACCGTGCATCATTTCGACCTGTGGCGTCTTGGCGGCCCCGACGAACTGGATGAACTGGGCTGGGACGATGCGCGTGACGGGCTGGTGTTGGTGGAATGGCCCGAACGGCTGGAGGATTTGACCCCGCCAGATGCCTTGCATGTGACGCTGGATGTCCGGCCCGACGGGGTACGTGTGGCGCATCTGCGAGGCTGGGCCGGGCGGTTCGATGCACAGGCGTTGCGGGCCGCGGGTTTTGAACCGGCCCCGGCGGTTCAGGCTGCGTCGGAGGGCCTGTGGGGCCCGCACGGCACGGATGAGACGGCATCGGGGGCATCCGCGCCAGACGGAGCACGTGATTGATGCGGCAGGGCGGCGTCCGTGCGGCGGAGTGTGAAGAGGCGCTCGGGAGCATGGCTTTTCATAAGGACGGGGTAGAAGAATCCCGACTGGTGAGTATCCCGGCGCATCTGCCGTTTCTGGATCAGTTAGCCGCCCGCTGGATGCAGGCAGCGGGGTATGACCGCGAGGCCATGGGGGAAGGGCTCATCGTGCTGCCCGGTCGCCGGGCTGCCCGCGCCCTGACGGAAGCCTTTCTACGCCGGATGGATGGCGGCGCCATGTTGCTACCCCGTATTCTGCCCATCGGCGCGCTGGACGAGGCTGAACTGGGCCTGTCTTTGGTCTCGCCGGGCGGTTACGTGCCAGACGGGCAGGGGCTCGACCCGCTTGATCTGCCCCCTGCCGTGGGGGGCATGACCCGCCAGGCGGCTCTGACCCGGCTGGTCCTGCAGGCGGAGGATGCGTTCGGCACCCGCCCGACGCTCGATCAGGCCTGGCCGCTGGCCGGGGCTCTGGCCACGCTGATGGACGAGGCCGAATGGGCGGGCGTTTCCCTGAGCGAACGCCTGCCCGGCGCGGTGCAGGATGACTTTGCCCAGCATTGGCAGATCATTCTGCGGTTTCTGGGGATCATTACAGAACAGTGGCCTGTCTGGCTGGCCAGTCAGGGGCTGATGAACCCGGTGGCCCGGCAGGTTGCCTTGCTGCGCGCGCAGGCTTCCCTGTGGCGCGGCATGGCTGAACGCGGTGAGGAAACGCGGCTGTGGGCGGCGGGGTTTACACATGCCATGGCCCCCACGGCAGAAGCGCTGGCGGCGGTGCTGGCCTGCCCCGGCGGGCGGGTAGTCCTGCCCGGTCTGGATATGACCATGGCCGATGCGGTGTTTGACGCCCTGCCAGACAGTCACCCTCAGGCCGGGCTGGCGCGGCTTCTGGCCGCTCTGGGCCATGGGCGCGGGCAGGTGCGGGTGTGGGGCCGGGCGGTGGAGCCGCGCCAGAGCACTGCTCCTACAGGCCCGCTACAGGCAGGCGTGGCCCCAGCGGGCGAAACTGATGAGGCTGAAGCCACGCGGCGGGCCGGGCGTTCGGCCCTGCTCTCGCGAGTCATGCTGCCTGCCACCGCGCTGGATGACTGGGTGTTGCGAGAGGGCGAGGGGACCGCGCCGCGCAGCAGCCCGACGGAGGCGGGCGAGGCCTTGTTGCCGGGTGTCGTGCGGGTCAGCGCGCAGGACGAGCAGGAAGAGGCGCTGGCTATCAGCATGATCATGCGCGATGCGATCGTGCAGCCGGGGCGCACGGTCGCCCTGATCACGCCGGACAGGGTTCTCGCCTCGCGCGTGGTGACAGAACTCGCCCGCTGGGGCGTCATGGCGGATGACAGCGCGGGCATGGCGCTGGCGGACACGCCCGGTGCCGTGCTGCTGCGTCTGATCGCCCGGCTGGTGGAAAGCCGGTTCGCGCCCGTGGCGCTGCTGTCCGTGCTCAAGCACCCGCTGGTGGCGTGCGGGTTGCCTGCGGGCGTGTGCCGGGCTTCGGCCCGCCTGCTGGAGCGGCAGGTGCTGCGCGGGCCAGCCCCGGCACCGGGTTTTGCCGCCCTGCGGGCCGCTGTGTCTGACAGTCTGGTCCAGCAGCAGGCGCATGAGCGCGAGCAGGTTGAAGGCGGGCAGGAGGCGGACAGGCCATTCGGCCCGGAGCCGCTCGAGACCTTCATGGACCGGCTGGAAACCTGTCTGGCCCCGGTTCTGGCCTGGCAGGCGGAGGAGGCCAGCGCCGCAACGCCCGAGGCGGGGCACAGGGCCTCGGTGCCCGTGCTGCTGGCCGGGTTGGTGGAAGCCGCCGAGCGTCTGGCGTGTACCGATAACGAAGCGGCGGCGGATCGTCTGTGGCGGGGCGAGGACGGCAACCTGCTGGCTACGCGCCTGTCTGAGCTCATGCTGGCGGCCGATATCCTGCCCACGCAGCCGCCTGCGGTGCTGGATGGGCTGCTGGGGGCCGTGCTGACGCAGGATCGTGCGGCCCGCAGAGGTGATCCGGCGGGCCTGCACCCGCGGGTTCTGGTCTGGGGCCTGTTCGAAGCGCGGCTGCAAACGGCGCATACTGTCATTCTGGGGGGGCTGTGTGAAGGCGTATGGCCCGCCACGGCGGATGCCGGGCCGTGGATGAGCCGCCCCATGCGCCAGAAGGTGGGCCTGCCCTCGCCCGAGGAGGCGGTGGGGCAGGCAGCGCATGATTTCCTGTCGGCGGCGGTGGCGGCGCATAGCGTGGTGCTGTCCTGTCCCCGGCGGCGCGAAGGCGCGCCCGTGGTGCCTGCGCGCTGGCTCACCCGGCTTGATGCCTTTTTGGCCGGGCGCGGGGCCAGCCTGCCAGCGCACCCGGTGCTGGACTGGCTGCACGGGCTCGATCAGCCGCCCGGCGCCGCCGAGCCGGTGCCGCCACCCCGGCCGTGCCCGCCGCTGGCCTTGCGGCCCCGGCGATTGAGCGTGACCGAAATTGAAACATGGATGCGTGATCCCTACGCCATCTATGCCCGGCATGTTCTGCGGCTGAACCCCATGCCTGAACTGGAAGAGGCAGCCGATGCCTCGGATTACGGCATGATCGTGCATGACGCGCTGGAGCGCTGGGTGCGCGTGCACGGCGTTGCCTGGCCACAGGATGCGCAGGCCCGACTGAACGCCCTGTTTGTGGAAAGTCTGGCCGCCCGTAGGCCCCGCCCCGCCCTGCGCGCCTGGTGGGAGCCCCGTCTGGCGCGAATCGCGGGCTGGGTGGCGCAGGCAGAAACCCGCCGCCGCGCGGGAGGCGCCCCCCGCGCGATATGGACGGAACTGCGCGGGCGCGTGCTGGTGCCGGATGCACCGGGCGGCGCCTTTGTGCTGAGCGGGCGGGCGGACCGGATCGAGGTCGGGCCGTCAGGGCGCATCAGCGTGCTGGATTACAAGACCGGCGTGCTCCCTCCCGCGCGTGACGTGCTGGCAGGGTGGAGCCCCCAGCTCCCGCTGGAAGCAGCCATGATCCTGCGCGGCGGGTTTGCCGATGTTGCTCCACCCGGACAGGCAGAATGCGCCGAGGCAGGAGAAGATACGGGTATTATGGACGGGCTGATTTACTGGCGGCTGACAGGCGGGGCAGAAGCGGGGGAGGAAGTCGCCATTACCCCGAAGGAAGCCGCAGGCCTGAGCGAACTGGCCGAGCAGACATGGCTGAGCCTGATCGAGCGGATCGCAGCCTATGACGACCCCGCCCAGCCTTATCTGTCGCACCCGCATCCGGGGCAGGAGCCGCGCTTTGCCGATTACGCCCGTCTGGCGCGCGTGCCGGAATGGAGTCAGGGCCGTATGGAGCATGAATCCTGATGACGGATGCAGGGTCTTCGGACGCGCAGGGCATTGCGCAGGCCATCGCACAGGCTGTTGCGCAGGCTAACGACCAGCAGGCCATGGCGTCAGACCCCACGGCCTCGGTGTTTGTGTCTGCCTCGGCGGGAAGCGGCAAGACCAAGCTGCTGATTGACCGGCTGCTGCGCCTGATGCTGCCTCGTCCCGCTCCCGCAGGTGCGGAGGGGGAACTCTGTCCCGGCAGTCCCCCCGGCCGTATCCTGTGCCTGACCTTTACCAAGGCGGCGGCGGCGGAAATGGCCATACGCCTGCAAACGCGGCTGGGCCGCTGGGTCACGCTGTCCGATGCCCGGCTGGATGCGGAACTGCGTGCTCTGTCCGTGCCCGTAACGCCGCAGACCCGCCAGCGTGCGCGCGCGCTGTTTGCCGAGGTGCTGGACATGCCCGGCGGGATGCGCATCGGCACCATTCACGCTTTCTGCCAGTCGCTTCTGCGTCGCTTCCCGCTGGAAGCGGCCATGAACCCGCATTTTACGGTCATGGAGGAAACGGACGCCGCGCTGGCCCTGCAAACCTGCGCGGAAACCGTTCTGGGGGCCAGTAAGGCCCCGGCCCTTGCCCCGCTGGCGGGGCAGATCGGGCTGGGTGATTTCATGGCCCTTGCCTCCGCCCTGCGGCGCGAGAGCCGGGCGCGGCCCATGCTGGAGCTGACGGCCAGCCAGCCCGATGCCGCGCGGGCGGCCCTGTGCCGGGTGCTGGGTCTGTCGCCTACGGCGCCGGACACGCCGGATGAAGCGCTTGTGCTGGCGGCCTGCACGGCTTTCGCGGGGGAGGATGCGGTGCGCGCGGCCCTGCGGGAGCTGTCTGAAAAAGGCACCGCCACCATCAAGGCCAACACGCTGCAATTGCTGGACTGGCTGGCCCTGCCGCCCTCTGAGCGTGCACCACGATGGGCGGAGTGGCGCGACGGGCTGCTCACGCGTGATGGCAGGCCGCGCAAGCAGGGGCTGATCACCGCCAAGCTGGCGCAGGACTGTACCCGTGCGGCCGAGTCGCTTGCGCAGGAGGCGGAACGGATCATCGCGGTGGAGGAAAACCGCCGGGCCTGTGCTCTGGCGCGGCTGGGTGGCGCTCTGTTGCAGACCGTCGCGCCGGTGGCCCGGCTGTATGATGCGCGCAAGGCGCTACAGGGCCAGCTTGAATATGATGATCTGATTCACAGCACGCTGTCCCTGCTGCGCGAGCCGGGGGCGGCATGGGTGCTGTACAAGCTCGATGGCGGTATTGATCACCTCCTGCTTGACGAGGTGCAGGATACCTCGCCCGAGCAGTGGCGGATCGCGGGGGATCTGACCGAGGAGTTTTTCTCCGGCGCGGGCGCGCGGGAGGAGGAAGCGGGGCCGCGCACGGTCTTTGCCGTGGGGGACTACAAACAGTCCATCTACGGGTTTCAGGGGGCGGACCCCGAGGCGTTCCGGGCGTGGCGTGCGCGGTTCAAGCAGCGGGCGGAGCAGGCGTGCCTGCCCTGGCGTGAGCCCGAACTGACCGTGTCCTTTCGTTCCACCGCGCCGGTTCTGACGCTGGTTGATGCGGTTTTTGCCAGCCCCGAGGCCGCGCGTGGCGTGGTAGAAGCGCGCGAGCGAGCCATGCGCCACATTACTGCCCGGCCCGGTCAGGGCGGGCGGGTAGAGCTGTGGCCCCTGGCTGAAACGCAGGAAACTGGCGAGGATGCCAGCCCCTGGCAGCCCGTGCGTACCAATGCCACACGGCCCAGCCCGCGCCAGAAACTGGCCGATGCGCTGGCCCGGTATATCGCGGCCCAGCTTGCCGCCCCACCGACGTCTGGAGAGCCCGCGCTGACACCGGCTGATGTGCTGGTGCTGGTGCCGCGCCGCTCGTCTTTTGTGCCCATGCTGGTGCGTGCCCTCAAGGAGCAGGATATTCCGGTGGCAACACTGGTGCGCACGGGGCTGGCCGACCAGTTGGCGGTGCAGGACCTCATGGCCCTGTGCTCGGCCCTGCTGCTGCCGCAGGATGACCTGACGCTGGCCTGCGTGCTGACATCCCCTCTTGGCGGGTTGAGTGACGACAGCCTGATGGCGCTGGCCACGGGGCGCGGCACGCATGAGCCCCTGTGGTCGGCCCTGCGCACCCGCCACGCCGAGCGCGCGGACTGGGCGCAGGCGTGGCATGTGCTCGATACGCTGTTTGGCCGGGTGGACTATCTGGGGCCGTATGCGCTGCTGTCCATGGCACTGGGCCAGCTTGGCGGCCGGGCACGCCTGCTCGCCCGGCTGGGGCCGGAGGCAGCGGAACCGCTGGATGAACTGCTGTCCGCCGCCCTGCGGTATCAGGAGCAGCACCCGCCGTCGCTACAGGGCTTCGTGCACTGGCTGCGCCATTCACGCGAGACCGTCCGGCGCGAGGCCGAGGCAGGTGGCAATGCCGTGCGTGTCATGACGGCGCATGGCTCCAAGGGGCTGCAGGCACGGCTTGTCATCCTGCCTGATACAGTGGGTGCCCCCCGCTCGGAGGACAGGCTGTTCTGGGCGCATGATGGGGGCAGCGGGCTGGACGTGCCGCTCTATATTCCCCGCGCCGCCATGAGCGTGGAGGTGACCCGCAGGCTGGCGGAAACGGCCCGCGCCCGCGCGGTGGAGGAATATAACCGGCTACTATACGTGGCCCTGACGCGCGCGGCCGAACGGCTGGTGGTCTGCGGCTGGCGGCCCGGCCGGACTGTGCCGCCGGAAAGCTGGTACGAACGCTGTCGCGAAGGGTTTGAACGCGCGGGTGCCCGCAGCGTGGCGTGGAATACGCAGCCGCCTGAGGAAGGGGACACGCCCCCGCCCGGTGACTGGCCCGGCACCATGCTGGTGCTGGAGGAAACCCCGCGCACGCCTGCTGTGGCGGAGGCCCCGGTCAGCGGGGAGGGCGCTGGCCCGGATACTGGCCGGGCATTCAGCCCCCTGCCGGACTGGGCAGGGCGCGCACCGCATTGGCAGGCCACCGCCCCGGTGGCGGAAGCCCCGCTGGCGCGTCCGCTGGCTCCCGCCCGCCCGGATGATGCCATGCTTGGCCCGCTGCCGCCCGCGCGCTCGCCCCTGGCGGTGGGGGGGCTGCCGCCCGGCAAGGCGCGTGAGGCGGCGTTCCGCCGTGGCAACATGGTACATGCGCTATTGCAGTTCCTGCCAGACCATCCGCCCGCGCGGCATCTGGAACTGGCGCGGCGCTGGCTCATGCGCCCGGCCAGCGGGCTGGATGCGCAGGATGCGCAAACGCTGGCCGAGCAGGTGGTGGCCGTGTTGCAGGCTCCGGCTCTTGCCCCGTTGTTTTCGCCCGTGGCACGGGCCGAGCAGCGTCTGGCCGGCGTGGCGGGCGGGCAGGTTATCATGGGGCAGGTAGACCGCATGTGCGTGCTGCCCACGCAGGTTCTGGTGTGCGATTATAAAAGCGGCCGCCATCCGCCTGTCCGCGTGCAGGATACACCGGTGCTCTACCTGCGGCAGATGGCGGCGTATCGCGCCCTGCTGCGCGCCCTGTGGCCGGAGCGCGCCATTGTGTGCCTGCTGGCCTGGACGGAGGGGCCGCGTGTTGATCTGCTGTCCGATGCGCTGCTGGATAACCACGCCCCGGTGGCTCTGTTACCTACGGCCCCTTGACCGGACCGGTGGCCGCCCTAAGTGTAGGGAACCAAAAAACAAGCCTCCGGGGCGGCAGGCCCCGTGGGGTGTTTCTAGAGCAGGGAAATTCCGAACATGAGCGAACATACTCTGGCTGTCAGCGATTCCAGCTTCGAGGCCGATGTCCTCAAGGCGTCCGGTCTGGTGCTGGTTGATTTCTGGGCCGAATGGTGCGGTCCGTGCAAGATGATCGGCCCCGCTCTTGAGGAAATCGGCCGCGATCTGAAGGGCAAGGTCACGGTCGCCAAAGTGAATATCGACGAGAACCCCGTTACCCCCAACACCTATGGCGTACGCAGTATTCCGACGCTCATGCTGGTGCGCGATGGCAAGGTTGTGGACACGAAAGTGGGCGCTCTGCCCAAGAGCCAGCTTCGTGCGTGGGTGGAATCCGCGGCCTGAACATACAGCATGGCCGCGCCATAAGGCTTGGCAGAATGGCGCGGCCAGCGTAATGCAGGCGCTTGGACCGCATTCCGGTCGGCAGTCATCATAGCGCAGGCACAGGGTTTACCATGAGCTGGATCACCGAATATGTCCGTCCCAAACTTCGCGGCCTTCTGCGGCGTGAGGTGCCGGACAATCTGTGGACCACCTGTGAGTCCTGCAACCAGATGCTGCTCACCAAGGAACTGCACAAGGCCCGCAATGTATGCCCGCATTGCGGCCACCACATGCGCGCCCTTGTGGCCGATCGTCTGAAATGGACTTTCGATAACGGTGTATTCAGCCGGATCGAACTGCCGCAGGCGCCGGTGGACCCGCTGGGCTTCCGTGACCAGAAAAAATATACCGACCGCCTGAAGGATGCCCGCGCCAAAAGCCATGAGGATGAATCCCTCGCGGTGGCGCACGGCACTATTGGCGGCCACCCCGCCGTTGTGGCGGTCATGGCGTTTGAATTCATGGCGGGCACCATGGGCGCGGCTTTTGGCGAGCGCTTTGTGGCGGCGGCCCGGCTGGCTATTTTGCAGAAATCGCCGCTGGTGGTGTTTACCGCCTCGGGCGGCGCACGGATGCAGGAAGGCGTGATCAGCCTCATGCAGATGCCGCGTACTACCGTGGCGGTGCAGATGCTGCGCGATGCAGGCCTGCCTTACATTGTGGTGCTGACCAACCCCACCACCGGCGGGGTGACAGCCTCCTTCGCCATGCTGGGCGATGTGCAGATTGGTGAGCCCAACGCCCTGATCGGTTTTGCTGGCCCGCGTGTGATCGAGGATACGGTGCGCGAAAAACTGCCGCCCGGCTTCCAGCGGTCTGAATACCTGCTTGATCACGGCATGTTGGACATGGTGGTGGCGCGCAAGGACCTTCCTGCCACGCTGGCGCGGGTCATTGGCCTGCTGATGTGCGCCCCCGCCGATGTCACGGCCCCGCCGCCGCCCCAGAAGGCGGAACCCGCGCGGGCGGCGGAGTAAGCGCCCCGTGGCCACCGGGCAGGGGGCTGCGGCCATGACGGAATTCACTGGCCGCCCCGGCGAAATTCTGGAACGGCTCAACCGGCTGTATCCGGCGCTGATCGACCTTTCGCTCGACCGGCTGCAAGCTCTTCTGGCCCGTCTGGGCCATCCTGAAAACAGACTGCCGCCGGTGATCCATGTCGCGGGCACCAACGGCAAGGGCAGCACCTGCGCTACTCTGCGCGCGCTTGGCGAAGCCGCGGGCTGGCGCGTGCATGTCATGACATCGCCGCATCTGGTGGATGTGACCGAGCGCTTCCGTATCGCGGGGGAGCTGGTCAGCGAGGCCGAACTTGTGGCCACGCTGGAGGAAATCGAGCGCGTGAATGATGGCGCGCCCATCACCGTGTTTGAGGTGCTGACAGCCGCCGGTTTTGTGCTGTTCGCGCGCCACCCGGCCGAACTGGCGATTATCGAGGTAGGTCTGGGCGGGCGATGCGATGCCACCAACGTGCTCACCCGCCCCGCCGCCTGCGTGATTACCGCCATCTCGTGCGATCATGAGGCGTTTCTGGGCGATACGCTGGCGGCCATTGCCATGGAAAAAGCCGGGATCATCAAGCCCGGCGTGCCGGTTGTCACCGGCTTCCAGCAGCCTGAGGTGCTGGCCGTTCTGCAGGCCGAGGCCGAAAGGCTTGGCGCGCCGCTGGCCTGCCGAGGGCTGGAGTGGACAGTGGAGCCGCTGCCTGCCAGCAGCGATGAAGCGCATGGTAATAACGGCCTGAGTGGTGCGGCTGGTCTGCGCCTGACAGATAGTCTTGGTACGCTGCTGCTGCCCGCGCCGTCGTTGCCGGGGCCGTGGCAGTGTGAAAATGCCGGTTTGGCTGTGGAGGCCCTGCGGCTGTCGGGCCTGAAGGTGCCAGATGCGGCGTGGCAGGGCGTGGGCCGGGTGTCCTGGCCCGCGCGGATGCAGCGCCTGCACGGCACATTGGCGGCCATGCTGCCCGCCGGGTGGGAGCTGTGGCTTGATGGCGGGCATAACCCCGGTGCGGGTGATGCACTGGCCGGCGCGCTGCCCGGCTGGGCGGATGCGCCGCTGCACATGCTGGTGGGCATGAAACAGACCAAGGACGCCACGGGTTTTCTTGGCCCGATTCTGCCATTTGCTACGGGCTTGTGGGCGATCAGCGAGCCGGAGCAGCATCTGGCCCTGCGAGTGGAAGATATCGTGCGCGCTTCGGGCGGGCGGGCGCAGGTTGGCCCGACACTCGCGCGGGCGCTGGGCGAGATTGCCGCGCAGGCGGTGGCGGCCGGGCAGACGCGCGGCCGGGTGCTGATTTGTGGCAGTCTGTATCTGGCCGGGGTGGCGCTCAGGCAGGACGGCTGGCGGGCCAGCTAAGGCGCCGGCGCTCCGTCCGGCCCGAGAGGGCGAATCGGCAGCGGAGCCGTTTTGCGATGGATGGAAAAAGTGGTGCCCCCAGTAGGATTTGAACCCACGACCTACCGCTTACAAGGCGGTTGCTCTACCACTGAGCTATAAGGGCACGGCGTTTTTACGCACAGCGCGGGACTATAAGCGAAAATCCGGCTGTTCCGTCAAGCCCTGTTTTTGCACGGCCTCATGCTTTTTTGGCGGCGCGGCGTCTTGCATCGGCCCGGCGGCTGGCGCAATTAGGCGGTCATGTCTGACGCACCGCAAAGATCACAGCCGACCCTGTCCCTGCATGACAGTCAGCGCCGCGCCACCGTGCCGTTTGAGCCGATCAACCCGGAGCATGTCACAGTCTATTACTGTGGCCCCACGGTGTATGATCTGGCGCATATCGGCAACCTGCGCGCCATGCTGACAGCCGATGTGCTGGTGCGGCTGCTGCGGCACCTGTACCCGCGCGTGACATTCGTGCGCAACATTACGGACGTGGATGACAAGATCACGGCCCGGGCGCGCGCGAATGGCGAGGATATCGCCACCCTGACGCAGCGCACCACGCAGGAATTCCATGCCGATCTTGCGGCGCTGGGTGTGCTGCCGCCCGATATCGAACCCCGTGCGACGCATAACATTGGCGAAATGCAGGCCATGATCGCCCGGCTGATCGACAATGGCCACGCGTACGAGGCCGAAGGCCATGTGCTGTTCTCCGTCGGCTCCTTTGCCGCATATGGCGCGCTGTCGGGCCGCAATCCTGATGAGCTTGAGGCGGGTGCCCGTGTCGAGGTGGCACCGTACAAGAAGGCGGCGGGGGACTTCGTGTTGTGGAAGCCGTCCGATGCCGACCAGCCGGGGTGGGACAGCCCGTGGGGCCGGGGGCGTCCGGGCTGGCATATCGAATGCTCGGCCATGTCGCACCGCTATCTGGGCGACAGCTTCGATATTCATGGCGGCGGGTCGGACCTTTTGTTCCCCCATCATGAAAACGAGCGCGCGCAGAGCCTGTGCTGCTTCCCCGATGGGCGGTTCGCCAATTACTGGGTGCATAACGCGATGCTGCTCGTCGATGGCGAGAAAATGTCCAAATCGCTGGGCAATTTCCTGACCATCCGCGATGTGCTGGCCCAGGCCCCGGCGGAGGCCCTGCGCCTGCTGCTGCTGGGCGCGCAGTATCGCTCCACCCTCAATTACACACAGGCCGGACTGGCCGAAGCGCGGCGCACGCTGGACCGCTTCTACCGGGCGCTGGAAGCCGGTGGCGTAACGGATGCAGCCAGCGCTGCCCCGACGGATGCCCCGATGCCGTCCGGCGTGCTGGAGGCGCTGGCGGATGATCTGAACACCCCCAAAGCCATAGCCGAGCTGCACGCTCTGGCCGATGCCGCTCTGGCGGGTAGCCACGATGCCGCAGTCGCGTTGCGACAGGGAGCCGGGCTGATGGGCCTGCTGCGCGCCAGTCCGGGGGAATGGTTCCGGGGGGCCGCCAGCGAGGGCGATGACGTGATTGACGCGCTGATTGCCGAACGGCTGGCCGCCCGCAAGGCGCGCGATTTCGCCCGTGCCGACGCCCTGCGTGATGAACTGCAGGCCAAGGGCATCATACTCGAAGACACCCGTGAGGGCACAAGCTGGAGGCGCGCATGACCGGGCGTGATGGCGGCGCACCGCTTGAACCCATTGGCAATACGCCCGTGGTTATACTCGTGCGCCCGCAGATGGCGGAAAATGTCGGCACCACGGCGCGCGCCATGGCCAATGGCGGACTGTTCCACCTGCGGCTTGTGGCCCCGCGTGATGGCTGGCCACAGGAACGCGCCTGGCGCGCGGCCTCCGGGGCTGACAGGATTCTGGAAGCCGCCACCGTGCATGAAACGGTGGATGACGCCATAGCCGATCTGCACCATGTCTATGCGACCTGTCCGCGTCCGCGCCATGTGGTGAAAACCGTCATGACCGCACGCGGTGGCGCGGCTGAACTGCGTGCTGCCACCCGGCGCGGGCTGAAAGTGGGGCTGATGTTCGGCCCCGAACGCGCAGGGCTGGATAACGAGGACATGGCCCGCGCGGATGCGCTGATCCGCTATCCGCTCAACCCCACTTTCATGTCGCTCAATCTGGCGCAGGCCGTCATGATCATGGCGTATGAATGGTGGATGACCGAGGACAGCACGCCCCCGCGCGCCCTCATGACCAATGAGACGCATGTGGCCACCAAGGGCGAGCTTGAGAATTTCTTCGCCCATCTGGAGCGCGAACTGGATGATTGCGGTTTTCTGCGCAACCCCGAAAAACGCCCCGGCATGGTGCGCAACCTGCGCCATTTCTTTACCCGTGGCGAAGTAACCGAACAGGAACTGCGCACCCTGCACGGCGTGGTGCGCGAACTGGCTCACCCGCGCGGCCCTGCCCAGTCATAACGCGGGGGCTTGTGCCTCGCTCCTGTGGCGACGGCAAGACAGGGCAGGGATTTGCGACGCGCCTTTTTAGCCCTGCGTCAGGCAGGGCAGACCCCGGCGGACAGGGTTTGCAAGTCAGGCCCGATGCCAGGCGATGTGGGCGCGCCATCATCGAACGTGGCAAGATAGGCAACGGCGGTGGGTAGATAGCGGACCAGCCCTTTATAGGTCGCGAGTTCAGGCGGCAGATCACGCAGGACACGGTGCAGCCTGCGGCCCCATTTGGGTACGCGGCAGAGCTCATCAAGGCTGGCAAGATAAGTGCGGATATTGAACAGAATCGCGTTGGAGCGGGGCAGGCGGTAGAGGCTTTGCAGTTCGACGCGCAAAAACAGCTTTTCCCCCACATTGTCCGGGGTGATGCTCGTGCGGTCTGGCCCCCAGACAGGATAGTTCTCGGCGGATGTGTCGGTGCGGGGGTTGATGGTCATTGTCCAGTTGAGACGGCGGACAGGATGGCCAACCTGCAATTTCAGTAGATAATTCAGGGCGCGATCGAAAATACCCATTTCCGATGCGACCGTAGCCGGCCCATGCCATTCATGGAACGACATGCCCAGATCGAAGGTGGGCGAATAATCAGCGGCTCCCGTAACTGTCACGCCATCAAGGAACAGATTGCCGTCCCGCTGGTCCTGGAGGGTAAAGTCACCCTGCACCTGACGCGTTATATATTCGAAGGGCGGATAGGGCAGGGTTGAAGGATCGCCAAAAGTAAATGTGTCCTGCAAGCCCAGGGGCTGGTTATGCCATGTCCAACGGTCCCCTTCGCGCGCGAGTGTAAATAGGTCGGGATAATCCGTTGCCAGTTCTGTCATGATCAGTTCCAGCGCATCCCATTCCGCCATATGCATGTGCGGCAGCACTGTGCAACGCGACGGCTCTTCTGCCAGCAGCTCGGCGCGATCCTCACATTCGGCAATGTAGTGTTCATCCACGTCGAACTGCGCGCTGAATGCCGCTGTGGGGCCTGTGCGCGTGTGGGGCTCCATGTTCACGGAATAGCTGTAGCTGTCTTGATGAAAAGGAAAGGGAAAGCGCAGGATCGCGGCATCACTGTTGCCGAATCGGAACGGTGCGCGGAATTTCTCGTCGCGATGGAAACAAACGGACATAGGGCTACCTCGTTCAGTAAGCGACCTTGCCGGGTCACAAGTCTAGGGTAAGGGATGTGTCGCGTGCGCGTGACACGCAGGGCATGATCCACTGGCTGGATGCTTTCTCCGCCGTGGAGAGAAAATGATCACGGTGGTCGGGCTCGCCTTCGAGCACGGCGGTACGGCACATGCCGCAGGCACCGCCACGACATAGGCAGCTTACGGCAATATTGGCCGATTCCAGCGCGTCCAGCAGGGTTTGGTCCTCTTCCACCTCCACGCTGATGCCGGAGCGGGCCAGGTAAGCTGTAAAAGCCTTTCCACCGCCAGAGCCGAAGCTTTCCTGATGAATACGGCCTTCGGGCCAGCCCATTGCCAGAGCCATCTCCCGAACGTGTTCCATCATCCCGATCGGCCCACAGGTGTAGAGATAGGTGCCAAGTGGCTGGCGGCTGAACACGCTGGCCAGGTCAAGCGCCTGTCGACTTGTGTGCACGTGGTAGTGCCCCGCCCCCAGGGGGGCGAGCAGGGACTCGAAGGCAGGCTTTTCGGGGAGTGTACAAAACTGATGAAATTCAAGTGCCTTGCGCGATGTTTTGTGGGCGAGGGCAAGGGAGAGCAGCGGCGTGATCCCAACGCCGCCGCCGATCATCAGGATTTTACGGGCCGTGCTTTCCAGGGCAAGAAAGTTGGAAGGATACGACGCTGTCAGTTCCGTCCCCACGACAAGCTCGTTATGCACGAAGGCCGATCCCCCGCGTGAGGTTGGAGCGTGGCGGACAATGATCTCGTAAAACGCGCCGTTTTCCTCTCTTTGCGTAATGGAATAGGCGTTGCGGCGTATGCCGCCTCTGGTTGGCAGGCTCAGGACAAGGTGCGAACCGGGGGTGATGGACGGCAGAGATTGCGCGTGCGCGTGTGTCATGCGCACCCGACGAAGCGTGGGAGAGAGAAACGCCGCATCTATCACGCGCAATGGAAGGGTTCTCATGCTCTCAACTCCTCGGTTGCGGGGAGGATGTTGGGTGTTTCGGCATCGGCCTGGACACCAAGATAGGCGCCATGAAGGCGGGAGAAATGATCGCGTATTTCCAGTGCGGCTCCACAGCCCGAGCACACTGCCGGGGAATGGGTCACGTCATGGGTCAAGGTGTGGCAATGCGCGCACATGACGGTACGTGATGACGGCCCTACCCGAAAAACGCTGTATTCCTGGCGCGACAGACCTGCCTGTTCGGCAATTCGGGCAACCTGCCATATGAAGTCTTCATGACCGGCGGCGTAGAGACGCAGCCCCATATATTCATGCCTCAGCCGGCCTGACAGGGTTTCGAGCATCTGGCTTGGGGAGCGGAATAGCGTTGTCCTGTCCTTGGGCTGGGGAAGTGTCGTGCTGCCCCCCGTCACGACCCAACATTCAGAGAATGACTCCACGCTCGTGCCGTGTGCGAAGCACGAAGGGGTGGGCTCGGCCATATCCGTCACGAATATTGTAACGCGCGCCTGCGGGACTATGCTGAGTGGCAAATAAACAGGCTTGCTGCGGACAAGTGATGGCGATGTCATGCAAAGACATCCTTTCCTGAAAAAACCATGTCGTAGTTGCTACGAAACAGTTCTGTCCTTGTGCGTGTAAGCACGGAATGAAAGCTGGTTTGTTGAGTAATTTACCTGAATCGGATGATATGAAATTGTTTCGGCATCGCACCAGTCGATAATGGCCAGGCTGTATTATCGAAATAACCGATGGTCGGTACAGCGTTGCTTGTGTGGAATTTCTTCATTGACTGCCACGCGGACAGTAATGGTAATTTCCTGCACGCGTTTACCTTGGCCATGAAGGGCCGGGTCTGTGCGGAATAACGGCTATCGGCGGCTGGGCCGCCGATAGGGGGAGTACAGGTCAGGTCAGGCCAGACAGGTTGTGCGAAAGGCTTCGAACGCACGGGCGCGGTGGCTGATCGCGTTTTTTTCGGCGTCGCTCATTTCGGCAAAGCTGCGGGTTTCGCCTTCGGGCTGGAAAATTGGGTCATAGCCGTGCCCGCCCGTACCGCGCGGCGGCCAGACGATCTCCCCTTCCACGCGGCCTTCAAAGCTGTGGGTCGTGCCATCGGGAAAGGCCAGACACAGCACGCAGGTAAACCACGCGTTGCGTTCATCAGCGCCTATGCCGTCTTCAATCCGCTGCATGGCGGCGGCAAAGTCCTTGTCCGGCCCGGCCCAGCGGGCGGAATAAATGCCCGGCGCACCGCCCAGTGCGGAAACGCAAAGCCCAGAATCGTCGGCCAGCGCAGGCAGCTTGGCGGCCTGTGCCGCTGCCTGCGCCTTGATGGCGGCATTGCCTGCAAAGCTCGTGGCGGTTTCTTCGGGTTCGGGCAGGCCCAGTTCCCCGGCGGAGAGAACCGTAATGCCAAAAGGAGCCATAAGGGCTTTGAACTCGGCCAGTTTGCCCGCGTTATGGGTTGCCAGTACAAGGCGGCTACCGCGTTCGAGCCGGGGGGTGTTCATACGGGGTCTATCCTTTGTCGTGTTTTTTGCGTGGCGCGGGTCAGGCGGCCAGTGGCAGGGTACCAGTGGCACGGTATAGGACAATCAAGACACCCTGCAATCCGGCTGCGTGCCTGCCGGGGCGTTGCTCAGTCTGCTTTCCGGGGCACCGGGCGGCAGGCGCGGCAGGGGACATGAAGGAGATCCGGTACCAATGACGATGCGTGGCCTGCTGCCTGTCCGCCCCTCCCTGCCACCCGGTCTGGATGCGCGCGCGGCGACTATCCTGCGCGAAGTAGTGGAGGAATACGTTGCCAGTGGCGAACCCGTAGGCTCGCGCACGGTGGCGCGCAGGCTGGGGCTGCCGCTTTCCCCCGCGACGATTCGTAACGTCATGGCCTCGCTGACAGAGGCGGGCCTGCTGTTTGCCCCCCATATTTCCGCCGGGCGTCTGCCGACAGAGGCCGGGCTGCGTCTGTTTGTGGACGGGCTGTTGCAGTTCGGCGCGCTGTCCGATGAGGAGCAGAAGGTAATCGGCCAGTCGCTGGAAGCGCGCGGGCGCTCCTTGCAGGATACACTGTCGGAGGCATCGGCTCTGCTGGCGGGCATGTCCGGGGCGGCAGGGCTGGTGATCGCCCCCAAGGGTGAAGGCGGGGTCAAGCATATCGAGTTCGTGGCGCTGGGCAGCAACCGTGCGCTGGTGGTGCTGGTGGGCGCGGATGGGCATGTGGAAAACCGCGTGATCGAAACCCCGCCCGGTATGCCGCCCTCGGCACTGGTGGAGGCCGCCAACTACCTCAACGCTCGGGCCATGGGGGCTTCGTTGGGCGACCTGCGGCGCAGGGTTGCGACCGATATGGAGCAGGACAGCACGGCATTGGACAGTCTGGCCGCCGAGGTGGTGGAAAGTGGTCTGGCCATCTGGAACGGCGGCCGGGCCGAGAGTGGCGGCACGCTGATCGTGCGCGGACAGTCACGTCTTCTGGCGGATGTAGACGGGCAGGAGCGTCTGCTGGCCATCCAGTCGCTGTTTGACCGTCTGGAGGCGCAGGAAACCATGTTGCGCCTGCTCGAACTGGTGGAAAATTCCGAAGGTGTGCGGATTTTCATTGGCGCGGAAAGTGGGCTGTTTGGCACCACGGGCATGTCGGTGGTGATGGCTCCGGCGCGGAACGAGGCCAACCGGATCGTGGGGGCCATCGGGGTGATCGGCCCCACGCGGATCAATTACGGTCGCGTGGTGCCGGTGGTCGATTATACCGCCCGCCTGCTGGGTGACATGCTGGGTTGATACGCGGTTCCACCCGGAGCTCGGAAAGGACGCGTTACGCGGCGGGCTTGGCCGCCTGCGCGTTCAGGCGGTCCACGGTGTCGCGGTCATGGGGTTCTGGCGCGGGACGGGCATAGACGTAGCCTTGCATCTCCTGGCAGCCTTCGGCGCGGATCGTTTCCAGATGCGCCTGTGTTTCCACGCCCTCGGCCACGGTGGTTACGCCCAGCCGGTGGCCGATATCGGCAATGGTGCGCACCATGGCGGCATAGTCCGGGCGGGTGGTGGAATCGCGCACGAAAGAGCCGTCGATCTTGATTTTATCAAACGGAAAACGGTGGATATGGGACAGGGAAGAATAGCCTGTGCCGAAGTCGTCCAGAGCGATATGCACGCCTGTCGCTCTGAGCTGGTACAGTTCTTCCATCACGCGGGATTCATCATCGACCAGAGCGGCTTCGGTCACTTCAATTTCCAGCCGTGTCGCGGGCAGCCCCGAGCTTTCCAATGTCGTGGCAATCATATCCCCAAGTGTGCCCTGGCCAAGCTGGGCGGCGGAGATATTGACGGCCACCCGCGCACCATCGGGCCAGCGCATGGCATCGCGGCAGGCGCGGTGCAGGACAAACTGGCTTAGCCGTTCGATCAGGCCGCTCTGCTCGGCCACGGGTATGAAAACGGTGGGGGAAACCCAGCCCAACTCGCGTGAATACCAGCGCATAAGCGCCTCACGCGCCGTAATGCTGTCGGTCCGGGTGTTGACGATAGGCTGATAGAAGACGAACAGGTTTTCGCCCGTAATCAGGGCCTTGCGCAGTTCGTCTTCAAGCCGCAGGCGGTCCTGCAGGTTCTGTTCCATGGACTCGGCAAAAAGCCTGAACGCGTTCTTGCCTGCGTCTTTGGCAGCGTAGAGCGCAATATCCGCGCGTGACAGCAGGGTGCCGCTGTCGGTGCCATGCTGTGGGCATAGCGCTATGCCTACCGAGGCGCTGACACGGACGTTCAGGTCTATGCCCAGCCGGTAGGGTTTTTCGACGGAGCGGATTACAGTGTCGGCCAGGGTTTCGTTGAAGGCCGGATCATTGCTTTCCGACATGATCACGAATTCATCGCCGCCCAGTCGGCAGATCGAAACCCGACATTCATTTTTGCTTTGGTCATCGCACAGGGTCTGTAACCGACGGGCCGTTTCGCGCAGCAGGGTATCGCCAGCGCGGTGGCCGTGGGTGTCATTGACCAGCTTGAACTTGTCCAGATCAATAAACAGCACGCTCAGTTCGGCTGACGCGGAATGGAGCCGGGTATCCAGCAGGCCGTGGAAGGTGTTGCGGTTGGCAAGGCCCGTCAGGCTGTCGTAGCGGGCCAGATGCAGGATGCGGTTTTCCGCCTCCACTTCCTTGGTAACGAGCGCCCATGTCAGCATCGGGCCGAGGTAGCGGCCGTTATTGTCATTGATGGCGGAAATCTTCAGGTCGAGAATTTCATTGCCCAGACTGATGCGCGCATTGTGCGGCAGGTTGCTGGGGCTGGCCAGAATGTGGCGCTGGTGCTCAGGGTGGCGGTGGAAAATGTCGATACAGGTGCCGATCAGGTCTTCCGCCTTGACCGGCAACAGGTGTTCGATGCTGCGGATCAGCGTGCGCGATGTCGCGTTGGCGTAGTTGATGCACAGCGTATCGGGTTCGACCGTCATGACCGCTACCGGCATGTCGTCAATCATATGCAGCAGGCGCTTGTGCTCACGTTCACTGCGACCGTCGAGCAGGGCGATGTTGAGCCCGCTCAGTACGATGGCGCCCGCTCCGCCCGCCGTGACCAGCACGAGCGCCCAGAGGGTTTCAGGCGATGAAAAATGCCTGACAAGAGCCGAAGGTGTGATGCTCAGCGCGAGCATACCGGTAAAATGCAGGCTGAGGATTGCCAGCATGAGCAGGGCTTTCATGACCGCCGTGTGGCGGATCTGCCGGTCGGCCTCGCCCCCGGCCAGAAAAGCCCCGGCTGCAAGCGCCATGGCCAGCACGACCGATAGGACAAGACAGGGCACGCTCCATGCCATGCTGCCCTGCACCCGGTACGCCATGATCCCGACATAGTGGACGGCAGTGATACCCAGCCCCATGACCGCTCCGCCCAGTAGCCGGACCGGGATGCTGTTCCATCTCCACCCTGCGATTGCCAGACTGCACAGGCTGCCTGCCAGCGCGATGAGCAGGGAAAGGGCTGTCAGGCTGAACGAAAATCCGACCGCCACACCTGGCCTGTAGCCCAGCATGGTGACGGAATGCGTGCACCAGATCGTGGTGCCTGCGATCAGGGAGGTCCTGAGCAGCCAGCGGGATTTGCGGTTCGGTGGGCTGATCAGGACACGGTTGAAAAGTTCGGTTGTTACCCATACGCCGCAACCACACAGAAGAGCAGCAAGCGAAACTATTCCGGCATCATGTTCATGAATGAGGGGCTGCAGAATGGCGATCACAGGCGTGTGGCTCCATTTCGGATGATCCGAACGGCGGGGAGTGGTCGAACGCCATAGCCTTTTTGCGACGCTTGAAAACGCGTCGCGTGGCGCTGTGTCGGAATGTCGCCACGATTGTGAGGACAATCAACAGGAGGGGGAAGACGCACCCACAGGATAATGGTAAAGAAGCCGCATGACAAGCACTCCACCTTCCGGTGAAACGGGTTCTTCCTCTGGCCAGAACACACAGACGGCGCAGCGCGCTGGCGGGCGAGGCCTGCGGCGTCGTACCCTGCGCAAAATTCTGGGCGCTACGGCTGCTGTAGTTCTGGCTGGCGGGCTTGGCGGCGGCATTGCGCTGTGGGGGCAGTATCAGGGCATCATCGCCGATCTGCCCACGGTAGAAGGCCTGCGCTCCTATCAGCCACCAGTGATGAGCAGGCTCTATGCGCAGGATGACCAGCTTGTGGCCGAACTGGCGAACGAGCGGCGTATCTTCGTGCCCTATAATGCCATACCGGACAGGGTTAAGAACGCCTTCATCGCGGCGGAAGACCAGAAATTCTGGACCCATAATGGCGTGGACCCCGCCGCCATTCTGCGCGCGGGCCTGACAGACCTGACGCGCGGCAAGGGGCGGAGGCCGATCGGGGCTTCCACCATTACGCAGCAGGTGGCGCGCATCATGCTGCTGGGCACCAATGCGGTGTCGTTCCGGCGCAAGGCCAAGGAAGCGTTTCTGGCCATGCGGGTGGAGCAGGTTCTCCCCAAGGAAAAAATTCTCGAAATCTATCTGAACGAAATCTACCTTGGTAACGGTGCGTACGGCATTGGCGCCGCCGCCCAGACCTATTTCAACAAGCCGCTCGACCAGCTTGATGATGCCGAGGCCGCTTTTCTGGGCGCGCTGCCCAAATCGCCTACCAACTACAACCCCGAGCGCTTTCCTGATGCCGCGCGTGGCCGCAGGAACTGGGTGCTGGAGCGCATGGCCGATATCGGCGCGCTTACGCCCGAGGCGGCGCGGACTGCGGCGGCTGAGCCGCTGAATACGCGGGCCTTTGTCCGGCCCGGCCCGGCTCCGGGTTCCGAGTGGTTTGCCGAACAGGTGCGGCGTGAGCTGATCGAGCGCTATGGTCAGGATATGACCATGCAGGGCGGGCTGGACGTCCATACCAGCCTCGACCTGCCGTTGCAGCGTGCGGCGCAGGGGATTCTACGTCAGGGTCTGCTGGCCTATGACCGCGCCCACAGGGGCTGGCAGGGCGCGGTGAAGACCCTGCCTGGGATTGGCCCCGATACTCCGCAGGCGGATTGGACCAAAGCCCTTGCGGCGCAGGAACCTCCGGCCGGGATCGTGGATCAGTGGCGGCTGGCCGTGGTGCTGGATGCCGCCAAGGGCCGTGTGGGCTGGCTTGAAAACAGTGTAGTGCGGCGTGCGCCGCCATCGCCAACGGCTGGTACAGATGCGGCGGCGCCTGCGGGTGCCGCGCAGGAAGCCCTGCTGCTTGCACGCGATCTGATATGGGCGCGACGTAGCCACCCTCTGCATAATGGCGATGTGGTGATGGTGGAGCCGCAGGCCACAGGCGGCCGTGCCGCCCTGATGCAGGTGCCGCTGGTGGAAGGTGCGGTGGTCACGCTCGATGCCCATACCGGGCGCGTGCTGGCGCTTGTGGGGGGCTGGTCCTTCCAGGCTTCGCAGTTCAACCGGGCCACGCAGGCTCTGCGGCAACCTGGCTCGTCCTTTAAGCCCTTCGTGTATCTGACGGCCATGGAGCAGGGCATTTCGCCTTCGCAGACGTTTGAGGATTCCCCCGTCTCCTACGGCACCTGGCATCCGAACAACTACGAAAAGGACTTCTGGGGGCCGACAACCCTGCATGATGCCCTGCGTGAATCCCGTAACCTCGTGACCATCCGGCTGGCCGCGCATATTGGCATGAAAGCCGTATCCGATATGGCGATCAAGCTGGGGCTTGTGGATACCATGCCGCAGGTTCTGCCAGCGGCCCTTGGGGCGGTCGAAACCACGGTGCTCAAGGAGGCGGCAGCTTACGCCACGCTGGCTTCGGGTGGGCGTCGGATTACCCCCACCCTGATTGACGATGTGCAGGACCGGCAGGGCCGGGTTTTGTGGCGTGCGTCGTCGGGCCTGACGCTCGCGGCCCTGCCGGAGCCGTCCGACGTGCAGGGGGACGAAGCAGCTTCGGCGGACAAGGCGCAGGCCGATGCGGCCGCGGCCGCCGTGTCTCCCGTTATCGCGCCAGCAGCCGCGCCGAGTGCGCAGCCCACGCTGCTCTCGCCCGAGAGCCTGCCGATGGTGCGTGACGACAGGCCGCGTGTGGCGACCGAGCAGAGCGCGTTCCAGGTCACGACCATGTTGCAGGATGTCATCCGTCGCGGCACTGGTGTGCTGGCTGGGCAGGGGATTGATGTGCCCGTGGCGGGCAAGACCGGCACCAGCCAGAATTTCAACGATGCGTGGTTCGCAGGCTATACGCCCGACACGGTTACGGTCGTCTGGATCGGGTTTGACACGCCACAGTCGCTTGGGCGCAATGAAACGGGTGGGGCTATTGCCGGGCCGATCTGGAACAAGGTGATGAAAGTCGCCCTGACCGGGCAGCCCCGGCTCGATTTTCCCGTGCCGCCGGGTATCATGCTGGTCCGCTACGATACGGGGCGCGGCGTCGCCATCGACGCCTTCAAGGACGGGCAGATCCCTGGCGAGAGCCTGTATCTGGCCGATGGCTCGCGTGAGCTGACAGCGGCGGATACAGGGGCTGAAAACATGCCTGATTCCGAAAGCGACATGGCCGCAACCGGCACCCTTTCGGGGGCGCCTTCCGGCGCGTCGGAGGGGGCAGGGGGCGGTGCTGAAGGCGCGGGGCACCCGGCCCAGCCTGCTTCCGGGGGTGACATTGGCATGGGCGGCCTTTATTGAAGGCTCGCCGGGCAGTGTTGCGCCCTTTATTGACCGAACTCATGGAGACCAGGCCCCATGTCTGCCGAGACAGAAGCCCTTAACGACCAGATCAAGCAGTCCGTGGCGCTGCTGAGGAGGCATCTTTAACTGGGATGTCGCTGAAGCCAGACTGGCGGAACTGAACAACCGCGCCGAAGACCCCGACCTGTGGAATGATGCCGAGGCCGCGCAGAAGCTGATGCGCGAACGCACCCTGCTGGCTAACCAGATCGAGGGTGTTCTCCAGCTTGAAACCAATGTGCGCGATACCTGCGAACTGGTTGAGCTGGCCGAAATGGAAGGCGATGCCGAGCTGGTGGCCGATGGTGTCGCCAGCCTGCGCGCGCTGGCGGAAGAAGCCAAGCGGCGTGAAATCGAAAGCCTGCTTTCGGGCGAGGCCGACAGCAATGACTGCTATCTGGAAGTCAATGCAGGGGCAGGCGGCACGGAGGCGCAGGACTGGGCCGAAATGTTGCTGCGCATGTACACGCGCTGGGCCGAGGCGCATCAGTACAAGGTCACGCTGATCGAAAGCTCCGAAGGGGAACAGGCCGGGCTGAAATCTGCCACCATTCTGGTCTCTGGCCCCAATGCCTATGGCTGGCTCAAGACCGAGGCTGGCGTGCACCGTCTCGTGCGCATTTCACCTTTCGATGCGGCGGCCCGGCGGCAGACTTCGTTTGCGTCCGTATGGGTCTACCCGGTTATTGACGATACGATTGAGATCGAGATCAACGATTCCGACCTCAAGGTTGATACTTTCCGGGCATCGGGCGCGGGTGGGCAGCACGTTAACAAGACGGACAGCGCCATTCGTATTACCCATATGCCTACGGGTATTGTGGTGGCCTGCCAGACCGACCGCTCACAGCATCGTAACCGGGCAACGGCCATGCAGATGCTGCGTGCCCGCCTGTATGAGGCGGAACTGCAGAAGCGCGAAGCCGCCGCCGCCGCAACCGAAGCCGCCAAGACCGATATTGGCTGGGGGCACCAGATCCGCTCCTATGTTCTCGCGCCATATCAGATGGTCAAGGATTTGCGCACGAACGTGGAAACCGGCAACCCGGATGCGGTGCTGGATGGCGGGCTGGACGCGTTCATGGCGGCCGCTCTGGCCATGCGCGTGGGCGCCACCCGTTCCGAGGCGAGCGCCACGGCGCAGTAAGGGGCGCGCGCGGGATTGCCCTGAGGCAGTTCCGCGCGGCCCCGTCGCGCGCATTTATTGCATATGATAATTATTTTCATACTTATCGGACTTGGTCATTGGGGGTGCCCTTGACATCTTCGGTTTCAGATAGCCCAATTACAGCCAGCAAAAAGACGGAAAACAGATCCGTGCGCCAGCGGTAGCAGGCTGGGGCGCAGGGCCATGCAGCGCGCCAGTGCCGGACAGGCCCTGAGCGTTTGGGGAGATCAGTTTTTGAGTCGTGTAGGTAGCCACGGGAGATGGACAGGTATGATTGACGGCGAGCGGCAGAAAAGCTCGGCAAATTACGTGTTCAGGATGGGCGGTGCCTTTCTGGCCGTCATCGTGGTCGTTGTTGGACTTCTGCACATTTTTGCGGTTGTGGGTCTGATGTATGGCATGGGAAGAGGGGATTTAGCGCCTGTGCGTCATGCGCCGATTGAGACGCGCATTCTTCCTCCGCCTCCCCCCCCGCCGCCTCCTCCGCCCCCACCTCCTCCGCCGCCGGTGATGACGGTTCCGCCGCCGCCCTATATTCCGCCGCCGAAGATCGAGACGCCGCCGCCGCCCAAGCCGCCGATGCAGCATGTCACGCGCACGCCGCCCAAGGCCCCCACGCCGCCGCAGCGCCGCACGACGCAGGCGCCGCCGTCTCCCGCGCCGGATGTGCCTGATACATCGGCGGGCTCCTCGCCGCTG